>Ga0210057_1000012_pt1 | contig 506046 bp, 488 predicted proteins | sample CryGeyCG2114_010_2_FD_183968 | JGI IMG/M metagenome (GOLD analysis project Ga0210057, IMG submission 183968) | Groundwater microbial communities from aquifer - Crystal Geyser CG10_big_fil_rev_8/21/14_0.10 (SPAdes) (version 2) | ecosystem: Environmental > Aquatic > Deep subsurface > Groundwater... | reverse complement strand
ACAGCATTTGGAAGTTCAACTGCTGCAGATCGCCTCGCATCATCACTTGAAATTACATCATTCACTGCAACACAATCACAAACAACAAGTGCTGTTACCGAAATCCTCGGGCAACAAACTGTTGTTGCTGCTCAAGGAACACTTACTTTAAGTGCACTTGGACAAGATGGTGTAACCAACGTAGCTAAGGTTCTTCACGCTGGAGAATCTGGAGTTGGAGCATTGAAATTCAAGATTCGTGAGACATCTAACGCTGAGAAGCTTACTTTGAACAAGCTTTACCTCGGTGTTCGTAACCCAGTAAACACACTTGACCAATATCAATTGTTTGATGAGGCAAGTGGAGAACAACTTGGTGTATCTTCTCCTGCAAACAATGGAGAAGTAAGATTCACCGGTTTGAATTTTGAAATTCCAAAAGGTGGAGAAAAGAACTTTATTGTACGTGTAATGACAGTAAACGCTTCTGCTTTGGTAGCGTCTACAACTGCAAACCAAGTTATCCTTGGACCAACCTTCTTGGAATACACTGGTGGAACAAGTGGTATTACCACACGTGAATCCGGTGGTATGGTAGTTGCCTTCGGTAACGTAGCAGGAGAGCTCGTTGCAGATAGTGCAAGTTCTTCACGTATTTATGTTAACGATGTTGCTAACTTTGAAGCAGGTGACATTGTAAACATTGACTTGAACAACGATGGTGACTTTGGTGACACCAACGTATCTGCTACTACATCTGGTGCAAATGATGGAGACGAAAAAGGTGCCGGTTCTGCTGGTATGTACATTCTCTCTGTTGTATCAGGTGGTGGAAACCATGTTTCACTTGGATCAAATGGTTACATCACAGTATCTACTACAGCTGCAGGAGCTGGAACTCTCGCTGAATTCAGTGGAGATACCGGATCAACACTTGCTGCCGGTGGTAGAATTACTAAATACCATGGTGTAAGTTCTGAAGTGATGAACATTCAAGAGATTGAACCAATCATCACCTCATTCCAAATAGGATCAGGATCACAAGTAACAGAGAATGAGATCGGAACCTTCAAGATCACAAATCAAGGAGGACGATCAATGACAGTTGAGAAGATACGTTTTGAGATCTCAGGATCATACAACGTAGCAGCATCAGGAAAAGCACCATTTGGACCAAAGAACTTCAAATTGGATCGCGCAAGCGAATCAGATGGAACACGATTGTCAAATACTCTTAGCTCAGGATCATCACTTGGATCACCAACTCTTGTATACACCTCAACTTCAGCAGCAGCTCTTGCAGCAGGAACAACAGGAACAGACATTGGGTTGGCAATTGGTGCAACATCAGCAACAATTGAAGATTCAACAAACTTAGCAGTAGGAGATCGTATCGCATTCGGAACAGCAACAAACGGAGGTGCAGGATACAAGATCACAGCTATTGCAAGTCCAGGAGCCCTAGCAACCATTACCTTCACACCAGGATTGGAAGCAGCAGTAGCTGCAGACGTAGTACTTGCTGACATTGGTGAAAACCCAACCCTCACAAGTACAGCAGTAATTGAAGGTGGAAATGTGATTGAATTTGACCTTAGCGCCCTCACAGAAGAGGTAGCAGGTGGAAGCTCAAAAGCATACGTGCTCTTGGCAGACACTACAAACGTTAAGGACAATACAACACAAGGTACAACTGCTACTACCCAAGTTCGTATGCTTGGTTCAAAGGCAGCCGTTGCAACAAACAACGCGCTTACCTGGAGCTACACACGAACATCAAGTGGAGCATCAAGTGGAAGCTTGACTGTATCTGACTCATACATCGTATCTGGAAAGAGCTTGACTTACCAATAATACGTTTGTATATTGCTTAGCTTGAGATTTGTTTCAAAAGCTTTGCAAAGAAAATCCCCCGGCTTTCGCCGGGGGATTTTTGTTTTTCATTCAGATACAGTGTCATTGCGAGCCGAGCATACGGCGTGGCAATCTACATTTTTTAAGTTGAGGTTTGGGTGTTGGTACGGATTCATGGTATGAGTATGGAGCCTCGTTTGCATAGGTGGATTGCTTCGGTTATTTCATACCTTGCAATGACAGGAATAGTTGATTATATTATTTTATATCTTAAACCATTCATTGATGAATGTTTTGTATTTATTTGGAGTTTTATTTGCATAGGTGGATTGCTTCGTTTCACTCGCAATGACAAGCACTTTCCTTTGTTGTGCCATATTCATATTCTCATTGCGAGCCGAGAATGCTGCATGGCAATCGAACCATACAAATTAGGATGCTCTCTCTATAGAGGTATCCTTTGTAATTTTTCAGTAAAAAAAGAATCTGCATATCTGCAGATTCTTTTTTCTTTAGATTTTGAGTTTAACCTTTCAAATTTGTGCTCATAATAAATTCTTTTTGAACATTGCTTTGAAGGAGATCTTTATAGAGTTTCCCTGTTTGTTGAGCTATATTTTCCCAAGTATAGGAAGTTTGTACTGTCTTTTTATTTATTACTCCCAACATTTCTTTTTCCTTTTCAGGCAGAGAAATAAACTCATAAAGCTTTTTCTCTAATGCCTTGGTATCATTTTGAGTAAATATAGCGCGGCCATCTTGGGTAAGTTCAAGATGCTCTGGGATATTAGAGAGGAGTACTGGTTTTCCATATCCCATAGCCTGTAACACCGTAAGGGGGAGTCCCTCATTGAGTGAAGGGTGTACTAACACATGTGTATGAGCATAAAGAGATTCTAGGGTATTTCCAGATTGAAAGTCGGTGAAGATAATATCGTTTTCTTGACTTGCCATCTGATGAAGTTGCGTCACATAGTCATTGGTAAATACATGACCTCCAACAATGGCAAGTTTCATTTCTTGAATTTCTTTATTATCTTTATTCTTTCGCTTAAGATTGACGAAACTTTCTATCAAGAGGTGTGCTCCCTTATGTCCCACGAGTCTGCTGATCATGACAAGATATTTTCCCTTTTCGAGTCCAAAGCGTTTCAAATACTTCTCACTTGGGACTTTATTATTAATATTTACTCCATTTGGGATATATTCGGTTTCAGTATGGAATTCATTCAAACAGTATTGGCGAAGACTCTCAGATACCGTAATGGTTTTATGTGCAAAGTGACAAGCTGCCCATTCACCAGCACGTAACATGAGTCTTGCAAATATATTCCATTTTTGGTGGTATCTATCAATACAGTGGAATGTCGTAACTACTTTTACTTTCGGGGTGAAAAGACGAGGAATCCAAGAGAGAAGGGAAGGTCCAACTCCGTGGTAGTGAATGATGTCATAGTTTTGTCTAATTGCATGAAGTGTTGCAAAGAAAGTATGGGTGATAGCATCAAGATGTTTTGTCTTGACGGTTGGCGCATAGGCTATTTTTATAGACTTATGCTCCTTCTGTGCAGACTTGGAGTACCATTTTCTGCTATATACCGTAACATCATGGCCAGAACAAACAAGGTGCTCGGATAGATCCTGCACATGACGTTCTATCCCACCATAAAATGCTGGGATACCCTTTTGTCCTATCATGGCTATTTTCATAATGAAAGGTTATAGACTAAACACCTGAGTATATCATATTTTCGTGCACTTGTCAAGGAGTATACGTAATATTTTAAAATAAAAGGTTGGTTAATTTGGGTTTATATATTATATTTTGCTAAAATAAGGGAAATATCGTTATTTTGAGTATACGGTAGTATAGGTGTGGACAATTTATTTGACAAGAGAACAAACGTTCTCTATAATGTATGTAGAGAAGGTCTCAAAATGGGTGGTTCACCCAAGGTGACATTCAAAAAATTTACTTTTTATTATCATGTATGTCCACAAAACTCTATGATAACCGAAAAAACAAGCTTGTAGGCTTTTACAAGCAATATAAGAGGATCCCCACATATGAGGAAATGGTAGAAATTTTCGGGGTAAAGTCAAAAGGGTCCCTACACAAGTATGTAAAAAAGTTTGTAGATGATGAACTCTTGGCACAAAGTGAGAGTGGAAAGCTTATTCCCACACCAAAGTTATATGGACTACGGGTACTTGGCTCTATACAAGCTGGGTTCCCCACAACTGTGGAAGAAGAAGTTTCTGACGCTTTAAGTCTCGATGAATTCCTTATTTCCAATCCTGAGGCTACTTATATGCTCACGGTATCGGGAGATTCTATGATAGATGCTGGCATTGTTCAGGGAGATATGGTTGTTGTAGATAGGAGCCAAACTCCCAAAAATGGAGATATCGTAGTTGCCAATGTGGATAATGAGTGGACTCTCAAATACTTTATGGAAAGAAATGGTACCGTGTTTCTACGTGCAGCCAATAAACGGTATGGAGATATTCATCCGAGGGATGAACTCACCATTGGAGGGGTTGTTACCAGTGTAATAAGAAAATATTAATAATACCAACTTATCTTCGTTTACTTACCATTAATCTTCTTTGTATGATCCAAAAAGGAAAAAAATCTTATCCTGCTATCATGCACGTAGATGCGGATGCATTTTTTGCAAGCTGTGAGCAGGCACTTTATCCAGAATTTCAGAACCGCCCGGTCATTGTTGGAGAAGATCGTGGAATTGCAGTGGCACTCAGTTATGAGGCAAAACGTGCTGGGGTTACACGTGGTATGCTGATACAGGATGTAAAGAGGATTTGTCCGGATGGGATTATTTTGTCAGGTGACTATGAAACATATGCCCTGTTTTCTAAAAAGATTTTTTCTATTCTCAGACGTTTTAGTAATGAGGTGGAACAGTATAGTATTGATGAAGGGTTTGTAAATATAACTGGAATGGATAAGGTATTAAATCTTTCATATAATGATATTGGTAAACATATACGGGGTACCATCCTCAAGGAGATTGGCATTTCTGTATCGGTAGGTATTGGAAAAACAAAGACCCTGGCAAAATTGGCATCATATTTAGCAAAACCAGCTCGTGTTGTGGAAATTACTGAAGCAAACATTTTGGAAAGTTTGTCTGGAGCAAAAATTGGAAATGTGTGGGGGATTGGTTCAAGCAGTGCGCACTATATGAACCAACTGGGTATTTATACTGCAGATGCTTTATATAGTAAAAATATGAGTTTTGTTGCAAAACATTTCACAAAACCTCATCAGGAAATTTGGCATGAGATGCATGGAAACATGGTTTACCCAATTTGTATTGATGAAAAGACACAGTATGCTTCAATTTCGCAGACTCGTACTTTTGGAAAGACGTTTGGAAATAAGGCACTTATTTATCAGGAGCTTATATCAAATTTGGAAGGAGCTTGCAGGAAGGCACGAAAATACGGGCTGTTGGCCGGAAAGGTTACCATCATGTTAAAACGTCAAGATTTTTCACATGATGTTTATGAACTTCGCCTCCCTCGTCCATCTTCTTTCCCTGCACAGATAGCTCCACTTTTGAGGCCTTTATTTGATGGGCTATATGAAAAAAGAGCACCGTATAGAGGAACTGGTATTATACTTTCTCAACTGCAAGATGAAAAAGTCGTCCAACTCAACCTTCTTGAAAATGAGTCTCATTTCAATAAACTTGAGCATGTCTATAATGCCGTGGATACCCTCCTGTCACGTTATGGAAAAAATACGATCTCTATTGCAAGTAGTCACAATGCAATGAAAAAAAATCAACAGACACCGCAAAGAATTATGAAGCTTCCTTTGCTGGTTGGGGTGTGTCATTAATAAAAATATTTCCATGAATAATTGACACCCCAAAACCAATAAGGAGAATGTTCCGTAGGGTTACTATGAAGACCATGAGGGACTCAAAGTGCATGAAATTATTGTACCACTTGAAACCAATAAACGTTAGGATATAGAGGAGCGTCATAAAGAAGAGTACCCATCGGGTACCTTTTTTGATTATATAGATACAAAAAAAGGGAAGCGTCCATAAGAAATACTGTGGTGAGAGAACTCGCTGTGAGAGAAGAAGAAAGATAAGAAGCGAAAAACAGATACTAAATATTTTATATGGAGATGGATCTGGAAAGGTATTTTTTCGTATACGTTGGAAAAAAAATACAATATAAAAAAGAAATAAGATAAAAAATCCTAAATATTTTGAAAGCTGTAAGTAAAATTTTGGTATTGACTTGTCTACAATATGTTGTGCACCATATTTTGTTATGATTTCTGTTGGGTTTGTAGAATGAAATAAATTTTTTAGCATAAAGGGTGTGGCCCATGTAGATTCAATTTGAATACCACGCTGTTTGTGTTCTGCAAGACTCTCCCAAATATTACCATGTGTATGAATATGAAATATTCCTAAACACAATACTATGGGGATAAGATAGAAGGTGAGATTCAAAAGAGACGTTTTTATTTTGAGGATATTTTTTTGTCGAGTCAAATCCAGAACAAAAAAGATAGGAATAAAAAATAAGGGTATAACTTTTATGAGGGTACCAAAACTTGCCAGTACATATGCAAAGGATCTATGCCATTTATTTGGAGAGAGATAGTAATACAGCATCATAAGAAGGAATAGCGTTATGACCATATCCAGGCGGTCATAAAGAAGCAGTCCTTCGAATAAACCAAAATAGGTGAAAAGCAAAAGGATAAAGTATACCTGTGTTTTGGTGAATTGGAGACGATTTTTTGTGAGTAAAAAGAGATAAAAAAAAGATATACAGTCTATAATGAACATTTCTATTTGAAAGTAGAAACGGAAAGATTCAAAAGTTTTTCCAAACCAAATGGGTATATAAAAAAAAGGTATAGAAAGTGGAGGATAGGGAAAGGTAAAATCTTGGTATATCTGTAATTTTTGGAGTACTCCTTGGCTTGCTTTTTCAAAAAAGAAATGAATATCAGATATATGCATTGGAAAGAAAAAAATAATCACCAAACGCGTTATGAGAAATATGCAAAACACGATAAGAAGTATTTTATCTTGTAAAAGGAAGTTTTGTATTTGTCTGTACATATGGCACCATTATAATTCAACTTTCCTTTTTTCTGAAATAGGGTTTGTCCCCATATGGGGTGGGTGATTATATTGTGGTATAATAAGTTCACTATGAAGAAGAAACCTCAAAAAGCCTACATTGTGACCGTTGATATGGGATATGGTCACCAGAGAGCTGTAAATCCACTGAAGGAAATGGCAGCGGTTCCACCGATGTCTATTCCCTTAGATACGAAAAATCCCATCATCTGTGCAAATAATTATCCAGGTATTAGTCGTATTGATAAGGTTCGTTGGGAAGGCGGAAGAAAAGTGTATGAGACCGTCTCACGAATGAAAAAGCTGCCTATTATTGGAAAGTATATTTTTGGTGTCATGGATCATCTCCAAAGGATTGAACCATTTTATCCTAAAAGAGATCTTTCCAAACCGACAGCACAGGTGAACCAAATTTATAGAATGATTGGAAGAGGTTGGGGAAAGGATCTCATAGACAAACTGAATGAAAATCCACTTCCATATATAACTTCATTTTTTAGTACGGCGTTTTTTGCTGAAGAACATGGATACAAAGAAGAGATATATTGTATTTGTACAGATACCGATATTTCTCGTGCTTGGGTTCCCAAATATCCGAAAAAAAGTAGAATAAAATATTTTGCACCAAACAAACGTGTAAAGGAAAGATTACAGCTCTATGGGGTAAGGGCAGAAAATATTTATGTAACGGGTTTTCCGCTTCCAAAAGAGAATATTGGGAATTTTAGCGATTCAGAAGTCTTGAGAGCAAGTCTTGGTTGTAGAATAAGCAACTTGGATCCTCGAGGAGTATATCAAAAAAAATACGATGCGGTGATTCAGGATTATTTGGGAAAACAATTTTGTCGTATAGATAAAAAACATAGGCTGACTATTACTTTTGCCGTTGGAGGAGCTGGGGCACAAAGAGATATTGGAGTTACGATTCTTAAAAGTTTAAAAAAATTTATAGATAATAAGGAAATTCAACTGAATCTTGTTGCTGGTTCTCGAGTAGATGTTTTTCGCTACTATCGTCGTGAGTTAAAAAAATTAGGGTTAGAAAAGGAATCAAGGAGTTGTGTGGACATTATTTATGCAGAAAATAAATTGGATTATTTTGCGCTTTTTAATAAAGTTCTTCTTACCACGGATATTTTGTGGACAAAGCCAAGTGAACTCTCTTTTTATGCAGGTTTGGGTCTTCCTATTATAATGGCGCCTACGATTGGCTCTCAAGAAGATTTTAACAGAACCTGGTTGCATGCTGTTGGTGCGGGTATGGAACAGGAGGATCCTCGTTATACGCACCAGTGGCTTTTTGATTGGTTGGAGTCAGGTTGGTTGGCTCAAGCTGCCATGGAAGGGTTTTTGGATGCTCCAAAGCATGGTACCTATCACATAGAAAAGATTGTATTTGAAGGAAAACGAAGTGAAATTGAAGACAGACATTTGTTGTAGTATATTCTTAATGCATTAAATAGAAAAATATGTGGTTTCTGGTTGCTATCTTTGGATATTTATTACTGGCAATAGTCCTCGTTTTAGATAAAATTATTCTTACAAAAAATGTTGGGCGCCCGGTTGTATATGCATTTTACTCAACCATTTTTATGTTGGGTGCTTTTCTCATATATCCTTTTGGTGTTCAAAATTTGATGGGAATGGATTGGGTAATTGCCATTGTTTCTGGACTTTCATTTGGTTTTGCCTTATGGACGATGTATCTGGCCGTTGCACGAGGAGAAGCAAGTCATATTGATCCATTTATTGGGGGAGTGGTAACTATTTTTACATTTTTATTGTCATCATTTTATCTTGGCGAAGGTCTTTCCAATACTCAGATGCTTGGAATTGGGATTCTTTTGTTTGCCTCTTTTCTTCTTTCATTTGAAAAAACGAAGCAACACAGTGGTTTTCATGTTGGATTTCTCTGGGCGATTCTCTCGGGTATACTCTTTGCAATTTCACACGTAAGTGCAAAGTATATCTATACTACGTATGACTTCTTGAGTGGATTTGTGTGGACAAGGGGCTTTGTGGGGTTTGTTGCCTTTTTTGCACTTCTTTCACCTGCGGTGTGGAAAACATTTTCCCCTTCACGAAAAAAGGATAAAAAGGCTCAGTATCTACAGAACCGAAAAAGAAAATTTACGGTTATATTGGTGACCATTAATAAAATAATTGGTGTTGTAGCGGTAATTTGTGTGCAGTTTTCCAGTTCAATTGGAAAAACAGCACCGGTATTTGCTATGACTGGAGTCCAGTATGCGTTAATGTTTTTTATGATATATGGACTTACTCGTGTTTCTCCAAGAATTTTAAAAGAATACTTTACTCGAAGAGAATTAATCATAGAGACTATTGCCATCATCTTTGTAGTAGTTGGGAGTGCTCTCTTTGTTCTTTGAGAGTTATAACTTATATAAATTTTTTTGGATATGCCACAGAAAGAGGTTTGGGAGAGAGAATACAAAAATCCGAAGTTGGTTACCAAATTTAGTGAGCCACAACCGTTTATAAGAAAGTTTGCAAAGTATATTCGAAAAGAAAAATCTTGGAATTTTCAAGATCTTCAAGTACTTGATTTAGGAAGTGGCGTGGGAAGGAATAGCAATTATTTTGCACACAAGGGTGCTCGTGTTGTAGGTATAGAAATTTCTGCTACCGCTGTGCATGTTGCAAAACTTCGTGCTCATGAACAGGGACTGGAAGTAAAATATGTTTGTGGAAATTTTGGGGGAGAACTTCCTTATGAAGATAAAAATTTTCAGATTGTTTTGGATGTGACTTCTTCTAATTCACTTACAGATGCAGAAAGAAAAGTTTATTTGCAAGAAGTTTGTCGTGTATTGGATACAGAAGGTATTTTTTTTGTACGAGGACTTCTTAAAGATGGTGATAAAAATGTAAAAAAACTTTTGGAACAATATCCCGGATCAGAAAAAGATACCTACAAAATGCCTAAAATGGGACTCGAAGAAAGAGTCTTTACCCGTAAAGATTTTGAGGATTTATATGGAGTTTTTTTTAAAATTATAAAATTTGAAAAAAATAGTAGTTATAGTGTGTTTGATGGAGTACCTTATAAAAGAAACTTTTTTATAGCATATTTAGAAAAAAAATGATGCTTTTCAACCTTTTTTATTTATGAGAATTCTTATCATTTGTACAATTTTACTTTTGGGGATAGGAAGTGGATATTATCTTTCATTATTGAATCGGAAAACTTTTCCAATTGAATATGGCATTAGCTTTAATAATTTTCATGCCAACTCTTTGGGGCTTGATTGGAAAGAAGTATATGAAACAATGATAAAGGATCTGCATCCAAAATATATTCGAATTTCTGCAACATGGAAGGAAATGGAGGCACAAGATGGTGTATTTGATTTTCAAGATATTGATTGGCAGATGGATATGGCTGCACAATATGGAGTGAAAGTTATACTTGTTGTAGGACAGAAGGCACCCCGTTGGCCGGAATGTCATATCCCAGATTGGGTGGGAAAAGATACCGATGCACATGAAGATTTATTGCGTTATGTACGAACGACGGTGACACGGTATAAAGATCATCCGGCTCTAGATCTGTGGCAGGTAGAAAATGAACCCTTCATTCGTTTTCAATTTGGTGAATGTCAAAATTACGACTCAGGATTTATCCATGATGAAATTGCTATGGTAAAGGAGATTGATCCCACGCATTCCACGATTGTAACCGATAGTGGAGAAATGGGATTATGGTGGGGAGCTGTTCATACGGGGGATTATTTTGGGACCACATTGTATAGAATTGTAAAGACAAATGGTGGACGTACATTCACATACGATTGGCTTCCTGCAATTGCATATAGATTGAAAGCTGTGCTCACAGGGGTAAAACCCGGACGATTTTTTATCTCCGAGTTACAAGCAGAACCATGGTTTACCAATACCAATCCAACCAATACCCCCATAGAAGAACAAGAAAAAACGATGAATCCAGAGCGGCTCAAAAGACATATTGAATATGCAAAACATATTGGTGCACAAAGGGCGTATCTTTGGGGAGTAGAATGGTGGTACTTTATGAAAAAAGAACATGGGGATGAGAGATATTGGGAAATTGTAAAAGACGTCTTAAAATAGAGTAAAAATGTACGTATGGGGATACCCCTTCTTGACGAATTTTCCTAATTACGGTATAATTTTTCACGTTGTAGATGCGTGCCTAGCTCAGTTGGTTAGAGCATCTCGTTTACACCGAGAGGGTCAGGGGTTCGAATCCCTTGGCACGCACAAATGAGACATTCGCTACCGCTCATTTAACATATAAAACAGAGCTAATTTTAGCTCTGTTTTGTTATAAGTGTAACATTTTTTCGGTTTAAACGTCTTCTTTTATAGAAGACAGTAATTCATCCCCTTGATTTACTGCTCTATGGCACCGGTGTACAGCTTTCCAGGGATGACCTGGTGGGTTGTGCACTTTTTTTATTTCTATGAAGTACAATACGAAAGAAACATTTAAAATTTATATTCAGCATGCAAAAAAAGTCAAAGGATTGGTTTTTGTTATTTTTTTGTGTTCGCTGTTTGCTACCATTCTCGGTGATCTTATTACTCCATTATTTTATAAGCATTTTTTTGATACTTTAATAAAGGATGTAAGTTTTGATGTAAAAAAAGCACTTCTTATAGGGATTCTTTTCAAGATTCTCTTTTTGTCTTTGATTACACGTGGACTTTGGGCATTGGGCGACTTTTTAAGTTCAAAGTCACTTATTGTTATCATGCGGGATATTTTTCAATCCTGTTTTGAATATACTCATAAACATGCTATAAATTTTTTCAACAATAATTTTGTGGGATCTCTTGTAAAGCAGGTCAACAGATTTGCTTGGGCATTTAGTCATCTTTGGAATACCTTTTTTTGGGATTTTATTCCGCTTGTTATTGCGATTGTAGGAATTTGTATCGTACTTTCTACACAAAATCTTCTATTGGCGGGAATTATATTCCTTTGGATTCTCATTCTTTGTGTATCAACTTTTTTTTACAGTCGGGTAAAACTTCCATTGGATGTTGCGTTGAGTGCTAGCGATAGTGAGATCTCCGGAAGGCTTGCAGATTCATTTACGAATCATGAAAATGTAAAATTTTTGAATGGGTTTGTTTTGGAAAGCAAATCTTTCTGGAATACTACAACTAAATGGCATGATCGAGCCAAAAAATCTTGGTATTTTGATGCTTGGTTCCGTGTATTCCAAGGTGGAATGTTGGTTGGATTACAGATTGGTATCTTATATTTTGCAATACTTCTATGGGAAAAAGGAGTTTTTACCGTTGGAGATTTTGCACTTATACAGGCATATTTTGTTACTCTTTCCTTTAAAATTTGGGAGTTGAAACACATTATCCGAAGTTATTATGAACAAACCGCAAATGCGGAGGAAATGACAAAAATTTTACTCACACCTCATGAAATAGAAGACAAAAGAAAAGCAGAAGCACTCAGTGTAACAGACAGAAGAATCATTTTCAAAAATGCTTCTTTTGCTTATCATAAAACAAGGAAGATAATCAATAAACTCAATTTAGAAATTCATCCACATGAGAGAATTGCTTTAGTAGGACATTCAGGTGCTGGAAAATCTACTATTGTAAAACTTCTTATGAGGCAGTATGAATTAACGAGTGGAAAAATTTTTATTGATGATCAAAGTATAGATAATGTTACGCAAGAAAGTTTATGGGCATCTATGAGCTTGGTTCCACAAGATCCTATTCTTTTTCACAGAACACTTATAGAAAATATTCGTTATGGAAGACCTGAAGCCAGCGATGAAGAGGTTATTGAAGCTGCAAGATTAGCCCATGCACACGAGTTTATCTCAGAGTTTCCTGAAGGATATGATACCTATGTTGGTGAGCGTGGGGTCAAGCTCTCTGGTGGTGAGCGTCAACGTGTAGCCATTGCTCGGGCTATTTTAAGAAATGCTCCTATACTTATTCTCGATGAGGCCACCTCAAGTCTTGATTCTGAATCAGAGTCACTTATTCAAGATGCTCTTGATAATCTTATGAAGGAAAAAACAGTAATTGTAATTGCGCATAGGTTATCTACGATCATGAAGATGGATAGGATATTAGTCCTTGAAAAAGGAACTGTTGTAGAAGAAGGAACACATAAGAGTCTCTTGCGAAAGAAGAACGGGATATACAAAGGACTTTGGACCCTACAAGCGGGAGGATTTATTGATTAATACATTTAAATCAGCATTAAAAAGAGAAATTGAAAGAAATTTCTCTTTTTTTTCGTATTACTCACAGTGCTTGAAAAGAAAGATTTTTTTGTTACAATATTATTAAATTCAACTTCAACTTCAATTTTAATTTCATTCGTAATATGAATACATCAAAAAGGAAAGAATCTTTAAAGTTTCTCCTTTGGGGCGTACTCGGAAGTTTTATAACTTTTTTGATTTTTCTGGGTATCTTAGGGGTGATTTTTTATTCACACAAAGAAAAATTTGCAAAGTTTGTTATGAATGATTTTATGCATGATTTAAATGATGCATATAGTGGAAATTTTGGTGATGAATACAACATGCATAGTTTTTCTGGTAGCTTTTTAAATCAAGAAATGTCCGTTGTCTCAGCGGTCAAACGTGCCAATCCGGCCGTAGTCTCCATTGTAATTACCAAGGATGTTCCTGTTTTGGAACAATACTATGATAATAATAGTTCTTTTCATGATTTTTTCGGTGGCGGGTTATTTGGTGGGTTTAACTTTCAAATTCCTCAATATCGAGAAAATGGAACAGAAAAGAAGGAGGTCGGTGGCGGATCCGGATTTTTGGTTTCTCAAGATGGTTTGATTATTACAAACAAACACGTTGTAGAAGACCCGAATGCGGAATATACGGTCTTTTTAGGAAATGGTAGTGAAGATAAGTATGAGGCAAAAGTATTAGCTCGTGATCCTGTGCTTGATATTGCGGTTTTAAAAATAGAGGGAACAGAAGACTTTCCATTTTTAGAATTTGATGATTCTGATCATCTTGAATTGGGACAATCAGTTATTGCTATTGGGAATGCTTTGGGAGAGTTTAGAAATAGTGTGTCTGTTGGGGTGGTATCTGGACTTTCTCGTTCCATTGTTGCAGGGGATGGTCGTGGAGGCTCAGAACAGTTGGATGAGGTAGTGCAAACTGATGCTGCCATTAATCCAGGGAATTCCGGTGGTCCATTATTAGATCTTCAGGGGAAAGTCATTGGGGTTAATGTTGCCGTTGCCAATGGTTCACAAAATATTGGTTTTGCCCTGCCGGTAAATCTTTTAAAAGGAGTAATTGAATCCGTGCAAAAAGACGGGAAAATTGTGCGTCCCTTCTTGGGAGTACGATTTGTGCCAGTCACCAAAGAACTCAAGGAGGCCAACAAACTTTCGGTAGATTATGGTGTACTTATTATTCGTGGTGAAAATCGTACGGAGTTACCTATTGTCCCAGGATCTCCAGCAGATAAGGCAGGACTTGAGGAAAATGATATTATTTTGGAAGCTGATGGGCAGAAGTTGGATGAAACACGTTCCCTTCCTACTCTTCTACGAAAGAAAAATGTCGGCGACACTCTTAAACTCAAAATACTTCACAAAGGTTCTGAAAAGGAACTGGATGTAAAATTGGAAGCCATACCAGAATAAGTACTCTAACTGAGATTAAACAAAAAGTACTCAAAGATGATTTCTTTGAGTACTTTTTAAAAATTTGTTATAATAGAGAAGAAAAATAGATTTTACTTACTATGAGAAAGACATTTTTTGATAGGTGTGTTTCATTTTTGGCAATACTTATCTTGGTTATCTATCCAGTAAGTGTATATGCTTCCACTTTTACAGACAGTAGTTGTACTGGGGAGTTTGGAAGTGGAACCAATAGTGATACCGAGTGTTCCAGTGAACAAGTACAACTTGATTCCACTGGTTTAACAAATGGTTCAGGAAATTTTACTTCCCGCATACTCTCTGCATCTTCTGCGACCTGGTCCACACTTGCATGGTCTCCTTATCAGCCCTACTTAAAGGAACTTCCCGATAGTAAGGGGGCAGATAGCGGATACACTGCTGGAAACATAGATATGACTGACAATATTTTGTTGTACCATATGAATGACTCATCAGGGGATCTCGTGGACAGCTCCTCCAATGGGTATACGGGAACAGTAACTGGTGCAACACTTGGTGCCACGGGTATCTTGAATACGGGGGTAAGTTTTGACGGGAATGATAAAATAACCGTCTCGGATAGTGATGCCCTTTCTTTAAATACCACAGGGAATTTATCGGTTGCTTTTTGGGTGAAAACGGGAAGTAATGTGACCAGTTTACAAAAAATTCTTGAAAAGGGTGGAATTGCTTCAGACGCCAATTTTGAATGGACTGTGGATATTTATAATTCTAAATTTCGTGCAGCATACTCGGCAAGCAATGGAAATACCATACGTTCGGAACAGTCAAATGTGACCCTTTCTACCAATACGTGGTATCACGTAGTTGCGGTCTTTACGGGGTATACTTCAACAAATGAAGTATACATTTATGTGAATGGTGCTGAAGGGAGTACTGTCACGGGGCAGGCCGGATATTCTTATAGTAATACAGCAACACAGTTAGGAATTGGTACGGGATATGGTGGACATGTATTAAACTATTTTTCAGGAAGTTTAGATGAATTGGCTATTTTTTCAGATGCCCTTACGGCTACTGAGGCGCTTGATATCTACAAACGTGGAGCACTCACTCTCAAATATCAGGTACGCAGTTGTGATGATTCGGCATGTTCTGGAGAAAGTTTTATTGGACCAGATGGGACTAATTCTACCTACTACAGTGAGTTGACTTCTGCAGAAAACGGTACTCCAAGTAAAACCCTTTCAAATGTTTCAGATAATTCTTATTTTCAATATAAGGCATTTCTGAGCACTCTCAACTCGAGTTATACACCAGTTCTTTTGGATGCTACCATTACATATAGTTCGACTGCTGGCATCCCTGAATTTTCTGATGCCGTTTATGTTGTTATTTTACTTTTTGGAATGTATTACATTGCTCGATTCTCTTCCAGGAAAGATATGGTTTCTTCATGATATGTATGATGAATTGGAGGAAGGAAGAATTAAGTTCCGTTTGTACTGTTTTCTATGAAAAAATATAGAAGAATTCATAATGAGGAAGTTGCTGTCCACCAGGGAGTTTTTTTTAAGGACACCTCTCTTTTATATGGAATATCTCTTATCATGAGTGGTACCATTGGAGCTGGAATTTTGGGTCTCCCATATGTGATTTCTAAGGTAGGGGTTTTTATTGGAGTAATTTTAATTGTTTGTATTGGAGCACTCATGATGGGGCTCAACGTTTTGGTTGGACAAGTGAGTATTTGTACCAAAGAAAAATTTCAGTTAGTGGGTCTTGCCAATAAGTATTTGGGAAAGGGAGGAGAGTGGGCGATGGCGTTGGTAATGTATTCTACGCTTTTGGGAACACTGCTTGTGTATGTAATTGGAGTTGGGCAATCGCTTGCGGTATTGCTTCCGGGGGATGCATTTTTTTGGAGTTTAGTATTTTTTTGTATTGGAAGTTTATTGATTTTTATTGGGATGAGAACTGTGAAAACCGTTGAACTTTTTTTCACTCTTTTTATATTAGGGGTGGTGCTATTTTTAGTATGGATGAGTTCTCCTCATGTGAGTATTCCTCATTTGGAATATAGTAATCTGTCTCAATTTTTTCTTCCTTTTGGAGTAATTTTATTTGCCTTTCATGGAACTACCGCGGTTCCAGAAGCACATAGCATCCTCTTGAAGAAAAAGGGGCTTTTTCAAAAAGCAATTATTTTGGCGGGTATTTTTAACATACTTATTTACGTGATATTTTCTTTTATCGTGGTTGGTGTGACAGGACCGTCTACCACAGAAATTGCCACCATTGGTTTGGGGGCTGCTCTGGGGAGTAAAATACTTATTGTGGGAAATATTTTTGCGGTTCTTGCTATGGCAACCAATTTTATTATGAGTGGTATTTCTTTGCGGGATTCCTTTAATTGGGATTTTAAATTAAACTATTTTGTTTCAACAGCGCTTATAATATGTATCCCGCTTATTATTTTTCTTTTAGGAATGCGGAGCTTTATTACAGTCATAGATATCATAGGTGGAGTATTTATTGGTCTTGAAATATTTTTGCTTTTATTGATCTATTATAGAGCAAAACAAAAGGGAGACATCCCACAAAAAAGATTTGGTTTGAAACATAGCTTTCTTCTCATGAGCGCTATTGCCTTGATGATGGTCATTTCTTCTGCATATACACTTTATACATTTGTTATATAGAGTTTTTTATGACAAAGAAAATTTTTTTGGTTTGCTTACTTTTTTGTGGTTGTCTACACCGGGGAAGTACGGAATATACATCTGAAGATAATATTGTCTCGAGCACTTTAGCGGTACCAGTAGATATTTCAGACCAAGTAAAGGAAGAAAAAATTGAAAGTGAATTCCATTTTCCTATTTTGCTTTATCACCACATAGGGAATCCTCCGGATGGAGTCGGTGAGGATACAAAAACGTGGTATGTATCTTCAGAAAATTTTGAAAAAGCATTACAACTTCTTAACAACCAAGATTATCACCCTCTTGTTTTTGAAGAACTTTTGGATTATATAAAAAGGGGAGTCTTACCTCAAAAATCTTTTGTTATTACTTTTGATGATGGTGCAGAAGATTTTTATAAGATTGCCTTTCCTCTTTTACAAAAATATAACATGAAGTCGGTCATGTATTTGCAATCTCATGTCCATTCTAAAAATTGGCTTACAGATGATCAAATTTTAGAATTGAATGCATCTGGACTTGTGGAGTTTGGATCACATACAAAGTATCATGCTTATCTCACACGTATTTCAGATGAAGAAGCCAAAAAAGAAATTGTAGAGAGTAAAGAGAAGATTGAAAAACTTCTTGGAAAAGAAGTATATTCCATAGCATATCCATTTGGTTTGTACAATGAAAATATAGAAAAAATGGCACAAGATGCCGGTTACAAGGTTGGCCTGACTTTGGTATCGGGAAGTGATCAGAATATGGAAAAGCTTTTGGAGATGAAAAGGATAGTCATCACCAACAGGACTGACCTTGAAAAACTTTTTATTAAATAAAAAAATTCTCCAGAAAAAGGAGAATTTTGATATTGAGTCAAGCGCCGTGCCTGACCAGTCTTCGTGGGTTTGAGTCCGTACTCCTGTTTCCAGGTGCGCCGGATAACCTCACCACCAAGGTAGTGTCACCCGTTTCCAGGTAGTTTTACCTCAGCCACAGCGTAGGACCGGGATCTGTGGACATCTACACGTCTATTTTGACGGAAAATGCCTTTTTCCTAGTCATCTGCTATGCGTGGGTTTGGCTCACCGCGGGCTCAAGAGCTCGGGACTGCTCGATTGCTCGAGTGAAAGGTGAAGTCTTTCCTATCTCTCCGACAAAAGCCGAGTGACGAGCTCCGTGAGGGAGTCAACGCCAAACGGCTTATCCAACAGGGCACACACGGCGCCCTGCTCCAGCAAGGAATGAACCTGGCCGGCAAGCGGTCCGGTGCCACCCGTGATGAAGGCGATGGGGGTGTTGTTGCCTGCCTCCCGAAGGTTGCAGACCACCTGTACGCCATTCATCCCGGTCATCTGGACGTCACACAGGATGAGCCCGAAGGCCGTCTCCTGCGCAAGTCGCACCCCATCTGCACCGTTGTCGGTGCAGATAACCGTGAAGCCCGAAAGCTTCAGGATGCGGCTGGCAGCTCGCGCCACCAACGCTTCGTCATCAATAACAAGAATGGACTTCATACCTTGTCCCTTCGCTTCTGAAGCGGAAAGGCACGGCGATGGATTCTATCATGAATAGTCGAATAAGTCAAGGTATCTCCTTGAAATTTCGCTTTATTATGATAAAATAGTGGAAGAAATAGATATTATTTTTAATAACGTTTATGGGGATTTTACAGGCAGTTACGCTTGGAGTGGTTCAGGGTCTTACGGAATTTTTGCCCGTTTCATCTTCGGGGCATCTTATTTTTTTTCCTCACCTATTTGGTTGGGGGGATCAGGGGATTACCTTTGATGTTGTTTTACACCTTGGTACGTTGGTCGCTGTGGTCGTCTATTTTCGAAAAAAATTGTGGTCAATTATTATTGAACTTTTAAAGAAAAAAAATTGGCAACAAAAGTTTAAGGAAAGCGACGACGGACGGATGGGGTGGTTTTTGTTTTTGTCTATTATTCCTGCGGGGTTGGTAGGGTTGCTTTTGGGTGATATGGTAGAGGAGCATTTACGTTCTACGCATCTTGTTGCTCTTTCTCTCATTTTTTGGGGTATTGTTCTGTGGTTTGCAGATGAATTTTCGGAACGAAATAAAAATCATACAGATCTTACCTGGAAAAGAGTTATTTCTATTGCTTGTGCACAGGCTCTTGCTCTTATACCGGGGACTTCTCGTTCTGGAGTTACTATGACTGCAGGGCTTTTGAGTAAATTATCAAAAAAAGATGCAGCAGAATTCTCTTTTCTGATGAGTGTTCCAATTATATTTTTGGCGGGAGGATTAAAAATATTGGAACTTTTTAAGAACATTCATGCTTTGGAGTTAAACTTTATGAGTATGTTTATTGGTTTTATTGCTTCTGCTGTGAGTGGATTTTTTGCTATAGGCTTTTTGTTGAAAATGATTCAAAAGTGGAGTTTTAAACCCTTTGCCGTCTATCGTATACTTATAGGTATTCTTATTCTTCTTTTTTTATGAAGATAGCAATTTTGGGAGCTGGTGCCATGGGGACGACCATGGCAGAGGTAGCCGCAAGAAACAACCATAATGTTTTTCTTTGGAATTGGGAAGGTGATCTGACACCGCTAAGACAAATTGACAAGTGGCGAGAAAATAAAAAATATCTTCCTGGATTTCTGTTACATAAAGGCATCATCCCTGAAAAAAGTTTAGAATCTACGCTTATGGGTGCGCAGGTAGTTTGTTTTGCCGTCCCCACGGCGGTTATAGCGTCCATTTTTACGTCTTGTAAACCCTTCATAGACAAAAAAAGTATACTCGTGGATATGGCAAAAGGGTTGGATGGAAAAACTTCACGTCCCATTACAACCATTATGGGAAAAGTTTTTCCTAAAAATCCTCTAGTCGTTATGTCTGGTCCGGCGGTAGCTTTGGACATTATGAAAGGATATTATACTCAGATGGATTTGGCTTCTCAAAAAAGAAAGGCAGCAAAAACAGTACAAGAAATATTTTCCTCTTCCACCATGGGGTTTGATTTGCGCGATGATGTGGTGGGTGTTGAACTTGCGGGTGCATTTAAGAATGTGTATGCAATAGCACTGGGACTCTGTGATGGATTGGGCTATGGCCTCAATACAAAGGCAGCCTTTTTGACACATGCTATGGAAGAAATGGCATGTGTGGTAGAAGCCTTTGGAGGAAAGAGAAAAACAGTATATGGACTTTCTGGTTTTGGAGATCTTATAGGGACAGCACTTTCCGATAATAGTAGAAATAGATGTTTTGGTGAGTATCTTGGAAGAGGACTTTCTGTGGAAAAGGCATTAAAAAAAGTAGGGAAGGTGGTCGAGGGAAAGAGTGCAACATTTGCCTTAATTTCCTTTGCAAAGAAAAAAAATAAAAATGTTCCATTGGCAAATATGGTTTCCTCAATTCTTTCCGGTGAAGTTTCTGCCCGGTGTGCTCTGGAAACATATCTGCAATCTCATTTTTAGAATTTTTTGCAAATAAAAAAAAGAGATACATGGGTATCTTCTTTTTTTATATGAGCAATACGAGATATATCCAAGGAGAAAATTTTCTTTTCGTATCAAAACCTTGAATATTGGTATAGGCTTTTAAGAATACCTCTTGAACTTGATCTTCGGTATCTTGTTTATGAAAAAGAAATCTTTGTGCGTAACGAAGCATTTTTGGTTCATATCTTTCCACCAAAACTCCAAACGATTCTACATCGCCCAACTGTACCATTTTGGCAATTTCTTCATCCGTTTTGTCATTGAGAGCTATTTTCCCCATACCTACGAGTACAATGATACCTTCATTTTCTTTCATTCTTTATTTTGCAAAAAGGGTCCAAGCACCAACAATGATGAAGCCAAATCCAGCAAGAAGTTTAAGCATTCTTTCATCTAGGTATACGGAGAGAGCACTTCCAAGAAGTACTCCAATGGCACTCGTAAGAATAAGGGCTGCCGCGGCACTTAAAAATACAATAAGTTTTGGATGATCTTTATTGGCAGCAAAAAGGAGGGTGGCAATTTGTGTTTTATCGCCAAGTTCGGCCAAAAAAATAGTAATAAATCCGGTAAGAAAAAGTTTCATAGGAGAGAGGATAATAATTGATGAAAATATGAATAAAATAGTTTAAATTGCATGGATTAGCATAAACTCTTGTAATTTTAGCTTTTTTTTGATATTCTAGCAAGTGAAGTACGAATATATGACAATTCAGCACATTTTTCAATTCGTTTCAAAGGCTTCTCAAGCAAGTGCTACCGAGGTATATGTAGTAGGTGGTTTTGTGCGTGATGAGCTTTTGGGGATTCCCGATAAAAAAGATTTGGACTTTGTGGTACTGGGGTCCGGCATTGAGTTTGCAAGAAAATTTGATGAAATGTATGTAGGCGAGAGTGCACTGGTGGAGTTTCCGGATTTTGATACGGCACGTTTTGTCATTATGGATGAAAAAAGGGAAAAGAGTGTATTTGAGTTGGAATTTGCAGGGGCACGTACAGAAAAATATAAAGATAACTCGAGAAAACCTGAAGTCATGGCAACTTCACTTGAGGAAGACTTAAAGCGTCGGGACTTTACAGTGAATGCTATGGCACGAAAGGTAATTGCTTCCGGACTGTCTTCAAAAATTGTAGATCCTTTTCATGGTCAACAAAATTTGAAAAATAAAACTCTTCAAACTCCTCTTGATCCGGATGAAACATTTTTTGAGGATCCTTTGCGTATGCTCCGCGCGGCACGGTTTGCTGCACAGCTTAATTTTTCTCTCAAAGAAGAAGTCTTGTTGTCTATTCATAAAAATAGAGAACGAATAAAAATTATATCCCAGGAACGCATTCAAGAGGAGCTTATGAAGCTTTTGGCTACCAATGTTCCATCTGTTGGATTGCAACTTCTTCATGGAACGAAGTTGTTAGATGAGTTTTTACCAGAGGTTGCGGCACTTGCCGGAGTAGAAGAGGTAAAGGGATACAAACATAAAGAAAATTTGTCCCATACGTTTGCTGTGGTAGATAATATTGCAACCTACAGTAAAAAACCACTTCTTCGATTTGCTGGTCTTATGCATGATATTGCAAAGCCTGAAACAAAAAAATTTGATCCATCTCGTGGATGGACTTTTGACATGCACGAACATCTTGGAAAAAAAATGACTTGGGAAATTTGTAAAAGACTAAGAATGAAAAAGCAGGATATTCAATATGTGGCAGAGCTGGTGCGTTGGCATTTGCAGCCAATTGCTCTTATGGATGAAGGTGTTACGGATTCTGCTGTTCGCAGGCTTATTGTGAACCTACAAGAAGATTTGGACGATCTTTTGATTCTTTGTCGTGCGGACGTAACCACAGGAAATCAAAGTAAGAAAAAGAAACGTCTTACCAATTATGACAGACTGGAGAAAAGAATTGCAGAAGTTTTAGAAAAAGATAAACTGAGAGCATTTCAATCACCGGTTCGTGGAGAAGAGATAATGGAGATTTGTGGTTTGAAACCAGGGCCAACGGTAGGAGAAATTAAAGAAGAAATAGAAAGAGCCATTTTAGATGGTGAAATTCCCAATGAATATGAAGCAGCAAAGGAATACTTTGAAAAAATGAAGGATCGGTACATACAAAAAGCAAAAGATTGGGAGTTTATTGATAACAAACAATAAAAAATATGCGCCTTATACTTGCATCATCAAGCCCCAGGAGAAAAGAAGTTATGGATAAAATGGGTCTTGATTATGAAATAATTCCAAGCAATTTTGAAGAAAACCATTCTTTGCATACCAACGCAATAGATTTAGTAGAGGATTTTGCAATTCAAAAAGCAGCAGATATTTTTGAAAAATATACAGATGCGGCTGTCATTGGTTCCGATACTATTGTATTGGATCCGGAGGGGAAACTTTTGGGAAAACCAAAAACAAAAGATGATGCCTTTGGTATGGTAAAGAGTCTTCAGGGGAAAAAGAGTTTTGTCTATACGGGTGTTGCACTCTTGGCTCCCGGAAAACAATATGTTGGACATAAAGAAGCTTCTATTTTCTTTAAGCAGATGGATGATAAGCAGATTCAGGATTACCTGGATGACCCACAAGCAGACTGGATGGATAAGGCTGGGGCCTATGCTCTGCAGGGGAGAGCAGCCACTTGGATTGAAGGCTATGAGGGAGAATACAGTGCTATTTTGGGTCTCTCAGAAGAGCTGGTTCGTCAATTTCTATCTGAGCTAGACAAATCTGTGGCATAAAAACTTTTTTGGAAGATACTTGATTTTTTGACCTTTTTTAGGTATAATATCTGTATATGTTCTCAAGTATTTGGAATGATTTTTTGTTCCGGCCACTCTTTAATTTTTTGTTCTATGCCTATAATAATTGGACAGAACAAAATTTAGGGTGGGCTGTGATATACGTCACAATCCTTTTGCGAATGTTTTTGTTGCCTTTGACTCTTATCATGGAGCGCAACAAAATAAGTAATATTGAACTTTCAGATGAAGTAAAACGTTTGGAAAAGGATTATGCAAAAGATCCGGTTCAAAAGAAAGAAGAAATACGAAAGGTCCTCAAAAAACGAAAGGTTAGCCCTTGGGCAAAGGCAATGAGTTTGGGAATACAGGGTTTGTTTTTGGTGCTTTTGTATCAAGTCTTTACACATGGTATTGTAGGAAAAAATGTTGTGAATCTTCTCTATGATTCCGTGGATTTTCCCGGAGCTATCAATACTACTTTTTATGGGTTTGAACTTGGAGAAAGGAATACACTTTTTTGGCCAGGACTGATAACGTTATTTTTACTTGTGGAAATTTATTTTGAATTTCGTGGAAGAAAGAATAATCTGTATAAGTCGGATCTCATGTTTTTTTTCCTTTTTCCTCTGTCTGTTTTTCTCGCATTATGGTGGTTGCCTATGGTAAAATCTTTATTCATATTAGCTTCAATGATTTTTTCTTTAGTGATTGGATGGGTCAGTTTGCTGTTGTTTCGGGGACCAAAAAAGAAAAAAGCATAATTTTTCCTTTATTTTCTTAAACATTGTTAATTTATAAATTATCATATGAGTCAAGGTGGCGAATCACTCGATAAACTAATGTACTCCTTTGTGATGGAGGATGTGCTGAAGGGAATATTTATTAAAGTACCACCGGGATACGTTGCTTGTGTTTATGATCTTGGAAAAGGAGTCATAAAAAAAGTTTTGAAACCGGGACTACATTTTAAAATCCCTTTTTGGCAAAAGGCAAAGCTTTTTAATACACAGACGTTAGAATATAGCATTTCACGTGATTTCAACTTAGCAAATGAAAATGCATTGGGAGATATTCCCATTGCAGCCGTTACCGAAGATAATCAACGTATTGGTGTCGAGGGAACTATTTTGTTACGGTTGGACATGCAACAGATTCCAAATATCTGGCAAACTATTGGTGAAGACTTTGTATCTAAGATTATTCGTCCTACGGTACGTAGTCGTATTCGTATGGTAGCTTGTCGGTTCACCCAGGATGCTGTCATGGGGCAGAAGCGAGATGAGGTAGAAGTTCAGTTAAAAAATGAACTTGAAAGAATTTTTTACTCTCGTGGGATTTTTGTAGAAAATGTCCTTCTTTCTGAAATTGCCAATGTAAAGGAATACAAAAAAACTACTGCTGAGGAATAATTTTTTCTCAAAAAATAGCAAAAAAACCGGACTAAAAGCCGGTTTTTTATTTTGCTGCTGAGGAGGGTATTCTTGTGGATAACTCTATTTTGACCAAAATTTCAAGCTATGATATTATCACTCATGTATAAAGAGTGATAATATGACTGAAAGACAAGAGGCTATACTCATGTTTGTGATTGAGAGCTATATAAATACTGTAGAGCCCATTGGGTCAAGTTTTTTGTCTGAAAATAGCGATTTTGACGTTTCTGGGGCTACTATACGAAATGAGCTTCGTGCCTTGGAGGAGATGGGATATTTAACCCATCCGCATACCTCTGCGGGAAGAATCCCTACCGAGTTGGGGTATAAATACTATGTGGAGCATCTCGATTTAGGGGAAGAAATTACAAAAGACACACACAATTTATTTGATACCTCACTGGTTGTGTCTCAAGAACCAAAAGAAAAAATAAAGGCATTTGCAAAATTTTCTGCAGAATTTGCGGGGAATGCGGTTATTGTTTCATTTGGGAAAAATAGTTTGTACTATACGGGTATTTCAAATCTTTTTTCTCAGCCCGAATTTCAAAATTATGCATATACATTAAATGTATCTTCTGTGTTTGATGAGTGTGAGAGTAGAATACCCGAGGTATATGAACAGATAGCAAAGAATGAGATTAAAGTATTTATTGGATCCGAGAATCCTTTTGGAGGAGAATGTAGTTCTATTGTAACTCGTTTTGGAAATGAACATCTTTTCATACTCCTTGGTCCTATGCGTATGCGTTACAAAAATAATATAAAGCTTATATCAAAAATTCATGATTTAATGCATTAGATTCTATGAGTAAAAAAGAAAAACAAATTGAAAATGAAATTCAAGAAGATCAAGAGACGTTGGTGACAGAAACATCACAAGAAAACGGAGAATGTGAAAACTGTGCACAGTATAAGTTAGGATGGCTTCGTGCACAGGCTGATTATCAAAATTTACAAAAAGAAGTTTCAACACAACGCAGTGCCTGGGCCAAGATGAGTGAAGTTCAAATTCTTGAAGAGTTTATTCCCATATATGAGAACTTTAAAAAAGCATTTGCTTTTTCAGTACAGGGTTTAGATTCTGCAGATAGTAGTCAAGCAAGTTGGGAAAACTGGAAAAAGGGGATTGAATATATTATGAAGCAATTTTGGACCGTTCTTTCCGCACATGGAATTGAAGAAATAAAAACGGTGGGTGAACCATTTGACCCAGCTATGCATGAGGCTGTAAAGGAAGAGGATAATGATGAGTGTGAAGATGGGATAGTCTTACAGGAGTTAAGTGGTGGATATAAAACCAGCAATGGGGTAATCCAGGCGGCACGGGTTGTAGTTTGTAGAAGAGAAAATAAATAAATTTTAATTCATTAAGTAACTTTGATATTTTCCTTTCAAAGTTACAGGAGGCAAACATATGTCTTTGATTAAATGGTCACCAGGATTTGATCCATTTTCCGAAATGGAGGAAATCATGTCATCATTTCCGCGTGTCCCTGCACTTCAATCTGTACACAGCGCTTTTGCGCCAGCAGTAGACGTCTACGAAGAAAAAAATAATATAATTGTAAAAGCGGATCTTGCTGGTCTTGATCCAAAAGATGTGGAGGTCACCGTAGAAAAAAATGTAGTAACATTAAGAGGTGAAACCAAAACAGAACATGAAATTGAAGAAAAAAATTATTATCGAAAAGAAATTCGAAGTGGTTCATTTTTTCGAAAGGTGCCACTCCCTGGATCCGTAAAGGAAGAAAAAATTAATGCAGAATTTTGTGATGGAGTTTTAAAAATTACTTGCCCAAAAGCAAGTCCAGCACAAACAAAGAAGGTAGATATAAAAGTTGTAAAAAATAATACAAAGAAAAAATAAAGGATGAATCCCTCTCTTGTTTAACTTTTGTTTCTTGGTACTATGGAAATTCTTTAGTACCAAGCAAAGAGGGGTTGAACAAAACGTAGATCTTAATTATCGTAATAAAAAAATATATATGTCAAAAATTTTAGGAATAGATCTTGGTACCACCAACTCATGTATGGCAATTGTAGAGGGTGGACAGCCAAAAGTTTTAGAGAATAAAGAAGGAAATAGAACAACACCTTCAATTATTGCTGTATCAAAAACCGGTGAACGTCTTGTAGGACAATTGGCAAAACGACAGGCCGTCACCAATCCAACCAATACTTTGCATTCTATCAAGCGTCTTATTGGAAGAAAATCTACGGATCCTGAGGTTGCAGATATTAGAAAGCATGTTCCGTATGAGATTATTGCAGATGGAGATAAAATTAAAGTAAAAATGGGTGATCATGATTATGCCGCACCAGAAATTTCTGCAATGGTATTGCAAAAGTTGAAAGCAGATGCAGAAGAAAAGACAGGAGAAAAGATTACTCAGGCGGTAATTACCGTTCCTGCGTATTTTGATGATTCACAAAGACAGGCTACCAAGCATGCCGGTGAAATTGCTGGTTTGGAAGTTTTGCGTGTGATCAATGAGCCAACGGCAGCCGCTTTTGCTTACGGATTTGATAAAAAGAATGATCAAAAGATTGCGGTTTATGACTTGGGAGGTGGGACATTTGATGTTTCTGTATTAGATATTTCCCATGATCATGAGGACGGACACTCTACTGTAGAGGTGTTGGCAACCAATGGAGATACTCACCTTGGTGGAGATGACTTTGATAAAAAAATTATTGAATGGATTTTAGAGGAATTCAAGAAAGTTGAAGGAATTGACCTCTCTCATGATCCTCTTTCACTTCAGAGAGTAAAAGATGCAGCAGAAAAAGCAAAAATTGAGTTATCAAGTACCCCAGAAACTGAGATAAATGAACCTTTTATCACATCAGGTGCTGAAGGTCCAAAACACTTGAATCTAAAGTTGACTCGAGCAAAGATGGAAGAGTTGGTCATGGAACTTGCAGATAAGACAATGGAGCCAATGAAGCGAGCTCTTGCCGATGCGGGGGTAGAAAAAGATGACATTAATGAAATTATTTTGGTGGGTGGAATGACCAGAATGCCTCTTATTCAAAAGAAGGTAGAAGAATTCTTTGGTAAAAAACCAAATGTGACGGTGAATCCTGATGAGGTTGTTGCGGTAGGTGCTGCTATTCAGGCAGGACAGCTCCAAGGTGACCTTGGAAAGGAGATTCTTCTCTTGGATGTAACTCCACTTTCTCTTGGGCTTGAAACTTTGGGAGGAGTAATGACGAAATTAATTGAAAAAAATACTACTATCCCAACGAGCAAAACACAGGTATTTTCCACAGCTGCAGATAATCAACCAAGTGTAGAAATTAATGTTTTGCAAGGAGAACGTCAAATGGCGGTAGACAACAAAAATTTGGGAAGATTTATTTTGGATGGTGTACCACCGGCTCCTCGTGGAGTTCCACAAATTGAGGTAAAGTTTGATATTGATGCCAATGGAATTTTGAATGTTTCTGCCAAAGATAAAGGAACTGGAAAGGAACAATCCATTCGTATTGAAGCCTCAAGTGGACTTTCAGATGAAGAGATTGAACAAATGAAAAAAGATGCAGAAGCACATGCACAAGAAGACAAACAAAAGCGGGAATTGATTGACGTAAAAAATACAGCTGATACAATGGTGTACACAACAGAAAAAATGATGAAAGAAGTAGAAGAAAAGAAAATTGAAGTAACCGAAGAAGAAAAAGCAAAAGTAGAAGAAGGTCTTAAAAAACTCAAAGAAGTAAAGGACGGGGAAGATATGGAAGCTATCAAAAAGGCCTCAGAAGAGCTTTCTACCTCTGCACAAGCCGTTGGGATGAAGATGTACCAGCAAGAACAGGCCAAGGAGCAAAAACCTCAAGATGGTGCATCTACACAGGATGCTCAAACTGATAAAAAGGACAATGATGACGATGCGGTTGAAGGTGAGGTTGTTGACGACCAAAAGTAAACTTTCTTAAAAAACTATTAATGAGAGGTGCCCCAAAATGGGGCACTTCATCAAAATATGGATTCAGACCCATCAAGACATAGAAAATACTTTTTGCGAGAGCGGGAGACAATTACCTCAGCAGAGATTGAGTCCGTCTACAACGAAATTCTCGGGCGCACTGTAGTGGTTGCTACAACTTCAGATTACCGAAAGAAAGTGTTTGGAACGTATCAAGGAGAAGATGGTAAAACGCAGGGGATTGGATTTTCAAAAGTTGATGGAGTTCGCACAAAAGATTTGGATGAGGCATTGATTCAAGAATCGTACGAAAAATTGAATCCTCATGCAAGCGTACAGGATCCATTTAGGACTCGTATGGCAGAGGCAGTGGCAACTGGGAAAGTTGCATTGCTTTTGGAATCTTTGATTGGTGTATCTGGGGACTTAAAAGAGCATATGGACAAGGTATTGATAGGGATAGACACTCTTCCTACGTATTTTGCGGTTCGAGATGACAATGGAATCCTAAAATACAGAGGCGATGCTGTACCAAAACCAAAAGAAAGCCTTTCTCAAGAAAATAAAAATTGGCATGAAGTTGATCCAAGGACTATGATTGAGAGTGAGTTGGAATATTTGGTGGATATGCTTCGAAAAGAACCAAAGACAGTAGATGAAAAATGGTCCGGGGATCTACGAAGAGAATGTGGTGTACAAGTAACTACGGGGATATCTATTTGCGTTCCAATAGAAGTAGATAATACCCAAAAGTTGGTATGGAAAGCGTATTCTTTGAGTAGCTTTTTAAACTTTGGGAGACTGGAAGAAATTGCAGCATTAAAATCATCTCAAGAAAGAAAGGAATCTCTTGATGCATTGGTTGATCAAATTTTGCAGATCTCAAGTAAAGAAGAAAATCCCTTTCCTACGCAGATAAGTGGTGGTATCAATTTTGCAGATGAAGAGATCCGAAATATTTTAAAGATTCGAGAAACAGCGTTAGACTTTTGGGGGAATAATCAAAATTCTGAAGAGACTCCAGAGACTGGTATTTACCTTGGTGCTCCAGAGAAAGGAATCAAACAGGCACTAAGAGAGGTTGCAAGTGAGATAGTCCTTGAGAAAAAAAGAAGAAGTACTTAGTTTGTTTATTGTTAATCATTTTGTCATGTCAAAAGACTACTACAAAACACTCGGGGTTGAGAAAGGGGCGTCTGAAGAAGAAATAAAAAAAGCTTTTCGAAAGATGGCACACAAGTATCATCCAGATAAAAAGGGTGGAGATGAAGAAAAATTTAAGGAAGTCAATGAAGCGTACCAGGTATTGGGTGATGCACAAAAAAGAAAGCAATATGATCAGTTTGGTGCTGACTTTGACCAGCAAGGTGGTTTTGGTGGTGGAGCAAATTGGGATGACTTTATGCGTGCTTCACGAGGACAAGGAGGAGACTTTGGTGGCATGAATTTTGGTGGAATTGACCTTGGGGATATTTTTGGTGAGATGTTTGGGTTTGGTGGTGGACGTGGGGGACAACGTGGTCAACGGCGTGGAAGAGATATACAGGTAGATATTGAAGTGAGTTTTGAGGATGCTGCTTTTGGGACAGAAAAGGAAATTAAACTGGCAAAAAATAATCCTTGTGATGTATGTACAGGATCTGGCGCAGAACCGGGAAGCTCACATAAAACTTGTGAGAGTTGTGGTGGAAAAGGACAAGTGAGAAGAGTGCAACAAACTATGTTTGGCGCCATGCAAGCAGTTTCAGATTGTCCAAATTGTGCAGGAAGCGGACAGATTATTGAAAAAAAATGTAAACATTGTGGTGGGGACGGGGTAAAAAGAAGTGACAGCACTTTGAAGGTAAAGGTGCCTGCAGGGATTCATGATAGAGCCTCTATTCGTCTTTCCTCTCATGGTGAGTATCCTGGTGCGGGTGGACAGGCTGGAGATTTGTATGTTGTAGTGCATATCAAGCCACATAAAGAGTTTGTACGGAAAGAATATGATGTGTACAGTAAGGCAAGGATAAGCTACTCTCAGGCCGTATTGGGAGATAAAATTGATATCCCTACTTTGGATGGAGAAAAGAAGTTGGTCATTCCATCCGGAACTGCATCACATCAACAGTTGCGTCTTAAAGGACTTGGTGTCCCGCATTTGCAAGGAAGTGGACGAGGGGATCATTATGTTCAAGTCATTGTAGATATTCCAAAAAAAGTTTCTCGCAAAGTGAAAAAACTTTTGGAAGAACTTCAAGATGAATTAGAAAAATAATTTTACAAACAAAAAAAAGGACATTCAATTTTGAATGTCCTTTTTATTTTTTTGGTAATACTGATTTTATCCAGTCAGTGAGAGATTTATTTTTTGCGGCCTTTATATGAGATTTTGCGGTGTGTGTTTTCACAAAGTCCAACCATTCTTGATTGGGTGCTTTTCTATTTTTATCCATGATAATCTCAACGACATCACCATTTTGAAGCTCTGTATTGAGAGAAACGTATTTTTCGTTCACCATTGCACCACTACATTTATCACCAATTTCGGTGTGGATGTGATAGGCAAAATCTACAGGAGAGGATCCTTCCGGCAGGTCAATCACGTCTCCTTGTGGGGTAAAAACAAAGATTCTTGATTGTAAAAAATCTACTTTTATTTCGTCTAGATCCGCTAACTTGGTAAGGATATCCTTTTGTATCTCTGCAAGCTCTTGTGCCCATTTAATTTCTTGTTTGGGCATGTGTCTTCCTCTCTCATCATAATGCCAGTGTGCGGCAACACCAAATTCTGCCTCTTCGTGCATTTCTTGTGTTCGGATTTGAAATTCCAAGATTTCTCCACCATCTCCAAATACCGTGGTATGAAGAGACTGGTAGCCATTGGGTTTTGCTTGAGAAATATAGTCTTTGATACGTCCTTTCAAGGGTTTCCAAACTTTGTGAAGAATACCAAGGGCTGCATAACAGTCAGCAAGGGTTGGAACAATAATTCTAATTGCTACAAGATCATAGATGCTGGTACTTTGGTTATCTTTTCGCAAAAGTTTCTGGTAAAAACTGTATAATCTTTTATTTCTTCCTTGGATGGAGAGAACCGGAATATTTGCTTTTTTTAATTCTGCTGCTGCCTTTTCACACATTTGTTCGAAGTATCGTTCTTTTTCTTTGAGTTTTTCGTCACGCATTTTTTTAATACGTTGGAATTCCTTGGGATAGATATATCGAAAAGAAAGATCTTCCAGTTCTCCTTTCATTTCTCCCATTCCAAGACGATGTGCAATAGGGGCATAAATTTCCAAGCTTTCCAAGGCAATGCGGTACCTTTTTTCTGCCGGGAGTGCGTGAAGTGTTTGAAGATTATGTATTCTGTCTGCAAACTTAATAATCATGACTCGGACATCTTCTGCCATGGCCACAAACATTTTTCGAAGATTCTCTAAGTATCTTTCAACACCTCGATATTTTAGCTTTCCGAGTTTGGTAATTCCACGAACAAGTCCGGCTATCTCACTCCCAAAATTTTCCTCAACCTCCTCAATAGTTACATCGGTATCTTCTGGAACATCATGGAGGAGTGCTGCGGTGATAATAATGGGATCTATGCGCATATCTGCAAGGATATGTGCTGTTGCTAGGGGATGGATAATATAGGGTTCACCGGATTTCCTAAATTGTCCCTCATGTGCAGCTTTGGCAAAATCATAAGCCAGGCGTATCATGTCCAAATCCGCTTCTTTTCGGTAGCTTTCAATTTTTTTTATGAGGCCTTCAATAGTTTGTTCCATAGAAGTGCTATGATTCCTTCTCAATTTATACCATTTTTCTTTTCCAATGACAAGGAATTTTTTTGAAAAAAATCAAAGGAAAATACCTATAGAAAACCCCGGGATTATCCGGAGTTTTTCTTCTTTTTGGCTGGTGCTTTTCGTTTTCTTTTTGGTTTTGCCTTTTCAAGGAGTGCTTCACATTCTGCTTGGGTTATCTTTTCTGGGTTTTCCTTTTGATCCTTGGGAATACGAGCATTTTTTTCTCCATTGGTAATATAGGGTCCATAGGGGCCACGCAGAATTTGAATATCAGTTCCATCAAATGTTTTTATGATTTTATTTTTTTGTTCTTCTTCTGAAAGTTTTATGATTTCTTCTGCTTCTTCAAACGTAATGGTGAAAGGATCCTTTTCATACTTTTTGAGGGAGTAATAATTTTTTTCTACCTGGATATATGGACCAAATCTTCCTACATTGGCAATAATATCTTTTCCTTCATTTGTTTGCCCCAGTGTTCTTGGAAGAGAGAGCAAGTGAAGCGCCTCTTCAAGAGTAATGGTAGAGAGCTCTTTTCCTTTTGGAATGGAGGCAAAGCGTGGTTTTTCTTCATCTTCTTTTGCTCCAAGTTGTACATAGGGACCAAATCTTCCAATACGTGCAGAAACGGGTTTTTGTGTTTTTGGGTCTATCCCAAGCTCTCGTGTTTTTGAAATATCATCACGAGAAATATTTTCAAGCTTTTCTTCAAGGTTTTCATGAAATGGATGATAGAAAGTAGAAATAATTGGCTGCCAATCTTTTTTTCCTTCGGCAATTTCATCCAGATTTTCTTCCATTTGTGCTGTGAAACCTAAATCTACAATGAGTTTAAAGTGTGTTTGCAAAAGTTCAGTGACAATAAAGGCAACATCAAGAGGTTTGAGTCTTTTATTTTCATCTCTTTCTACATAGCTTCTTGCTTCTATCGTTCCAATGGTTGGAGCATACGTAGACGGTCTCCCAATACCATGTTCTTCAAGTGCTTTTACCAGAGTAGCATCAGAATATCGAGCTGGTGGTTGGGTGAAGTGTTGTTCAGATTGGAGGTCTATGAGATTAAGCGCTTCCTTTTCGGATAGTTCCGGAAGCATTTCTTGTTTGGTTGCTTCTGGATAAAGTTTGAGCCATCCATCAAACTGAATGGTCTGCCCATTTGCTCGAAAGAGATATTTTTCTTTGTTTTCTTTAATATCTACATTTGTCTTGTCAAGAACCGCCTGTGCCATCTGTGTGGCAAGAGCACGTTTCCAGATAAGGCTGTATACTTTTAATTGACTTGGATCGAGGTAATCTTTAAGGCTTTCTGGAGTTTTGGCTGGATCCGTTGGACGAATTGCTTCATGAGCTTCTTGGGCACTTTTGGATTTTGTTTTATAAAATCTTGGTTTTTCAAGACTATATTTTTCTCCGTACTTTGAGCCAACAAATGTTTTTGCTTCTTGAAGAAATTTTTCAGAAAGATTAAGAGAATCTGTTCTCATGTAGGTAATTAAACCCACAGAACCCTCAGCACCAATAGAAATACCTTCATAGAGTTGTTGTGCAATACGCATGGTTTGTTTAGAAGAATATCCAAACTTATTGTTTGCTGTTTGCTGAAGAGTAGATGTTTGAAACGGGGGAGGAGGATTTCGTTTTGTTTGTTTCTTTTCAATTTTTTCTATGGAATAGGAAACACCATTGAGATCTGCAAGAATACTATCAACCTGCTCTTTATTTTTCAGGTCTAATTTTGCTACTTTTTTCCCATCAATACTGTAGAGTTTGGACTCTATAATGTGTTCGCTTTGTTGTTTTTGAAACTTTGCACCAAGGCTCCAATATTCTTCTGGGTTAAAGGCCCGAATTTCTTTTTCTCTTTCCACAATAAGGGCTACCGCAACAGATTGTACACGGCCGGCGGAAAGGCCACGAGCGACCTTTTTCCAAAGGAAAGGGGAGAGCTCATATCCTACGAGGCGGTCTAGTACCCGTCTGGCTTGTTGTGCGTCTACCAACTTTTTATCAATATTTCTTGGATGTTTGAGCGCTTCTTCTATTGCAGATTTGGTAATTTCGTGAAAAACAATTCTTTTTGAGTTTTCTGGTTTTACGTCCAGAACATGTGCAAGATGCCAAGAAATGGCTTCTCCTTCGCGGTCCTCATCCGTTGCAAATATGATGTCATCACATTTTGCTGCGAGGTCTTTGAGTTTTTTGACTTGCTTGCTTTTATCACGAGGAATGGTATAGGTTGGTTCAAAGGTTCCTCCTTCAATATCTATTCCCATTTTGCTTTTGGGCAGATCACGAATATGACCAAAAGAAGATTCCACAAAATAGGAAGAACCAAGGAATTTCGAGATGGTTTTCGCTTTTGTGGGGGATTCTACGATAACAAGGGTTTTTCCCATAGTTTAGAGGTTTTTTGTCTCAATAAAGGGGATTTTTTCTATTTACTATAGTCAAATTTGGCTATACTGTCAAATCTTGCCCAAAATACTATAGGTCATACCCCCAAGGTTCCTCACCATACCCTTCATTTCCATAATTGTCAAGGTAGCAAGAATATCTTTGTTGGAATGAGAAATTTTTTTTGTAATTTCATCTACATGGTGGGGCTGTAAAGAAAGACAAGCAAGAATTTCAGTCTCAAGAGAAGATTCAGGCATATTTACAGAAGGAGAAAGCCTTTCTGTTTGGGGAAGGGAAATATTGAGAGTATTGAGAATATCTTCTGCATTGGTAATACAGTTTGCGCCCAATTGTATGAGCTTGTTGGGGCCGTCTGCCGTGGGGGCATAAATATTTTGGGGTATAGCAAAGACTTCACGACCGCTTTCCAGAGCACATTGGGCGGTGATAAGAGAACCCGATTTTTCGGGTGCTTCTATAACAAGCGTTCCAAGCGTCATACCCGCAATAAGTCTATTTCTCATGGGGAAGGAATATCGGGTAGCTTGAGTGCCTGGTGGATATTCACTGAGAATACATCCGTCAGAGTCGAGTATCCTTCTTGCAAGCGAAATATGTATGGTTGGGGTAATACTTTTGTCATCTACACCACTTCCCAAGACAGCAAGGGTATATCCATTTTCTTCAAGGGCTGCTTTATGTGCAATACCATCAATTCCAAGAGCAAGCCCACTTATGATGCTTATTCCGTATCGAGTAAGCTGTTTTACCATATCTTCAGTTACTCTTCTTCCGTAGGATGTGTACTTTCGTGTTCCTACTACAGCAAGGGATGGAGCAGTATTTTTGAGATTCCCTCGGAAAAAAAGACAGAGGGGAGGATCAAAAATATATTTAAGAAGTTCAGGATAGAGTGGACTTTCTTTTGTGATAACTTTTATATTTTCTTTTTCAAGTGTCTTTTGAATGTGTTCTTCGTCAATGCTTTTTTTAAAATCTAAAAAGGCCTGAATAATTTCAGGCTGCCATCCCGTTTGTTGGAGTTCCGAGGCATTAGCATTCCAAGCATTTTCCAAAGTATGAAAAACTTTGAGAAGTGTGAGATAGCGTTTGAAAGAATATTTTGAAAAATAGTTAAAAAGAATTTCTTTTTGCATACCCTCCTTATGTATATTTGCAAAAGATATTTTGTATCAAAGAAGCCTAAGAATTTCTTCAACTGCGGTATCAATAGTAATACGCAGTGCCTTTTTTTCCATTATGCCAAACTTACCAAGAACAAAATTAGCGGTATCATCCATCTTTTTTTTGTTTGTGCTGGCAATGCCTACACGTATACGAGTAAACTCTTTTGTTCCTATATTTTCCATTATGGATTTGATCCCATTGTGTCCAGCGTGGCCTCTATTTGTTTGTACCTTTATTTGTCCAAGTTCAAGATCTTTTTCATCGTGAACAACAATAAGATCACGTTCTGTTATTTTATAAAAATGTGCAATAATTGCAACGGATTGACCCGATGCATTCATATATGTCATTGGTTTGGCAAGAATAATTTTTTCTCCATTTTTGGTATAACCACAGATACTCGCATTAAATTTTTTGCTTAAAGACCAGTTGTCTGTATCGGGAAGTTTTTCCTTTAGTTTATCAAGAATCATAAAACCCACGTTGTGACGTGTTTTTTCATATTTTTTTCCTGGGTTTCCCAACCCAACTACGAGTTTCATAATTTTCAATAAGAAGAAAGCGAACTTATCTTTTTACCTTCTTTAATTTTATCACAATAGGAGTTCCAATAAAATCAAATTGTTCACGAAGTCTATTTTCCAAGAAGTTAAGATAAGATCTATGGAGCGATGTTCTGTACTTTATGAAAAGCTCAAAAATTGGTGGAGCTGTGGCAATTTGGTGAAATCCCAAAACCTTTGGTTGGCGGGTTCCTTTTCCACGCGCTGGTTGGTGTTGTTTGAGAACTCCTTCCAAAAATTTTTCCAAACCACGATTTGCTATTTTTGTATGTCTACTTTTCCAAACCTTCATAATCATGGGGAATACTTGGTGTACTTTTAGACCCGTTTTTCCGCTTACAAAAAGTATAGGAGCAAAATTAAGATGAGGGAAATATGAGTACACTTTTTTAGTTATTTGATTTCGTGCATGATCGCTCGAATCATCTGCAAGATCCCACTTGTTTACGAGAATTATGGCACTTTTCGATCTACGTTCAAGGAGTCCACCAAGTTGCATATCTTGTGCGGAGATAACTTCTGTTCCATCAATGACAAAGAGAATAATGTCAGATTTTTCAATGGAATCAATACTTTTGTGGATGCCAACTTTTTCAAGTGAACCCCCAACGCGAGATTTTCTTCGAATACCTGCTGTATCTACAAAATTGATCAGGACTTCTTTTGTTGAGTCACCATCTGTGTAGGGGTATTTTATGAGAGTGTCATAGGGTTCGCGTGTTGTATGAGCCATATCACTTACAATCACTTTGTCTTCACCAATTATTTTGTTGAAGAGGGATGATTTTCCTACGTTTGGTTTTCCAATGAGAGCGATTTGAATTTCTTTTTCCATTGGGGGAACTTTTGTTTTTATGCCTTGCTTTTCAAGAGTTTCAAATATCAGATCAAGAAGATCACCGGTATTGCGTCCACTGGCGGCAGAAACAGGAATGACCTCACCCAAGCCAAGCTTTTCCCAACCTCCCGTATAAATGTTTGCTTCTTTTTTTACACTGTCTGCTTTGTTGGCTAAAACAAAAATTGTTTTATCTTTTATTTTTCGGAGTCGTTTTGCAAGCTCCAACTCTTGTGGCAATATTCCTGTTTGTGAATCCGTTACAAATAAAATAACATCAGCAAGTTTTACTGCGGCTTCACTCTGCTTTATGATATCGTCTTCAAGAGGAATATTCATATCAAAAGTAAGCCCACCGGTATCTATGACCTTTGCATGTTTTCCTTGCCAGATGACGTACCCTTCATTATTGGTACGGGTGGTTCCTGGAATTGCGGACACGATAGCCTTGGCCTGTTCAATAAGCGTATTAAAAAGTGTTGATTTTCCAACATTGACACGACCAACAAGTGCTATTACTGGAAGTTCTGTATTTTCGATATGTCCCGGTGTTGCCATAAAATGATCTTAAAACGAATAATAAATGTAAATTCAATTAGGTTTCCTGAAAGTCCTCACCAAGGATAATATAAATTTGGGTTTTGGAATCATAGGTTTCGTTTTCAGGAGGACTTTTTTTGATAGGAATGTGGAGTGTATCGGCTATATCTTCTACTGTCGAGGAAAATTCTCCAGAACTGAGATCATATATTCCACTTTGCATATAGGGACGTTCTTGAGTATTTCCAAGAATAGTTACATCAATGTTTTTATCGTTGAGTGTCTTTTTTACTCGTGCAGCGAGTCCTGCTCGCCAAGTCCCATTTTGAATTTCTATTTTTGCCGTATCTACATCCGGTTTATCCTGTGCTGGAACGGTTTCTCCAATAGAGAAGTTTCGTATCTGTGATTGAAAATCCTTATCAAAAATATTTTTCATGGCATCTTTAATATCATCATAGTTTCCAGAAACCGGTTCGAGAAGGTAGGCTCCATTTTCCGAAAAAGTATTTTTGAGATATCCATTCACGCCATTGTCAAGTACAAGTGTACTGATGTTATTAGAATCAAAATCTTTTGACATTTTGAGGAAGCCAATGATATCAGAGAAAGACATGTTGGTACTTATATTTTCTTGAAGTGTATTGAGAATATTATTTATGCGAATTGGATTAATAAGGGTTTTGAAGGAAATAAGTTTTTCTTTTACTGCAAGAAGAACTTTTTGTTGTCTTCTTGCTCGTGCAAAGTCTGAACCTTCTCCATTATTTCCATGTCTAGATCGTGCAAATTTGAGGGCGGTATCACCATCCATAGTTTGAATGCCTTTATCAAATTTTATAACTTGGTAGGCATCATTTGGTGCCGGGTATTGTTGATCTACGAATGATTTTTCTACATCTACTTTTACACCTCCAATATCATCTATGATTTGAGTGAATGCTTTAAAATCAACACGAAGATAATAGTGAATATCCAGATCAAAGGTCTTTTTGAAAACATCACTTACAAATGCCGGTCCAAAATTTTTCTTTTTTGTTTCTCCAAAAGCATTTACATTATTGATTTTTCGAATACCATACCCAGGTATATTAACTGCAAGATCCCGTGGAATGGAGATAAGAGCAACTTCGTTGGTAGAAGGTTTGATACTGGCCACCATAAGGGTATCGGTGAGATATGGCCCGTCATGTCCAAGCCCTCCCATACCAAGCAACAGAATATTAATGCGGTCCTTTTTTTCTCCAGCAAGCTTTGCTTCTTTGTTAAATACCAGATGTTTTAGTCTTTGGAAGAACCCTTGAGGTTCTACAGGTTCTAGAGTGATAGGATCATAACTCTCAGGTGTATCCCCGGGGTTTGAGGCCGGCATGAGGCCGTAAGTAAGACATCCTCCCAACAAAAAAACAACGATTATGGAAATAATCCAAAATCGATTTTTTCTATGCTGTGATTTCTGTATCTTCCAACTTTGACCCTCAGAGTCATTTGGAAGAAAGTTTACCTTTCTTTGCTCCATAGTCTGTGTGTAGTATAGCGGAAAATAGCCCTTTTGGCAATATGAGGAATATATGGTATAATTGTCTTGTAAAGAAATATTTTATGCCAAAATACATTACTGAGGATACGCCGGTTGGCGATGTCTATCATATCTGGGATGTGGAAGAATATACTCAGCATCAAAGAGGAAAGTGGTGGTATATCATGGTCTTTTTGTTTTCTCTTTTGTTTATTTTTTATGGTTTAAAGACACAGAATTTTTTGTTTGCTCTTATTGTTGTGCTTACTGCCATTATTGTTTTTTTGCAAACTAAGCAGATTGCTCCCAAATATCAATTTGCAATTACAGATTCCGGAATAGTTGTCGGAAACAAAATTTACTCCTACAATGAGTTGGATGAGTTTTTCATTGTGTATCAGCCACCGGAAGTGAAGATTCTTTTTGTAGAAACCAAGGATCTGTATCGACCAAAAATTCGTATTCCTATTGATTCTGAGGTAGATCCTATGGATGTACGACATGCCCTTCGTGCTTTTTTGCCAGAAAATTTAGAAAGAGAAGATGAGCCACTTTCTGATAAGCTTGTAAGAAGATGGAAGCTTCACTAAGGCATTCCCATTCTTTGTGTTCCAAAAGAAGAGAATTTGTATTGACAAATTCTTTTTTTTGAGGTACAGTTTCTCTACTTTTGCGTATGCTCTCGTAGTTCAATGGATAGAACATCGGTTTGCGGAACCGACGATCTAAGTTCGATTCTTAGCGAGAGCACCATATTTTTAGCAGCCGAAAGGCTGTTTTTTTGTTGAAAATAAAAGCAGAAAAGGGCTTTACTCAAAGTTCGGAAAACGTTATATTAGAGAGGATAAGACTATTTTATGCTACTACATACATCCATTGGAGCACTCAAAGGGGTTGGAAAGACACTGGAAGGACGGTTGTCTATTTTAGGTATCCAAACGGTTTCAGATCTTTTATTCCATTTTCCATTTCGATATGAAGATTTTAGTCAGGTATCGAGTATTTCAGGTTTACAAGCCGGTCAGGAAATTACTATAGAAGCTATCATTGAGCTTATACATAATAAGCGAACATCTCGAAAACGAAAGATAATCACAGAGGCTATTGTTTCTGATTTTACGGGGCAAGTGCGTATTGTTTGGTTTGGTCAGGCCTTCATAACAAAAAATTTAAAGGTGGGGGATAAAGTAAAATTTTCTGGAAAAATAAAGGAAGATATGTTTGGGTTACAATTGGTTTCTCCTGTATATGAGAAAGTAAAAGAAAAGGATGAATTAATTCAGGCAGGAAGAATTTTGCCTGTCTATCCACTCACATCCGGAATTACGCAAAAACAATTACGGCATCTTTTATCGCAAATCATTGGTCTTGCAAAAAAAGTGGAGGAGTGGATACCGGAGGATATTCGTGATCGTGCAGATATCATGACACTTTCTGAAGCACTTACGCTTATTCATTTTCCCAATTCATTTGATGAAATAGAACATGCACAAAGAAGGCTTAAGTTTGATGAACTTTTCATATTACAACTTCGTGCTGAACTTTTGAGGCAATCACTGCATACCTTAACTGCACCACAAATTCCTTTTCATGAAAAAGAAGTACAACAATTTGTAAAAAAACTTCCTTTTGAACTGACAAAGGATCAAAAGATAGCCTCTTGGGAGATCCTTCAGGATCTGGAAAAAGAAACTCCTATGAATCGTCTCATAGAAGGGGATGTTGGTTCTGGGAAGACAGTTGTGGCAGCCTTGGTTATGTATAATACTGCGGTATCACGACTTCAGGCACTTATCATGGCTCCTACAGAGATACTCGCAAAACAGCACTATGCATCATTACGGAGTCTTTTCCCCAAAGAAATAAAGGTAGGTATCCTTACCAGAACAGAAGTAAATACTGAAAAATTGGAGGGAGAAAAAAATTCTAAGACAAAACAGAAGCGTGAGATATTAAAAATGATTCAAGACGGCTCACTCGACATTATTGTGGGTACCCATGCAATTCTTTCTGACTCAGTAAATTTTCATAATCTTGGATTGGTTATTGTAGATGAACAGCATAGGTTTGGTGTGGAGCAAAGAAAAATGTTAAAAGACAAGGCGGTTCATCAAAAGACAACGCCACATTTTTTATCTATGACCGCTACGCCCATTCCTCGTTCATTTGCACTTACCTTGTATGGAGATCTTGATTTATCACTCATAAAGACAAAACCTTCTGGGAGAAAACCTATAAAAACACGATTTGTAGCACCACACCATAGACAAAAAGCATATGATTTTATTAATGAAGAAGTGAAACGCGGTCGCCAAGTTTTTGTTATTTGTCCACAAATTGGTGATCAAAATATAGAATCTTCTTCACTTCAAGATGAGAAAAAAACGGTTTTGGAGGAATATGAAAAACTTTCTAAGCACATTTTTCCTCATTTACGCATTGGGTATCTTCATGGAAAACTCAAGGGAGAGGAAAAGGATAGGACTATGAAGGATTTTACAGACGGAAAAACAGATATTTTGGTCTCTACCTCTGTAGTGGAGGTTGGAGTTGATATAAAAAACGCAAGTGTAATGATGATAGAAGGTGCTGAGAGGTTTGGATTGGCACAGCTTCATCAATTTAGAGGTCGTGTAGGCCGATCTGATCATCAGTCATATTGTTTTGTCTTGAGTACAGTTGAAAGTGAAAATGTAAATGAAAGATTACAATTTTTTGAAAGAACTTCTGATGGATTTGCACTTGCCGAATATGATTTGCAGTTAAGAGGCCCTGGTGAAGTGTATGGAAAACAACAAAGTGGAATGATGCAGTTTAAAATAGCAACTATGAGAGATGTTGAGATCATAAAATTAGCAAGAGAAATTGCAAAAAATATAGATTTTCAAAAGTACCCTCAATTACGTGAAAAAATTCATATTTGGGAGAAAAAAGTTCATCTTGAGTAACACATTTGCGAATTTGAAAGGAGGTGCTATAATTCTACCCGGAATTCATCATTAAATAGAGCCTATGCAAGATATCCCTTTGGCACTCACCTTTTCTGATGTACTTTTAGTTCCTAAAAGAACGCCACTTCAGTCACGCAGTGAAGCTGATATATCCGGAATGTGGACGAAAAACATAATGTTGCACACACCGTTTGTGTCTGCAAACATGGCATCTGTGACGGAACACAAAATGGCCATTGCTATGGCACGAGAGGGGGGTATAGGCGTCATTCATCAGTTTGGAACTATTGAAGAACAAGTTCAGGAACTTAAGTCAGTGAAGAAGAGTACGAGTTACGTAATCGAGGAACCCGTTTCGGTAAGCAGCAATATTTCTATAGGACAAGCTATTGATATCATGCAAAAGGAGGGGGTTACAAGTTTATTGGTAATGTCGGGGGATCATCTGGAGGGTATATTTACTTCTCGGGATTATTTGTTTGAAAAGGACTATAAAAAAAGCATTGTAGAGGTCATGACTCCAAGAGAACGTTTAGTAACTGCTGAATATGGTATTAGTTTGGACACGGCAAAGGGGATACTCCACAAACACAGAATTGAAAAACTTCCACTTTTAGAAGATGGAATTGTTCGTGGGTTGGTGACAACACAGGATATCCAAAAACTTGAATACTGGCCAAGAGCAAGTAGAGATAAGAAAGGAAGATTACTCGTTGGGGCAGCACTTGGGGTAAAAGATACGCATGAACGTGCAGAAGCACTTATTCGAGTTGGGTGTGATACATTAGTGCTTGATGTTGCACATGCGCATTCCGATTTTGTTATTCAAAGAGTAAGAGAACTAAAATCTTTTTTTCCATCTATTGACCTTATGGTGGGGAATATTGCCACAAAAGCAGCCGCACATGATCTTATCGAGGCAGGAGCAGATGGACTGAAGGTTGGAATTGGACCCTCACCGGTGTGTACCACTCGTATTATCTCGGGGGCTGGAGTGCCTCAGTTAACAGCCATAATGAATGTAGCAAGTGTAGCTAAAGATTACGGTGTACCAGTTATTGCCGATGGGGGAATGAAGTTTCCAGGAGATATTGCCAAGGCAATTGCCGCCGGAGCTTCAAGTATATATTCCGGAAGACTTTTTGTGGGTTGTGATGAATCCCCCGGAATGATTATTTTAAAAAATGGAAAACGATACAAAAAATACTATGGAAGTGCTTCCTATGAAAGTAATCATAGTCGTCAGGAGTTAAAACGTGGAAGGCATCTTAAAGAGCGCCTCGATGTCTTTGTAGAAGGTGTTTCTACATTGGTGGATTACTCCGGCTCTGTAGAAGATATTGTAAAGTCTCTCGCAAAAGGTTTGCAGAGTGCTATGAGTTACTGTGGGGCAAAAAATATGGACGAGATGCACGAAAATGCTGAATTTGTTCAAATGACACAGAGTGGATATATCGAAAGTGGAAGTAGAGGAGAAAAGCTTTCTGAATAAATTAACTATGTAAGTTTTATAAGTTCATTAATATTTTCTACATTGGTTATATTTACACCGGTATCTTTTATTTTTAATTTTGCTGGAAGATGAGTGATGATTCGCTTCATCCCGAGGTGTTCACACTCTTTTAGACGTTTTTGAATATGTGAGGTACTGCGTACTTCACCGCCAAGACCAACTTCTCCAAAGACAACAAGATCGTTACCAAGAGCTTTATCTTTAAATGAACTGGCAAGCGCAAGACAAACGGCAAGATCTACGGCAGGTTCATTTGCCTTGATTCCTCCAACAATATTTACATGAACATCATAGCCACCAAACGGGAGGTTGGTTCTTTTTTGCAGTACAGCAAGAAGCACATGGAGACGATTTATATCAAAACCACTTGATTTCCGTAATGGATACCCAAAAGCTGTTTTATTTACAAGTGCTTGCACTTCTACTAGAAGAGGCCTTGTTCCTTCAAGAAGACAGGTAATAACTGATCCTGAAAGATTCATGGTTCGTTCCAAAAGAAGATTTTGTGATGGGTTTTGCACTCCTTGTAATCCATTTTCTTCCATTTCAAAGATTCCAATTTCATCAGTGGAGCCGAAACGATTTTTGACGGTACGAAGTATTCTCATCTGGTGGTATCGGTCACCCTCAAGGTACAAAACAGTATCAACAAGATGTTCAAGTGTACGTGGACCGGCAACGGCACCATCTTTGGTAACATGTCCTATGATAATAACACTTGTTCCCGAGGACTTGCATACTTCAAGAAGTTTTACCGTAGAAGCACGCACTTGAGAAATAGATCCCGGTTCACCGGAAACTTCCTCAGAATAAATTGTTTGTATTGAGTCAATAATGGCAAGTGAAGGTTTTTCATTGAGGATCGTACTTGCAATGATTTCTACACAGGTTTCATTTGATAATTTGGATGTATCTCCATTGAGGTTAAGGCGTTGTATGCGCATACCCACTTGCTGGATAGACTCTTCTGCCGAGAAGTACAGTGAGTTTGGTACAGAACTTGCTATTTGTGCGCAAAGAGTTGATTTTCCTATTCCAGGTTCACCACCCAACAAAATAAAACTTCCAGGAACAATACCAAATCCAACCGTTCTATCAAACTCTGAGATATTGGTTTGGATTCTCTCAAAATTTTTCATTTTGACAGAAGAGGCAACTTCCATAGTTGCCGAGGCTCGTGGTGTTTTACTTTTTTCTTCTTCTTTTTTGGAAAGATGTTTTTCTTCTACGGTTCCCCATTTACCGCATTCAAGGCATCGTCCAACCCATTTTTTGTATTGTGCATCACAGTGTGTACAAGAAAAAATAGTTTCCATTTTACTCATAAAATAATGTTACTGACTGTCATCATGAATGGAGAAGTGCATAAAGTCTCGTGTCCTTCCGGAAATATTAGTTGCACCCCACTTCCATCCATTGGAGGTGAATAGGCGGTACACGGGGCTATTGTAGTAAATAGTTTTATTTGGATTTGCTGGAGGATTCCAGGGACCCCCATTTGAAGGTCCTGAACACGTTATAGGTCCAAGAGGATGAGCTATTGGATCAAAACCAGAACATCCACTGTAGAGGCCATTATACTCTGCATTGATGTCTATGGCCATACCATAAAAGTGTCCGCCAGCGCCGGTTCGAAATCCATCTGCATTGACTGCTCCAACCGTCCGGTTTGGTCGGTATCCTACGAGACTGGTTATCTCCAGTTGGTTATTTTGTACTATTGTTTTCAACATTTGTTTGATTTGATCAACATATGCCCAACAGACACGAACGCTTGATACGCCGCGGATTCCAACGCTGCTTGGATCAAACAAAACCTGATCTTGTTCACAGACACTACATCTTGGGTCAGATTTGCTGACGTAGCTTTTATCCTGGCTGATAATGGTATTATATGGGGCATTGGTCTCTTTTCTGAAAAGTGCGGTTGTGCGAGTATTGGTATTCCAACGTTTTTCGGTAAATGTACATTGGTTTGATTGTGCTGCCGGGCTTTGTCCACTTTGGGCTGGAGCAATAATATTTGCATTACTGGCTGCACCAACATTGGAGATGGGGGAAGTTCCTCCTTCTGCTTTAACATTACTTACTCCAGAAGGCTTTCCCGTACAGGTCTGTGGAAGGGTATCATAGCGATTTCTTGCAGAGGTACCCATGGTCCCATATTCAAAGTGCCAAATTTCCGTTTCCAGTCGAACAAAGTTTGGGTCTGCAAGGTAAAATATATCTGCAATTTCTTTTACAAAACGGGGACTTGTCTTACATTGTCCTGAACTTCCATAAAGAGTGAGTTGTTTTCCATTTTTATAGAGGAAAACATCTATTGCCACACCATGACCATGATTGGAAAATCCAGGTGTTGCGATAAACTTTCTTCGTATCTCAGGAGGTCGTGTGTCTTCACACCATAATTTTACCTGTATTTCAAATGGTCGATAGGAACTTCTTACCTGAAGGGTATATCCATTTTTCTTTGCAATTTCTGCTGCTCTACAAAGTGGAACTTTCATTTGTGGAATGCTGGTAACATTTCCTTCCATTCCATCACAGGTATAAGTAATTGTTTGATTGCTGGGGAGAACACCTGCAGGAGAGTAAGAATCTTTCTTTGAACAATCAAAGGTTTTAGCATCCCAGTTTGGTTTTTTGATATTCCCAAGGAGATCGTTTGCGTTAAAGTTAACGGAATTATAGGCGTCTGCATTTAATGATTCATTTTCCATTGGAGTATTTTCTGCCTGAAAAACGAGAATATTAAGCTGACCAAATTTTGTTGTTTTTGGATTAATTGCATAGAGAATGGTATAGGATCCAAGTGCCAAGAGCAAGGCTACAAATGTTTGACCGATTCTTTTTTTGGCTTCACTAATAGTGGCACTATTTCCACCAGAAACCATCCACTGGACTCCAGAATAGATGACAATAACTACAGCAATTATAGTTATTGCAATAAGACTATATTGATAGAGCCATCCAATATATTCTGAAAGTGTATTTATATTTAAGTAAAGTTTTCCATTCGTTTGATTTACGGTAACTTTATCTTCTATATTTACATTTGGGTTATAGCCTGGTGTTTCCGTTTCTAGTTTGGTTTTCGAAAGAATATTTTCAACGAGTTTTTCATAGCTATCACTGGTAGCCTGAGGAATGATTTTATCTGAATCGCCAGCTACGATAGGTATAACGGAACTGAGGATTCCTTCTTGAATGACAGTTCCATTTCCTTGGCATGCTTTTTCATCCACGTGTTCAGTAAAACAAAGTCTTGGTATTTTTGAGTGGAAACCATTGGGCATCTGCACCAGGCGAATGGATTGCGGGTTTGCAGCCAGTTTGATTGCTTTATTGGTAGCATCTATGGTCTCACCCGGACCACCTGCACCATAAAAAACATAGCTACCACATTTATTTGATTTGACGGCAACATCACACCAGTCACCATAACAGGGATCAAGGAAAATACACATGCTTGGGGTCAAGCCATTGAAATGTATGTCACTGTTGAGAGCTTCTTTTATCGAGCGTCCACCAGCGCTATGACCTACAAGAATTAAGTCTGACCCATAACCTCTTCCCAAGGATGTGAGTTCCTGAGATGCCTTATTGAGGAAACAATTGAGTTCCGCAGTATTAAAATCTCTAAATTCACGTGTTGATCCGGCCTTATTGAGTCGTGCGCCAATAATGGCAACATTGAGGCCAAGTGTTTGCAATTGTGCAGCAGAATCACAGAGGTTAAGATACCCATGGCACATTAACTCTTTTGTGGTATGTTCGGGAGGGTTGGATAAACCATGAAAATAAATATAGGTTCTATTGATTTTGCTACTTCCGGAGGGAACAATGATGAAGTGTTCTGATTGTTCTTTTGGATTTTTACTGCTGCAGCCATAATCAGATTTAAACGAATAGAGATCTACTCCTGCAATGGGGCTGCTCTCTTTAACCAGAGCAAAAACTGGATGTGGGGGATAAAAAAAAGTAAAGGAAAAAACCATGAGGAATCCAATTGCAAATTTCCAGGTATATTTTTTTTGAAGAAAAAACATTTTACTTAATTAACTTACCACCAAATACTTGTTGTGCAATAGTTTGTGCTATGAGTTTGTGTGCTGTGGCGTTGGGGTGAAGTGGATCTCCATGGCTCCAAAAGAGGGTACGCATAGCGCCAGGGTTACTTGGATCTTCCAAGAGTGCATATGAATCGATGGCATAGTCAATAAGGTTTCCATCCGAAGTAGGGGCCTTTTGACGTATCCATCTATTGATATCATTTGTGTTGGTTCCATTTTTATCACTATAGGTACTGTATCCCTTCCAAGGGGTAATGGTAAGTGCTATGACTTTTGTATTGCCTTCTTTTGCTTTTTGGTAAATGGCAGTAAGGTTATTTCGTACGCCTGTTGCATTTCCAATGTCATTTACACCACCCAGAATGATCAAATAATCATAGGTGGAAAAATCAATTTTATTTGCTTCTTGGAGCATTTCTGAAGTTGGTCGTCCTGGACGTGCATTAATAGTGACATTAATTTTAGGACAGTTCGATCGTATTTGCTTGGCAAACGATTCTGCATTGTAGGTAATAGAGTCTCCAATGGCAATAATGGATTTTCCGTCAAAGGTAGGTGAACAGGTAAAACTTGCATTTATATTTTCAGGTACTTTTCCAGAAAGTTCTGGCACTACTTGTTCCGGAGAAAAGTTGAGGGGACACTGGGCATTTCCATTTTGGCTTGTATTTTTTGGATCTACAACTCCAATGTCAATAAATACCTGTGCGGTTTTACGCGCATAATCAGCACGTCTTGTACCAAAACCGGGACTCCAATTTTTTGGTCGCTTTTTATATTCCTTCCAAAATTTTTCTAGACCATCACGCATAGCGGGCCATCCTTGGCAATTACTATTTTCCAATGTTTTTGCAAGCCCAAAATTTCCGGAGTTATGTGCAATGTATACTGCGGTAAATGTATCAAATGTATTTAATTTATCTGAGCATTCAGCGCGAACTTTTTCCAGTGCTTGATAAATAGAGTTTACCCCCGCTGCTGTATTAATCCATGCATTATGAAGTCCTGTTTTACAATAGGCAGACCAAGCAGGGTAGCCAGAGAGATAGCTTGGACAAAAGTCTTCACGGGTCTGAAAAAGCCCTTTAAAACCATATTTGTTGGTGCTTCCTTCATTCAAGCGTGATTCTTGATATGCAATACCCTTGAGTACTCTCCAGTCAAGATTAAAACAGTTTGCAAAAGCTTTGAACATGTCATCAAACTCTGTATTGTCTATTTTTCTATTTTTTCCAACTCCAGAAGCATAGGACACCGATGAAAAATCACCTGGAGTTCCTTTGTCCATAACAATGAGGTTCACATCTTGTGCTGGAACGTAGAGAAGTTTTAAATTTTTGAATTGAGTTAGTGCTGGATTTATAGCATAGAGAATGGTATAGGATCCCACAGCAAGCCCCAGACCAATGAGCGTTCGTGCAATTCGTTCTTTTGCCTGATTTACTGAAGAGTCATCTTTGGTAATAATATTTCCAGGAATCATCCATTGAACTCCAGAATAAATAATAGATACCACGGCAAGGATCCCAATGGCTATGATTGCATAGCGGTACATCACTACCATGTAATCACCGAGAAAGGGGATGACAATATATTTTTCTCCGGCTTCGCCGTTTTGGCTTTTGACCAGTTTGTTGATATCGTCAACATTGGCAAAATTTAATCCAGGTATAGTGATGCGAAGTTGGGGTGTCCGTATAACATCTATGGTTTCTTGGTGGACACTCTCCCCATACTGATTGGTAAGATCGCTTGTAGTATCTTGTGCCGCATCAATAATTTTTTGTATGGAATCTTGTGCAAATACAAAACTTGGCATTATGGTAATACCAAGGATGGATAAGAAAAAAAATAATTTTTTTGTCATAATTACAATTCAAAATAGGCTTCCCAACCTTCAAGAGAATCTTGAGGAAGGACCTCTTTATTGTCTATAAAAATTGTTGGAACGGATGCAATATTGAGTGTGTAGGCTAAGTCTTGTACTTGTTTAATTTTTTCTTTTGGAAATTCAGAATGAAGACAATCATCAAGTTCTTTTGGATCAAGATGAATAGTATCACTAATTATTTTTAGATTCTCAGTTGATAAATTTTTATTATTTGCAAATGCTATATCTTTGAATGCTGAGAATCTTCCTTGTTTATTGGCACAATACGCGTAAGAGTGAACTTCTTCTGATGAATCGGGAAAATGTGTTACTGGAAGTCCTTTCCAAATAATATTAAATTTATCGGGGTACTTTTCCAAAAGCTGGTCCAGAAGTGCCGTTTGAGCTGCACAACCATCACAGCCAAAATCTTCAAATACAATGATATTGGTGGCCGCTCTTGGGTTTCCAATGAGTGGATCACCGGGAAGAATAGGGATGAGATCAAGGCTATTATCCCGATCATAAATTTCTTTTAATTTAACTGCGTCTTGGTAATTTTTAGAAAGAAAACCATACAGTATCCAAATAATGAGAATAATGGCTGGTATAAATATTACAACAAGGTGTCTTGGTTTTATCATAGAGGTATTTTGAATAATCCTGAGTTTACTTTATCAGTAAAGAAAATTTGTTTGTGTTGTTTATCTATGATAAGAGTATCAATGGTGTGATAACCATCAATGGGTATCTCCGTTTTTACACCGGTTTGTGTATCTATTTTGAAAACCTGATCAGAAATATTATCTGCAATACTTGGTTCAAAGCCAGCACCTTGATCAAGAGATACTGGTACTGCACAATAAATAAAGCGTTCATTTTCAAATGCACATTTGTTTGCCCAGGTGTTAATTTTTAATGCTTTTCTTCCACTCCCGATAGACCCCGGGGCTCCATTTACAATCCAGAGTTCTGGTTTAAATTGGCTGTTTGCGCTATAAACACTATATAAAAGTTTTTCTCCACTTGGAGACCAAAGAGGTTCAAATCCTCGTCCCTCAACTACTGTGGAGTTAAAATTTTCTTGATTTGCGCCTACAAAGAGGATTTCTTGCCGGTCTGAGCCTAAGTCTTGACCCGTTTTGGAAAACGCTAGTACTTGTTCATTGGGGGACCAATTTACGATGACTTCATCCGCATTATCTCCCAACGGTTCAATAAATTTGGTATTTTTCCCATTTGGGCTTGATGCCACGAGCCATCTGTTTTCTGGAGAAAACCCTAAACTTTTCGCGGCGATTTGATCACCTTTTGCGGAGAAAGAAAAGTCATCCCAATATTTGGGAAGGGTTGCTTGTTCTTGGGTATCAAAATTATAGTAAATGTTGGATCCATCGGGATATTGGAGTATTGCTTCATCATCTTTTTTAGCCCAGGTAACTTTGTCAACATTATAAAAAATTTTGTCTGAGATACTTTGTATAGTGCCATCATCCTGAAGTCTATAAAATTTTCCATCTTGAGGGCTATAAAAACTTACATTCCCATTTGCTCCGAGGGCTACATTGTTGATTCGTTCTTCAGTTACTTGAAGTGTAGGACTTTCTTGGAGGAGTCTGTCTTTTTGAGTAAGGATATTAGTAGATACGGATTCTTGTGAAGAGGGAAGAACACCGGTTCCAGGTACGACACGTCCATTTGTTGTGGTTGTTTGTCCTGAAGAAGGAAAGGCCCCTTGTTCTATGAGTCCAAGATTAACAGGTGGTTCTTCTTGTGTTCCCTTTTGAAAAAATACTTTATAAAGGGCATAACCTAAAACCAAAGTCATGAACACAAAACCTATTATGAAAATGATGCGTTTTTTATTTTCGTCCATATGCGTTTTTTTGTGTTAAAAGGTAACGTTGAAAAACTTGTTTACTTTCTCGTTGGGCATTTCTTTGGATCAGTTGAATCATTCGATCTATGTTTTTAATACGTTGATCTAGAGTTTCTATGTCTTTTTCAAATTTAGCTATTTCTCCTTTATATTCTACTATTTTTTGCAAACTTAGGCCAATGTTTACAGACATTCTTGCAATATACTCTCCACAGAAACCTAAAATAGCCATTCCAATTCCAAAGATAAGAAGTACGAGTCCAATAAGAATTCCAATTACAGCCACAAATATGACAATGCCACGTGCGGTAATCAAAGCAAGTTCCCAACGTATTTTTCTCTTGGTTGGGGTGATTTTGGCTTCAATATCATTTCTGTCTTTTACAAGGGCTCTTTTTTCCTGTTCTTTTTGATTTATTTTTTCAGATGCGGCATCTTTTATCTCTTTTGCTTTTTTTTGTGCATCTTCTTCGTCGGCAGTACCATCCTCATTCTCAGAAGATGGTTTTTCCTCATTTTCATTTTGTTGATTTTCTTCTTCTTGTGCGAGGGCATCAGCCATTTGTTGCCAATACTCATCTCCTCCCGTGGATGCAGAACCCTTTGGTCTTTCAATTTGTTCTGTTTCCTCTTCAGGAGTTGGTTCTTCGGGTTCTTCTGTATTTTCCCCGGATTCTTCGGAGAAAGGTTCATAAGGTTTTTCCGCTTCGTCTTCATCTTTGAGCGAATCGGCCATTTGTTGCCAATATTTTTCTCCACCAAGGGCTGCGGACCCTTTAGGTCTTTCTGTCTTTTGTTCTTCTGATGGAGGTTGTTCTTCTGATCCAGCAATATTTTCTTTTGGAGCAGAATCACCAAGTTCTTCTTGAGTTTCAAGAGGGGGAATATCCTCGGGATGAGCATCAATATTTTCATTTGCAGAATCCAATTCTTTTCCAAAATTTTCAACTATTTGGTCAATGGCTTTTTCAACCGCACCCTCAACATTTTGTATCACTTCATTTTCTATTTTATCGGCCATTTGTTTTGCCTGTGAAGAGGGGACTGCATTTGATGAAACCATAGCATCAAGAGCCGTCTGTTTAATGAGACCGGCAATTTGTTTGGAAGTTTGCGTTTTTAGTGCTGGAGTGGAGTTAGCCATAAAAATGTGTCAGAACATTTTTTGAAAGTTCATGACTGTCCCTTATAAATATTTTTGTAAGTTTTTGTGTTATGGCGTCACTTACATAGCCGTATCTGTTTTGGATTTTGTGTAAGATAAGCTCAAGAAGTTCACCCTGCAGTTGTATGAGTTTTTCTAAAATTTCAAATGATTTTGAAGAATCATTTTGATTGCAAGACTCAGAAAGTTTTTGCTTGTAATAGATAAGCTCTTTTTTTATTTGTTTTTCACGTACAGTATCAAGAACCCGATTCTTTTGTATGGCTCGAGTCTTTGCTACTTGGAGAGCTACTATTTTATTTTTTTCATTTTCAGATAAGCTCATAGTGGTCCGATTTTTTTGTGAGGGTAAGAATTTTTTCTTGATCGAGTGGAAATTTTAAAGTCTGTGCAAGAATATTTTGTAATACATTATCAATATTTCTTGCCCCCATATGTTTGTTGTAGGCATCATGAACAATAGCTGAAAGTGCTTGCTTGTCTGCTTTTACTTTTGATTTGAATTTTTCCTGAAGTCTTTTGTTGATTTCAGCAAGTTTTATCTCAACAATGCCTTTTATCGTTTGTGCATCGAGTGGATGAAACAAGCAGATCTTATCAATGCGTCCCAAAAGCTCAGCACCAAAAAATTCTTTTAATTTATCATTGGTTTCCGATTGAATTTTTGATGAGTATTGTTTTGTTCCTAGTTCTTTGTTATCAAAACCAATACTGGAAGTTTCAAAAAGTTGTGCACCGACACTCGTTGTAATAATTATAATCGCATTTTTAAAAGTGATTTTTTTCCCTTGCGCATCGGTCAATGTTCCTTCGTCAAGAATTTGTAGCAGAAGTTTGCGGACATCCGCATGGGCTTTATCAAATTCATCAAATAAAAGAATAGAATGGGGCCTCCGTTTCACTTGTTCGAGAAAATGATTTCGTCCTTTAAATCCCACATATCCAGCAGGTGAACCAAGAAGTTTTGATACTCCATGCGATTCAGAAAACTCACTCATATTCAAGCGAATAAGGGCGGAACGATCGTGATAGAGGTGTTCTGCAAGGAGTTGGGAAAGGTATGTTTTTCCAACGCCACTTGGGCCGGCAAAAAGGAGAGACGCTTGTGGTTTTTCTGGATTTTTCATCCCCAAATTTGATTGGATAAGTGTTTCAACAATATTTTCGATTACTTGGTTTTGTCCCAGGATATGTTTGGAGAGTTCTTTCTTGAGCCGTTGAAGATTCTCCCACTGTGACTGGAGAAGTACATTTATGTCTATCTTTGTCTTTTGTGATAGAACGTAGGCTATGTCATTTTTTGAAATTTGAATTTTGGGACCAAGCTTTTTTTGTTTTGATAGCTTCTTCATTTCATTTTTTATTTTTTCAATTTCATTTTTTATTTCTGTGGCTTTCTTGAAGTTTTCTTTGAGTATGGCTCTTTCTTTTTCTCTTTCAAGAGATTCTTCTTTTTGTAGTAAATCCCATTGTCTTCTTTGTATTTTAGAAAGTTTTTTTTGTGATCTTCTATAAGCACAGGCTTCATCTAATAGATCTATGGCCTTATCTGGAAGATAATTATCGTGTACATAACGGATACTGAGATCCACGGCGGCATTGATAGCATCTGTATCAATATGGCACTCATGAAAATTTTCGTAATATCTTTTTACACCATTGAGTATAGACTTTGTTTCTTCAGCAGAAGGCTCTTTTACATGAATTGCTTGAAAACGTCTATCGAGTGCTGGGTCAGACGCAATATATTTTTCATATTCATCAAAGGTTGTTGCACCAATGCATCGGAGTTTTCCACGTGCAAGTGCTGGCTTGAGTATATTGGCGGCATCCATGGTTCCTTGATTTGATCCCGCACCAATTATATTATGAATTTCATCAATAAAAAGTATATAGTTTGAGTTTTCTGATACTTCTTGGATAATTTGTTTGAGTCTATCTTCAAACTCTCCTCGGTAGATAGTTCCTGCAATCAAAAGGGTAAGGTCAAGAGAGAGAACTTTTTTATTTTTAAGGATATCGGGTACACTCCCTTCTGCAATTTTCTTTGAAAGTCCTTCCACTATTGCGGTTTTTCCAACACCAGCCTCACCAAGGAGTATGGGGTTGTTTTTATTTCTTCTGCACAGGATACTAATAATACGTTCAATTTCTTTATCACGACCAATAACTGGATCTATATCCTTTTGGTGATCCTTGTTGGTCAGAATTGTACTGTATTGATTTATGGCAGAGGAAGAAGATTTTTGTGTGGGGCGTTCAAACAAGTGATGACCTTGTGCTCCATTTTGGTTCAGTTCTTGGATATCATCCATAATTCCATGAATATCATCTATTGTGGGAAAGGCACTAGTACTTTGGATAATAAAATTCACTTGGTCTTTAAGTGTTTTTTTTGTTATCTTGAGGTCTTTAAAAATTGCTTGAAGCTTTGGTTCTTGGATGGATATGATCCCAAAAAGAAGGTGTTCAGTCCCTACGTAGGTGTGCGATTCGCGGTAGGAGAGGACCATGGCTTTTTCAAGGACTTCCTTTGATTTTTCATCAAGGTTGGGAAGTGTGGTTGTTTTTTGGTCTGTTGAGAGATTTTGTGGGGTAATGGGGAAATCAAGTTTAGATGAAAAAATATCAATGAGTTTGTCCGAGTCTATCTGAAATTTTGCAAGAATTTCATACCCAATAGATCCTTTTTCTTGGGAAAGTGAGAGGAGCAAGTGAGATGGCTCAACACAGGCATGATTCATCTGTTCTGCTATGGTGATAGCGCGAGCAATGGTATTTTTGAGATGGGCGGAGAAATTGTCTAATAGTTTGTTGTGCTCTGACATAATTTTTCAGCTATTTTTGGACAAATTTTTTGCACAAATTGTTTTTTTTACGAGTCTATTATATACTACGCGCAGGCTTTTTGTCAAAGAAAAATTTTCATTAAATTAGTTTAATTTAACCACTTTTATGAAAAAAATCATACCGGAGCATGCATTTCGAGGATATGACATGCGTGGTGTTGTGGGAGAGGACTTTACGGAGGAAAATGTAGAGATTTTAGCTCGGGCATATGCTACTTGGTTGTTGAGGAGACGTATCTATGACTGTGTTGTAGGACGAGACTGTAGATTGTCCAGTCCTGCTTTTCGAGATGCATTTGTAAATGGGCTCACTGATTCAGGAATTACTGTCTATGATATAGGAATGACGATGAGTCAAGTTGCCTATTTTGCCCAATATTATTTTCGAACTCGTGGAATGGTCATGATTACAGCTTCACACAATCCAAAAGAGTATAATGGGTTTAAATTTGGGACCGGGTATTCTGAGACTATGGTCACAGAGGAGATTCATGAGTTTAAACAACTGGTTTGGAGTGGTGAGTATATGTCTTTGAAGGAAAAGGGGAAAGTAATTGAAAAGGATGTATTTGAGATGTATGCAGAAGATGTAATAAAAAAAGCTAAAAATATTAAACCCATGAAGGTTGTGGTGGATGCTTCTGCGGGGAATGCTGGACCCATTATTCCAGAGATTCTTCGAAGACTTGGCTGTGAGGTAATAGAACAAAATACTACTCCGGATGGAAACTTCCCGGTTGGTACTCCAGATCCTACGGAGCGTGAAGTTCAGGAGCGTTTGGCGGCACGTGTAAAACAGGAAGGAGCTGACCTTGGATTTTCTTTTGACTGCGATGGAGATAGACTGGGGGTAGTGGATCATGAGGGGAATCTCATGTGGAATGATACATTAGTATCTATTTATGCAAAGGATATTTTAGAGTATCTTCCGGGAGCAAAAATTGTTTATAATGTGTTATGCTCAAAACAAGTAGGAGATGTCATACAGGCTTCTGGTGGACAGTCTGTTATGTGGATGACTGGGCACTCGTTTATAAAAGCAAAAATAAAAGAGATTGGTGCTATTTTTGGTGGAGAGTTAAGTGGACATTTTTTCTTTGTTGATAATTTTTTTGGACATGATGATACCGCTATTGGTGCGTTGAGGCTTCTTGAATACTTGGGGAGAAAAGAAATGACGTTGAAGGAAGTTGTTGCTGAGCTTCCACAATATATTTCTAGTCCAGAGATAAAAGTTGGTTGTCCTGATGATATAAAATTTCAGGTAGTAAAAGAACAAATAGCAAAAAAGGTAAAGGATCTCTATCCAAATGCAAAATATACTGAAATTGATGGGATACGAATGGATACAGAAAATGAGATGCTTATCTTTCGTGCATCACAAAATGGTCCGTATATGACCATAAAATTTGAAGCAAAAACAGAAGAACAATATAATGACTTAAAAAAACAGGCTTCAGATATTCTTCACTCTATTGAGGAAATTGATTTTACCTATGGGGTCAATGTTGAAGCACTACTATAATTATCGTATGACTATAGAAAGAAGAAATATTGGGGAGGGGCTTGATCATCTTTCACGTGAAGTAGAGGATGCTCGGATGAGAAACAGAGCAGAAAGGGGGAAGAGAATACGTGAAGAACATGAAAATGCCGTTTTTAAAAAATTTGAGGCTCTTTCAGGAGTAAGATTTTCAACCTTACTCAAAAATATTGAACAGGGGGTAGTATATTTTGTAAAGACAGAACTTGGAACCTTTAAAATTACAGGGATTCACCCAGAAAGGGGAGTTATTCGTGTAGAAGGGGCACCCTATCCGGATTTTTCTGTTTATGCTGCACTGAAAATATCAAGGGGGAAAAACAAAATTGAACCTTCAGCGTCTGCTAAGGAAGATTCTTTGGAGTAAAAAGAAAAAAGAATTTTTGATATGTCTTTTTAAAAATGATTGCCAGGAGAAAACTTCCGGGAATACATAGAACGATGATAAGGACCGCATGGATAAGAGGAAGATGAGAAACATTTTTTAAAAGAGTAAAAAGAAAGCTGATCAGTCCAAAGTGGGTGAGAAAAATAAAAAGACTATTCTTACCAAAGGCAATAAGAATTTTGTTCAGCTTATGTTTCAAATTAATGTAGGGTTGCAATATCATACAGATGTTAAAAAGGGCAATTCCGTAGATGAGACGTACATTGTAGTAGTAAGCGGGGAAGGCAATGGCAAGTGTCAAATAAAAAAGTATTAAAGAAAGCCAGAAAGGGCTTTCTTTTTTTTCTAATTTTTTAAAAAGGAAATAATTTCGCATTTTTATCCCGTAGGCAAAAAAGAAGAGGTATCTTCCTACAAAGGGGAATCCCCAAATAAGCCAAGTTTGGGGTATGCAGTAGCAAAGAATGGACAAGAGGAACATGAATTGCAAAAAGTATTTTTTTTCTACATATTTTAGGAGAAGGGGGTAAAAAAAATATGCCTGAAAAAGAATACAAATAAAATAGTAGGGGACAGCCATAAAACCGGTGAGGGTGAGTTGAATTGATTTAACCAGTGGGTAATGATGATAAAATGCAATAAAGATACAACAAAGAAGGTAGGGGGGAAGGAGCTTTAATGATTTTTTCAAAAGAAAATGTTTGTAATTTTTTCTTGTGTAGGGAAAAGGGGTAAGTAAAATTCCAGAAGTAATAAGAAAAAAAGGAATAGCAAATCGTAGTATGTTGTTGAGAGAAAATACGAGAAGAGTATTCAAATTTGGAAGTAAAAGTGAATCTTTATAAAAATAAATGACATGAATAATAATAACAGCAATTATAGAAATTCCTCTTAAAAAATCAAAGTAGGGTATGTTTGATAAAGTATTTGGCTGACTTTTTTCATCTAGATCTTTTCTAAAATAAAGAGCACGAAGCTGTGGAACAAGAAATGTAATTCCACTGAGGATAAAAAGTGATGCTGCTTCAATCATATCGTGTGTAAGAAATCTGATAGATAAGAAAATAAAGATAAATAATGAAGTAAATAAAAATATTTATTGCATTTTATTCACGAGTTCGGGATAATATATGAAGAAGTGGGCCTATAGTAAGCATGAGTACGTACATAAGTAGAGTTGGTGAAATGAGTTCACTTTTTTGTTGAATATAAAAAAGTCCAAGAAGAAAAAAAATGAGGATTAGACAATAAAAAACATTCATTTTTTGGTTATCAAATTTTCCTGCAAGTATTTTTATATGGTGTTTCCACTCGATAAGTCCTGTGTCTCGTGCATTAGGAATAGAAAAAATAAGATACGTTATGAGCATGGATACATACATCAAAAGCATCCCCAAAAGAAATGTCTCAAAAAGACCAAATTCTAAATTGTGTAATTTTAAGGATAGATTGGTAAAGACTCCACGAGAATAGAGTTGGAAGAAAATAAGACCAATATTTGTGATAAGAAACCAACAGTAAAGAAGGGCTTGTGAAAAAACAGAAAGGTATGTTTTTTTGAGTATTGTATATGCTGCAAGAACAGAGAAAAGAATAGCAAGGGAAAAAAAGGTTCGGTTATAAATATTTCCAATAAAGATATAAAAGCCAATCCAGAAAAGGGTTGTGTAGGAAAGAATAGTATAACGTGATATACGCGAGAGAAGTTGTTTTCGAAAAGACATTGAATAGACAATTATAAATGCAAAGTAACAAGAAAACAAGTATTTTATAGGACTGAAGGGGCCATTTCCAATGGACATAAATCCTCCCATAAGGATAGTTAAACAAAGAACACCAAGGTATGGTTTCCACATATTTTCTCTCTCTTGCAGGAGAATTTTTGATTCAAGCAACATTCCTGCACCCAATGCAAGGGTAAGTTGAAGTTCATAATTCATATGGGGATAGTATAGAGAAAAAAATAAAAACCCGCCAGAGGGGGTTTTGAAAAGATCTAAAGTTGTAGGTTAGCTAAGCCGTTTGTATCCATTCTTTACTCCTTTTTTTGAAAGGACAATTTGCCAAAGTTGATTTTGCCTTGAACGAAAACTTCCAGCACAGGAGAGAAGATAAAATTTCCACATTCTAAAAAATCGCTCATCATATTGACTTTTAAGAGAATCCCAAGAGTGCAAAAAATTGTCATACCATGCCATAAGCGTTTTATCATAGTCTGCACCAAAGTTATGCCAATCTTCCATGACAAACAAACCTTCTATTGCCGTTGTGACTTGTTTTGGAGAGGGGAGCATAGAATTGGGGAAAATGTATTTGTCTATCCAGGGATCGGTTGCTTTTACTGAGGTATTTCCACCTATGGTATGAAGGAGAAAGAGTCCATCATCTTTGAGATGTCTTTCTGCTATCTCCATATATTGTCGGTAATTTTTATAGCCTACATGTTCAAACATTCCGAGCGACACTATATGATCAAATTTTTCGCTTTCAGGGATTTTTCGGTAATCTTGTAGTCGAATTTCTACAGAAAGTCCGGCACATTTTTCTTTTCCCAATTTACATTGTTCTTTAGAATTATTCACTCCAACGGCTTTTGCACCGTAACGTTCAGCTGCAAATTTTACAAAACTTCCCCAGCCACACCCAATATCAAGAATCGTATCATCTTTTTTAAGCCCAATTTTTTTACATACTAAATCAAGTTTTGCTTCTTGCGCTTCATTTAAGTTTTGTGTTTTATCCCAATATCCACAGGTATAAACCATCCTATCATCAAGCATCTTTTTGTATAGATCGTTTCCCACATCATAGTGTACTTGACCAACTTTCCATGCTTTTGTAAAATTTTGGGCATTAAAAAACATTGCTTTGAGTATATGAAGGGCGAGTTTTCCCTTCCCAACTTTTTTTTGTATTTCTGCTCGTAAAATATGTGCAATCATTTCATCAATGGATTCACAATCCCACCATCCGTCCATATAGGCTTCTCCAAAGCCAAGGGATCCTTGTGAAAGGACACGGCCATAAAGTGCGTCATTGTGTACTTGGATATCAAATGGTCTGTCACCATTGATTTTTATGTCTGCATGGTGAAGAAGTTCTTCAATAACTTTTTTTTGTTTATTTGGTTGCATATACTTTCTTTTTAGGACCAAGATAGACATCAAATTTTTTTTCTAAAAAAAATCTAATGAGTATAAATGGAAGGATCGGTATGAGTATATAACTGAAAAGTGCAAAGGTAATGGTTATTTTGATAGAAATTACATGAAAATGTTTTTGTTGAAATGCATAAATCCAATGTATCGCTCCGGAGTCTGTAACTAAGTTATAGAAAAAGAAGAGTACTAAAAAAAATACATAAGTATGGATAAATATTTTCCAGTATTTTTGAAGAGAACTTTTTTTCATAGACTTTACATTGGGAGAGTGCCTTTTTTGGTATACCAATAAGGAGGTTTGATGTCAGGATTTTACTTCCTCAAACTGTAGCTCAAGTCCATTGCTTGTCATGATAAATCCTTTAATAATAAGTCTACCATTATGAGCTCTATTATGGCAACCTTCACATAATGGGAGGAGATTATATTTATGATCTTTATGAAAATGTTCTATATTTCCGTCTTTATCAGAAAGTTTTTGTGGTTTTATGTGATGGGTCTCGTCAACGGGATTTTGGCAGACGGCACAGGAGGTGATAAAAAGATTTTTATGGTATTTACTGGTTTTTTGTTGGGTCAAAAGTTGAAGCTCATCGGCTTGTCCGGCAAGTTCTTTCCTGAGTTGGAGGGCTTTTTGCAAAAAGAGGGGATCTATATGAAGTGATTGTGCAAATTCCAACCCGTATATGCTGCTTCCACTTCCAGCTTGAAGTGTTCTATCAAATATAAGTTTGTCTTCTTTCTCGTCGTAATTTACGGAAAGATGCACAGAAACAACGGAATTAAGTTTCTGTATGTGTTGAATATTGCCTAATTGGTGCAAATGGGTAGTGAAAATGAAAAGAGATTTTTTTTCTAGGAGCTTTAAAATGGTAGCACATATAATAGATATTGCAGAAAGGGTCTCCGTTCCATGACTAATTTCATCTCCTAAAATAAGGCTTTTGGGAGTGCATCTATTAAATATGTTTTTGAGTTCCATGATTTCGACAGCAAACGAAGAAAGACCTTTTTCAAAATTATCACGAGAGACAATTCGAGTAAAAATTTCTCTAAAAATTCCAAAACGCATGGATTCTGCTGGAACAAACATACCGGATTGTGCAAGTAAAATGGCAATTCCAATACTTTTCATAAGGGATGACTTCCCACTTGAGTTGATTCCATAAAGAAGAACGCCAAAAACATTTGAATCAGATATCTCACTCAAAAGAGATTGGTGTTTTTGATATTTCTTTTCTCCAAGGATAATATCATTGGGTACATAGATGCCGTTTTCCTCTCTTTCTTGGACAAGAGGATGTCGAAGTGCCTGTATCTCTAAAAATGTTTCATCTTCTTCTATGTCTAAAATCTCCGGTCGAGTAAGACGAAACTTGATAGAAGCCCGAATATTACTCACGGCGACATCAATTTTTGACAGAAACTCAATAATATTTTCTAAAAGTTCTGTGTGTGTTTCAGAAATTTTTTCCAATTCTTTCAAAAAAAGTTCTTTCGTGAGAGCATTTATCTTTGTCTGGAGCAGTACAATACCTTCAGAAATTTCATCAATAATTGGGGCGGTCATTTTTACATTTGTGGTTTGAATTTTTAGGTTGAAATCAGAAAAAGCATAGACTTTCCCATTCAAAGAAAGGTATGTTTCTTTGAGAGGTTCTTCTATGAGGGCGTAGCGACTTTTGGTAAGAGTAATATGGTGACCTTCTTTATCCAGCTGTTTTATGCTTACAAAGTCGCCTTCATATTTACCTGTTTGTTTTTCTAAAACCTCAAGAATTTTTTCCCGAATGGCTTCCATTTTTTCTTCTCGTTTTCTTTTTTCTTCGTTGAGAAAATCTAATTCTTTATCATATCCTTCGTGAAAAAGTGATCCTTCAATTTGATGAAAATTTACTTTTGAACAATTTTCAAATACAAAATTCTTTTCCAGGATATGGATGAAATTTTGTAGATTATTTTTTTCATTTGTTGAACAACTCAATAAATCAGAAATTTTTGTGTTTTCTATATGGTTATAAATAGTATGAGTTGCAAGAAGGGAATCATACAAAAAGTTGATTTCAAAAGGATGAAGTCTTTTGAGATGTATTCTTCGGAGAATACGTTCAAGATCATAAACACTCTGGAGTTCTTTTTCAATTTTTGGATATATATCACGGAAGCTCTCACTGAGTTCATACCTTTGTTCCAACTCATCCTTTTGGAGAATAGGATTGAGAAGTCTTTCGCGGAACATGCGTTTTCCAATACTGGTCGTGGTATGATCTAAAAGTTTCAGGAGTGTCATCTCATGGGCATCACGACTAATCACATTGAGCTGTTCCAAAGGGTTGTTTCCTAAAAAAAGATAGTTACTGTTGGAGAGATGTGTAGGTTTTTTCAATTTTTCAATGATGGAAAAGTCATGTTCAATGATAAATTCAAGAAGAATGGCAAGTGCTTCGCTGGTTAGAGGGCTTTTTTCAAGATCTAAAAATTCTACTGGTGAAAGGAATGTATTGATAATATATGTTTTCTTGAAGAGTTCATTTTGGTATGCGTTATCCAGTCTTCTTTGTGGAGTCTTGATATTATTTTCAGAAATTTCTAAATATTCAATAACAGCTTGAAGATCTATATTTTCGGATGCCCTCGTGAGGAGAATTTCTGAAGTTCTATTTGCTTGGAGAAGACGGAATACTCCATCAAGTGCAAGGGTTTTGTCTTCTCTATTTCCGTAAAGTTCTTGAAGATAGGTTTTTCCCGTGGTGACATCAATGGCGGCATATCCAATGGAGTAGACATCGCTGCTTTTTTCAATTAAAAGGGAAACTAAAAAATTATCCTTATGATCAAAATTATAATCGAAGTTGATTCCTGGTGAAAGGATTCTATCAATGTATCGTGAGACATGTGGGGGAGTTCCTTTCTGTCTTACGATAACAATAGTATATTTGTTCTCTTGTGTGAGGCGGCTTATATACCTCTCAAATGTAGCAACAGGAAATCCGGCCAGAAGAGGATTTTTGGTATCGTTTTGTGCAATGGATTTGTTTTTTCTGGTGAGCTGTAAGTTTAAAATTTCTGCTATTTCTTTGGGTTTTCCAAGTTTTTCAGTATCATTGTCTACTCCATACACCTCAAAAAAAGAGCCAATTTCAATAAGAACGACCGTATTCTCCCCATATTTTTTTTCAAAATGGGTTTGGAGATCCATATAGATCTCAATGAGAGATCTATCGGTATCCAGAAGAAGATTTTGTGCGTATTCGTCCACCATAGTTTTGAGAAGTATCAGTATAGTAACAGGAATCCTTTTTTGTTTCAAACCGGTTTTTGTATGTGGAAACCAGGATGAAAAGATGTCCTAATGAGCCTGTGATAGCTTCTCAAACATGTAGAGGACATATTTTTTTATATGAGGTTGAATTTCAGTATTTTCTATAACGTCTTGTCGTGTAAGCCACTGACAGGATTCACTTTTTTCCGTTTCAGAAAGTGTAAGTGTATCATCATGTGTAATACCTGCATATATAAGACAAACATGCTCGTGCGTATCGTTAATCTTGTGTCGGTTCATAAAAAAAGGAGGAACAAGATCCTGTGAATACTCTAAAGAGAGTAGTGGTGTGTGTGTTGGATTGACCAGTATGATATCTAATCCAACTTCTTCCTTTACTTCACGAATGGCTGCTTGATTGGGATCTTCGTGGAGTTCTATGTGGCCACCCGCTCCAAGCCAAAGATGATACTTATCGTGTTTTCGCAAGAGAACTTTATCTTCAAAGAATACAAACACTTCGGAGGTAAAGTCTACTTTTTCATGTATGTGTCCCATATAAATATATTGTGCTAAACAATAATAAAGTATACTTCATCGTCTGAAGAATCAGCAAAAGAATTTTAAGAATATCAAAGACACTATGTCATTGAACGAAGTTTTTGGACTCGATCTTCGATGGGAGGGTGTGTAGAAAAAAGCTTTTGAAAACTTTTTCCTTTGAATGGATTGGATATAAAGAGATGCGCTGTTGCTTTATTTGCTCGCGTAAAAGGAATATCTGATTGAGAAATTTTTTCGAGTGCGCGTGCAAGTCCTTCAGGATATCGGGTAAGGAGTGAACCGGATGCATCGGCAAGATATTCTCGTTTTCTTGATACGGCAAATTTTATGAGTTCTGCAATAACGGGGGAGAGGATAATGAGGACAAGTCCTACAATGGCAAGAATATTGTTGTTGGATCGGTTATTATCACTGCGTCTTCCACCAAGAAGGCCCCCTCTCCATGCAAGATCTCCAAGGAGTGCTACCGCTCCAACGAGGACCACCACCAGTGTCATAACACGAATATCATAGTTTTTAATATGGGAGAGTTCATGTGCAATAACTCCCTCAAGTTCTTCATTCTCAAGTGCTGCAATAATACCGGTTGTGATGGCAATAGAGGCGTGTTCCGGATCACGTCCTGTTGCAAATGCATTGAGAGCATCTGATTCTATGATATGTACCTTTGGGATAGGTAGTCCGGCGGTAATACAAAGATTTTCAACCATTCTATAGACATAAGGATTTTCTTCTTTGGTAATCTCTCGTGCCCCACTGGTGCGAAGTGCGATTGTATCGGAATGATAGTAGGAAAACCAACTCATAAAAAAAGAAATGAGAATGGCAATAACAACTGCTTGTGTACCCATTCCGCCGTAGAAGTTGAAAAGATATCCAACTCCAATAACAAAAGCACAAAAAATAGCAATCAAGAGACGTGTTTTTCGTTTGTTGGCATCTATTTGGTTATACATACTTTCTTACATTTCTGACAGGAAAAAAAGTCTTTTCCTATTTCAAAGGCAAAGATTTTTATTTTTTTTTGGGAGATACTTAAAGTTTTACTTCAACGTTCTTTCGTTCTTGCTCATCTTCTATTTCAAAGAAATCATACTTTTTGAATCCAAATACTCCAGCAATGAGATTACTTGGGAACTGTTGGATTCCTGTATTGAAGTCACGTACCATACCATTGTAAAAGCGACGTGATGCTTGAATTTTGTTTTCAGTATCTGAAAGCTCATCCATAAGTTGGGCAACATTCTGGTTTGCTTTGAGATCTGGGTATGCTTCTACTGCAATTTGAAGTTTTCCAAGCATTCCACCAAGGCTTCCTTCTGCTGACGCCATGGCTTTGGTGTCTCCAGCTTCTTGTGCCTGCATTGCCTGTGCACGGGCCTTGGTAATATTTTCCAACAATTCGCGTTCATGTTTCATGTATCCCTTTACTGAATTGATCAGGTTTGGGATAAGGTCATGTCGGCGTTTGAGTTGTACGTCAATATCACTCCATGATTCGTCCGTACGGTTTCGCATTTTTACAAATTTGTTAAATGCACCAATGAGCCAGAGAATGAGCACTACAACTATGGCAAGAATAATATATCCAACTGTTGACATAAAAATATATTAAAATTTTCTTATTTTTCTGTGACAGAATTTTGAAAAATAAGCTAAATTAGATAAACTACGGACCCCCTTCAAGCATTTGCAATCAAGGTGTCTTTGTGTCATAATAATACCAATTTTACTTGTATGTCGTCAAATTATGGGTACACTTGTTGTTTTTATTATTGTATTGGGAATTCTCGTATTCGTGCATGAATTTGGGCATTTTTTGGCTGCCCGAAAGTCTGGGATGAAAGTTTATGAATTTGCATTGGGTTTTCCACCACTGCTCATAGGATTTTACAAAGATCCAAAATCTGGGAAAATTGTTTGGGTAAAAAGGGGAAGTAAGTCCAAAGATAAATTGGCAAAAGTTGGGGGTGGGGAAGCATTTGAAGAAGAATATCCTGCCACGCTTTACTCATTAAACCTGCTTCCGCTGGGAGGATATTGTAAAATCAAAGGAGAAAATGGTGAGCTTGAGAGTGAACCGGATAGTTTTGGATACCAAAAGACTTGGAAAAAGTTGGTGGTTTTAGTTGCTGGTGTGACTATGAATTTTATTTTTGCAGCGGTAGTTTTGGGGATTGGTTTTATGATAGGGCTTCCAATGGATATCTCCGATGGTATTCCTAAAGGAGCAGAGCTTGTAGGAGAGCAACATGTTGTTATCCAACAGGTAGAAAAAGACTCTGCAGCAGAACACGCTGGGCTCAAGATGGGTGATAAAATCCTCTCAATGGATGGAACTGAAGCGAGTAGTATAAAAAATGTTATTGAATATGTGAATACCAAAGGTGAACAAGATATAGATTTGGTTTATAACCGAGCTGGGGAAGTAAAGAAGCTTACTGTAAAGCCTCAGATAGTAGGGGAGACTACGGAACCACATCTTGGAGTATACCTAGCGGATGCTGCTATGGTACGTTTTCCTTGGTATATAAGCGTCTACAAGGGTTTTTGGGCGGCTGCTCTTGGGTTTATCAATATCCTGATTGGATTTTTCTTCTTATTAAAGGGAATTATAACGGGGCAGGGGCTTTTGTTTGATGTTTCAGGACCAGTTGGGATTGCTGTATTGGTAGGGGAATCCGCTAAGCTTGGGATAAATTACTTGCTTAATATCACAGCCATGATATCATTGTCCTTGGCTGTTATTAACATTCTTCCCATACCAGCATTAGACGGAGGAAGAGCCCTATTTGTGGTTATAGAGAAGGTTTCTGGCCGTCCTGTCCCTATGAAGTATGAACAGCTTGCTCATACTATCGGGTTTGTCCTTCTTATGATACTCATTGTGGTTGTATCTGCAAGAGATATCATAGGGCTTTTTTAAAAGAAAAGAACTAATTTGGTACATACAATGAAAGACGAATTGAAAAAAATTCAAGAAGAATTCAAAAAGCAACTCAAAGAAGTTGCTGATTTTGCAGGACTCTCTGATTTGGAGCAAAAATTTTTTAGCAGAAAATCTGGTGAGTTTACCAATATCATGAAAGGACTCCGGCAGCTTACCGATGATGTGAAGAAAGAAATGGGGCAAAAAGCCAATGAAGTCAAAAAAGATTTGGAAGGTTTGTTTGAAAGTAAAAGAGAAGAAATTCAGGCGAAAGAAATGGCGAATCTCACTGAACGTGAAGCCATTGATGTAACACAACCACTTTTGCCCAAAAAAGAAAGAGGACATTTGCACCCAATTACGCTCGCTCAAGAGAAGATGGAAGATGTTGCGGCAAATATGGGATTTATTATTGAAGATGGTCCTGAGCTTGAGAGCGATTATTATGTGTTTGGGGCACTGAACTTTCCGGATGATCATCCTGCACGTGAGAGTATGGATACGTTTTATGTTTTAGAAAATGAAGACTGGTGCATGCGTGCACATGTTTCAAACATGCAGGTACGTTTGATGCGTAAATATAACGAAGGTGGTACCAAAGCCGTTCGCGCTGCCTATCCAGGAAAGGTGTACAGAAATGAAGCGCTCGATGCTACTCATGAGCATACGTTTCATCAGTTTGAGGCTTTCGTTGTTGATAAAACCATCAATATTGGCAATCTTGTTGCTGTTATCAAGCAACTGCTCAAGGGGCTATACAACAGAGATGTAGAAGTGCGTTTGAGACCAGGATACTTCCCATTCGTAGAACCAGGATTTGAAATGGATATGAAGTGTCTATTTTGTATGGGAAAAGGATGTCGTGTATGTAAAAACATAGGGTGGGTGGAGATGCTTGGTTGTGGATTAATGCATCCCAATGTTTTGAAGGAAGGTGGATATGATCCAAATGAGTGGAGTGGCTTGGCTTTTGGAATGGGACTGACACGGCTTGCTATGATGCGTTATAGTATTGAGGATATTAGACATTTCATGTCCGGTGATCTAAGATTTTTAGAACAATTTTAAAGTATGTTGGTTTCAAGAAAATGGCTACAAGATTATGTTTTTTTACCTGATTCACTCGATTCAGCTGATCTTGCAAATGATTTAACCATTCATACGGTTGAAGTGGAAGAAGTCAAAAAGCAATCAGAGGGGCTCGATGGGGTAGTGGTTGGAAAAATTCTCAGCATTGAAAAGCATCCAGAATCAACAAAGCTGAGTATTGCCCAAGTGGATGTTGGAGAAGAAAAGCCGCGTCAGATTTTATTTGGTACGTTAGCAGAAATGCATGTTGGCAGAAGAACTGCTGTCGCGCTCGCGCCTACGATATTGCAAGGAAAAGAAATTCACAAAATCAAAATTGCAGGACAGGTTTCAGAAGGAATGTTATGTCTTTACCAAGAACTCGGTTTGCGTAGCGAAGATGAACCGCTCGAGGCCCCTGAATTTGATAAAGAGGTAAAGCTTGGAACACCCGTGACACAGGCTTTGGGACTTGACGATGTGATCATTGATATCGATAACAAGTCCATGACGCATCGTCCTGATTTATGGGGGCACTATGGAATGGCGCGAGAGCTTTCAGCAATTTATCGAAAGAAGCTTGAAAAGTATGATCCTCCTGCCATAAGAGAAGGGAAGGATATTCGACTTGAGGTTGATATCCAAAAACCGGAGTATTGTAGTCGGTATATGGGGGTGGTTATGAGTGGTATTACGATTGAACCCTCACCCGCATGGCTTCAGGCACGACTTATTGCAGTAGGACTTCGCCCTATTAATAACATCGTGGACGTGACCAACTATGTTATGTATGACTTGGGCCAGCCTATACATGCTTTTGATACGGAACAGCTGGGAAGTACTCAAGATGGAAAAGTTGAAATTATTGTGAGAATGGCAGAAGAAGATGAAGAAATTGAAACACTCGATGGGAATAAACACATTTTAGGAAAAGAAAACTTGGTTATTGCAGACAGTAATGAGCCAATCGCGCTTGCCGGAATTATGGGAGGTCAAAATAGCAGTGTAATGGAGGAGACGACTTCTATTATTCTTGAAGCTGCAAATTTTGCAGCTACCAATATTCGTCGAAGTTCAATGCGTCTTGGTGTGCGAAGTGACTCATCTGCTCGTTTTGAAAAAGCACTGGATCCAAACAATTGTGAACTTGCTTTGAGAAAAGCTGTGGAGATGATCCATACATTGTGTCCTAATGCAAAGGTGGTCAGTAATGTTGCCGATGCAAAGAGTTTTCAACTTCATCAAGGTCCTGTGGAGCTTTCTCTTTCATTTCTTCAAAAGAAAATGGGCGTTGAAATTTCTGAAAAACAAGCAACAGATATTCTCGAACGGCTTGGCTTTGAGGTTAAAACAAAAAAGGATGTGCTCCATGTTATCATTCCAACTTGGCGCGCAACCAAAGATGTTTCTATTGCTGATGATTTGATTGAAGAAATCGCCCGTATGTATGGTTATGGCAATATTGATGCGATTCTTCCCAACTATAGTGGAGCGCCTGCAGTAAAGTGTCCACACAAAGTAGCACAAAGGATTGCGCGTCGTGTCCTGGCATATGAAAATGGGTTTACCGAGACATATAATTATTCTTTTGAGGCGCCAGAGTGGCTTGAACGAATTGGTGAAGATCTCTTGGAATATATCCGTCTGGAAAATCCGGTTGCAAAAGATCGGCCACTGGTCCGAAGACATTTGTATCCCAATCTACTTGCCAATGTGGCTGGAAATTTACACCGCGTTGATACGGTAAAACTTTTTGAAATTGGAAAGGTATTCCACCATGAAGATCCAGGTGAAAGAATCCATCCCAACTCTTCAGATTTATTACCACGTCAGGATACATTTTTGGGAATTGCGTACGCTAGCAAGAAGGAAAATACCCCATTTTTTATGGTAGCAGATGCAGCAAGAGAGGTACTCAAAAGTATTGGAGTGGATGAATTTACCATCGAAAAATTTTCTTTGCCCGTTGATTATGTACACAATGGAAGATGTGCACAAATTCTCCTTGATGGAGAGCAGGTAGGTATTATTACAGAGTTCCATCCGATTGCACTCAAACGACTTGATATTGATTACCGTGTCTGTATTGCAGAGCTTGTCCTTGACAAGATTGTCGCAAAAGCAGGAGACAGTATACACTATATGCCTATTCCAGAATTCCCAAGTATTACTCGTGACATTGCTTTTGTGGTCAAAAAGGAAATTGAACATGATACCGTTGTAAAACTCATAGGGGAGGCAAGTGATCTTATTGAATCTGTTGAACTTTTTGATGTCTATAGCGGTGAGCATGTGGGTCAGGGGAGCAAGAGTATGGCATACAAGATTGTGTATCGCTCAAAAGAAAAAACTCTTACCAGTGAAGAAGTGGAAAAAGAGCATGCAAAGGTTTTAGATATTTTGGAGAAAAACTGTAAAGCGGAAATAAGAAAGTAAGAATACACTTTATCAAAAAAAATTCCGAAATACCTTCGGAATTTTTTTATATTTGCACTCAAATTTTATTTTATCCACATATTTTTGTATTGACTTCTCTTTTTTCATGATTTTTTTTAAAAATTGTGCTATACTAAGGGTATGCCTGTCTAATTATTACTCTTACTCGTGGGCACCTGGTCGGGTGAGAATGGGGGAATATATGCCTTTTGATGGCTATCAAGACCTTTTATACATGATTTTGGCCATATGTATTGTTTGGCTTACTATTTTTCTGTGTTGGCTTTTGTATCAAGCGGCGCGTGTGTTGCGTAATGCAAATAAGGTTATAGAAGTTGTTGCAGAAAAACTTGAACTGATCAATGAAGCTGTGCAGTTCATGCGCAATAAAATTGATTCCGTTTCTACCAACATGGGTTTTGTGAGTAAAACCATGGCTGGCTTTGTGGAGCGTTTTATTGTGGGGAGGTTGTCAGAAAAGTTAGGTGAGAAGGTTGCAAAAAGGAAAGAAAAGAAAAAGGCACCTACAAAAAAAACAAAGTCAAAGTCTTCGAAGCGGTAAAGTTTTTTTCCTAGATGATATAAAAAATCCCGACTTGGTCGGGATTTTTTCTCAATATGTTTCAGTCAAACTATCAGAAAAGTAAAAGTATAGAGGAGATCCATTTTAGGGTTTCACTCCCCGCACGGAGTCTATTTTTTGCACTCTCAAAGGCCAAATCAGAGGAAGATAGGATGCAAATAGGGGAGCAGCTTTTGGATGAGTTATGTGATTTAGCGCAAATTGATGTAGCTCATTTAAAAATTTCTGAGAAGAATCAGTACCATAAAAAAAGCAAAGGGAAGGTGGTATTCAAGCAATATGGCTATTACCGGGTATCTTCAAATGCTATTTTTATACATAATAGAACAGCGGTACGAGGGCAGATACTTGCGGCCAAGACGTTTTTAGATACTGTTTTGCATGAATGGATGCACCACTATGATCACAAACGACTTCGACTCAATTCCGTGCATACTTCCGGATTTTATGCACGATTGCGTGATTTAAAGGAAAAATTGGGATATTTTTCACTCTAAATTTTCAAATAAAAAAGCTCCCTCTTGTTGAGGGAGCTTTTTTATTTGTTTTCTTTATTTTTCTTTGAGAATAACTTTTTCTAGGATGACCGACTTTTCTGGTCTATCCATAAGATCGGTTTTGGTTTCCTCTATCTTTTTTACCACATCCATCCCTTTTGTGACGTAGCCAAAGTTGGTATGTTTTCCGTCCAGCCAAGGTGTAGAGGTAGCGGTGACAATAAAAAACTGAGAACCATTGGTATTGGGTCCACGATTTGCCATTGCGAGGCTTCCGGCTACCAGTTTGTGATCATTTATTTCATCTTTAAAGGTATAGCTTGGACCACCGGTACCATCATTATCTCGGTCGTCATCCTTTGACAGTGGATCTCCTCCTTGGATCATAAAGTCTTTAATAACTCTGTGTAACCTGGTTCCATCATAAAACCCTTTACTTGCAAGGGTAAGAAAGTTATTTACGGTCATAGGGGACTCTTCACTGTAGAATGCCACTTCTATATTTCCATAGTTGGTTTGTAGAATTGCACCAGAGTAGAGACCACGCAAATCATCTACTTCTACGGTTTGTGGTGTTTCTGCTGGTTTACTTGGAATGATGGGTTCTTCTGGTTTTTGAGATGAAGTATTCATTTGACATCCGGTTAAAAGAATAAGCGAGAACAGAAAAAGGAGGGTTTTTTTCATAGAAAATAGCGCTATTGGGAGCTTTGAGTAAGCTACTCCTTTTGAATACAATGGTGTGTTTATTTTATATCAAACGACATATCTGTCAAGGGGAAAAATTATACACAACTCCATATTGACGAAAAAAGAATTTTCTCTTAGAATGTGAATGCCGTGGTAGTTTTTTCACCTTTTTATACGAGGGATCTGATGAAGATTGACAAGGCAAAGGTTGCAGGGTACTCCCTGCTCGTCATCGAGGCACTGATCGTCGGCGCGCTCCTGTGCGGAGCGTTCTTCCACTGATCATCATCTGTTCTTCCTCCCTCTTGCCATTCGGCACCCGCCCGTCGAGATCGTCACCCGATCTCACTCTCCATGTCTTGAGAATTTTGGAGGGACAATTGATAAGATATGTAGGAGAATAAGACGGACGGGAAAGTTCAAAAAAAGGGGGTAATCGCATTTAATGCGATTTTTTTATTTATATTTGTTTTAGCTTTTCAAAAATTGGATCGGTACTTACATCTACATGTTGCAAAATAAGGCGGGCAATATGCCTACTTCTTTCCATTTCTATTTCATTTTGAGCTTCTTTATAGTAATAAAAACTATCAAGGGTATCAGCCGATTTTACTATAAGAGCATTTTTCCCAACGGCAACACAACGATCCACATAGTCCTGTCTCCTTTTGTGTACATCTGTAATGCTTCTATCCTTTGTATTTGCAAGAACAATATAACAATATCAAACACTTCCTGACCAAATATATTTACAATCACTTCCTTTGGGTTGTTGGTCCACTCCAATACGTCATGGAGTAATCCTGCATTTACAATCGTCTCTGAATACCTATTATCATAAAGATATTTTCCAACTCGCAGAAGATGAGGCAGGAGAGGCTTATTCTTGTTTGCTTCTTCTTTTATATTTTTTTGTATCAGCTCAAGGGCTCGCCTGTGTTTTTTTTCAAATGTCATATGGGTTATTATATTGTATGTATGGGTATGGTAACAAAAAACATCGTGAGGTAAAACGATGTTTTTGGAGCGGATCGGACGGGACTCGAACCCGCAACTTCCGCCGTGACAGGGCGGTGCTCTAACCAGTTGAACTACCGATCCGTTTGATAGGTATATCTTTTTTCTGTGGAGACAGTATACCAATTTTCAAGAAGAAAAGCAAGGGTGTGGAGGGGATATTCTCCTCCACACACGCTTATTTTTTTCCTGTTGAAGCAGCTTCTTGCTTTTTAAGCCTTTTCTGCTTTTTCTTGTCTCGTCTGATCTTTGCGGCTGCGCGCTCGATCTTCATCTTTTGGTTGTTTTTTTTACGCATTCCCATACGTGTATTTCTCAAAAGTTATGTGCGGCTATTTTATATGAGTTTCTACAAATTGTCAATATCTTATTTTGAAATCCTGAAAAACAAAAGGACCCTCAAAGCGTTTGATGAAAGGTATTGAGGCAAAGGAGGGGGTGCCTCACCTTGTCATCAAACGCTTTAAAGGCCCAAGATTGGTACTTCTTAACTGTATGGTACTATAGTTCACAATTGAGTGTCAACCTAATTGTGTGGATAACTTAGTACACCCAAACAGTTGTACTTTTATTTGGCCTGTTCAACAATTTTTTCGAAGATTTGTGGCTGGTTGGCAGCAAGTTCAGAGAGAACTTTGCGGTCCAAAGCGATGTTCTTTTTTCCGAGGCTTCCCATGAACTGGCTGTAAGTTGTACCAAGTCCGCGTACAGCAGCATTGATTTTAATCTGCCAGAGACGACGCATTTCTCTTTTTTTGTTACGTCTGTCACGGTAAGCATATGCTCCTGCTTTTGTATCAGCAGTCTTTGCAAGTTTGATGAGACTTTTTCGTCCCAACAAGAAACCTTTTACTCTTTTGAGTAGGTTTTTTCTTTTTTTCAAATGTGATTTTCCACGTTTTACTCGAGGCATACTGTTAATCCTAAGTCGTAAATTATGTTTCCTAAATAGTGTAAATATTGGGATACGATCTATGCGTAGGGCATGGAACGCATAATGGTTTTCTTGTGAGCGTCAGACATGGTGTTGTCTGTTCGTTTGTTGCGTCTCACTTTACCAGATTCACGTGCATTGAAGTGATCCTGACCATCTTGCTTTTTAATAATGCTTACGGTTTTTTTCCCGTTTTTTCGCTTTATTTTAAGCTTCAGTCTTCCCGATACTGATTTTCGTGTTTTCATTTTTGGCATAAGATTGTGATAAATATCAGATTGGCCCTCATTATAGAGGTTTTTAGTTTCTTTGTCAAGCTTACTTGTTGATGATAATAGCTGTTACTTTGTTCCCTTGTTTGGTAGGCTCTTGCTCGAATTTAATGTTAGTATTTTCCTCAATTAAGGCAAAAAACTTCCGAATTACATCAAAAGCCAGTGCTGCATTTCCTTTTTCACGACCCCGCAAAATAACCTCTACTTTTACTTTATCCCCACGTTTGAGGAACTTTTCGGTCTGTTTCTGGCGTATGGTAAGGTCTCCAACACCGATGCGGATAGAAAGACGGATGCCTTTAATATCGGTCACGTGGGTATTGGCCTTTTGTTTTCGGGCTTCTTTTTCTTTTTGGTATTTGAAGTGGCTAAAATCTACAATTTTTACAATTGGTGGATCTGCTTTTGGGTTAATTTCTACGAGATCAATACCTTGTTCTTCTGCCATTCGGAGTGCCTCGGTAATAGAAAAAACACCAAGATTGTCTCCTTGATCGGAGAGAACTCGAACTTCCTCAGCACGGATTTTATCATTGATCCTAAAATGGGGGATAAGGGGCTGAATGCTTTTCTTTTTTCGAGAGATTCTCATGTGTAAAAATTATAAATCATAAACCATAAATCCAAACAAATCAGAGTTTGGGTTTTGGGTCTAGGATTAATTGGTGGAGATGCCGGGATTTGAACCCGGGTCTAGATCGGGTTACAAATATGTTCTACATACGTAGCCGTTTTGTTATCCTTCTACCTCCAAAAACGGCAAAAAGGTAAAAGGTTGCCAGTAATTATACTTTCAGACTGCATCAACTGACTACGAATACAATCCTACACTCAATAAGGTTGACACCACCTGACCGCTATTGAGTATCACGGAGGTGATGGTTGCGGCGTGTATTACGCTACAACAGGTGCGAGTGTTCCGAAAGCAAATGCGCGAGCAAGTGCATTCTTCACTCGACTAGTTACGTTTGCACGTAGAATGTGCCCTGTTTTACAAGTGGAGCACCTTGATATGCACATATAAGCAACTTGGTCCGTCTATCGAGTCCTGTCATCCCCTTTGCAAAAATTTCAATAGACAAACCTCAAACTACTTGTTTGTAATATGAAGTTTGGATACTGAGGCTATCGGTAGTCTCCCTTAATAGCTCTTCGGGTTTCTCGGTCAAGCTCACGTTTTTTGATAACCCTGCGTTTATCATGGGTTTTCTTTCCACGGCAAACACCAATTTCTACCTTGATATAGCGACCTTTAGTATATATGGAAAGGGGTATGATTGTCAAGCCTTTTTCCTGCGATTTTCCCTGAATATAGGCAATTTGTTTCTGGGACAAAAGGAGCTTTCGGCTTCTTTCTGGATCATATTCTTTGAGATGGCCACTGTATTTGTATTTGGGAATATGGAGCCCGGTTATCATAGGTTCATTTTTATGGAAGGTGACATAACTTCCGGAAAGTTTCACATTTCCTGTTCGGACTGCCTTTGCCTCAGATCCAAGGAGCATTAAACCAGCCTCAAGTTTCTCCTGAATTTCATAGTCAAATCGTGCTTTTTTATTCACGGCGTATGTAGGCATAGCAATATGGTGTATAATAGGGTGGATGAGGACTTTTTGGGTCCAAGGCTTTTTTTACAAAAAAGTATAAATACTATATACTAGAATCAGTTTTTTTTCAATATTTATGCAACATTTAGCAAAAAATCAAATTATCCTTTTTGCCAGTATAGTATTTATCATTTTTCTTTTTTTCGGTGGTTTTTTTCTGATAAAAAATACTTCTCACAAAAAGATACAGGTTTCTCCACAAGAAATTACAGATGCGTATAAGTTAGATTTGCACAAACTTCAAAGTTCATTGCAAAGTGCAGATCTTAGCAAAAAATTTCCAGAACCATTCATGAGTAACTTTTTGCAGATGGTTGTTCCGTATCAATATAAAGAAAATCATTTAAATGCATTTTTTGCTTTGCAAAAATTGGTGCAGTTGCAAAAATCCGGTCAAGAAGTTCAAGCATCTCAAATTCAGGAAATTCTTGATAGACTTATCAATCTCTAAATGTTATGAATCTTTTTTCTAAATGGCTTTCTCTATTGGTTTCATGTACCGCAGGAGGTGCGCTCCTTCTCTTTTGTTTTTTCCCCATTTGGTGGTTAAGTGTGCTTCTCCTTATTATTTTTGCCTTACTGCTTTTAAGTTTTCACATTTTCTTTTTTGAAAAATTTCACTTGGAAGAATTTTTAATTGTTTTTTGTTCATTTTTAAGCACAGGGGCTCTGTTGAGTGTTCTTGATAAAGATATTTTTCGTTATGTTCTTATTGCATTTTTTGTTTTTATTCTTTTTACTTTTTATCTTGGATTTTTGCAACTTCCGGTGCATCCGTATTTGTATAAACCACTGCGCAGATTCAAGATGATGTTGTATCTGTATTTTGGGTATTGTTTTGCAACACTTTTTTTTGCTTTGACTCTCTTTTTCCCAAATTTTAATTTTGGTATTTTGAGTCTTTTTATGAGTTTAGTGTTTGGTGCCTGTTTTATTTTTATTTGGAAGATGTACTTTACAGTCCCTATACAAAGCTTTATACTGTGGGCACTCCTTGCATCATTTATTCTTTGGGAGATTACCTTTGTGATGCACCTACTTCCCTTTGGGTACCTGGTTATGGGTGCACTCATTGTATGGTTTGCCTACATGTTGCAGTTGGTACTCCGTTTTCATCTTTCCAAAAGGGGACTTGAGATAAAACGTCAGCTTCCATTTCTTATCATTAACACGCTTCTGTTTATATTGGTACTCACGTTCTTTGTACGTTGGGTTTAAAAAGATTAACTATGAAAACACCTCCACATTTACCAAGAGAAAGTTGTAGGATAGATACCAGAGAAAAAATGCGTTCATTCATTTGGTTGTGTGTGCTTATTTTTGTAGCATTTTTGGCAGGACTCTCGGCAACGCTTTCTGTGGTTGCTTGGGTACTGCCTGGGTATTTTAATTCAAATACCCCTGTACAAACTTCTTCACTGCACCCAAGAACTACCTTTGATGAAAATACATACAATGCTCTTTTGCATACCATACGTCAGAGAACGGTTCGTGTCTATGACATTCACCACAAGCAAAGTGAAGGAGTCTATAATACAGAAGCATTTTTAGGAAATGCGGTACTATTGAGTTCGGACGGTTGGGTGGCTATGCGAAGAACGGATGGGATAACTTCTTTGGGTGCTTCCAGTTTGGAAATGGTGGATCATCTTGGGAAGGTATACAAGGTTTCTCGAGTGGTACGTGATCCTCTAAAAAATATTGTGTATTTCAAAATGGCAACCGTACAGGGGGATCTTTTTTACGTTGTTTCTTTGGCAAAGCCAAATGCATTGGACGTCGCGACTTGGTCACTGCAAGATAGACAATTAGTAGAAGCGGAACGCATTTCCGGAACAAGTTCTGTTGCATCACATTTTCTGTGGGAAAAAATACCACCAGATTTTACTTCGGAAGGCTTAGTAGGAACATTACTTTTTAATAGCCAGGGGGACTTTGTTGGTTTCGTAGATAATTCTGGTGCGGTACTTTCTTCTTACTATATCAGTTTGGCATTGCCAAACTTGCTTCTCAATGGTCGGGTAGATTATTTTCATATTCCGGTGATGGGAAAAGTAGTAGAAATTGCAACCGGTGTATCTTCTGCACAGTTTGGTTTTGTGGTGACAACTCCATATGAAGATCTCAAAAAAGGAGATGTCATTGTTTCCGTAAATGGAAGACCGTATAATCCTGCTCTTTTTACACTCTTTGATTTTGTTCAAGAACATAGTTATACGCTGTCTGTACGAAGGGGCGAGGAGATGACCGATATAAATATTACAACCAAACTTCTTTCTTCTCATTTTGAAAAGAATGGAGTATAATAGCGCTATAGTTAACAAAAAAATATATGTTTTTACAAAAAGATACTTTTTCACGAATTGTGGCATCATGGAAAATGATTTTGGTAGTAAGTGCCGTGTGTGGTTTGTTGTCATTGCTGGTGTCATATTTTCTTCTTCCTGTGCAGTATGGCGCGGATTCACAGGTTCTTATTATTTCCACCAGTCGTTATGGAGTAGATCCATATACTTCTGTAAAATCTTCAGAGCGAGTAGGGGAGAATCTATTATATGTTTTGAAGAGTGATGATTTTTACAACAAAGTGATGGATCAATCTGGGGAAGATTTTGACAAGAGTGTCTTTGAAAATTTATCTGATAGAAAAAGAAGACGTGCCTGGGAGAAAAGTTTATCGGCAAGTGTTTCATATGGAACGGGAGTTTTGAATATTCGTTCCTTTGCCAGTTCTGCAGATCAGGCAAAAGCTCTTTCCAACGCCATTATGAAAACAGTAGTATCAAAAGGATGGGAGTATGTAGGTGGAGATGTGACTCTCAAGATTATCAATGAACCCATTGCCACGAAATTCCCTGTTCGACCAAATATTTTGTTGAATTTTATTCTGGGAGCGATTATTGGGGGAATTATCATGCTTTTTTCTCTTCTTTTTCGCCAGAAGCATCTGTAGGGGATAAGTCATAAAAAAGTAAAAAAAACGGCTTTATACAGCTGTTTTTTTGTTTTTGTTGAAAAGGTGTTTTATCTCGTTATGTACTTGACAAAAGGGCAAAAATATGCTACAGTGCTTTGTTACCTATAGACTGCCTGAACTGTCGCTATTTTTTGTGAAGAGAGTGATTCGTTGATAAAAAAGAAGAAAAAATTCGGTCTTTGGCAGCTGAGTATACGGCGTGGCAATCTACCGTATGGATTGAGGTTTGAATGACATGATGATTGCTTGGAACTGGTATGGCGTATGATTTGCATAGGTGGATTGCTTCGGTCATTTCATACCTTGCAATGACAATGAAAGATCAGTGGTATTGGGGGATAAAATATGATAAAAATTTTGAAAGTCGTACAGGGAATGTGAGCATATACACAAATCCTGTAGGCCTTTCAAAGGCTCAAAAATGTTCATTACAATTGAAATCAGAAGAAAACAATCTGTGATACACAGAGCGCATTTCCCTTTTTTTAGAGGGGCGGTGTACTGTGTGTATCACGGATTGTGACGCTTCCCAGGGCCTGCACGCCTTTGCTTTTTGAAATTTAATTCACAGCTGGGGTGCAGCCCGGCAAGAGACGCGCGAAAGGAGGTTCTCATGAACCCGCGCAACTGGATCCTGGCCGCCCTGATCTGCTGCTTCTTCTCCTTCCTCGCCAGCCCCGTGCTGGCGCAGGAAGAGGAGGACCCCGCCGCCAGCGGCGACGGGAGCGACAACGACATCGACAGCATCCTCGACATCGCGGACAACTGCCCCGACGTGGTCAACCCCAACCAGGCCGACAACGACCGCGACGGCGTGGGCGACGCCTGCGACAACTGCCCCAACACGGCCAACACCGAGCAGGACGACAACGACGGCGACGGCGTGGGTGATGCGTGCGACAACTGCCCGAACGCGGACAACCCCGACCAGCTCGACACCGACCACGACGGCGTGGGTGATGCCTGCATCCCCAAGCCCACGGGAGACTCCTGGGCAGGGAAGGACCTCTGGAAGGAGGTCGAGACCTGCCAGGAGGACGGTGACGACTGCGACGGTGACGGTATCCCCGACGGGAAGGATCAGTGTTTCAAAATCCCGGAAGACAAGGATGGCTTCCAGGATGATGACGGCTGCCCCGACCCGGACAACGACGGCGACGGCATCCCCGACGGCGTGGACCAGTGTTCCAACGAGCCCGAGGACTACGACGGCTTCGAGGACGACGACGGCTGCCCCGAACTGGACAACGACGGTGATGGCATCCCAGACGGGGACGACCTCTGCCCCAACCAGCCGCGTGCTGCCGCTGAGGTGGACCAGTTCCACCTCAGCGCGGATGGCGCCGCGGCAGACGGGGCAGACGGGTGCTCGGACTCCTGGTCCTTCTCCGAGGACTACTGTAAGGGGACGGAGGTCATCTCCTGCCCGGGTGCCGAGCTCACCGGACCCAAGCGGGACTGGGTTCCGGCGTGGGAGACTGGTTGCATCGCCAGGGCGACGGAGTGGGCGGAGCGAAACGCCTTCTTCATCGTCAAGGGGCTGACCGACACGGTCGCGATCGATCGGAATGCGAAGGCATACAAGGAGCTCTCGAAGGGCTGTGAAAAGCCCGACATGGTGAAGCAGATGCAGTGCGTCGAGGACAAGATCTACGACGCACGTCGTGTGCAAGTGCTCAACTCGCTCCAGGCCAAGATGCCGGAAATCACAGGGGAACGCTTCAAGGCAGGCAGTGGGGCCGTCGACGCGCCAAAGGGAACTCGGGGTGCCGCGATCGTCGTCAAGTACGACTGCCGTCGCCTCGAGGCCCCCAAGCCTCGAGATCTCCCCAAGAAGGTACGCCAGCCAATCCCTGGTCCGCGTTCCGAGTACCGTCGCCCGGAAGAGACGACCATCGTCGCCGACCGGAAGATCGTCGCCCTCGCCATGGGCATCGCTCTACAGTACGACGGCGTCTCCAACCGGGACGACATCTTCGCGGCAGGCATCGGTGGTGACGTGACGTTCTGGGCATGGGAGGCCGTGGCCTTGAAGCTGCGGTTCAACGTGCTGCCCTTCGGGACGGGGGACCGGACCCAGGAGTCCTTCCAGGGGACGGCTACCGTCAACTGGCAGGCGATCCCCGAGCATCTCCTGCTCGGGGTCGGCTACGGCGGTGGGCTCTGGAACGAGGGCCTCACCGAGGCCCCCATCCGCTACCGGGAGCACGGGGCGGTCCTCAACGTGTCATACCGATGGTTCTACGACCGGGACAAACGGTACTTCGGGGCGGCTGTCCTGCAACCCTTCATCGGGGTGCAGCGGGACAACACCGCCGTCACGGAGTACTACCGGGATGGTCTCCTCCAGGATCGGGAGGTTCGAGATCCCGAGTGGGAGGCCCTCTTCCGGCTCGATGTGTTCATCGCCCCCATCGGCGTCTACTTCTGATTTCTTTCAACCCCACCTCTTGGAGCCGCGGCCGACCCACACCGTTGGCTCCAAAAATCACTTTTGCACAGGAAAAGAATATTTCATGTGTAAAATAGGATTTATTCTATGAAACAAACATGCTTTGAAATACTGAGTGTGTAAGACGCTACCCTCTTGACAAAAGGCATTTTTTGTGCTATAGTGTGGAGTTAAAATCGTCAATGGGTAGGAATGTGAAAATTGATAAAAAATAGCTAAAATAGGGGAAAAACCATTGTCATTTTGAGGAGTCCACAGAGACGACGTGGCAATCCACAACAAAAGACATACTTTGCTATAAGGCATAGTAGGTGCTAATAGGTGGATCGCTTCGTTGCACTCGCGATGACAGAGCATATCCAGAATAATACCGTGCATGTCATTGCGAGCCGAGTATACGGCGTGGCAATCCACGGTATGGATTGAGGTTTGGATGACATGATGATTGCTTGGAACTGGTATGGCGTATGATTTGCATAGGTGGATTGCTTCGGTCATTTCATAGCTCGCAATGACAAAAAAATTTGAAAGTCGTACAGGGAATGTGAGGATACACACAAATCCTGTAGGTCTTTCAAAGGCTTAAAAATGTTCATTACAATTGAGGACTACAAGAAAACCTTGGTTTTTACCAGACTGGGTTAGGATAGGTTCTATCTCTTTACAACAGAAGAAAGAGATATTTCGTATCCTGACCCAGTACCGCTCCGTCCGTTCGTTTCAACGATCGGTCGGGGTGCTCTGCCCTCACAAGCAGAATTGCTCCGACGACTCTCTGAAACCCTCCGGGGTGGACGAGATGAGACGGGCGGATGGTAGTGGCCAGGGAAAACAAGTTCGATCTTCCCTTCGTGTGGATCACGAAAGGGCCAGTAGAAGATGGAAACAGGATTTGTTGTCGGCTCCAGACTTCTGGAGAGCATATACCGACCTTATCTACATCCGCCGTGTAAAAACGGATATACGGATGGTCCTGTAGAAGTTCTATACTGGAAGTAAGATCAAAGGTTTCGTTTGACACCGCTGCACAGAGAGACCGAGAAGGTCATCCTGTTCGCAGCAAGGCGCCATGAAAGGATACTACCATGGCCCGCATTCTGGTGATCATCGCCCTCTTCCTCGCCGCCGCCTGCGGCGACGACAACTCCGTCAACAAGGTGGTGGAGGAGTCGGCTCAGTCCGACGCCTCCACCTCCGACGCCTCCACCCCCGACGCGGCCCTGCCCGACGCGGCCCTGCCCGACGCGGCCCTGCCCGACGCGGCGATGCCCGACGGTGCCATGCCCGACGGCGCCATGCCCGACGGCGCCATGCCCGACGGCGCCATGCCCGACGGCGATCTGCCCGACGGCGATCTGCCCGACGCGGAGACCCCCGACGGCGATCTGCCCGACGCGGAGACCCCCGACGGCGATCTGCCCGACGCGGAGACCCCCGACGGCGATCTGCCCGACGTGGAGACCCCCGACGGCGATCTGCCCGACGCGGAGACCCCCGACGGCGATCTGCCCGACGCGGAGACCCCCGACGCGGCCCTGCCCGACGGTGAGCTGCCCGACGGCGCCCTGCCCGACGGCGACGGTGACGGGATCCCGGACGTGGAGGACAACTGCCCGAACATGGCCAACGCCAACCAGAGCGATCTGGACGGCGACGGCCTGGGCAACCTCTGCGACTCGGACCGCGACGGTGACGACATCGGCAACAACGTCGACGAGTGCCCCGACGTGGCCGGGCCGCTGGCGAACGCCGGCTGCCCGGAGGTCCCGGACCCCTGCCAGGAGATCAACTGCCCGATGGGCCAGATCTGCGAGAACGGCGCGTGCGTCGTGCAGGTCTGTGGTGAGGGTCTGCCCAACTGCCCCGAGGGCTTCGCCTGCAGCGATGCGAGCGAGTGCCTGACGGACGGGGACGGCGACGGGATCCCGGACGCGACGGACAACTGCCCCAACACCCCCAACGCCGGTCAGCTCGACACGGACGGCGACGGAACCGGCGACGCGTGCGACGGTGACGACGACAACGACGGCATCGGCGACCGCGAGGACAACTGCTCGCGGGTGGCCAACCCCGATCAGCTCGACACGGACGGTGACGGCCTGGGCGACGCGTGCGATCCGGACGACGACGACGACGGCATCAACGATGGGGTGGACCAGTGCCCCCTCGACCCGGAGACCTTCAACGGCTTCGAGGACGAGGACGGCTGCCCCGACGACGATGTCAACCCGCCGGCGGAGTGCCAGGACGACGCGGACTGCGCCGAAGGCGAGGCCTGCAGTGTGCGGGGTGACCTGCACATCTGCTTGCCCGTGGCATGCATCGACGACCCGGCGTGTTCGGGTGGTTCGTGCGGCGACTTCGGTGCGGGACTGCGCTACGTCGGTGACGTGCCCGTGGCGGCGACCTTCGGGTCGGTCCTGCCGGCGGCCGGTGGTGGTTCGCTCTCCCAGGAGGTGAACATCACGCTCTCCGCCGACGGGGACACCTTGGCGGACGCACTGCCCTCTCGCGGGGTGAGCGTCTTCCAGGTGTACCACGGGAACGCCTACGGCGTGAACGTCCGGATGCAGTCGTACGATGACTGGACTTCGCTCGGTCTCGCCGAGCGCCAGACGTGGTGCGACGAGCGTGTCGTCTGCTTCGACCGCTGCGGCCTCCCGTTCCGGCCGAACCTCTCGCCGGTCGGGGCCCGTGCCTGCGAGTGCGGCAACTCCGGTCGGCGCGAGTAGCCGAGTAGTCCTCCCCCCACCTTTCGTCACGTCGTTTCCCGCGACGTGACACCCCCCAAGCCCCAAGGCGTGCATACCCATCGTACGCCTGGGCAAATCAATCTGTGAATATCAGTGCATTACACTGGTATGTAGAGATAAATAAAAAATACCGATTTCAGTCGGTATTTTTTATTTTATGGAATTTTTATAAAAAACTGGGAGTATATTCTGCATAGGTGGACTGCTTCGTACACTCGCAATGACACAAGTGAAGTTTGTATATTTTTTATCTGCCAGGCACCTCTCTGTCATTGCGAGCCGAGTATACGGCGTGGCAATCTACTTATTTGATTGTAGTTTGGATATTAGGATGAATGCTTGGAACTCATATGGCGTATGATTTACATAGGTGGATTGCTTCGTTACACTCGCAATGACAAAAGAAGTATATTTTAATTTGATTGGTAAAATTTTAAAAAGCTTATGAGAAATATGGAGCATTCTTTATATGGGTGGATTGCTTCACCTGCGGTTCGCAATGACAAAAGAAGTATTAATTTTTCAAATTGGTTTATATTGTAGAGTACCTCGGTTATTTCATATCTCGCAATGACAGAGAAATATGATTGTATAGATGGTTTATTTTGTAATAATACACTCTTGTCATCCCAACGAAGTTGGGATCCACCTATTTGCTTTAACTCCAAATTTATTTTTACGTGCATAGATCTCTCCAAGCCAGGTTCTCTTTTTCTATGAGTTCTATTTTTTGTTTTCGTGTACCGGCTTTGAGTTGCTTTTCTCGCTTTATTGCCTCTTGAATATTTCCATAGGTCTCATAGTAAACGCATCGATGTAATTTATACTGAGATACAAATTTTGATCCGTATCCTGTTTTATGTTCTGCAACTCTTCGGTGTAGACTATTTGTCACTCCAACGTACATGGTTCCAAACTTTCTATTTGCCATAATATAGACAAAGTAGGTATTGTTCATAGTGAGTGGATGATGGTTTCTGGAGAAATATGGAGTATAGTCTACATAGGTGGATTGCTTCACCTACGGTTTTCAATGACAAATAAAGTAGATTTTTATTTGGATTCCAATACATTTTCTGGGGACCAATCAAAAAGTTTTTCTTTATAATAATTTGCCACCATGGCTCCCCAAAGCGTCCACATGGGCCACATGACAGGTGTGTGGTGTAACATATTGTCTGAGAGACTCAAAAGCGCAAAGGTAATGACCCAACCAAAGAGCAAATATTTTTCTTTTGGTTCTTTGGTAATATTTTTTCCAACAAAAAAGATAAAAGAAACAATGAACATGAGGTAAAGGAAGAGTCCAATGCTTCCAACTTCTACAAATAGGCGTAGGTAGTCATCATGTGCTTCCACTCCAGAGTCCCAAAGATGTTCATCTCCACGAAAATTTTCCCAGACAACAGGAAAGGTCCCATATCCATACCCAAAAAATGGTTTTTTAAGACCAATGGGTATGCTTTCTCGTGTCACGGAACTTCTCCAGGATATGGAGTCAGCGTCCTCACTACGAGCCGTAAGTCTACTTATGACGCTTATATTTTGCAGATCATAAGAAGTTGTATTTCTGATGAGTGCATTGATAGGAAAGAAAAGTCCATAGAGAAGTATGAGCGTTCCGGTACTTATGAAAAATATTTTTCTGTATTTTATAAGACCAATGCACCCTAAAAAAATAAGAAATCCAAGAAGTGCAGCACGGGTATAGGTAAACAAGAGAAGCAAAAAAAGAAAACCGCCTATGATATTTTGTATTTTTTTAGAGGATAGATATTTTTTGGTTATGTGCGTAAACTGGACATAGAAAAAAAGTAGCCAAAGTACTAAAAAGGCAAACACATTTGGATGGGCAAGGGTACCAAGGATTCTTCCATGGATATCATCTGTGGTAAGACCGGTTCCAGTAATAAGTTGATAGAGTCCCGTAAGTATGGGGACAATGGCAGAGAGTATGGTGGTAAAAAATATTTCCTGGAGGGATATTTTTTCCGCTTTTATGAGAATGTATCCTGCAATAAATAGGAAAAATATGTTGTAGAGCTTCAAGGATTCTATAAGGCTAGTAAATGGGTCTACACTGTAGAGTGAACTCAAGAGGGTAAGAAGGCTCAAAAAAAATGCGCTTAACAAAAAAAGATGATTCTTGAGACGAACTCTATAACGCAGTACTATAAAAATACACCAAATAAGCAGAAGAATAGAGAGTGTGGAATTCAGATTTATGACGGTACCTTGATAGGTAATAAGGGGATAGTCTCGCCAATGATCGAGCGTTGGTCGTATGATCAAAAATACAAGAAGTAATTTTTCTTGAAGGAAGATATAACTTGCTACCAGTGCCGTAATGAGCAATAATAGAATGTCAATATTTGTCCAAGGGTTCACAATAATGGCAAACCCAACAAGGGAGAGGAAAACAAGAAATGATTTGAATACTTTTTTTGAAGGAATGGAAAACATAAAAAATCTGTAGGGAGTGAGGATTAGGATATTTTTTTCGCAAAAAAACTTCCTCTTTTGGGGATTTTGATGTATCCTTATAGGTAAGAATTACTCAATGGAATGCTTTTGGATACAAAAATTTCTGAAGCTTTCCAGCTTGAGCTCATTATACATGAAAATACTTCAGGTTCACAAGTTTTACTACCAAAAGGATGGGGCTACCAATTATATGCTTTTTTTGTCATCTCTTTTGGAAAATGCGGGGCATACGGTCATTCCATTTTCCATGAAGGGAAAAAGAAATAGAGAAACACCTTTTGAAAAGTATTTTGTAAGTGAGCTCAACCTGCGAGATACGGAGGATGTTTCTTTTTTGCAAAAAATATCTACGGCAAAAAAAATTTTATACAATCGGGAAGCAAAAAAAAACCTGCAGAAGCTTCTTTTGCAAGAAAATATAGACGTTGCGCATTTGCATAATATTTATCATCATATAGGGCCATCTATTCTTCGGGTACTTAAAAAAAGAGGTATAAAAATTATCATGACCCTGCATGACCTTAAATTACTTTCTCCAAATTATATTATGTATCATCATGGTCAAATCCATGAAGAAGATGCAAAGGGATGGTATACAAGTTGTATAAAAAATAAATGTGTCTCAGATAGCACGTCACAGAGTGCTCTGCTTACTTTTGAGATGATATTTCATCATAAAATAATGAAATACTATGAGCGGTATGTAGACAAGTTTATTGCTCCAAGTGAATTTCTTCTCAATAAATGTGTAGAATATGGTTGGCCGCGAGAAAAATTTGTTCATATTCCACATCCCGTGGATATGAAAGGTGAGGAGATGTCCTATCAAGATGGGGAGGGGGTAGTATATGCCGGGAGGATATCTGAAGAAAAAGGAGTACGTATCTTGTTGGATGCTGCCATGCGTACCCCCCATATTCCCTATAGTATTATTGGTGAGGGACCAGAGCTACCCGCGTTGCATCTTGATGTGAAAAGAAAAGGCATGAAAAACGTCACTTTTTTGGGTTTTCAAGAGGGGGGTGTATTGAAAAAATCTCTTCAAAAGGCGAGAATTCTTGTTTTGCCGTCTCTTTGTTATGAGAATGCGCCCTTGAGTATTTTGGAAGGGCAGGCTCTTGGAAAGGTAGTGCTTTCAAGTGATACTGGGGGCACAAAAGAGCTTCTCGAGTCAGAATTTTTGTTCAAAAGGGGAGATTCAGAAGGGCTTGCAAAAAAGATTGATTTGTGGTACAATAAAGCGTCTACTGAGCGAAAAAAACTGGGTATGCGGATGCAAAAGGAGGTTTTAAAAGCTCATGACCAAAATGACCACTTAAAAAGCATTTTGCGGCTGTATAGAGCAAAAAAATAGATTTCACTCGCTTTGCGTATGAAACAAGCTTTACAAAAATTTTTCAAAAAGGAGAGACAAGCATTCTTCCTCTTTTGTCTTGTAGGAATATTTGTTTTTGCATGTCCTGCATTGGCGTTTGATGATCTTTTTCCAAGAAAAGTAAACTATTTTCTCAATTGGTCACTCACAGATGATCAAGCCAGGCAACTTGCCAAATGGGATGTGGTGATTCTTGATATGGAAATTCAGGCACGCAGACCAGATCTTCTCAAAAAAATGCGCGAGTATAATCCAAATATAAAACTCTTGGTTTTTGTATCTCCGCTTCAGGTGCAGAAGGATTCTTACTCATCTGTGAGCAGTATGCGGCGTGAATTTGGAAAGGGGCTCAAGAGCGAGTGGTATCTCAAAGATCCTTCTCAACAAAGAAAAAGTTGGTGGGAGGGGACATACCTCATGAACATAAGCAATGTATCTCCCAAAGTTGGTTCGCAACGGTATAATGAATATTTAGTAAATTTTGTAACACAGAAATTGCTTTCGTCTGGGCTCTGGGATGGAGTTTTTTATGACAATGCATGGGAACAGACGCAATGGTTTATACAAGGAGAAACAGATATTGATAATGATGGAATTGCTGATAATCGAGAAAAAATAGATATGCGTTGGCAAGATGGGATGCGTTTTATCTATGACACTACCAGAGAAAAAATATCTGAAAAAGATTTTATTGTGGGGAATGGTTTTACTACTCTATACAATTCAAATTTGAACGGTCTGATGATAGAAAATTTTGATGGACATAATTGGGAAGAAGCAATGAAAATATATAAGGACTATGACGAAAACAATTCTTTTCCTTATGCACTGAACCTGGTAAATAGTAACTCCAATAATACCGGAAACCAAAATGATTTTCGTGCCATGCGTTATGGTTTGGCGAGTACGCTTTTGGGGGATGGATACTATTCTTTTGATCATGGAGATGCTTGGCATGGACAAACATGGTGGTATGATGAATACAATGTGAATTTGGGGAAACAAGCACTCTCAACCAAGTCTATAGATGGAAAAAAAGCATATCAAGAAGGAGTATGGTTTCGTGAGTTTGAAAATGGTTTGGTATTGGTAAATAGTTCTGAAAAACCCCAAATGGTAGAATTACCTGCAGAATTTGAAAAGATTCGTGGTCAACAAGATCCAAAAACAAATGATGGACGAATTCTCTCTCAGGTGTATGTGCCTCCAAAGGATGGTTTGCTTTTACAGCGAGTCATTGATCCCACAGATGTGCGAGATATCTTCTATAAAAATGGAGTTTTTGCACAATTTTTCACTCAGGCGGGGAAAAAAGCAAGAAATGGTTTATTTCTTTTTGACGATACCGTAACAGGAGGAGATCTTGTTGGAGACGTAGATGTAAATGGGGATTCACTTCCGGACTTTTTTTCATTCTCTCATGGACGGCTTACGGTTTTGCGCCATGATGGACAAAAATACTTTTCCCGATATCCATTTGGTGCTTCATATGATGGAGACATAAAAATTTTTTTGCAAAAGATGGGAGAACAAGGGAAGAAACAAATTGTTGTGGTTCCAAAATCCCATGAATCTTTGCCAATTAAGGTGTATACTTATTCGGGTGTTCAGATTGGTGCTGATTGGTACCCATTTGGAAAGAGTTATCAGGGGGAGTATTTGGCAACAGATTATTTAGACGGTTTTATCCTTGCAAACCAAAGAGCAAGTGCGTTGGATATGTTTGTGTACAATGGCTTTGATGTTGCAAAAAGTTTCTCAATGAACTTTTCCTCTACTCAAGACATAGCATTTTTGGGTAATAATAGAGTAGCTGTTTTGTATAAGAAATCCTCACAGCTTGCAATAAGCATTATAGATATCCTTTCACAAAAAATAGAAAGTACTCAGGTACTGGAACTTTCTTTTAAAGAACCTATGAGTTTGCAGCTTACCGATGTCAACTTTGATGGAGAAAATGAGATTATTGTTTTGGGAGGAATATAAATGATAAAATTTTTTGTAAACAAAAACCACTAGCAAGAGCTAGTGGTTTCTTTTTTGATTGGAATGATACTTTATGCAAGTGTCACATTTATCGCTTGTGGTCCTCGTGGACTTTCTTCTACTTCAAAGTTGACGCGATCGCCTTCTTTAAGAGTATTGAAATCTCCATCGAACTGGCTGACGTGAAAGAAAATATCTTTCTCTCGTCCTTCAGCCTCAATAAATCCAAATCCTTTATCAGCGATAATACGCTTGATTGTACCTGTCATATTGAAAATGGCATTTAAATAGATAACTTATAGTTCAAAAGGAATACTCGACGACTCTATCCAGTCAAACTATCCTAGCACAAATACACGTATCTATGATAGTGGGGTAAGTATAGCATAGTCGGTTATTTTTTTCAAGGGGGGATAACACAGGGTATGGCTTTTGTCCTATATGGGGCTTTTTGATAAGAATTGGGACAAAAACCTCTTTATTGAGCTATATTTTGATTTACTAGGGTATTATTTTAGATGGCTGCTTCTGTAGGGGAATATTCTACGGGATTTTTTTAGTGATTGTTTGAAAAGTTATTCCAAAGTTGAAATCATCATCAAATGACTGTTCAGATTCCTTTTTTATAGGTATTTTGAAAAAATTTTGGAATAAATGGTTGGTATTTTTTATATAGCTTTTGAGGAAGATATTGGATAGATCGTATTTCTTTCCTACAGTTTTTTGAATGACAAGAACAGGTTACTTTCCAGTTCAAATCAGCTTCTGTAATAGAGTCATCAATGGTTATCTCCTGATGAGGAAAAATTGTTCGCATGGCTACGACATTGGTTCGATTTTGTAATCCAACATTAGGTTCACAAGAATGACACATTACATACCAAGGGTTGTCTCGTTTTGGAATAAGCCAAGTATTTTTTTCAATTCCCAGCCATCTGAATCCAATTTCAGATTTTGGTGGTTTTGGATAGTGAATTATGGGACCTTTCACTTTGAATACTATTTCTCCCTTTTTTATTTTTTCTTTGGCAAAAAGAGCATTTTTTCCATTGTTCATTTTATCTTCGTATACCTTTTGTGCCAAATATTCTTTCTGTAAAAATAAAGGAATAAATTTTTTGTATTTAATAAAAAGTTTTTTGGGAAGGAATTGTATAGAACGGATAATTTTTCTACATTGTTTTTTGCGACAGTTACATTTCATTTTCCATTTGCTTGTGGACCCCTCCGTACAGGAATAATCTATATTTATTTCACTTCCAATATCAATAGGGTGCATCGCTACAACTTTGGTTTTTCCAAATAGTCCTGCATTGGGTTCACAAGAGTGGTTGATATATGGCCATGGGTTATTACGATAAGCAATTTTCCATGTATTGGGACCAATGTTGAGCCAGTCTTGCCCAATTCGCCAGTCAGGAACAAAGGGATATTTAATGGTAGCTCCTCGTACATGGAATATCGTTTCCCCCTTTTTTATTTTGTCTTTTGCAAAAATACCTTTTCCATGGATAGAAGAAGACTTAATTTCTATTTTTTCCATACATGTAATTCTAGAGGTTAAGTAACCTTTCTTTCGTAAATTGAAAAATAAGATCAATCATTTTTTCAAAATTTTCTGGAGTTTTGTATTTGTGTCCTTCACCAGAAACTTCTATGAGTTTTCCTGCTTGCAAGAGAGTAACGAGTTTTCTGCTTTGTTCTATAGGGACAACCGTATCTTTTTCTCCATGTACAATTAATGTAGGGACTTTTATATCCTTTGCACTTACATATCCATCATTAATAATGGCATCAAGAAAAAAAGTATAGTTCAGCCTCATTTTTTCACCCTTTCCATTTTCATAAATGATATATCCTTTGTTTTTCCAATCCAGTAATTCTTGTTTTGTATAATCTTGAAGATGTTTATCATGATAGTTTGATACCGGGGAAGTGAGTGCAAGACAGCAAAGCGCATCTGTTTGTGCGCAAGCAAGTATACTTGACATTCCACCAAAGCTGGAACCAACTAACCCAATTTTTGTATATCCTATTTTTGTAAGATCTTGTATGGTACTTAAAATATCATCTTTTGCCTTGGAGAGTGTAATTTCTTCAAAATTCCCATCACTTTCTCCATGGCCAAAAAAATCAATTCGGATGGTGGCGATATTGCATGCATTAAATAGTTTTTCAAAAGTTTGATTTTTGGTGGAATCTTTTGATGTGGTAAATCCGTGACAAAGAATGACAATGGGGGAGAGCTCATTTTCTTTTGGTTCTGATAAAATAGCGCATAGAGAATTTCCTTGTGTGTCCGGGAAGAAAACTGTATTTTTGGAAGGTGTATTTTTCATGGGTATTTTAATTTATTTCAATACATTGAATGTGTTGCGGAAGAGAGATAGAGGAGGAATGCTTTTGGTCAAAATGATATGCGGTCCAAATTTTTGGGACTTCATCTAAAATATCCAGGTCTTTATATGGAGGTGCATAGAGTGTAGCAAAATTATATACAAGATCTGTTTCTCTTTGTTTGAAATATTTTTGGACGAGGCTATGGTTCTCCTGGAGGGCAAGAATATAGAGGCCTTGTTTTGAATATGATTGAAGCATTTTTTGATTAATAATTCGGAACGCTTCTACTTGTAACTCAGGAAGTGGGAGCATCCCTAAGATTGATTTGTGAGATAGAAGACCCGGTTGAATGGTTTCACCCCAAAAATTAAAATCTCCACCATAGCCGTAAATTTTATCCCCATAGCTTCTGGCAATAGACATAACTTCTTCTGCAAGACGGTACGCAAGGGCACTATTTCTATAGTCTTTTTTATATGCTTGGAGAAGAAAAGATGTATATTTTCTTGGTTGTGTACCAATGTCTCCAAACCCTCCCCAGGTATTTACCACGGCGCCACCAACAAGTTGTTTTTCATTATCAAAAATATGAATCATTTTCATATCTTTGAGCTTATTGGCAGAAAGAAAAATTTTTGGATAAAAAATAGAAAAACCATTTGGTCGTTCTGCAACTTCTTGCTCATATATGGGAAGCCAGGCAGAAAAATTTTCTACAGTCATGGGAAGGACTTCAAAGTGATACCCTTCTGATTTTTTAACGTAATAGCGAACTTTTTTTGCCCGTTTGGACGGCAAATATTCCCATGGGTTATGTGCAGATCCAACTTTTGCATACCAACGCACCATTTCTGTGCGAAGGAGGTAATCTTGTTGCTGAAGGTTCTCCCAAAGTTCTCTGGTTGGTTGTGCAATGCTTAATGTTGTGGGTTGAATTTTCTCTATAAGTTTTTTTTCTCTATCGTTTGAATAACAGTCAGGAAGAATCGTTAGATGGATACCTCCACATGGAGTAACACAGAGATGGGCAATTGGGTTTTCATGTTCATGAATAACAATATTGCCAATTTCATATTTTACGCACCAAGGTATAACCTTAGATGAGATATGGTCAATTGAGAAAACTATTTCTTTGATGTGGTGGCTATTTTCATAGATATGTTTTTCAATCCATGTATCTACCGGGGTTTTTTCTATTTCAAAATTAAGCAAAGGATGCGCATATACTTGCTTTGGAGTATAAAAGGGGAGTTGTCCAAGGTTAAAGGACATATTTTATTTTTCTGTTGAATTATTCGCTTAACTCTCCAGATATATCCTTTTCAAGAATAGCTTTTATAGATTTAATACTTTTATCACTATTTGCCAATGCCCACATGGTTTTGGTTATAGTGGCCTCAATAGTCATGTCACCAGAAGAGATAGCACCCGCTTTTTGAGCTTCTAGACCTGCTTCATAGGCATGGAGATTGGTAGTTCCTTCCTCCATTTGGTTACTTATGATGACGGGAATCCCATGTGAAATAGCCTTTTGGATAGAGGGGATAATAGAGGTATTAAGAAATGGGACATTCCCTGGACCAAATCCCTCTATGATAAGTGCATGGGTTCCTTGTGCCACAATAGAATCAATAATTTTTGGCGGAAATCCTGGAAAGAGTCGGATGACGGCAATATTTTCATCAAAATCTGCGTGCAGTGTGAGTGGGGAACTATTATTTCTTTTGTTACGCCAACTATGAAGAGTAATAGGCCGTCCTAATTCTCCTAAGTTGGGAAAGTTAGGGGAGTGAAAGGCTGCCACAAATGACTCATGATGTTTTTTTGCTCGGTTTCCACGCAAAATGGTGTGGGAAAGCACAATACAGACTTCTGCTAAATCAAGAGCCGCCGTCATGCAGGCATAAACTAGATTGTTTCTTGCATCCGATCCTGCTTTTTGCAGAGGAATAAGTGATCCGGTAAATATAACGGGTTTTCCAAGTCCTTGGAGGGCAAAAGAAAGGGCACTTGCCGTGTATGCCATAGTGTCACTTCCTTGAGCTACGACAAACCCATCATATTTTGAATAGTTGTCATTGATGGTATGTGAAATTTTCACCCAGTGCTCCGGTGTCATATTGGAACTATCAATATTTGCAACCACTTCAATATCAAGTGTGGCAATTTCCTCAAGTTCTGGGATTTGTTTCATAAGTTCCAAGGCAGACTCCGCGGGCTGGAGGGCACCGGTATCTTTATTGGGGACCATACCAATGGTTCCTCCTGCAAAGATAAGAAGAATATGTGGTTTCATAGGTATATATGTTTTATGGACATATATTACAGAGGATGATTTTATTTGGCAATAGGTTGACCCGAGTGTTGTATTTTAGAGAGGTTCCCTTCTAAAATTATGGGTTTCATAGCCTGTATTTCATCTGTATACAACATAGTTGGAATATCGTTGAGGATATAAATATGTTTCCCAAGGACGTGAGCAAACCCCATTTCGAGAAACGTATTTCCACCAATATAGTTGGGAGTTTTTTTCTTTTCAGGATTCACTATAAGTACGGCATCACTATCATGTATGATATTGTAATATCGTTTGATTACATCATCTTGTATTTTTCTCTCTTTTTTCTCACTTTCCTGTTCAAACTCTTCCATAGAAATTTGACCACTCAATATGCGCTGGGAGGTAAGCGGTAATTCAATTTCATGACCTAGCTTGATCAATTCATCTGCTATTTCTTTCATTTTGTGGGTAAATTGGATACTTCCACAGATAGCTATTTTCATATTTTAAATAATTTTTTCTTTTTGTAAAAAGCCTTTTATCTTTTGAAACATTTTTTCATGGCCTTTTGCGTTTGGATGCAGTCCGTCTGGAAGCTCAGCATGATCAATAATGCCAAAGAGTTCCAAAAATGGAATACCATTCTCATCGCAGACTTTTTTAATTATTTCATTGTATTTTTGAATTCTATCATTTTTCCAAATTTTTACTCCCTTTCGTGGCATTTGAGACTCATCAACATTCGTTGCGCCAATGAATACTATATTTTTGGAGAAATTTTTTGCTTTTGCTATGATTTTTTGTAGATTCTTTTCAAAACGTTTTATGGGGACCTTTGGATTTTCTTCAGTATTATCATAGTACGAATCATTTATTCCAATAGCAAATACAAAACGTTGTGGTTTTCTATTTCTTGCTGTAGCTTCTCCATCAAACCTTTGAAGGATATCGTCAGTCGTATCTCCAGATACCCCAACATTGTAAATTTCTACATCGTAGTTGTACATTTCATCACAATAACACCTCAACCGGTTCACCCAACCTCCAAATTCATTATCGGCTTTCCCCCAGGTGATACTATCACCAAAGATTGTTATTCGTTTTGCTTCCATAGAAGAATATTATGTTTTAGTAGAGTATAGCAAAATAATGAATCAGTTCAAATTTGGGTCAAGGATACAATAAGCTAAAAACAAAAATCGCTTATTGCAGCGATTTTTTAATTTGAAAAAAGGATTCGGGTGATGAATATGTCAGAATTTGGAATTGTGGAGGTGTCTAAGGAAAGATATTTTTTGACAAAAAAAAAGTCCAGATATATAATAAAATTGATGTTAATTTTAAATGTAATAGTATGAAAGAAGGTAAAGCACACGAAACTGGTCATTGTTCCCAATGTGGAAAGGCATCTCCATGTTTAGAGCATGGGTCAGGACAAGGTACAGAGTTCGTACAAAGAGAAACTAGACACGGATTTCCGGTTGTTACAGAGGAAGAATACCACGATATCTTCAGAAGAGATCGTGAAGATGGCGATCTTATTCCCCAGTCCAGCACTGGCGATTTTAGAGGATTTGTTAGGAATTCTAAAGGAGAATTATTTTTTGTTGATGTGGTGTCAACGTACGTGGTTCGCGGTTCTGATATTGGAGGAGAAGGTATACGTATTACTACGGAAGGAGTACCTGACTATAAAAAGCCAGGTCGTAGGCTAGGTGACAAAATGGAGAGCGTTCTTGATGTTGATGAATATGATGTTCTTGTAAGTATTCCGCCAGAAATTCAAAGAGCAGATAGAATTGTAGTTCATTCGAATTTTTCTGAAGGAGAAAAATCATTTTTAGCTACGAATGAAAATGATGCAGCGCTATTGAGGAGTTATCAGGATCAGGGAGCTGAGGTTGTATATCCTTTGTCAATCGATCCTCAAACAGACCCAGATGCCCATGATATGGCGCGTAGGGTTCATCAAGAAATCGTACGGCATGTTGAAGGTGGTGGCAGGCTGGATCAACTACCAGACTTTGTTGGTGAACAAGTGAAACAACTTAAGGATTACATTAGATCCAACAAAGAATAGTCTTCCTGAGAGTAGTAGATTCTATGTGCTCAATGTCTGAGGTTTGATCTCCGAGCACTTTTTTTATCTCATTTTTTTTCATTCAATTTTAAAAAACTTCGGCCATTGGTCGGAGTATTAATTCAGTTGTACGGTCCCGCGTCTGAGTCCGAGTAGCATAAAAAACAGTTTTGAGTAAATGATCAACTATATTGGTTGGTAAGTTTACGCTACATTCCAAATACAAGCTCCATTTTTTGCATGTTTTTCAACAAACTGCCAGGTTTTTGCATCATAGTGCGCGCTGGATGGATAGGGAGGTTTGTTTTGTGCTTCTTCATCCAGATTTTCAGGAGCATTATACACGGTATTACCACCACCAAAAAAGTTCGCGGTGCCAACGCTTACAACATGTACGGGTGTTTCTGGATAAGCATTTTTGAGTGCTCGACTTAGTGTCCCAGATCCTCCCATGCACCAAATTTCAGGGGCATGAATGTTTGCTTCTTTAACGACTTCGGTAAGTTTTGATTCAAATGCAGGAAAGTCAAGACCTATTGGTAAAAAAAGGGCATTATGCTGCTTGGCATATTCCATGGCAGTTTTGCTCGCTTCGATTTGCGTATCTGCGTCTGCAACGATATGGTAGGTCACATTTGGCATTTCTACTGTCTTTTGAAAAATATCGGTGTCTTTTTTGGGTGACAGGTAAAAAAGGGTGACCTTCTTATTTACTTCTTGTGCAGTAAGAGCAATGGCGTAGGCAGCATGTCCATAGTAGTCACAAGCATATACAAGTTCTTCTTCTTGTATAGTGCTTATGAGTTTTTTGAAAGCTCGTCTCTTCGTGCCTCCCTGGTAGAGATCATCACGCACCACTTGAAATTTCCCCATTTTCTCAATAGTAAAGGTGTCGTTCATAGGTATAGGTTATTTGTAATAGAGTATATCAAAATAATGAATCAGTTCAAACCTCGGTAAACGGTACAACAATGCAAAAAACAAAAACCGCTTATTACAGCGATTTTTTTTCTCAAAAATATTGAGCCGAGTAACGGAGGATGTTAGAACTGGGAATAGGGGATTTAGTAGCTTATTACCACTTCTGGAAAGTTCATTATGTTCATAAGTTCATCTAAGGTCTTGACAAAATCGGTATAAGTGTATATAATTGGATATAATCGTATATAAACAGATATTTTATATGCATAATCATGTATTTTCCCTTAACCAACAGAATGTCTTGAAATTGCTAGAAACTCAGGATAATGGCACTGTAGCAGAAATTTCAAAAAGATTAAGCTTGCCGCGTCCTACCGCCAAGCAGATTCTCCAAAAGCTACTTAGTCTTGGTCTAGTTTATCGTCATGGTCAAGGACGAGGTGTGTATTATTCAATTAAAAGAAAGGACGAGATATTAGATAGTGCAGGAAGTAAACTCGTTACTGTTTTTAGTGGTCACAGTTCTTTTCGTACAATGTTTAAGGAAATTGAAAGTTCACTTGAGGCCAATGATTTTTATTGGTCATTTGCTTTTAAAAATGAGTACTACGATTCAGAACTTGGACAATTTTTATTTGATTTTCATCATTCTATTGGCAAACGTGGTGTGGATGATCGTTCTATTGCGTCAATATCGGTAAAAGATGTCATTGAAAAGACCTACCAGAATCTGAGTTTACAGACACTAAAATTCAGATTTACAGACAAAGATGTACCCACGGGTATGATAATCTTGAAAGATAGGGTTATTACATTGGTTTGGGGAAAACACCCAATTGCTATTCAAACAAAATCAGGAGTAATTTGTGAAAGATATCAAGAGTTTTTTCTTTCTACTTGGGATGCAGCTCTCATCTATGAACTTCAGCAAGCTGAAAAAGTCGTAAAACCTGGGAATACTCCCATTATCGTACCAAGAGAGACAATTTATGGTATAAAAAATCTTTTGATCAAAGATGAAAGTAAAAATCCAACGCACACCTTCAAAGACAGGCTCGCATATGAAATGATTCGTCCTCTGTTGGAAGAAATTAGACAAGGAAAAATTCCAAAGCCTATTACATTTGGATCAATTTCCTATGGAAATACAGCAAGATCAATGGGATATTATGTATCGCTTCTAAATGAAATGGCTGGATATGAAGTTTCACGGGCTGTGGCATTTATCCCTCCAAAACTCGAAAAGAAAACTTTTGGTCCAGATACAAGTAGTTCCGTCGTAACAGCAAAAGAAGTGATAGGCCATTTACATGACACCTGTGAAATTGTTCCCATTGATCTTAGCAAGAAAATTTACCGATCCAAAGACATTGAAAATTTAGCAAAAAAACATAAAAAAGTAATTGGTGAATTTGTAGATATTACAGAAGGGTTAAATCGTCCAGCCTATGTTAATATTATTATTGAAGCCATTGAACAACAACTTCGTTTTTCCCCAGACTATGTTATTGTGCCCTTTGGAGCAGGGATCTTGTGTAATGAAGTGATTGATTATGTAGATGAACATAAGCTGAAAACAAAAGTTATTCCAGTGAGTAGTGGTGACCCAAATACTATTGCAGTAATGCTCTATGGACCAATATGGGTAGACACAGAAGAGTTATTCGTCAAAGGGCAGGCTTTAACACGACATGAACCAATTGATAAAAAAGGAAGACATCGTACTCAATATACTGTTTATCATGTTACTGATGAAGAAATTTGTAGTGCAATGAATGAATTGAAAAAAAATAATATTGATGCTGAACCAAGTGGTGCTTCAGGAATTGCAATATTGAATAGACTTAAAACGATTGATCCAAACTTTAATCCTGACATTCACACAGTTTTAACGATCAATACGGGGGATTCTCTATTGAACTACTAAAATATGCTGACACTAATGTTGGTGCCAATACAATTCTAAAAATTAGTACATCAAGTTCAAACCTTGGTTCAGGGTAAAGCAATATCAAAAACAAAAATCGCTTAATACAGCGATTTTTTATTACAGAAAATATTGAGCCGTCACCCAGGATTGAACTGGGGACCTTATCCTTACCATGGATACGCTCTACCAACTGAGCTATGACGGCTTATTAACGTGCTTTATTATAGTAAATTTCCCTTTTTTGGTCAAGAGTTGAAAGAAGGAAGCTAAAACGCTATACTATTGTCATTATACAAAATTTCAAAGAATGTATGAAAAAATTTATTATTTATGCTGTACTGAGTCTTTTTCTTTTCCCGGGGATAGTATTTACGAGTCAAGAGGAAGTGACAACCTCTACAGTTGTTTTAGGGAATGGCCCAGACGTTTCTACTCCCATTGCAGATGTTTTCTTTAAGGCAAAAGTAGTTGAAGTTCAAAAAGGGGAGATCAAGGAAGAATTTGGGACGAAATCATTTTTTCAGAATGTTAAAGTGGAGCTTATTGATGGTGATCTTAAGGGAAAACAATTGAATTTATTGTATGAGTCTCGTTCTAACGCGGAGGATCAATTAGGTTTAAAAATGGGAGAGAAGGTTGTGGTAGGGAGGTCTTTGAATGAGTTTGATACACAAGAAACATATTATATCGCTGATGTGTATAGATTGCATGCACTTCTTTGGTTTTTTCTTTTCTTTATATTTGTAGCACTTATTTTTGCTGGAAAACATGGTATGCATGCTTTTATCGGTTTGGGATTAAGTTTTTTTGTAATCATGTATTTCATTGTGCCCAAAATTATCTCCGGTTCGAATCCTTTCTTGATTAGTTTTGTAGGTACTATGGCTATAGCCTGTTTTTCTATTTATGTTGCACATGGCATAAAGCCACGGACGCATATTGCCTTTTTTTCTACCATTGTTACAATTTTTATTTCATTGCTTTTGGCATATATTGCTGTACATAGTATGAGACTCTTTGGCTTGGGAAGTGAAGAAGCGTTTTATTTGAGGTTTTCTCCAAAGGGAGAAATCAATTTGCAAGGTCTTCTTTTGGGAGGAATCATTATTGGAACTTTAGGAATTTTAGATGATATCACTACAGCGCAAGCGGCATCTGTAGATGAAATACATAAGGCAAACTCCAGTCTCTCTTTCGGTGAACTGTACAAAAGAGGACTTTCAGTCGGAAAAGAACATATTATTTCACTTGTGAATACATTGGTACTAGCCTACACAGGTGCATCCTTTCCACTTCTTCTTTTATTCAACATATATCAACAACCTATTTGGCTTACACTGAACAGTGAAATTTTGATTGAAGAGATTGCACGGATGTTGGTGGGAAGTATTTCCCTTATTTTTGCAGTACCAATAACAACTGCTTTGGCAGCATATGTTTTTTCACGAAAAAAAACATGAGATGGTTTATTCCTCTGGAATAAATTTGAGTGCGGTACCATTTATACAGTATCGTAGGCCAGTTGGCTTTGGACCATCCTCAAATACGTGACCGAGATGGCTATTACATTTCTTACTTCGGATTTCTACACGTTTATAACCAAGACTCCAATCTTCTACCAAAACCACCGCATCTTCTTTGATAGGCGCCCAAAAACTTGGCCAGCCGGTTCTGGAGTCAAACTTTTGTTCTGAACTGAATACTTCTTCATCACAATCTGCTGTCACATAGATTCCTTTTTTCTCATTGTGGTACAACGGACTTGAAAATGGAGGTTCTGTTCCACTTTCTCGAAGGATATTGTATTGTTCTGGTGTAAGAATTTTTCTCCATTCTTCTTCACTTTTTACTATTTCTGGTTTTATGGAATCTATGTGTTTTTCAGACTGTTTGATATGAAAGCTTCTATATCCTAAAAATCCAAGTGCAAGAAGAAGAATGACAATAGCAATAGGAATTTTTTGTTTCATAAGAGAATGATTAGGAATGAGATGTTTGAGAGATTATTCTTCAAGGAGTTTATTGAGATATCTTTCTACAATTTCTACAACAACTACATCGGGATGTTCCTCTTCTATTATATAGTCTAAAACATTGTAGGTCCATACATAAGAAACTTGAGAAAAATGTTCCGATAAATAGGGGACAAGGGCATTACTAAATGAATCTCGGAATACAACGGCTTTTGGTTGTGTAGTGTCTTGCGTTCCAAAGGTGTACAGGTCATGATTTTTTTTTGGGTTTTCAAAAAGGGTAGGAAGAAGCTTTGCTTTTGCTTCAAATTTTGGATGTGCAATAATTTGAGTATCCATTATATTTTCTTTAAGAGAGAGAAATGCAGAAAGGTCTCCACCGGATTTGCTTCCCATTTGAAAACTCCATTCATAAGGTGCAAAATTAAGTTGTTTTGAAATTTCTTTATAGGCAAGATAGGCTCCTAAATTATTCCAATGGGTATCTGTTTTGTAATACAGTTGCATTTTTTGTGCATTTTGTGAGAGTGTCTTTCTAAGATCCAAGTAGGGAATAGAATTTTCTTCAAGAATTGTATCTACTTGATCCGTTTGTGTGAAGGTATTTTTTCTTTGAAATATTTTTTGAAGTTCGTCTGAGTAGATACTGTGCTTGTTGGGGGCAATTACAAAAAGAAATTTAATATTTTTGTTTTCTAACTTTTCTTTTGTAGTGAGAAGAATTTCTGTTATCTTTGCTAATTCTTCTTTTGTAAAAAGGTCTTGTCCACTATAGTTTTCATATGCATTTTCTGCATTATAAAAAAGCCATCCATTTTTTCCGACGAGGACGAAAGGATTGGAAGATGTATGTAAGACACGTAGATTGAATAAACTATTTATTTTTACCATTTGTTCTCTCAAACCAAAATTATCTTGTAAAAAGTTATCCATTTCTCGAAAATAGTTGGCACTGGCAATGCCACGGAGCCAGAATGAGGGAAAGGTTGCCTTCTCTCGTTTTTCTTCCGAAGCAGAGTTTTTAAAGAAGGGCATAGAAAAAAATGGCGTAAAAATTATTACTCCGCAAAGGACCAAGAAAAGTATACTGACCATTTTTTTCATAAGAAATATAGAGGACCTTAAAATCGAAAGTAAATAAATGGATTATAACTTCCTGACGCTAACTCCAGTGAACATAAAAGCAAAAGGAGTATAAGGATAGGTTGTATGAAATACATTCTATATTTTCTTTTTACAAGTTGCGCAATTGGGGTTGAGGCAAGTATTGCACATAAAAAGAGGATAGAAAATTTTGGTGTAAAGTAATATTGTAATTGCGAAGCAAAGTTGTTCCATTCGGAAAAGGTAAACATATGTTGTATATAAAGGAATGCCTGTGGGATACTTTCTATGCGAAAAAATACCCAACCTATTATCACAACAAGAAGAGCATATATATGGAGGAAAAGTTTTGGGATCTTTTTGAGAAAATTTTGGATGAATCCTATGCGTTCAAGGACTAAAAATATGCCATAGTAACCACCCCAGAGGATGAAGTTCCATGCAGCACCATGCCAAAGGCCACAGAGTAAAAATACAATGATCAAGTTTACATATGTTCTGTACATTCCTTTTCTATTTCCTCCCAAGGGGATATAGAGGTAATCTTTGAGCCAAGAGGAAAGAGAAATGTGCCAACGTTGCCAAAACTCTCGTATAGATGTACTTATGTAGGGATAGTGAAAATTTTCTGGAAAGGAGAAGCCAAACATTTTTCCAAGTCCTATGGCCATATCTGAATATCCTGAAAAATCAAAATATATTTGAAAGGTGTAACAGAGTATCCCAAGCCAGGCAATGGGGGAGGAAAGCAAATCTGTGTTGCCGTCAAGAATAAGATCTGCCGTGGATGCTAGGGTATTGGCGATAAGAACCTTCTTTGAAAGTCCTATGATAAAGCGCTGTGCTCCTTCGGTTACTTTTTGCAGGTTTATAGTTCTGGTATCAATTTCTGATTCTATATCACTATACCGAACAATTGGACCTGCTATAAGTTGTGGAAATAGTGATATATAGAGGCCTAATTTGGTTATACTTTTTTGGACATGAATTTTTTTTCTGTAAACATCTATAATATAGGAGAGTGCCTGAAAGGTGAAAAATGAAATACCAATGGGAAGATGAATATGGGGTGATGAAATATGAAGATGAAAGACGGAATTTAGGGTTTCCGTAAAAAACAAAGCGTATTTGAGTACACCAAGGAGCAGAATATTAAAAAGTACTCCAAAAAATAAAGGAACTTTTCCCTTTTGTGAAATTTTTTTTGCACAGAAAAAATTTCCTACTATACTCAAAAGAAGAAAGGCAATGTAGATTCCTTCACCCCAAGCATAAAAAAGGAGACTTAAAAGCAAAAGAATAGTATTTTTATACTTTTTTGGGACCACAAAATACAGGATCAGTGTAGTCGGGAGGAAAAAGAAAAGGAATGTAATAGAAGAAAAAACCACAGGAAGGCAAAATAGTGAATTGAAAGGTAGGAAATATGGTCAATCATAACATAAATTTCAGACTATTCAAGCGTTTATTTTTTTGTTATCATAATTTTACTATGGATGTAAAAATAGATGACTCTTGGAAAAAAGAGCTTGAAAACGAATTTAAAAAGCCTTATTTTGCAGAACTGGCAAAATTTGTGCGAGAGCAATATCTCTCAAAAAAGATCTACCCACCCCCTCGGCAGGTTTTTTCGGCATTTGAATGGTGTACTTTTGATAATGTAGAAGTGGTTATCTTGGGTCAAGATCCATACCATGGTCCGGGACAGGCGAATGGCTTGTGCTTTTCTGTTGGGGAAAATGTTCCTATTCCTCCATCATTGCAAAATATATACAAAGAGATAGAGTCGGATCTTGGTAAGAAATTGCCAGCTTCTGGAAACTTAGAGCGTTGGGCAAAACAGGGGGTCCTCCTGTTGAATGCAACACTTACGGTAGAGGCGAGAAAACCAGGATCACACCAAAACAAAGGCTGGGAGGAATTTACCGATAGCGTCATAAAACTTCTTTCTGATAAAAAAGAAAATTTAGTCTTTTTGCTTTGGGGAGCTTATGCGCAAAAAAAAGGAGCTATTATTGATGAATCAAAACATTATGTTCTCAAAGCTGCACATCCATCACCCTTTTCTGTATACCGTGGATTTTTTGGATGCAAACATTTTAGTAAGACCAATGCATTTCTCAGAAGTGTTGGAAAAAAGGAGATTGATTGGTAGTCTTAGGATTGAAGGAGCTCTTCGAGGTAGCAAAAGAGATGAAGATAATATTTTTGTTTTTCTGGTTTATCTGAACTTGCTATATCTGCAAGTATGGTTCCAAGACATCTCTCGAGCATACTGGCATCAAAAAGCTCTTCTGCATGGGGTATACCTTCTTCTTGAAGAGAAGAGACAAGAAGCGCTTTCCAGGTATCAATTTCTTTTTTCCATTCCATGTAGGAAGTGGAGTAGTCTCCATTCATAAGACAATCTGCCCAAACAATGAAAGCTTCTTCGTATCCAAGAGGAAACATGTGAACATGTGCAAAGTCTAAAAGATAATAGGCATTCTTTGAGTCACTAAAAAAAACTTCTTCATTTTTAAAATGTCCATGGCACCAATATTTTGGTCTTTCTTCAAATTCTTTTTCAATAAGAGATAAACTTTTTTGATAAAGAGGAAGAAACCTTTCCATAGGAAAATCCGTATCGTGTTTTTTCTTTGCCATTTCAAACCATCTGGAAATGCGTGCAATATGAAATTGATGGGAGGGAAGCTCTTCTTCTGGAAAAAGTTTTCGGTGTGGTGTTTTTGGAAAAAATTTTTTATATTCTTGAAATATTTTTAAAAATTGTAATTTATTATTCTTTGATATTTGAGTCGCATCATTTGGTAATTTTTCCATTATAAAAAACCCTCTTTCTGCAGTTTCTCTATCAAAGGTATAAATTTGAGGAGCAAGGAGATGGGGGTTATGGTTGTGATCATTGAAATATTGCAAAGCAATTGGTTCATCTGGTTTTCTGGGGTCGTCGTATGCTTTGAGGACAGCATCTTTCCCCTCATATTTTCCAAGATAGATAGCATTTCTATAGTTATCATCACGGTAAAAAGTACCCCATTTTAGGGGTTTTTCTTTTATAAAACCTGTTTTTTGACAGATAGTATCTACCCATTGTTCAAGTTCTTTTTTTTGCATAGCTCTATTTTTTCAGTTGAATAATAACATACATTTTAGAGTCATACAATCATGTTTATATTGACTTTTTTCCTAAAATAATATAAAATCTTGGCACATTCGGGGTTCATACCCCACCAACCGGATGCAAGGAGGCACTCCCGTGCCAAGAAGTGACGTCGATCATCAGGGGCGTCGAGAGAGGACGCTCCCGGCTGCGATCGTAGGGCTAAGCGATGCCCAGATCGCGCATGGTGAACAGAGGAGCACCTGTGGTGATGGGCAGACGCATGTCTTCACCTTCAGGACATCCAACGGTGGGACTCTGATGGTCTTCACGAGGAGGCCTGAACACTTTGAGGATCAGATTCGGAGTGCGGGGACTCGTCACCGTACTCGCTAGCCCACTCACCAACTCCACCTTATCAACACACCCACCAAACTTCCAATATGTTCTTCAAAAATGGAGTCCATATCAGAACAAAAAACCCACAAGAGGGTTTTTTGCATTTAGAATAAAAACTTTATTTAAAGAGATATCTTTGCTAGAATAGAGCGGTATGTCTACTTTGCTACAAATTAACAATCTGAATAAGACCTACGGGCAGCGTATCCTTTTTGAAAAGGCAAGTTTGACGGTGGTAGATAAACAAAAAATAGCTGTCATAGGAAGAAACGGAGCTGGGAAATCCACCCTTTTTAAAATGATCATGGGAGAAGAAGAAAAAGATTCCGGAGAAATTCTCATCCCAGACTATACACGAATAGGGTATCTTACGCAGCATGATCTTTTTTTGCCAGATGAAACGGTGATGGATTTTTTGCTTCGAATTTCTGGAAAAGAACCATGGGAGTGCTCAAAAATGGCAGGAAAATTTCAGATTAAAAATGAACTTTTGGAAAAAAACATTGCATCCCTTGCTGGAGGATATCAAATGCGTGTAAAACTTATTTCCATGCTTTTGGCAGATCCAAATATTCTCCTTTTGGATGAACCAACAAACTATTTGGATTTATCTACATTGCTCCTGCTGGAAGATTTTTTACATTCGTATCGAGGAACTTTTTTGCTTATTTCCCACGATCGTGAATTTTTGAGAAAAACATGTAAAGAAACTTTAGAAATTGAACAGGGAAAAATAACATTGTACCCAAGACCCTTGGATGAATACTTGGAATACAAAGAAGAGCAGATAGAAATGGCGAAACGGTTTAATAAAAAAATCATAAAGGAAAAACAACATCTTCAGTCTTTTGTGGATCGTTTTAGTGCAAAGGCTTCTAAGGCCTCACAAGCACAATCCAAAGCAAAACAAATCCAGAAGCTGAAGACTATAGATATAGCGCATCCCATGAGTACTACGCGTATTCAAATCCCGCGTGTAGCTGATAAAAAGGGGATTGCGTTGCGTGTAGAGGATCTTCACATTGGGTATGGCGATAAAGTGGTTGCAAAAGATATCACCTTTGAAGTGGATCGTGGAGAACACATAGCCATTTTGGGTGACAATGGACAGGGAAAATCTACATTCTTAAAGACACTTACAGAAGAAATAGCTCCACTTAAGGGGAATTTTCGTTTTTCTCATGATATACATATTGGATATTACTCACAGCATGTTGCCTCTATGCTCAAAGGAGAGGAACAGGTACAAAAGTATTTGGAACGAGTAGCCCTTTCCGGAACAAAACAAGAGGAGATTCTCAAAATGGCAGGGAACTTTCTTTTTCGGGGTGATGATGTATTGAAGCCCATTTCACTTTTGAGTGGGGGAGAAAAGGCACGGCTGTGTCTGGCAGGATTACTTTTGCAAAAAAATGAAGTTCTCCTTCTCGACGAACCTACGAACCATTTGGATTTTGAAACGGTTGAGTCCCTTGCAGTTGCATTACAAAACTGTAATGTAACACTTTTGTTTGTTTCACATAATCGTGCATTTGTAAATACGGTTGCGGATGCAATTATTGAGGTTGGAAAAGGAAAGGTACTCCGTTATAGACATAATTTTGAAGAGTATGTGTATCATCTCAAGAAACATCTACATGACGAAGAAGTGGGAGAAGAAAAGAATGAGGTGGTAGCGTCAACACCAGTAAATGAACGCAAAGCACTTCAACTTGAACTGCGAAAAGAAAAAAGGGCTCTACAAAAATTAGAAGAAGAAATGGAGTCTTTCCGAATGGAGAAACAAAAAATTCTTCATTGGTTTGAAAAACATCCTACAGAATATTCCAGGGAAAAAAGTGAAAGACATCAGGAACTCGAAGAGTTTCTATCCGAAAAAGAAATTCTTTGGGTTCAAACTGTAGAAAGGGTTGAAACAATTGAAAAAAATTTGCACTAATTTTTTGATTGTCGGTGTTCTCAAGTGGAGCATCTGTTATTACCATTTCTCCTTTTTTTATATCTTTTAGAGCAACATCACTTTAGACATTGAGTATCTGTGATAGCTCTTTTTTGAGTTGATCTGCATTCAAATACCGTATAGGGGTGTAGCCAACTTGTTCTGCGCCCTCCAGGCTTTTTTTTGCATCATCTATAAATAGTAATTCTGAAATATCAATCCCAAGTTTTTCGGCGAGAATAAAAAAAGCTTCCGGTTGCGGCTTCATAAAGTGTATTTCTGCAGAAAATAAAGAAACGTCAAATAAAGAATCGAGATCACAAATAGAGCGTGCATGTTGTGCACCAGAGAGAGTATGATTACTAAGGAGTCCTACTTTATATCCTTGTTTTTTTAATTCTGTAATGAGTAGGATGATCTCCTGGTCGAGAGATCCTGGTGGAAGGCTATTGAGATAAGAAAAAAAGGCATCAACTTCATTTTCCAAATTAAAATGAGAAAATATTTTTTTCCATACTTCCCGGATATCACGGCTCTCAACATTGAGAAGATGATTGTAGGTAAAATATACAGGACGAAACTGTTCTGGGGGAATCCCGAAAAGGTGTTCTACGGCTTGGGGGTAGCTACTCCCATAATGGTAGACCACGCCGCTCCAGTCAAATCCAATTCCTTTATATTTTTTCTGCATAGGAAGCGTTTAGAGGTCCTTTCCATTGTAGTGCTGTGGATTGAGTGTTTGTGTATCCACACCGTCAAGGCAGCGTACATTTACGGCAATCATAGAGTTTCCTGCATCGTCTTTACCACGACCAAAGGGCTTAATTCCACAAATTTTGCAAAAAAGGTGATCAATACGTTTTTTGTTGAATTGATAGTTGGTTAAAGATTCCTCTCCGGAAAGGAGCGTAAATTGGCCCTCCGGCACAAAGGCAAGAATAGTTCCAGCACGGTTGCACATGGAACAATCACAGGTGATGGTTTTATCAAGAGAAGTGTCTACGGTAAATTTTACTGTGCCGCAATGGCAGCTACCCGTATAGTGATGGTTTGGCATAATTTTGTTTACTATTATATTTAGAGAGACGATGCTTTCATTAACTCGTCGGATTCCTTTTTAAAGCTAGATATTTCATCATTAACCAAGTCAAAAAAATGTGGAATATTTGTCTCTAAGAATGCGAGTGTACACCCTGGATTTTTTTCTTCTGATTCGATTGCTATTTGAAACTCCTCAAGTTTTTCTGGTGGTAATATTTCTACCACTTTTAGGGTAACCCGTGAGAAAATAATTTTTCCAATTCTGTCTAGCGCCTGTTCCAAATCATGTTGGTTGAGTTTTTCAAGACCAAATAGGGCAATTATATTTTGGGTAAGTTCCGCTGTGAGTATTGCCATACAAACGTGTTATTTATTATTAATTTTAAACAATTTATATATTGTTTTAAAAAATTTTGATGATACTTTTGTTATTGTTTCCGTGGCACCAACACGATCCATGACATCGGTTGTATTTTCAAGGGTTACTGTAGTTTGCGTTGTGAAATTTCCTAGCATAGTCGCATTTTTTAAAAAATCCATACCAATATCAAAGGCCTTTCCTGATGCAAAAGCAGATAATAAGGAGGCAACAAGAGCAGCACTTCCCTTGGTAGCTTTTTTTTCTAATAAGTCATGGTATTTTTGTGTCATTATATCTAAGTTATTTAAAGTGGATTCTTTTTTGAGCTCTTCAACATTTGAACTGTGGCTATTTTCAATTTTTTTTGTAAGAATATTATTTACCCCAAGTCCAACAAATCCTGAAAAAACATCTTGTGCAAGACTTGACACAAACTTTTTAGCAAAAAAGAGCGCAACTCCTGCTGTCTCAATTCCAGAAGGCGCACCTTCTTTGGAAGTTGCAGCACTCGTAAAAGCTATACCTGTCGCAATGGCAGTAGTTACTAACGTTTTTTGTACGGTTCCCAGGTTATCCCAATAATTATATAACTTTCGAATTACTCCGGTTTCCTTTGGGGGATAAGAATCCGCTTTTTCTGCTTGAAGACGTTCTTCTTCTTCAATTACAAGACGATGAAAAATTTCTGTACGGATGTAATTTTCAATTTCTGTCTGAATTTCTTCTTCACTTTTTAGTGAATCATTGGTAAGATTTGATTTTTTTATTTCTACCAGTGCCTCAGCATAATTATTTTTAGAATCTAGATATGAACGTCTATCATTATCAAGTTGTTGCTGTATATAAGCTAAGGTATCATTGGAGGCATTTTCCCGCTTTGCTTTTAAAAAGTTTCGATAGGTATCTATATAATTTTTACGAGATTCTTCAAGAGAAGAATGCCTTTTTTCAAGAAATTCTATATCATTTTCAGTTTCTCTTTTTCTATTTTCATGAAGCAATTTTTCTTGCACTGCATGGGCATCAACCTCTTCTAAATTTAAAGAATCAGCTGAATTTTGTGCATCTTCTTTAAGTTCAGGGTTTACCTCTTGCTCCAAATCTGTATGCTCCATTTCCATATTTATAAGTGAATATCACGAATAAGGGGTTTATTACCGTAGGGGGTAAAAAAGTAACTTTTTAGCTGTTCAGTTCCTTGTTTTTGGTAAGTAGATAAAAAAACAAGGAGCAACTGACGAAAAGAGAGGATGAGTTCTTCAAGGGAAATACCGGCATAGTCAATGTGGGGTTGTTCTTGTTTATTTTTTATAACATGTAACTTCATAAACCGAATACGAGTTTCAAAGTATATATCAAGTAGGGCATTCCGCAAATCATCGTCAAGTATTAAAAAAATAAACTTTTCTGCAACATCCATACTTTGAAAATCAGTCCAAAGGCCAGGAACACCCCCTGCTCCCAAATCTACTTGGGTATTTTCAATATAACTTTTCTTTTCCTCAATTGAAGTTGCATCTATAATTTTTTTATAAATTGTTAAATAGTACTCCAAGCAAAATTGCATTCCTTCATTTTTAAATAATCGGTCATCAAATTCTGTTTTTTCTTTTTGGGACCAGTGTATAGATATTTGTGCTCGTTTCAACCGAAAGGACTCTGTTTTTTGTGCCAGGTTTACAAAAGTAACCGATTTTTGTATATAATCATTCACCAGTTTCAGTATATCTTTTTTTGTGTTGTCAATAGAGAAAATTGGAGAAAGACTATCGAGTGCTTTTGCTAAATCAAGTTCATTCGGATTTTTTTCTTCAAAAATTTTTATGAGTTTTTGAAAATTTAATTTGACATTGGTTTCGTGTAGTCGTTGAGTATTCATTTCAGGCTCTAAAAGAACATTTTTTCGTATACGATTGTACTGATCTAACCAAAAAAATAAGGGTTTTTGAGATCCAAGGTAAACTATTTTGTAGAGTTCTTTTAAAATCATTTTTGAAAGAAATAGATATTTTATACTCAGTCAAATTATAGATATAGTAGCGTATTTTTATTTTTAATGCAACCTTATATAGAATGGATAAAAATTAAGAAACGTCAAAAAAACTTTTTTTAAAAAGGTCAAAAATTTGGGACAATTTAACTTGTTGTAAGGGGTGTAATTATTTTAAATTTTACGTATTAGAAGGATGGATGGGGAATTGGGAAGAGAATCGAATAAGGTAATAGAGACCAAAGAGGATGGTTACAATATAGAGAGCATCGGAAAACTCAGGTACACCAAGGGTAGGTGCAGAGTGTGTAATGGTGACATCCAAAAGTTCAGGAGTAAGTGTGGTACTAGAAGTTTCAAAGAAAGCTTTATACTGGAAATATTCATTATCTGAAACATTGGTTAGGGTTTTGCTAGGAAGCGCATCGGTAGAAGTGGTAAGTTCTGAGTAGTAACTCGATCCTGTGCCATCTGGTCCAGCAAATGTTTCTCCACTACAGGCATTATCATCACAACTTCTTACTTGATATTTAAGACGGAGTGCGCCACGTTTGTACATGTTTAAAATTTCAGTTCCAGAAAGAGCTCGATTCCAAACGGATACCTCATCGATGTTTCCTATCCAATAAAAGTTATTTGTATTGCTGAAATTTTTTCCAATAGTAAAACTTCCTTGGTCTGTATAAATGGTGCTTGCTGATCCTGATTGGAGTACACCATCTACATACAGGTAATTTGTCCCACTACTTATGACACCTACAACAAAATGCCAGTTGGCATCTAGAGATTGTGCATCTGATACCACAAAGGCTCCTGTAGAATTGCCCGTATAAAATTGTAGCCATCCACCAGATTTTGAAAGAGAGTATCCATAGTATCGTGATGGGGAAGAAAGCAGCTGAATTTTTCCAGCTATTCCTGCTGTGATGGTATAGTTTCCAGATGTATCTTTAATCCATGCAGAAACAGTAAAGTCACCCACACGTGCAAGATCTGAATCATTGGATGCGGTAACATAGTCATTGCCGTCAAAGGTTACGGCGTTATTAAGTATACCGGTTCCACCTGCTGTGGCTCCTGTTGCTGTTCCGGTGTGGGAATTCCCAGACGAATCCGTAAAATTACCTGAAGCCTCATCTAAATGCCAGAGGAGAAGATTGTTTGACATGTTAGCATTTCCATTGGTATAGGCCGACTCAGCCCCAGCGGAATTTGGAAGATTTTTGAGATAAGGATAGTTTGGTGTCCAAGCAAGAGAACTCCAGGTAACAGAAGATCCTGCATCAATAATACGAGAAGTAAAATTTCCAGAACCATTGGTAAGACCGGTAGAATCAAGCTCTACTTGTTCACTTGTACATTGGGTATCACTGTTGGTACCACTTCCAAATTCTCCTGTACAACTGCTATCTGTTACGGTTGTTGCATACACCAAAACCGGGTATGTAAGCAAAATACCAATAGAAAGTATACGTAGAAGCGTGTGGGCTTTTTTAGTGAAAAACATGGGATTATTTTTTGGTATTATACCATAAATGTATTTGGGGTCCCAACTAGTTGTGGAAGATATTCACAGTACTTATAAATTTGCTGTGATTACAGAGCCAACATTATATTCGTGAAGGTTTGAATCTTTTGCCATCAAAGAGGAAAGCTCTCTTTCTGCCTCGGTAAGAACATCTCTCCATTCCGATTCCGTGAGTTCTCGTTCAAATGTAGTTTGGTAGGTTTTAAAATATTCAATAAATGGGGAGGTACTTTCTATTGGATATGAAGTACGAAATTCGTATACTGAAAAAGAAAAATGTGGTGCAAGAAAACGTTGTATATTTTCTGTGTTGATTACATTTGCATTACGAACAATAACAAAACCAAATTTTTCTTTTATCTTTTGAATAATATGGTTAAAAATTGGTTTATTATCCATGGAATTGAGAGTGATGATAAATTTTCCACCGGGCTTGAGAACTCGTTTTACCTCTTGCATTACTTTTGCAACATCTGGCATGTGGTAGAGCATGTGTCTGGCAATAACTATATCAAATGTATTTTCCCCAAAGGGAAGATTATCTGCAGAAGCATTTTGGAATTCCAGATGGCATTCACTTGCTACTTTTTTCCCTGGTTGCATAATTCCATCAGATATATCAATTCCTATCATTTTTCCAGAAAAGCCATTTTTTCGCAGATAGATAAGCGTATTTCCATTTCCACAGCCAATATCAAGAATATCTCCAGTTTTGTCATTTTGGAGTACCTTTCTTATCTCTTCGTCTAGGTCTATTCTTGGCTTAAATTGATCATTATATGCCTGTCTTATATTGAGTGGCTTGGTGTCTTTATATTGACCTGTGACTAACTTTTTTGGATCTGTTTGGACATTCATATTTTTTATTTTGATTTATTTTTTCTAAAAATTATTTGGCCAATGATGAGAAAGATAATTGCTGTTGGAAGTGGAAGGATAGAGTTATCTGCATTAAAATTTCCGGTAACTGTGAGAAGTACAAGACTGAGAAGTCCAGCGAGCATACTTAAAAAGGCAGCATTGTTTTTTATTTTCCAAATGAAAGATGCTCCCAGTACAGGGGAAATTGCAAGTGAAAGGCTTACTATACCAAAAAGAATAGTAAGGATATTTGAAAATACAATTGCGGTAACTGCGGAAACACATGCCAAAACAAGAATATATTTTTGTATATTTTTTGCAAGTTTTTCTTCTGGAAGAGTCGTTTCTTTTTTGAGAAAATCTTTTGAAAGACTTGATGAGAGGTAAAAAAGTTCAGTATCTATGGTAGACATAATAGCTGCTAAAACAAAGACCACGGCAATACCTACAAGTGGTAGGGGAATAAGTTGAAAAAGTCCATGGTAGAGAGCTTCTTCAGGTTTAATATCGGGGAAATGATTTTTTGCCGCCATGCCAATGACTGTGATTACTATACCAAATAACAAAAAAATTCCGGCAGATAAAAAGGATGCATTGCGGGCTGTTTTTGCATTTTTTGCTGCAAATACTCTCTGCCAGATATCTGCTCCGCTAATCATTGCAAAGGCACCAATAATGAGGAAAGAAAAGATATATGATCCGCCAATAGAAGTTATACTTATTTGTGAGGGCGTGTATTCTCCAATATCTATTACAAAAAGTATGGAACCAAATACTACTGCCATGATGAGAAATTGTAGTACATCTGTTTTTACTACCGCCTTGAAACCACCAAGGACAAGATATGCAAGGACTCCAGCCATAGTTAACAAAACAGCATAGGCATAGTGAATACCCAAAAGAGGGGAGAAGAGACTTCCAGCGGCAATAAATTGTCCTACCAGTAAAGCAAAAAGTGCAATGAAAATTATAATTGCTGAGAGGATTTTATTTTTATGATCAAGTTTTTCTTTAAAATAATCTGCAAGTGTAAGAAGGTTTTTTTCTTCCGTGATTTTTTTCATTTTTTTCGCGCAGACTCCTATAAATGTCATCCCAATTGCAATGCCAATAAAGTACCAAGCTGCAGCTATACCCATTTGAAATCCAAGTGTGGCTTGTGCCACCAGTATCATTCCTCCCATGACGGCAGAGATGGAAGCGGTTGTTTGCAGAAGACCAATTTTTCTATCTGCATTTAAGTATTCGCGTACACTTTCCTTCTTTTTTACCCAAAAACCAATGGCAAAGATAACAATAAAATAAAAGGCAATGAGAAAAATATTTCCGGAAGATATTTCCATAGGTAAAATAGATTAATGATTGGGGAATGATTTTTGTTTTATGGCTATGAAACAAATTGAGCTTCATCTAAAAGCTTCGTATCTTCTTTATCCATTTTCCAGCCGAGGGCTCCTAAATTTTCCATAAGTCTTTTCTCGTTTGTGGACTTTGGGATTGTTACCACATTTTGCTTAGAGATTAACCAGTTTATAGCAATCTGTGCTTTGGTTTTATTATACTTTACTTCCAGCTTGTCTAAAAGAGGGTGGCTTTTTAAGAGTAGACCTCTTTCAATTGGTCGTTCCGCTATGATAATAATATTATTTTGCTGACAGTAGGGGATAGTTTTTGTTTCCATATCTTTATTTTCTGCATATCTTCCGGTATTTCGTGTGAGAAGACTATACTCAATTTGATTGGCCACTATTTTATTCTTGGTATGTTGTTGCGCTTCAATAAGCTGGTCTACTTGAAAATTACTTACACCAATATATTTAACTAATTTTGCTTCGACTAGGGAATCGAAAGCACGTAGAGTTTCACTGATTGGTATCGTATTACTTGGTGCATGTATAAGAAGCAAATCAATATAATTTGTTTGAAGTCTATGTAAGCTTTCTTTGACTGACTGGAGAACGTCATTATATCTTAGTTTTGTATTTCTCACTTTTGTTGTAACAAAAATTTCTTTGCGTGAAAAGTCCTGAATTGCTTTTCCTACTAGCTCTTCCGTATGCCCACCTCCATACATTTCAGCAGTATCAATATGTGTATAACCAAGATGTATAGCGTTTTTAATTGTTGAAATGGCATTTTTATCATCAGTATAGTCAGGCTCTTGTCCACCACCAATAAGCCATGTACCGAGGCCAAGTACAGGTATTTGTCCTTCAGTTACAAGTCTCTTGTACTGCATAGTAAATTTTGGGTATTTTATTTTTTAAATAGAATTTGGTGATTTTCCATTTTTCCAAAGGTATTCAAAAATATGTTTAAATGCTTTGGCTATGGTTTGATTTTTTATAAGTATTCCAGATGGCCGATGCTTATCAAAAGCAAAAATCGCAACTTTGTTGTCATAGAGATTAATCTCGATTCCAAGGTCTTGAAACAAGTCAATGAATCTCATGTCTCGTAGCAATTCTTTTGCCATTGTTATATCATGTTTTCCTATTTCAGAATTTGGTAGGAGACTTTTTACATGAACTCCGTGGTTAACTCTTTGTTTAAAATAATCATTTCTTAAAAATTCATCACCAACAATATCATATGCTTTTTCATAATCGGTTAAAGCATAAATCATTTTTTCTGAATTATTCCTCCATGTATCATGATAGAGGTTCTTTACACCATCTAGACCTTCAAAATATTTTATATCAGTTAGAAGAATATTTTTTGGACCTTGCGTTTGTTCTTTTGCCCAGTCAAAAAATTCGTTTGTTGTTTGTATAGATTCATTCTTCTTTCTCTCAGCCCACAATTTTAAGTCATGTAAGGATATAGCCTCATAAAGATTTTTTCCTTCGAATTGTACATTACTTACTAAACCTTTTTTTACAAGTTTTTCGAGTAGGGGATAGAGTGTTGTACGGTTAATAAGGGTTACCTTTGCCAAATTTGAAACAGAAGACTGCCCACTTTTGTAGAGAGCTGCTAGTATAGATTTTTCTTTTGTATCTATGAGGAGTGTATTCATATGCATAACTTTAGCATATTTGTCAAACTGTGTCAACAGTTTTACAAATAATATTGAACCATCTAATATAGCAATATAACTTACTAATATATTTCTATATGAAAACAAAAATTGAAGGGTACTTCTCTTCCCTTGAGGGTGTGACATTTACTGTCAAGGGGCCATTTTTGGTGGCGGACTTAACTCAAAATAAGGAACTTTATGAAAGTATTCCAGTGGGTTCTCATGGTGAGGAAGAGGTTAAGAAAAAGGAAAAAACAAAAGAGCATAAACATACCTTTCTATCATTATATAAATCCAAAGCGCTTGATCTCTTTTATGGAGATGTGTATATATCACTTCCTGAGCGAGCACTTACGCTTGTTCTACCAGGAGTGAAACATAGTTGGGTTTCCAAAAGAAATTGTGGTGACGTTTCTTCAGTGGACACACGACATAGAAAACAAGTAATCCAACCATTAATGAGCGTGTAGGTATGCAAAAGAAAACATCTCAATATCATGAGATGTTTTTTTTATTTTTTTAGACGATAGAATATGTGTGAAAACAAGCATATCATGAAAAATTATTTACTCATGGATATTACTTTTATCTGACACAGCTCTCGAAATCCTACTGTGCCGTGCTCTCGTCCCATGCCAGATTTTTTGTACCCACCAAAAGGGTTACATGAAAGCCAACGGCTTGCATTATTGATCTCTACTGTCCCTGCTTGTATTTTTGATGCAACTCTTTGGGCACGTTCTAAATCTTTTGAAATGACTCTGCTTCCAAGGCCATAAAGTGTATCGTTGGCAAGTTCAATTGCTTCTTCTTCCGATGTAAAACTGATGATCGGGAGGAGGGGACCAAAGACTTCTTCCTTCCAAATCCGCATTTCGCGGTTCACATTTGTTACAAGTGTTGGCTCAAAGAATGCACCAAGGAGGTTTTCCGGCTGTTTCCCACCTGTTACTATCTGTGCTCCTTTTTGTATTGCATCATCGAGTTGCTCTTGGAGAAGTACAAGTTGTCTTTGTGCAACGAGACTTCCAATATCAGTAGATTCGAGTGTGGGATTTCCCACTTTTTTTGTTTCAATATATCGCTTTAGCCCTGTTGTAAGTTCGTCGATGATATTTTCATGAACGATAAGTCGTTTGATGGCATCGCATACTTGACCACAATTTTGAAATCTTCCGTCATATATAGTTGGGACTATTTCTGATATGTTAGAGTCTTCAAAAACAATACAGGGATTTGATCCTCCCATTTCAAGGAGTGCTTTTACAAATTTAGTTGCTGCCGTTTTATATAAACCTTGTCCAACCTTGCTACTACCTGTAAACCAAATAAAGTTTATGTCGCTTTCTGCAAGTTCTTTTCCAACTTCTCCACTACCATATATTTCAGCGAATACCCCTTCGGGGAGATTATGGTTATTAAATACATCTTCAATAAGTTTTCCCACTAAGGGGCATTCTTCAGAGATTTTAAATATTACTGTGTTTCCGACTAATAGGTTTGGGACAATACCCCAGATGGCCATACCAAAAGGAAAGTTCCAGGGTGTTATTACTGCAGTTGAACCAAAAGGCTCGTAGACTATCTTGTGGATAGAAGTTTCGTCTTCATGGGTAATCTCATCTTGAAGTGTCTTTGTGGCATTTTCAAGAAACCAATCAAATTCATCTGTATAGCCATTTGCTTCACTTTGACATTCTTGGATTGGTTTTCCCGTTTCGTTGCATATAAGCGATGCAATTTCATTTGATCTTTTTTTAAATTCTTCACAAATAGGTCTTAGCAATTCAATTCGTTTCAGTACACCTATCTCTTTCCAATATAGTTTTGCATTATTTGCCGTTTTGACTTTTTTGTTTATTTCTTCAGAACTGCTTATTGACACGTCTCCCAAGATACTGTAGTTGTTAGCAGGGTTTGTAGATATAAGCTTTTCCATATAAGTTATTCACATTGGTTAGATTCATTAGCTAACTGTATCATTTTTTGTAAAAAAGTTCTAACTTTTGCAAAGGGTATAAAAAAAACCTCGCTAAAATGAGCGACGAATTACGGAGCAGGGGATCGTAGAGGATGTTGGAACTATGATGAAGAAAGAGGAGGGATACGTTAGAGTACCTACCCTAGCTTAAAGAGATGAAATAAAATCACTAAAGGCATCTCTCATAGTCCAATTATGTGTGCTAACAAACACTCCGTCTATTTTAGCTTCTTCTTTCATTTTCCAAAATAAATCCTCGATTCTATTAACTATGCCTGTCATGAATTCTTGATTGACAGAAATAGGGGTGTTTAATGGAAGTCGATCATTTGGATAAGAATTGTGTTTTGTATTAAAGTGACCAGTGTGTGCGCCTCTTGTGATTATATAATCATTTACTTCTAGCTTAATTTTATCGATTTTTTTTCTATAGTTTGTACTTTCTTTGTTAGTTTCTATGTACGACAAGAGTGTAAAAAGTGAAGATGTTTGTTTATTTTGATCCAATACGTTTGAAAGGACATTTATCATGTCTCGACTATAGACATCAATAAGTGAATTGAAAACTTTTTTATGTTTAGGTAGCTCTTCACGTTTCGTTTTAATCAATTCTAGTAGACTACACCATTCTTTTAATCTGTCAATTGAATCATTTATATAATCCGTAACATTTCTTTGCATTTGTCCTTCGGGATACTTTTCATCGCTATTCATAGTAGTGCCAATAATTCCTCGTAAATTTTTACCATTGCCCACGTATCTTGTTTACAATACTCTAACAGATCATGGTAGATAGCCTCTTCATCCTCACATTCCTCTGAAAGCATATACTCCCATCGCTCCATGGCTTGATCTCCAGCCTTCACGGAAAGCTTGTCGTAGGTAAGTTCAGGTACCAAAACTGGGAGAATCTTTTTGATACTCGTCTTTCCTTTGAAATCAGGATGTACATACAGTTGGTTGAGGAATATGCTTTCAAGATCGAACATACGATCGTTCATATCCTCAAAAAAGTGAGTGTGACTGGGGTATATCCGAGCTAACGTATTATTTCTCCCTACCTCATAGGATTTATGCCATGAGATGATACTTCCTTTCGGCCCAATATCCTCTGCAAGCTGTTTTACGAGGCTTCCTGCTATATCTGAGCGTTTCTGCCTTACCAGGTGCTCTCTGTGCTCAATTTCGCCGTTTTCGTGCATAATATGAAGTGAATACTGGAAGGGTACCTGCTCAAAGGTCCCATATCCCTGAAACTCAGGTATGGCCGTTCCATACCCTTCGTAATCAAAGAAGTACAGTGGGTACTCAAGTGATTCTATTTCTTTTCGAATCTTGTCTCTGTCAATAAAAGGCTCGCCCGATAGGTATGTCTGTACCTGTAGAGCCTGTTTGTCGTTGAGAATAGAAGTATTGGGAATATCCTCAAGTGCAAAGACACCTTCATCTACCCAAGCCTCAAGTTTTTTCTTACTCAAGCCGATTCTGTGGAGGTCATGAATGCTGTACTCAGGTACCTTGGGGTTTGAGTAGGCAAAAGTAGTACACTGATTTGATCTGCCACGATAGATACAAGCGCAACCGCTTCCTTCAGGCATATTCATAGCCTTCTTCATTTCATCCATCTCCATGGATACTTCATCTACCACTTCCTTTACTTCGTCAGTGACATCCTCAATGACAAAAACATCCCTCCATGAAATATCCTTACGTCTTTTGTACTCTCCATTAAGGTGAATGATGCAAGACTTTACTACTGACAACCCCGAACGAGTAAGTACTTCCTTCTGAAAGGCAATGTCTTTTATGTGGCTATGAAGTTGCTCCCGTTTTACTTTGGTTGTAGCTTTTACTTCATAAAGCTCCCAGCCACCAAGGATTTCATCCCAAACAATGACATCTGCACGAATCAAAAAAGAATCAACAAAAAATGCCCCTTGGAATATGACTTTCTCATGCGTGTCAATATATTGATTTGTGTCTTCAAGAGCCTCCTGTTCGTGTGTAGTAACCAAAACTCCTTCAGGAAAGAGGTGGCGTGCAGTCTCATCGGCAATATTACCTTCCTCAACGATTTTCTTTTCAAATTCAGATAATTCTATATCCTCAAAAAGCTCAGGTTTGTGTTTTTTGAGCCAAAAATTCTTCTTGCAGAAGAGATATTCGAGATAATCAGTTTTTGTAATATACATAGTAATTTTTATTCTCCACTGCTACTCACTATTTTTTTGCTTTTTGACTTCTGCCAAGAATTTATCAAAGATGATTTCAGCAAAGAGAGTTAAATCTTCTTCGACTTCTTGGTCGTCTTTGGTTTCTGGCATAAAGGGGGAGTATTAGCATTCTTTTTTTCAGCACGTATTCGTTGGTCGATTTTTTTGAGAGTTACAAAGAAGTTTACAAGGTTTTTTAGTTCTTCTTCTGAAAATTCATAATTGGTCTTTTGCGTCTTACTGTTTTGCATTTTTTGTAAGCTTAATCAGTTCTTCAAAGGTCTTTGGAGTATATTTTTCCCAGGTTTCTTGCTTAACATAGAGCATTTGATACTCAATTTTCTTCTGACGATCGTTTGCATCTTCACACCATTGCTTAAGTCTATTGATTGAGTCGTAAATATATAGTCAGTTACATTTTTTTGCACTTGACTGTATGGGTATTTTCTTCCATAAAACCGTCTACTTACCTCTTTTTAATCATGATCTTGTTTCTATGATCATAACTATAGTTAATAATTTCTCCGTTAATTATTAACTCGATAGCCTGCTCAATGACATCAAGTGGAACAACAAACCACTCCTTCGGGGTGTAGGATACTCCATTACTATCAAACATCTCTATGTCTAATTTTGCTTCTCCAAACAGCCTGTGAATCAGCCTTTCGAACCTATGAGGATTTATGTTGAAACAAGTATAATCCAAAGCTACCTTAATAGGTGCCATTAGATATGTTGGGTCTAGCTCAGCTCCTTTAATCCGATCTTCGACAAGGTTTGTGGTAAAGCCAATTTTATACAAATCCTTTATACTTGATATACGAGGAACTTTACTTTTGGATTTTAATACATAGATATGTCCTGTTTGAGTATCTTCATTTTCAATCTCCATCGGTTTGATTGGTCTAATAATCTTACCATTTTCTTTCTGAATAGACCTGCGAAGAGATTGTAGGAACATGTTTGATTCAGTACCATTTTCAAAGATAACACGTAGACGTGCGTCAATTCTTTTCTTTTCATCTTTTTCCATTTCCTCGCTTTCTTGGATATAACCAACAATACCGCTAAGGATAAAAAAAGTTCCAGGTTGTAGCTCAGTATGTTTGTCTATTTCTCCAAACACCCAAGTACCATTCAGTAAACCTGTTTGTATGCCGTTGAACAAATGTTCATATTTTAAGAAATCTTTACAAGGTTTTCTTTTGGCAATGAATTCTGGGGTTGTACGAGTATCGACGGGGACATTCTTTATATTAAGAATTGAGCTTTCTTCAATATCTAAAATTCCCAGTGAATCATCTTCAAAAATATCCGTAATTGTTTCAGGCTGAGAAGCGTAAATAGTTAGTAAGCCGTGTTCATCATATTGTTTTAAAACCTCGACATGTTCAGGATTATCACGAAAACCAGCAAGACGAGCAGCTAGCTTTCTTTCAGTGATGTCTGTCCCTTTCCGTGGCTCTCGACCATGTTCAATATAAAAATTGCTAATTTCTAAAAATGAATCAACAAGTCTATCAGATGACGTAACTTTCTGAGGCTTTTTTTCTGGAACCAACAAATTGTGCTGGTCTTGTTCTATTAATTTGTACAGTTCTTCTTCATTCATAACTATTATCCTCGTTTTGCCTTAATTTGTGTTAAGTAGATTACTACCTCAGCCATTCGACGTTCAAGTGGATCTTCTGATTTCATGTCTGGTTTACGGCCATTTTTTTCGTAAAAAGCTTGAATCTTTGGCCATTGTAGTGCAGCCTCCTCTGGTGTGATTTCAATTCTTGATGCATCAATTATATCTTGAATTACTTTCAGTGTAGCAGTTGTTACCTCTTTGGAGAGTATTTCGTAGGCCTCTTGGAATGGGTTTATGCGATCAATAAGATCTATAGCAAGATCTTCAATATTTACAAATTGTCCCGCCATACGGACAAATTTTTGATTTCCTACTTCTTTAATTTCTCCATTTTTTATAACCGAGTCTACAACAACATGCTGACGGACTTCTTCAATTTCTTGCTCTGTCAGATCTGGGTATTTTTCCTTAATAATTTTAGGAATCATTACCTTGTTTAACACTTCTGCATCGATGTTACCTGGCAGAGCTCTTACAACTTGATCATCTTGAAGAATTGAAGCTTTAAGATCATGGATATCTGATTCAATAATATCTTTTACTCGAACTGTACTAGGTTCTTTAAAACCCTTTATTAATATATCTCCTGGGTTGCCCTGTTTAGTTGATTTCGCTTTAAATTCAAAATGTGGTGCCATAACTTGTTCCATCAAAAGCGAGCAAGTTATAGCCTTTAGCATGTTGTTAACCGATATTTTTACGGTTTCATCTGTTGCATCTGGTTGTGCAATAAGATTTGTAAATTGTGCATGTGTTTTGTTTGCACTGTCTCGAGTGCAACGCCCGATAATTTGAATAATTTCAGTAAGAGAGCTTCTGTATCCTACAGTTAAGGCATGCTCACAATATGGCCAATCAAAACCTTCTTTGGCCATACCGAGAGCAATAATAATATCCATGTCATCTTCTTCTGACATATTACGGAGGTAATCGACGATTTTGTCTCGATCTCTGGCATCATCAACCAAATTGGCTACTTTGAGTAACTTTCCATCACTATCACGTTTTACATAAATAATACCTGTATCATGATCCTGATGATCTACTTCTCCAATGATGTCGAGAATCATATCGACCTCGTTGAGTTTGTCTTTTGTAGATTCACCAGAATTTACATTTGGGATATGCAATATAGTTTTTTTATCAGTATCTAGTACTTCACCAATGGCTGATAAGTATTTCCCACTATAAAAGTGGTATCCAATACCTAATGTTTTCAAATATTTATATCCATTCAACTGTTGATAATAGTTGTATGTAACTTTAGTGAATTTTTGTTCATCTTCTGGAAGTAATACGGCAACACCATCTCCACGAAAATATGATCCTGTCATTGCTACAATATGTGCGTTTGAATTAGTCATAATTCCATGAAGGACAGATCCAAGTCTACTATTTTCTTTATCTGCGGATACATGATGAAACTCATCAATTGCAACAAGCGTATTATTAAAATCCTCATCACTCAGCTGGTCGGCTGCAAATCGGAGCGTAGCATGAGTACAAATCAAGATTTTTTCATCATTCTTTATGAAGTTTTTGAATGTTGTAATCTTACTTTTGCTACCATCGGTGCCAGGTGTACACAAATTGTAATTATCATTTAAACTCCAATCAGTAAAGAATCCATGGCTAGTTAGATCTGTGTTTTTAAAAGATCCTCCAATAGATTTTTCTGGAACTGCAACAATCACTTTCTTTATGTCTTGGTTGTACAACTTATCAAGTGCAATAAACATAAGAGCACGTGATTTACCGGACGCAGGAGGTGCTTTAATGAGAAGATATTGAGCCGTACGTTGTTCGTAAGCCTTAGCTTGCATTTCACGCATTCCAAGCTCGTTAGTTTTTGTACTCTCTCCAGATTGCTTGTATGTAACTTCTGCTACTTGAATAGTTTTCATATTATTTTTCATTAGTAATCATTTCTTCATAAAGATCGAAGAGATGAGCAAGCCTTTCCTCATCGTTTTCAAAAGGTTTCTTTCTGTATATTTTCTCAATTACTTCATCTAGCATCTCATGTGCTTCAAGTAAATCTTTTGGCATTGATTCTGTGTTATACATTTTAGCTAGAGTTTTTTCTGGATACTTTTCACGTGTATCTAAAATATTATACACATGATCAATGATTAGATCCTTCTGTTCTTTTGAAATTTCTGGAAACGGAAAAGTATTATAAACAATATTTTTTGAATAGCTTAAACGCGTTTCAAGTTTTCCTCCAACTGCATGAAACCAAATCATATGCATCTTGGATTGCAGTATGCCTATTAGAGACAAATCTATTGTTGGAATTATGTAACAGCGATTACTGACTATAGCATCTTTTGGTGAAATCCAAATAGGAACATACGTTCTGTTCTCTGATGAAATACCTGGGATTACTATTTGATCATAATTAAAGTTCTGAGTTATTTGTGCAAATAAGTATGGATATTCTGCAAGATGCGGTCTAGACGAGTTTAACCTAACTTTTCTAACCAGTTCAATACGTCTAGTCAAAATTGAAATATCATCATATTTATTTCTATTTACACCATCTAACCAGATACAATAACGTTTTTTTCCATCAAGATATTCCTTAGCAGACACGTATTCTCTGATAAATTGACCTACGCGCGGATCTTCTTCTATGACAGTTTTTTTTTCATTTTCTGTCAAAAGTAAATGGCCACCATCAGCGGGCATATTGCCAAAGTTCATTTCATGAAATGATGAAATAGGCCTAGCTTGAGGTTCAATAATTAGATTTGGGCTACCTACTAAATAAGGATTAATGTTATCTACAAGTTCATATGTATTTTCTGAATATAAAATTTTCTTCTGAGGATTTGATGAGAGCCCAATAATTACAACTGTAACTCCAGCATTCCCCTTTGCCAAATTTTTCCACTTAAATGACGTATATGCGAAAGAAATTTCAATTCCCATATTCAAGATATAAGGCCAAAAAATTGAAACCTGCAAACCCTGAGAAATCGAATTAGTTGAGACAAGTGCTCCAGAGATATTTGAACCGATAATATATTTAGCTAGTTTATAATACCAGATTGCAACGTAATCGAGAGATTTGAACTTTTGGATAATACCAGAAAAAACTTTATCCATATCATTTTTCTGTTCCTTAGTCTGTTTGCGAGAACCACCAAATGGTGGATTGCCTACTATATATATTTCTAAGTCCACTTCTCCATATTTTCGAGGGCAGACTTCGGTCCAGTCAATGACTGCTGAATTCCCATAAAAAATGTTTCCACTTTGTGTAAGAGGTAGTATAGGTTTCATGATTCCAAAATTATCCTGAAACAATTCATTAACTTGATACTGAGTAATCCATAGCGATAATTTTGCAACTTCACTAGCAAAATGGTCAATCTCGATTCCATAGAAATTGTTTAAAGACATCCCTGAAATTGGGAGAACATCTTTACCGAGATCTTTGGCTTTCTTAATTATCTCACTTTCGAGCTCAGAAAGTCTCTTATATGCCGTAATTAAGAAATTTCCAGACCCACATGCAGGATCAAAAATGCGGATATCAATTATTCTTTTTCGAAGTTTTTCTAACTTTGAGACAGAGTTGGCTTTATCAAATTCTTCGTAAAGTTCATCTAAAAAGAGAGGCTTTAAAACTTTCATGATATTAGAAACAGAGGTGTAGTGCATCCCTAAATTTTCTCGTTCATCCGGATTAACAACAGCCTGAATCATTGAACCAAAAATATCTGGGTTAATACAACTCCAATCAAGCTTTGCTGTTTCCAAAATCATTTTTCTTGATTGAGTTGTAAACACTGGGAGAGTAATTTCTTTTTCAAAAAGACCACCGTTTACGTACGGAAATTTTGCAAAATGAGATGGTATATTTTGTCGCTCATTGATGGGAGTGTTTAACACTCTGTATAGTTCTTTTATATATATGGAAAGGTCAGAACCATCATTTTTTGTATGTGACCCCAATGAGTTGCTAAAAATACTTTCTTCATCTGCATGAAAAATTTTGGTATCTTCTGCAAAGTAACAAAACAAGAGACGAGTAAGGAAAACATCAAGATCCTGTAATTTTGATTTGTTATTATTATTATCTTTTATTATCTGATCGTATAGCTTTGCAAGTTTGATCGAAGCCCGAACATCAGCCGGATTTTCATTGTCAATTTGTGTTTTTTCAATTTTTGCTAAAGGTAGAAAAAAAGTATAGTGTCGAGATAGTTTCGTTATTGGTATATCTAGCGTTTCGTTAGTTTTGGTATCAACAGCTAGTAAAGTTTCGAAATCAGTAACGATTATAAATCGGGGTTTATACTTAGATGGGTTGGTTTGAAAATTGTGTATTGTCTCGTGCAAATCCTCTACTTCTTTTACAACATAAAATTGAATCCTGTTTTTTATGATAATTTCATTATCTTTCCCGGACAGTTTATATGGATTTTTTTGTGTGAGTGTAATTGTACTTTTGGGTAAGTTGTAGATACCTAAAAAATCGTACAAAAATAATTCCTTATTAAGAGGAAATAGTATGTTATCGATTTTATCAGGAATTTCGTATATATTCATAGATAAATTATGTTTGTTTTTCTATGAACATTAAGATGTTCTCTTTTTTGTATCTTCGATCTCCTCGGGAGCCAAACCGTATGGCTTTGAGTTTTCCTTCGTTATCCCACTTCCGTAGTGTGTTGGGATGACAATTCAATATCTCACATGCCTCCTTTAGTGTGAGCAATTGAGGCATTTTTTGCGTGTCCATAGCTCTTGATCTAAGAGTTTATATAAGTTAACATAAGTATACATTAAAATGAATATTACGACAAAATATGGCTATTTCTAGGAGAAGTAACTTATATAGTCACATCAAAACAACTGATCAATTAATTCAGCATAAAGAATTATTTGAAAAAGCGTTGCGAATAGTCGGTGATGTACAGGCGGGGCATGCTTATACTGTTACAACTGACGAACGAAACGATGATTTGATTCAAATCTTGATAGATCTTGAGGTTGTGGTTTACGACTGGGAGGAAATGAAAAAGCAAACACATCGTGAAATAGGAAATAGACTTATTGAGTTTTATATAGAGGCGGACAGAATTTTGTTACTTAAAAAACGAATTCTAGGTGTTGATGGAATTGTTAATTTAGATGCTTTAGAACTAATAGCAAAGGAAATTGGAAGTCGATTTTCGTTGAATAAAATTATTCAAATATTTACGAGACTAGGCGTACCCGAAAGCATGTTTACGCATACGACAAAGTGGGTGGTGGTATTTTATGTACTTTCATACTATTCAACATCTAAAAAACCAGAAGAGATTTCAATGTTTTTGAAAATACTTGAAAAAGTATTACATCCTTTAGTCTTTGTTGGGGATGAAGAAAAAGCATCAGAGGTGATGACAAAATACGAAAAGTATTTAAAATATGATGATGTAAAGATTGTGGGTGATAGTATTTTTGCTAAGGTTCCGAGCACCGAAAAAAAAGAACAAAAATGGGTAGGATCTGATGGGATTGTTTTTAGTTTGGAAGATAATCTTTTATCAAAAATTGCGATTTGTGTTAATAGAGAAAGTGAGATGGTGGATATCGATAAGTTGACTGACGAACAAGCAATTTACTTTTGTAGAATTGTACTATCTCAGCTGGTGGAATTATTAAGTACGGTCTGTGGCAACTACATTTTAATCTGTGACTATGATTTAAACACTCAATACATACAGTTAAAAATGTATCTTGATGAAATTTTAGAACGTCAATTTCTTCAAGAAATCAAAGAAAATCTCCCCGAGTGGATGCCAGACACCATTTTAGGATCTTTGGACGATATGGATATGTGGTGGGGAGAATTTGGTGTTAAAAATAGTCTGCTAACAGCATATGGTCTTTTAGAAAAGCTGTGGATGAAGTTTGGGCGAAAAGAATTTTCGCTAGATCCTCAGCTTGTCATTTTTTTGGACAAGACTAGAGATATAACACGTAGGTGTGATAAGTTGAGAAAAGAAAGGTTACATCAATTTGAAAAAGATGCTGATGCGGATAGAGAAAGGTTTAACCAATTTACCAAACCAAAACAGGAGGTGGTCAAGCATGAGCATGCCCACACTCACGAATTTAAAAATAGTGCTCAGGAGAAACCCATAGATTTGAATCTCAACGAAGTAAAGAAATCTTCACCTGAGCAAGCAAAGACAGAGCTCGTGGTAGATAAACAAAAAGGCATTTACTTAAAGAATGATCCATCTAAGTTGTACCAAGCAAAAAATAGACGATTAGATATTATAAATCTGTTGAAAGATGCTACTTCAATAACAGCAGTAAGATTAGCTAGACAAGTTGGATACAAAGGCACTGTGGATAATGATTTGAGTAAATCAATCTATGCCGCAATACAAAGTAATAAAAAGGGTAATATAGGTATAAATACCCATGTTAAGAACATACTTGGTACAGATATTGATTTGATCAAGAACGGTAGGGGGGGCTATTACTTAAACACGGAACAATTTGATATCACTTGGATAGGGTTTTCAACATAGGCGAAATAGTATACCTAAATTTAGATAAAAACATTAAGAAAACCGCCTAATCAAAGCATATTAGAAATACCACATTTTAAAAGTAAGCTACCCATGCTTACTTTTTGTTTGCGCGCGCATCAAGGGGAAAGCGTAATTATTTCTAAAATTACGTGAATATGACAAAAGAACAATCATACGTTCCCATTCTTGATGATTACCCAAATCCATTTTCAAGCTACGACATCGGTATGTGCGCTGGTTTGGTGAGTCTGGGGTATCAGCTTCTGCATATAGACAGGACAAAAGGAGATAAAGCCCTGTTTTTCTTTGAGAACAGTGACGAGATCGTTGAGTCTGCTCAACAGTATTGGCGTGGGGAATTACAAGTTGATGCTCTTGGGTACTTCAATGCGCTCAAGAATATCAAAAACCAACTATATTCCCATCGCTAGGTATGCTTTCCGAAGAATTGGTTGAGCGATTTCAAGAGCTGTATCAAAAACGATATGGCAAGGATATTTCAAAGGAAGAGGCGACCCTCCAAGGGTCTGCCCTCCTAGAAATGATGAAGGTGATCTATCGACCGCTCGAAAGAGAGCAAAAATAATCATTCAATAACTATTACTATTATGAAATCTATAGAAAGAAGGTTTAAAAAGATCGTCCGACGACATTACGGATTGAGTACGTATATGTGCTTCGCAGAGGCCATTGCTGGTCAATACTTCCAACGTCGTACGATCCTATTTTGGTTCAACAAATTGGTTGATAAGCGTGATTACATTAAGGGTGATAAAAAACAGATAGTCGACTTTCTCGACCACATCTCAAACTACCCTGAGGAACGCACGAAATCGGCCTAAAAACAGCGTGTGTGAGGTTTTTGGGGTAGTATGCGGACATCTTTCCCTCTACCCCAAATCTTGCCACGAAATCAGAAAAAATATGACTATTACTACCGCAGACATGAAGTTCAAATTCAAGTTCAGAGATGATATCGATTTTCCCGCTTCGATGACGCTACTGATTGGTCAGTTCGAGGTTCGAGGTTTTACTGTAAGAAAAAGTAAATACCCGAATGGGAGTGTACGTCACACACTATATCCACCTTCAAAAAATGTGGGTGGAGCAAAGTGGTTACACATATTCTACGTGCCAAATAAGGAAGACTGGGCAAAAATAGAAAGGGCGGCATTGGACGCTTTCTACGCTGAGTTTGATGATCATCTCATGCACGAAATGAACACGCAAACAAACAATCAAATAGATGATATTGAATTCTAACCATATAGTATTAGCACTTCATAGTAAGAACTATATAGTTCTACATTAGTACTATAGTAACAGTACTATATAAGTACTATATCAATTAACCAAATAACATATGACTAACGTAAATCTCGTGTTAACTATTGACGTTCTCCTGATCCAAAGCCTTGCGGAGGCGAACTTAGGGAGAGAGCTGACTGATGCTGAATTAAAAAGAATACCTGTCACCCTTATCGACGATGAGGCCGTTGCTACTGCATTTGACTGTCTGTTCATTGATATCGCTAGAGCTGTAACGAAAGAGGATAAGGACTGGGAAGAATACGACAAAGAACATTCAAAGTCGTCCTTGTCTGACCTGTTGGATATCAGATAGATTGTCCTGCAAATACAGGCTGAAAGCAGGTAAATCTATATATAGAAAAAACGATATTCCTTAATGATTTCGGCAAATTATGTGGCGATATAACTGGAATAAAAAAAAAGAGGCCGACTACCTCAAAAAACTTGACGTCTGTTCACTCAAAAAATGGAAGTACCTCGAAACGTCTCGAATTGGAACGATCGTCTGGAGAAACAAATTTGATGGAAGAGAGAGTACCGTTGGTGTACAAAGTATTCTCTCTGGAGGAAAAAAGTTTCTGAGGATCTATTACACACAAACCTATATTGACAATGGAAGTAAGGAGCATTTCGATTACAAGATACTACTTGTGACAACGAAATGTTATTACGGAGGATCTCGGTACTGGTTTATTTGTCCGTGGTATAAAAATGGAAAATACTGCGGTCGGCGTGTTGGGGTTCTCTACAAAGGTGGGGATCGATTTGCGTGCCGGCATTGTTATGAACTGACATATGCGAGTAAAAATGAGAACCGACGGCACTTCCTGTTTGGTCTCGGACAGGCTTTTCGAATGGAGAGAAAAATCGAAGAGCTTGAAGAAGTAGTTGTTACTCCATACTATGACGGTCGGCCTACCAAGAAGTACAAAAAGCTCATAGAGCTGAGAAAAAGATGTCTTGAAATAGACTTTGATGCGATGACTATGGATATGGAAAAGAAGCTACACTCGTGATATACTTTAGTTGCTTACCCAATTCATAAAAAGCCAAGAAGATTTTTATTTGATCAAAGAAGGGCAGCCCTTCCAGCAAATATGTCTTCTTGGCATACGAGTTGGGTAAGCGGGGGCTGTCCCTTTTTGTATCAAAAAATATGAATTACCATGACAACAAAAATTACACATACTTTCTCTATGCGAGAAAATCGTCTGAAAGTGAGGATCGACAAGTGCAATCAATAGATGATCAAGTTGATAGACTCAAAGAGCTTGCACAAAACATCGGTATTACAATCAAGGAGGTGTTAACAGAAGCCAAGTCTGCCAAGAAACCTAGTAATCGACCAGTATTTACTAGCATGATGGAACGGCTCGAGGCTGGTGAGGCTGACGGCATTCTTTGTTGGCAGATCAACCGACTATCACGAAATCCGATTGATAGCGCACAAATCCAGTGGTTGCTCCAGCAGAAGGTTCTGAAATCAATTCAAACGATAGATCGTGAATATCGACCAGAAGATAATGTACTTTTGTTCAATGTAGAAAGTGGGATGGCAAACCAGTTTATCCTTGATCTAAGCAAGAATGTAAAACGAGGAAACTTGTTTAAGGTAAAGAATGGGTGGAAACCTGGTCTTGCGCCGACAGGATATCTGAATGAACTTGAAAACCATACGCTCATACCAGACCCTGAGCGCTTCGATCTCATCCGAAAGGCGTGGGATTACATGCTTACGGGAAATTATACTGTTCCTCAAATACTCACCAAGCTAAATGACGAGTGGGGCTTCCGAACAAAAAAGCGAAAACGATTGGGTGGAAAGCCACTTTCTATGAGTGGACTTTATCGTGTGTTTACAAATCTCTTTTACACAGGGGTATTTGAATACGACGGGAAGGAATACGTCGGCAAACATAAGAAAATGATAACACTCGAAGAGTTTGATCAGGTACAGGTTATATTAGGTAGGAAAGGAAAACCGAGGCCAAAGAGTTATGTTTTTCCTTTTACAGGTATGATTAACTGTGGGGAATGTGGTTGTCGCATTACTGCAGAAAAGAAAAAAAAGTTTATTAAAGCAAGTCAGGAACTAAGGTACTACACGTACTACCATTGCACCAGAAGGAAAAGAGACGTCGAGTGTACCCAGCGTCGGTCCATCGATGAGCCATCCTTAGAAGGTATGATTTTGGATGAAATTGATAAACTAACGATCCTTCCAGAGTTTTTTGATTGGGCGATGGAGGCACTTAATCAAGAGAATGATCAAGAGATTGTAGACCGAACGAAGATCTATGAAATGCAACACAGCTCACTCGAAAAGACTCAAAAGGAGCTCGACAATCTGACAAAGATGCGGTATCGGGAATTGATAGACGACGAGATGTTTATCAAAGAAAGTACCGAACTTAAAGCAAAGATAAAAGATTTACAAGAAAAGGTACAAGAGACAGAACAGCGAGCCGAGGATTGGTTGGAGCTTACTGAGAAAGCATTTCAGTTTGCAAGATTTGCAAAAGGGAATTTCGAAAATGGAACTCTGGAAGAGAAAAAAGCAGTATTGAGTGGTTTAGGTTCGAACTTTTTGCTAGAGGATCAAAAATTGGCTTATTCTCCACATAGTTACTTTGATCCAATTAAAAAAGGGTATAAACCCCTGGAAGCCGAATATCTTGCGTTAGAACCAAACAAAAATGGCTTAAATAAAGCAAAAACAGAGCTTTTAGACTCTGTGATTACACGTTGGCAGGCGAGGTAGGAATCGAACCCACGCAATTGGTTTTGGAGACCAATGTACTACCATTATACGACTCGCCCATATGGTAATAGATACTACCAGAAAAGGATGGAAGAATCAAGTTTCGTGATGAACTTCATCTGGGAGGTAAAAAATAGGGAAGAGTATATAGGCAAGGAAGGCTATGGTGTAGATAAAGGGAATAGGAAAGTTAATGGCAATAAGAACATGCTGGATAATGGTTGGAATGGTAATGGCAAATAATCCTACCGTAAAAATGTGGGAGTATTTCCATTTCTTTTTCATAACCTGTGTGGCAATATAAATAGGTATGGACATAAGGGCAATATAGGCAAGTTTTCCAATGCATAAAAACACAAAGTAAAGGAGTATCGTCAGAAGAGTAATACCAATTACACGGGTTGGTTCCTGAAGCTTTTTGATTTTTTGTGACAGAGCGGACTTTGAGAATTCCATATTTGGGAAAGTAGTGAGGCTCTGTGTTTTTGTTTGCATATTGGTGTGATCATGCACGGAGAGGGTGGTTTTGGTAAAAAGAATACCACTTTCCTTGGATGTATCAATGACTTCATCTATACGGGTATTTTCAGATTGTGAATTGATCACGATTTTGAAGTCTCCACCTTCTTCATGGAGTGTAAAGATAAAAGGTTCCTGAATATTTTCCGTGGAGAGTTTTCCATCATGAATTTTGGCAGTAAAGTCTGGGAACTTTTCTGTAAGCGTAGTTTGAGCTTCTTGAAGGACTTCAGGGAGTACCCATGTTATCCGTGCAAGGGTAAGAGCGGAAACAATAAGGAGAAAAATAAAAAAATACCCGAGAGCATTTTTGAAGTCTTTTCTATTATCTTTCATCCATTCAAAATGGGTAATACTGAGGTATAAGGATTTGAAAAAAAATTTCATAAAAATACGTATAAATAAATAGGGAGGGAAAAACCGCCCAAAACGGAGGTTTTTTTCTGGTACAATAAAACATGAGCAGTATTGTGCTCATGTATTATATATTATTTTGTTTCCTTGTACCAGGTGTGTTTTTTGGCAATAGGATTGTGTTTCTTGATACGAAGTCTTTCTTTGAGAGTCTTTTTGTTCTTTTTACTGTAACGGATATGACCCTTTCCAAGACCGGTTTCTTCTACACCTTCTGATTCAAGTTTGATAAGATTATCTTGTGACATAGATTTTTGTTATAAAGTGAGACTATTATAAGGCAAAGGGAATAATTTGTCAAGTATGCAAACCTGGGGATTATATACAGTGTTTTTTGCCTTAATTTAGCAAAATATTTGTTATTTAAGAATAAGAGGACCCATTTCTTGAATTTCAAGGACAAATAAGGTAGAATACTTGTGTTTACATTTTATCTAATCTATGAGAAAAAACAATCTTCAGCAGACTTTGGAAATTTTATTTAAGATCTTGGTAGGAGTGAGTTTGTTTATGCCTGTCTTTTTTGGTGGGCCCGTGGCACAAAAATTTGTATTTCCGTTTATTGTGCCCAAAATTTTGTATATTCGAACGGCTGCAGTTTTACTTTTATCCGTATATTCTGTTCTTCTTCTGGGGAGTGTAAAGAAGTATTCTTTGGTAAAGACCCCTATAAATATATCAATTTTTGTATTCTTGTTGAGTCTTACGATTTCTACGTTTGTGGGGGTGGACCCGTACAAGAGTTTTTGGGACAGTCATGAGCGCATGTTGGGACTCTTTACCTTGTTCCACTTTATCTTCTATTATTATGTACTTACTTCTGTATTGAGGAAAGAAGAAGATTGGAAGTGGCTTTTGAGATCATTTTTATTTGTTGGGATGTTGGTAGCGTTTATTGGCGTGCTCCAAAAAGGGAATCCCGATTTTTTATATAATCGTGGGGCTTATCGTGTTTCTGCCACATTAGGGAATGCAATCTATTTTAGTGGATTGGGTCTTTTTACCACATATCTAGGAGCGCTTTTATTTTGGAAGGAAGAACATAGATATTGGAAAATCTATTCAGCGGTTGGAACTTTATTGGGTTTGTTAGCAATATTTTTGGGAGGAACAAGAGGAACATTTTTGGGCCTTCTTGCGGGTATTGCTTTTGCGTTATTCTTCTATGCATTTACTTCCGAAAAAGGAAGCAAAACACGGAAAGTAACGATTGGTTTAATTATTGCCGGTGTTGTACTTTTAAGTTCTATTTTTTTCTTCAAAAATACAGCATTCGTAAAAAGTATTCCTTTGGTAAATCGTTTATCGAGTATATCTCTCTCAGGGGGAACTGCGAAAACACGTATCATGGCATGGGAGAGCGGTTTGAGAGGGTATCTTGATTACCCGGTGTTTGGTTGGGGACCGAACAACTTTTTTTATGCATTTAATCAATATTACCAAGCGGAATTTCTCCGTTTCTCCTGGAGTGAGACATGGTTTGATAATGCGCACAATGTTTTGGTAAATACATTAACAACCCAGGGGACCGTTGGTTTATTGAGTTACTTGGGAATGTTTGGGGTTATTTTTTGGGCACTTTTTTTCGCATATAGAAGAAAGAGTATTGATAAACATGTTGCCGCAATAGGTATAGCTTTCTTTTTGGGACACCTCGTTCATAACTTTTTTGTTTTTGAAAATCCAAATTCGTATCTTTACTTCTTTTTCTTTTTGGCATTTTACAATAGTATTTTGTATCCAAAGATGCACGAGGAAAAAGAGACATTTGTATTTCCATCTTTATTTTCCTGCGGGCTTATTGTAGTAATTGCTTTCATTGTAATTTATCTCACCAATATTATTCCGGCACGTGCAAATATGGCTTCTTTACAATCTTTAATATCCATAAACAGCGGTGTAGACCCAATTGAGAGTTATAATAGAGCCATTGAAATTCGCAGTCCTCATATAGATGATATCCGTCATGACTTTGCAAAAACACTTTGGACAAAGTCATCTGATTATTTTAATGCCGGAAGAAAAGATGAAGCGGTGAAGCTTATGCTTCTTGCAGATAAGGGACTTGATGAAAATCATATTCTTCATCCAATGGATGTACGATCCTATGCTTTGCATGATCAAATCTATGATCGACTCTATGATGCAACTCAGGATAAGCAATGGCTGGAAAAAGGAAAAGTTATGTTGGAAAGGGTACTCCCATACTCTCCAGAAAGACAACAGCTTCTGTATTCTTTGTCTTATACACTTTTACGTTTGGGAGACATAGATGGTGCCATTGATGCTTTGAAAAAAAGTATTCAAGATGATCCACAAGTAGTAGAAGGACAATTGAGATTGGCTTCGGTGTATAGACAAGAAGAAGACTTTGAAAATTTGGAGAAGGTTTTGGAAAGTATAGACAAAAATGTTCCACAACTTCGTCCAACTGAGGCCTCCGCAGTGGACAAAGTTCGTGCTGATGTGAATGAATGGAAGTCGCAACAGGCTTCCGCAAGTGAAGATACAAAAACAAAATAGTTATTCCATATGTATAAAATAGAAGGAAGTACAATACTTGTGACGGGTGGAGCTGGATTTATCGGTTCTCATCTTTGCGATGCACTTTTGGGCCGTGGTGCACATGTAGTATGCATGGATAACCTTTCCACAGGAAAAACAGAAAATTTGGAGCATGCTTTGAGTTCTGAGCATTTCGTATTCATAGAAGGAGATGTCAATGATAAAGCGTTTTTACAGCCAATATTTGAAAAATATTCGTTTGACTATGTGTTTCACTATGCTGCTGTTTTGGGAGTCCAAAGAGTGATAGAACAGCCTTTGCTTGTTTTGGATGATATTGCAGGGACTCGGGCCATTATGGAACTTGCGTGCGAATATGGGATAAAAAAAGTTGTTTTTTCTTCATCTTCTGAAGCCTATGGCCATATGGCGGAGCTTCCACTTAAAGAAGATACTGGAAAGGAACTCTCACATCAGACACATAGTACCAGTTTATATTCTTTGGTTAAGATTACTTCAGAAAAAATTCTGGAGGTGTATAATTATAACTATAAAATCCCTACATGTTCACTTCGTTTTTTTAATGTTTTTGGTCCAAGGCAAGAGTCCTCTTCATATGGATTTGTTATTGGGATCTTCATCAAACAAATTTTGGAAGGAAAATCTCCAGTAATTTTTGGTGATGGATATCAGACTCGTGATTTTATTTACATAGATGATAACATAAACATAGCACTCAGAGCATTGGAGTCTGAAAAAGCAGATGGACATATTGTGAATGTAGGAATGGGGAGACAAACTACCATACGTGATTTGGCAGAACGGCTCATTGACATTAGTGGTAAGGATCTTAAACCAATTTTTCAACCAGCAAGAGAATATGAAATTCGTTACAGAAGTCCGGACGTCACAAAAATGCAACAGCTTCTTGAGACTTCCATAGAAGATAATTTTAATGAAAATCTTGCAAAGACATATGAGTGGTACCAGTCGCAGCAAGCCTAAAATTGTACTTTTTTCGGCATTTTATGAGCCATTCATGAGTGGGGCAGAACAGATGGTGAAGGAGATTTTGGAGCATCTTGGTTCTGAATACGAAATGACACTTGTAACGGCTCGAATCCAAAAAGATCTTCCCAAAAAGGAATATCGTGATACATTTACTTTGGTTCGCGTGGGTTTTGGAAGTAGGTTTGATAAGTATCTGTATCCATTTTTGGCACCTTTTGCAGCAAAGAAATTACACCCTCAGGTGGTGCATGCAATTCTTGAAAGTTATGCAGGTATTGCATTGATGTTTTTGCGTTTTGTTCTTCCTTCAGCAAAAAGAATTTTAACATTGCAAAGTGGTGGGCTGGATCATGAGGATAAGCAAAAGAATATTTTTCTTCGAATGTTTTGGAGGGGAATACATGTAAACCCTCATAAAGTAACGGCGATAAGTCGTTTTTTGGCGAGTAGGGGGAGTTCATTTCGGAAGGATATGGTAACGATTACACCCAATGGCTTGGATTTTTCAGATGTTCCGGGAGATACAGAATCAATTCCGGGGCGGATTATTTGTGTAGGGCGTCTTTCATGGGTAAAGGGGCACAAATATCTTTTGGAGGCGTGGCCACAGATACTCAGACAATTCCCGGGGGCACAGCTTGTTTTAGTGGGAGAAGGTGAGGAACGCAAAAATATTGAAAGACAAATTGAAAATTTACATATTGAAAAGAGCGTAAAACTTTTGGGGAACCTTCCACATAAGCAAGTTTTAGAGGAAATGAGCAAGTCAGAAATTTTTATTTGTCCCTCTCTGGCAGAAGGATTAGGAATTGTTTTTATAGAAGCACAAGCCTGTGGTGTTCCTGTGATTGGAACACGTGTGGGAGGTATTCCCGATATTATCGAGGACGGGAAAACAGGTCTTTTAATTGAGGAAAAAAACAGTAAGGAGATAGAGGAAGCTGTGTTTCAACTTTTGCATGATGAGTCACTGCGAAAAAGGTTTATAGAAAATGCAAAAAATACTGTAAAAAGTTTTGAGTGGAAAAATATTTTGAAAGATATTAAGAATATTTATGAAGATTCGTTATGAAAGAAGAATCTCAAAAAGAAAAGATTCTATTGGTGAGTAGTATTTTTCCGCCGGAGATTGGAGGGCCTTCTATGTATGTTGCGCATCTTTTTGAGGAATTCAAAAATTTGGGGTATGAGGTATATACGGCAACATATACAAAAGATACAGCATGTGTCTCTTTTTCAGGAGGATCTTTTTTAAGGATGCTACGTCTTTTTTTCTACCTTGTTTTTCATCAAAAAAAATATGATGTAGTTATTACGTTTAATGCGTTCAGTACGGGCTTGCCTTGTGCGTGTGCATCAAAATTTTTGCGTACAAAGAAGTGGATTGTTCGTGTAGGAGGAGATTATCTTTGGGAAAGAAGTGGAGAAATGAGTACACTTTCGGAATATTATCAAAAATCAAAATCTTTCAAGGAAAAGGTTCTCATTCATTTGCTACAATTTTCTTTGCAATCTTTTGATAAGGTCATTGCCACAGAGACCATGTATTCCAAAATTTTAATGGAAAAATATAGTGTTTTGCAGGACAAACTAGAAGTCATCAAGAATCCCTTTCCAATAGTGAAACGAAGTGAAAAGGATAGGAAGAACTTTTACCTTTTTGCTGGAAGATTGGTTGCTTTAAAAAATCCCATCATACTTCTCAAAGTTATAGAACAATTTGATCAGGTTGTTCTAAAAATATTGGGATCAGGTCCACTCAAAAGTCAGCTAACTTCCTGGGTTAAGGAACATAATTTAGAATCCAGAATATCTATTAGTGAGAGTGTTTCACAAGAAGAATTGTTTGATATTATGGCGCAGGCACGAGCAGTTATTATTCCTTCTTTTTCAGAGGTGAGTCCCAATACGTTGCTTGAAGCATTAGCTTTGGGAACGCCCGTGATTTGTACTCAGGAGACAGGATACAGGGATGAATATGCCAATGTTGTTAGCTTTTTTGACCCAAAAAATATTAATCAGCTGGTAAGGGCTATAGAAATGCATGAAGATCCAAATATGTATAAAGATATAGTTAAAAAAGTTAATGACGTACATACGGATTACTCATTCTCAGATGTCGCTTCAAAATTTGTAAATATGTTATGAAAATTTTAGTTCTTGGTTCGGACAGTAATGTTTTGCATGCGCACTCTAATTCTCAAGAGCGTGCTTTGAGTTATTCCACACTTGTAGAAAAATACATTGTCGTGGTTCCGGCAGAAGAGGATCTGATTCAAGAGGTAAATGAAAGATTGGTAGTATCTGGAGTAAAAAGAGAATTTTCTATTTTTACACTTTTGAAATTATATAAACAAGCAAAGCAACTCGTCAAAAAATATAATGTAGAGATAGTGTCTGCACAGAATCCTTTTGAGTATGCACTTCTTGGGTATTTTCTTAAAAGATCCTGTGGTATTCGTTTGCATATCCAAGAACATGGAGATTTTTTTTCGTATACCTATTGGAGAAATGAAAAATGTATCCATTTTTTTCGTTATTATTTAGGGAAGTTTCTAATAAAAAAAGCCGACAGCGTTCGTGTTGTGAGTAAAAAGATACAACATACACTTGAAGGCTTTGGGCTTAAGAGCGATAGAATCACTGTTATTCCCGTGTTTGTTCCAAACGTGAATTCAATAAAAATTGACCGTATGCAAGCACGAGTATGTGTGTGTATCATACGTTTTGTAAAACAAAAAAATCCTTTGATGCTTTTACGTGCTTGGAAGCATGTGCTAGAAAAGCAACCGGATGCAAAACTCATACTGGTAGGAAAAGGAGAAATGCAATCTGAGATCAAGCAGTGCATTAAAAATTTTAAACTTGAAAAAAGCGTCCAGCTTCATGGCTGGACAAATGATACATCACAGATGTACAAAAAGGCAGATTTGCATGTATTGTCTTCAAATTATGAAGGATGGGGCAGGGTGGTTATAGAAGCTGCGGTTCAAGGTCTGCCAACGGTCATGACAGATGTGGGATGTGCTGGAGAGTTTATTGAAAATGAAACAAGTGGACTTATTACATCGATAAATGATGAAAAGGCTTTTGCTGATGCTATCATTCGGATTATGCAAGATGATGCTTTCTATAGAAAATTATGCGTAGGCATATCAAAAAGTTTGCAAAAATTACCAAATCATCAAGAAACTTTGCGTCTCTATCTTGATTCATGGAAAAAAGCTTTGCTATGAAACTTCTTATTGTTACACAAATAATGGATAAAAATGACGACCTTCTTGGTTTTATGCAAGATTGGGTTTTTGCCATGGCAAAACAAGCTCAGCAAGTTACTGTTATTTGTTTGAAAAAAGGTGAAAATGATCTTCCCGAAAATGTACAAGTGATAAGTTTGAAAAAAGAAAAGGGGAGTGGAAAAATAAAGCGTCTTTGGCTTTTTTATAAATACATTTTTGCATATAAAAAGCAATATGATGCAGTGTTTGTACACATGAATCCTATTTATGTTGTACTCGGTGGACTGTTTTGGAGAATGATGGATAAGAAAGTAAGTCTGTGGTTTGCACACTATCACACATCCATTCTTTTACGCCTTGCGAATTTTTTCACTGATATTATTTTCACGTCCACTGCATACGCATGTCGATTGCAATCAAAAAAAATTGTAGTAGTTGGGCAGGGGATAGATACAAAACGCTTTGCATACAAACCAAGAACTTTTTTGCAAGAACCAAAATTACTCTTTTTAGGACGTATTTCTTCGGTTAAAGAACTCGATGTACTTATTGATGCTCTCTCTTACCTAAAAGAAAAATCATGGCATCTGGATGTTGTTGGAGCGCCGCTTGAATCGAGTAAAGATTATTTTTTTTCCATACGTGAAAAAGTTGAAAATCTTCAGCTTTCAGATAGAATTACGTTTTATGGAAAAGTAGCAAATGCTCAGACGGTTGCTTATTATCGAAATGCAGATTACTTCGTAAATTTAACTCGATCTGGAAGCTTTGACAAAACAACGCTCGAAGCTATGAGCACAGGCTGCATTCCTGTTGTTTCCAATACTGTTTTTTGTGAAATTTTTCCTCAAGATTTACAACAATCGTTAATTTTTTCTCAATCACAAAGCACAGATCTTTCAGAAAAGCTTACTTCATTATTTGCTATGAATGTACAAAAAAAAGAACGAATTTCATCCAAGATGTCAGAAATTATTCGTGTAGAGCATAGTACTTTGAGCCTTTCACGGAAGATATATGAGGCTTTAAAAGCGTAATTCACTTATGCAACAACATTTTTTGTACAGTTTTAATAAAAACTGAGGAGTAGCATAAAATTGGTATCATAAAATGGGAATATGAAAAAGTTAATAGATTTCACACAAGAAGTTTTTAAAGGGAGAACAATTTACCGTATTTTGTTTAGTTGGAAGTTGCAAAAATATTGCAAAAATATTCAAGGAAATATCCTTGATTTAGGTGGTGGGAAAAATCCAACATACAGAAAATATCTTCCCAAAGAAACTACGCTTATACGAGCAGAGTGTAACAAAGAAAAAAATCCGGACATACTTTTGGACATGAATGCTGAGCATTGGGAGGTAAAAAAAGAATCATATGATACGGTTTTTTGTCATAATACGCTTTATATTTCTGCACAACCTGAACAGGTGATTCATAATATATATTCTGTTTTAAAGTCAGAAGGTAAATTATTTCTCACGACTCCTTTTATTTTTCGTGAATCACCGGAACCACATGACTATTACAGATTTACGAGTGAAAAGCTTTTAGAGATGTGTCAGTCACAAGGTTTTGTGAAGGTAAAAGTTATCCCTTTTGGAAAAAATTTTTCATCTGTTGCATATTTGCTCTATCCTTTTTTTTATTTTCGATTTTTGAAATGGTTTATTTATGGGGCAGCTATTGTGTTGGATCGTCTTGTTCCGGAGAGAGTTTCAGTCCCGTTGGGTTTTTTTGTTATAGCAAAAAAATAATATGAAAAGAAAAAATTTCATTTTATGGGAGGATTCCCAATGTCCAAACTATAACTTTTTATCAAAATGCAAATATAAATTGAACTGAAAGTTTTGATAAAACAACATTTGAAGCAATGAGCACCGAATGTATACCTCTTGTTTCAAACACTATATTTTATGGAAATTATCATAAACAAAGAATGGTTTGAATGAATTTTTTGTAAAAAAGTATCTTGATTGACGCTAAAAAACCCCTATGTTATGATGAAATTAACTATTTTAAATTTTGATTGCTGCAGAATATAGCTCATATATTCCTCTTGTAACATATGAAAAAACTATACAAAACACTAGCCTATGGTCTTCTTTCTTTGGGGGCATTGAAACTTGTAAAGAAAGCGAGTATCTTAGCATACCATTCTTTTGGAGATAACCCTGCTTTTTTTACGGTAAAAGAAGAAACTTTTAGAAAACAAATGGAGTATCTTCATAAAAAAGGATTTCACGTTATTTCATTACGTGAATTATTAGAAAAATTACGTAATCAAGAGGATATATCAAATTGTGTCAGTATTACTATAGATGATGGGTATAAAGATAACTATACTATAGCTTATCCTATTTTAAAAAAATATAACTTTCCTGCTACTATTTTTGTTATAACAGATTTAATTGGCAAGACATATACAAATTCGGGTGGGGTAACACTTCCTATGTTAGATTCTTCGGAGATCAAAGAGCTAATGAATTCCGGTATTATAGAAATAATGTCTCATACACATACACACCCTAAACTTACAAAGATTACTCAGAAAGAGGCAGAAGAGGAAATAAGTATATCGAAGATATTTCTTGAGAAGAATTTTGGAAAAAAAATAGATCTTTTTGCATACCCCAAAGGACGGTATACATCTGAGGTGGTAAATTATCTCCGAGTGTCTGGTTGGCTTGGAGCAGTCAGTGTAAAGGAGGGACTCGTGAGTTTGAAAAGCAATCCCTATTTATTGGAGAGAACTGCAGTAGATGCGAGCGTGGATTTTGTGCAGTTTCGTGGAAAACTTAATTCTACTGTAGATCGTTATAATAAGATAAAAAATTGGTTGCTTCAGAAAAAAATATGAATCTTCTCTATATAAGCAATGCAAGACTTCCTACAGAAAAGGCTCATGGAGTACAAATAATGAATATGTCTTCTTCATTTTCAAAGTTATTTGATGAAGTGACGTTACTTTTACCTTGGAGAAATAACAAAATAAAAGGGGACCCATTTTTATATTATGGGATAAAAAAAACTTTTTCTATTCGAAAGGTTCCTTCGTTGGATCTCATTTTTTTAGGCAAAATTGGATTTTATATACAAATGTTTTCTTTCTCTTTTTGGTCATCATTGTTTGTGCTCTTTTCTCGACAGAATGTAATCTATGGAAGAGATCCATTTATACTTTTATTTGCTACTTTTTTGCATAAGAATGTATTTTGGGAGGCACATACACAAAAAAATAATTTTTTTATAAAGAGCCTTTTACGCCGATGCAAAGGTGTTGTTTGTATTTCTTCTGGACTCAAGGAATATTTTATTCAGAATGGTTTATCACAGGAGAAAGCATTGGTTGAACCAGATGCTGTTGATGAGAAAATTTTTGATATTGCACTCTCAAAGGAGGAGGCTCGCTCAACTTTATCTTTGCCTTCAAATAGGATTATCTTGGGATATATTGGAAAATTTCAAACTATGGGTAAAGAGAAGGGAGTGAAGGAAATCATAGAAGCTTTCTCAGTTATAGTAAGAGCATACCCGGAAACCTTCCTTCTTTTGGTAGGGGCTCAACCACAAGAGAAAAAAGTATTTGAGGAATATGCTTTTGCTTTAGGAATCCCAAAAATAGATTTTCATATTGAAGAACACAAAAAGCAGTCAGAAATTCCGGTTTATCTAAAAGCGTGTGATATTCTTATTATGAATTATCCATATACAGAGCATTATGCAAAATTTATGTCTCCATTGAAGCTCTTTGAGTATATGATAAGTAAACGAATAATTGTAACGTCCGACTTGCCATCTCTACGGGAAGTAATTGGGGACAATGAAGCGGTGTTTTTTCAAGATTCACCGAACAAAGACAAACTTCAGATGGCACTTGATTCCATCTTGCAGAATATATCTTCCTATGCTAATATGGCCGAGAATGCCTATCAAAAAGTTCAATCATATACATGGGATAAAAGAGCAAAACGAATTTTTCATTTTATAAAAAAGATATGATTCAAAAAATAGTACGGTGGTTTAAAAAATTATTGAATATTTCTCAGTTGGGTGCAACCCCTTATTTTAAGTGTAAGCTTTTTTTCTGTTATTTTGCTTTGTTTTTAAGAAGAAAAATCACCAAAAAAGTACGTCTCGAGCACTTTGTGCGTTTTCAGCTACGGTTTGAAGGGAAGGTTTTTTCATTTTTTGTTCGAAACCAATTAGACTTTGATCTTTTAAAGGATACCTTTATTGATGGTGAATATGATTTCCCGTTTGAAATAAAACCAAAGGTAATTTTTGATATGGGAAGCAATATTGGAGCTACCGTCATATATTTTAAATTAAAGTATCCTGAGGCAAAAATTTTTGCATTTGAACCAGATCCTCGGAATGCCTGTTCTATCCATTTAAATATAGAGCAATTTGGCTCAGATGTTGTGTTATATAATCAAGCAGTTTATAGTAAAGATAATGAAAGAATTAAATTTTATTCTTGCGAAGATCTTCACTGGTCATCTTCTATTATTCAAAGAAAATATGTAGGAGATTTTGTAGAAGTATCTACTATTACTGTAGATAAAGTTATTGAGGATCATAATTTAGATAGGGTAGATATAGTGAAGTTCGATATTGAAGGTGCGGAATATGAAGTATTTGAAAAAATAAAAAACTTGAATAAATTATGCTATTTAACAGGAGAAGTGCATAGAGACCTAGTTGAAAACAAAACTTTACAGGATTTTTATGACATTTTGAAAGAACGGTTTGAAAAAATCAAGGTAAAAGAAAATCACAATCGAGCAGTTGTAATGTTCAAAAATAGAACCATGTAGTGGTTTTCTTCATCAATTCTATGGTAAGTGTTATTATTCCAACATATAATGGAGGAAACGTTTTATTTCGGGCCATAGAAAGTATTTTAATTCAAAATTATCAAGATTTTGAAATTATAATAGTAGATGATGGATCTACAGATGGCACACAAGAACTTTTCAAAAAAGGCTTACAAGATGAAAGAATACATTATTTTTATCTTGAAAAAAATAGGGGAGTTCATGTCGCGAGAAATTTTGGTTTAGATAAGTCCAAAGGGGATTTCATAGTTTTCTTAGACAGTGATGATGAATTGTATAAGAATGCCCTAGATGTTGCCCTCCATTCATTTGATCTTCACCACGATGTTGGCGTTTTTTTTGCTCCATTTTCTGTAAATGGTACAAAGGAACTTTCAGGTTTTAATATGAAAAAAGAGGGGTATGTTAACTATCAGGACTATTTGTGTGAAAGAAATATGCATATAAAAAAGGGTCAGTTTTTTATGATACGCAAAAGGTATATGGGGGATATTCGCTGGGCAATGCAAAATCTAGATTTTATTTTTTTTCGAAGGTTAGCACGAAATACAAAAATGTATTTTTATCCACTTCCACTTGGAATCTATAATATAGTAAACAACGCTGAAACATTGCATGTGCGTAGGCCAAATAAAGAACTTTCTAAAAAGCGTGCGATTGCAATGGATTTGTTTATTAAAGAATTTCGTACCGATCTTGAAAAGTATTGTCCATATATGTTGGGAACATATGCATATGGTGCCGCAGTAGGACTTTTACTTGCAGGAATGAAAAAAAAGAGTAGAAGTTTATTCTTTATTTCTTTTAGATATGGATATAAGAGAGTATTTGACCTCTTTTTTATTTTTGTATCGTTTTTACCATTCTCAAAATTTTTTTTGTCAGTAGGATTTAAGGTAAAACTTTTTTTCTTCAATTATAGAAGAGGGTGATATGCTCTTTAATTCTTTTTTGTACATTTTTATCTTTTTGCCAGTTGTTATTTTGGTTTATTTTTTGCTTTCACATATCGTATCAAGAAGATATTCTCAAGTTTGGCTTGTGATGTGTTCTTTGTTTTATTATGCCTTTTGGAAATCGGAGTATTTAGGCCTTTTGTTATTATCCATTTTTGTAAATTTCATGTTAGGTTACTTTATTGTTCAGAAGAAATTTGCAAAAAAACTTCTTTGGTTTGGTATTACTTTTAATCTATTTTTACTTGGGTTTTTTAAGTACAGCAATTTTTTTATTGAAAATCTAAATTTTCTTTTTAAACGCGATTGGAATTTTGTACATATTGTCTTACCACTTGCAATAAGTTTTTTTACTTTTCAGCAAATTGCATACCTAGTTGACTGTTATAAAAAAAAGATAAAGAATATTTCTTTTTATGAGTACATTTTATTTATTACCTTTTTTCCACAATTAATTGCAGGGCCAATTGTGCATCACAGTGAAATGATGCCACAATTTTCTGATAAAAAAAATCAAAAATTTAATTGGGATAATTTTTCAAAAGGGATTTTTCTTTTTTTTCTTGGTCTAATGAAGAAAGTGGTAGTTGCAGATACTTTTGCAAAATGGGCGACCTATGGCTTTGATGTGAGTACGACACTCAGTACTCTGGAGGCCTGGATGACGTCACTTTCGTATACGTTCCAACTGTATTTTGATTTTAGTGGGTATACAGATATGGCTTTAGGAGCTGCCCTTATGCTTAATATTGTTCTTCCTAAAAATTTTAACTCACCTTATAAATCTTTATCTATCCAGGATTTTTGGAAACGTTGGCATATGACCTTATCTCGATTTTTGAGAGATTATCTTTATATACCTTTGGGAGGAAATAGAAGAGGAGAAATAAAAACTTACAGAAATTTACTTTTAGTTTTCTTTTTGGGTGGTTTGTGGCATGGTGCAGCATGGGGCTTTATTATTTGGGGTCTTCTTCATGGGGTTGCTTCAGTAATTCATCGAATTTGGGAAAAAAGAACATATCATATTCCAAAGTTTTTTGCTTGGTTTTTCACTTTTATATTTGTAAATGTAACATGGATATTCTTCAGAGCCGAAAATTTTGCGGATGCAAAGAAGATTTTATTGGCAATGTTTTCTCTGCAGACTGAAGCGCATCATTTTTTAGCTTCTCAAAGTTATTATTGGGTTTTTCTTTTTCTGTTTGTTGTTTTATTTTTTAAAAATTCGGATGAGATTATGAAAAAATTTAAACCTAATATTTTTCATTTTTCTTTTCTTTTATTTTCATTTATTACATCTTTATATTTCCTTTCCAATTATTCTGAATTTTTATACTTTCAATTTTAGGTGTTATGCGACGTTTCTTAAAGGCAAAAAACAGTAAATATTTTTCTCTTTTTTTTCTTCTTCTTGTTGGGGGAGTGTTTTTAGTTTCTAGCTATCTTTCCTATCTAGATTTACCATATTCTGATAATGACGTTGTACGTCAGTATCAATTTACAAAATTTTCTTCTTCAAAACCAGATCCAGAGATTATTATCCTTGGAGATAGTTCTGCTGGAAATGCTATAAATGCTAAACTCTTAACAGAGCTTTCAGGACAAAACACAGTGAACCTTGCACTTACGGGAAGTTTTGGTCTTGTTGGGAGTTATAATATGTTGCGTCAAGCAATGAGGTTCTTTCCTCAGTTAAAGAAAGTTGTTATTTTACAATCAGAAAATACCTGGAATCGAGAAATTTTGTCTCAAGCTTATTTTGACACAGCAAAAAAATTGAATTCCCCAAAAGAAAATATTTACCGGACAAGTTATCTTATTGATATGCTTGAATACCGAACGCATCCAAAAGAAATATATCAAACCATAAAATATATCCTACGTAAAAATGATGGGGCACCAATAGATTTTTCTTTTGATTATATAGAGCAAAATTCAGACACCTATTCAAATCAAAGAAAAATTTTTAATAAAGAGGAAAAATTGTCGGTTGGATTTTCTGATAGCAATAAAACTATTTTTAAACTCATAGGAGAGTATTGTAGGGACCAAAAACTTCAATGTGTTTTTGCGCATGGTCCAATACTTGAGGATTTATATAACAACTCCTCAGAACAAATTCAATTGATACATGGCTATTTAGAAAGTCAAGAATCCCTTATATATTTGGAAACTGATTTAACCTTTCCCATTTCTATGATGGGGGATACACAAGAACATATTGATACGCAGTTTAAAGATCAAGTTACACAGATGTATTTTGAAAGGTTATGGCCGTTGTTTTTTGAAGAAGGCAAAGTAAAGGGCTAATAAAGTTTCTACAATTTTCATTCCTACAAGAGAAAGGATGAGACCCATTACTCCGTAAACATATACCATAAAAAGACTCAAAACTAAACGTAGTGATCCATCTATTATACTGATAATATGCACTGCCCTGGCATTACCTTTAGCTTTTAGAATAGCGGTTCCAATAATGGCCATTGGAGAAAAAAATAATGTGAGTGCGTATATTTGGGTATAGATAACTGCTTCTATATAAGAAGGAAAAAACCACTGGAAAAGATAGGGGGCTAAAAGTATATAACAAAGCATGCTCAAGAGTGAAAGAAAAAGAAAAGGAGACATCTTTTTCAAAAAAAAACTGAATTTCATTACTTTCCAGCTATCTTGTGAAATTTTAGGAAGAATGAGGCTTTCTAAACCCTTTGTAAGTGTACGCACTTGTGTCATGGGAGCAATGGCAAAACTGTAAAGTGCAAGACTTATTGGACCTAAAAGTTGGAATACAATAATAGAACTCAAATTTCCTGAAAGAGTACTAAAACTTTTTGCAAAACTTAAGTGTTTTCCAAAGGAAAGTGTATTTTCTTCTTCTTGAGTATTAATTGGATGATTGGAAAAGGCAATTATACATGCAATTGCTCGTACCAAAGTCCATGCACCAAAATATACTGTTGTGAGAATAATAAGATTTTGAGTTAAGAAAAGTGTTATAATGAGAAGAATCGTAGTTATGGTTTGTGTATAAGCAGTATATTTTGTTGAAAGAGCAAACTGTTTTCTTCCCTGAAAAATAGTATGAAATATTTCAAAGGTACTATGAAAAGGGAGAAATATTCCAACGAAAAGCATTGTGTAGCCAAGTACCAAATTGGAATGCAAAAGATAATAAAGGGCAATACAAAATGCGCCTACCATTCCTATGAGACCCCAGCGAATTTTTTCTTTCATTGCAGAAATAATAGTATGTTCGTAGCCACGTGCAATAGAGCGTACAACTGCTGTTTCCATACCAGGTAGAGTCGTAAGCGCTAGTATTGAGGATAGTGATAAAATATAGCGGTAAAGACCGTATACTTTTGGATCAAGAAGATTTGCATAGGCAAGAGAAAGAAAAAATCCAGAAAGAGAAAATATTATCTGGCCCACTGAAAGCCAAAAACCACCTTTGGAATAGTAGGTTAGATCCGTTCCTGTTTTTTTTTGTCCCCAGGAGAGAAAATTTTTGGTGAATAGTTTTAGTTGTTTCATATTAACCCTTAGTATACATGAAAAAGTGGTGAGGTGTACAGAATTATGAATGAAGAGAAAAGAAGAAATAAAAACTACCGTACATCGGTAGTTTTTATTTCTTCTTTTTATACCAATACAAAAATTATTTTTTGATATACAAAGTTGGTGTTTTGAAGGAGGCTCGAAGACGAATCGAGACCTCCTTCATAAAGGTGAGTAGATTGGTGGGAGGGTTAGATCCCTTGCCAGTCCCAGGAGCAGCGTACTCCCACGTTGGGACTGGGGGTGTGATCGTTCCACCCTGTGGTGATCATCACCCCCGGTTGGAAGTGTTCGATGGCGTTGGCAAACGAACCGCCTGCCACGACGTCCGGGTTGGAGACATACTCGAACACGTTCCCGAACAGGTCACACAGCCCTTCCGGTGTGTTCCCGGAGGGGTGGGAACACACCGCCATGGGGGCGAGTGTCCCGCAGCCGGGGGTACCACCCGCGACGTTGCGATCGGCGATGACCGCATTGCCGCAAGAGATCCCAGGTTGGTTCCCCCAGGGCCAGTTGCGTCCCTGGCCAAAGGCCGCAAGCGTCAACTCATCGAGAGTGGGGAGTCGACCTCCCAACTGCTCGCAACGCTGCTGGGCCTGTGGGTATGTCAACCCAGTGATGGGGATCCCCAGAACCCCCGCTTCCTCTGTTCTGGCCAGACAGAAGTTGCCGAGTCGGACCATGCCCTCGTCGACGCTCCCATCGCAGTCGTCATCGATGCCGTTGCACAGTTCGATGCTTGGCGCACCGGGCTGTGCATCGCAGAGGAGGCTGCCATCCGGTCCACAGACCATCTGGCCTTCCTCTCGGCAGGCACCAATCCCTCCGGAGAAGCAGATCTCTCCGGCCCCGTCGACGTTGTCGACGATGCCGTCGCAGTTGTTGTCGACACCGTCGCAGGTCTCCGGGGTCGGGCCCATGCTCTCGCAGGTCTCCAACCCATCCACGCAGGACGAGTAGCCAACGGAGCAGGGGCCGGGCAGGCCCGTCTCACACTCGACGGGCGGGGAGTAGTCCGGGTCATCCAGGTCCGTATCGCCGTCGCAGTCGTTGTCCACACCATCGCACACCTCCGGGGAGGGGTTAACGTTGCGGACGCAGACCAGGACGCCGTTCCGGCACTGGTTGGTCCCGGACACACAGGGGCCGAGCTCGCCCGTCTGGCAGGCACCGCCACCGAGGTCTTCATCGACTTGACCGTTGCAGTCGTTGTCGACGCCGTCACAGACCTCGGGGCCGGAGGGGACGCAGTTCCTCTCGCAGCCGTCCTCGGGAACTCCGTTGATATCGGAGAACCCGGGGCGGCAGGCGAAACTGCACCCCCCGGACACGCAGAGTGGGGAAGTGTTTGCGGGCACGGGGCACTGGTGGCCACAGGCGCCGCAGTTCTCGGGGTCGGCCTGCAGGTCGAAGCCCTCGTCGGTCTGGTCGTTGCAGTTGTTGTCCAGGCCGTCGCACACCTCGGGGGCGGGGGTGCACTCGCAGGTGCACTCCCAACCGGCTCCACCTCGGCACTCGAAGGTGCCGAGGATCTGCATTTCCCCCTGACCACACAGGCAAGCCTGGTCGGCGGGGGGCTGGACGCCGTTGTCCACGTTGCCGTCGCAGTCGTTGTCGACGCCGTCGCAGATCTCCTCCGTGGGTTGCCCCTCGGAGGCGTCGCAGACGACGCCGTCTCCCCCCGCGTTGCACACGCGGATGCCGGTGTCCCGGCAGGCCCCACGGCCCACGCTGCAGGCCGTGCCGAGGTCGAAGCCCTCGTCGATCTGCCCGTCGCAGTTGTCATCGCGACCGTTGCAGGTCTCCGCGGGCACCTCGCCACACTCACCGCAGGCGTTGCGCAGGCCCTCGTCGATGCTTCCATCGCAGTCGTTGTCGATACCGTCGCAGGCCTCGTCTTGGGGCTGCGACGGCTCGCAGACGACACGCGAGCCGTTGCCGTTCTGGCACCGTGAGGTGCCGTTGCGGCAGGCGCCGACCTCACCCTGCGCGTTGCAGGGGGCCGGCTGGAAGGTGTGAGGATCGCAGGCGCACTCCTCGTCGACCGAGCCATCGCAGTCGTTGTCGATCTCATCGCCGCACGCCTCACCCTCCTGGGTGGGCGTGCAGTGGTACTCGCAGCCGTTGTCGGGCCGCTCGTCGAGATCGACTTGCCCCTGGTCACACTGCTCGATCTGACACACCCCGGCCACGCAGGCCGGGGTGGCGTGCTCGAAGGAGCAGGTGCGGCCACAGGCGCCGCAGTGGCTGGGGTCGGCCTGCAGGTCGAAGCCCTCGTCGATCTGCTCGTCGCAGTCGTTGTCCAGGCCGTCGCACACCTCGTCGGTGGGCTCGGTGGCGGGCACGCAGGCCAGCTCACCGAGCTCACACTCCATGGTGCCGATGGCGCAGGCGCCGGGCATCCCCGTCTCACAGTCCGCCCCGAAGGACGGACTGTCCTCGCACGGTGGCGAGGAATCGGGAATGTCGGCATCGGTCAGTGCGGCGTCGGGCATCGCCGCGTCGGGGGTGGCGTCGGGCACCTCGGCATCGGGCACCTCGGCATCGGGCACCTCGGCATCGGGCACCTCGGCATCGGGCATCGCCGCGTCGGGGGTGGCGTCGGTGGCGGCGTCGGTGGCGGCGTCGGTCGGGACGTTCGTCCCGTCCGCACCATCATCATTCATCGCCGCGTCGGTCGGGGCGGCGTCCGTGCCGAGCAGGCAGATGCCCACTCGGCAGGTCGCCCCCTCGGCGAACCGGGGGCAGTCCCGGTCCGAGTTGCACTCGTCCTCCAAGGACGGCAAGCAGCCGCCCAGGAGGAACGAAAAAAGGCAGGCCGCCACCAGGGTGAAAAACCGGTTCATGACAAGACTCCTGTATCCTACGCTTTCTCGGGCACCTTTCCCGATAGAGCGCACATTGCATCTTTTTCCCACCAGTATTACTACCGTGCATGGAAGGTAACGTCACTCCGGAGAAATTACCGGAGAAGGACCCATGCTGTGGGACCCAAGCCCTACTTCCGCCCTTCGCGCAACAGCGGAGAGAGCTAGGCAGGAAAAAATTGACAGCATATCAATTTTTTCCTACCTGTAGAGCCTGAGATTTTGTAAAGAACACTCTATTGTACACTATATACAATAACTGGCTATTGTAGCAAAAAAAGACCCTTTTGTCAATATAAAAAAGGCCTTTTTCAAGGCCTTGCGATGTAATTTATTTTTTATCTTATTTTAGCTATTTTTTTGTGTATATTTTCAGATAATCCTCAACCATGGTTTTGACACCAAAATCTTTTGAAAAAACCTTGTTTTTTTCTATAGTTTCTTCAAAAAGCATTCTATTATCCAAAAATGCTTTTATTTTTTCACACAAAGCAGTCTCATGACCACTTTCAAAGAGCTGATTTGTATCATCATGGAGAACTTCATGGCTTCCTCCTACGTCTGAGGCAACTATGGGAATATGCGCTTGGAGCGCTTCAATGAGTGTAATCGAGAGCCCTTCATAGAGGGATGGGAGGACAAAAATATGAAATCCCTTGAGGTATTGTGCAGCGTTTTCCGCCTGGAGGATAAAAACGTTTTCAGAAAGATTTTCTTTTTGAATGATGGACTGATAATTTTGAAATTCCGGTCCACTTCCAAAAAGAAAAAACAGAATATTTGGATTTGTCTGTAAAAGCTTTGGAAGGGCTTTGAATATAAGTTCATAGTTTTTTGGGTATGCTAGCCTTCCTATGGATCCCAAAATTTGTTTTTCTCTGAGAAATCCTTTTTCTTTATGGATAAGCCGTTCAAGTTCTTCCTCGGATTCCTGTTTTGAGAGATATTCTACTTCGGGAGCATTGTAAACAACCTCTTGGCTTTTGCAGAGGTTAATTTTGTTTGCATATTCACGATTGGTCTGACTTACGAAAACGGGATGGTCAATAAATGGGAGGTAGTGAAGATAAAATTTTTGAAAAAAGAATTTGAGAAGATATTTTTTTGAACCCGGGTCAAGATAGGAAAGCCCTCGAAAGGTGAACACCGTTTTTGTTTTGGGACTTTTTTTCTTCGTAACTTCTGCAGCGGGAAGTGTATTGGAGCTATTGAGATGAATAACATCAAAAGAATTCTTACTGAGAAACTGAGAAAATTCTTTTTTAAATTGAAAAATCAAAAGGGGATTCAGGCTTCTTGAGAGGTATGAAAAGGTATGAAAGGGAATATCTTCTTTTTGAAGCTCATCAATCAAAAAAGTTCCGGTATTTTTTCCCAAACCAAGCATGACCTCATGGCCACGACGTTTGAGCTCTTTGGAGAGGGTGAGGGTCATTTTTTGTGCACCCCCCACTTCTGCTTTGGTAATGAGAAAAAGTATTTTCATATGTCCCTATGGTACTCAATTTAGGCACTTTTGTGAAGAGGGATCGTACTTTGTCTGGGAAAGCTCTATTTGATGGAGGGGGCTTGAAATGGTTTATCATTCTATGTATAATATCTCCATATTAGAAAAAAATTATGGTAACTTTTGAACAATTACAATCAAAACAAGAGAAACTTTGTGTGGTAGGCCTTGGGTATGTTGGGCTTCCTCTGGCGGTTCTTTTGGCAAAACATTTTGATGTGATAGGTTTTGATATTGATCAAGAAAAGATAGAACAACTCAAAACCGGGTATGATAGGATGAATGAACTTACCTCAGATGAGTTGAAAGCCGTACAGTTGGACTATACCTGTGATCAAAAGAGAATCTCAGAGGCGCGCTACATTATTGTGGCGGTTCCAACCCCGGTAGACAAAAATAATATTCCAGACCTTGGTATTGTAAAAAGAGCCAGTGAAATGGTGGGAGCAAACATGGCTGCGGGGAGCATTGTTGTGTTTGAGTCAACGGTGTATCCGGGTGTTACGGAAGATATTTGTGTACCACTTCTTGAGAAGACTTCTGGTTTAACACATAAGAAAAATTTTTGGGTAGGATATTCACCTGAGCGTGTAAATCCAGGTGACAAAGAACATACCATTGATAAAATTACCAAAGTGGTTTCAGGCTCCGATGCAGAAAGTTCACACGTCATTGCACAGGTATATGGTGCCATTACCAATACCTTTTTAGCAGCATCCATTCGGGTAGCAGAAGCCGCAAAGGTAATTGAAAACACTCAGCGTGACATCAACATTGCACTCATGAATGAGCTTGCTATGCTCTTTTCTAAGATGGATATTTCTGTTTATGATGTGCTTGATGCAGCAGGAACCAAATGGAACTTTTTAAAATTTTTGCCAGGTCTTGTAGGAGGACATTGTATTGGTGTGGATCCGTATTATCTTACTTTTAAGGCACAAGAAGTTGGACATCGTCCGGAGATGATTTTAGCTGGTCGTGGAATTAATGATTCCATGCATAAGTTTATAGCACAGTCTATTATCAAAGAAATGGTACGAGTGGGCAAAGATGTCAGTAAATCCAAATTTGCTGTGCTGGGAATTACCTTCAAAGAAAATGTAAAAGATATTCGAAACTCTAAGGTTGCGGAACTTATTTTGGAACTCAAAGATTTTGGTGTTGAACCTATTGTTTATGATCCTATTGCAGATGAGCAAGAGGTTTTTCACGAATATGGAATTCATCTTGCCAAAAAAGAAGATCTTGTGAATGCAGATACTCTCATTGTAGCCGTGGCACATGATGAATATAAAGACATGACCCCAAAGGATCTGCGTGCTCTTATGAATCATGAAAATCTTCTTTTGGTAGATATCAAAAGACTGTATTCAAAGCAGGACATTGAAGATGAGGGCATGCGGTATTGGTCCATGTAGTCAACTCTTACATTTATACGACTTAGCTTTAATTTAAGAATGTATGTCAAAATATCTTATTACCGGTGGTGCTGGTTTTATAGGAACAAATCTTGCAATTGAACTTAAAAAACAAGGCCATGAAGTGGTTGTATTGGATAACTATGCGGGTGGAAAGATGGAGAGTCGTATCCAAGAAAATATTACCTATATAGATGGGGATATTCGTAAACGTGAAGATCTGGATAAGGCTATGCAAGGGGTGGACGGAGTTTTTCATATGGCGGCGCTTCCTCGTGTGACTTTTTCGGTGGAAAATCCTGAAGAAACTCATGATGTCAATGTAAATGGAACGCTTCAAGTTCTCTTGGCAGCTCGAGACAACGGAGTCAAACGTGTGGTATTTTCTTCCTCATCTTCTTCTTATGGAAACCAAGAAGTTTACCCGGTAAAAGAGGATGGCTTAGAAAAACTTCCTATTGCCCCATATGCATTGCACAAATTTATTGGTGAACATTATTGTAGACTTTTTGCAGGGCTCTATGGACTCCAAACCGTAAGCCTTGTTTACTTTAATATTTATGGACCATATTGTGATCCAAATGGTGCGTATGCATTGGTTATTGGAAAATTTTTGAAACAAGTAAAAGATGCAGAACCAATGACCGTTTGTGGAGATGGAGAGTACTATCGAGACTACACTCATGTAAATGACGTGGTCCGTGCCAATATTCTTGCTATGACAAAAGAAAATGTTGGAAATGGTGAAATCATAAATATTGGAAATCATAATCCACATTCCGTAAATGACATTGTAAAACTTATTGGTGGAGAATCGGTAAACATTGATCCACGCCCGGGAGATGTTCGTTTTATGGAAGCAGACATTACAAAAGCAAAAGAATTGCTTGGTTGGGAGCCTACCATAGCGCTCGAGGAGGGTATTGCAAAGTTAAAAGAAGAATGGGGGATTGCGTAAAATAGTTTTATTGCCCCCGAAAGCGCATGATAACATTTACCGTCCGTAGAAGAATAGACAGGTCCAAAAGAATGGATCTGTTTTTTATGTAATAGAGATCATATTGAAGTTTCTGTAAGGATGTTTCCAAATTATCCGTATAATTTTGATGAATAACGGCCCAACCGGTGATTCCAGGTTTCACTATGTGACGCAGGGAATAGTATGGCATTTGGAGTTCCAACTTTTCTACAATTTGGGGACGTTCCGGACGAGGACCTACAAGTGTGAGTTCACCTTTGAGAATATTAATACATTGAGGAAGTTCATCTATGCGTGTTTTTCTGAGGAATCTCCCAATGCGGGTCACCCGTTTGTCATTTTTTATGGCAAATTGTGCTCCATCAACTTCTGCACTTCCATCTTCGGAAAGTGCAAACATGGATCGAAACTTGAAAATTCTAAAGGTATTTCCAAATTTTCCTATTCGGTTTTGTGAAAAGAAAACCGGCCCCTTTGAGTCAAGCTTGATGAGAACAGCAACAACAGGAAGCAATAAGAGAAATATACCAAAAAGAAGAATACCGGTAATATAATCCAATGCCTTACGAATACGCAAATAAATAGGATTATCCTTGTGTCCCAAATTTTGCAAAAACCAACTTTCAGAAAAGGTAAATGGTGGAACGCGCCCCATCATATTTTCATAAAATGAAGAAAGGTCTACTACTCGAACATCCCAAAACAGAAGTTCATAGAGCTCTCGATTGATATCAAGAGTATTTTTGAGATGCGGTGCCACTACAATAGTATGTGCTTTTTTTGTAGTGATGATAGCGCGAATTTTTGTAATATCTGTGTATACTTCACAAGGATATGACTTATCTTTTTCTTTTATTTCGTTGATGATAGCAACAACTTTGTATCCTTTTCCTTCTTTTGTTTCAATATGTTGTATCAATTCTTCTGTTTCTTTGGGAAGACCTACAAAAACAATATTATTGGTAAGCCTTTCAAAGCGAGCAATATGTCGGAATAAATTTCTCCAAAAAAAGATGAGAGAGTATGCAAAGAAAATATTGAGGAGGAGAAGCGTCTTTGGGGTAATCTCTGAAGTATCTATTACATAGAAGTATGCAATGGTTGCAACCAGGGATACACTGGATGTCTCCAATATTCTGCGTAAGAGTCGTTTTCCACGGAGGTCATCATCTAAGTCATAGAGTCCATTTATGTAGTTGATGACAACACTTGTCAAAAGAATGAAAAAAAAGTAATGCAAATGGAGAAAAAATGTATCAGAACTGGGTACGGAAAAATGTCGTACGGAAATACTCAACCAGAGAGAAAACACAAAAATAAGAAGGTCTCCCAATATTAAAAGAATCTGTTTACTACGATACATGAGGTTCATAAAAAAGGTCCATTTTGTTCTTTAGCAGTGTGTGGTATACTAGAGATGAAATTCTTGCTTTATTTAATCATAATTATGGCCAAATTTCAAGTTTCACGGCGTGCTTTTCTTTGGAGCACTACCATTTTGTTTCTTTTGCTGATTCTTTCTCCGGGAAAGGCTTTTTCAGAATATCTGCGAAGTAAATACCTCTCTATTGATGGAGGTGCTACATACACCACGAGTAAACATGTAGTTTTGAGTATAAGTAGACCTACCGGAGCGGTACAAATGCGTATTGGAAATGACTTGGATGATCTCTTGCATGCCACATGGAGAAGTTATACTTCTCGTGTAAATTGGACACTCCCATTTAGTTATGAAGAAAAAACCGTTTATGTTCAGTTTCGCGATAAGGAAAATGTAAATAGTCTTATTTATAGTGATAGCATTATTTTACGGGAAGAGACCGAAGCAGAAAAAAATAAAACCTATATTCGTATTAATGGCTCACAAGCGAGTACAAAATACCGCCAAGTAACCCTCTACATTACCAAGCCAAAGGGGATGAAGGATATGCGTATTGCAAATTCTTTGAATGGTTTAGAAAGAGTTGGGTGGCGTCCATATAAATCCAGTTTGAAATGGAATCTTGGTTTTGATGAAGGTATTGAGAAAACCGTGTATGTCCAGTTTCGTGATGAGCTTTTGCAAGAAGGAAAAGTGTATAGTGATATCATAAAATTTGAACCGGTTTCATTGGTAGATATGAAAATGAATATTAATTCTGGAACGGGTGATACTTCCAGTCGGTCTGTATTACTCCAATTGAGTAATACAGACGGAGTAGAAGGAATAAAAGTAAGCAACAGTAATTCAAAGAGTGTGCTTGATGCTATTGATTTTGTCCCAGTCCAAAAGGAAATTCCGTGGATTCTTTCAGATGGGAAGGGAAGAAAGACAGTTTATGTTTACTATCTTGATTCACAGGGGAGAGAAGGTAATGTTGTGGATACTATCAATTATATACCAAAGGAAGGAGGTCTTAAGGGGGGAACACTCCTAAAGAGTCCTGGTTCTGGAATTTACTATTTGGGTTTTGATGATAAAATTCATCCATTTTCACAAATGTCAATTTATCATTCTTGGTATGCAGATTTTTCTAGTGTAAACTTTGTGAGTGATATAAAACTGTCTCAGTATCCGGTTGGTGATCCCGTCTGTGTTCGTCCGGGAACATTTCTGATTCAATTTTCAGGGGATACAAACGTGTATGCTGTAGAGCCTGGATGTGTCCTACGTCAAATCCGCTCTGCCGTTGAAGCGCGTCTTGTATATGGGGATCTCTGGAATGAGCGGATTCTTCGTTTGCCCAATGAATTGAAAGCATTTTATGTTATGGAAAGCCAAAGCATTCAAAACAATGATGAAAATATTGTGGATCGAGATCACGATGGAGTGGAATTATCAGTAGAGCAAGAGTATGGATCACTGGATAGTAATGCTGATTCAGACGGGGACACCCTCAGTGACTACGAGGAAATTTTTGTTTGGCTGAGTAATCCAATTTCAAAAGACACAGACTTTGATGGTGTTGATGACGCCAAGGAAATTCTTCAAGGACGTTCACCCGTGGGCTCTCAAAGCATTACAACTCTTCCAGATGAAGCGTTTGAATTTCCTAAGGGTGCTTTGGTGGACAAGGTAAATTCATCAGTGGCAAAGGGGGCTCAAAAATATTTTATCATTCACCCTGCATATACCCTTCCACAAAGTGTTAAGAAGACGGCATCATCCAAAGATAGTAGCTTTCCAACAAGGCGTGTTGGTGGCACTATCATCCCACTTTGATATATGCGAAAAAAATCATTATTTCAAAAATTATTTTATTCCCTTGTGATTTTGGGTATTTCATGCGCTCAACCTATTTTGGCTGCATCAAGCAATGATTCCTATGCAAGACAATGGAACTATAATATGGTTCACGTTTACGATGCTTGGGATGAGGCAACTGGATCTCGTGACGTGGTGGTTGCCATAATTGATAATGGTTTTGACATGCTTCATCGGGATCTTCGTGATAATGTTTGGAAAAATGAAGGGGAAATCCCGGATAATGGAATAGATGATGACCACAATGGCTATATAGATGACGTATGGGGGTGGAATTTTGTTCCAACGGATTTTAATGATGATGGTACTGTTGATGAACAGGAAAATTTTGGAAATAACAACCCTCGACCGGACCCTTCCAATATTACGGATTTAGAAAGAGAACAAGGAACGGTTCATCATGCTACCGTTGTCGCGAGTATCATTGGAGCGGTAGGGAACAATGGACTGGATATGGCAGGAATGAACTGGAAGGTACGCCTTATGAATATACGTGCAGTTGACTCTCATGGAGAAGGGGAAATGGAGCCACTTGTGCGTGCTATTTATTATGCGACAGACAATGGTGCTGATGTTATTAACATTTCCTTGGTAGGTTTTGAATCTATCCCTGAACTGAAAGTAGCTATAGACTATGCATATTCCCGTGGGGTCGTTATTGTAGCGGCTGCTGGAAATGATCGTGTGAATCTGAATGAATCACCGAGGTATCCTGTGTGTAGTGATGAAGGAGAATCTGAAGTAAAGGTAATTGGAGTAAGTGCTATTGAACCCTCACGATATTTTGCAAGTTTTTCTAATGCTGGAGATGATTGTATAGATATTGCAGCGCCTGGAGTAGATATTAATGGTCTTCTTTTTTATGCTCCAGAGCTACAACTCGAAAAACATTATGGCGGATCTTTTTCAGGGACTTCTTTTGCTGCTCCACATGTAAGCGGGGCAGCAGCGCTTATAAAATCTATCCAACCTTCTTGGGGTGCTCGTGAGATTAATAGAGCTTTACTTGAATCGGTTTCCAAGACTCCTCCCAAAGATGAAGATGCCTATAGACAGCTCTATGGTGCTGGGTTATTACAAGTGCGTGCTGCGGTGAACTATGCATTAAAGGCATCAGCTCATTTATATGAACAAGATCTTGGTTATGTTGCCTTTGGACTTGAGGGAGGACTTTTTACCGCTCGCTACAAAAATCCGGTTCAAAAGGATAGTTTTTCCGAACTTCAATCTTTTTGGAAGGGAATGAGTAATGTTCTCCCATATAAGACTTTGGATGGAGTGAATTTTATTGGGACATCTGAGGGAACAGATGGTTACCATAGAATTTTTGAATATAATCAAAAAGGAGAAAGAATACGTAGATTTTCTGTACGTGCACGTCGAGTAGTCGATACACTGGTGATTTCTGATCCACAAGACCTCATTCTTTTGGTAGAGTTAGAAGATGGAAGTTTTGAAGTGAGAAAGTACAAGCTTAACGGCATTTTAGAAGGATCTTTCACACTTAATTCACAGGTCAAGGGCATCTCGTTATATGAACAAAAAGGTTTAATCGCTATTCTGGAAGAGAAAAAAAATGGAGACTTTTCCATCCAAACTTTTTCAGATGAATTTACGTTAAAGAATACAATCTTGCTTTCTTCACTTTCTTCCGTTTCAGATTTTGTAGTCACTGATGATTTTCAGAAAAAGTTTTTTGTCTCGGGCACAATTGGAAATCTTCCCTATATTGCCAGTTATGATGCCACTGGAAATAAAAGTGGTGGATTTTTCCCTTTTTCACATCTTGGAGAAGGGGAATTAAGGTTGGAAATAGATTTATCCCAATCAGGAAATGATATAAAGCTTCTTACCTATTTTGATTCGGCACAATTTCCCGGAAGAGTATATACACTTGATGGAAAAAAGACCGATGAATTTTCTTTCTTTGATAATCAAGATCATTTCATCCGAATTTACGCGTTGTAAAAAAAGCATTTTTTTGCTATTATTTATGAAGGGGGATCCCTTTTTAGAAAGATTTTGAATACATATGATGTACGAAACACCCATTTTTGAAAAAAAGAACGTGTTGGTAACCGGAGGAGCGGGGTTTTTAGGCTCGCATCTGTGTGAGAAGCTTCTTGCTGATGCCAACGTTATTTGTATGGATGATTTTTCCAATTCAAGCATACAAAATATTGATCATCTTTTGCAGTACCCAAATTTTGAGTTTATTCGTTATGATGTCACCAGTCCTATAGATCTTTCTTCTTTTGAGGAGCTGGATAAGTTTAAAGTACAGTTCCAGGGGGTGCAAGAAATTTATCATCTTGCCTGTCCTACGAGTCCGAAAAATTTTGAGCATCTCAAAATTCATTCTTTGTGGGCCAATTCAAAAGCAATGTTGAATACTTTGGATCTTTCGGTAAAATATCGTGCAAAATATGTCTTTGCTTCCAGTTCTGTTGTATATGGGTCTGTATCTGAGGATCATGTTTTCTTTAAAGAAGATGATGAAGGAAAAGTAAATCATCTTGCCCCACGATCTTGTTATGATGAAGGGAAACGTTTTGCTGAAACGTGTGTAGATACCTATAGGCAAGTATATAATGTAGACGCAAAGATTGCGCGAATTTTTTCTACCTATGGGCCGCGTATGAGACTGGATGATGGACTTCTTATTCCTGATTTTATCATCAGTGCCATAGATGGGAAGGATGTTGTGATATATGGAGATGAGGACTTGGAACAATCCTTGTGTTATGTAAGTGATATGATTGATGGACTTATTCGGCTTATGCGTAGTGGTCCAAATGTATCATTGGTAAATATAGGATCAGATGAAAAAGTAAAAATGGTGGATGTTGCCCATAAAATTATTGAAATGACAGGTTCTCTATCTCAGGTCCGTTTTGAACAACCACTTGCCTTCCTTACAAAGAAAGGTATGCCTGATTTGCAAAGAGCAAAGGAAATATTGGGTTGGCTTCCACTCATACGACTTTCAGATGGTTTGCAACAGACCATTGATTACACTATCGCGAGTAAAGAAATGTTACGATTTGGTGGAAATTATTCCTGAAGAAAATAAAAAAGGGAGATATGTTTGTAGCTATTGTGCCGGCATACAATGAAGGGCGTACCATAGAGCGTGTTGTAAAAGAACTTTTATCATGCGTTGATTCAGTGATTGTGGTAGATGATGGATCAACTGATGCTACGGCACAAAAAGCAAAACAGGCAGGAGCTGTGGTTTTATCCCACAAAATTAATAGGGGACAGGGAGCGGCGCTAGAAACCGGTCACGAATATGCCAGAAAAATAGGTGCAGACTATGTATTGCATTTTGATGCAGATCTTCAGTTTGATATTCAAGATATTGTTCCTGCCTTTCACGCACTTCAAGAATCAAAGGCAGATATTTTGGTGGGTTCACGTTATCTAGACAATCGTTCTAATATTCCGTTTACGAAAAGATATATATTATCCCCCATATCTCGAGTGGTGGATTTTTTATTTGGTGGGTTAAAGCTCACGGACGCACATAATGGGTTTCGTATTCTTTCCAAGCGAGCTCTTCGTTCAATTGTCATCACACATGAGGGAATGGCACATGCTACGGAGATTCCCCGATTAGTGAAGAAAAATAAGTTGACATACATTGAATTTCCGGTAAAAGTGACGTATCATGAATATGGACAAAATCTTTTTGGGGGGATAAATGTGGTAAAAGACCTTATTTTAGGCTTCTTTCTTCATAAATAGTTCTAATATCTCTTTATGCTTATCGTCTTTAAATTGCTTTTTATCGTTTTTTCCCTTTATAACATCTTTGGGATCTTTCAAAGAAAAAAGGGGGGAAGCTTGGGTCTTCTCGGAGCTTTGTTTTGGTCCTTTTTTTGGTGCGCCGTTATTGTGGTAGTATTATGGCCTACGACGGTACAGATGTTGGCAGATACTTTTGGGATTGGTCGTGGAAGTGATTTTGTATTGTATATTTCTGTTGCGCTTTTATTTTTTCTCCTTTTTCGTTTGCATATAAAAATTGAAAACATGAATAAAAATATTACAAAGATTGTTCGACGCGACTCCCTGCAAGAAAAATCCTGAAAAACAAAAAATTATGAAGATAGCACAGATTGTTTGTACTTTTCCACCCTATTATGGAGGCATGGGGAATTCTGTCTATGAACTTTCAAAAGGATTGATTGATTTGGGACATGATGTAGAAGTGATTACCCCACAGTATCAAAAAGATACCGATTCAGAGAAAATGGAATATGTGAGGCGTCTTGATCCTCGATTTTCCTATGGAAATGCAGCTGTTTTGCCTCAGGTGAAAAGTATCCTCTCCGGGTATGATTTGGTGCACTTGCACTATCCTTTTTTTGGTACTGCAGGCATGGTTTATCGTTTCAAGAAAGACAACCCAAAGATTCCTTTGGTGATTACCTATCACATGGATCCACGTGGTTCGGGTTGGAAGGGGCTTCTTTTTCAGATGTATGCAAAGTATTACATGCCGCGGGTTCTCAGAAGTGCGGATCTTTTAGTATCTGCTTCATTTGACTACCTTCTCCAAAGTGGTGCAGAAAAAATTTATAAAGAAAATAAGGAAAAATGGATTGAAATTCCCTTTGGTGTGGATATACACAGATTTTTTCCAGGAGAAAAAGAAAGTGCTTTATTGGATGAACTTGGGCTTCAAAGAGATATCCCAACGGTTCTTTTTGTTGGGGGAATGGATAGGGCACATTATTTCAAGGGAATACCAGTCCTTTTACGGGCATTGTCTCTTTTGAAAAAAAAAAGAGTTCCTTTTCAAGCCATATTTGTGGGAGATGGAGATATGAAGGGTGAGTATGAAAGGGTGTGTGGTGCATTGTTTTTAAAAACATGGGTGCGTTTTGTGGGAAAAGTTTCTGCAGAGCAGCTTCCATCCTATTATAGGCTGGCAGACCTCTTTGTTCTCCCATCAATTGACATCTCAGAGGCTTTTGGAATGGTTCTTTTGGAGAGTTTTGCATCAGGAGTTCCTGTTGTAGCCAGTGACCTCCCGGGAGTACGGAGTATTGCCAATCAGGGGGGAGTGGTTGTTCCTGCTGCTCATGAGCTGGAGTTGGCAAGTGCAATAGCGGATTACTTCCAGGAAAATATTACCACAAAAGGCTTGTGGGCAAGACGTGTACGGGAACTTGCAGAGGACAAGTTTAGTTGGGAGCATATAGCCGGCAGGTTTCAGCAAGAGTATGAAAAACTTGTGAGGAAGGTATAAATTTTGTTATACTAGAGAGAAGTAGAAAAAATAAAAAAACATTTATCATTAGCCAAAAAAATATGGGAAAATTTAAAAAAGGACTGTTTTTAGGAGCTCTTTTGGGTGCGTCCATGACTTGGATGAGTACCACCAAAAAGGGACGTGAGACAAGAGATCAAATGCTTGATTTTTCAAGTGACATTTATGAAGAGGTGCAATCAAAAATTTTGAAATCCGATGCATGGAAAAAAATGGGTAAACAAGAATTTGTATGTGAAGTTCGTGAGGTAGTAGAAAAATTTGCGAAAGAACACAAGTGGGCTGTTTCGGTAAAAAACATGATTGTGAAGTTAGTCAGTTCACAATGGGGAACATTCCAAAAGGAAATTCAAAAGTTAAAAAAGCAATAGGAAAAAAATTTTATGAAACAAATAAAAGCATATTTTAAGTCTGCAATTGAAAATGGTGCATCTGATTTGCATCTTGTTGCCGAAGAAGTTCCCATGCTCCGAATTGATGGAAATCTGGTAGAGTTAGAAGGTGGTGCTCTCTCAGCGAAGGATTTAGAGGTTGCTATTATGTCTCTTCTGAATGCTGATCAAAAAAAACGTTTTCAGGAAAGCTTTGAATTAGATTTTTCCTATGAACAAGAAAATGTTCGTTTTCGTGTAAACTTGCATAAACAAAAAGGGGTGTTGGGTATGGCAGCGCGTCTTATTCCTGAGAATATTCCCACTCCAGAGGAATTGGGTTTTGAGGAACCACTTTATCATTTTACAGAACTTTTAGATGGCTTAGTACTTGTCGTTGGTCCAACGGGAAATGGAAAATCAACGACATTGGCATGTATGATTGAGCAAATTAATCAAAAAAGAAAGGCGCATATTATTACGGTAGAAGATCCAATTGAGTTTGTCTTTGAAAATAAAGAGTCACTTATTGAACAAAGAGAAATTGGTGAGGACACCAAATCTTTTTCTGCCGCACTTAAGCATGTTTTACGTCAGGATCCCAATGTTATTTTGGTTGGAGAAATGCGAGATCCAGAGACCATTGCAACTGTACTCACTGCAGCGGAAACCGGACACCTTGTATTTTCAACTTTGCATACATCATCTGCAGCTGAGGCGGTTGAGCGTATTGTAGATGTCTTTGATGGTGCCAAACAAAAGCAGGTGCTTATTCAGTTGGGTGCAGTATTGCGAGGAGTAATTGCGCAACAACTTTTACCAGGAAAAGATGGAAAACGTGTGGCAGCTCGAGAAATTTTAGTAAATACTCCTGCAGTTTCTAATCTTATTCGTGAAAATAATATTGCACAAATTGAAAGTGCCATGCAGACTGGTATGAAAGAGGGAATGGTCACCATGGAAAATGCGGTTAAAGCTTTATTAAAGAGTGATTTGATAGAAGAAGATGTAGCAGAGAAGCGTGTGGGAAGACAACGAAAAATATAGAAGCATCATTTTCAAGTTTTTTTATGCTCCTTACACAGACAATACGGAAGGAAAAAATGAAACTCAACGAAGGTCGTCGCAACGACCTTCGTCTTCGTGTTGTTGCGATTGCTGTTGCGGGTGCTTTTTTTGTGGTCTGTGTGCGTCTGTTTGTGCTTATGATTTTGGAGCATGATTTTTATAATCAGTTAGCCATTGGTTCCCATGAAATATATTCTCAACTTTTTCCTAAAAGAGGAAATATATTTATACAGGATACGCGTACTGGTGAGGAATTTCCTTTGGCCATGAATAAGAATTATTTTACGTTGTACGCAAATACAAGGGAAATTTTGACTGATGATCAGGCAAATACAGATGCAGAAAAACTTTCTGAAATACTGCATTATGATGATGAAAAAAAATTAGCGCTTTTTTTAAAACTCAATAAAAGAAATGATCCCTATGAACCCATAGAATCAAAAGTAGATGAATCTTTGATAGATTTGATAAAGGCAGAAAATTTAGAAGGGATATATTATACACGTCTTCCCTATAGGTATTACCCCGAAAAGCAACTCGCATCTTCAGTTGTAGGATTTCTTGGAAAAAATAGTGAAGGTTTAGATGTTGGGCGTTATGGTTTGGAGGGATATTGGCAAAAGATATTAGCTGGTTCCGGTGGATTTTTGGAAGGAACACGAAGTGGTTCTGGAGGTTTAATTGCTTTTGCACATCTTTCATTGCAACCTGCAGAAGATGGTGCGGATCTTTTACTGACCATTGATAGAGCGCTCCAATATGGCTTATGCAGTAGACTTACGGATGCGATGAAGGAATATAATGCCAAAAGTGCTACTCTCATTGCTATGGATCCAGGTACTGGAGCAATTTTGAGTATGTGCTCGCTTCCAGAGTTTGATCCCAATGAATATAACCGTGTTGAAGACTCTTCAGTTTTTAATAACTCTGCGATATTTACTCCCTATGAACCGGGTTCGGTATTTAAGCCGCTTATTATGGCAGCAGCCATAAATGAAGGTTTGGTTGAACCAAATTCTTATTTTTTTGATAGTGGGAGTGTAGATGCAAGTTGTCAGAAAAAAATTCAAAATGCAGACGGAAAAAAATACGAGGATACTGACATGACGGGTATTTTAGATAATTCTATCAATACCGGTATGGTGTATGTGGCAACAAAGTTGGGAAAGATGAAATTTACTCAATATGTTGAAAAATATGGTTTCGGTTTAAAAACAGGAATTCGTCTCGATACGGAAAGCGCCGGTACTATTGATTCCCTATATAAAAATTCCGGTGACAAAATTGATTGTTATACGGCAACGGCATCTTTTGGACAGGGTATAACGGTCACTCCATTACAGATGGTATCTGCTTTTTCCGTCTTGGCAAATGGTGGAGAGTTATTACGACCATATATTGTACAGGAGGTTCGCTACCCAAATGGAAAACGAGAAAAAACCAAACGTGAAGTTATAGAAAGAATATTAGATAGAAGAACGGCTTCTCTTATAAGTGGAATGTTGGTGAGTGTGGTAGACAAAGGACATGCGACAGCAGCACAAGTGCATGGATATTATGTTGCTGGTAAAACCGGTACGGCACAGATTGCTGGTCCCGGTGGATATACGGATGAGACGAACCACACCTTTTTAGGATTTGGTCCGGTTGATAATCCAAAGTTTGTGATTTTAGTAAAATTTGAAAAACCGGAAAGAGCGTACTCCTCCAATACCTCTGCACCGGTTTTTAGCAAATTAGCCGATTTTATGCTTAAATACTATAGGATTCCTCCTACACGAGAATAAAATTCTATGATTAAAATAATACTTGAAAAAAAATTACGCTTTTTCTCTAAGAGAATAATCAAAAAATATCAACCTGAAGTGGTAGGTATTACCGGATCGGTTGGGAAAACGAGTGCCAAGGAAATGACGACTCGGATTTTGGCTTCCAAGTTTGTCGTGCGTGGTAGCGTTGGGAACTACAATAATGAAATCGGACTCCCTCTTACCATTATTGGGAAAGAGAATCCAGGGAAATCTCTTTTGGGTTGGTGTTCTGTTTTTTTACATGCCACGGCCCTCCTTTTGCGAAAAGACCCAAATTATCCAGAAATTCTTGTATTGGAAATGGGAGCCGATCATCCGGGAGATATCAGTTATCTTACGGGGATAGCACCACCATCTGTGGGAGTGGTTACCGCGATTGCCCCAGCACACATGGAATTTTTTAAAACTATAAAAAAACTTATTCGTGAAAAACAAAAAGTTGTTGGTTGTTTGGATAAAAGTGGAGTAGCGGTGCTTAATCGTGATGATGAAAATGTGTATGGCATGCGTACAAAAACTGATGCGGAAGTTATTACGTACGGATTTCATGAACAAGCACATGTACGAGCAACAGACGTGCAAGTACGATTTTCTTCACAAACCGGTTGGCCAGAAGGATTAATTTTTAAAGTGGATTACAAAGGAAGTGTCGTTCCTATTTTTCTCAAAGGAGTTATTGGTGATCATTTTGTCTATTCCGTTCTAGTAGGAACGAGCATCGGACTCATGTTGGGGATGCATTTGGTTGAAATCAGTCAAGCTCTACAAACGGTTGAGATGATGCCGGGAAGAATGCGTATCCTACCCGGAGTAAAGGAGACTATGATTATTGATGATACGTATAATGCATCTCCAAAGGCAACACTCAAGGCGTTGGATGCACTGGTATTATGTTGTAACCAAAAACATAAGGGAAGACGTATTGCTGTATTGGGTGATATGCTTGAGTTGGGTGCACAAACACAAAGAGAACATCGTCAAATTGGGTTGTGTGTAGCAGAAAAAAGAGTTGACTACTTTATTACTGTTGGAGAGGCTATGAAAGCAGCTGCTCTTGCTGCAAAAAAAGGTGGAATGAAAGATGAGTCCGTAGTAAGTTTTGCAAATTCACTAGATGCTGGCCGTTTTTTGCAAGACTTTATAAAATCTGGTGACACCATTTTGATAAAAGGTTCTCAAGGTGTTCGGATGGAGCGCATTGTGAAAGAAATTATGGCAGAACCACTTGCTGCTAAGACTCTTTTGGTTCGTCAGGGACAAAAGTGGCTTGAAACATAAGATAAACAAAGAGAAGGAAAAAAGAAGCCAAGGAAGGCTTCTTTTTTGTTTTTCCGTGGTATTGCTCTTTCAGGGTGAAAAGCTTCCCTTGTGGATAATTATGGTTGATTCGTGTCTACAAGTGGTATATAATGGAAGCAAGTGGGGAAAAGTGGGGAATTTTTCTTCAACTGGGAGGACATTAATAGTTACAATGCTTGTCTATCTATTAATGAAAAGCTTGTTTTATATCCCAGTCACTTTGCATTATAAAACAGGCTTTACTCTTGAATCCTATGTTCATAGGGGAATATTTCCACAATCTTGATGATAAAGGACGTTTGGCAATTCCCAAGAAATTTCATGCCTCATTTAAGGTTGGAGGAGTAGTCACTCGAGGCCTGGATAATTGTTTGTTCTTTTACACAAAAAAAGAATGGGAGAAGCTGGCAGAAAAACTTTCAAGCTTACCTTTTTCACAAGCGAATACCCGAGCATTTGCTCGTCTCATGCTTGCGGGTGCAATGGATGTGAAATTAGATAAACAAGGAAGAATCATTTTACCTGAATATTTGAGAAAATTTGCGTCCCTTGGGAAAGCTGTGGTCGTGGCTGGTCTTTACAACCGCCTCGAACTTTGGGACAGCGCTTCTTGGGAAGTATACAAGAAACGTACCGAGTCAAAGAGTAATGATATTGCAGAACAGATGGCAGATCTTGGAATATAAATCTTACATGCTAAAGATTAGCGTTTAAGATTTATGATTTAGGATATCTACGATATGCGTCATGTTCCGGTACTTTTGGAAGAAGTGGTTCAATCACTTGAGTTATCACCCAATAAAAACATAATTGATGCCACACTTGGTGATGGTGGTCATTCAGAAAGAATACTGGAAAAGATTGCTCCACAGGGAAAATTGTTGGGGATTGATGCCGATCCAGAGGCAATCTTGCGTGCAAAACATTATTTACAAAAGGATGAAAAGCGTTGTGTATTTTTTCGTGGGTATTTTGATGAATTAAAGGAAATTGTTGAAAGTACACATTTTCAGAATGTTGGAGGAATACTTGCAGACTTAGGATGGTCAAGCCCACAGTTTGAGCAAAGAGGAAGAGGATTTAGTTTTCAAAAGATGGATGAGCGTTTGGATATGAGATTTTCTGGTTCATCCTCACAAGGACAACATTCTGCATCAGAAATATTGAACGAAATGGAAGAAATAGAACTTGCACGAATATTTCATGTTTATGGAGAGGAAAAATTGAGTAAAGAAATTGCAGAGGCGGTTGTAATGCAGAGGAAAGAAAAGTCCTTTGAAAAAGTTCAGGATCTTGTAGAAGTGGTCCTTACGGTTTATCGAAAGAAACTCAAAACAGATAAAGAAGTTCCTTGGATTGGGGGACTGCATCCAGCAACAAAGGTTTTTCAAGCATTGCGGATAGCTGTGAACGATGAACTTCATAGGTTAGAATCTTTTTTAAAAACTGCCGTGGATATATTGGATCCAGGAGGAATTATAGCAATTATCAGCTTTCATTCACTGGAAGATAGAATTGTCAAACACTTCTTCAAATCAGAAAGCAAAAAACAAATAGAAATTCTAACGAAGAAGCCTATTATCCCAAATACCAAAGAACAGGAAGAAAACCCTCGTTCTCGCAGTGCAAAATTACGTGTTGCAAAGAAGTTATGAAAAATTTTGGAACAAAAAAAACCATGAGAGAAAAGAAACTGCGTGCAAAGGAGTTTATTTTTAGTTGTAGTTTCCGAGTAGGGCTTTTGGCTTGTATAGGTGTTTTTGGCCTTTTATACACCATGCAGATGAGTGCCTCTTCAACACAGGGTTACAAGATGTCAGATCTTCAAAAAGAGCTCTCTGGGCTTGAGAACGATTATGAACGGCTTCAGTCAGAAGTTGCCGAATATCGTTCGCTTTCAAATGTTCAAGAGAGATTAATTGGTATGAATTTTGTCAGTATGGACTCCCCAGAATATTTACCATTTGCAGGTGGAAGCGTCGCTGTTCGCAATTAAAAAATCATTCAATAAAAAAATTCCCCTTTGGGGTTTTTTTGTTTTATGGTAAAATGAGAGAGGAGTGATTGTTTTTTTAATGCTCAATTATGTGGATGCTTATATTTCAAAGAATGGCTTGGGAGTTTCTCCTTGATTTTTTGTATTTTCCTCTTTGGTGGTATACAGGCGGAATTTTGTTTGTTGGAAGATGGTTTCTTCATAGTGTTTCGGAGGCAAATTATCGGTTTGCTCCTTTTTTGTGGCTGAAAAATATATTTGTACCCATGTATGGTCAGACTGATTTGCAGGGGAGATTGGTAAGTATTTTTATTCGCATGATAAATGTATTTGGACGTTTTTTTGCTCTGGTATTTGCGGTTCTGTTTCTTGCCATGGTAGTTATTTTTTGGTTTTTATTACCAATTCTTCTGATTTTATTTCTTTTCCTCTCCTAATGAGTTATTATGATGTTTGATTCCAGTCCATCACTCAATATACTCTTTTGTCAGACATGTCATGGTACGGGTTACATGCATCGAAGGCCATGTCCTACTTGTCATACAAAAAGTATGGGGATTGTCTTTAATGGTAAGTTTGTATATTTTGGTCAGCCACTTACTCGTTTTCAGATTAATCTCAAACGTGCACGTAGACGGCTTAATCATATTCGAATTCTTTTTTCACTTTTGTTTGGATGTATCTTTTTAGGAATTTTTGTTTGGGAACTTTTTCTAACACATTCATTGTCACTTCTTTTTTCCAGTACAACGTGGCTTTCCATGCCATTTATTTCAAAACTATCCTTTGTTTTGGGGATCTTTTTTTGGTCTTACTTAATTTATAGGGTTATCCTTGATCATAGGGAGTTTAAAGGTATAGAGTTTCCTAAAGATTATGCACAAGAGGAAATTTCTCTTGAACAGCTTGCTGGGGCTCCGCTACAGGCAGACTGGTCTGAGGTATTGAGTATGAGTAAGAAAAAGCTATTCGATTTTTCAGAGGCGTTTACGGATGATGTAAAAAAGGTTATAGAAGAAGCATACTTTTTTGCGGATCAAAAAAATCATACCACGATTACTCCTTTACACTTTTTTTATGCACTTTTGGACTCACAAAAGATTCGAACTATCTTTGTTCGGCTTGGGTTTCCAATTGAAGATATAAAAAAAGTTATATCGGATGGATTAACCCCGGGAGATAGAGAATGTGCTCCGGGGATTGGGGATGATGCTGCGCAAATCCTTATTCATTCATACATTTTGGCATATAAGGCGCAGCAAACCTATATTCATGTTACGGAACTCTTGGTGGCGACTGTGGGGCGTTCTCCTCAAATACAAGAGTTTTTGTATGACTTAGGGATTGATCAAGCAAAGCTCTACAATGTTGTGGAATGGTTGCGTATTCAAGAGTATATTCGTAATGAACAAAAACGACTTCGTCATATGGCTCAGACGCGGAACAAATATGGTTTGGATAGGGCAATGACCGCAATTGCAACTCCCTACTTAAATAACTTTAGCCAGGACCTAACGCTGGCGGCACAGTATGGGAATTTGAGCCCATGTGTAGCACGTGAGAAAGAATTAGAGGAAATTTTTCGCGTTGTGGAGGCAGGGTCTAGCAATATCCTCCTTGTGGGAGAACCAGGTGTTGGAAAAATGAGTATAATCGAGGGAGTAGCACAGAAAATGGTTCAGGAACATGTCCCAAGTCGTTTGGCAGATAAAAGATTTGTACAGCTATCTATTTCTGCGCTTTTGGCAGGTACAACTATTTCAGGAGCTCAGGAACGTCTTATCCGTATCATGCATGAAGTATCTCGAGCAAAGAACATTATTTTGTTTATTAATAACCTTCAGGACCTTATTGGCGCTTCAGGAGGGCAGGAGGGCTTGGATGTGTCGGGAACCTTGGCAGAATATCTTCAAGGAGGAAACTTCTTGGTTTTTGCGACGACAACCACCCAAGGATACAATAAGCATATTATCAATTCAGAAGTGGGTTCAGTATTTACACGAATAGATATAGAAGAAGTGGATGTAAATCAGGCAATACAAGTACTTGAATCAAAAGTTCCGTACATGGAATACAAATTAAAGGTTTTCTTTTCATACACTTCACTTGAGTCTGCTGTGAAGTTTGCAAAAAGGTTTTTTCATGACAAAAATCTTCCAGAAAGTGCCGTTGAACTTTTAACAGAGTCTGGGAGTTTTGCTCGTACCAAAAGAGGAGTTGAATCTTTGGTACTGCCAGAAGATGTGGGCTCAGTAGTCAGTCAAAAAACGGGAATTCCGGTAACCAGTATAACTCAGAAGGAATCAGAAAAACTTCTTCAACTTGAACAAGAACTTCATAAACGAGTGATAGGTCAAGATGAAGCGGTAGTGTTGGTTGCCAATGCGCTTCGGAGGGCACGGGCAGAAATTCGTTCTACGAAGAAACCAATTGCGAACTTTCTCTTTTTGGGCCCTACGGGAGTAGGAAAAACCGAGTTGGCCAAAACCATTGCAGATGTTTATTTTGGGGCAGAAGATCGTATGATACGAATTGACATGAGTGAATATCAGGATAAGTCATCACTGTATAGGCTTATTGGGACCCCAGGCAATCAAGGGACTGGAATTCTTACAGAGGCTGTACGTCAGCAGCCATTTTCTCTTATCCTTTTAGATGAGCTAGAAAAGGCCGATCCGGATATTCTGAATCTCTTTTTGCAAGTATTTGATGAAGGACATCTGACAGATAGCGTTGGAAGAAAAATTGATTTTACCAATAGTATTATAATTGCCACATCAAATGCTGGAACTTCCTATGTGCAGGCAGAGATTGGAAAAGGGGAGTCTTTGGAAAATATTCGTCAGGACATTATTCATGGTGAGCTTCAAAAATTTTACCGTCCTGAATTTTTAAATCGTTTTGATGGAATTGTTCTTTTTAAACCCCTTGCTCGGGAAGATGTAGCAAAGATTGCACGACTTATGTTGAAACGAGTTGAAAAAGACCTTGAGAATAAGGGGATGACTTTTGAGGTTACAGATCAGGCGATTGAGGATCTTTTAGAGATAGGATACAATCCGGAATTTGGTGCAAGACCCATGCGACGTGCGGTTCAAGATCTGGTAGAAAACAAACTTGCCGAGCTTCTTCTTTCCGGGAAACTTCAAAGGAGAGATACGATTGTTTTTGAAGGAAAAGACAAAATCTTTGTAAAAAGTTCTTAATTTTTACTTGGTTGATATTTTCTCTCAAATTTGTTAGTCTTCCTGTATAAAGGAAGACTTTTTATGAGCACATATATTGGTTTTTTCATTCTAAGCTTTGTTCTGAGTTTTATCATTACCTTTCTTCTCATGCTTTTGATGAGACGTTTGGATATTGTAGATAGGCCTCGAACTGAGCAAAGAAAAAAGCATAAAAAAGTTATACCGCTTGGAGGGGGAATGGCAATTTTTTTGTCATTTTTTTTGGTTCTCCTGCTTACCTATTATGATGGTGAAGTTGGAGCGCTTATATCTGGAAGAAGTTTGATTGGCATGGGATTGGGAGGGGCATTTTTGATGTTGGGTGGTGTTATAGACGACAAATATAGTCTATCACCTCAGTATCAGTTTATTTTCCCAGTTCTTGCTGCCATTACCATTCTTGCTTTTGGTATTGGACCGCATAGGGTGACCAATCCATTTGGTGGAATGATAGATCTCTCAGCAGTAGAAATATCTGTGGGAAATATTGGCAATCTCGTGCTTTTTGCAGATTTTTTAGTATTCTTTTGGCTCATGGGAATGATGTTTACCACAAAATTTTTGGATGGCTTGGATGGGTTGGCCGCAGGAATGGTTTGTATTGGCGCACTTGTCCTTTTCTTTTTAAGTAGGCAGGCTGCCTGGTTTCAGCCGGAGATGTCTATGATTTCTATTATTTTTGTGGGGGCTATTTTGGGGTTCCTTTTTTGGAATTTTCACCCGGCAAAAATATTTTTGGGAGAAGGTGGAAGTCTTTTTTTGGGATTCCTTTTGGGATGCATGGCTATTATTTCAGGGGGAAAAATTGCGACTACGCTTCTGGTAATGGGGATTCCTGCATTGGATGTTTTTCGTGTTATCATTCGAAGAATGCAAAAAAGGAAATCTATTTTTGTCGGAGACAGGGAACACCTCCATTTTCTGTTGGTTGATATGGGGTTGGGACACAGGCAGACGGTATATCTTTTATATGGAATATCACTCCTTTTTGGGATGAGTGCCTTGTTTTTACAGTCACATCAAAAGTTGGTTGCCTTAATCCTTCTCTTTATCCTCATGCTTTTGGTAGGGGTATGGTTTTCCGCTAAAGAAAGGCAAAAAAATGATATCCAGGGGGGTACTTGACTTTTTTTGCAAAAACGACTATAATCATGCCACATATTATCTCCCTTTGGGAGAGGTAGTATATAGGGTTTCAAAGTGATATGTGGTCACTACCGTATATATTTTCCTAAACCAAACAACTCTATGTTAGCAGTTATTGAAACAGGAGGAAAGCAGTACATTGTTACTGATGGATCCTCACTGAAAGTTGAAAAACTTGAAGGAGTAGAGGGTGACAAAGTTACCTTCGATAAAGTTCTTCTTCTTGCAGATTCCGAAGGAAAAGAAGTAAAGATTGGTACACCATACTTGGAAGGTGTTACCGTAGAAGCACTTCTTGAACAACAAGGAAGATCAAGAAAAGTTCGCGTTGTAAAGTATAAGAGAAAGGTTCGTTACAAACGAGCAAACGGACACAGACAACACTTCAGTAAAGTAAAAATTTCAGAAGTAAAATAAAAAAAATCGACCGATACGGTCGATTTTTTTTACCTTCTATTTTCTATAGCACTTTTGAGCGTTATCTCATCTGCATACTGGAGGTCTGAACCCATGGGGAGTCCTCGTGCTAAACGGGTAATTTTTATTTCACTGTTTATAGATTGAATCTTCTTTTCCAAATACATCATGGTGATTTCTCCATCAAGATTATGGTTGAGAGCCAAGAGTATTTCGGTGATAGGTTCTTTTTGTATACGAGCAAGAAGTTGAGGGATCTTTGTTCTTTCTAAGCTTTCTTGTGACTCTGATTTCACCACTCCACGCAGAAGATGATACCGTCCATTGAATTGACGGGTAGATTCCAATACTTCAAGATCCTGTGGAGTTGTGGTCACACATAAAAGTGAAGGATTTCTTTTTTGGTCGGAGCAAATTTTGCAGGGAGAAGTCTCGGTAAAGTTCCAACACATCTCACAACTTTTTACATTTTCGATAAGTTGTTTGAGAGCTATGGTGAGTTCTGCAACATCTTTTTTTCCGGACTGCAAAAGATAGAACACAAATCTTTCCGCGGTTCTTTTTCCTACTGTGGGAAGCTTAGAAAAAGCCTTAATCAAGTTTTCAATCGATGGGGAGTACATGAGATTATGAGAGCCCTGGAATATTTGGCATACCACCCATTTCTTTCATTTTCATGGCCATAGTTCTTTGCATTTTTTTGAGGGCTTCTTTATGAGCATCTTTTATGGCTTCTTGAAGTTTATCTTTCTGAGAAGGACTGAGGAGAGACTCATCAATGGAAAGTCCAGTAAGCTGAAGATTCCCGTTCATGGTCATAGTAACATTATTTCCCGCTGCGGTTACGGTTACACTTTCCTCTCCAAGAGCATCTTGAAGTTGTTTGGCCTGTTGTCTTAAGTCTTTAAACTGTTTGAGTTTATTCAACATATATGTGTCTATTAAGAATAAAAGTAGTAAACCTATTACATTTGTGGTATTGCCTCAGATCCTTGTAACGGTGGGGGAGTTGTCCCTGCATGTCTGAGATCAATATCCTTATAACTTGCCGTATCTGCATCAAAAAAGATTTTTACAGTTCCCGTTGGCCCATTTCTGTGTTTGGCGATATGAATTTCTCCCATATTGCGTTCATCTGGAGGAATGTCTTCCAGACGGTAATTTCTATCGGCTGCTTTTCTATAGATAAACATTACCACGTCCGCATCTTGCTCGATACTACCAGATTCACGCAAATGTGACAACTTTGGAATGGCCGGTTTGGTTTGTTCAACGGCACGGGAAAGCTGAGAAAGACAAATAATTGGTATGTTTAGCTCTTTTGCAATAAGTTTCAGTTGACGACTCATTTCAGAAACCTCCTGAACACGGTTATCATTGCGTTTTCCAGGTGGATCCATGAGCTGAAGATAGTCTACAATAATAAGACCAAGACCATATTCTATTTGGAGTCGGCGTGCTTTGGTTTTTATCTGCATTACATTGCTTGAAGCAGTATCATCTATGTATATGGGTGCTTCAGAGAGAATACCCATTGCCTGACCAATGCGAGGAAAATCCTGGCTATTGGGAGAGTCAGAAAGGTTTCCGGTACGCATCTTCCAGAGGTTTACTCCCGCTTGAGCACACAAAAGACGATCCACGAGCTGCTCTTTACTCATTTCAAGAGAAAAGACTCCAACTGGAACATTTGCATTTACTGCGGCATGTCTGGCAAAATCCAGTGCAAGTGAAGTTTTTCCTACAGAGGGTCGTGCTGCAAGGATAATAAGGTCAGATTTTTGGAATCCTGCAAGCAAATTATCAAGTTCTTTAAATCCGGTAGGAACTCCACGGAGCTTGCCTTTATCTTTGTGAAGCGTATCTATACGTTCAAATGCATCGGAAAGTACATGGCGAATGGACGTAAAGCTTTGTTTGAGGTGTTTTTGGGTAACCTGATACATCATTTGTTGTGCTTCATCGAGTATTTGATCTACATCTTCTTCTTCGGAATATCCCAACTGGTCAATGCTCCCTGCAGCAACAATAAGTTTTCGTAAAATAGCCTTTTTTCGTACAATATTGGCATAGTGTTCTATATTGGTAGAAGTCGGGACGGCATTGGAAAGTTTGGCAAGATACGTTCGTCCACCAATCTTTTCCAAGGTATCCTTTTCCTCCAAGCGATTGCTCAGAGTGAGAACGTCTATAGGCTCGCTTTTTTGAGCAAGCTCAAGCATAGACTCATAGATCATTTTGTGTGAAGGCTTGTAGAAGTCCGTTGGGTCAATAGAATCCGCAATTTTCAGCATTGCTTCCTTATCAATAAGAATTGACCCAAGAAGGGACATTTCTGCATCTACGCTTTGTGGAGGCAGTCTTTCCATATATCTTTCCAAATGAGGTTTTTTGCCCTAAAAAGAGGGTATTCCTATATTACCTTAAATTACCATATACATCAAATGATATCTGTATAAGCTGTGAATGTCCTGTGGATTTGATTTTTCGCTTATTTTAGTATAATATGTGAACTGAAAAGAAATGAGCTTTTTGATCCTATGAAGATCTGTATTATCAACAATATCTACCCTCCCTACGAAAGGGGAGGTGCCGAGCAAGTGGTTCGCAAAACTGTGGAAGGCCTTATTAAAGCAGGGCATGAGGTGGTTTTGTTAACCAGTAGCCCAAAAGGGGATGAAAAGGAATCTATGAAAAATTTGACCATTTATAGAAAAAAGCCCTTCAATCTCTTTTTTTATACGCAGGCACACAAACATTTCTTTCTTTCTCGACTCTTATGGCATATTTTGGATACTTTTAATTTTGGTGTGGCATCGTGGGTAAAAAATATTTTGGAACAAGAAAAACCACAGGTTGTGCATACCCATAATCTTATGGGATTGAGTTTTCTTATTCCAAGAGTGATTCAGAAGCTTTCACTGCGGCATATTCACACCGTACATGATGTTCAACTGGTAGAGCCAAGTGGACTTATACTCAAGCAGAAAGAGCATTCTTGGCGTTATAATGGCCTTCCTACAAGGATGTACACAGCACTTATGAAACGTCTTATGGGATCTCCTGATGTGATTATTTCTCCATCACAATTTCTTTTGGATTTTTATACTTCACGAGGATTTTTTCCTCACTCACAAATGGAAGTTGTGAGAAACCCTATGACTTTTTTCACACAGGAAAGAAAAGAGAGAAGTGATCATGTGTGTAGAATTCTTTACCTTGGACAAATTGAAAATCATAAGGGGATTCTTTTGCTTTTGGATGCATTTATAAAACTTACTTTTTTTATTCCGGTTGAGTTGCATATTGTAGGTACGGGGTCTTTACTGGAGAGGGTACAGGAGATGTCTCAGAATGATCCAAGAATTTTGGTTCATGGTTATATGACACGTGAAAAATTACCAGAGCTTATTTCTGGAGTTCATCTTACCGTGGTACCATCACTCTGTTACGAAAATTCACCGACGGTAATCTTTGAAAGTCTTTCTTTTGGAGTACCTGTCTTGGCAAGTGATATTGAGGGGATTGCAGAGCTTATCCGTTCCAATGAAAATGGTTTTACTTTTTGTGCGGGAGATGTTGAATCTCTATCTGAAAAGTTACTGTGGTGCGTAGAGCATTTTCACTCCATTGAGGCCATGCAAGAAAAAACAAAAAAGGTCTTGAAAGACCTTATAAAGGAAGATTATATACAGCGGATTACGGCGTTATATTTTGGTTTGTAATATCTTGAACCTTCCATTCAAAAAAGCCGTTGTGTATTTGCTTTATTCCAAACGGACGAGTATTGCTTCCATCTGGGTGAAAGAGCATTTCGCCAGACATTCCAGCATGTTTTCCAAGGTTTACAAATTCCTGTTTAATACATGGGACATCCATTTCAGAACATTTTTTTAAAGCACTATCCAGAAGAAGGATGCCATCATAGACTGCAAAAGTTGTCGCCGATGGGACACGTTTTGCATCAGTAAGACGGTTGTAACTTTTCTCGAGTGCAATCTTTTCTTCGCTTCCTTCATTCACATTATATGGGGCAGTAAAGAGGACACCTTCCAACAAATCTTGGTATCCCTCCAACATAGACTGATTTTCTATTCCCGAGCTGGTATAGATATCAAAGTGATAAGGACTCTTTTTCAACTGTTTTAGAAACTCGATGGTGCCAACTTCTGATTGCTGAATGAAAAGTGCATCAATTTTTTTTCCTCGGATGTCTTTTATTTCAGAAGAAAAATCAATCGCATCAATGGGAGTTTCATCTACGAGCACAACATCTATGCCATACTTTGGTGCAAGTTCCTTTATACTTCTCGTATATTCTTTTCCAAAATAGTTTGCAGAAGACACCACAGCAATGTGTGACTTTTCATTGAGAGTCAGGTGCTTGAGTATGAAATCCACTTCTGTTGATATTTCTGTAGAAAGATTAATGATATTGGAAGTAAGCCCAAATACTGAGTTGTCCAACAGCCCGGTAGAAAACATTATGGCATGTTGCTGATTTACTATGTCTGCTATTGCTGCAACTTCCGTAACACAGGCAGGGCCAATAATAATTTTTACGTGTTCCTGTTCAAGGAGTTGCTTTGCGGCAAGTTTGGCTTTTTGAGGATCACAACCACTGTCTTGGAGATGAATTTTAAAAGGTTTTTGTGTCTTCTCAAGTGCAAGGTCAATGCCGTCTTTTATGGTTCTTCCCCAGTTTGAGAGAGATCCAGACATAGGCAGGATAACTCCAATTTGGATTTCTTTTTCGACAATTAATGTAGGTTGTTTGGCTTGGGCATTTTTATTATTGCCTGTATGAAAAAAAACCAGTGAGAAAGCAAGGATCGCGGCGAGGATGGATAAAAAGAGGTAGACAAATATAAAAATTTTTGTACTTTTATTATTTTCTTCTATCATATTCAAAAACGAAAAGTTCTTCATTATCTACTGAGAACCATGCATCACTGTTCATTTTAGCATTTTCTACGATTTTTGGGAAGTTGGACCAGTATTTATTTATAACAAAAAATGCTTTGTCAACTCCTGTATCCTGCATGGCTTTTTCCATATACTCACGCTTGGTGCCCTCATAGACCATTTTTTGGTACAGGATGTATAAAGGACTTCCGGATGGCATGGAACAATAAAATTGTGAAAAGCCATCTACATCATAGTAATGGATAAAGCCATACTTTGTAAGTGTTGCGGCACAAACAAGAGAATTGGAGAGGGTAATATAGGGAACGCCGTGAGCCTGTTTTTGGATCATTTCTACCGCATGAAAATCATGTGCCGTGACATTGAAGCCTGGAAAGCGCACTTTTGGATTATTTTGGGGGTAGGCAAAGTACAGAGCAAGCATTACAAGAAAAGAGGCAAAGAGAAGAAAAATTGGAGATGCTTTTTTCCATTTTTTTAAATACATTCCAAGTTGATATACTCCAAACATAGAAAAGGGAAGGAGAAAGAGTATACTGGATTTTACAAGTCGCATAGGATATTCTCCCTGCTCAAAAGCGCCAAGACCCTCAAAGTGAATAGAACTATGAAGAAACCAAGCTGCACACAAGAATGCAACAAAACCTATAAGGTAGAGTAAATGGTGTTGTAGAAATTTTTTTGTTTTGATGAGGCCATATATTGCCAGAAGAAAGACGAGTGGGGCGATAAGTGCTTGAAAAAAATAAAGAGTATCAAAAATAAATGAAACGTTTTTTATATACCAGAAGGGTCTCTGGAATAATTTGAGAAAAAGTGGAAAATTTGTGATGGGGTTGCCAATGTGTGGGAGCCCATAGCCTCCAAGGTAATTATTGAGTGCAAACAAAAAAGTGAAAAGAAAGGTAATCACAAGAAAAAAGAGGATAATAACGGAAATTTGAAGTTTGATGGAAGGAATCTTTTTTAAGAGTAGTTTGGTAAAAATGAAGATAAGGAGAGGGGCTCCCAAAAGAGGATGGGTAAACATACCTGTAACGCAGAGGAGAAAGAGGAGAACAATTCCTTTTTTTTCTTTTGTGGCAAAAAGGCTCAGGAGAATAGTGATCAGGAAAAGAAGGATAAGAAGGTTATGCGGGGTGGTGAGTTGAAGTGAAAGGAAAAAAAGAAAAGGAAATACAAAGGTTAGAGCAAGTGCAATGTTTTTGGGTATATCCCAGATATTTTTGAGGGCATACATGGTGGCAAAGGGCAACGAAAGGGCCGCAAGAAAGGGTACAAAGTATACATCAATAAAAAAAATAGGAATAAATGAGAGATTGGAAATCCAAACAATCATACTGTACTGCCCGATGTAGTATGGATTTTTTGGGGTAATAAAGCCATTCTGTTGGATCCATTCTTCTGTGGCTCTATGAATAAAACCATCATATCCGTAGCCCAGTTTGTACATGATAGCGGCAATGGAAAAAGTAAAAAAGAGATGAGATATTGTACAGACGAGTTTTGTTTTCAGTTCTATTTTGGAAAAAAGAATAAGAGAAAACAGAAAAAAAGTGGTCAAAGCGTAGAGAATAAAGAAGAGGGGGGTTGTTTTATTCCAAGGAGAAACAAGAATTTCTGTAGTAGAATAGTGAAATACAAGAAAAAAGAGAAAAATTTCCAAAGCAAGAAAAGTAAATACTTGGTAGTCAAAGTACTTTTTTTGAAATGGCTTTACATATTTACTCAGGCGGTGAAATCTTCTCATGACTCGAGAAATAACCAGTTCTGTTTTTTTGAGAGGAATAAAAAAGAGTAGGGAAAAACTTATAAATACCAAAAGGGAAGTGGTAGGAGTAATTTTATAAAGATAGTAGAGAACAGAGTTTACAATGGTAAGCATTGAAAAAAGAAAGAGGGCAGAAAAGAGGTATCTTTCTCCAGAAGTTTTATTGGGATAAAAAAGTTTTGCAAGATGTATAATGAGCCCAAAAATAGAGAGGAAGAAAACAACACCTCCAAAAAATGAATTTTGAAAAACAAAAAAATTGACCACCAAAAGCAGGACACTGGCAAAAGAAATTTGGATATACCGTGGCATTCCTTTCATATTGAAATTTAGGCAAAAATTAGGTACAATTATAGTGTTATAATATAGAAAATGGAGAAAATAATCAATATCCTTAAAAAAAAGGATCCAGAGCTTTTTTACTACCAAAAAGCAGAACATATTCATTTGCATGACCGTTTCATAGAGAAGCTCTTTTTGTGGTTCCTGCCATATCCGGTAACTCCCAATCGTGTCACCATGTTTCGGATCCTTATGACACCGGTTATCTTACTTTTGGTTGGGTTTGCCCATTATAAAATGGGGGTTTTGATTTTTTTGGGAGTGGCCTTTACGGATGCCATAGATGGTGCTATGGCAAGAACAAGAAATCAGGTAACCAAATTTGGGATGCTTTTTGACCCTTTGGCAGATAAACTTCTTATAGGATCTATGGTTTTACTCTTGGTATTTCGGTACTTTGATTTCTGGATTGGATTTTCCATTCTTTTTTTGGAGATAGCTTTTATTTTGAGCGCGCTTGTTGCAAAAGCAAAGTTTAGAACAGTGAGAATGGCCAATTTGTGGGGGAAGCTCAAGATGATTCTCCAGGTTTTAGCTGTTTTTCTCACACTTATGGCACTTTTATTGGATTTTCCTCTTTTACTTCATATTGCCGGATGGATATTTGGTTTTGCCATTGGGTTTGCTATACTCAGTTTGTTTGCTCAGGGAGTATAGAATTTTTTAGATAAAGATAAAGTATGAATATACAGAAAAAATGTATACAACTTTTCCTTTTTGCAACGCTTATTGTTTTGTATTCTTTTTTTGCTTTTGTTCCTGTACAAGTTTTTAATTCTCCGGATGAAACGGCCAATTTTGTTTTTCTTCAAGAATATTCACACCAAAGCAGACTTTGGTATGAATATGATTATAACTATGGATTGGTTCAAAAATTTGTATTTCCTCGAAGTACCTACAGTGATGGAGAAGTTATTCTTCCTGTCGGTTTTTGGGGGCTTTCATGGATGTATGGAGGTGTGACGAAATTGTTAGGGGAGAGTTTGGTAAAATTTTTTACACCTCTTTTGGCAGTTTTTGCTGTATTTGCTTTTTATAGGCTGGTAAAGTTTATTTTTTTAGAAAAGGATGAAAAAAATGATATATTTTCAAGAAGAATAGCACTTGTTTCTGCTCTTCTTTTTTCACTTCATCCTGCTTGGTGGTACTATAGTGCAAGAGGGCTTTTTCCAAATGTTCCCTTTTTAAGTTTTCTCATTTTAGGATTCATGTTCATTTTGACACAGCCTGTATCAAAATGGCTTTTATCAGCATCAAAAATAAGTGGTCGTGTTACTCGCTATGTGGATGACTTTTTAGGAAGTTTTTGTATTGGATTGGCATTACTCATCCGTCCGAGTGAGTTTTGGTGGATTGCGGTTGGGTTTTTGGTTGTCATTCTTTTTTATCGAAAGGTTTTTGACTGGTATAAAATTTTGGTTTGGTTGATTCCTGGGATTTTTGTTGGCTTCCTTTACTACACGATTAATACTTCTTTGTACGGAGGTGCCTCTGTAGCCTATATTCAATCTACTTCTCATACCGCCGGAAAATGGTATCAACTGTTCTTTCCATTTGGAGTTCATCCACGGCTCATAATAAGTATTTTTTGGGATTATATTATAACGTCATATTGGTGGATTGCCTTTCCTGCGTTTATTGGAGGAATAGCGTTTATCTATCAAATCGCGAAAAAAACTCTTTCAAAAAGGTTAATCTGTTTCTTTTCAGTATCTTTAGTGATCTCTCTGTATATACTCCTTTTTTATGGAAGCTTTGATGATGTTTCACGACAACTTCATACCATTGGTATTTCCTATCATAGATATTTTCTTCCTATTTTCCTTTTTTTTAGTATTTATGCAGCATATGTCTATACAAAAATGGTAGAACGATTTGATGGAAAAATATTTTCTTATTGGTTTTCTGCTTCTTGTATATTCTTGTTTGTCATATTTTCTTTTGAGGCGGTATGGTTCAATCCGGATGGTTTCCTGCAAACAAGAGATAATTTGTTTCATGTTCAAACGGTACACAATGAGGTAATGAAAAAAATCCCTAAACTTTCCATTATAGCCAGTGAACACGAGGACAAATTTTTTTGGCCCCAGTTTCAAGTGATGAAGAATGTTTCCGATCCAGATATCATGAACTCGCTTGCATACCTTACAGAAAATAATTTTCCGATATATTATTTTACCATTGAGTTAGCTGAAAATGATCAAGCTGAGTTGGAAGAGAGATTTAAAAATTATGGCTTACAACTCATAGAAACATACAAAAATCCTCCTCATATTTTGTATAAGGTTGAAAAAATATAAAAGGAGTTATATACACGCTTGACGTATTTTTTCTCTCTTGTATAGTAAATAGTGAGTTTAAACTTTTTTTATGACAGATACTATTTTTGACAAAATTCTTTCTGGAGAAATTCCAAACTATACTGTTTACGAGGATGAAAATGTTTTAGCATTTTTGGACATATTTCCTCTTTCAAAGGGGCACACTGTGGTGATTCCCAAAAAAGGATCAACTTCACTTTTAGATTATTCTGATGAAGATTTGATGGGGCTTCTTCCTGGCGTAAAACAGGCTATGGCAAAAATAAAAGCAGTTCTTCAACCGGATGGATTCAATATTGGAATTAATGATGGTCCCGTTGCAGGTCAAAGCGTACCGTATTTACATGTTCATATTATTCCACGTTGGGAAAATGATGGAGGGGGGAGTCTTCATTCCATTGTCAAGAACCCGTCAGATGTTCCATTGGAGGATTTAGCACTACTTTTTAAATGATTACCTATGAATCCATTTGAAAAACTTTCGGAAGAAACAATTCATGAGAATCCATGGTGGACATATAAACATGATACCTATGTGCTTCCGGATGGTATTGGAATAGGGAACTATTACTATGGAGATACACCTGGTTCTGTCATGATAATTCCACGAATGGATTCTGGAGAGTATGTTTTGGTAAATGAATATAAATATCTTGTAAACGGTGAAAGATTGACTTTTCCTGTTGGTGGAATGAAGTTGGGAGAAGAACCCCTTGATGCTGCGGCACGAGAATTACAAGAAGAAACTGGAATGACTTGTGATAATTTAACACCACTTGGAAGTTTTGAACCAAATAATGGTATTATACGTGAAAAATGTTTTCTCTTCCTTGCTCACGGTCTCCATGAGGGGGCAGTGCATTTTGACGAAACAGAAAAACTCACTACCGTAAAAATGAGCAAACAAAAAGTTGAGGAAAGTATAAAAAATGGTGAGCTCCTTGATGGTTTTGCACTTGCGGCATGGGTAATCTATAGTCAAAAAACGAAAGATTAATTTTTAAAGAAAATATATGGGAAATTCCGGAGGGGGAGAAGATTTTATAAAGATCTTTCATTTTCAACAAGATACTAGTAAAGAAGGAAGAGTTCTTTCTACTGCAAGAATAGGGGACACGTATATGTCTCGACTTGTTTTGGATCCAGGAGTTACAAGCGGAAATTATTATCACAAAAAAACACGAATAATGTTTTATGTAGGAAATAATCCAGTTTTAGCCACTTTTGTTCAGGTAAACACAGGTGAACGGAAACAGATTCTTTTTCAACCTGGAAAGAAGGCAGTACATGTTCCAGAATATGTGGCATTTTCCACCAAAAATGTTGGTGAAGAAGAAGCGGTAATTGTTTTTTTGAGCAATCACCCCCTAAGAAGCGCAGATGATGTTTTTCCCTTTGATGTAGAGTAGTAGATTAAAGTAAATCTTTTCTTTTTGTAAATTTGAGTTTAAACATTACAAGAAAAAATTCAACAATATCTTTTTTGGAGAGTTTTGATTTTCCTTGCGTTCTATCATTGAAGGTAACGGGGACCTCAGTAACTTGAAAATTTTTCTTTTCTACTAAAAAAAGTATTTCTTCTTGAAAAGCATATCCATTACTTTTTATTTTTTGCAATGGAATACTTTGGAGTGTATTTGCCTTGAAGCAGCGGAATCCTGCTGTAACATCTTTTGTTTTGAGGTCTAAGATAATACGAGAAAAATGCATGGCACCGTTGCTCATAAGAAGACGAAGTGGTCCCCAACCAAGAATTTTTCCTCCCTCAACTTTTCGAGAACCAACAACAAGATCAGCTCCATTTTGGGCCGCCAGTATCATTTTTGGAATATCTTCCGGTGCATGAGAAAAATCAGCATCCATTTCAAAAATAAGTTCTGCATTCATTTTGAGAGCTTCCTCAAAGCCTTTTCTATAGGCAGAACCAAGGCCAAATTTTCCTTCTCTTTTGATAAGAGTAACAGGATAGGTATCCTGAAGTGCTTCCACTTTTTTTGCCGTCCCATCAGGAGAGTTATCATCTACCACCAGGACGGAAAGATTTTCTTTATTGAAGTGAAAAATTGCCTCAAGAAGTGGACCGATATTCTTTGCTTCATTGTATGTGGGAATTACTATAACGGTTTTCATGGAACAATTTTTGGTGCCAAGTTATTTTTTCCTCTTTTGAGAGAGCCTATTTTCTTGTGCATCTATGGTATTGGAGAGAAGGTATGCAACCGTGATAGGTCCAATACCTCCAGGAGTAGGTGTAATGGATTTTGCTCTTTTTTTGACATCTTCAAACTTTGCATCCCCATAAATTTTTGTCCCTTCTATGCTGACTCCAACATCAATAACAATAGCACCTTTTTTTATCATGTTTGCACGGATAATATGTTTTTGTCCAACAGCGGTAATTAAAATATCTGCATGCTTCGTTAATTTTTTGAGATTTTTTGTATATTTATTGCAAACGGTTACGGTTGCTTCATGGTGAAGCATGAGCATAGTAAGTGGTTTTCCTACCAATATCCCAGCTCCTACAATGACTACATATTTTTCTTTAAGATCAACCTTTTCCTCTTTTTCCAAAATATGCATGATAGCTGCAACAGTTGGTGGAACAAAAGGGGAGTCATTGGTAACAAGTCTTCCAATATTGTTTTGCGTCAAACAGTCCACATCTGAAACAGGATTCACGGCATTGAGTATTTCTTGAGTTTTTGAACGGAGTTTCTGTGGAAGAGGGAGCTGTACAATAATTCCACTGGGTTTATATTTTTTTTGAATTTTTTCTATTTCAACTCGAAGTTCTTTTGCGGTAATAGTGCTTTTAAAGGGAAAAACAGTAGATTCCATTCCAATTTCTTTTGCTGCAATTTCCTTATGTTTTACATACCGCTCTGATGCTTTATTGTTGCCTACCAAAACAACCGCAAGTTTGGGGCTGCTTTTCATTTTTGCAATACGTTTTTGAGATTGGGAGTGTATTTGCGCTGCAATTGCCTTCCCATCTATTATTTTTGCCATGGAAAAAACTTAAAAACACCCTTAGTATAGAGCAAAAAAGGAAAAAAATCAATCCTTTTAGTTGAGAAGCCAAATTCCTGCATTGAGTGCGGCAGCAAAACATGCCCAGATAAGGTAGGGGAAGAGCAAAAATGCAGCTTTTCTCTCTACTTTGGTAAAGAAGAAGATGGTAATTATAAGCACAATGAGGAGGAGTATAATTTCAAAAAAAGCAAGCATTGGGTCCTGAAGACCAAAGAAAATAGGGGACCAAATAGTATTGAGTAAAAGCTGTGCCCAAAAAAAAGCTATAGCAAGGTGTTTATATTTTCTTTTGAGAAGAACGCGCTTTTCATAAATGAGGAAAATAGCTATTCCCATGAGGGTATAGAGAATAAACCAAACGGGTGCAAAAACCCACGCAGGAGGTGTAAACCATGGTTTATACAACTCTGTATACCAGGTCTGAACATTCATGGCGGTAAAGATAGATCCAAAAATTCCTGCAAGGTGACAAAGGATAATAAAAAGGATAAGTTTGAGTGGGTGTTTTAATCTTTTCATATTTTTTATGTGAATGGATATAGTATAACAATTTTTTTCCAACTTTGAAAGAAATAAAAAACCACCCGTTTCTGAGCGGATGGTTTTTGGGAAAAAGATTTTATGCTTTTTCTGGCATCATCTTATGATAAGAGGTGTAGGAAATGGCAAGGAGTGCCATGAAGACTACGGGGAGTACAAGGGATGCGTTGAAACCATCTACCGCCCAAAGACTAACGAGTGCAGCAATAAAATCAATTCCAAAACCTACATAGGCCCACTCTTTGAAACGTTTTGGAATGGCTGGAATGATAAGAACCAATGCACCCAAAACTTTAAACACGGCAAGCATGGTACCAAAGTAGATCGGGTATCCAAGGTGTTGTATGCTTTCTCTTGCCATATCACTTTGAGAGGTAAATGCGGTAAGTACTCCTTCAAAAAGAAAGATAATGGTGGTAGTGACCCAAAAAAGAATTTTTGTTTTTTTCATAAAAAAATATGATGAATAACGCAAATATTTTATCATTTTCAAACGGTACATGTAAAGCTAAAATAGCGCCACAAAGGCGCTATTTTTTTGTAGAATATATTTCCCTATTTTTTCCTGAGTCCCTTAAGAAGAGTAAGAATCCATACTACAAGGAGTGTCCAGACAAGAAGCGTGGTAATCACTGCACAAATAATATGTAAGGCTGAAAAAGCGTATGTTCCCTGTCCATGCCATTTCATATTTCCCCGGTTCATATTGTCCCAGTTCATATTTGTATTTTGATGTGGGAATCGTTGTTCAATTCCTTGGAATTGCATACCTTGCATCATTCCATTATTTGCCATCATAGGCATGGCTACTGCAGTTCGTCCTGTGCTACAGCCAAGGTAGGATTGCCCCATATTTCTGTGTGCTTGTGTGAGGCTTTCAGAACCTTCCCCACCCATCATTGAGTCCATTGCTTCATGTTGCTTGTCATTGCTTGCCATGGTTTGCATGAACGCATCTCCCAGACTTTCAAATTGTTCATTGGAAACTTTACTACAGTCTATCTGTGTTGGATCAGTAATATTTTGGCTTTCTGTTATTTGTAAAATCATTGCGTCTATGGCTTCATTATGCACAGAGCCATTGGTATTCATCATACCCATTTGTGCAGAAGCAGTTCCTGCATAGGCAAATCCAATAAGTGCAAATGCCATAATAAAGAAATACTTTTTCATATATTCTATTTAGAATAATAATAATGCATTTATTATATCAAAAAACTCAAACCATTACGAGTTTGAGTTTTTTTGCTCTGCTACTTGGACAACTTCCGAACTTTTCTTTTAGAGAGTCGATTGAAATGGGGTGAGTCTTTCATCTAAAGAGCCGAGCACAACGGCATATTCAGGTGTTTGCGTATTAGCAAAGAATTTTACTCTCGCTACTATATATTTTTTTTGAGAATTTGAGGGGGTAAAAATACCAAATTTTATCGTACATAACTCTTAAAATCTTTCAGCCAAATCCTTTGAACCAAAATGTATACTAATATCGCCCCGTGTTTTTCTACTTGTCCAATATTCACCCTCAAGTCTGCGTTCAGGATCCTTAATTACTTTCAAAATTGCAGCACCGTCGTGTATAGCACTTCTATCTCTTATAGTTGCTTTAGGCCGGTTTGTATAATTATATGTTAGATAAACAGCGTCACCTCCATGAACATATTCAAAGTCCGCAGTCGTACTATAGCTGGTAGATTCTTTTGTCATCAATGTACAATTTATGGAAGTAAAGGTTTGTTTTATCACTAATAGCATAGGAATTGGATCAATACCTTTTCCTGTTTCGGGATTTATCCAATCACTTTTTAATTCACCTTCCCATGTGCCTTGTAGATCAGGCACTTTTATTAACCAACCTTGAAAAATTTTCCAACGCCATATCCACTTTACAAAAATACTTGCAAGAATTACATAAATTGATATAGCTAAAGGGATTCTTTTAATGGCGGGGAGCAAGTCAGTCGTAGAGTATGAGTTAGTCAGAATAACAACAACAAACCATACTACTAAAAAAGTAATCACCTGAGAATATGCTCTTATTTTCCTATCAACTTTTTCCATATTTATTCAAATCCTAAATAATCCCAGGCTGAAGAAAAAAATTTATGAGCTCGTTCTCTTGACCATGGCTGGTGATCCCCAAATAAATACTTAAAATCATTTACCTCCCCAAGCTTTCCATGACTCCCATTGGGTAAAGTTTCATTAAAACAATATGCCAGAACAGCACGCACGTCTGCAGTATAAGTATCACGATTGAAATGACTATCTGGTGCATTCCAAACCATACTTTCTATCAAAAAAGATGCTATATCCTGTGATTCTGAAATACTTTCTTCTTGCATTTTATTTCTCAATTTTTTGATGATTCTAACCACTTTTTTATAGCGTTGTCCTGTACGTTGCTGTTTTTCTTTGCCGTTATCATAAGTATGATGAGGCCAATTTATTATCTTTTTTTTCTCGTTATTTGTCAGAAAAGCGATGCCGAGTGGTTGTTGATAATCGTTTTCACCCTCTCCATGATAATACCGGTAGGCAAATGCAGGTACAACATCAGCATCAACTCTAGATGTATTTGAGTGTATATCAAATGCTTTATTGCCAGGTGTAACATATTCTGTTCCAAAATAATTCTGCAAGGCTCTTTGCACCAGATTTCTATACTCATCAAAGTTTATACTGCCATCGATATTGCCATAATCTTCTTTTGTCTTACCAATCGGATATCTTGGAAAAAAAGTAGAGTTCAGACAAATACAAATATCCACATCACTATCTTGCCTTACATTCGTTCGAGACTTGTATGAGCCCTGCGGGATAATCGAAATATCCATGTTTTTAAGCACAGTTTCAGCGTTAATTGCCTTACGAACAGCATTCTCAGCATTTTCCATTTTTTGCTGTTCTGTTGTACCTGGGGCAGCCCCCCACGATTTAAATGTATCTTCCCATGACATACAATTTTGTCTGTTATTTTTGTTTTAGTTCATTCAAAACCTCCTCCACATTCCCATTATGAACAAGAAAGAAGTGTAATTTACCCTTGCTCAAATCCTGCCACGTTTCACCAATAGCAACTTTGTATTCTGTATCGTCATTTGATATACGGTCTTCACCTTTCCATTCAAGCGCAACAATATTTCCTTTTTTTGTTTTTACGATAAAGTCGGGATAGAATTTTCCTTTACGCCAGCCTTGAATATAGAATGGATCTCTTTTTTCTCGGTTTCTAATCCAAAATTCTATGTTTGGCAACGTATCTAGGTCAAGGCGTTCGATAAAGTTCAATTCTTCTTTATTGAGTTTGTCTACTTTTTCGTAGTAGCTTTTGTTGAACGACTGCGGTATTTCTTGCCCGAGTATGATAGAGGCAGGGAACGCTTCAAACTTCTTAAGTTTCACCTCTCCTTTTTTCATTTGTGCGTCAAATTGTTTCTTTGCGTATTCCTCTAAAATATCGTTGATTGCTTTATCAAGACGATCACGGAATAGATAACGATTGACTGATAAGTCGGCAAGAGATTTCTGCTTGAGCTGTCCGTCAATAACTTTTTTAATAAATGCCACTTTGTCCTGCTTATCAAGGAGTGTAAAACGGAGCTTTTTGTCGAGCCATTGGGTCAATTCTTCTCGAGAGAAGTTTTTATCCCTGTATGTGAGGTGTAGCATTAGTTGTCGTCCTTTCGTCCATTTGTCACCTTCAATATCAATAATCGCGCGACCGTCGCTATCCCAGTGAATATCAAAGTCAAAGTCAGGGTTTTGTTTTGCAAGTTCAAATTTTTCTCCTACAAGATCTTCAAACGAGAGTTTGTCACCGTCTAGGCTCATCATTGGTATAGCAAAGTCTTCGTCTACTGTTCGCTCTACTTCAAGTTCGTATTTCTCGTCTTTATTTGATCTACTTACCAAGTCGTGTTTACTGTATCCGTTAGCTTCTAAGCCGGAGATAATCTGAGTTGCCGCCTCGTTAAAGTTTTTTGCCGACGCAAAAATATATGAACGATTGAGGCTTTCGATAGTTTTTTTCTCGGCGTATGGCATACGTAAGATACGTCCGATAATCTGCTCAACAGCAATTTTTGATCCCACGTTCGCAACAGAGATAAGCGCATACGCAAAGGAACAATCCCAACCCTCAGCAAGCGCGCTTACGGTGATGATATAACGAATTTTACACTTTTTACTAAACAAGTCTACGCCCTCGAGTTCATTTGTATTGGATGTTTTAGTTGCGATTTGATCCTCGGGGATTTTCGCCCTGAGAAGAAAGTCTTTGACTTCTTCTACCGTAACGTTCTTTTGTGTCTTGCTATGTGGCTGTGCTTGAATAAGAGCAATCGGTCGAATATACTCGGATTTTAATTTCTTTGCCTCTTTTTCCAGCTCATCCCGCTGCTCCATACCTCGTACAATGGCATTGCCCCATTGGTTACTACTTTCAAGGACAATAGGGATTTTCACCATGTTTTCTTCCTTGAGAGCAGACGCAGAAATATCCACGAGTATATTACTACCCTTGCGAGGAGTAGCGGTATATTCCACAATAAAGGACGGATTGAGGTCGCTCAAAAAGTCGATAGAGAGTTTTGTTTGTGTTTTATGCCCCTCATCAATAACGATAAGTGGATTATCCATGCGGATGACGTTTGCAAGTGAATTGATAACCGTTCCTTCTTCATCTTTTTCTAACCCGTCTTCACTCTTGATATGTTCAAAAAAGCTAAGAAGTGCACCGTTCTCCTGATAAACCTTGTATTTGTTTTGGAGCTTCTTTTCTTTTCGGAACGCCTCAAGGCTTGAAATGATAATACAGAGGTTGTCGTCAACATCTTCTTTGCGAATACGGAGTGCTTCTTCATTTGAAAAAATACGCACGCCATTTTCAAAACTCTCATCAAGGATACGTCTGTGCCAGTCATTTCGGTCTTTGAATTTACGCAATGTCTGTGTCTTGATTGCTTCTGACGGTACAAACCACATTACAATACCGCGCTCCATTTTATAAGCAAGGGCTTTACGCATGATTTCAACCGTTGCATGACAACCGACCATTGTCTTTCCACCACCGGTCGGAATCTTGATACAGACAAAAGGTGTTTCACCAAAATACTCACTATTGTACGGCGTATCAGTCGTGCCCATGAACGCATATTTTGAGCCGACTTTCTTCATTTCCTCGAGGTAGTTTTGCAACGTCTCAAGGGCTTGTTGCTGATAGGTTTTTAGTTGCATAGGATTAGTAAACTTTTACCTCGTAAGGGATTTGCTTAAATACAATGTTGTATTCTTCAAGAATATCATCGTCAACCATACAGCGATCAGCATAAACGATTTTTCTCGCACCGTCTTTTTTGAGCTGTCGTAAAAAAGTTTTGGTAAGAACATTTTTGCCTTTCTCTTTGTAGATAAGATAAAAATGTGTGTCGCTGTATTCACCGATAAAATTCTTATTGATTTTTGCCTTGTCGATGTTTGTCTGCGTTTCGGTAAAATAGATATATGTGGCAAACTGATTGAAGTCACACTCTTTCTCTATTTGACCATTTTCATCAAAAAGTGGTTTTGTAAGCTCACAATATTCAAAACCATCTGAATATTCATTTGTTTTGCACACTCGTCTTATTCTTTCGGCGGTGATATTTTTAGCAATATCATCTTCCATTTCTACAAGAATAAATTTTCTTTTTCCGCCGTCTTCTTTATTGAGATCCAAAATTGAATGTCCAGCAGTGCCTGATCCAGCAAATGAATCTAATACAATATCGTCTTTCCCTGATGAAATTTTAAAAATTGTTTTCAATAGTTTTGTTGGCTTTGGTGTCGCAAAGGGATTGTCGTCAAAAACATTCTTTAATTCTTTTTTTGCATCGTCATTACTACCAACCTCATCATAAAGCCAAATTGTTTTAGGTATAACGCCGTCTTTCATTTCATTCAAGTATTTTTTAAGACGTGGCACGGCAGTCCCTTTTGCTCCAAACCATATTTCACCGTTCATCTCAGCCTTCCGCAAAGTGTCTAAACTATATCTCGGAAAAGTACCTGCTGGGGGCTTCCATTTAACACCATTTTGAAATGTAAACGTATAGGTTTTGTCATTTCCACTTTTTGCATGTAGGGGCTGTGTCATCCATGGCCCCCGTGGGTCATTATCCAAATTTTTGTAACGTGCGTTCTGTTTCTCCGTTCTTTCTAAAAGATTTATTTTGAAATCCGCATTCTTAATATTTTTTGCATAGCACACTATAAAATCATGCGTAGATGAAAAATATTTTGCATCATTACTTTGTGTATATTTTTTTTGCCAAATGATGTTTGTAACAAAATTTTCAATGCCAAACATTTCATCTAAAATCATTTTCAAATGACAATGTTCGTTGTCATCAATAGATATAAAAATAGCACCATCATCACGCAAAAGATCACGCAAAAGTTTTAAGCGTGGATACATCATGCACAACCACTTATCATGTCTACAGAGGTCTGTAGGTTCATTACCTACAACCTTTCCAAGCCACTTTTTTATTTTTGGCGAATTAACCTTATCGTTATAAACCCACCCCTCGTTTCCAGTGTTGTAAGGGGGATCAATGTAGATACATTTTATTTTTCCAACATAATAAGGCATTAATGCTTTTAATGCCTCTAGGTTATCGCCATGGATAATCAGATTGTGTGAATTTTCACCTACTGATTGAGATTTTACTTTTTTGAGGAGCTTGAAAGGGACTTCTTTGTCATGATTGACTACTGCCTCTTTACCGATCCAGTTGAGTGTAGGCATAATTAGTACGGGTTTTGTCTAACGATTTATATGATACTCCTTTTTTGAGCACTTGTCCACACTTTTTCGGATTTGCTATTCGGATTTTCTTCGGTTATAATATACCACATGAACACGCTGACGAAAAGACAACGAGAAACGCTCGACTACATCACCTCGTACATCGACCAGAACGGGTACGCCCCCTCTTTCGATGACATCCGAGATCATTTTGAATTATCCGCCATATCAACCGTACACGACCGTGTTTCGGCTTTGGTGGATAAAGGCTTCCTCAAACGGTACGACCGTCGAGAAAGAGGCCTCTCACTGCCCAAAAAACGCACGGATTATATCGAGGTTCCCATAAAAGGGACTATTTCATGCGGTTCACCCATTGAAGCTCTTGAGGAATACGACGATACAACAGTCAAAGTCGCCAGGGAGTACGCTCTGCGAGGTAGGCTATTCGCTCTAAGAGCCAAAGGCGATTCCATGATTGAAGACGGTATCCTCGACGGAGATATTATCATCGCAAAACAGCAAAAGAGTGCGGACAATGGCGATACGGTCGTTGCACTTCTCGAAGACAGCGAGGCGACATTAAAGCGGATATACCAAGAGCAGAACAGGATACGGCTACAGCCGGCCAATGGGAAATACGAGCCAACGTATCATAGACAGGTAGACGTGCAGGGTGTGGTCGTAAAGGTCATCAGAAATTTGTAAGCGTTCATTCCAATCAGTTGTTTATATAGATGCCAGCGAGATAATTTCAGCCCCCTTTGAATACTCTCGGATCAGCTCACTTTACCCCCTCCGGAGTGCAAATCTATTGAGGTTTTTACTCCGCGGGGCGGAGTAAAAGTCGGACGCTACCCGTTTTATTCATCGGCTAACCGAAAATGTATGCCTAACAAAAAGGTAACAACATCGACGGGGCACAAAGCACCTGTTTCGGGTCAATATCGACCGTCAGGAACTAGACGTGAAATCACGTTGACCAAAGGTGAAACAGCTCCGCCGTATGCAGGTGAAGCGAAGAAGTTTACATTGGTCGACAAGACCAAGCATAAACGATAACGCTTGACCTCTCTTCTCGCTGGTGTCTGTATAAACAATCACATAACGAGGCTCTCAAGGAAAAGAACCAAGACAAGACGGATTATTCCATGACATCACGCAAACAGCTCAACGAGGCTATAGAGAGGCTCGAGGGTCGTCTCGACAAAATGTACGAGGACAGGCTGGACGGCGTGATAACCGACGAGTATTACAAGAGAAAAGCGGATGATTACAAACGTGAGAAACGCTCTATTTTGAAACAGCTTGAAAATCTCGAAGATCGGGTCGATAACTACTACGAAGTAGGGCTAGAGATTCACAGGCTCGCATTTAACGCACGAGAAGACAAACCTCACCCGAAGAAAAACGTCTCTTATTGTCCCGTTTTTTCTCTCATATGGAACTCACGCTTGAACGCGAAGTACACGTAACAGCGACACCAGCATATCAGTTTTTGGCTGAATGGATGCCCAAGCTAAACGCAACTTCCGAACTTCTAAAAAATGGCTCAGAATACAAGAAAACAGGCACTCTCGTGCCTGCTCACCCTTGCTTGCTCGGGGACAGGGACTCGAACCCCGATAGCCAGGACCAGAACCTGGAGTCCTACCATTAGACGATCCCCGAATAATGTTGTTATTCTATATTGGCTCCATCACTGAGCCTACGCAAAAATCCATCACTGACATCTAAAATATTTTCCCATTTATATCCTCTCTCTAAAAAAGCTTTTTCAGAGAGAATCAATCTTTTGCTCCTTCCGTCAAGGAGATACACACTTGGAGCATGTTTGCTTTTTATGAGGGTTCCTGTGGGAAGTTTCAACTCTGCAATTTTTGGAGAGTAGTCATATTTTACCTCAATACCATCCGAAAATCCGTCAAAGTCCGTATCGGGAAGAAACATATCCGTTCCTGACAGTATTTCTTCACTTTTTGAAAGTCCATCTTTATCTGCATCCAGATTACGAGTTTCCGCGGTCATGGTGCGGGTAAAGATGATCCTTTTGGGACTATTTTGTACATTGTGGGGCACAAAATCGTGGATAGCACGCATTATTGTAGCATAAGAATAGCGAAAGTCAAGACCATGGCGTGTACCCGTCTCTTGAACAATAAACTCCTGTTTTTCATCATCATAACCACTTATGGGGAAGGTATGGTACGCAGGTCCACCATCACGAAAATATTGGTTGTGAAGATCTCGTCCATAGAAGAGTCCTATAACCGGTCTTTGAGCATCTATTTCTGCCTTTATCTGTTCCAGGGTTGGGTTTTCTACCGTGTAGGCTTCAAAAGGGAAATAGTTATTTATAAGAAAAGTTATTTTTTCTGCATTCTCATCAAAACTGGTGCCAAGAGTAGCATTTTTTATACGAAAAACACGAAGAATCTCTGCAATGGCCTGATCTACAGGTATAGTTCTTTGTGGTATTGCCATTTGGTAATAGAGGTTTACCATCGTGAGTGTGGCTTCTTCACAGGCATTTTCCCAAGGCTCTCTCCAGTGTTCATCGGGGGCTTGTATGGTAAAGGGTACGGGTAAATTTGTTGCAGACACAAAAGAAATACCTCCAAAGAGGGCACAGAAAATTATACATAAAGTAAGAATGGAGGATTTCATGTTTTTCTCTAAAGGACTTCACCACCAATAAGGTTGGCAAGTCCATCAAGTTCTTTTTTTTGTTTTTCTGCATCTTTCATAAGAACTTGTGGCTCAATATACAATGTAGCTCCTATGGCCTCCGCAAGCGCCTTTTCAAGTTTTTGTTTGGTTTGAACCTGTTCTATCTTGTCTCTGTGAAAAGCATATTCTACAGAAACCTGTATGGTATTATTTTCAAGAGAGAGAATCTCTGAATTTTGGAGGATAAAACACAGTGAGGGTGCTTCTTTTTCTACCAGTTTCAAAAACTCAGGCCATTTTTTTTGAACATCAGAAAGTAAGACAGAGGAAGGTTGAGAAGAAAGTGGTTCTATTTTGTCGGGGGGAGGTGAAGCAACTATTTCTTCCACTTTTTCTTCTACCTTGTGGACCAGCTTTTCTATTTTGGATTCCGTTTTCTTGGGTACAGGAGTTTGTATTTCGGGAGGTTTGGTCTTCGTGGTTACGGGTTCACACCATTCCACGGCAAGAATTTCCAGCGGGAGATAGGGGATAGGTGCCGTTTTGGTTTCTGTTTTTCGTTTGAGGAGAAGATCAAGAAGGCAAATCATATCTTGACGGGAAAGATGATCTACAATCTGTGTGAGAAGAGAAAGAGCGGTTTGTTCGTACTCAAGTTTTATGTATTCTGAATCATTTTGATTAATACTGAGTAAGAGTGCATGTCGCAAAATGGTGATGGATTCTTCAAAAGCAAAATTTACATGAATATTTTGTGCTTGGAGCGCGTGTATGGCTTCAACGGATTCACGAAGATCTTTTTGAGAAAGTGAAAAAAGAAGTTTTAGAATATCGTTTTTAGATGCACTTGGCAAAAGTGCGGAAGCAATATCAAAAGTGATATTTTTTTCACCAGTAGACATCATTTGATCCAATAGATTTATGGCGTCTCTTGCACATCCATCACTTTTGTAAATAATAGCGTCCAGGAGTGCATCCTCAAGGGTGATATCTTCTTCCTTTGCAATTTTGAGAAGATACTCTTTGAGGACCGGGAAAGAGAGTTTTTCAAATTGAAAGACCTGACAACGAGAAACAATCGTTTTGGGAAGTTTATGAATTTCTGTCGTCGCCAAAATAAATATGGCATGCTTGGGGGGTTCCTCCAATGTTTTGAGAAGGGCATTAAATGCACTAGTTGAGAGCATGTGGACCTCATCTATGATGAAAACCTTGTAGGGAAGCTTTGTAGGGCGAAATTGAACATTCTCAATGATATTCTCACGGACATTATCTACACCCGTGTTACTGGCAGCATCTATCTCAATCACATCAATGGATCTGCCTGAGGTAATTTCTATGGCATCTTGGGTGGTATTATCCGGTTCAAATTCTGAGCCATCCATTTTTTTGCAGTTGATGGATTTTGCAAATACACGTGCCAGTGTTGTTTTTCCAACTCCACGAGGACCTGAAAAAAGATAGGCATGGGAAATCTTATTTGATTTGATTTGGTTTGTAATGGTCTGAACAATGTGAAGTTGTCCTGCAATATCATGAAAAGATTGTGGTCTGTGCTTGTGGTAGAGGGCCATAGGGTTCAAAATCAGGTAAAAATCAGGCTTGAGTCTCCTTCATTTTTGGTTGTTACTCTTCAAAGTATATAGGAAAAGAAATGGTTCGTAAAGCAGGGGAATATACAGGGTCACTTGTCAGGATTTCTTTCCCATGCTATACTCTATGCGAAATAGTGTAATTCATTTTTAATGTCTTTTTTATGCCAAGAAAAGCAAACCCTGCTTTGCTCAAGCCACTTAATCTATCACCAGAGCTTGAGGCAGTTGTTGGAAAAGGTCCAATGCCACGTTCTCAAGTTGTAAAGAAACTTTGGGAATACATTAAGAAGCATGATCTTCAGAACCCAAAGAACAAAAGAAACATTTTTGCAGATGATCTTTTGATGCCTCTTTTTGGAAAGAAAGAAGTTACCATGTTTGAAATGACCAAACTGGTTACTCCACACATTACTGATCCAGACAAAAAATAAGATTGAATCCATAGAAAAAGCCCCATTTGGGGCTTTTTTATATTGTAATCCAGTGGATGAGCTTTTTTTGTGCTAGGCTTAGGTATGTTTTTATTTCATTGTGTTGTTCATTTTGTATTGCTGTATTTATTTTTTCAACCCACTTTTTATTAAAGTAGCGTTTGGGAGTGTGAAAGTCTCCTTTGCGGAGGAGGTCCAAAGTTGAAAATGATTCCAAAAGAAGAGGAGACTTTTTGTGCAAAAAATAAGTCTCTAAAATACGAGTTACATAGGTAGAAACTTCCTTTATTTTTTTTGAGTTTATTTCAGAAAATAGTACATCAATTTCTTTTGTCGTGAGATTTGAGAGTGTAGACAAAGAAAAAATATCATCTTGTTCAAAGTTAAAAAGAGGTCCTCCTTTTTCCAATTTTTTGTCTTCTTTCATCTGAAGAAAATATTTTAAGAGCAGAACATTTTTTTTGAGTTTTTGAGAAATATGATTGGCTTCAGTAAGGTGGTTATCCACAAGGGCAATAGAGGCTTCCATGAGCAAAATAGTGCACATCATGGCACAGTTATATGCTGCAACATGGGGCAGGGGAGTAATCTTTGTGAGCATGCCATCTACATTCTTTCCATACACATAGTAAAAGTGCTTTTGAATCCATTTGGGAAAGCATACATGAAGTTCTGCAAGCTTTTGAATGCTTTGCTTTTTTCTGATAATAAAAAAAAGTGACCAAAGATTTTTGGGCACGACAAAAAAATCAACATCCGAGTGGGGTGTTGATTCCCCGCGTATCAGACTTCCTCCGAGGAGGACATTGTGTGGGGTAAGCAATGTTTGGAGTTTTTTTTGAATCTCTCTTGATTCTTTCATGGACTACTTATTGATTATATTTTCTACTGCCGCCCAGGAACTTTGACCATCTTCTGGCACCAAAAGGATAACTTCATCTCCGGGCTTGCCTTTGAAGAAAGTCACGGATGCGGTAAGGAGTTGATACGTTCGTCCGGAGGCGATAGCATTCCAGTGACCGTTATCGCTATTGGATACCAGTTCTCCAACTAATCTTTTTCGTGGAACAGGACTGGTTTGTTTATAAATAAAGCTTCCATTTTGAGAAATGGTAAGTTTCATGAGATCCCCTTCAACCAGTTTTGATTTACTGGCGTAGTTTGGTGGAATAGAAAATTCTTCTCCATCTGGACCAACCATCTTTTCACCATTAAATACTCCTTCTACTATGCGTTCGTTGGATGAAAAGTCTTCAGCGTGTATTTTTTGTTTGGAATTCTTTATTCGTGGAATGGAGCGACCGGAAATCATCTTCAACATGGCATCAAGTTGATCCTGCATTCCGTGAATCATGGAGACAAACTCATGGGTGTCCACCACTTCGTTCTGATTATTTTCTGAAGGTTCTGCCGAAATAACAGAGGCAGGTTCGGGGGATATAAAATTTTGCATTACCGGCATTGAAGATGATTCCATTATTTGGTCATCTGGGGGAAGTGTCTGTGGAGGAGTTGAGAGAAAAGAGGATGAGTCGTCAGAAAAAAAATCGTTATTTGGGTTTGTGTTTTGCATATTTGTTTTTATTTTAAAACATTTTTAATATTAGAGTGAAGCTTCTATCATATCTGTCTTTGCGGCGCCTTCAGATTGTCCCAATTTTGTTCGTTCAAGTATCTCTGCCTCTACTATACGTCTATCACGCCCATATTTCAAGCGTGAGAGCTCTTTTATAGCCTTGGCGAGTTCTCGGTTTCCTTCCTTGGGCGGATAGGCGAGCATATTAAAAGGACGGGTCGTTTCATTATCTATGAGTACTTTTGCATAGTAGGAGTACTGCGGTGGATTGAGGAGGTCATAGGCACCAAAAGTGGGAGCAAACTCCTTTGCAAGAATATCTGCATCTTCTGGACCAATACGTCCTACACACATGGTACCAACGTTTCCAAGAACGGCATCTTTGATATCTGATTTTCCTTTGTCATCTATAAGCTGGCCCATATATTGATGGGCAATAATAAGATCAAGGCGATATTTACGAGCCTCAGAAAGAATAGTGGAAATAGAGTCGGTGGTAAAGTTTTGGAACTCATCTATATAGAGATAAAAATCTTTACGCATACTTTCATCCATGTCTGCACGACCCATAGCTGCCATTTGTAATTTTGCCACTACAATAAGACCAATAAGCTTGGAATTTACTTCTCCGGTTGTCCCTTTTGCCAAATTTACCAGAAGAATCTTTTGTTGGTCCATAGCATCCCGGAAACTAAATCCGGATCTTTGTTGTCCCATGATGTTTCTCATCATTTCATTTCCAACAAAACGTCCTACTTTTGAAACCAGATATCCAAGCATTTCTGATTTATGAAAATCACTGGTTTTGGCCATTTCTTTTTCCCAGAAGGCACGGACCACCGGATCTTTTAATTTTACGAGATATTGTTTTACATACGAGTCATCGGTAAACATACGGGGAATATCAATAACTGTTCCAGGATTCTCCAAATCTGCCATAAGGGTAAGCATCACATTTCTCATTTGGTGCTCAAACATTGGACCAATCATTTCTGGTGGAAAGAGCTTATAAAAAATTCCAATCATTTCTTGAACAGCAAAGTCTTTTTGGTCATCACTCCTTGCTTCAAGCATATTGAGCCCAATAGGTCGTTCAAGATCAGAAGGGTTAAATACGATAACATCATCAACTCTGTGTTTGGGAATATGTCCAAGGATATCTTCTACCAGATCTCCATGAGGGTCTACAACACAGACACCCTTATTATTTTGAATGTCTTGTATAGCAAGGTTTGAAATCAGGACGGATTTTCCGGAACCAGACTTTCCAATGATATAGAGATGGCGTCTTCTATCTGCCTCTTTCATGAACACTTGGGTATCGGTACTACGGTATGGAATATGACCCATAAGGAGGCCTTCTTTGGGAAGGTTTGGGGGAGGAGGGGATTTGCGACCACCAAGCCATTTGATATTTGGTGTTTCGGTAGAGTGGAGTGGAAGATGCCATATAGAAGAAAACTCTTCAGTATTGAGGAGAATTTTTCGTTTTTCGTCAAAAGTTCTGTAAATAAAATCACGAATGAGTTTTGTTTGGTTTCGTGGGATAACGGCTTGAAAACTATTTCCAAACCGGTATAGATTAAGCTGCGAAAAAGAGTTAATAAGGTTATCGAGGTTGATCTGTGCAGTTTCTGTATTATTGGATACACTGAGGATGCGAACGGTGATGCTTAATCCACCTTTGGTAAGTTTTTCTTCAATCTTTTTGAGCATTTCTTCTTCCATGGAAGAAAGCTGATATTTTTCTTCTTTATCCGTTGGGTCATTCTTTTTGGGGCTTGCCAATTCTCCGAGTTCTTTAAAAAGAGTACTAAAAATTTTTCCAAAAGAAGATGCGTTTAGGACATTTTCAAATTTTTCTCCTTTTTTTACTTCACGAACTACTGATGCTCCTTTTCTTCTCCAACTCTTTGACGCACTTCGCACGACGTATTGAACCGCGGCAGAACCTTGTGCATTCCCAGTAATTTTTGCAAGAGAGTTCAGGATGGATGCCATGGGATCAGAATCAAGATCCTTGTAGGTTTTTATAGGAAGAAATTCTTTGTTTGTTGTGGTGAGATATCCTCCTACCACGGTACTGTCTTTTTCAAAAAGGTTATAGTCTATCATTTGATCAATTTGCGCATAGGGGAATTGGGCATGTACTTGTTGTTCAATGAGATTCTTTTTCTTTTTTGGTGTATCAATATAAAAATAGATAAGACCATTTTTAGCTACAATCTCAAAAGAAAAGTAATCATTGGATCCGGTAAGCCAACGGATAAAGCCTCGTTGGGATTTAATTCCTGCAATGGTAGAAAGAAAGGTTTCAGTAATTCCAACTTCTTCTTTGATATGCTCAAGCCGGTCTTCTTGACCAACTTGACCACCTTGTCCTTCAGATTTTCTTTCCTTTGGTACTAAAACCTGCAGTATAACACGATCAAAAATTCTTTTTTGTCGTGCTGAAGCATGGAGGATTGATCTAAGCAAAAAGAGAAGAGTCAAAAAGAGAATAACTATTCCTGCTAAGATAATGAGGTTCAAAGTGAGTGGATCACGAAGAACTGTTTGCGCGTTTGCAAGGTTAGATGAAGAAAGGGTGAAATTAACAAGAAAAAAGGACATACTCAGTGCTTTTTATGCTTTTCGCGCAAATGAAGGAGGTGTTCTGCTTTAATTTTTGCTTCTTGTTCCAGGAAAAAACGGTTTATTCCAGGAAGCATTTTGAGCCATTCGAGGAGAAGTCGAAAAATGTTTTTCATTCGGACATGGGAAGATTGAAGAATTTGACGGATTTTATAGGCAGTTTCTTCACCCTTAAGTTTAAATTCCATCTGTTGTACACGATCCAGTTGTTTGAAGGTATCACCAAGGCCTTCTGACATAATTTTTTCTATTTCTTCAGTAAGTTGGTCTTTATGTTTTGGAAAAACAACAGTTTTTTTCTTTTGGTTTCTGGAAAGTTTATTTCGGATTTCTCGAAGTGCATCACCTAAAAAATTGTTTTCTTTTTCTGAGTTTTCTTTGGATTCTTTTTGTTCTACAGCAAAATCAGCAAATTCTTGTTTTGCTGTGTTAGGAGCTTTTTCTGTAAATTCCTGCCGTTCTGGTGCGGATGGTTGTGTTTCAGCAGATGGGTATGCCTTTTGAGGATTTGGATCGTTGTCTTTATATTGCATAAAGAATGCAAAAGTTCAGTAAGGTCTAATTTATGGGTATATTATAGCAGAAAAAGAAAAAATTATCTAATAATTTCTGTTTTGCTATTTTTTAATTGTTTATATCGAAAGCAGCTTACTTCGTGGTCATTCACAATACCTATTGCTTGTAGATAAGCATAGATGATGGTAGATCCCACAAAGTTCATACCTCTCTTTTTGAGATCACGTGATATGGTATCGGAAAGAGGAGTGGATGCTGGAATTTCACGTGTACTTTTTCTTTTGTTTTGAAGAGGTTTCCCCTGGACATAACCCCAAAGATAATTATGAAAACTTCCAAATTCCTTCTGAATATCCAGAAAAACTTGAGCATTTTTAATGGTGGATGAAATCTTTAACTTGTTACGGATTATCCCTTCATTTTTTAGGAGTGCTTGCTCCTGTTTTTTAGAGTAGAGGGCTATTTTTTTGTAGTTAAAATTATCAAAGGCTTTTTGATAATTTTTTCTCTTTTTGAGTACGGTAAACCAAGAGAGACCTGCTTGAGCTCCTTCTAGGATAAGAAGTTCAAAGAGTTTTCTGTCCTGAAAAATGGGAACGCCCCATTCTTTATCGTGATATTGAATATAGAGTGGATCCAAAGACACCCAGCTACATCTTTTCATATGTTGGTGGATAAACGCATGGAGTAAGAGAAATTACATGCCGTCTGGATGTCCTTCTGGCCAAGTTTTTTCAATATAGTCAACTCTTCCAGAACCTTTCTTATATCGGTTGTATTCTGTTGGATTTTTTTTGTAAAAATCCTGATGGTAAATTTCTGCAGAGTAAAATGGCATCGCTGGAAGTACTTCAACGGCTATGGGTTTATCAAATTTGTGAGAATCTTCAAGCATTCTAATATAGTCTTCCGCAATCTTTCTTTGTTCTTCAGTATGATAGTATATTGCAGGAGAATACTGATATCCGCGGTCTGCAAACTGTCCATCGCCATCGGTTGGATCAATTTGCCAAAAATAAACTTCAACCAGATGGTCATAGGTAACTTTGGCAGGATCATAATCCATTTCTATAGATTCACGATGTTGTGTCTTTCCGCTTCCCACTTTGTAATATTCTGCTGTTTCTTTACTATCTCCAGTATATCCAGATAACACATTATACGTACCATCAATTTTTTCAAAGGCAGGTTCCATGCACCAGAAGCAGCCACCAGAGAAGGTCGCTTTGAGGGTTGTTGAGGGAACAGGTTCGAGCATAAGAGTTTCTTCATTTGAATGAGGTTGAGAAGGGGGATTATTTTTTTTTTGCTTCTGTCGGGGCAGGACCATGGCCACAGCAATTATGGCAAGTATTATGAGTACCACGACAAGGATCATGTTTTTCATATGGGAATATCAAGAAGTGAATAAGGTACCTTTAATGCTAGAGGTATTTTTATGATACCAGAAAAGAGGAATACTGCCAATTTATCCTTTAGAAAGGTATTCAAGGAGTGCCATGGCGGAGTAGACCCGAAATTCCGCTTCTTCAAAAACAGCGGAATTGGGAGAATTGAAAACCTCATGACTTATTTCACGATCATGATGTGCGGGGAGGCAGTGAAGGATCATAATGTCTTCTTTTGCATTCTTTAAAAACGTTGAATCAACTCTATATTTTTGGGGTGGTTTCTTTTGAAGGAACTTTGGACTATGAAACCACCATTCATCTACATAGAGAACATCCATAGTGGAAATGGTAGGGTCAACTTTATTTGTTATGTGCAATTGTCCGGAAAGGTTTTTAATGACATCAAAAAAATTTTTATTTTTTCCCAAAAATTTTCCGGTTGGAGTTATCATGGTAATATTTCCACCAAGCATTAATACTCCATAAATGAAAGATTCCATCACACCACTTCCATTGGAAGGGCATACAGTACATATTTGAAGTGTTTCAAGCGTCTTTTTCTTGTAGAGTATAGTTGATAGGTCTGCAAGAGCTTGACTGGGATGCCCGGTGATCGAAAAGCCATTTATTATTGGTGGGGAGGTTTTTCTTTTGAGAACATTAAGAATATTTTGGGAATAGTCTCGTACAACATATACATCTACAAATTTATCTAATGTATCTACAATATCTTCATAACTTTCTCGGGCTATACCGTCTTCATGGGTAATGGCATTTATATCGACAAAGTAGGGGAACCCACCAAGTTTGTGAGTAGCAATTTCAAAAGTAAGCTTTGTTCTCAGAGAAGCAGAGTCAAAGAGCAAACCTACGCGTTTATTCTTGAGAAAGGAAAATATTTTTTTCTCGTGTTTCTTAAAATAGAGAGTACGTTGGAGAAGATGAGAGAGCTCCTTTTGTGTGAAATCCGTAATTTCAATGATATTTTTTGATTTCATATATTTTTATACGGGGATTGCAACTCCTAAGCCTTTGAGAAGAAAATCGTAAAAAAGAAAACTAATACCAAATAAAAAAATGATGTCTTTACATTTGAGTTTTTCAATAAAAAGAGTATTTTTCATGTTTCTGTTGCAATATAAAATATGCGTATAAAAAATACATTTTTGTCTATCGTAACATATTTTTGCTTTGAATTCCATAAAGGATTTTCTTGCAAATAAAAAACCGCCCGTTAGGGCGGTTAAGGTTGTGTTTTTTAGGTTGATGTCATTTGTTTTGGTGAGGGGCCATACTTATTATCACCTTGATCCCCAGATTTTACTGCAAAGATAAACAAAATAAGACCTCCAATAAAAGGGATAAGGTTTAAAAGAACATACCAGCCACTCTTGTTGATATCGTGAAGTCTTCGTACGGTTACTGCAAGAGAAGGAAGAAAAAGAAATACTGCAAAGATATTCACAACCGTTTCATATGCTGCCCCGGTCATAAGGGAAATTGGCAGTAAAATAATTATGGCAAGAATAAAAATTATCAATATAAAGCCCCAGTATTCGGCTCGACTGGCACGTCCTTCAAAAACGGCATATTTTTTAAATGGTTGCAAATATAGTTCCATATTATATTTTTAAATAAATAAAAATGAATAAATAAGTAAGGTTATTTTTTTTCTTTTTCTGATGTTATCCATGTATAGAAAAGAAATATTGAGGGAACGTAGGGGAACACTGCATAAAGTGTATCTGAAATAGACTGAGACTTTTGGTCAAAAAAGAAAAAGATATGAAAGCAAAAAAGAATACAGAGAGAAAACATGAGCGTACCTTCAAAAGATATAGGAGGGTATATCCAGCCACTTTTTTCAAACCAAGTTTTTTTCATATTTTGTTAGATAAGTTTTCTTTTTTTTACAACAAAAAGCTTAAAAAGATACAGAAGAAAAAAAACAACGACAATAATTCCTGTATAGATGCCAATTCGTGATGACCACTTGAAAAGTGTTTGAAACGCTTGACCAAAGAAATATCCAAGGGCAATATGAGATGCAGACCAAAAAATTCCACTTAAAATATTCCATAGGAGGAAAGTTTTTCTATCCAAATTAAAAACACCAGCAATAAAGGGAACTATGGGGCGGACCCAACCAATAAACCGACCAATGAAGACACTTTTATCACCATATTTCTTAAAAAAAAATTCTCCTTTATATAGGAGGCTTGGTTTGAATATTTTATTTTCTTCCTTGAAAGTAATAAGCCCCTTTTTTCCCATATAAAAACTAAAACTATCGCCCAAAATGGCTCCAGCAGTGGCAAAGAAAAAAAGGTCTCCAATGTCAAGTGTTCCTTGAGCAACCAAAAAACCTCCTACAATCACCGCAACACTTCCGGGGATGATGAGTCCTATGAAAGCAAATGATTCAAAGAAGGCAAGAAAAAAAATGATAAGATACCCAAAAATTGAAAAACTTTGGATAAGAGCCAAAATATGGTTAAAGTAATTCATAATAAAAAAGACTTGCTACTATTTTTTAAAAAGTAGGGCCAAAAAATATGCAGTAGCAACGTCAAAATTCATCCACCATCGTAACATAGTTCCCTTAAAAAAGCCATATTTTTTTTCTTTGAGCGTTTGGTAGTAGGGAAATTTTTTATATCCAAATCCCTTTCCCTTATGTTTTGCTATGAAGTTAAGGCCGGCTTCTATGCGGTACCGGTGTTTGAAAGATTTTGGAAGTTTTTCCCAAAGTTCACGCCTAAGTGCTCGTTCGCCAGAATTTATTGCAAAAAGAGGAACACTTTTTTGCATAATATTGTCTCGGATTCCTATAAACATATCATATGCATGTGTCAGAACGGGAGAGATAATCTCTGTAATAATTTCCGGAGTAATGTTTTGAAGGTCGGCATCACAAAAAAAGAGAACATTCGCTTGAGTGGAGTCGACGCCTCTCTGAAGAGATTCTGCTTTTCCTATGTTCTTTTGATTTTTCAAAAATTTTACGGATGGAAAATGGGATACTACTTCTTCAGTATTGTCATGTGATCCATCGTCTACCACAATGATTTCATCAAGAATTTTTGTTTGTGAAAGTGCCGTAAGTACAGAAGAAATACGCTTGGCTTCGTTGTAGGCGGGGACAATCGCGGCTACAGTATCTTTTTCTCTTGTCTGAATGTTTTTTTGAAAAAAATTGAGAATAATTTTATAGACTTCAAAACGGCTTTCCGAGAAAAAGATATTATGGTTTTTGTCGTGAAGAATTTCTTTTTGATAGGGAACACGAAGGCGATCTTCAAGAGAGTGAATAGCCTTATAGTCGCTTAGGGGATCATTACTGGAGTGGACCGTAATAACGGGGCAACGGATATTTTCAAGAGATTTTTCTATTTCTTGGTTTGCCTCATGAACAATACGGAGTCCATTGATATGCATTGCTTTGTAGTGAAATGCCTTTTCTCGAAGCTTTTTCTCATCTTTTGGTATAGATTTTGGCCAATATTTTTTAAAATATCCAACTAAACTCAGCAAGGAAAGGTTAAAGGGGAACCGAAGTTGATAGGGAATACAGACATGAAACACACCTTGTACTGGGTATCGAGATGCAAGTATAAGGGCGAGTTGCGCTCCAAAAGAAACACCCCCAAGGATAATTTGATCGTATTCTTGCAGTTTTTTTTGTAGCCCTCCTTCTACCTGATCCAAAAAGTTTTGAAACCGTAAAGCATCTAGGTCTTCAATCCTAGTCCCATGACCGTGCAAAAGCATAATTTCAATATCTGCATCATGGTGTGTGGAGAGGTAATCAGGAAGTTCATTGAAATCTGTTGGACTTCCGGTGTATCCATGAATCAGGAAAAATAATTTTTTGGAATTTCGTTTTAATTGTATGGATTTTCCGTGATTCATAAAGGAGACCTTTAGTACGCAGTTGTCCGGGTGAGATGATAGGGTTTATCATCTTTGTGCTTTTCTTGACCCAAAAGCCAGAGATGATCATTGATAAGAAGAGATAAATATTTTCCAGGTATTTTTTCTTGAAGCTTTTCTTTTATCTTTTCAACTGCATATATAGTATTGGCACGAATTTCTACTTCTTCTTCACTATCTTTTTGTAGCTCAATTTTTTTATCAATTTTTTCTGCAAGTGTTTTTTCGTAGGAAAAGATACCAAGTCTTCGTAATACCATGGGAAGTTTATAATCTGCACAGGCGGTAAGTTCAGAAATATTTTTAAGTTTACCAGGTTCTTCATTTTGGAGGGCTTGAAAAATGTCTGCCACGAGAAGTTGTGCTCTTTTATAAAAATAAATGGTTTTTCCTTTGTATTCTGAAGAGTCATGAAAAGATGGAAAATTCTTTACAATAAGATCAAGAAGTTCAAGGGCATTCTGATTTGCCTGTGAAAGTACATTGAAAAAGTTCCCATCAAATTTTTCAATTAATGTTTTTCCAATTTCATGAAGGATTTGTCTTCTTTCTTCAAAGAGGGGGATATCTACATTTCCTTCCAAAATTTTTTCAAAGTCTTTTTCTGAGATTTGAGCAAGATAATGAGGATCCAAAATAGGGAACCCATTCTCATGGGCTTTTTTGAGAGCAGAAAGCATCCCAAAGGCACCATCTACCTCATTTCCTTGATAATCAATTTTCCATTTTGGATTACCCCAGTAGGAAAAACTTATGGAGTTAAAAACCAAAAGGAAATGAACACAGTTCCTTGGGGAAAGGGCTTTTAGATCAATAGGTGATGCATCAATCCAGTGTTTTGCCGGTATTTGGGCAAAGGAATCACAAAACGCATCAATTTTTTGTAAGTCTATCTGTATAAAGGAAGAGTGTTCTGCTACATAGGAGCAGGATTCTACAATTTTGTTCATAATGCTCACACAAAAGAAAGGGTACCAGGACCTATCTGTATTGTAACACCCTATCTCTATATACTCAAGGGAAGAGGAAAGAAAGATTGACAAAAAATAAAATTTTTGAAAGGTGCTTATAAGTAAACTTATAAGCACCTTTTTTATTTGACAATATAAAATACCGCGTGATAGGCTAGTGAAAGTCTAGCCTCGGGAGAACGATAATGGATGAGAAGCTGGGGGTAACCTACTTCATCCACCAACCGGTCGCATTCCAGGTGCGGCTGATTGGTCCGGATGGTGTGGTCCTCAAAACCTGCGAGATGAACACCAACTGGACCGACAACCAGATTGGTGTGATCGTACGCTTCTGGGAAACCCTTCATGAGATGACGCCGGCGCAGGTGGATGCGTTCATCACGGAGGTGATCCGCATCCGCGAGGAAGTACGCACTCGCACCACCGTGTAAACCACTCACCCCCCCATCCTCCGTGCATGTCTACCCGACCGCGTTCACGGAGGGAAAATCACATCAATAAAAAATGCCTGAGAAAGGCATTTTATTTTTCAAAGGTAAATTCTTTACTTTCATCATCCTTGTACAACTCGTCATTCCAAAATTTTATGAAACTTGGTTTAAGAATCCATATTTTTCCGGAATTTGCGTCATCTTCTATCCATTCCTTTGTAATGCGTTTTGCAAATTCTGGAAAACGTGAGTTATGGAGTGATACCCCAAGTTCAATTTCTTCTTGTGTGCTTGCTATCATACAGGTTCCAACACCTTGTACTGCTTTTCGGTCGGTATGGTTGTTTGGATTATACCAGGCTATGTTAAATGCAACAGTACCATCTTGAAGGATTTGTTGGCTGTGTTTTGTTTCTGTACTGGAGACAAAATAGAATGTACAATCCGGAGTAACTCCATAAAATGCGTTTGCAATCCAAGGTTCACTACTTTTTGGTGAGAGTGTGATCAGTTTTTGTGATTCTAAAAAAACGAAGAGATCATTCATAAGGTTAGTTATTATTGTGAATACATTTTTCTGCATCCCCAAAAAGGAAAGCAAAAAAAGGAACTTCCTTTGATTGTATACGTTTTTGTATAGCATCAAAAGGAAAAGTTGTCCATTCAGGATTTTCATGTCGTACAGCCATAGCAGTGCCATACTGGTCGTTCACGATGACCCAGTTCATACCAAGCTGAGCAACCATGTATTCACCAAGTGCTATGCCCAGAGAATTGACAATCATATTTGGTTCATAGGCTGTCTGTTCTTTGAGCCATGCTGCAAAAACCTGATCGAGAAGCAAGTGCGTTATTTCACCGCCGCTCCAACTTGGTATGTAATGATATACAATCTCATTTGCCATTTCCATTCCAACTTCAATAAAATTTTTGTCTTCTTGCGTAATAGGGGAGACCTGCATGTTCATAAGGATGTGATGTTATACATTATTTTTCAACTTCGCCCCCATATTTTTTTACGGTTTGGCCAGAAAAAGTTTGAGAGATATATTGTTCGGACTGGTCAATATATATTTGGGCTTGTTCTCCAAAATTCTTTTCAAGAAAATATACCAGTGTTGAGTGCAGGTTCTGAACATTCTGTCTTTGGATTGTAAGTTGGTTTGTCTGTGAAGATGGTTCCAGTAAATCCATATCTCCTAATACAAAGTCCAGTTCATGTTCTCGTATTTTTAAAAAAGGGACGTCACCTGCAATTGCAATATTATGTTCTGCAGCTTTTTGCGCCTGGGAGTAGTATTCAGAAAGAAAGTTTTGAAAATTTTCAAATGGGAGAGTTGTTTCACGTTTTTCTTTGGAAAGTATTGTTTTTTGACCTAATATTTCCCAACCTTTTACATCTCCGGTAGACATGAGTATGCTGCTTCCATCCTCACTTATTCTATAGGTATTCCAAACTTTTAGACCAGCATGTTTAGCACGTCTATGGTTTTCAAGTGCATTTTTTGTTTCATCTTTTTTGTAATCATGAAATTCTTTAAGTGCAAAAGGATACGTTTTTTCACTTCCTTCGAGTTGAACATCAACTGAATAGACAATGCCATACGCTCCACGACTTTCATTCTCACCTCCTGCAATTGGGGTTTTGTGTGTAATATAAACTCTTGTTTTTGTTTCTTGTCCGTCTGCAATGGGGTTAAGAAAAACCTTCCACTCACCGGGGGTTTTATTCATTTCCTGTAGAAGCTGTTCTCCTTGAAAGAAAGGCTGTTCTGACATGATATTTTGGAGTAGTTAAATTATGAAGTTATTTTATGCGTAAAAAAATTGTTATTATTTCATTATAGTTTTTAATAAAAACTTTGTAAACAAGGGGGCTTTTCAATAGAGGGGCTTTCGTGTAGAATATAGAACCAGTGAGATCTGGACTTCCGGTAAGGAGTGGTTGTGCAGCAACGGACTATTTGGGGACTCCTTCAAGAGGCAAGGGACTTGGAGTGTACCGCCCAAAGGCGCGCACAAATTCAAGTTGAGCTGCAAAGGGCCGCATTGGGGAGTGAGCTGGACACTGAAGGGTCTGCCGCCGCCTTGCGGGTTGCACTCGTGGAGCAACTTTTCCAAGGTGCCCTGCGCAATCGGCCAGGTATCCTCCTACATCTCTTCCCAGTCTTTTCTGCCTTGTGTGGGGATCGCTCTGACCCAAGGCAGCTCTTTGCAGTAGTAGACTGGGCTCTGTTGGTCTAACTCACCTCTATTACCCAGGCGTCGCCTGTGCTTTTCCCATTGTATACCCACCAAACATGGGCGACCAAACAACACACCTAAGGAAGGTGTTTTTTTATTGCTTGTAAAACTTCATTATGTATTTCTTTATTGCTTGTAGCAATATAGGAACGTTCCCAGCGAAGTTCCTTTTGAGTATAGTCAAGTAGATTGCCATCGAGGTCGGTCATTATTCCTCCTGCCTCTTCAAGAATAATTTGTGGTGCCAAAGTGTCCCACTTGCTTGCACGAAAGTTTGTGTTGATGTGTGCTTCTGCTTGACCACAGGCAATTTTAGGTACTTTGAGAGCACTATCATGAATATACTCACGACATTTAAGTTGTAAAACCACTTCGTCAAGCGCTCTTGCATCTGATCCCGGACTTCTGGTAATTACTCTTGATTCCAAGAGGGAAGTTATAGGACTTACCTGTATTTTTTGGAAGTCATCTTCTTGTTGCATATAAGCGCCTTTTCCTTTTTCTGCCCAAAAAAGCTTATTTTGTATTGGTGCATAGACAAGCCCAAAAAGAATTTCATTATTGGAAAAAAGACCAATATGGATGGCAAATCCATCTTTTCCTTTTATAAAATCCTTTGTGCCGTCCAGGGGATCTACCATCCAGATTCGTTTGGTGTAGTCTGTGGGAATATTTTCATTTTCTTCAGACAGAATCAGATCATCAGGAAATTTTTCATGAAGTAACTTTCTCATCAAGGCGTCGGATTGCTTGTCTGCAGAAGTAACTGGATCAAAAGTATCATTGTTTTTTAATTCTAAAGAAAAATCTTTTTTAAAAAAGTGTCTCAAAATTTCTCCCGCTTGTTGTGCAATAGGAATGATTTCTTTTGCCAAAAGGGAAGGGTGTTCTGACTTCTTTACATTATTTTCATTTTGCATATTTTTTATTAGGTACACATCTTGACAAAAGGGCGTTTTTGTGGTATTTTGCGGCTGCTTTGGAAACATGAAAAGAGGGAAGAAAGTGCGAAACGCAATCTTTCGCTGTGTGGCTGGGTTCATGCTCGGCAGCGTCTCATTTGGGTTGTTGTACTCCATCGACGAGTGGCCGGCCCTCGTCATCGATGGTGTTCATCTCCCGCACCCCTTCAGGCTGCTTCTCTATATCGCACTGGGGGTTGCCCTCTGCATGGTTTTCTCGGGGATCGACCTGATCATCGAGATCTCCGAAGAAGGCGATCGGCCACCCGGCGAGGAAAAGTAGCCTCCAGCCCGTCAAAGCCACCCACCCCACAACACACCCTTGCCCGTGATGGAAGATCCCATCGCTCACGTCACGGGCAGAAAACACACTCATATTTGAAGTGTTTTTTTTATTTTAGCTTTTCATTGTCATTGCGAGGAGTCCGCAGAGACGACGTGGCAATCTACATATAAAAGAGAAACTTTGCTAAAGCATAGTAATTGCCTTTAGGTGGATCGCTTCGCTTCACTCGCGATGACAAAAAAAAGTTTAGAACAAAAAACGGAAGAGCGGGGCTAGGATGAGGTTATTATAGCAGAAATTTGGCTTATGAATAAGAAATTCATAATAAGTAAAAAATAAAAGACTGTGTCATTGCGAGGAGTCCGTAGAGACGACGTGATAATCTACATAAAAGAGAGAAACTTTGCAAAAGCATAGTAATTGCCTTTAGGTGGATCGCTTCGCTTCACTCGCGATGACAAAAAAAAGTTTAGAACAAAAAACGGAAGGGCGTAGTTGGGGTGAAGTGAGCGCTTTAGAATTGTAACGAGATAACACAACAGGGGATTGGGCAAATATAGAGAGTCTTTTTTTGAGAACTCCAATATGCGCCAATCCATAGATCATACCAGGCAAAGAAGAAGCGTATTTTCATATTTTTTTTGTACGTATTTTTTCAGCAAGGAGTAGGCTTTCTTTTGTCCAAGATTCTATGTTTTGGTGCTCTTCTATTTCATGAGAGGTTAGCCACTCAACAGAGCTTAATTCATTTGGATCCAACGGTTTTGCTTCACCTTCTTTGTATTGGCAAAGAAATACTATATCTATTACGTACTTTCCATCGTTGTTAACGAAGGCACTACTTTTCACATAGACCATGTTATCATATATGGTAATGCCAACTTCCTCCAAAATTTCTCTATGAAGTGTTTGTTCGAGTACATGATTTTCTACTTCAATATTTTCTACTTTTCCTCCCACCATTGCGAGGGTTCCTGCACTTTGTTTTTCTTTCATGCTACGTGTAGCAAGCAGCCACTTATCTTGTTTATAAATAGCAGCTTCTACATTTACAATGTAAAAAATAGTGTTCATACTTTTTTAACTTAATAAACCTCCTCCAGTATGCCACTTGGCATCCTTGAGGAGGGGATAGTAAACATCATCCTCTATAGATATTTGTATTTTTTTTAATTCTTCATCCGTTGGAACATGATCTAAAAATTCAATTTTTTGATGAAAGTCTGATACAAGCGCCATGGGAGTACATTCATCTCCTTCTCCCATTTCCAATACTGCGGCGTCTGTCACAGACTGCATGACATTGGTTTGTTCCATTTGCATAATTTTTCCATACAAATCTTGTGTACCAACATAGCTACGTAAGGGATTAAATCCGCAATGGGCAATGGCACGACCAATTACACCAGGGCTCAACATAAAACTGCTACTATCTGCAATAGTAACACCAAAGTCTTTAACACCATAATGTTCACGCACAAAAGTCCAAAGGGCATTCGTGGAGCGCTGTGGATCCTTTGGCCACAAAATATACTGGTTATCTGCATTGGATTCATCTATCCCAGCATTTACAAAAAGAAGATTGCGTTTGAGCGCAAGCATCATATTGTATTTGGATTCCAGAGGATCGGTGTAGCGGTCTGCTTCTTGCCGCACAAGGTTATGTTTTTCTTCACGCGTTCCTTCTATTTTTTTTACAAATCTTCCTTCACAGGTAGAAACGATTTTTGAGGAAACAACAAGGATACTTTTTTCGGGAATATTTCCTAAAGAGTTTCTTATCGCTTCCAGGAGATCATCGCCAGAGCGCAGGAGGGGAGTTTGAATGGGAGTTACGAGCATAACAGGATAGTTCAAATGTGCATAGAGAGTTATACATGGATTTTATCATCAAAATTCATTGTGCACAATGTAAAAAATATTTGCAAAAAAATATGATTCAGTTTATCATATGTATATAATAAATAAAAAAAATATGAGCGTAGAAGGTAGCCGAGAACAACTTTTTGGTGGGGAGAGACCTGCTTATGATACAAAGGATATTCCAGAACCAGAGGAAGGAATAGAGGGACCAAGAAACTTTACAGCACGAATAGGAGATACAGAGGTTTTGGTTGGGAGACCACGTGGAGATGCAGGCCAACCATATGAGCTTTATTTACCACAGGTAATACCCGATGAAATAGATCTCGACGATGATGAAGATGGTCCAGAGAAAATTTACGAGCAAACCATAAGTTTTCGTGGAGGAGAGGCGGTGGCACGGCAGGTCTTTAATAAAGTTTCTGAGAAAATTAGAGATATGGATGCAGCCAGAAAAAATGGTGAGGAAGTCTCTGTTAACGATGTGTACAGAGCCATGCAAAAGTTTATTGATGGGCTTCACATTGATGAAGACGAGGGTACCCATGAAGCGGTTGGGAACCAGCAAGAGGATATTCCAGAACCAGAGGAAGGAATAGAGGGACCAAGAAACTTTACAGCACGAATAGGAGATACAGAGGTTTTGGTTGGGAGACCACGTGGAGATGCAGGCCAACCATATGAGCTTTATTTACCACAGGTAATACCCGATGAAATAGATCTCGACGATGATGAAGATGGTCCAGAGAAAATTTACGAGCAAACCATAAGTTTTCGTGGAGGAGAGGCGGTGGCACGGCAGGTCTTTAATAAAGTTTCTGAGAAAATTAGAGATATGGATGCAGCCAGAAAAAATGGTGAGGAAGTCTCTGTTAACGATGTGTACAGAGCCATGCAAAAGTTTATTGATGGGCTTCAAGAAGAAAGAAGTGCTACTTAAAAAATAAAAAGACAAGATAAAAATACTCTTCAGAAAAGAGTATTTTTATTTAATTATTGTGAATCAATGTAAAATTTGATAAAACTTTGGTAGGCGTTTCGAGTATTCATGGAGGGTTTTATATATCTAAAACCCTCCTACACTACTGCAGGGCATTTTTCAAAATACTCGTGATTTCAAGAATTTCTTCTTCAGGAGTCGTTGTTCTCCTATCTGGGCGGTAAAGAAATTTTCTGGGTTCATAATTCCAAATGCCTGTGTCTCCTTCTTTTCTTGGTATGAGATGAAAATGGATATGCGGAACTGTTTGACCTGCAACTTCATGCTCGTTGAGTGCGTAGTTAAATCCCACGGCACCAAATGATTTTTGAAGTGCTTTTTTTAGGAGTAGGGTAATTTGTAGAATAGAGGCCCATTCTTGTGGTTGGAGATCATCTATTACGGCAATACACCGTTTGGGACAGATAAGTATATGTCCGGGGACAATAGGCATTTTGGTAGGAAAGGCCCAAGCGTATTCATCTTCTAATATGGTGCGCATTTGAATTTCTGGAAGACTACAAAAGTCACATTGGGAAGTTTTCATACCAATTCAAACTTTATGATTTTTACTTTTGTGTCAGGTGTTACTTCACGTTTGTAATATTCTGTATACCTTTTATACATTTCTTCATCTGAAACAAATTTTTCATGTCCGGCCCAGTCTTCCTCTGTTAGGTTTTGGAAAGTCGTTTCTTTTACGTCTATAATTTTTGCTGTCGCAAATTCTTCTCCTGTTTCCCATACCAAAAAATTGAGCACATCACCTTCTGTCAAATCCTTATCATCAAAGAGTCTCCATGTGGTGTCCTTTTCTCCCTGAAGAATAAGTTTACTCAAATTTTCTCTAAATTTTATGGATTTCATAAACTAAGACATTACTTTATATTTTTCTCAATCATTTTAACTTTCTCTTTTTTCCCATAAAGCGAATGTATCGTCATCTGGATCCGTAAGTCGTTTAAAAAATTTTTCAAGCTCAGTATCTGGTGGCGGGGAGTAGTCCATTATAGAGAGGATACCTTTTGGTTTTAATACACGAGCTATTTCTGCTATAAGTTTTGGAAAATCATGTGTGTACTTGGTATCATCGAAGGTTCCTCTGCCATGCACTATATCTATACTGGAATCTGCAAAAGGCATATGGTAAGCATCTGCTTTTACAGGGTTTGCTTCTGCTGAAACTCCTGCCGAGTCATAATCAAGACTTATTGATGTAACTCCTTGTTGGTTTAAATATTTTGAAAGTTCACCTTTTCCTCCACCAAGATCTAAGAGTATAGGATTATCAAGAATATCTTTTCTTCCTGCTTTGTTGAGTTGACTTACCATTGATCTGTAAACCATTGCTGCATTTTCAGGAGTATTTGTAATATCTTGACTTATGGTATGGAATAAATCCTGCATTCTTCTTTCATCCATATACGTATAGATTAGTAATCCCTTTATAAACTTTTTTTCAGACAAATAGAGTCACCGGAGGCTGTGATATCTATTGGGGCTGGTTGTTCTTCTACAAAGCCATTGCGTTTATAGAATGCAATAGCATTGGGGTTTTCAAGAACCGTTCCCGCATAAACAGTTTTATATCCGTTTTCTTTTGCAAAAGAAAGTGCTGTATCCAAGAGTTCTCTCCCAAGTCCTTGCTTACGATAATCTTTCCTTACGATCATTCTTTTGAGGTATGCAATATCCGTGGTTTTTTCAAAAATAGCAGCGGTACCTACCAATTCATTGTTTTCCAGTGCTATCCAAAAGTTACTGCGGTCACTCTTCTGGTATGTACCGGATACATCATAAATATCGGGCCGCTCATATCCAACAAAATGTAACTCGCTTTCATACACTTGTAAAATAAGATGAATCACTTCATCTTTATATGTTTCTGTGTAGGGGAGAATGGTTGCCATCTAAGCTTCTATGTTGTGGAATTTTCCAATGCCTTTTTGAGATCTATAATTGCCTTTTGTTTTGATTCAAAAAGTATGGTAAATAAACCAGCTTCTTTTGCTGCATCTGTATTTGCTTCACTATCGTCAATAAAAAGTATTTCACTTGGTTCAAGTCCAATCTTTTCTGCAATTCTGTTATATGCCTCTGGATCATCTTTTTTCAAGTTGAGACGTGCACCACTAAAAATATCTTTAAATATTCCATTCATTTGTTCTTTTAGTGGTGGCCATTCTTGAATATATTTTGTGGTAAACATATAGATATCTATATGTTTATTTATACTTTTATAAAAAGAAAGAAGTTCTTCATTCAGAAAAAAATATTTATGAATGTCATAATTGGGATCTTCCTTTAAGCTTTCATGAAGTGCATTAAGTTTTCCTGTATAGTTTTCATCCACAGGGAACAGGAGTGTACGAGATAAGTCACTAAGAATGGCTTTTAACATACTGGCAACTTTTTTTAATATTTATTCCCTCTCTACCTTCTGACCATCACTTGTGTCCTCAAGCACATACCCAAGGGATTGGATCTCCTCACGCAGAAGATCTGCAAGCTCCCAATTTTTTTCATCACGAGCTTTTTGTCGGCGATCAAGCAGAGACTGTACATCATCTGAGATATCTACTTTTTCTATATCATGGAGTCTAAGTCCAAGAATCTTGTCAAATTCAATTATGGTTTCGAGGTCTACGAGGTTATCTTTGAGTCCCATAAAGAGTACCGCCAAAGCTTCTGGCATGTTGAGGTCATCTTTCACGGCTTTCATAAATTCCTCATGAATGCGAGGGTCGCGTGCGGTATGCTCTGGAATTTCGCGTACCATACGCTTGAGCTTTTTGTACCCGGCCGCTGCAGCCTCCAGTGCCTCAAAAGAAAAATTGAGCTGCTTGCGGTAGTGCGTTTGCAAGAGGAAGAAACGATAGGCAAGGGGATCAATATTTTTTTCTTTAAGGGTTTGCAGAGTAATAAAGTTTTCTCCAGATTTTGCCATTTTTTCACTATCTATAAGAAGAAATTCTCCATGAAGCCAAAAATTTACCCAAGGCTTTATACCGGTTGCTGCCTCCGTCTGTGCAATCTCATTGGTATGATGCACCGGAATATGATCAATCCCTCCACAATGAATATCAAAATGTTCTCCAAGATACTTTACCGCCATGGCACTACATTCTATGTGCCAGCCGGGGAATCCTTTTCTTCCAAATGCATCCCATTCCATCTGTCTATTTTCTCCTTCTTTGCTCCATTTCCAAAGAGCAAAGTCGTGCGGGTTCTTTTTTTCTCCCATTTCTACGCGGGCCCCTGCTTGGAGTTGTTGATTTTGGAGGTTCGCGAGTTTTCCGTAATCATCAATCTTGGTCGTATCAAAGTATAGGGCGTCACTGGTTTCATAGGTAAAACCCTTGTCCATGAGTGTTTGCACCATAGCAATCTGCTCAGGAATGTGGTCTGTAGCTTTACACCAGGTATTTGGCTCCAAAATATTGAGGTCAATCATATTTTGCTCAAAAGCCTGTGTATACATGCGTGCAATATCCCAAGCGGATTTTCCTTCTCGCTTTGATCCTTTTTCCATTTTATCCTCACCAAGATCTGCGTCACCGGTGATATGTCCTACATCGGTAATATTCATGACATGATTTACTTGGTAGCCTTTCGCCTTGAGAGCTCGGACAAGAATATCTTCAAAGACATAGGTTCTGAGGTTCCCAATGTGAACATAATTGTAAACGGTAGGGCCACAAGTATACAGACCAATGTGTCCGGGAGTAATCGCTTCCAGGGGTTCTTTCTTTCTGCTGAGGGTATTAAAAAGATGTATCATAAGGGATGTATATTCATAATCTATGGTTGAAGTGTAACGGTTTTATCCACTTTTGGCAAGGTACTATTTCTCCAAAAAAGAGAGGAGTCTACCATTAATTTTTGATTGGTTTGCGTAATATGTTTTCTTAAAAAAGAAAGGTATGGTATAATAAACACAATATTTATTGATTTTCCATTTTTATAATGTATGTTTGGAAAAAATAAAAGTGATTCTTTTTTGGGAGTAGACATTGGTGCGGGTGGAATAAAACTTGTGGAGCTCAAAAAAACAAAAGGGCGGCCACAATTGTGGACATATGGTCTTGCTGATGCGGATTTGGATGTCCATTTACATGGAGTGCATCATGATGAGTTGGCAGAAGAACCCATGCCAGAGATTCATCAGATTGCTCCACGTATGCGGCCGGAAATGGAAAAAGAAGAACCAAAAAAACAAAAGTCAACCAAATTTGCTCATTTTGAAGATGATGCACGTGTAGAAAAATACGGTGCTATTTTGAAACAACTTCTCAAAGAAGCAAAGGTGACATCTTCTTACGCAACGGCAAGTTTGCCGGTTTCCTATATCTTTCATGCATTGGTGACCCTCCCAAAGGTAGATGAAAAAGAACTCAATCATCATATCCGCGCAAAGATAAAGAAGATGCTTCCCAATGAAATTGATGATATGCAAATTGTTTTCCAGAAGGTTCCAGATATAGATGGGCGTGATCCAAAGTTTTTTAAATATTTGGTCACGGCAGCTCCCAAACAACTGGTAGCTTTTTATACCGCTATCTTTGAAAAAGCTGGATTGCAACTTCAGGAGTTGGAAACAGAAGCTTTTGCTCTTGCTCGTGCACTTGTGGGTCTTGATAAATCTACATCCATGATTGTAGATATTGGAGCGGAGCGTACCAACTTTTTTATTGTAGATCAGGGACTCCCTATGACCCACAGAAGTATCCAAATGGGTGGGCAGTCTATTGATACTATTTTGGCGGCACATCTTGGAGTAGACCAAAAACTTGCACAACAGATAAAGCTAGATATCAGCGATCAAGAAAAGATGAATGTCCCAGATAGTTTATTTCATCCGGTTATAGACCCTATTATCAAAGAAATTGAATACAGTTTTAATTTGTTTTTGAAACAAAATGGAAATGAAGAAAAAAAACCTGAAAAGATCATCTTGACTGGAGGTTCCGCGGTTTTTCCTTTGTTTAAAGATTTTATAGAACAGCGTTTTCCTATGCGTGTTTTTGTAGGAGATCCATGGGCAAGGGTGGTGTACCAACAGGGATTAAAATCCGTATTGGATACCATTGGGCCACGTATGGGAGTAACCATTGGGCTTGCTATGCGCAACATTGTGTAAAACTGTATTGCAATAATTTTCTTTTTGTAGAATAATGTGAGTGTTGTAGGAAAACCAATATTTTGATATACTAAGTTTGAAGTGTTTAAATTACATTCCTTATGCCCAAAAAAGTAGAAAACGTTCATGTACTTATCATTGAAGATGATTCGTTTTTGGCAAATATTTACAAAACTAAATTTGAAATGGAAGGGTTCAAGGTAAGCGTTTCAGATAATGGTGAATCTGGACTTGCAGATATTAAAAAGAAAAAACCAGATATTGTTTTATTAGATATCCTGCTTCCCAAAATGGATGGGTTTACGGTACTCGAGCATGCCAAAGCAGACAAAGAAGTTGCCGATATTCCCGTTATCCTTTTAACCAATCTTGGTCAAAAGGATGATGTAGACAAAGGGCTTGACCTTGGAGCGGAGGACTACCTCATCAAGGCTCATTTCAAGCCATCTGAAACGGTGGAGAAAGTAAAAAAAGTCCTAAATATTTAGGAGATGTTACAGAGATTGTAGCGTCTGCTTTTTGATGGATTCAAATATGAACGAAACCACTATGAGGGGAGGTGACAAACATGAATAAAAAGGGTTTTACACTTATTGAGCTTTTGGTTGTAATTGCAATCATCGGTTTGTTGTCTACACTTGCTGTAGTCGCACTCGGTTCTGCAAGAACAAAAGCAAGAGACTCAAAACGTCTTTCAGATATAAAACAGGTCCAAACAGCTTTGGAACTGTATTATACCGATCAAAACGCATACCCAAGTCAACAAGGCATCGTTCTTGGAGCTTCTACGACAACCTGTCTAAATGCTGCAAGTGGATTTACGGATGCTGCAAGTTGTGGATCTAGTCCATATATGGGACTCGTTCCATCTGACCCGGGAAGTTTTGAATATCGATACTCTTCTACCGGTACAAGATTTTCGATTACAGGATCTCTTGAGACAAATGTTTCACCACTTAACGCAGGAGCATTTACTGCAACACAAGATGGTATAACAAACTAGTCGTGGATATAGTCAAAAACACCGTTCCTCAAAGGAGCGGTGTTTTTTTGTGGTATAATAGGTATAACTATTATTTTTGATATCCCATATGGAGAATTTTCTTTTACTTTTTGTATTATTTTGTCTTGGGGCCTGCTTTGGAAGTTTTATCCATGCTTGGGTATACAGAAAACATCATGGGCAATCTATTTTCCGTGGAAGATCAAAATGCATTCATACGGAAAAGGCTTTGCGTTGGTTTGAAAATATTCCTTTGGTAAGCTTTATTCTCCAAGGAGGAAGATCCAGATATACCAAAGAACGTCTTTCCTACACGTTTTTTCTTGCAGAACTTGGTTTTGCTCTTGGTTTTTGTCTTATCTTGCTTGCGGACCAGTATGCGTTTTCTTTGCTTTTTTTTAGAAATCTCATTTTATTTTGTATTCTTGGATTTACCTTTTTTTATGATCTAAAATTTGGTGAGATTCACGATGCTTGGTCTACGCTTCCAGCTGTCCTTTTGCTTCCCTTTGCAGTATTTTTTGGATGGCAGAGCTTCAATAGCCTTGCCTGGGGTATTCTCATAGGTTTTGGTTTTTTCTTTTTGCAATATATGCTTTCAAAAGGAAGATGGATTGGTGGTGGGGATGTGCGTCTTGGATTCTTTATGGGGGTAATACTTGGGTTTCCTGGGATTTTGGTAGCACTTATGTTAGCATATGTAGGCGGTGCTTTGGTGAGTTTGGTGCTAGTAGCACTCAAGAAAAAGACTCTCGCTTCTCAGACTCCATTTGGAACATATTTAAGTATTGCTACTTTTGCCACACTGTTATGGGGGACGGCTGTCATTGATTGGTACTTAAGGTTTCTTACAGTATGATAAAAAAAATTGTAGGTGCATTGTGTTTTGATGATAAGGGACGAATCCTTTTAATGCATCGGGATAACAAACCAGAGATAGCCTTTCCAAATCAATGGTCGCTTTTTGGTGGTCATGTGGAAGAAGGTGAAACAGATAGAGAGGCAATTTCTCGAGAGGTAGAAGAAGAAACAGGGTTGTCGGGAATTCCGTTTGACGTTTGTATGGAAAATGTTTCTATTCCTGGGATAGATTGTTTGTATACTTTTTTTCAAGCTCATTTTTTAGAACCCGTAGCTATTAATTTACAAGAAGGGCAGGGATATGGATTTGTTTCCATTTCGTATGCATTGGAAAAAATGGATCTCTCAGATTCTGCTCGTTTTGCTCTTAAAAATTGTGTATGAAACATGAAATAAAATATCGTATAGAATCTATTCACAAAATGGATCATGCACTTTCTGCATTTGGGGCAATTTTTGAATTAGAAAAACAAGTAATTGATATTTATTTTGCAGTGCCAGATGGTGGTGTAGTAAAAATTATAGAAGAGGGGAGATCCCAGACTCTTATAGAGTTAAAAAAAAGAAATTCGGGCTTTGATTTGGTTCAAAATACGCCATTGCAGGATGTAGAGGCAAAAATTGCAGAACTTTCAGAAAAGTATGGAGTAAAAGCAGTATTGCATAGAACAACACATTGTTGGAGTTACCAAGGAATGGAAATTTCTACACATCATATTTCCGGAAGAGGTGATTTTCTTATTTTTACACTAGAAAATGATGAAGATGCAGAGGCCATGGTATCGCAATGTCGTGATCAGTTGAATATAAAAGAAGAAGAAAAAATTACGGTCCCATTTTCTGATCTCCCAGAGACCGGTGAAGTACGTTTGCAAACGCATGTTGCGGTGTTTGTATTTTTGGTACGAGAAAATAAAATTTTCCTTATAGAGCGAGCAAATACTGGGTATATGGATGGTTTTTTTGGACTTCCTTCCGGACATGCACAGGAGGCAGAATCTTTGTATAGTGCGGCTATTCGTGAGGCAGAAGAAGAAGCAGGAGTTCACATCAAGAAGGAAAATTTAAAGCACATTCATACTCGATATAGAAACCGAGGACGAGCATACATGGATATATATTTTATGTGTGAAGAATGGGAAGGAGAACCATTTGCAAGTGAAAAAGAAAAAAGTGGGATCTGTGGTTGGTTTGCAGATACCGAATTTCCTGAGAAAACCGTTGCCTATGTTTTTCAGGCGTGGAGTGAATACAAAAAGGGGAACCCATTTTCTGAAGAAGGTTCCGCACTTATAAAGTAGAAAAGTATGTCAGACAAAAACATAGAAAAAAAGATTGAGAAACTCCGTGCCCAGGTAGATGATCTTCGCTATAGGTATCATGTAAAAAATGATCCGGAGGTTACAGATAAAATGTATGAAGGACTCATGGATGAACTGAAAAAATTGGAGCAACAGTATCCGGAATTTTTATCCCCCGACTCTCCTACACAACGTGTGGCAGGAGAACCCTTAGAGAAATTTGAAAAGGTAGTCCATGAGGTTCCGCAGTGGTCTTTTGATGACGCATTTTGTGTGGAAGACTTAGAAAATTGGGAAGAGAGAAATGCAAAAATTTTGGAAAAAATATATGGGACACGTCCCAAAGATTTAAATTATTCAGTGGAGCTTAAGATTGATGGTTTACATATGGTTCTCACCTATGAAAAGGGGATTTTGCAGACTGCCGCAACCCGTGGAGATGGAAAGATTGGTGAAAATGTTACACAGAATATGAAAACCATTGAAACGGTACCTCTGAAATTAGATGAGCCGCTTGATATAGTTGTTGAGGGAGAAGTATGGATGGGAACAACTATGTTTGAAAGGATGAATAAAGAAAGAGAAAAAAATGGGGAAGTGCTTTATGCCAATCCACGCAATGTTGCCGCCGGAACGATGCGTCAGCTTGATGCAAAAATTGTTGCAAGCAGAAAATTAAGTTTTACCGCATACGACATTTCTCTTGTAAAAGGAGAATCGATACATCTTTCTTTGGAAACGCAAGAGAGTGAACTCAAAATTTTATCCAAACTTGGATTCCTTACCGAAAAGCACTCTACCATTTGTAAAAATATTCCAGATGTAATGAAGGAATATGAAAAGTGGCACAAACGAGAAAAAAGCCAAGAGTTTTGGGTAGATGGTTTGGTATTGAAAGTAAATCAAAAAGAATATCAAGATGCCCTTGGTTTTACGGGAAAGTCACCCCGTTGGGCAATTGCCTTGAAATTTCCTGCAGAACAGGGAACCACAAAAATAAAAGATATATATGTGCAAGTTGGCAGGACAGGAGTCCTTACTCCTGTAGCCTTGATGGAACCGGTGCAGCTTGCCGGTACCACGGTTACCCATGCAACCCTTCATAATTTTGACGAAATAGAACGCCTTGGGGTGCGAGTCGGGGATCATGTTGTGGTAGAAAAGGCTGGAGACATCATTCCAAAAGTTTTGCGGGTTCTTGAAAAAATGCGGGATGGAAGTGAGAAAAAAATTTCAGCTCCCAAAACGTGCTCTATTTGTCATGCGCAAGTAGAGCGAAAAGATATTACAGATAAAAAACAAGGAAAATCTGCGGGATATTTTTGTACAAACAAAAAGTGTTACTCGCAAGAATTACAGGGACTGAAGCATTTTGTTTCCAAAAAAGCTTTTAATATTGATGGGCTTTCTATAAAAATAGTTGAACAACTCCTCAATGAAGGAATAATAAAAAACGCAGCAGATCTCTACACCTTGAAAGTGGGGGATTTGGAACATTTGGAGCGGTTTGGAGAAAAGTCTGCACATAACCTTGTTGGTGCAATAGAAAATTCAAAGCGTGTAACGCTGGCACGGTTTCTTTTTGGGCTGGGCATTCCACAGGTGGGTGAAGAAACGGCACTTCGCATAGCAGAAACATTTGGGAGTATACAAAAAATTCAGAATGCCACAAAAGAGCAATTAGAATTGGTTGAAGATGTAGGCCCAAGAGTGGCAGAGTCCATTGCAGAGTTTTTTGCTGATCCGGATAAAAAAGTTCTCATTGAATCACTCCTGGAAAATGGAATACGGATAGAAAAACAAAAAAAGAAGAACTCACAAAAATTAGAAGGAAAAACATTTGTTCTTACCGGAACACTCTCCACCCTTACTCGTGATCAAGCAAAAGAAGTGATTCGTGCTCACGGTGGATCGGTTTCTTCTTCAGTAAGTAAAAATACAGATTATGTGCTGGCAGGAGAGAGTGCTGGAAGTAAGTTAGACAAGGCCAAAGATTTTAGGATAAAAATTTTGGATGAAGAAGATTTTTTGCAGTTATTGGGAGAAGAGCATCAATTATAGAATTTCTTTTCTAACACGAAGATTGCCACGTCGTCTCTACGGACTCCTCGCAATGACGGAGAGGAGGGGGTCATCCGGAGGCAGAGACAAATTGTCATTGCGAGCTGAGTATACAGCGTGGCAATCTACCTACCTGCACGTAATCCAGTTAATGACAGACAATCTTTATACAATACAAAAAAATTTTGTACAAACAAAAAAAGCCCCATTATTGAGACTCTTTATTGGAGTGTCGACGTCAGGAGCTTGGAGCTCGAGACGATCCCTCCATCACCAGTGACCCCGGGCAAAGGTCGAGACTGGTGGTCCTCGGTCAGAGGGTGAGAGAATCCGTCGATTCGGGTGTGGGTGTTTTCGGAATACCGTTTGTTGAAGGCTTCTATGTCCTTCCGGTTTTCTTCAACTACCTGAATCTTCAGACGTCGACTCGCCAATATATACCATTTTTTATATTTTGTCAAGAGGAGACCTGTGTATAAAACAAAAAAAAGCCTAAATTAAGGGCTTTTTTACATACTTATCCTTTTTTTGGGGTTGGGTCAAGAGGGTAAGCGCTTTTGACCGAGGAAGAAAGCGCTTATCGGCATTGGACACAGACCTCGCGGTTGCCCCAACTTGGTGGACTGCCGACTCCCTGACGATCAGGGAAACCCCTCTTTGCCGTGGTGGGCAATAGCTCTTTCATTTAAGCATAGAAAAAAAGAAATGTCTAGTGTCTCAGAGCAAGAAGAGAACTTGCATAGAAGGCTACATTGTATTAAAATAGGACTAAATTCACTATGAAATTAACTCCGCATGAAATAGAGGAGATTGCTCTTTTAGCACGACTTGAGCTTTCTGACTCAGAAAAAGAAATCTATGCCGAACAACTTTCGGTAATTTTTGATTATATTGAAATATTAAATGAAGTAGATACCGAAGATGTAGAAGAAACCTGTCAGGTAACCGGGCTTATGAATGTGACACGAGAAGATACCGTGGGAGAGCCAAATGATGCGGTTCAACAAAAAATTATAAATGCTTTTCCAGAAAAGGTTGGATCATTACTCAAAGTAAAAAAAGTTTTTGAATAGAGTATGAATTTGAATGAACTTACTTTAAAACAAGCCTATGAGGGGTTAAAGGAAAAGAAATTTTCTTCTGTTGAGTTAACACAGGCTTGTTTGAAGCGTATAGAGGAAAGGAATAAAGACATCAATGCATTTATTACCGTTGCCTCAGAAGTTGCTTTGGAACAGGCAAAACGTGCAGATGAGATGATTGCGTCCGGCCAACAAAAAATGCTTACAGGTATTCCATATTCAGTGAAAGATGCTATCTGTGTGGAAGATATGCGTTCTACAGGATCTGCAAAGATTTTGGATAATTATATTGCACCCTATCCTGCTACGGTTATTAAAAAAATTCAAGAGCAGGGTGGCGTTATTCTTGGGAAGGTAAACTGTGATGCCTTTGGGCATGGTGCAAGTAACGAAAACTCCATGTATGGACCGGTAAAAAATCCACATGACCTCTCCAAAGTAGCAGGTGGGTCTTCCGGTGGTTCTGCGGCATCCGTTGCAGATCATATGTGTATATATGGTATTGCGGAAGATACTGGAGGATCTATTCGTTTTCCGGCAAGTTTGTGTGGAGTGGTTGGTTTACGGCCAAGCTATGGAAGAAATTCACGCTATGGAATCATGCCTATGGCCAGTTCTTTGGATACGGTAGGACCCATTGCAAAAACTTCAGAAGATATAGCAATCATTCTTGAGGCAATGGCCGGAAAAGATGAAAAAGATGGAACAACGGTAGATGTTCCGGTTCCACATTATGGAGAACATTTGGAAGAAGACATTTCAGGTTTACGGGTTGGAGTTCCAAAAGAATATTTTGAAATGGCTGGAATGGATGAAGAAACAAGAGTATTGGTTGAGAAAAAAATACAACAGTTTAAAGAATTAGGATGTGAGTTGGTGGAGGTAAGTCTTCCCTATACCAAATATGCCGTTCCGGTCTATTATATTCTAGTTCCTTCAGAAGACAGTTCAAACTTGGGGCGGCTTGATGGAATCCGCTATGGAGTCCGTGAAGAAGCAGATACTCTTCTTGGCATATATGCACAATCTCGTGCAAAAGGATTTCCTGAAGAAGTAAAAAGACGCATTATGATTGGTACCTATGCATTGTCTGCTGGATACTATGATGCCTATTACCGAAAAGCTCAAAAAGTGCGTACATTGATCAGTCAAGACTTTGAACGCGTTTTTAGAGAGGTAGATGTTTTGGTAACACCAACGTCACCATTTCCGGCATTTGATTTAGGAGAAAAATCAAGTGATCCGCTGGCTATGTATTTGGCAGATATTTTTGTAGGTCCTGCGGCAGTGGCTGGAATCCCTGGCATATCTCTTCCTGCTGGGAATACTACTGCGGGTCTACCGGTTGGATTGCAGATCATGGGCAAAAGGATGTCTGAAGAACTTTTGTTGAGGGTGGGGCATCAGATCCAATAATCATTTATGGAGAAGGAAAAAGAAATAAAAATTTTGTATACCAATTGGCAGGGAGAAACAAGGGTACGAACCATTATTCCAAAAGAAATAATTTTTACAGAGACTCCATGGCATGGAGAAGCTCAGTGGTGTTTGCGAGCACTTGATACGGAAAAAGGAGAAGAGAGAACTTTTGCTTGCAAAGACATTCGTTCTTGGTTTACCACATAACTCACCATAATCATTTTTATGAAGAAAAAACCATACAACCATAAAAGGAGGTTTGGATATATCATGCGTGAAAAAGGGGATTTCCGTCAATCATGGAGAATTTTTCGTATCATGGCGGAATTTGTGGAGGGATATCAATTTCTTTCTGAATTAAAAAATGAAGTGACTATTTTAGGTTCTGCCAGATTTCATCCAGATGAATCTTATTACAAAGTAGCCTATGAAATTGGAAAAATTTTAGCGGAAAATAATTTTACTACTATTACCGGAGGGGGACCGGGGATTATGGAAGCGGCAAACAAAGGGGCATTTGAGGGGAAGGGCCAATCTGTGGGATTAAATATTGAGCTTCCTTTTGAACAAGTCTTGAATCCTTATGTAACTCGATCTACTTCATTTAACTACTTCTTCACCAGAAAGGTAATGCTTACGTCTCCTGCGCATGCTTTTGTGTATTTTCCGGGAGGATTTGGAACCATGGATGAGTTTTTTGAAGTTGTAGACCTTATGGAGTTGGGGATGATGAATAAATCACCAATTATTCTCGTTGGTTCATCATACTGGAAGCCACTTATTAAGTTTTTGAAATCATGTTGCATTGAGGGAGCGGGGTCTATGACCGCAGAACAAATAAACAGCTGGCATGTGGTAGACAGTGCACAAGAAGCTTTTAAATATATTAAAGGACATGATGACGCACATAATCAGACATGTGATCTCTCTGCAGATAACTTTCACTGTTTAGAAAATGTGAACTGGCGAGTTTTTAGAATCATGTCAGAGTTAGTTCAGGGATTTGAATTTGTGAGTGGTCTGGATAAGGATGTTACTATTTTGGGAACAAAAAGTATTCCAAAGAAAAGTCCATACTATCAGTCTGCACTCAAAGTTGGAAAGTTGGCGGTAAAACATGGATATACGGTTATTACAGGAGGAAAATATGGAATTGCAGAGGCGGTAAATCGAGGAGCTTTTCATGAGGGAGGAAGATCCATTGGAATTGGTATGGAAGTTGCTGGCCACAAGGAAGTAAATTCTTACCTTACAGATTCTATTATTTTCAAATTTCCGTTTACCAGAAAACTTATTGTGACAGCACCTTCTGATGCCTTTATATTTTTTCCTGGAGGGTTTGGTACCTTGCACCAACTCTTTGAGGTGTTAACATTGATGCAAACAAGTAAGATAAAGAAACGTCCGGTTATTCTTGTGGATCATAAATTTTGGTTGCCACTTCACAAATTTATCAAGAAGGTATTGGTGCATGATGTAGATACAGTTTCTGATGAAGATGATGAGCTCTACCAGATAGTAGACAACGAAGAACAAATTTTTGAAGTTATTTCAGAGTGGAAAAGTAACTAATTTTTTATGATTCCATACTTTCAATTTACCGTTGTACATCTGGGTCCCATACCTATTCAAGTATGGGGATTTTTTGTTGCGCTTGGAATGTTACTTTCTGTTTTTATTATTTATAAAAGAGCAAAAAGACTGTTTTCAAAAGAAGTGGCAGAAAAACTTATTGATATGGCAAGCTATGCTATTCTCTTTGGTCTTGTTTTTTCTCGGGTCTTTCATATTCTTTTTTATGATCTGTCATTTTACCTGGCTCATCCCATAGATATTATAAAAGTATGGGAAGGGGGACTTTCTTCCTACGGAGGTTTTGTTGGAGCATTTTTGGGTGGACTCTACTACGCCAGAAAAAAAGCATCGTTTTCCAAAAAGGATTTATCAGAAATTTTGGATATCTTTGCGTTTGGAGCGGTGTTTGGTTGGATTGTTGGAAGAGTAGGATGTTTTCTTATCCATGATCATCCGGGAACGTTGTCTCATTCTCTTTTAGCACTCAAAAGTCCGGGAGGACCACGCTTGGACATGGCGTTGATGGAAATTCTTGCCATGATTCCGCTTGCTCTTGCCTTTTTCTTTGTCCGCAAAAAGAAATTTTCCACAGGGTTTTTTGCAGGAATAGTGGCCATGTACTACGGTTTTGTACGATTTTTTCTTGATTTCTATAGAGCCACGGATCTTATCTACTCGGACGTGCGTATTTTGGGCTTGACACCGGCGCAATATTTTTCTATAGTCTTGTTCTGTTTGGGAGTTTGGATATTTTTGAGGAAAAAGAAAAGCTCCTAAAAAGAGGAACATATATTACGGAGAGGTGGCAGAGTGGTCGAATGCGCATCCTTGGAAAGGATGTGTACGGGAAACCGTACCGCGGGTTCGAATCCCGCCTTCTCCGCTAGTTAGGAAAATGTCGGAGTAATTTGTTTTTAGCAAAAAAAAACCGCCTCAAATGGATCTCGAGACAGTCCTAGAAACCGCATGGTTAGGGAATCACTATCTCTGCTATAAATAGCAGGTCAAGTTCTATTCTGGTCCCAGCATTTTTAAGTTCCTCGTGCCTGAAACTACTGGTACACGCACCTTTCGGCTGTTACACAGCAGGCGCCACGTAAGGCGGTCTCATTCATTGTATTAAAATTAATCGGCTTCGTCAAGGGGCATCGCCCAATTTTCCAGACTATTTCAGTAAAATTTTACATACTTAGAAACGTTAGCGGAAATGGTGCCATTTAACTAAAAATTATGAAAAGAGCAAAAAGTATAAAAGCACTGTTAAAGAAGGCTGCTCAACAATTAGAGGAGATCACAAAGGAATACAATAATTCCCTGCATAAGAAGCAAATTAAACCTGAATTGAAGGTGGAAATAAAAAATCTTTTTGAAAATATTCGCTCAGTACTTGACTATCTAGCAAATGAAATTCGTGAAAGTTCGGTTGTAAATAATCAAGGAAGCAAGATTTTTTATTTCCCGATCCTTCCCGATTTGACAAGTTTCGAAAAGTGTATAAATAAATGGTTCCCCGGACTTAAAGATGGTAATCTCGATCTTTATTCATACTTGTTATCAATTCAGCCATTTCAGGGGCAAGAACAAATGTGGTTGAAGCAATTTAACGATGTAAACATAGGAAACAAGCATGTTGACCTCATTGAACAAACAAGAGAAGAGCAAGAATGTGTGGATGTTGACCACATTCAAGGTGGCGGCCTGTCTTATAATCCGAAACTTGCAAAATTCGGAAAGGGAGCAAGAATTTTTGGATCTGAAGTAGACCAAACAACAAATATGCCATTTCCAAATCCTTCAATTCAGGTGAAAAGAATTTTGTGGGTTGATTTCAAATTTGATAGTGTCAATATTTCTGCATTGACGCTTATGCAGAAGTCTCTAAAAGAAATCCAAAAAATTGTTAAGCATCTAAGCAGTAAAATCTAAGTGGCATTACATCTGCTAATACAGTATAGTCGATTCACTCGGTAAAAATTATTTCAAAAATATGACCAAAAATAATCAAAAATTCTCCCTTCATGTCAGAAAAGAGGCAAAAGATAACACATTTGAAGATTGCGATATTCAAGGTGCAAAGATTGATGGGCAAGGAACAAAAATGATAAAAAGTCGCATACTGCATGAATTTATTGAAAAACGTCCTAAAACGTTTTGGCTTATTGTTATTGGCACTGTGCCTGTACTAATAGGATTATTTATTGAATACAAATTTTTGAAATAATTTTTTTAACGCTCACTCACCCAAATTTGGCAGTGGTGGGTCGCTAAGGCTCCCATTTTAGCACTTTCAAACTTCGACTATTCATAGACGTCAGCTGAAATAATTTCTAAAACTATGTATTTAATTAAATTTTTAAACGAAAACGTGGCTGCTGTTCAAGCGCTTTCAACAATAGTTCTTGTTATAATTACGATTTGGTATACATATAAAACGCACGTCCTTTCAAATGTGTCGGAGAAGCAACTTGAACTATTTACAACCCCATATGTAACAATAGAGCGTGATATTGAATTAATTGTAAGCGGTGACGGAAAAAATTTGAGTGAGACGACAGATTTTATACAGTTTTTTTATTCTGTGAAGAACGTGGGAAAAGTCCCTATTCAATTTATCGGGATGTCCGAATTCAATGGTGAAAAAAGCAAATCAGCCAATGATGAAAGTGTGATTTTGTATCCAGACCAAAGTCTTAAACATCACTCAAAGAGTTATAGAATACCAAACACCAAACCCACAGATATAATAGGTACATCTAAAATAGAAATTATCTATTGGGCTCTAAACAGTTCTTCTAAGAAGTATTATTTTTCTAGACATTTTCGGATTGTGGGGAATAAGTACGAAATATTAAATGATGCAGCTGGAATGAGGAATAGTTTTAGAAATTACAACTCGTAATAGCGTATATCTGGCTCGCTCCTGCTGTTGCTTGGGCGGTAGTGCTCGCTGCGGTTGCAACATCAGATATACGTGAACATTAGGAGTAATCAAGTTTTGCACCATCAGATTTATATATAAACAATCAATTTTTTACTTTATGAAGATTTACGTTGCACATTCAAGAAGTTTTGACTTCAAAAAAGAATTATATGAACCAATTAGACAAAGTTCCTTAAATGGTGAACATACTTTTGTTTTACCTCATGAAACTTCTGATGAACCATTCAATTCCAAAGACTATTTGAAAAATGAAGCAGAATTATTAATTGCAGAAGTTTCTGAACCAGCTACTGGTTTAGGAATTGAATTAGGTTGGGCAGACACATACGGAGTTCCAATAGTATGTATTTTCAAAAAAGGTTCAAAAGTATCAGGTTCATTAAAAGTAGTTTCAAAGAACTTTGTTGAATATTCTAATAATAAAGAATTAATTTTTGGAATTGAACAAATTCTGAATCAAATGTAAGAACAAAATATGATTTGCTTGCGAAGCGTGAGTGGACTTCCGAGTTACCGTCGCGCCTCGCGCCGACGCAAACGACGGAGAAAAGGCGGGCGTAAACTCTGCAAAAATGTTAAACTATACTTATTAGCCTTTTTGGAGGAGTGAAGCGGCGGCAGAAAACCAAAAATTTCTTTCCTTTTTATTTATAAGATATGCTCGTTACAGAAATCACCCATCAAATCAGGGAGCTTTTTAATAGCTCCACAATAAAAAAGACTCAAGTTTATTCCAGAAAACAGAGTGGCGACTGGAATCAATTTTGTGCGGCATTAGATACGCTGGAAGATACCTGCTTGGCAATAGAAGATTTCCAAAAAAATTCGAACGATTTATTTATAAAAAACCCATATTTAGCAACCTATGGACTTTTACAAGCTCTTTTTATCCAGCAAGACGCTGTAAACTTTTTGAAAATATCTTTATTTGGTATAAGCAAAAAAATTAATTGTACAGACAATAAATATTCCGAACTTTTTAAAATTAGACAAGTCAGAAATGAAACCATCGGACACCCTGTAAAAAAGGAAAATAGAGGTAATAAATCAAAGTATGAAAATGACGAAATTACCTCTTGTACCATTGACCGCTCATCTTTGAGCAAAGACGGTTTCAGATATAGGTTGTGGATGCACTCAAAAACAGAAAGTAAAACCATAAAATTTGCGGATATCATCAGTCAGCAAGATAAACATCTCGGAAATGAATTAGAAATGGTTATGAAAGAAATTCAAAAAGAAGAGAAAGAACACAAAACAAAATTCAAAAATGAAAAATTAGCCGATTTGTTAAATAAGCCTTCTCTGTATCAGATAAATCTTATTTATGGCGTTCAATGGGGTCACCCTTTAGCGTGGCCTAGTTTTAATCATTATCACAAGCTATATAAAAAGATAAAAAGAGGCTTGGAAAATCGTTATGGTAAATTTGGAGAAACTTTGAGGATTCCAGGAACAGAAGAAGTAATCAAAAAATTAGATTATGTATTTGGCAAAATTGAAACATTTCAACAAACCGGCAATTTTGAAAATTATGAACTTGAAGTTTATATTGACGCTCTTGACGCTGGGATTAACGAGTTAAAAACACATCTAGCAGAAGTTGATCAAGAATTTGAAATATAAATAGTAAAGACTGGAAACATATTTTTAAATTTGCTTTTGGTTTGTTTCCTTTAAAAAATGTAAGTGCAGTTGCAAGGAGCATTTTGAATTGAAATTGTTTTGATTGTAATTTATTTTGTAATGTAAAAAAGAAAAAGCTACCCAAAGAAATTCCCAAAATTGCAAAAAAAACACCTCCGGCTTCATATCCAACATTTCCCCCAAATGCAGGAAAACCAAAATTACCGCCAATAGTGGCACCGACACCAAGCCCCAAGATGCCAAGAAGTATACTTGTAAGAAGACTCAGTAAAAACTGTACAAATGTTTTCATAAACAAATCATTTTTAGGGTATCCAAATTTTTGATTATCTTCTCATCAACCTATTTTTTGTGTAGAGTATTCCTCTTGATAACATGTATGCAACCATATAGGCAAATACAAAAAAACCAAGGATAAGTAAAAGGGCAGAAAATTCACCAAGTTTTATATACGTAAAAAATAAGACAAAAGCAGGGTAGCCGTCTATGATGGGAGCAAGAATAATTGCCATAAAGAGGATAATGGTTGTCCAGCTTGGCTTCAAGTGAATATGTTTCATATTTTTTTACTCAAGTGAATAAATAGAGTGTAATTATTTTTTTGACTCTGTATTCTCAAGAAGGATTCCATTGTGTGATACGGATGGTTGTGTGCAAAGATTCCTATTGAAACAACAGGGTCTTTTTTTTCCAGATTCAAGTTTTGAGCAAGCTACTTCAATACGTCTCTTTCTTGTCTCCGGTTGTTTGGTGGATCGTATCCAACGTATCCAGTCCCAACGGGCAAGGGGAGTGGTATCCATCCAGGTTTTTTTGGCTTCTGTATTGGCAAAAAGAACTTCTTGGAAGTCTTTTGGTATTTTTGGATCTGGCCAATTCTTGGATGGAGTAATGGTAAGTGTGAGTGTATCTCCTGGCTTTATTCCTGTTCCGTTGAGTAGAGCCTTCTCTACCTCAAACCAGTGACTTTCTTTTCCATCCGGCTCCAAGGGGGCCTGAAAATCAAAACCATTGATATTTCCGTCCACCATAACCATCCCACGAGAAGGGAGCTTTTTACTAGCGCTCAGGGGAAGGTGTACAAGGGTAGTGGATCCAATAGTAAGAAGTTTGGTTGTAAAACGAATGGTTGACATAGCAAATAATTGAATACATTTCCCTTTGAGTATACCAATAATTGCTGGGAATTCAAGCGTTTGGTATACTGTGAAGGTAAACATGTTCTCTCACATTAACTATTTTTGTGTACGTAAAATTACCTAATATCAATATCTATGAAACTTCTTCTTACTTCTGCGGGAATACGCAATGAATCTCTCAAAAAAGCCTTATTTGAGTTGGTAGGCAAAACACCCGAACAGACAAAGTTGGCATTTATCCCAACCGCTTCAAATGTAGAAGTAGGGGATAAGGGATGGCTCATTGAGGATTTGGTTTCTTTGCAACAATGTGGTTTTGCAGAAATAGACATTGCAGACATTTCTGCTCTTGAACCGGATCTTTTGAGAACAAAATTAGAAAATGCAGATGTTTTGTATTTTGAAGGAGGAAATACATATCATCTCATGCGATGGATAGAAAAATCCGGATTGACCAAGATGTTGCCGGAGTTGCTTGAAAATAAAGTATATGTGGGAGTGAGTGCGGGAAGTATTATCGTATCAAAAGATTTGGCCCTGCGTATGTCCCAAGAATTATTTGAAGAAGATTTGGATGAAAAGCAAGATATTCCAGGATTGCATTTGGTTGATTATTACGTTGTGCCTCATCTCAATAGTGTTTGGTTTCCAAAACTTCGTAAAGAAAATATAGCTCAAGCGACAAGTGGTATGACAGAAACCATGTATGTTCTGGATGACCAGTCTGCATTGAAGGTAGTGGACGGGAATATGGAAGTCATAAGTGAGGGAGAATGGTATATTATTAATGAATAATTTTTATATGGATATTTTACGTCCTGAATCAGTACAACCCATACCAGATCATGCCAAAAAAGTATTTGATGGTGTTATTTTTGATGTATATCAGTGGGAACAAAAACTTTTTGATGGGACAACTGCCATTTTTGAAAAATTGAAACGTCCGGATACCGTGGTGGTCTTTCCGGTATTGGATGATGGGCGTATTCTTCTGACAGAACAAGAACAGCCAGGTAAGGAGCCCTACATAGGTGCTACCGGTGGAAGAGTGGATGACGGAGAAGATATTTTAGCTGCGGCAAAAAGGGAACTTTTGGAAGAAAGTGGTTATGAAGCAGAAGAATTTATTTTATGGGATGCACAACACCCCACTCCCAAAATAGATTGGGTAGTCTACACCTTTGTTGCCAAGGGATTGAAAAAAGTTGCAGAACTCGAGCTGGATGGAGGAGAAAAAATTACTTTGAAACCGGTTACCTTTGAAGAATTTACAGATCTTGTAGTTCATAATAAAAATTTTGCTGAACAGGAAATTGTAGAAAAAATATATAAGGCAAAGCTTTTTGAAAAGGAACAAAAAGAATTAGAAAAACTCTTTTTGCCATTATAGAGATGCGTATGCATATTTTTAAAAAAATGATCCCTTCTCCAAAAGGAGATTTGAGTATTGCAATTCATCAAAATGAACAAAATACGAGGAAGTTGGCAATTCTTTGCCCGGGTTTTTTGGATTCCAAGGATTATCTTCATCTTGTTTCTTTGGCAGAAAGTTTATGTATAGATGGATATACTGTGGTACGTTTTGATCCAACCGGAACTTGGGAAAGTGAAGGAAACATAGAAGATTATACAACAACGCAATACATTTTAGATATTCAAACCGTACTTGAATATATGAAAAAGGGAGGAGAATATAATGAGGTATTGCTTGGAGGACATAGTCGTGGCGGACAGGTTTCTATTCTTTTTGCAGTAAAAGAGAAAAGCATCTCGGCAGTTCTTGCCATCATGCCATCCACGGGTCCTATGGTAGGAAAAAAACGTGAAGAGTGGGAACAGGAACATATCCATATTTCCAAAAGGGATCTCCCCAATGATATGGAAGGTACAAGGGAATTTGCTGTTCCATTTGCTCATGTTTTGGATAGAGACAAATACAGTGCCATGGAGGTAATCAAGGATCTTCATGTGCCCTTTATCTGTGTGGCCGGCGGGCAAGATGTCATTGTACCAAAGGAAGAAATTGAAGAACTGTTCTCTTTTGCCCATGAGCCCAAAAAATATATCTTCTTTCCTCAAATTGGTCATGATTATAGACGTTCAAAGAAAGAAGTAGAAGAAGTAAACAAAAAAATTATCTCTGTACTCCATACCATAGTGAAAAAATAAAAAATGGAGTTATACTGCATTTTTTCTGAAAATATGGTATAATAGCAACAGATAAACATTTATTTTTCACAAATAAAATTATGTATAAAAAATATATTCCATTTTTACTTTTTGCAACGCTTTTTTTGGGTGGTTGTAGTATGTCATGGAAGATGGGATCCGTAACACCAGCTCCATCAAGCCAAAAGCCAGGGAGTGAGACAACACAACAGCCTACCAATGGAAACCTCACTTCTCAGAGTCTGGATCAAGAACTTCAAAAGCAAGGAACCTTAAAGAAATTTAAGGACCTTGGTGAATTGGCCATGTTTCTCAAAAATAATGAACCGTCAGCCTTGGGTGGCGGAATGGGTGCCGGCGGAAGTATGAAGATGGAAACCATGGCTATGGCAGCTCCAATGATGAATGATGCGGTTGCTGGTGCACCAGTACCTATGCCCACAGCAGCAAATACTTCGGATTACTCACAAACAAATGTTCAAGTGCAGGGAGTGGATGAATCAGATATTATAAAAACAGATGGAAAGTATGTTTATGCGGTCGTAAAGAATGATCTCTTTATTTTGGATGCGTATCCTGCTGAAAACGCTCAAATCCTTTCAAAAATCGCTTTCCGTTCTCGCCCACAAGAACTCTATATTTCAGGAGATAGGTTGGTTGTTTTTGGAAGTGATACACAATTTCAGCCTATAGAGACATCAAAAAGTTTTGCACCTTGGGGACAGAGTCAGTACACCTTCTTTAAGGTTTTTGACATCTCTGACAAAAAAAATCCAAAGCAAATAAAAGATATGGATTTGGAAGGGAATTATAATAATTCCCGCATGATTGGGAATTATGTTTACTTTGTAACTGATAAATATAACTCCTTCTATGGCGGTGGTCCGCGTCCACTCTTGCCGGAAATGATTGTAAATGGTGAAAAAACGGTAATGGATTGTAATGACAAGCCAAATTGTCTTTTACCGGAAGTGTATTATTTTGATGTTCCCTATAATAACCTCAATTATGTAACGGTTTCTGCCATTAACATTGTCAACCCAGACATGCCCGTGAGTGCAAATGTTTTCCTTCTTCCTTGGCAACAGAATATGTATGTTTCAGAAAATGCCATGTATCTTACGCACACAAAATATTTGGATGAATCAGAAATAGAGTTTGAGGTAAGTAAAACACTCTTTTTTCCTCTTTTGAATGCTGAAGATAAACTCAAAGTTCAAAAAATTGAATCGGTAGAAAAATTCATTCTTTCCGACTGGGAAAAGAGAGACAAAATCCGTCAGATTCTTTATGCATATGCAGATTCTCAGACGCCAGAACAGCAGAAGACACTTCAGGATCAATTTGATACCATGATGAGAGAAAAATATTCCAAGTTGATAGGGGAGATAGAAAAAACTGTTGTTCATAAAATTGCTTTACAAGATGGTCAGATCCACTTTGAAAAAACAGGAGAAGTTCCCGGAAGTGTTCTCAATCAGTTTTCTATGGATGAATCAGGAGGATACTTTAGAATTGCTACGACTCGTGGAAATCTCTGGAGTCAATATCTCACGGATGAAGAAAAGAAATCCTTTAGCAATCTCTATGTGCTTGATGCAGATATGAAGATTGTGGGAAGTCTCACCAATCTTGCACCAGAAGAACGAATTTATTCAGTGAGGTTTATGCAAAATAGGGCATACATGACAACATTTGAACAGGTGGACCCACTATTTGTAATTGACTTACTGGATCCAAAGGCGCCCAAAGTCCTTGGAAAATTAAAAGTGCCAGGATTCTCAAATTATCTTCACCCCTATGATGAGAATACGCTTATTGGAATAGGAAAAGATACTATGCAAAATTCATATGGTTCTGTTGTAACAAAGGGAATCAAAATTTCACTTTTCGATGTATCAGATGTATCAAATCCAAAGGAAAAGACAACGGCAACTCTTGGAGATGGAGGAAGTGATTCCATTGCACTCTATGATCATAAAGCATTCTTATTCTCAAAAGAAAAAAATCTTTTGGCCATTCCCGTAAGCTTGCGAGAATCAATTGGGGGAGAATCTTGGGGAAAACTTACTTTCTCTGGTGCTGCGGTGTTTGAAATAACTGCAGATAAAATTGAACTCAAAGGAAAAATTGATCATTCCGATGGAGGAGCACCTGCTGAAAGTGATTTCTTTTGGGGATATAACTACTATGATAATAATGTACTTCGTTCTTTGTATATTGGCGATGTTTTATATACATTCTCAAATATATATCTCAAGGCCCACGCGCTTTCTGACTTGTCTGAAATATCTAAAATTGAACTAAAAAAAGATAAGAATCAGCCAGATTTTGAGGTGGTAAACTAGTCAAAAAAAGAGAAGCAGAAGAAAGGGTGCACACAGTTTGCATTCTTTTTTCTTTATGTTATGATTACAGCGATGGAGGGTTCTAATTTTAAAATTTCTCCGTATGTAATAAAAACAAAAATTTACTACGTTGGGGGTGCAATCTTAACAAATTTTTTATGAATAAACTATATAGGGGGATTGTACATGCTTTCAAAATACTGGTTATAGTGGTGACAGCAATTGTACCAGGATTAGGACCTCTGAGTTTGATTACGCCTGCATATGCCACAGGGAATCCTCTGGAGCTTACCAGTGTTGACTCGAGGTACTACCAGCAATTATATACGGATGATAATTCCATACCGGAATCATTACCGAGTACCACGCTTTCTTTAGAGTGGAATATCGTGTCGCATACAAATTTTGATCATTATGCGCTTGCCGTAGGGGATACTCCCGGGAGTATCACGGGAATATTACCTACAGGAGGTTGGTTAACAACACGAAATAACTCTCTTACGCTTACGGATCTTCCAAGCGATGGTCGCGACTTTTATATAAGAATTTTTGCAAACAATAGTAGTGGTTACGAAGTTGATTCAGGGCAGTTTTCTGCAAAAACATACAAGTTTACTTCAAACACAGGAGGTGTCGTTGAGGTAGCAGCAAACATAATACAACCACAAGATGGCACGGTTCTCAATACAGACTCGATAACAGTCCAATGGCAAGATGTTGGGGCACAAACATATGATCTTTTCGTAGGAACAGCTCAGAATAAAGAAGCGTTTGCTACCTATACCGGAATACAAACAACACAAAAATTACTTGATGCCAACCTTCCAACAGATGGTTCTTTGGTGTATTTGACACTCAGAAGCAATTTTGCGGGAAGTGGAGCATTGGAATCCCAAAGTACTTTTTCGGTAGATGTGAGTGGACCTGTCGTTGAACCACCGGTGGTGGATCCTGCATTGAGCCCACTTCAGCTCACAGCTCCTGACTCTTCCTTTTACCAACAACAAAATACAGGGGATACCTCTGTTCCTCAGCAGTTGCCATCTACAAGTCTTACACTGCAGTGGAATCCTGTAGTAGACTCACGTTTGGATCACTATGCGTTGGCCATTGGGGACTCGGTAGGAAGTATCTCGGGCACGCTTGCAGGAAGTGGTTGGTTTACAACAAAAACAAATTCCATTACCATTGATAACCTTCCAGAAGATGGAAGAACGTTTTATGTACGCATTTATGCAAATAATAGCACGGGTTACGAAGTAGATCCGGCACAATATTCTGCAACGGGATATAAATTTACAGCACATGTAAGAAATATTGTTCCACTTGCTTCTCAGATACTCCAACCTCAAAATAATGCAGTACTCAGCAGTAAGAATGTGACGGTATCATGGCAGGAGGTAGATGCAAATAGTTATGATCTTTTGGTAGGAACAGCACAAAATCCAAGTCAGTTTTCTGCATATACAGGATTAAATGGAACTCAGCAACTTCTCAATACTAATTTACCCTCAGATGGATCTGCTATCTTACTGACTTTAAAAAGCTATTTCGATAACAATGAAGTTCGGGTATCCAATAGTAACTTTTCTATTGATATTCCTGTCTCTGTTGGTGGAAATCTTACGGGAATTTGGGCAAATAATGGGGAAGATAAGGTGACCAAAGATGAACTTCGGTTCAGTAATAACCCAAATAGTATTGTGAATAGTGCCTGGAATGGGCAACAAGTACAGTTATTTGGTGCAAAAAATGAGGTGGTAGCTTTTAACTTAGTGTTAGAAGCGGGCAATACCGCAGCTGGAAACCTAAATGTTACTTTTGATGAGCTTACAGGGCCAGGCAATTATAGAATTGGTTCTGCACCCTATAGTGGAGATAAAAATACCCTTTTTGACTGGACCAATCGAGATATTGAGCTCTTTTATGTTCGTTATCTTCAAATAAAAGGTGTGAGTACCCTTGGCTATGGACAGTATGACCAGAGACACACGCCATTGCGTTTGCAAAGACCACATGATGCACGTGGATGGGGTACAGGATATAATTGGACAGATAGACCAGATCACGATAAATACTACCCAGATATTGCAGTTCCTCTGGAGTTGGAACAACCATTTACAATTCCCTCAGGTGAGAATCAAAGTATTTGGGCGGACATCTATATTCCAAAAGATGCACCTGCTGGAATCTACCAAGGGCAGGTAAAAGTGAATCAAAATGGGAATATTTCTTTTGTTCCGGTTCAACTTGAAGTAAAAAACTTTGTATTGCCGGATGAACCAACTTCAAAGACCATGCTTTTTATCTCAGGAGAACCGGATGGTCAAATTCAAGGAAGGTATGGATATACAAACTCTACTTTGGTGGATAATTATTTTCTCATGGCACACCGACACAAAATTTCACTGATTGATGAAGGTGCAGGAAATAATAGACCAAATGATGCTTGGATTCCACGTTTGAATGGAAACCTCTTTACGGCACAAAACGGATATAAAGGCCCTGGAGTTGGAGTAGGTAATGGAGTATATTCTATTGGAACCTATGGAGCCATTGCTTGGGCATGGAATGATAACAGAGACTTTTCAGGGAGCATTTATGATTGGCTGGATAGAGGAGAATTACAAAGACATGCTGATGCCTGGCAGAGTTGGTTTAACCAAAATGCCCCAGATGTAGAGCACTTTGTATATCTTATGGATGAACCCGGCGGAAACTATGACAAACTCCAAAGATGGGCACAAGATATTGAGCAAAGTAGCGGTCCAGGAAGTGCGCTTATGACCTTGGTGACGGCTGGAGCAGATACGGGAAGAACACAGATGCCTTCTGTAGATATTTCTCCGACTACCTTTTCTGTGGCACCAACGGATTGGGGAACAAAAAATACCCCATTCTACAAAAATGATCCAGGAAAGAGGCTTTACTTCTATAATGGCGCACGACCAGCAACAGGAACCTTTATGACAGAAGATGATGGTGTTGCTTTGCGTACCATTCCTTGGACACAGTATAAGGAAGGGATTGATAGATGGTTTTATTGGGAGAGTACCTATTACCATAATTTCAATGGTTCATCACAGGATGAGGGAAATGCTCCTCATACAAATCTCTTTACCCATGCTCAAACCTTTGGAAATCAAACTCAGTATGACAATAGCACGGATCCGGAAGGTGGAAGAGGGGAAACGGGTGCCAGTCAGTATACTCCAATAGGAAATGGAGACGGAGTATTGTTTTATCCTGGAACCGATGTTCGGCATAGAGAAGAGTCCTATGGTATGAATGGTCCAATTGCGAGTCTTCGTTTGAAATACTGGAGAAGAGGTATTCAAGATGCAGACTACCTTGCTTTGGCAAGTGCCGTTGACCCACAAAGGGTAGATCAAATAATTCAAGAGATTATTCCTAAAGTATTGTGGGAAGTAGGTGTAGAAGAACCTGGAGCAAGCTGGAAGCACACAGACATTAGTTGGTCAATTGATCCAGATACTTGGGAAGCTGCACGATTAGAACTTGCACAAATAATAGAATCAAGCAATCCAGGCCCAGTGGAACCACCAGTTGAAGTTGATGCCGATGCGGATGGATACTCTTCAACAGTAGACTGTAATGACAATGATGCCAGTATCCACCCAGGAGCTACAGAAGTACTCTACGATGGAGTGGATAATGATTGCAACCCAGTAACACGGGATTTCCTTGATGCTGATGCGGATGGGTATAACTCTCAGATAGATTGCAATGACAATGACGCGAGCGTACACCCAGGGGCGATTGAGATTGCCAATAATGGCAAAGATGAGGACTGTGATCCGCTTACCCCAGATCAACAAGATGTACTTGCGCCTACGGTTACTCTCCAGAGTCCCGCAGCTCTTGAGCAAAATGTTTCTGTGGATGTTGTTCCATTTATTACCTTCAGCGAGGCAGTGGATCCCGCTACCGTAAATTATACAAACTTGCAACTCAGACGTATGAGTGATGATACGGTGGTATTCTTGAATAGCTTAACACTTAACTCACAAAATAAAGTTGCAACCTTCAATACAACACTGCCACTTGACTATGGGGTATCTTATTACTTTGCCGTTGAGAATGTGAAAGATGTAGCGGGAAATGTGTTGGCGAATTCTTGGACTGTGGCAAACAAGTCACAACACAGTTTTACCGTAGAAGCGCAAAGTGTTCCACCACCACAAGATGTTTCTCCAGTTGGGTTGGTGGGGGACTATCATTTTGATTTTGATCTCACGGATGCATCACCTGCTTCACATAATGCTACACTTTCAGGGAATGCATATATAAATCCTGTATTTGGTCATAGTCAAGGATCACTCACTTTGGATGGAAATGCAGATTATGTAAAGGTTCCAAATTCCGATGATACCAACCTTGGTATTTATGGTCAGAGGAGTATTTCTCTCTGGTTTCAAGCTTTTGACATCTCAAAACGTCAGGTTTTGTATGAAGAGGGTGGAACGGTGCGAGGATTATCTCTCTATATTGACTCAGGAAAACTCTATGTAGCAGGATGGAATACTCCCACAAATGAAAGTGGCTGGCAGGGGACGTATTTGTCTACCGCAGCTATTCAGTCTGGTGTTTGGCATCATGTTGTTCTGACATTAAACGGGGGAACAACATTACAAGCAAAAGCTTTGAAGGGGTATGTAGATGGAGTACTTTTCGAGGAAGGTATGGGATCCCAACTCTGGGATCACTCAGGCGGTATTGGAGTAGGAGCTGTAAATAGTGATACGCTCTTTCACGATGGAGCAAAGTCTGGTTCCGGTGCGTCTTCACTTTTGGGATCAATTGATGAACTCAAGATTTACAACCGAGAATTGGATGCCTCAGAGGTTGCATTGCTTCATGACCAGGCGTCAGATGCACGACTTCCTTTTGAAGTGAAGAATGATCCGCTTTCAAGAACAAGTTTGGTGATGCAGCTTCCCTTTGTGATTGAAGGAACGTATGCTTGGGACTATTCAGGACTTGGAAATAATGGTGAATTAAAAAATGGTGTACAAGTGGTTCAGAATGGAAAGTATGGTGAGTCAGCTTCATTTGATGGAGTAGATGACTACATTCACTTTAAGGATAGTCCGCTTATGAATACTGCGGTACAAACAGCAAGAAGTATTTCATTGGTATTTAATCCAAGTGCTGTTTCTTCTCGTCAAGTTCTCTTTGAAGAAGGAGGAACCTCAAGGGGGCTCAATATCTATATAGATGCCGGACATCTGTATGTTGGTGGTTGGAATGAACCTACCAACGAGTCTGGTTGGAGGGGAACCTTCTTAGATCTGGGAACTATTACTCCAGGAAATTGGTATTCTGTTGTACTCACACTCCAGGGTGGAACAACACGTACACAAGATGCTCTACGAGGATATCTCAATGGAAGCCTTCGTGCGTCTGGTGAGGGATCACAGGTGTGGTCTCATAGTGGTGACATTGGAGTTGGAGCAACCAACAATGATACGAAGTTCCATGACAAAAATCAATCTGGAACCGGAACACAGCCATTTTCTGGTTATATGGATGATGTACGGGTATATAACCGTGTTTTAACACAACCTGAAATATCCGCTCTATTTAGCCTATAACTCAGAATTTAAAAAGAAAAAGGGGCTTCTTTTTGCCCCTTTTTTGATCTCAAAAAATTTGATACAATGGTTTTGGTATGGATATACAAGCAGCAAAAAAAATATTGAATGATACGTTTGGGTTTCGTGAATTTCGAGAGAATCAGGCAAAGGTTATAGAGGCAATACTCAAGAAAAAAGATACACTGGTACTCATGCCAACGGGTGGGGGAAAGTCACTGTGTTTTCAGATACCTGCTCTTGTGTTTGAGGGAGTTGCAATTGTGGTGAGTCCTTTGATATCTTTAATGAAAGATCAAGTCATGAGCTTACAGCAAAATGGAGTACCGGCTGCATACTTTAATAGTTCACAAAGCATGAAGGAGCAGGATGAAGTGGAAGATTTATTTCAAAGGGGAAAACTTAAATTATTATATGTTTCTCCAGAAAAACTTTTGAGTCCACAAATGCTCTTCATGCTTTCCAAAAAAACCATAAGTTTATTTGCTATAGATGAAGCACATTGTATCTCAAGTTGGGGACATGATTTTCGTACAGAATATACCAAACTTGGTATATTAAAATCTCAATTTCCGGGTGTGCCCATTGTGGCACTCACTGCAACGGCAGATAAACTTACCAGGAGGGATATTGTCGATCAGCTTTGCATGAAACACCCTGAAATTTTTGTTTCTTCTTTTGATAGGCCAAATCTGCGCCTCAATGTATTGCCAGCAAATGGACGGATCCAATTTATCAGAAAGTATATTCAGGGGAAAAAAGAAGACTCGGGGATTATTTATTGTTTATCTCGAAAATCAACAGAAAAGGTTGCGGATCAACTCAAAAAAATTGGGATATCAGTTGCTGCCTATCACGCAGGGATGGAAAAATCAGAACGTGAAAAGACGCAAGAACAGTTTGCAAAAGGGGACATTCAGGTAATGTGTGCCACGGTTGCTTTTGGAATGGGGATTGATAAGTCCAACGTTCGTTATATTATTCACTATAATCTTCCAAAAAATATAGAGAGCTATTATCAGGAGATTGGGCGTGCCGGACGTGATGGACAGCCTGCAGATACTTTTTTGTTTTATAGTTTTGCAGATGTGATTACTCTTCGAGAACTTATACGTGAAAGTAAAAATAACCAAACACAGTATTCCAAACTGCAGCGTATGCAACAGTATGCAGATGCACTTATCTGTAGGAGAAGAATACTCTTAAACTATTTGGGACAGTCTGTACATAAAGATTGTGGAGCCTGTGATGTTTGTGATGCTCCACCAGAATTTTTTGATGGAAGCCTCATAGCTCAGAAGGCACTCTCTGCCGTTTTTCGACTCCAGGGAAGAGTTTCTGCGGGAATACTCATAGATGTCCTTCGTGGTTCTCAAAGGCATGAGATTTTATTTCATGGATATGACAAAATTAAGACCTTTGGGGTAGGAAAAGACATTTCTCCACCCGAGTGGCAGCAGTATATTATCCAGATGCTCAATCTAGGCCTTTTGGAGATTGCCTATGATAGAGGAAGTACTTTACAGATAACGGATTATGGGAAGGAAGTTTTGCTTGGGAAACAGAAGGTACAGTTTGCAAGGTTATTGGATAGAGAAGAAACCATAAAGCGGCAACAACAGCGTTCCACAACACGTGAATCCGCACAAGAAGAACTGTACTTACTTCTCAAAAAATGGCGGCAACAGGTGGCAAAAGCAAAAGATATTGCAGCCTATCTGGTTGCCTCAGATGCAACTCTTGAGGAAATAGCACAGAAGCTTCCTTCCACAGAAGAGGATCTTCTCAGCATAAATGGAATTGGACAAACAAAGTATAGAATGTATGGTGAAGAGATTCTCCAGTTGCTCATGGATTTTCTCAAAAAAAAGACAAAAGAAGGAAAAAAAATCCAAGGCGCAACCTATGTAGTAACCTTTGACTATTATAAGAAGGGATGGAGCCCGGAACAAATTGCAAAAGAAAGGAATTTGAATACGGGAACCATCTATGCACATCTGGCAAAGCTCTATGAAATGGGGCAACCAATTGAAATTGAAAAGCTGGTAAACCAAGAGCAACTCCAGCAGGTCATAGACTATGTAGATAAGAATGGTTATCCGGAAAAGTTGAGTCCCGTATTTGAATATTTTGAAGGGAATATTCCGTATGAAACCTTGCGTTTTTCTCTTGCACATTATAAACTTGTTAATACTAAATAATATTCTATGGAAGACGAATACAAGGAAAAACTTACCGAAGAACAATATGCTGTTCTCAGACAAAAGGGGACAGAGGCTCCTTTTTCGGGAAAATATTATAAACATCATGAGAATGGTATGTATCAATGCGCTGCATGCGGTGCAGACCTCTTTAGTTCAGATGCTAAATTTGATTCTGGGAGTGGTTGGCCAAGCTTTGATAAACCAGAAAATCTTGAGCATGTGGTGCTTACTACAGATACAAGTCATGGAATGATGCGTACCGAGGTCACTTGTAAGGCTTGTTCATCTCATCTTGGACATGTATTTAATGATGGTCCCACAAACACAGGGCAAAGATATTGTATTAACTCTTGTGCCTTGGATTTTAAGAAAAAAGGTGAGGACTAGAAAAAATTGAATTATAAAAAAACGAGTAAAGAACTCGTTTTTTTATTTCTTAACAAAGAGTTTTAACTGTGATATACTGTTGTAACTAATCATTATAATTATGTAGTCTATGCAAGACCTACAGGAAATTTTTGTGAGAATAGAAGAAAATAAAAAAAAGCTGAGAGAGATAAACAAGGCATATAGAGAAGCACTCTCTTCAGTATCTGAATATACGGATGTTTCCGATGAGCTTAAGACCTTTCGTGAGAGAAAAAAACAGATAGAAAACACGGTAAAAGAACAATTTTCAAAAGAATTTATTCAGATGGATGATATAAAGATTGATATTGAATCAGATCAGGAAATGTTAACTGATATTACCCTCAACCAGTATGTAAAAGGACAATCGGTAAGTGTAAATGACCAATACGAGAATGAATATGAACCAGTTTTTACTGTAAAGTTTAAAAAAGTAAAATAAATGGAAGCATTATGTCACGAGAAATTGTTTTTGATATAGAAACCATTGGAGATATCCGCGATATCATGAGTATGAAAATCACTGTGGTATCCATTTATGAATTTGAGCATGATTCATATAGATCTTTTGAAGAACATGAGCTTTCAGAGCTTTGGCCATTGCTTGAAAAAGCAGAAAGAATAATAGGATATAATAGCGCACATTTTGATCTTCCTATCCTCAATAAGTACTATGCAGGTGATCTTACCCAAATTCCTCACTTGGATTTGTTGAAAGTCATCAAAGATTCTTTTGGAAAAAGATTGAAATTAGATGATGTAGCAAAGGCAACATTGCAAATACAAAAAAGTGCAGATGGACTGCAGGCTATGGAGTGGTTTAAAGAAGGAAAAATTGATTTGATAAAGGAATACTGTGAGCAAGATGTAAAAGTGACAAAGGAAGTGTATGAATACGGAAGAAAAAATAAAATGATCTATCACTCTACCCTTACGGGGGATCTTATGCCTATTGCAGTAAATTTTGATCCGGCTCCCGTAGGAATGAATGCCAGTGGTCAACCCATTGGTTCCGGTATTAACCTTACTCTTCCATTATAAAATTACACAGAAATACGGAGAATAGATTCACGAATACGGGTAACATCTTCATAATTAATGGAACCGGTCCAGTTTCCGAGTTGCTCTGCGGTAATGCGTTCACTTCCCGATGATCCAAGAAGCACCACCTCATCCTCTATGTGTACATCTGGGATATCTGTTACATCTACCATAACTATATTCATGCAAACGCGTCCTCGAATAGGGGCGCGTTTTCCGTGTATGAGCACATAGGCTTGATTGGAAAGCTTTCTATCATATCCATCATAATATCCAATAGGGAGAATTGCCAATCGTGTTTGATGGGTTGTCTTGTAGGTGCAGCCATAACCAATAAACTGTCCGGCATCGATTTCTTTTACCTGGGCTATTTTTGTTTTCCATGCAAGTGCAGGGGAAAGCATAAGGGGACTTTTTCCAGATGAAAGATAAGAAACATAGGTTTCGTTGGAAGGCCAGAGGCCATAGGAAGCAATTCCTGGTCGTACCATGTTAAAATGAGTTTCTGAGAATAGCAGTGTAGCCGCTGAGTTGGCACAATGCTTAATGGGAATAACAATTCCTTTATTTTCAAGTTCTAAAAGAATATCGTGAAAAGTTTGGAGCTGTTGCATGGCATAGCTGTGGTCAGTGGTGTCTTCAATATTTGCAAAATGTGTGTATATACCCTCAAGACGAAGATGTTTTTTCTTCTTGACCTCTTTACAAAAGGTCACAAGTTCATCTTTTTTGAGGCCTTGGCGATTGTTCCCAGTTTCTGCTTTTACATGAACATCAATTTCTTTCCCAGTAGTAGCTCCAATTTTCTCTAATTGCTCTAAGGTTTCTGTATTATAAACTACCAGTTTGACATTGTTTTCTACTGCTTCTTGGAGTTCGTGAAGCTGGATATATCCAAGAACAAGTATGGGAATATCTTTGAGGATAGTTCGAATTTTTTTTGCTTCAAATAATGCATTTACACAAAGCCAATCCGCTCCAAAATCTGCAAAAATTTTTGCACATGTAAGAAGATCATGACCATAGGCATTCCCTTTCACGCAAGGTGCTAAAAGGACATGCTCACCAACGATACTGCGCAGAAGGGAAACATTATTTTTAAGAGCATTTTCGGATATTTCTACCCAAGTGAGTGGATGTTTGTTCATAGATTATTCTGGAGGAAAAAAAGCATCAAGCAGGTGATATGGGCGCATGATGATACTTATTATGATAACAATAAAAAAGACACCAAATACATGAAACAGTGCTGGGGATGTAATATTCATAAAAAGTAAGGAAACAAAGCCAGAAAGAAGACCCACATAAAAGCTTTTGTGCAGAATATGGTTTTTTATCTTATGCAACAATCCCAAGAGAGTAAGTATAATAACACTTAAATAGATAAATGCTCCGAAAATTCCAATTTCTACCAATAACTCAAAATATCCCCAGTCAAGTTGTGTTGTGGCTATTTCTTTTGACTCATAGGTATCAAAGTAGGTAACTTCTGCACCAAGACCGTTACCAAAAAGGGGGCTCGTTTCTATTTGTGCCCAAATATCTGGTAGGAGTGCCATTCGTGTTTTTGTACTTCGTTCGGTATCTGGGTTTATAAGACTGGTTACTCGGGTTGTAAAAAGGTCAAATCCAAATGTTTTCCCTTGGCTTGCTGTAAAATTGATAGATACAAAAAGGATAAAAGATATAAGAAGTGTAAATAGCATGATCTTAACCCAACTTAGAACGTTATGACGATACAAGAGCACAAAAGATCCAATTCCCAATCCCAAAAGGAGTGTTCTGGAAAGATCAATAATGGTTGTTAAAAGTATGAGAATAAGAAGAAAAATAAAAAACTTGGAATGACGCATTTTTGTTATAAGAAGTGACATCAATAAAAGAGCAATGGGAATAAGAAGAAAATGTTCCGGTAAAACGATTCGAAAAAAACCTTCGCCCATGTCTGTTATTTTTGCCAAATTGACCCAACGGAGCCATAAATAGTAAGGTCCCTGGATGACTGTAGCACCAGAACTGAACATGACGAAGTTAAATACGGAAAAAAGCGAACTCCCCACAATAAAAGCGACCACAAGACGAAGAAGCGAATGCTGAGTATGAACATTGTGAAGAAGAAAATAGAATGGAAGAAGAAATGTAAAATAGACGTATGGAATAGTGTCAGAGATGACATTATGGGGGATATGTCCTGATTGTAAACCATTAAAAAAAGAAAAAAAGACAATAAAGGAAAGTGCAATGAGAAGATGAAAAATATGATGTGGTATGTAGAACTTCTTTATGGTTTTCAAAAAGAGGGTGTGATGTAAAAACCATAAAAGGGAAAAACAAATAAGAAGGAGGAGTCGTAGTGAGAGGCCAAAAAATTCGAATAAGTGTCCGGATCCGCCAAGGAGGAGCTCGCCCAAGAGAAGGAGAAAAGCATATTCTTCATTTTTAAAGTAAAGAAGACCAAAAAGCATGATAGAAACAAAACAGAAGATTGCTTGTAGGATATCATGAGAGGTAAATAAGTAAGAAAAAATTCGAAGTCCAATAAAGGTAAGAATATACAAGACGGTTTCCTTATGGAAACAAATCTTTTCAGATATGAATGTTTGGGGCATATGACACTATATCAAGTGTGCGTGATTATACTTTTGAAACCCATTTATAAAGGTTTGTGCATTCATGCTTGGTTTTCCTTCAAGTTGAAGGTCCAAAATTTCTATTGAGCCCTCCATTGCTCCCACGTATATCTTCCCATCTTCAAAGAGGAGGACTCCTGCAGGAATTCCTTTCTCTGAAGGAGTGATTTTGTGAAGTTTGAGTCGTAAACCATCCAGAGTAGTCCAAACTCCAGGCCATGGAGTAAGACCTCGGTATAGGTTATATATATGGTTTGCCTTCATTGTATCCCAGTGTATTTTTCCATCCTCTCGGGAAAGCATTTTACAAGCAGTGGCTTCAGAATCATTTTGTTTTTGTGGGGTAATGGTTCCATCCAAAACTTTTGGGAGTGTTTGAAGGAGTAACTCTGAACCAATATTGGCAAGTTTTTGATCTACCTCAGGATAAGTATCATCTGGTAAAATTCTTAGAGTTTCATAAGAGAGAATTGGCCCAGTATCCATTCCTACGTCCATAAGCATGATGGTCACCCCAGTTTGAGTATCTCCATTCACTATAGCAGATTGTATGGGGGATGCGCCACGATATTTTGGCAAAAGAGATGTGTGTACATTGATAACACCCATGGAAAAGCTATTTAGGATAGATTCTGGAATAATCTTCCCATATTGTGCAACAACGGCAAGAGCGGGGCTTCCAGGAGGAATTTGATAATTCTTCAAAGAATTGGGAGTTTCAGTTGGTATCTCAAAAGATTGTGCAAGAGTTTTTACCGGTGAAGGGGTGAGAACTTTTTTTCTCCCCACGGGTTTATCTGGTTGGGTAATAACCAAAGAAACATGAAAAAAAGGACTCTGAAGAAGTCCTTGTAAAATGTGACAAGCAAATGTTTGAGTTCCAAAAAAAACGATAGGGGTTCCATTTTGAGCTGAGTCTTGTTGCATGTGGGCAAAGATAAGTAAGTATATTACAGACGTGAGTCTTTTCTTTCTACTTCGTATAAATCTCTTGCTTTATCAATGAAAAGAACTCCGTCGAGATGATCTACTTCATGTTGTATAACACGGGCCAAAAAGTCATTTGCCTCAAAAGAAAGAGGTTTGCCGTTTCTATCCCATGCTTTTATTTCAATTTCCTTATATCTTTTTACTTTTCCAAAAATCCTTGGTACAGAAAGACAACCTTCAATATCCCAGAGGGTCTTTTTTGAAATTCTTTCCCATGTAGGGTTCACGAGTATAAGGTCTCCTTTGATGTGATGTTTTTTGGGAATGGCTTCCTTTCCTATAACACAGATACGAATATTTTGGGCTACTTGGGGGGCCGCAAGGCCAATCCCATCATCTTCATACATAGTTGTGACCATATCATCTATAAACTGTTGTGTTTCCTCCAAAACCAAAAAATTATGATCAATTTCTTTGGATCGTTTTCGCAGGCTTGGAGTTGGTACCGTAATGATATCGAGCATAACGAATTCAAAAATATTTATGGTGAAAGAAGCGAAATAGGGTTGGGGTCCACCTTCCACGATGGGGGAAAGTGTGCATTCAACCACGGGAGATCGTTTTCCCAGGCTTCTTTTGTCATTTTAGCTATTATACAGTACCAGTACTGATTTCGGAAGTATCTGGGCTGCATTTCTATGGGGCCAATGATAGTAACAGATTTTCGAGTTTCTGTCAACGTACGCTTAAGAGTGTCGTATACGCGCTTTGCCTCCTGATAGGCGAGTTCAGGGGACCTTCCGCCATAAAAATATCGAGAAAGGGCAATATAGGGCGGATAAAGGGTTTCTTTGCGTAGAAGCAACTCGGTACGGTAAAAGCGGTCTTTTTCCTGAAGGGATTTGAGTAAAAAGTGTTGTGTATTATGGGTTTGAATAATTATTTTACTCATGGATTGTGAAAAAAATTCAAAAAAGCAAAGGGTAGACCACATATTTTCTGTGGCCATATATTCGGGAATAAGCATCTGCCTATCAAGGTCAAGTATGATGATTTTATCAAATTTTTTAAAATCAATAACCCCCAGAGCGCGTGCGGTACCCACCACAATATTTCTCGAATCAGAAAATGAAGGGATTTCACTGGTATTGGAGTCTATACGGATAATGTTTTTTTTAATATCAGGCAGAGCTCGTTTGAGTTCACTTTCCACCATTTCAATCCCAACACCTTGCAACTCAACGAGAGAAGATTTACATTTTTTACAGGTAGATGAAAAAGATTCTGTATACTGACAATAGTTGCAACGTAAAACTTTTTCATCCTTAAAATAAGTAAGTGGAAGATGACATTTGGCACAAGATTCTATGTTATCGCAATGACTACATCCCACAGAACGTGCAAAACCTTTTCGGTTGAGGTAAAAGAAAAGATTTTCTTCAGTTTCAAAAATAAGGTTTTGTACATATTCTGAAAAAAAAGAAAAATTCTTGCCACGTTTTTCATCCTTCATATCAATGATGCAAGGAAAAGATTTTTGTTTTGAAAAAAGAAGAGTAGTTTTACTAAGCTTTTTTTCAAAGGAAAATATATCATTATAGAGCGAGTGATATGAAGAAACACTGGGACAAAAACTTGCGTAGTGAATGTTTGCTTTTAAAGTGGGGGAAAGAATATCCAAGACGTCTTTGACATGAAATCGAGGCTTCTGATCCCAATGTTTGTGATTTTGTTCATGCTCGTAATCTACAATAATAGTATCAAAGAGATACAATGGTAAAAAAACGGCGTTTCGAAGACCTATGATAATATTTGACTCATTGCTGTGAAGAGCAAACCAATTTTCATAGAGTTGTTTGGTTGTATCTGAACTATCAAAAATAATGGGAATATTTTTTTGATTTTGGAATATGGAAAGAAGCGTGTTTTTATAAAAAGTTTCAGGGATAATTATAAGAGTTTTTCCCTTGGAAGCTTTTTTTAAAAAATTTGCGTGCTCTTGCTGTGTGGAATAATAATGATATTGAATTTTTTTCTTTCCCTTTTGTGTTTTATATTGAGGAAGATGAAAGCTCTTTAGAGACTTGAGCTTTCGTACTTGGAGTGGGGGAAGACATTTTTTTACAAGATCCCCGGCACTGGTGCTATACATTTTAGCAACTTCCTGGAGCTTGAGGACATATTCTTGATTAAGAAGTGGAAGAGCACAAATGATAGAGTCTACATCTTTGATATTCTGGAGGTGTATAGTATCGGTGCTGTGCAATGACAAAACAAGGCCTGAAATAAAAGACTTCCGAAATGGGACTTTCACAATTTGACCCACAGATATTGTGTCGAGAAGTTCCTTGGGTACGCGGTAGGTAAGCTGATCCAATGCACGCGGAACCTGCCTGAGCGGAAGAATTTCAACAAGCATAGCGTACGGTTGTGATTGTTTTAAAATTCAAATTGTCCAACAAGATAACCTATCCCAAAAGGCGCTTCATAGGATAAATTTTTGAAATTAAAGCGCATATCCTGTAAAAGCCCCAAAAGTATAAGAAGTGGTTTATAGATATCACCTTTGGCATTTTCAATAATTGCTGGATCAAGGTTCAAAATGCCTGCCGTATTACCAGACTGAAGCATTTCAATAATCGAGGTATCAAATTTTTGTCCATCTTCATGATACCCAAGAGGGGATGCAGGACTTAAGGTATGCGCCAGATCTCCAGAGGCGATGATAGCAACTCTTTTATTTGATTCCGCTAATCTTTCCCGAATAAGACTTCCAAAGTCAAAATGTTCTTTAGGGGAAAGATGGGAGTATCCAATAGGAAGTATTTTTATATTTTGAAGATGTTGAGTCAGAAGTATGAGCGGAACGGCTGTTCCATAATCAAGCTTTGATTCGGAGACGAGTTGTATAGGAAGGGTATTGGGAGTATCACTATGTGCAATAGTAGCACCTAAATGTGTAGCTCCCTTCCAAATCTTTTTGGTAGAAAGGTCACCAAATTGTTCAAAGGTAGCAAGGAACTCTGGTTGCGTATTAATAGTAAAAGCATTATCGTATCTTCCCTCATGAAGTGAGAGAATAATCAAAACATCAGGCTTACTTACATAAAGGGATTGTTCAAGTTCAGAAATGGCGGCATGACTCTTTTGGAGATAGTCTTTCTTTTCTTTTGAAATACTTTCTATAAGAAGGGGGGTATGTGGGACAATTCCTGAAAATACAAGTTGCATACATGTTTATTATTGCTGAGCAAGAGCCCATCGAGCGAAGGCTTCTGCATCTTTGAATCTATTGGTGTAGTCTGGATTTCCCAGAAGTATAATTATATATTTCTTTTGTGTAAGTTTAGATTGAACTACCATGGTAAGATTAAAACCAGATTCGTAGAGGTACCCGGTTTTACTTGCAGTAATGGTAAATGGGAGATCCGTTTTTGCTTTCAACTGATTAGAATGTGTATCTTGGTGCATTTTTAGAGTATCTTTGTCTATGACCTCTTCATATTCATAGGATGCAAGACTGAGGATGCGTTTGAGTTCTTTATTTTCCAGAGTATTTTTGAAAAGGGAAAGATACTCACGTGCTGTAGAAAAATTTTGTAGATCAAGTCCTGATGTATCTGCAAATTGTGAGTGGCTAAGATTCCAATTTTTTGCATTCGCATTCATCTTTGAAACAACAATGTCTGGGGTCGCGAGACTATCTGCCAGCATGATAGAAGGGGTATTGAGAGAAGAAACAAGCATTGAGTACAGTAAGTCCTGGTTTCGTATTGCTTCTCCATTTTGGATACGAAAACGGTGGTAACTTGCCTTGTGCCTACTTCCATCATAAATAGACACGGTAGACCGATCTAGACCTTCTTCGAGCATGGTATATGCTGCCATAACTTTGGTAAGAGAAGCAAGTGGACGTGGTGAGTCAACATTTTTTCCTTCAAGAATTTGCAGAGAATCATAATCTGCAATTAGATAGGAATCTATCTTTGTGTCATAAGGAGTTCCTACAAAGGATGGGACTCCAGGAGTTTCATACATTATTCCAGTTTCTTGAAAAACAGGCAGGCCATTTTTTGTTGGTGTGGGCAAAGGATTTTGTTGAGTAGGTGTAGGGGATGGAGAATTTGGTGTTGGAGTTATTGTTATATTGGAGGAGAGAGAAGCCGGTTGAAGTGCCACGGTTTGTTGCTTTCCTTCTATTGGAAGACCGTCTTCATGAAGAAGAGAAGTTTCTAAATCTGTGGGAATGACATTTTCCCATTTATATCCAAGACTCAAGAAAACTTTTTCATTGGGTATATGACGTTTTTTTCCATTTTCAATGACATAAATTTTATTAAACCCTTGCACCTGAATGAGTGTACCATCTTTAAATCCTAACGTCTTTCCTTCCTGAAACGTATCAAGAATACTTAGGTCTGCTTTCTCGGGGATATATCCGGGGAAGTTTGATTCTGCGACTTGCTTATTGGGAATAAAGTGGTAAACACCATCTTTGAGGAAGTAGAGTCTCCCTTTTTGGTTGAGCTCAATGACTTTCCCAGCAGGGTTTGATGCACTTGAGGTGGTTATTTGAGCACTCATTGGGTATCCCTCAAGGTCACTTTTGTTTACAGAGATAATTTCATCTGGATTATATCCAAGTTTTCGAACTACCTCAGCACTGGCAAACGGCCTGAGATAATCATTATCAAGCAGAAAGTAGTTTTCACCATCAAAAAGTATAGAATAGTTTGCAAAAGAAATAGGAACTCCATCTGCATAGGTTGAAAGTTCAAGAGAGGGGACCTCTACAATAAGTTTGGGGTCAAAACGTGTAATGAGAGCACGAAAGTTTGTGATTTTTCGTTTTTTTCCATCTTGGATAAGAAATACGTCTGGACTCCCGATGGCTTTGAGAAGAGTCCCACTGGGGTAGGTTTGGTTAAACCACTCATTCCAAAGTTTCCAAAAATTAAGATTTCCATGTATATGTGGAGTGTAGGTATAGAGAAATGCCGTTGCCTGTGTTTGAGGACTCACATTTTGACCATCAATAATATAGTCCACAAATGGTTTATGAATCCAAGACTGAGTATCTGTATTTTCATAGTACCAGCGCATGATACCTGCGGCATTATCAACTTGTTTTCCAAAACCTTTAAATTTCTGAATTTTTGGGTCGGACATACTGCAGCTATCACAGACTCCATATCCTGCCGCCCAATCTAGCTGTTTCTGTGTTGGAGTTGGGTCGGTGATAAGACTTTGTTCCTTTTGGAGTTTTACCAAAATATATTTTGGATTTATTTTGTATTCTTGGGCTGCTTCATAGATAATTTCAGATGCTTTCGTTCGTTTTCCATTTGCATCTTCTGTAAAATAGTTGGCAAGCGTGCTATTTTTATCATCTAAAAAAATTTGAATATCTCGTCTACTCATGCTGTCTGAGTCTTCGAGTTGCTCATCTGAAATGATAAAGTTTGGATTAAAAGCAGCCTCATCTATGGCAAGGGCTTGCAAAAGAGGAAACAGACTCGAAACAAGAGTCAAAGAAAGTACGGGAAGAATGTGTTTTTTATTCATAAAATACTGATAAATGACTCATATAGTATAACAAATTTTTTTATCTTTTCCTATATTTGCAAAAATGCACTAAATTTGGTACTATTTGGCATATGTTTGGTACACTCTATATTGTTTCAACACCTATTGGAAATCTCGAAGATATTACGCTTCGTGCTTTGGAGATCCTCAAAACGGTAGACCTGGTTTTGTGTGAGGATACACGTGTGACCCAAAAGATCCTGAATAGGTATGAAATTTCTGTCTCAACGCAGAGTTATCATCACCACAGTAATGATCAAAAAATTCAGCATATTTGTGATCTTTTATCACAAGGAAAAAACCTTGCCTTGGTAAGCGATGCTGGGACCCCAGGTATAAGTGACCCTGGGAACGTCTTGATAGACTACATTACCAATAAATATAGAGGAGAAGAAGCAATAGACATTGTGCCCATTCCTGGTGCAAGTTCTCTTACTGCAGCACTTGCAGTATCAGGATTCCCTACAGATAAGTTTCTCTTTTTAGGTTTTATTCCCCACAAAAATAAGCGAAGGAAATTTTTAGAGGAAGTATCTGAATCAAAATATACAGTATCCTTTTTTGAATCAAGTCATAGAATAAAAAAATGTCTACAGGAAATGAGTGAGGTGCTTGATGAAAACAGGACCATGGTGGTGTGTCGGGAGCTTACAAAAAAGTTTGAGAGCATCTATAGGGGAACGCTTTCAGATATACTCTCTCTGGATATCCCGGATAAGGGGGAGTTTGTCCTTGTGGTAAGTCCAAAGGGGTATAATACTTAAGAACCTTATTCGATCTACACTTAATATGAAAGAAAAATATTATCTTACAACCACCTTGCCCTATGTAAATGCAGACCCACATATTGGATTTGCTTTGGAAATGATACAAGCGGATGCTCTGGTTCGGTATGAAAGACTTCTTGGAAAAGAGGTTGTATTTAATACCGGTACGGACGAGCATGGGCTAAAAATTCACCGAAAGGCAGAAGAAATGGGTATTGATACTCAAGACTATTGTGATCAATATGCTGCGCGTTTTCATTCTTTGCGCGAGTTATTGAATCTCAGTTATACAAATTTTATTCGTACAACGGATCCTCATCACAAACAAGCGGCACAAGAATTTTGGAAACGGTGTGATGCAAATGGAGATATCTACAAAAAAAATTATCAAGTAAAATATTGTGTTGGTTGTGAATTAGAAAAAACAGACTCGGAGTTGGTAGATGGAAAATGTCCGCTGCATATCAAGTACGATATTGAGCTTATAGAAGAGGAGAATTATTTTTTCCGTTTTTCCGCTTTCCAAGAGAAACTTTTGCAACTCTATTCTGAACGTCCAGATTTTGTAGTACCAGCACATAGATTGGATGAAATACGAAAATTTGTTGAGGGTGGTTTACAGGATTTTAGTATTTCACGATTAAAAGAAAAAATGCCATGGGGAGTTCCTGTGCCTGGAGACGATACGCATGTTATGTATGTTTGGTTTGATGCCTTGGTAAACTATATTTCCACACTTGGATGGCCAGAGGATGAGGAAAACTTTAGAGCCTATTGGCCGGGAGTTCAGGTAGCAGGAAAGGATAACTTAAGACAGCAATCTGCGATGTGGCAGGCAATGTTGCTTTCTGCCGGACTGGAAAGTTCTAAGCAGATTTTTATCCATGGATTTATTACCAGTGAAGGACAAAAGATGAGTAAAAGCCTCGGGAATGTGGTAAATCCAGTGGATGTAGTAGAAAAATATGGGACTGATCCTGTGCGTTTTTACCTTTTGGGAGCTCTTCCATCCTATGAGGATGGAGACTTTTCGACAAGGCGTTTTGAAGAATTTTACACCGCTCATTTGGTAAATGGTTTAGGAAATCTTACTTCCAGAATCCTGACCATGATTGAAAAGTACAGTGATGGAAAGATTCCAGAAAAGAGTGAGGATATTTTTGATGTGCGGGCTTTTTGGGGGCGATATGATAAATCTTTTGGAAAATTTTCTTTTGATGAGGTTGTACGCGAACTCAATAGCTTTGTCGCAAAATGTGATGCAAAAATATCTGAAGAAAAACCTTGGGAAAAAGCAAAGAATGGAGAATCCATTGATGCACTTTTGTATGTTCTTGTGGAATCCTTGAGACATCTTGCAATTGCTTTTTTTCCACTTCTTCCAGAATCTGCTGAAAATATATTAAAAAGTCTTCATATTTCACACGAACAAATACAAGGAGAACAAGCACGTGCATGGGGAGTTCTTGCAAAGGGGAATGAAGTGACAAAAGGGGAGATCCTTTTTAAGCGTTTGGAGTCATAATACCTATTTTTAATTTTGTTTAAACACAAAAAAATATGGAACTCCTCGATATAATTATCCTTGTTGTTGTAGGAGGATTTGCATTATTTGGTTTTTGGTTTGGTTTTATCCATACCTTGGGCAGTCTTCTTGGAACCATCCTTGGAGTGTACCTGTCGAGTCATTACTACGAACCTGTTGCAAGTTGGATTGTTCATGTTACTGGTTGGGGGAGTAATTGGCCAAAGGTAACCACTTTCATTGTTGCCTTTATTGTCATCAATAGATTAGTAGGACTTGCTTTTTTCTTTATAGACAAAGTATTGCATGTCGTTACAAGATTACCTTTTATAAAATCAATAAATAGGCTTTTAGGACTGGCACTTGGTTTTTTTGAAGGAGTTATTTCTATTGGTATTATTCTGTACTTCATTGAGCGTTTCCCCATAAATGAACATCTTACTGACGCTCTGGGAAGTTCTCAATTTGCTCCGGTTGCCATAGAGATTGGTGCTGTTTTGTGGCCACTTTTTCCAGCAGCACTCAAAATTATAGAATCAAGTGTCAATTATGTAGAAGGTGTAGTATTACCGTAATGTAAGATTCTCTTTTTCTTTGACGTCAGTTATATTGAATATATTTTAATGTTATAGCATGTCCTATACACACATTGGTAAAAGATACATTCGTCTCCTCTCATTGGTTTTAGTCATTTTTTTGGCAGTTAGTGCTGCGGCTACTTTTTGGGTACGTTCCCTCGAGGCACAGACGGCATTTTCTCAGGCAATATTGCAACTCAATCCCTATCATTACACGCCAAAAGGGGAGATTCCTATTACTCCACAAGGGAGAGAACCGGAAAATCCATTTACACTTCCACCATTTCCTGCAGATATACGTGGAGGTATTTTTACTTTTGCGAGTAGTTCACAAGATATGTTTCCTTCTTTTGCCAAAGAACTTGCAGGGCAACATCCATCAGTCATTGTTATTTTAGGGGCTGCTGGATCTTCTTATTCGCAGACAAAGGCATATGTCACCGATTTTGACTTTGTAACAGAATATGGGCTGCTTCGCTCAGATAGAAAAATTGTAAACAATATTTCTGAAGAATTTTCATTAGAAAAAAATGATTCTGTATTTGTACAGAATCAGGAAATGAATTTTTTCATTCCACCAATTGCAAAATTTTTGCCGAAAGCTCGGATAGTTTCTGTATTACTTGGAGAGTCATTTTCGGAAGATTCTCTTCGTGAACTTGCCAAAAAGTTAGCAGAGGAACTGCCTAAAGATTCTGTGGTTATATCATCAGTACAGTATCCAAAATATGATAATGCATCAGTATCTTTTTTCCAGAAAGAAAAAGCTTTGCATGCTCTCCGGAATTTTTCTTTTGATATGCAGGAACCAAAAATGCTTCCTGAAGAATATCTCTTTTTGCAGTTGATGGAACAACTTAGATCACAAAAGGTTCTTTATGAAGGGAATTCCTCCAATGAATTCTTGTTTGGGGACGGGGAAAAGCTTGAGCAGGTGATGATTTCTTTAGTAAATTTTGGTGACCTTATGCTCGATAGAAACGTCGCAAATCATATCAAAAATTTTGGGAGTGAATATCCTTTGAGCAAAATTACTCAACCTCAAAAAGGACTGTTTGTTGGTCAAGATATTCTCGCTGCAAATTTGGAAGGTCCCTTTGCGGATACTCGACGGGCTACCAGTAAAAGTATTGCTTTCCGATTTGAACCAGAACTTATTCCAATGTTGACACAGTATCATTTCAATCTCTTTAATCTTGCCAACAACCATAGTTTAGACATGGGGAGTGCAGGTTTTGAGGAGTCAAAGAAAAATCTTGCAAATGCTGGCATAGATTTTTACGGAAAACCATTGCAAATTTCAAAAACGGATTCAGTTTTTATAAAAGAAATTTCACAAAAAAAGATTGCTTTTGTGGGTGTTGATGATACGCTTACACCACTTCGTGTGTCCGATATGGAGTCGCTCTTGAAAGACCTTCGTTCTGAAGTAGATTATATAATAATAAATATTCATTGGGGTGTAGAATATAAAAATATTTCAAATACTCGCCAACAAATGCTTGCACATACTTTTATAGATGCTGGGGCAGATATGGTCATAGGGCATCATCCACATGTTGTAGAAGAAATGGAAATATATCACAATAGGCCTATATTTTATTCGTTGGGAAATTTTGTGTTTGATCAATATTTTTCAAAAGAAACGCAGGAAGGACTGAGTGTTGGTATTCTTTTAGATGGAAAAAGTATTTCTGTTTATCCCTTCCCATTGAAAAGTGTTGAAAGTCAGGTGGACTTGATGGATGAAAATGAATCAAAACTATTTATGGATGATTTTCTGAGCAAAAGTAAACTTGATGGGAATGAATATAAAGATTTTCACTTTGAAATAGAAGAATAATCTATGTTATTTGATACGCATTGTCATATACAATTTCAAGCCTACAAAAATGATAGAGAGGCCGTGCTGAAAAAATCCTTGGAAAAAGGAGTTCTCATGAATATGGTTGGCACACAGAAAGACACGAGTAGAATGGCGGTTGAGCTTGCAGAACAATACGAAAATATTTATGCGAGTATTGGGACTCATCCTATTCATCTTCATTCTACGCACGTAGATGAAGAAGAAAGTAGCTTTCTTTCCCGTGAGGAAAGTTTTGATTGGGACTATTACGCAGATCTTGCCAAACATGAAAAAGTCATTGCAATAGGAGAGTGTGGTTTGGATCTTTTCCATATTCCAAAAGATATATCCAAAGAAGAGGTTTTAGAAAAACAAAGATCTGTTTTTCAGGATCATATACGTTTTGCCCTTCTGCATAATCTTCCCATGGTTATTCATTGTAGAGATGCACATGACGAGTTGATAGAGATGCTTTCTCAGTTAGAGGTACTTCCAAAAGGCACCATTCATTGTTATACCAGTAATTGGGATCATGCAGAAAAGTATTTAGATATGGGATTTTACTTAGGATTTACGGGGGTTATTACTTTTCCACCCAAGAAAACAGATCCTTTACCACAGGAATGGCTATTGGAGGTGGTAAACAAGATCCCTTTGGACCGGGTTGTGGTGGAGACAGATTCACCATACCTTACTCCACAAATCAATCGTGGAAAACGGAATGAACCTTTTTTGGTAGAAGAGGTTGTACGGATGTTTGCAAAGGTACGTGAGCTTTCATATGAAGAAGCGGAAAAAATAACCACCCAAAATGCAAAAACTCTTTTTCAGCTTCCTCTATGATAGTAAGAGAATCTCCTATTGGAGACATTGTAAGAGTAAATAGAACCGTAAAGGAATTTACCGATACAGGGACATTTGATGAAGAATATTTTTTACAACGTTGTCAGGGGAAGACTTCACTTTTTTTGTGTGCGTATGAAGGTGACGAACCAATAGGATATAGCGTATGGTATGATAAAGAAGGGGATGGGGCATTTTACTGTTGGATGGCAGGAGTAAACCCAGAATATAGAAGGAAGGGCATTTTGAGTGCAATGATAGATTTTGGAATTGATTTTGCTCAAAAAAGGGGGTATTCACATATGACGATAAAAACTCGCAACTCAAGGCGTGAGATGCTTTCCTATCTCGTTTCTCATGGTTTTTGTATTGTTTCGGTAGAACCGGCAGAGTCTGTACAAGAGAACAGGATACTATTTTCTAAAGATTTAGCGCTAAAGCAAGGCAAAAGCTGAAGATGAGAGTTATACACAAAAACTTATTTAAAAAAATACTTGACCTATTTAAATAAAATCTGTATAATACCGGCGTTTTCAACGCTGTTTTTCATATGAAGACTATATACCAAAAAAAGGAAGAACTCGTCCAGAAAACATTTAGAATGATGTTTCAGATTCTGGCTATATTTGCTCTTCCAGCATTGGCAGCATTTTTCATAGGGAAGTGGATTGATACAACTTACTCCATAAAGCCCTATGGAACTCTCAGTATACTTTTGATAAGTTTCATACTTTCATGGGTTCTCACTATTAGAATCTATCTGAAACTTCAACGCCAATATGATGCGCTGGATGTACAAGAAGAGGAAGAAAAACTTCTCAATTCAGAAAAAGAATAAACTATGTTTTTCCAGGTACAAGCAGAAAAACCAACTGTACAACCTGAGATCGTCACACATATCGGTAGTCTTCAGGTAACAAATGCAATGATAATGAGCATTTTTGTTACCTTACTTTTTATCCTTTTTCTGATAGTGCTGCGAAAACATAAAAAACTTTCCCCAACAAAGCTCCAAACTGCGATAGAAATGATCTTTGAGCTCTTCTTGGGACTATTAGAATCAATTGCTGGTGGAAAAGAAGCTGCCCGTAAGCTCCTTCCACTCATTGGTTCTCTTTTTATTTTTATTGCATTTTCAAATACTATTGCGCTTATTCCTGGACTGACCTCGATCACCTATGAAGGGATATCTATCTTCCGTACCCCAACCAATGACTTTAATACTACATTTAGTATCGCTCTTGCTATGGTACTTTGGACACAATATGAAAGTATGAAAACCTTTGGTTTTTTTGGGCATTTAGGAAAATTTTTTAAATTTAAGGGAGTATATGAAGGATTTAAAAAAAGTATTGGTGAAGGATTTATTGCGATAATCGATTTTTTGATTGGACTTCTGGATATTGTTTCTGAATTTGCAAAAGTTATTTCACTGTCTTTACGTTTGTTTGGAAATATGTTTGCGGGAGATATGCTTGCAGCCATATTGCTGGGGGCTTTTGCTGCGGTGGTACCTGCCCCATGGTTGGCTATGAATATTTTTGTAGGAGTGTTGCAAGCGCTCGTATTTGGAGCATTAACTGCAGCATATTACGGTTTGGCGGTACAGAAAGAAGAGGAAGTCACAGTATAACTGGTTTATTTATTTTTATTTAGTTACTTAATATAGTCCTATGGAACTAGAAGCAGCAAGACTTATTGCAAAGGGAATTTGCACCCTTTCCATGTTTGGTTCAGCAATCGGCGAGGGATATCTCATCGGAAAAGCCTTTGAGGCAATGGGGAGAAATCCTAAGATCGAAGGAAGCCTTTTCACCAAAATGATTATTGGTGTTGCGCTTGCAGAATCTACCGCTATCTACGCCTTTGTGGCATTCTTTCTTATTTAAGGTTAAGAATACGCATTGTGCGTATTCATAACTTGGGGGGTTATGAATCCGTATAATTTAGCATTTTTTATATATGAATTATATACTTGAAACGCTTGGAAAAATTGGTTTTGAATGGCACATGGGACTTTTCAACCTTATTAACTTTTTGGTTGTCTTCTGGCTTTTGAAAAAATTTGCATTTAAGCCCATCATGAAGGTTATCGATGAACGACAAAGTAAGATGACAGAAGGAATGGAGAACTATGAGAAGTCAAAAACTGATTTGCAGATGGCAGAAAAAAAGGCACAGGATATTATTGATAATGCAAAAGTTGAAGCCAATAAAATTGTTGAAAATTCGCATCAACAGGCAGTGGGAGCAGGAGAACAAATGAAGAAAAAGGCAAAAGAGGAAATTGAACTTTTGATTGCACAAGCAAAGAAGAATATAGAAATTGATAGAGCCGATATGCGAGATGCTTTGCGCCGTGAGACGATTGAGCTAGTTGTTCTTGCAGTTGAGAAGATTATCCATGAGAAGTTGAATGATAAAAAGGATGAAAAATATATTAAAGATATCCTTGCGTCATTAAAATAATTTCTTTTTTAGTAAGGTTTTATGGCTAAAATGATTCCACGACAATATGCAAAGATTCTCTACGAGATAACGTTGGGAAAGAAGGGAGAAGAGTTGGAACTTGCCATTGCTGAGTTTATCAATTTTTTGAAGGGGGAGTACGTTTTTTCAAAAGTAAACTATATCATTGCCGAGTTTGAAAAATATGCAAAAAAAAAGGAAGGTATACTTGATATTCAAGTAAAAAGTGCAAAGAAACTGGCGCCTTCTACATTGGATGCAATAAAAAAAAGTTTTGGAAAAAAAGTAAATATACAATCTGAGATTGATGAGTCAATCATAGGAGGGATTATCCTCAATACTGGAGATAAAATCCTAGATGGAAGTATAAAAACACAACTTGAAGTACTAAAACGAGAATTAATTCAACAGTAGTATGTCACACACAGATCAAATCGTTGCCAATTTAAAGAAACAAATTGAAGCATCAAAAACTGAAATAAAGGTTGAGGAAATTGGAACCGTTATTGCCGTTGGAGATGGTATTGCTCGTATGACCGGATTGGAAAAATGTCAGGCACAAGAAATGCTTGAATTTCCTGGTGGAATTAAAGGCCTTGCATTAAACCTTGAAGAAGAAACGGTTGGTGCAATTATTTTGGGGGATTTTAAAGCCATTAAAGAAGGGGACACCGTAAAGAGAACCGGACAAATTATGTCCGTTCCCGTAGGAGAGGCACTTATTGGACGCGTGGTGAATGCACTTGGTGAACCGGTAGATGGATTAGGTGAATTGAAAACTTCAAAAAAATATCCACTCGAACGAGTTGCTTCTGGTGTGATGTCTCGTGAACCCGTAAGTGTTCCTATGCAAACTGGTATCAAAGCAATTGATGCGATGACTCCGGTAGGACGTGGTCAACGTGAGTTGATTATTGGGGATCGTCAGACCGGAAAAACCTCTATTGCCATTGACACTATCCTCAATCAAAAGGGACAAAACATGACCTGTGTTTACGTTGCAATTGGACAAAAGGAATCCAAAGTTGCACGCATTGTTGCTCGTTTGAAAGAACTTGGAGCTATGGATTACACCATTGTGGTGACAGCCGGAGCCTCAGAACCAGCACCTATGAGTTATTTAGCTCCATATTCTGGAGTTGCCATGGCAGAATACTTTGCAGACAAAGGACAGGATGTATTGATTGTGTACGATGATCTTACAAAACAGGCTTGGGCATATCGTGAAATGTCATTACTTTTGCGCCGTCCACCAGGACGTGAAGCGTATCCTGGAGATGTGTTTTATCTTCACTCACGTCTTTTGGAGAGATCATGTCGTTTGAATACCAAATATGGCGGAGGTTCTATTACTGCGTTGCCAATTATTGAGACACAGGCAGGAGATGTATCTGCATATATTCCTACGAATGTTATTTCTATTACCGATGGACAGATTTATCTTGAGAGTGATCTCTTCTACAAAGGCGTTCGACCAGCTATTAACGTTGGGTTGTCTGTGTCTCGTGTAGGTGGAGCAGCTCAAACCAAACCAATGAAAAAAGTTGCCGGTACCTTGAAACTCAGTTTGGCCCAGTTTCGAGAGTTGGAAGCCTTTGCACAGTTTAGTTCAGATCTTGATCCAGAAACCAAAAAGCAGATTGATCGTGGACGACGTTTTACTGAACTTCTGAAACAACCACAATACAGTCCAATGCTTGTGGAGGAGCAAGTTGTATCAATATATGCAGCCAGCCAAGGACTTTTGGACGCAGAGAATGTTGAAAATGTTCGTGGAGTTGAAGAAAAATTACTTCAATTTATGAGAAGTACAAAATCTGTACTATTAGAAACTATTCGTGAAGGAAAGTGGGATGATAAAGTGGTGGAGGATTTGAAACTTGCTCTTGATGAATTTAAAAAACAATAAAAGATTCCAAGAAAGAAGAACCTACTATGGCCGTTTCTACAAAGGCAATCAATGCCAGAATAAAATCTGTAAAGAACACAAAAAAAATCACCAAGGCAATGGAGATGGTTTCTGCTGCAAAGATGCGAAGAGCGGTAGATGCGGCACTCTCTACACGTATGTACGCGTCCCTTTGTCTTGAGATTCTTTCGCATCTTGCGCGTGTAGACGAACCAAATTTTCCTCTCCTAGAAAAAAGACCAGTCAAAAACATGTTACTGATTGCTATTTCTTCAAATAGAGGATTATGTGGAAGTTTTAATGCCAATGTAATCAAAAGATGTGGAGTACTTTTACAAGACAAACAAAATCTTTCAAAACATAGAATTACCAATGATTTTGAAATTGAACCTGAGTCAGATGTAAAAATTGATGTTTTGGGGATTGGAAAAAAGAGTGCATTAATAGCAAAAAGAAATGGTTTGGATTTGGTAGCTGTGTTTGATAAGCTTTCAGAAAAGCCAACCTACGAAGATGTTCTTCCGATTAGCAACATGGTTGTAGATCTCTTCTTGAAAAAGAAATATGAAAAGATTGCAGTTGTGTATACACATTTTGGATCTACCTTGGTTCAAACGGTAAAAATAAGGCAGTTACTTCCTATTTCAGAACATGATTTGGAAAAAACTTTGCAACAACTTCCAAAAGAAATGGATGAATCATATAAAGATCCTTTCCCAATTGAAAATTATTTATTTGAACCGGATTTAGAAACTATCCTCAATACTATTATCCCACGACTTGTGGAAGTACAGTTGTTTGAAACTATACTTGAGTCAGCCGCAAGTGAACATAGTGCACGGATGGTAGCTATGAAGAATGCGAGTGAGGCCGCCTCGGATATGATTGGTTCCTTGACGTTGACCTTTAACAAGGCAAGACAGGCTGCTATTACACAAGAAATTTCTGAAATTGCAGGAGGAGCGGCAGCACTTGAATAAGATTCATTAATTACATAACTGTAAGTTGTTAAATCTCAATTTGAAAGTATGAATAAAGGAATAATTTCACAAATAATTGGAGTGGTGGTGGATGTCCACTTTGAAGGTGCATTACCAAAGATTTATGATGCATTGGAAGTAAAGCAGGGTGACCAGAAAGTTATTTTGGAAGTTCAACAGCATTTGGGTTCCAATACCGTGCGAAGTATCTCTATGGGATCAACTGATGGCTTATCCAGAGGTGATGAGGTAATTGATTTGGGAGAACCAATTTCTGTTCCCGTTGGACCGGAAACATTGGGGCGCATGTTCAATGTAACAGGAGAAGCCATTGATGAAAAACCAGATCCAAAGGTAAAGAAAAGATATTCTATCCATAGAAAAGCACCTGAGTTTAAAAATCAGTCTCAAGAGACTCAAGTATTGGAAACTGGTATCAAGGTTATTGATCTTTTGTGTCCATTCTTGAAAGGTGGAAAAGTAGGTCTCTTTGGTGGTGCCGGAGTTGGAAAGACAGTTATTATTCAGGAGCTTATTCATAATATTGCTTCAGAACATGGTGGATACTCAATGTTTGCAGGAGTAGGAGAACGTACTCGTGAGGGAAATGATCTTTATCGAGAAATGAAAGAATCAGGTGTATTGGAAAAAACAGCTTTGGTGTTTGGGCAAATGAATGAACCACCAGGAGCTCGTGCTCGTGTGGCATTGACGGCTCTTGCTATGGCGGAGTACTTCCGAGATGAAGAAGGCCGAGATTTGCTTTTGTTTGTTGATAATATTTTCCGTTTCACACAGGCTGGATCTGAGATGAGTGCACTTTTAGGACGTATGCCTTCTGCAGTAGGATATCAGCCAACACTTGCAACTGAGATGGGAGCTCTTCAGGAACGTATTACTTCTACAGATAAAGGATCTATTACTTCTGTTCAAGCTGTATATGTGCCAGCGGACGATCTTACAGATCCAGCACCAGCTACAACCTTTGCGCATCTTGACTCTACTGTCGTATTGAATCGTTCACTTTCAGAATTGGGAATTTATCCAGCGGTAGATCCACTGGACTCTACTTCTACCGTTTTGGATCCACAAGTTGTTGGAGAAGAACACTATAGAGTTGCACGTGATGTACAAAAAGTTCTTCAAAGATATAAAGATCTGCAAGACATTATTGCTATTCTTGGTATGGAAGAACTTTCTGATGAAGATAAACTTACCGTTACTCGCGCAAGAAAAGTACAAAAATTTCTTTCACAACCCTTCTTTGTTGCAGAACAATTTACTGGTATGGAAGGAAAGTATGTTTCTTTAGAAAAAACCGTACAAGGGTTTAAAGAAATCCTTGAAGGAAAACATGATGATAAACCAGAACAGGCTTTTTATTTGAAAGGTTCAATTGATGGTGTTGTACGTGAAGCACAAGGACAAGTAGAGTAAGAACTTATACGCTAGCATTATATTATGCCTATTGATTTTAAAATTGTTACTCCCTATGGAGTGACCTACAGCGACGAAATAGAAAAAGTCTCCATTCCTACCACCAATGGTATGATTACGGTGTGTGAAAGACATGCGCCTTTGATTTCTGTATTACAGTCTGGTGAGATGAATGTTCATAAAGTTGATGGGAGTACTATAAATGTTGCTGTTTCTGGGGGATTTTTGGAGATACAATCGGACAGTAGAGTGTATATAATGGCAGATACCGCTGAACGTGCAGAGGAAATTGACCTTTCACGTGCTCAGGACGCACTCAAGCGTGCAGAAGAACTCCTCAAAAATGAAGATAAGCTGGCAGATGTTGACTTTGCCTTGTTACAAGCAAAAATTGAGAAGGAATTGGCACGTATTCATGTAGGAAGTAAGTATAGGGAAGTCCATCTCAATTAAGCCTTGTTTGCATGAGAACTTATTGATACAATAAGACCGGGCTTTATGCCTGGTTTTTATATCTAAAAAATTTGTTTTTGGGCAATAAAATGGATAAAAAACAAACACAACTCAATGCTGCACAGAAAGAAGCGGTTCTTTATTTTGATAATCCGCTTCTTATTATTGCCGGAGCTGGGACAGGAAAAACTACGGTAATTTCTGAAAAAATTGCACATATTATAAAGTCCCAACTGGGAAAGGCTGAGGAAATTTTGGCTATTACATTTACAGAAAAAGCGGCTTCTGAAATGGAGGAGCGTGTAGATGCTCTTCTGGAAACTGGGTATCTGGATATGCAAATATCTACTTTTCATAATTTTTGCAAAAAAATTATAGAAAATTTTGGTATTGATATTGGACTTTCAACACAATTTCGACTTCTGACTCAAACAGAATGCTGGCTCTTGGTACAAGAAAACCTAGATTTGTTTCCGTTGGAATATTACAAACCTTTGGGGAACCCAACCAAACATATTCATGATTTTATTTCTCATTTTCAAAAATGCAAAGATGAAATGATAAGTCCGGAAGAGTATCTAGAATATGTAAATAAGCGGGTGTTTCAAGAGGATGAAGCAGATGAGAAGAAAAGACTTCTGGAAATTGCACAAGCGTACAAAGTTTACAATCAGCTGTTACTTGATAATGCTTGCATGGATTTTGCGGATCTTATTTATTACTCTGTAAAGTTATTGGAGGAAAGACCAATGATAAAAAAAGAATTTTCACAAAGATTTAAATATATACTTTTGGATGAATTTCAAGATGTCAATTGGTCACAATACCGACTCATCCAGTGTCTTTCAGAGCATGCACACCTTACTGTGGTGGGGGATGATGACCAAGCTATCTATGCGTTCCGAGGGGCATCGGTTTCCAACATTTTGCGTTTTAAAGAAGATTTTCCTACGGCACATGAAGTTGTACTTTCAGAAAATTATCGTTCTGCTCAACCTATATTAGATGCCGCACATACACTGGTACAGCATAATAATCCAGATCGTTTGGAAGTAAAACTACAGCTGGATAAAAAACTTATCTCACAAAAAAAACAAAGCTCTCAAAAGAGCGTAGAGCATTTTCATTTTGATACCCAAACGGATCTTATTTTTTCTGTTGCACAAGAAATTTTGCGTTTAAAACAGGATAATAAAGATGCTGTATGGGACGATTTTGCGCTTCTTGTACGTGCAAATGGTCATGCGACGCCGTATATTGATATGTTACAGAAGGCAAAAATTCCTTATGAATTTTTGGCAGCATCTGGTTTATTTCGCCAACCGCTTGTACTTGATTGTGTTAATTTTTTTCGTGTGTTAGACCAGCATAAAGAAGATAGCGCCATGTATCGACTTCTTCGGCTTCCTTTTTTAGAACTCAAAGAATCTGATATACAAAAAATCACTTTTGCTTCAAAAAAGAAAAGTTTGTCTTACTATGTTCTTCTCAAACGTGCTGCTGAGTTTGGGGTGTCACAGGAGGGAATTCATATCTGTAATAAGGTGGTTAATATTATCCATGATGGAATGAAAAATGCACGAGGACAAAAGCCGTCCACATTACTGTATCAATTTTTGGAGCAAAGCGGTTATCTTTCTTATCTTACACAAAAAGAGGAAGAGGGAAATGCAGAAATCATTCGACAAATTTACCAACTGAAGCAGTTCTTTGAACTTCTTACAAAATATGAACAAACTACCACGGATCCGCACCTTAAGCATTTTATGAAAAATTATGAACATATCCTTGATGCTGGAGATGAAGGTCAACTCTATCAACCAACCGACACACCGGATTCAGTGAATATCATGACGGTTCATGCGGCCAAGGGTTTGGAATTTAGATATGTTTTTATTTTAGACGCAGTAGAAGAGCGCTTTCCTTCACGATCCCAATCAAAAGGCATTGAGGTCCCAGAAGAGCTTATACATGAACAGATTTCTTCTCACCAAATACACTATCAAGAAGAAAGAAGACTTATGTATGTTGCACTTACACGGGCGAAAGAACGTGTGTATCTCTGTAGTGCAGATGATTATGGTGGACAAAGAAAGAAAAAAATTTCTCGTTTTATTGGAGAGTCAGGGATTGATATTGCCAAAGAAAAAAATCTTCAAAAGAACATGGAAGCACTTTTTTCTATTGCCGATACACAGACAAATATCTCCCAGGAAAAGCAAGGTGTTGTGTATGATATTCCAAAAGTATTTTCATTTTCTCAGATCAAGGCTTATGAAACATGTCCGTATCAGTACAAACTTGCACATATACTCAAAATTCCCACGAAAGGAAGTGCCAGTTTTAGCTTTGGAAATACCATGCACAAAACACTTCAAGATTTTTATAAACTGGTTCAGGAAAAAAATTCTGCAAAACAAGTTTCACTTTTTGCCGAGTTTGTTCAGCCTCCGCGCGATAGCAACACTGTACAAGTTCCATCTTTGGAGGAACTTCTTGCACTGTATAAAAGGAATTGGATAGATGATTGGTTTAAAAGTACATCACAAAAAGATAGTTACTTTGAAAAAGGAAAAGAAATTTTACAAACATTTTATGCAGCTCAAGAAGGGAATTGGAGTGTCCCCGTGGGATTGGAAAGTTGGTTTAAGATTCAAGTAGGGGACTATCTTCTTCATGGAAGAATTGATAGGATTGATCAACATGATGATAAGTCCATTGAGATTATTGATTATAAAACGGGTGCTACGAAAGAAAAGCTAACATCAGAGGATAAAGAGCAGCTGCTTATCTACCAAATAGCTGCAGAAAGTCTTCCTGAATATAGACACATTGGACCGGTCTCCAAGTTGACTTTTTACTATCTAAATGATAACGTAAAGACAAGTTTTATAGGAGAAAATAAAGACCTTGAAAAATTACAGGCAAAGATAGTAAAGACCATCGATGGTATACATACCAAAGACTTTACTGCAAAACCCAATAAGTTTACCTGTAAATTTTGTGATTTCAAGGAAATTTGTGAATATCGAGAACTTTAACTTTTAGTATAATTGCATGCAATCACTTGGAGACGCTATACGCAAAAAAATGCAAAATACCTCCCTACAAGATCAAATTGATGCATCCCGCGTTGTTGAGATTGCAGAAAAAGCTTTTGCCTCCTTTTTTGATCAAGAAAAAATGGCTTATATTAGACCCCTCTTTTTGAAAAACAGGACACTTACGGTCTCCTGCGCAAGCAGTGTAATAGCTCAAGAGATTCGTCTTCACCATGAGGATTTAGTTGCAAAAATCAATGAAAAATTAGGGAAAAAAGAGGTAGACAGGATACGGTATCTCTCATAAAATCATCCCCTTGCAAACATTGCTTTTATACGATAAAATGGCCATAGAATGGCTTTTTTTTATGAAACTCAAGCAATATATTATCGTAATGCTCATGGCAACCCTTCTCTGTTGGGCTTCCTTTGTGGTAGTCCTTTTTAATATTGATCCTTTTACAAGTAACAGTTTAGGATTTATCTTTTTTTATCTGAGCCTTTGTTTTGCATTCGTGGGATCATTCTCATTATTATTTTTTTTGGCCTATTCATACCTAGTCAAGGTTCCGCCCCCGATCTACCGTCTTGTTACCAAAAGTTTCAAGCAATCTCTCATTCTCTCTCTCGTTCTTATTTTTTTACTCTTTCTTCAAGGGAGAGGGTTACTCACCATATGGAATTTTTCTTTTTTTATCTTAGCTTTGGGTTTGTCTTATTTGTTGAAGCGTAGCCTGAAAGAACATAATCATATATAATATGCGTCAATCACTCCTTTTTACGAAAGCTCGAAAAGAAGCACCTGCAGGAGAAGTAGCATTTAATGCTCAACTTCTTATTCGTGCTGGTTATATTTATAAAGAAATGGCAGGTGTATATGCATATCTTCCTTTGGGTATTCGAGTCCTTGAAAAAATAAAACAGATTGTTCGTGAGGAAATGGATGCCATTGGAGGACAAGAATTGATCATGACTGCACTCCAACGCAAAGAGCTTTGGGAACAAACAGATCGTTGGGATGATGAGAAAGTTGATGTATGGTTTAAATCTTCCCTAAAAAATGGTGTCGAGTTAGGATTTGGATGGTCTCATGAAGAACCAATCACTGAGATGATGAAGCACTATATTTCCAGTTACAAGGATCTGCCTATTTATGTATACCAGTTTCAAACCAAACTTCGGAATGAGTTGCGGGCAAAAAGTGGAATTATGCGTGGTCGGGAATTTGTTATGAAAGATATGTATTCCTATGCTACCGATGAACAACAGCATGAAGCATTTTATAATGGGGTTATAGAGGCGTATATGCGCGTATTTGAGCGTGTTGGGCTCAAAGATGATACCTTTGTAACATTTGCTTCCGGAGGTGCCTTTACGCAGTTTAGTCACGAATTTCAAACCATTACCGATGCTGGGGAGGACATGATTTACATAAATCGAGAAAAGAACATTGCCATAAATGAAGAAGTGCTCAATGAAGAAACGTTGAACGATTTAGGAGTAACCAAAGAGGAACTTACTTTGGTAAAAACTGCAGAAGTTGGAAATATCTTTAACTTTGGAACACTCAAGACCGAACAGTTAGGATTAAATTATGTTGACAATACCGGAAAAAATATTCCTGTCCACCTTGGTTCTTACGGAATTGGCATTACTCGACTGATGGGAGTTATTGTAGAACGTTTTGCAGATGAAAAGGGAATTGTGTGGCCAGAATCAGTGGCCCCATTTCAGGTGCATCTCATCTCTCTTTGTAGGGAAGAAAATGACAAGAAGCAAGCAGAAGAAATTTATCAAAAACTCAAAGCAAGTGGAGTTGAGGTACTCTTTGACGATAGAGAAGACGTAAGTGCTGGTCAAAAATTTGCAGAAAGTGATCTTTTGGGAATTCCAAAACGCTATATTGTAAGTCAAAAGACACTGGAAAATGAAACTCTCGAAATGAAACTTCGTACCAAAGATGAAGCAGAGTTTGTTAAAATAGAAAATATTTATGTTTAGACGCATTTTTAATAGGTTTGGAATGAAAATTGGTATTGACCTCGGAACGGCCAATACTTTGTTGTACGTACAAGAAAAGGGGATTGTTATCAATGAGCCAACGGTTGTGGCCGTCAATACCCGTACCGAACAAATTTTGGCCGTGGGAAATGAAGCAAAAGACATGCTTGGAAAAACTCCTCCACATATTGAGGTGACCCGTCCGCTTACGGGAGGTATTATTTCTGACTATGAAGTTGCAGAAAAAATGTTGAAATATTTTCTTTCTAAAGTAAGTGAAGGTGGACTTTCATTTACTCATAGGCCAAAAGTTGTTATTTGTGTTCCTCTTGAAGTAACCGAAGTAGAACGCAAAGCAGTAGAAGATGCAACTATTGCAGCCGGGGCCAGCGAGGTGTTCTTAGTACAAGAACCTATGGCTGCTGCTATTGGATGTAGAATGCCTATTCAAGACCCGGTTGGAAATATGATTGTAGACATTGGTGGCGGAAATACAGAAGTTGCTATTATATCTCTTAATGGAGTCGTTACCTGGCGTTCTATTGATATTGCCGGAGATGAAATGAATAGAAATATTATCCAATATGCGCGTGAAGTGTTCAATCTCTTTATTGGTGAGAGTTATGCAGAACAAGTAAAAATAAAAATTGGGGCTGCACTTTTGGGAGATGAAAAAATTGAATTCCCAATGCGTGGCCGTGATGTGGTAACCGGCCTTCCTCGAGAAGTTATGGTAAGTAATGAGCATATAAAACTTGCACTTGATCGTTCCATCAAGGCTATTCTTGACCTTGTACGTATGACTTTGGAGGTGACTCCACCAGAACTTACCGCAGACATCCATGAAAGGGGTCTTCTTCTTGCAGGGGGAGGTTCACTTTTGCGTGGGCTCGATAAGGTTATTGCAAATGTAGCAGAAATTCCAGTTCGAGTAGCTGATGATCCACTTACAGCTGTGGTTCGTGGGACCGGTATCCTTCTTGAAGATGAACAGCTTCTCAAAGAAATCGCACTTCCTTCAGCCAGAGATTAAGCATAGTTGGTATGAGAAATAAAAAGTTGCAATTTCTATTGCTTTTTTTCGTCATCATTCTTGTGACCATTAGTTTACATTATTTTGGTGTACTTAATTTTTTTGAAAATGGAATTCGGCGAATCATAAATCCTGTTTCCACAGAACTTTATTCAGTGAGCATGCAGATTAATGATAACACAGTAAATTTTGAATCCATTGAAGATCTCCAAAGTGCGTACAAAGATCTTTTAACTCGGCAGCAAGATTATGATCTTATCAATACACAACTTGGTCTTTTAAAAAATGAAAACGAACAGCTCAAACAGCAACTCAACTTTTTACAGAAGACAGATTATAAGTACAAGAGTGCACAAGTAATTGGTTTAAATGTTGAACCTGTTGGAAATACCATGCTTATTAACCTTGGAAGAAACCAGGGGATAGAAGTTGGACAACCCGTAATTGCTGGTGGTGGGTATCTTATTGGAAAAATAGCACGTGTAGAAGATAACCAAAGTGTCTTGCGTTTGATATATGATAATCAGAGTGCCATTGCTGCAACGGTCCTCAATACAGAAAAAAGTATGGGAGTTGTGGAAGGGGGGTTTGGTTTATCTGTACGTATGAATCTCATTCCACAAAATGAAGTCATATCTGTAGGAGATAGTGTTATTACCTCCGGTTTAGAAGATCAAATTCCCCGTGGGCTTATTATAGGAAATATCCAGGCCACTGAAAAAGAACCATACAAACCTTTTCAACGGGCTATTTTGACACCATATCCTCAAATAGGGAATGTGCATATTGTTTCAGTTATTATTTCTTAGGGTATGAATTCTCTTTTAAAAACAATTGGTTGGATTTGTATTTTATTTTTGGTAATATTTCTTCATTTTACTTGTCTTTACTTACTTCCATATCCGTTTGATCATCTCAATATTCTTTTTTTCTTTTTTGTAAATTCTATTTTTTGGGGAGGTTCCGGACGAATTGTTTGGGTTGCATTTGTTCTTTTTTTTATACTTGACTTGTATACGGGTACTCCCTTTGGTCTTCTTTTAGTTATTGGACCCATCTCTGTACTTTTTTCATACTGGCTCTTTATGTACCTCTTTACGAATAGATCGATCTTTGCTTTACTTGGTCTTCTTGTACTGTCTTTGGCAATATATCGTGGACTCTATTTGGGAGTACTCTTTATTTTTTCATTTTTTCATCAGATTGCCATTTCTGCGATCCTTATTTCAGTTACTTTTGCTTGGGAGGCACTTTTTACGGGTGCTGCAATTCTCATAAGTTATCCATTTTTACACAAAATTTTTCGGAATAAAAAAATTGCTTTTTCATAACATCTATGGATCAAGGAAAAAAAAATCTCTTTGGACTCGAGATAGACAATGAAAATTTCCCAAAACTTTTTGGGAGATATAGGCTGAATTGGGTCGAGGATTCATTTAATTTTGAAAAAGGAACACACAAGCAAATCCCAGTTGTTTTTAGTGGTGAACATGTAGGAAAAAGTTTTCTTTTTTCTGGTCACAGAGTTTTTTTTGGATTCATCTGTATTGTATTTTCACTTTTGCTCATACGGCTTTTTTACCTTCAAATTGTACATGGCGAAGACATGCGAGTACTCGCAGAGGGAAATCGACAAAGAACCCTCCCAATTCAGGCGGAAAGAGGTTTGATATTTGATAGAAATGGTGTTCAATTAACAGAAAATATACCAAGCTTTGCATTGGTTATTCTTCCACAAGATCTCCCGCAAAATAAGGAAGAGAAGAAGCTTGTTCTCAAAAAGCTTTCAAAAATTTCAGGTATATCATATGAAGATATTGATGCGACTATTCAGGAATATAGTTTATATAGTTACGAGTCTATTGTAATTTTAGATGACATGGACTATGAAGAAGCACTCAAAGTACGCATTGCCTCTGCAGAACTTCCCGGTGTGCAAGTTCAATCCGGAAGTAAGCGTTTTTATACCTATCCTACATCTTCTGCCCATTCACTTGCTCATATTTTAGGTTATGAAGGAAAAATTAGTCAGAAAGAGCTCTCTGGTGATGCGGATCACACTGGTCTTCATGAAGTTGGGTATCTGCCGTCCGACCTGATTGGAAAAACAGGTGTTGAACAAGAATATGAAAATCTTTTGCGTGGTATGTATGGAAAAAAGGTTATAGAAATTGATGCAACCGGACATGAACGTTTGAGCCTTTCTGAGACACCTCCACAACCTGGACAGCATATTCAACTGAGTATTGATCTCAATATGCAAAATGCTTTGGAGCGAATCATTCAGGAGCATATGCAAATAGAACGCAAAACTAAAGCTTCCGGGATTGTTATGGATCCAAGTTCTGGTCAAATTTTAGCCATGGTAAGCTTACCTTCCTATGATAACAATGACTTTTCAGGTGGAATTTCTCAAGAAAAATACCAAGGTTACATTTCTAACCCAGACAATCCTTTATTTAACAGGTCTATCTCAGGTACTTACCCATCAGGATCGGTTATTAAAACCGTTATTGGAGCATCAGCACTTCAAGAGGGGATCATTACCCCAAATACCACCTTCCTAAGTACAGGAGGAATTCAGGTCAATAAGTGGTTTTTTCCTGACTGGAAGGCCGGAGGCCATGGTCGAGTTAATTTGCGTCTTGCACTTGCAAATTCTGTAAATACATTTTTTTACATAATCGGTGGAGGGTATAGCGACTTTGTAGGATTGGGGGTAGAAAAAATCGCCAGTTATTTAAGTCAATTTGGTTTTTCAAAAAAAACGGGAATAGATCTGCCGAGTGAGGCAACGGGATTTTTACCTTCAAAAGAGTGGAAAGAAGAGAAAAAGGGAGAAGTTTGGTATATTGGAGATACCTATAACCTTTCTATTGGACAAGGGGATCTCTTGGTTACTCCACTTCAGATTTGTAATGCGACTGCTTCAATTGTAAATGGGGGAAAACTTTTTCAACCTACAATTTTTTCTTCACTCATATCTCCAACCACAAGTGAAGCTATCCTTCCGCACACACCAACATTTGAAAAAGTGCCCGTAAGTGTTGCAAACCTCAATCATGTAAAACTTGGTATGCGGGACTGTGTCCTATTGGGGTCCTGTAGACGACTCAGTACCCTTCCTTTCAGTGTAGGCGCAAAAACGGGAACCGCACAGTGGAATAATACAAAAGAAAACCATGCTTGGTTTACTTCCTTTGCCCCATATGATTCTCCGAAAATTGTAGTGACTATTCTTATAGAAGAAGGGGGAGAAGGAAGTCAAATAGCAGCACCAATTGCCTATGATTTTTATGCATGGTGGTGGAACTATCAGAAAAATTCTGGGTCATAGGGCTTTATTTGACTTTCCTTTCAGTTGTGTTTATACTTAAAATTGCAATCCGCATGAAGCGGTTTTTTGTTCTTAATTGAAATACTATGACAGATGAACAATTTCTGACTCAGGAAAAATTTGATGAACTTCAACATGAGCTTCAGGTTTTACGTGAGGAAAAACTTCCCAATTTAGCCAAAAGAATTGATGAAGCACGCCAAATGGGTGATCTATCCGAAAATGCTGAATATCATGCTGCTCGAGAAGAGATGGGATGGGCAAATGGAAGAGTAATGGAGCTTGAACAAATTCTTTTACAAGCGAAAATCATTCATAAGACTTCATCTGATAAGGTAGCTCTTGGATCAACTATAGAGGTTCTCTTCAATGGGAAAAACATGAAATTTACTATTGTAGGCGCTCAAGAGGCAGATCCAGCAGCCGGAAAGATCTCAAATGAATCACCACTCGGAGAAGCTTTTCTTGGAAAAAAGAAGGGGGATATTGTGGAAGTTCAGGTACCTGTGGGAGTAATTACCTATGAGGTTCTTAATATCCTCTAAGCCATGGAATCCCAAATAGAGGGATTTGATTCCTTTAGCCTTTTTTGCTATAGTAAGGTATATTTCTAAACCTTTTTTATGAATGAACAGCCAATAAATATCAATGATGAAAGAGAGGTGCGTCTGCGAAAGTTGCATGATCTTTTGGACGCCGGAATTAATCCTTATCCAGCTCAAGCAGACCGCAAGCAAACGGTACAAGTTGCATTTGAAGCCTCAGAAGGGAGTGAAGTCACGGTAGTCGGACGAGTGGTTGCAAAAAGAGACATGGGGAAAATAACTTTTTCTCATGTTCAAGATATGACAGGGAAAATTCAAATTGCCCTTCAAAAGGATATTTTAGGACCTGAGAACTATGCTATTTTTGCTAAAAAAATTGATATTGGGGACTTCGTTTCTTTTACCGGTGAGCGTTTTGTAACCCACAAGGGCGAAGAGTCTATAAAAGTTATATCCTTTACTCTTCTTACCAAATCTTTAAGACCACTTCCGGACAAATTTTATGGACTACAGGATGAGGAGACACGACTTCGAAAACGTTATCTCGATCTTCTTTCACATCCAGAACTTCGTGATATGTTTACCAGAAAAGCACGTTTTTGGCAGTCAATGCGTGAATTTTTGATACAAGAAGGATTCCTTGAAGTTGAAACCCCGGTACTTGAAACCACCCCCGGAGGTGCAGATGCCACCCCATTTATTACCCATCATAATGCTTTGGATATTGATGTCTATTTGCGAATCTCTATGGGGGAATTGTGGCAAAAACGTCTCATGGTAGGTGGATTTGAAAAAACTTTTGAAATTGGTCGTCAATTTCGCAATGAAGGAATGAGCCGGGAACACCTTCAAGATTACACACAGATGGAATTTTATTGGGCATATTCAGATTATAAAAAAGGAATGGATCTGGTAGAACGTCTATATAAGCACACTATTTCTTCCGCATTTGGAACATTACAATTTGAACAAATTGGTGAGTTTAAAAACATTGACCTCTCCGGAGAATGGAAGCACATAGACTACAGAGACACTATTCTTGAATATACCGGAGTAGATATTTTAGAGGCTACAGAAGATGAACTAAAAGATAAACTTCGTGAGCTTTCTCAAAGTTTTGAGGAATTTGCGGGAAAAGGAAGACTTATTGATAGCCTTTGGAAATTTTGTAGAAAAAAAATTCAAGGTCCAGTCTTTTTGGTAAATCTTCCCGTGGAAGTCTCTCCACTTGCAAAAAGACAAAAGGAGAATCCAAAACTTACAGAACGGTACCAGGTTATTATTGCAGGATCAGAAATTGGGAATGGTTATTCGGAATTGAATGATCCAATTGATCAAGCGGGAAGATTCCTGGAGCAGGCTAAAATGCGCGAAGCAGGGGATACAGAGGCACAAATGCATGATGCAGACTTCGTAGAAGCACTTGAGTATGGAATGCCCCCAACTACCGGATTTGGAGTTTCAGAGCGTCTCTTTTCTTTTCTCGAAAATAAACCTATTCGTGAGTGTGTACTATTTCCACTCATGCGTCCTGAGGATCATCGTGATTCTTCTGAGAAAAAAGCAAAAACCATGGCTGCACATGCCATTATTCTCAACGATGGGCAACAACCACAATGGAGTCTTTTAAACACTGCAGCACACTTGAGTGCCTCTTTTGCAGCAAGAAGTGGAAAAGAACTCTTTGAAATTTCGGAATCGCACACAAAAGATGGTGTTGCCATCCCCATGAATATACGTCATGCCATTGTAATGAAGCAAACAGACTCGCGGGAGCATCTTCGTCTTCTTAAACAGCAAGCAGAAGATGGGGGATTTCTTGTTACCTGTTTTACTGAAGAAATGCGAGACTCGAGTAACGATAAAAAAGTTGAAGAACTCCAAAGTAAAAAGAATCTTGATGAAATACAATTTTTAGGGATTCTGATCTACGGTGAAATGAAATCAGTTCAAAAAGTAACTGAAAAATTTGATCTCTGGAAATAATATGCGGGTAATGGTTTTTGGTACATTTGATGGGATTCATGCCGGTCATGTTTTTCTCTTGCAACAAGCAAGAGAACTGGCCGATGAGTTGGTTGTTGTAGTTGGTCGTGATGCTCGTGTTACGGATCTGAAAAAACGTCCTCCCATGCATACAGAAGATGAACGTCTTATGCTTATACAAAGTCTTTCTTTGGTGGATACAGCTATTTTAGGAGATAGGGATGACGTCTATACGGTTGTCCGTGAATATAGTCCAGAGTATATCCTGTTGGGCTATGACCAAACCTTTTTTACTGAGGAATTGGAAAAAAAGATAAAAGAATTTCAGTTGAATACAAAAGTTGTTCGTGCAAAAAGATACAAAGAAGGACAACACAAATCATCGAAAATGCATCCAAGCGAGGAACAAAAGCCCGCATTTCGACAAATGATTGTACCGATTGCATTGGTTATAAAAAATGGCGAGTTACTCATGACCCTGCGTAATGATCCAGAAAATCCACGTTTTCATAAAAAATGGGAACTTCCTGGTGGAAAGTTGCAATTAGGAGAAAATCTCGCTGATTGCGTGATACGAGAAACACAAGAAGAAGTTGACTACATAGTAGAAATTGTCACCCCACTTTCCCGAGTGAATATTATGGAGGAGAAAGAAAAGAACTACCAGGTTTGTCTTATTCCTCACGTGGTAAAAATTATTGGTGGAGAAGGAAATCACTCAGATAGGGAAGTTATAGAAAAGCGGTTTTTTCCTTTGGATGAAGTACTCCAAAAGGACGATCTCATCCCAGAAAATCTTGCCATGTTTCAGACGGTGTTTCAAGAACTCAAACAAGTTATAGAAAAATATGGTTTGTAAATTAATACAAATTTTATGCTAGATATCAAATTTATTCGAGAAAATATAGATGCTATAAAGAAAAATTGCCTGAATAGGGGAGTGAAGGTTTCTGTAGATGAACTTCTTGAAGTAGATGAAAAAAGAAGAGGTATTCAAACAGAACTGGACACTCTACGTGCTACTCTTAATGCCAATTCAAAACAGAAACCAACTCCGGAAGTTATTGAACAAAATAAGTATACAAAGGAGCAAATCAAATCAATGGAACAGGAGTTTGAGGGTATACAGGAACGATACAAGGCACTTCTCCAGCAAATCCCAAATATGACCCATCCGGATACTCCGATTGGTGGAGAGGAAGATTTTGTTGTACTTGAGACTCATCATGCACCACAAACATTTTCTTTTCAACCAAAAAGTCATGACCAGATTCTTTTAGAAAAGGACTTGGTTGACTTTGATAGGGGAGCGAAGGTAGTAGGATCAAAATTTTACTATTCAAAGGGGGATTTGGTACGACTGAATCTTGCTCTGATCCAGTATGGAATGGATATAGTAGAAAAGTATGGTTATACCATCATGGAAACTCCAGATCTTGCCAAGCAAAGTGTACTGGAAGGCGCAGGCTTCAACCCGCGTGGGGATGAAACACAAATTTATAACATTGAAAATACAGACCTCAGTTTAATTGGAACTGCTGAGATTACTATTGGAGGATATCACATGGATGAAATTTTGGATCTTTCCAATGGACCCAAAAAGTATGTTGCCCTTTCACATTGTTTTCGTACAGAAGCAGGAGCCTATGGAAGAGAAAGCAAGGGCCTTTACCGTGTTCATCAGTTTTCAAAATTAGAGATGTTTGTATTTTGTAAGCCGGAAGAAAGTGAAAAACTTCATAATGAGCTACTTGAGATTGAAAAGGCTATTTGTGATGGATTGAAAATTCCTTATCGGGTTATCGATATTCCAACTGGAGATCTGGGAGGACCTGCATATAGAAAATTTGATATTGAAGCTTATATGACTATGAAGGGTGATGAAAATTCATCTGGCGACTATGCAGAGATTACCAGCACCAGTAACTGTACAGACTATCAGGCAAGAAGATTAAATATTCGATACATAAATTCTGATGGTAAGTCCGAATTTGTGCATACACTCAATGGTACAGCGGTCGTTTTATCTCGTTTTCCCATTGCACTCATTGAAAACCATCAACGAGAAGACGGTTCTATTGCGATTCCAAAGGCTTTACAACCTTATTTTGGGAAAGATACCATTTCCTAATTATTTGGCATGAAAAAACCTTTTTTGTACACATCCCAAAGAAAAGGGAAGGATTTTGCTTGGGTAAAAAAGCGGAACCCTTTTTCTGTAACAGAGAATACTGGTTTGTCTTTAAAAATAAAGCTTTATTGGATGACCATTTTTCTCTCCTTTGTAGTAATGTTATACTTCCTGTTTTTTCATACATTTTTTCATATTCAAAAAATTGATGTTACAGGATTGAATCGTATTGATCAGCTCGCCTTTGAAGACTCTGTTCATACTATTTTACATTTCAAAAAATTCATTTTTCTTCCTGGAGAAAGCTATATTCTGGTAAATACACAGGAGATTGTAGATTTTTTGAAAGAAAAATATCCCATTAAACGTATTAAAGTAGAGAAGAGCTTTCCACAAACCCTTTCTTTGGAAGTGGAAGAAAGGATATCAAATGTCATCTATGATGATGGTTTGGAATATGCCTATCTTGATTTGTACGGAAATAAAGTTGAAACGCTACGGAAAGTAACAGATGATGAGTGGAAGAAGGAATATTCAATTACCACTTCAACACTCAGCACGGGTGAGATTCAGGAACATAAAACAGAAGTTGGGAAAAACCATATTGTAGACTACATTGGACTTTCTGGATCTTATGGAGATTATCCTATAGTCTACGATATTCGAGGTGCAAAAAATCATGAAAGTGAATCTGAGAGAACACTTTTAAAAGAAAAAACCATTCAAGCACTTATTCAATGGTTTGAGATGCTCAAAACTTCACAGGATTTGTCACCGGCTTATTTTTTACTTGAAGATGAGTATCGGGATCTCACTATATTTACCAAAAAAGGACCCAAGCTTATGGTAAGCTTGCACGACCCAATAGATAGACAGATTGAAGATCTCAATACGGTTGTGGAAAAGAAAAAATTAGACCTTTTACATATCCAGTATATTGACCTCCGTTTTCCTCCTAATATCTATTGGAGGTGACTTGAATGGAAAGAGAGGGTGTGGTAAACTTGCTAAGTATAATTCATTTTTATTTTAATCATTCATTATATATGACTATGGATTCATCCCATAAAAAGCGAGAAGAACAGTCTATGCTGGATCTTCTCAATATGCTCTCACCCGTACAAACCCTTAAAGTTGGGGTAATTGGAACAATACTTGTTCTTTGTACTCTTGGTTTTTTTGTTCTTCTTATTGGGGGAAGGGGAACTATGAGTAAAGATATGAACGATAAAGCAGCTGGAATGGCAGATACAACAGGAGCCGCTGCAGCACCTGCTCAACCACAGCAGCCAGCATCTCCAACCGACTTCAACGCGGTTGATCCAAAAGTTGATCATATTCGAGGAAAACAAAATGCAAAAATTACTTTGATTGAATACTCTGATTTCGAATGTCCATACTGCAACAGATTTCAAGCTACCATGAATCAAATCATGGAAAAGTATGGAAATGATATCCGATGGGTCTACCGTCACCACCCACTCGATGGGCTACATCCAAATGCTCGCCAGGCAGCGCTTGCTAGTGAATGTGCTGGTGAACAAGGAAAATTTTGGGAGCTTGCAGACTACATGTTTGAAGAAGCAGCACAAAAAGGACGTCTGAATGCTTCTGAGTTTGCATTGTATGCAAAAAATGTTGGTCTCAACACTACAACATTTAATACTTGTCTTACATCAGAAAAATATGCATCTCGTATTTCACGTGATGAGGTAGAGGTACCAAGACAGGGGACACCATACAGTGTGCTCTATGGACCAAACGGTCAGAAGATCCCACTCAACGGAGCTCTTCCATACGCAGATGTTGAATCCGCGATAAAGAGCCTTCTCCAATAATTGTAGTTATAATTGTAAAAGCAGCTAGATTGTTCTAGCTGCTTTTTCTTTTTTAAAACAATATATAGAAATATCTATGTGTCGCACAATATATTCAGTGATTTACCTCTCATGAGAAAGGGGAATTGGTATTACAATTAAATATAAATGATTGGTTTATAGCCAAGCATTTATCTATATACAAATTACATAGATAATAAGGACGTATATATATTTAATAAAAATTTAATCAAATTATATAATCTAATTTGAAGTATAAATAGGTTTTAATATATACATAGATGTTCGTAGGGATTTCTAAAGTAAAAAGGCGGTATACTTATACCCCTTGTTTTAAAGATACTTTCTGTAGTGTCGCATAAGATATATTGTGCGACATTAGTATTAAGAGACTATTGAGGAAGAAGTGTAGATGGTGGGCGGTGGGGTTTTGAGATGTTGGTACTATCTTTTTGAGCCAGTGGCAAGACGGCGTGGCCTCCCCCGCCCAGAGTCAAGCACAGAACTTGCTCGCTCGAGTGTGTTGCCGATTTCGTTGTAGTAGAGGGGGTTCTGTGCCCCATTACGCCTACACCAGCCCTCCAGGAGCAGGTAAACTTGGCACAGGTTCTGCGGACGTTCAGGGCATGCCCCTTCATGAATCATGTGTGGAGGGGGAGTACCATCCCCTTCCCAGGTGATCTGAAGGCCGCACACCTGACACATTGGAGCAGCGCTCATGTGAACTCCCGTCCGGCGGTTAACGCAAGAGGATCTTGCATCTACATTTAAGAATATCATACCTCTGTAAAAAAACAAAAAACAGGCCTCTCCCCTAGCCTGTTTTTTATTTCTTTCTTTTATGATCTTTTTTTTGATTCTTTTATAAATTCAAGGAAAAGTGGATGAGGTTGTGTTGGTCGTGACAAAAATTCAGGATGAAACTGCACGCCCACAAAAAAAGGATGATTCTTGAGTTCCACAATTTCTACCAACTGTGATTCTGGATTTACTCCCACAACCTCAAGTCCCTTTTCTTCCAGTGCATCTCTGTATGCATTATTAAACTCATAACGATGACGATGGCGTTCACTGATTACCTTTTCTCCATAAGCTTTTGAAGTCTTTGTCCCCTTTTTTAATTCACAATCGTAGGAGCCAAGACGCATGGTTCCTCCATAACGATTTTTTTGAATATTCTCCGACTGTGTCGGGTTTACGTGGATAATAGGATCTGGTGTATTTGGATCCATCTCCACTGTATTTGCCTTTTTAATTCCCAATACATTTCTTGCAAATTCCACACAGGCAAGCTGCATTCCATAACAGAGCCCTAGATAAGGGATATTATGGACTCTTGCATATTCTATAGCACGTATAACCCCTTCTATACCACGTGTTCCAAACCCTCCGGGAACAATTATTCCATCAAATTCTTTTAGTTTTTGAACTTTTTGTGGATCATTTTCATAGAGTTCTGAATCCACCCACGTAAGGTCTGGAATAACATTATTGCCCCAACATGCATGTTTTGCTGCTTCAATCACTGAGATGTACGAATCAGCAAGAGTAAAATCACCCGTACTAAAATATTTTCCCACAATACCAATACGTACCGTTTTTTTTGCACTTTTTCTTTTTTGTAAAAAGTTTTCCCAGCTTTTAAAGTCGTTCTTTCTTGGTTTGAGAGAAAGCTTTTTGAGAAGACGGTTTTCAAAACCTTGTTCGTGGAAAAGTAATGGAACATCATAAATAGAGTCACAATCAGGTGCGGCAACCACCGTACCATCAAGAAGATTGCACACATTTGCTAATGTTTGGCGACGTTTTTTATCAAGTGTCTGCTCCCCTCTTGCTACAATGAAGTCTGTCTGAATACCTGCTGCTCCGAGAGTTCGTACAGCGTATTGAGTTGGTTTCGTTTTCATTTCACCAATATGTTTTGGAAGGGGCAAATAACTCACCAAAACAAAGGCCACATCTTTGGGATTATGAACTTTCATAATACGAGCTGCTTCCAAAAAAAGTAATACCTGATACTCCCCTACCGTACCACCAAATTCTACAACTGTAATTTCTGCTTGGCTTTCTTTCTGAGCCAGTCGTATACGTCGAATAATTTCATTTGGGACATCCGGAACCACTTCCACATCTTCACCGCCATATTCAAGATTTCTTTCCTTACGAATAACTTCCTGATATACCTGTCCAGTAGTTACATAGTTTAAAGAAGACATTTCATTACCTGTAAATCGTTCATAATTTCCAAGATCTTGATCTGCTTCAATTCCATCACTTCCCACAAACACTTCACCATGCTCTGTGGGACGAATCGTCCCAGCATCAATGTTGACATACATGTCACACTTGATATTGGTGGTCTTGAATCCTCTGGATTGGAGGATTGTCGAGATTGAGGCTGCGGTAACGCCTTTTCCGACGCTACTCATTACGCCTCCCACTACAAAAATAAACTTCGGTTTCTGCTTTTTTGGTGTCATACCTTTCAAAAAATAAAGGTCATTTAAGCAATGACCTGTATATTTATTTTAAATTTTGTTTTTTGTCCTGCAAGGTTAGCCATGACGGGGTGTGTGCCGGTGTGCTTTATGGGCTCAAAAAATTCAATACTTTTTTCTTCAATGATGATCCCTTTTCCTTTTAAAGCCTTGACCACTTCTTTCGCACTTATGGCAGCAAAGAGAGTTCCCGCATCATTTGCCTTTTTATAGATATGAACAACTTCACCTTCCAATTTTTGGGACATTTTTTTGGCTTCGTGTTCTTGTTTTTTTTCTCGTTTCAGACGATTTTTTTGATTTTGTGCCATAGTGGACAAAACCTTCTCTGTCGCCGGCTTTGCAAGATTTTTTGGGATAAGAAAGTTCCGAGCATAACCTTCCGCAACCTCTTTTACCTCCCCTTTTTTCCCCGTTCCCTTTACATCTTTAAGAAAAAGTACTTTCATATCATTACATATTTAATATTTGACTAGTATACAGCAATCTTGATTTTTATACAAGAAAGTGGTAAACTTCTCAAGAAGTGTTATATATTAGCTGAAAATTGTTATGAAATCAGGATTTGTTGTAATCGTGGGGAGATCAAATGTGGGTAAATCAACCCTCCTCAATACGCTTGTGGGTACCAAAATTGCGGCTACTAGTTTTCGTGCTCAAATGACTCGACACATCATCCACGGGGTCATGAATACACCAGACGGACAAGCTGTCTTTGTAGATACTCCTGGAGTGCTGAAAGCAAAAAAGAGTAAGCTTACCGCAAAACTTCTGCACAAGGTAGAAGGCGCCCTTTCCGATATTGACGTTATCATCTATGTAGTTGATCCAACAAAGGAAATTGGTGATGAAGAACGTCATACCTTTGGACTTATCAGAAACATCCAGACACCTAAAATTTTAGTAATTAATAAGAGTGATCTTCATGAGGAGAACAGAAAGTATCAACTTGACTATCAATTCTGGGGAAACGATTTTAATGAAGTCCTCACCCTATCTGCCCTTAAAGGAAGTCACATCCAACCACTTCGTGATAGGGTCATGGAACTCCTCCCAGAAGGTGATCCACTCTATCCGGAAAATCAATTGACCAATATTGACAACTACTTTTGGATAGCAGAAATTGTACGGGAAAAAGCATTTTCCATTTTTGAGAAAGAAGTCCCCTACTCCTTGAATGTTGAGATTGATTCGGTGGAAGAAACGGAAGATCTTATCCGAATTGAAGGAAAAATTCTTACCAATGATGAACGATACAAAAAAATGATTATAGGTAAAGGTGCTAATAAAGTAAAAGAAATTGGCCAAATGGCACGTAAAGAACTTGAACAATCAACAAACAAAAAAGTTTATCTTGGACTTGAAGTTGAAGTAGATAAGCATTGGGTAGAAAGAATATAGGAGACCTACAATGACAAAAAAACAACGCGCTTTGCGTTGTTTTTTATTTTATTCGTCCCAATCACGTATGAGGTAATCCAATGGATTTACTGGAATACCATTCAAACGTACTTCAAAGTGGAGATGTGGCCCTGTAACAAACGGACCGGCACCTGCGGTTCCAGGTGTTCCACCAGAATACCCAATAATATCTCCACGAGAAACAAAACCTTCCTCATTTACTAAAATTTTACTCAAGTGTCCATACACCGTAGCTAGTCCTCCAGGATGAATCACCATAACATATGAATAGCATGTTGAGGCAGAACAATGCTTTGCACGTCCAATATACCCAGTTCCAGCCGCTTTTATGGGTGTTGCCTGTGCTGCCCGAATATCAATTCCTGTATGCTCAAAAACGTTACGGAAGGGATAATCCGGATCATGAAAGTACGCAGTAAGGTACCTACTTTGTGTGGGCCAAGAAAGTTTATTACCAAAGTCCTGTTCTGCAGGAGGAAAGGATTCCAACTTTTTTTGTTCCTCAAGCTTTTGACGGATTTGTTTTTCAAAACCAGTTATCTCACTCTCTGTATCTTGGTATTGTCTTTTTAAATTTTCTACTAATGTCTCATATACCTTCTCAGAATTTTTGGTTTTAATGAGGATATCTTCTTTGGCAAAGGCTTGCTCTTCAAGATCTTTTTTTCTTTCAGAGAGTTTATCTTCAAGATCCTTATAGGCAAGACGTCTTTGCTTTGTTTCTTCTTTTTCTCCCTCAAGATCAGCTTTTGCTATCTTTAGTGATTTTGTAGTATCCGCAAGGTTGGTTTCAACTGTTTTGAGATACTGAAGTTTATTGTAAAAGCTTGAAAATGAGTCATATACCGCTAAAATTTCTACGAGATTTCTTCCACCGTTTTTGTGAAGTGTCCGTATAAGCTCCGCTGAAATAACCTTTTGTATCTCAATACTTTTTTCCTTTTCCGCAATCTCAAACTGGAGTTTCTCAATTTGCAAATTAATAGTATCGAGTTTTTCATTGATAAGTTTTATATCAAGTTCAACCCCAGTTACTCTATTCTGAAGAATGCTTAATTGATTATCAAGAGAAACCTTTTCAAGTCGAGTTTCTTCTATCTTTTTTTTGTATTGAAGAATACTATCTTCAATTTGTTTAATTTTGCTCTGTCTCGCTTCTATTTCCTGATTGAGCTGATCAACTTCCGCTTGAGTAGAGTTCCCAGCGGCATTTACAGAGATTACAAAATACGGTACTGCCAAAAATACGATACACAAGCTCAAGAGGATTGTAAATTTCTTGATATTCATGAGAACATTATAGCAAATTGAAAAGTTTTCGTGAATACTCTCCCCTCCTATGCCTTATTATACATTTTTGTCAGGATTTCTTTTCGAAGAACAACAGAAGGTGTGAAGCCATACCCTGTGTGGGTATCTATGTTTATATCGGACAAATGATCCAACAAGAAATCTTTTGAATCCCTATTTTTGAAAATAATAACGTTTCTTCCTTTTCCTATTTCAATAAGGTTCAAAAAGGTAATATTGTCTGGTGAATTTTGTAAAAAATTGGATATATCCTCTGTTTTACTTCGAAGGATATTTTCTGCGTCAAAAACCTCCAATTGTGCAATAAAGATCTTTTGTCCAAGAAAATCTATCCGCTTTGAATCATTTACAAGAGATTCGGTAATGGTATTTTCAATGGTTCTCTGAACTTCTAAAAAATATTCTGACTCAAACTGTTCTTGAAAGTTAAAATAGGCTGACAATTCTGCATAAGCATCCTTATCCTCCTGTGTGCTTATCTGAGCTTGAAAAGAGAGGGTATTGGACAAAATAGCTGCTGCCAAAAGTTCAGCGGCAAAGGGTGAAATCTCTTGCAAAAACTGAGACTTTTTATACTCACGAAAAATCAATGTAGCAGCAGCACCAACTGGCTCAATGACAGCATTTTTTCCAATTTTTTCTTTCCAAAAATTTTCAAACCCAGGATGATGGTCAAATACATTTGTTACCTCTTTTTCTTCAACAAACGACTCAAAGTGCTTTGGATCAGAAACATCAACAAGAACATACCCTTTTTCTGGAATGTTCCATAACATTTTTGTATCCCTTGAATAAAAGTCTTTCTTATAACGATGAATAATACTTGCATTTGGGTGTGATGTTACCAGCGAAAGCACTTTTTTCCCCTGCTTTTGTAAGAGTTCTTGATATGCAAATATGCACGCATAGGCATCAATATCAATAAATGGCGCCCCAGAGGTAATGACTGTGGTTCTCTCCATAATTACGTCTTAAGCGCATTTGAAATTCTCTGTAAGGTCTTCTCTTTGCCCAAAACTTCAGCAATCTCAAAAGGACCCGGCGAATTTTTCTGTCCTGATAATGCGACACGAGTTGGCCAGAGTACATCACCAACACCATATTCATTTTCTTTTATCCAAGATATAACATGCTCTTCTAGGGTTTCTTTATTCCACATCTCCTCTGAGATATCTGCCTGTAGGACATTGTATATCTGTTGCAACTTATCCTTTGCGTCTTCTACCGTAGATTTTTTCCATACCAGAAGTCCAGGATCATATGATAAATCATCGGAAAAGATAAATCCTACAGCAGCAGGAAGCTCTGCCAGAGTATCAACTCTTCCTCGTTCCAGATTCACTATTTTTTTCAGAACTTCAAACTCTTCTTTATCATCAATTTCGTCACGATCAAGAATACCTTGATGTTTAAAAAATGGAAGAGCACGTCTGGTTACCTCATGGAGGTCCATATTCATCATGTATTGCCTATTGTACCAATTTAATTTTTCTCTATTAAAAACAGCTGGGGCCTTACTTACTTTGTCAAAATCAAACTCAGACGTAAGATCTTCCAAAGAAAAAATTTCTCGTTCATCCCCGGGATTCCATCCTAAAAAAGCAATAAAATTGATTAATGCTTCGGGCAAGTATCCCTTTTCCTTAAAATCGGTAACGGAAACATCACCATGACGTTTGCTTAATTTTTGTTTTTGCTCATTTATTAATAGCGAAAGATGAGCAAATGTAGGTGCCTGCCAACCAAAGGCTCTATAGAGGAGTACATGTTTGGGGGTAGAAGGAAGCCACTCTTCCCCACGGATAACATGTGTAATCTCCATAAGATAGTCATCTACCACATTTGCAAGATGATAAGTCGGAAAACCATCACTTTTCAACAAAATTTGATCGTCCACTTCCGAACTATGAATTTTTACTTTCCCACGAACCAAGTCATCAAATTCAATCATTTCATTCTCTGGAATTCTAAGACGAAGCACATAGGGGGCCTGTGCGGCAAGCAAATTTTTTACTTCTTCCTGTGATAAAGTGAAACTATTTCGCATGGATGCACGAGCGTAAACCTGTTTTTGCTTACTAGCCAGCTGTACTTCCCGCATTTTGTCCAATTCTTCTGCGGTATCAAATGCATAATAAGCATGACCAGATTCCAATAACTTCATGGCATACTTCTGATAGAGTTCAAACCGTTCAGACTGTATGTATGGACCTTTCTCCCCTTTTTGCACAATAGCATTATTTTCAAGCATTACGCCCTCATCTATTTTTATATTTCCCCAAGAAAGAGAATCAATAATTTGTTCTATCCCCCCCTCAACAAATCGATTTCTATCCGTATCTTCAATACGAATAAGAAAATCCCCTTTGTGTTTGCGGGCATACAGGTAAGCAAATAAAGCCGTTCTGAGGCCTCCCACATGGAGCATTCCGGTAGGGCTTGGAGCAAATCGTGTTCGTACCATATTATAATTATTTACTTTGAGTGAAGAGTGTATGCATGACAATTGCTGACGAAATCGCTACATTGAGTGACTCTGCATTGCCGTTACCAGATATAGTATATCGTTTATCCATAAGGTTTTCAACCGCCTCAGATACCCCGTGAGACTCTGAACCGAAGAAAAAAGCCTGCCGTTTATTTATACGAATTTTTTCAAATGGCTGACCATCCATAACAAAGCTCGAAAGGGTATACCCCTCATTTTTGAGAATCTTCAAGTCATGTACAAAATCTTCGGATTTACAAATTCGCACATGGAAAATAGAACCCATGGTACTGCGGACCACTTTATCATTGTAGGGATCCACACAATCTCCGGATAAAAGAATATTTTGAAAACCAAACCAATCTGCCGTCCGAATAATAGTACCTAAATTTCCTGGATCTTTTATACCATCCAAGCAGATAAGGGTTCCACCCAGAACTTCATCCAAAGCCGCGTTTTCCATTCTACAAATACCCAAAACGCCTGGAAAAGTCTGAGTCGTTTTGATGTGTCCTATATCCTGTCTCCCACAAAATTGAACTTCCACCTGTCGTTTATAAGCCATTTTCTGTAGAAGCGCATAGGCCGATTCATCCCGTTTTGAACCCTCAAGAATGACCATTTCCACTTGTCCTGATCTCAAGCCATCTTCTACTCCTTTTATCCCTTCTACTAAAAATTGTTCGTACTGTTTTCGGTATTTTTTTTGTTGAAGTTTGTTGATATGTGTGAGAACACTTTTTGCTAGCATACAATTTTATTTTTTAAACAAAAAAGTAAAAGGAAATATAATAACTGCATTAATGATGCGTTTAAATCTTTTTTTCGGTTGAAGCAAAAGTCTGTATAACCACTCAAGCCCTATAACTCTCAATATCTTTGGGGCACGACTCACTTCTCCCGAAATATAATCAAAAGAACCTCCAACACCAACAGCTATTCGTACACTTGGAAGCTCTGAAAGGAAAGTATAAATCCACTGTTCTTGCTTTGAGTGCCCAAATGCAACAAGTAAAATTTTTGGTGCTACAGAAATAATATTATCAATTAATTTATCATTTTCCTTTTCATCTAATATATGAAAGCCATTTTTTAGGGTAATGTCTACTCCCCGATGATATCCTACAATATGTAAGTTTGGAAATTTTTTTGTAAGCTCCTCTACAGTTTTTTCAAGAATAGAGTTGCTTCCTGTACCCAAAAGGTACAGAGAATCCCCTCTTTTTTCTGCTAAAGCACAAAGCTTATATACAAAATCTACCCCAGGAATTCGTTTTATCTTTCCTCCCAAGAGAAGTTGTATTCCAACCCCATCACAAAGGTTCAAACTAGCAGTATTGAGTATCTCACGGAATACAGGGTTATTCTGTGCCTCTACCAGCATCTCTGGATTGGGGGTAAAAATGGTATTCCCCGAATTTCCCTCTAAAAATCCTTGAGCTCTGTTGAGCGCTTCTTCAATAGTTACGCTATCAATATGTACCCCCAAAACATCTCTTCTCATAGCTCAAATTACGCATTTTTTTCTTAATTATGCTATAATATTAGCATATATTGACATAATTTCAAGTTATGTTACAATATTATCACTCACACATATAGAGTGATAAAACCACCTAATTTTACACCTATGATACCAAATAACTTTACACACAAAACCCAAGAGGCCCTCCAAGAGGCTCAACAAATTTCTTTTGAGCATTCACACCCTCAGATTGATCCCCCACATCTCTTTTTAGCGCTCCTTTTACAAGAGGATGGTTTAGTGGTTTCACTTCTAAAAAAGCTTGATTCAAATCTCATCTCTCTTAAGGTAGACATGAAAAAAATGATTGAAGCCATACCTAAATATTATGGCCCTCGTCCAATAGGTGGTGTGGGACAAGTCGTTATGGGACAACCCATGATGGGTGTGCTTCAAAGTGCACAAGAAGAATCCCAAAAAATGGGAGATGAATATATTTCGGTTGAACATATTCTTCTTGCTTTTTTGCGAACCAAAAATCCCATTTCAGACATTCTTGCAACTGAGTTGGTTACCTATGAAAAAGTTCTTAAAGTATTGGCAGAAGTTCGTGGAAGCCAAAAAGTTGACTCTCCAGATCCTGAAAAAAAATATCAAGTTCTAGAAAAATATGGAAAGAACTTTACAGAGCTGGCACGAAAAGAAAAACTTGATCCTGTCATTGGTCGTGATGAAGAAATTCGTAGAGTCATGCAAGTGCTTACTCGCCGTGTTAAAAATAATCCGGTGCTCATTGGAGAACCAGGGGTTGGAAAGACGGCTATTGTTGAAGGGCTTGCACAACGTATTGTAAATGGAGACGTTCCTGAGAGTTTACAAGACAAAGAACTTATTGGTCTTGATGTCGGTGCGCTCGTTGCGGGAACCAAATTTCGTGGTGAATTTGAAGAACGTTTCAAAGCAGTGCTCAAGGAAGTTACCGCAAGTGCTGGTCAAATTATTTTGTTTATTGATGAACTTCACACCATTGTAGGTGCTGGATCTTCCGAAGGATCAGTGGATGCTTCCAATATGTTAAAACCAGCACTCGCTCGTGGTGAATTATTTACTATTGGGGCGACCACTATAAAAGAATACCAAAAATACATAGAAAAAGATGCCGCCTTTGAACGCAGATTTCAGCCAGTAATGGTTGAAGAGCCAAGTAAACAGGATGCCGTTGGTATTTTGCGTGGTATAAAAGAAAAATATGAGGTACACCATGGTGTACGTATTACTGACTCTGCAATTGTTGCAGCTGTTGAACTTTCTTCCCGCTATATTACCGATAGATTTCTCCCAGATAAGGCAATTGATCTTATTGATGAGGCTACTTCTGCACTCCGTTTGGAAATTGAATCCATGCCGGCAGACTTAGACAAAATGAAAAGAAAAATGATGCAGATTGAGGTTGAAATGAAGGCCTTACAAAAAGAAGAAAAAAATGAAATCTCTAAAGAAAAACTCAAGAAGCTCAAACAAGAATTGGAAAATATTCGTGAGGAAAGTAATGAATTGGAAGTACACTGGAAAAATGAAAGAGATATTATCATGAATATCAAAGAAAATAAAAAGAAGATTGATAAGCTCAAGCAAACCGCAGAAATTGCCGAACGTCGTGGTGACTTACAAAAAGTTGCAGAAATTCGTTATGGAGAAGTCCCTCAACTTGAAGAGGATATAAAACGAATGCAACTCAAACTCTATGACATACAAAAAGGACGCGCTATTCTCAAGGAGGAAGTGGATGAAGAGGATATTGCAAAAGTGGTATCACGCTGGACAGGAATTCCGGTTCAAAAGATGCTTGAAAATGAAAAAAAGAAACTCGCTCGAATGGAAGATGCTCTTTCAGAACGTGTGGTGGGCCAGGGAGAAGCGATTAAAGCTATTTCAAATGCTATTCGTCGTTCTCGTGCGGGGATATCTGAAGAAAAACGTCCAATAGGTTCCTTTATTTTTATGGGACCAACTGGAGTTGGAAAAACAGAACTCGCAAAGGCGTTGGCGGAGTTTATGTTTAATGATGAAGACGCCGTTGTACGAGTAGACATGAGTGAATACATGGAAAAGCATTCTGTTTCGAAAATGATGGGTGCTGCCCCTGGTTATGTTGGTTATGAAGAAGGTGGACAGCTTACAGAAAAAATTCGACGTCACCCCTACTCCGTAGTTCTTTTTGATGAAATTGAAAAAGCTCATCCAGAAGTATTTAATGTCATGCTTCAAATTTTGGAAGATGGACAACTTACTGATGCAAAAGGACGAAAAGTAAACTTCAAAAATACCGTTATTATCATGACCAGTAATATTGGTTCTGAGCTTATTATGCAAATGGGAAGAACCGGAGAATTTGGTTTTGGAGAAAACAACCAAGGGGGAATAAAGGAAAATGAAAGTCAGGTAAAACAAAAAGTTATGGAAGTACTTCGTGAGCATTTCAAACCTGAATTTCTTAACCGAGTAGATGAAATAATTATGTTCCATCCCCTCTCCGAGCAACATATTCGTTACATTGTTGACTTACAACTTGAAAATCTTCAACATAGACTTCAAGAAAAAAATATTACACTTAACGTAACGGCAAAGGCAAAAGACTGGCTTGGAAAGAAAGGTTTTGATCCCAATCTAGGGGCACGACCACTCAGACGTGTTATACAATCACAACTCATGGATAAGCTTGCTATGGATATCCTTGAAGAAGAAGTAGAAGTTGGAGACAAAATTAAAGTTGATCTCAAAGATGATACCCTTACGCTTGCAAAAAAATAGTTTATACAACAAAAAAGGCCTTTCAAAGGCCTTTTTTTATTCTTCCGGAAATAACTTATTCCCCTGTTCATCATAGAGATGAATTGCGAGTACCGGACATGCTTCTGCGGCGAGCTTTACCGTTTCCTCATCATCATAGCTCTCTGGATCTGTGATATATGCAAGATCTTCGTCATCCATTTGAAACATATCTTCTGCCACCACAACACAGGATCGCGCCCCAATACAGGCCTGTCTATCAACCACAATGCGTCTAATCTTCCCCTCTTTTATAACACGAACACCTTGAGAAATGTTGTCAAAATTTTCTAAATCCTCTGGTTTTTTGATAGCCAAATTTTCTTCAGCAACTTGATTATTTTTCTTTATGATTTCATTTGAGTCCATAGGTTTACGAAAGGTCATTTAAAAAATCATCAGTAAGGTCCAAGATCTGGGGTTCTACGTATTTTCCTCCTTTTTCAATATCTGACAATACATTTTTTACATTTGCACCAAAGATGAAATGATCATCATTGATCCGAATATTGGGCGACCGAGCACAATACCCCATGCAAGGAGACGTATTAAGCGACATTGTATCATTTTCTTCTCCTGGTTTCAAGCCAAGCTTTGCAATCAAAAAATCAAGAATCCTTCTCGAACCCATCCCTGAACATGATTTTCCACAACAAACTTCTATTTTTTTCATATCTATATCACAAAACCCATAATTTCCCGAAGATCCTCTGGAGCACTCCAGGGTGGATCAAAGGTAACTTCTACCTCCGGATACCTATATCCCAATTCTCTTACCTTATCCTCTATTTGTCCTATAAGCTGTGGTCCAAAGGGACACATAGGAGATGTAAAGGTTATAAGAAGATGGACATGATCTTTTGATTGAATTTCAACCTCATAGATAAGGCCAAGGGTAACAATATCCAGCCCTATTTCAGGATCCTCTATAGATTTTAAACTTTCTAAAATTTTTTCCTTACTCATATATATTTTTTGTAACCATTCTTTTCAATTTCAACTGCCAAATTTTTATCACCAGTTTCTACTATTTTTCCGTTGATAAGAATATGAACAAAGTTTGGCTGAATATATTCAAGAATTCTATTGTAATGAGTAATTAAAAGTATCCCTTTTTCTTTATTTGCAAACTGTTTGATACCTTCACATACCGTTTTTAAGGCATCCACATCCAGACCAGAGTCAGTTTCATCCAGCAAAGCATATTTTGGATCCATGAGTGAGAGCTGTAAAATTTCAAGTTTTTTCTTTTCACCACCTGAAAATCCAACATTGAGATACCTATTTGCAAACTGCTTTTCTATCCCAAGTTCTTTCATACAAAGAAGGAGATCCTTATGAAATTGAATAGGATGTTGCTTCTTCCCCTTGAGAGAAGAAACTGATGTACGCAAAAAATTGGTAATGGAAAGTCCCGGTATTTCTGGTGGATATTGCATGGACAAAAAAAGTCCAAGCTTCGCCCGTTCGTCTACTTTAAGAGGGAGTATATTTTCACCATCCAGGAGTACTTCCCCCCTTTCTATTTTGTACTTTGGATGTCCTGCTATAGCATTTGATAGTGTAGACTTTCCTGATCCATTTGGACCCATAAGTGCATGGATTTCACCTTTTTCTATATTCAGTGAAAAATTCTCAAGAATACTCTTTCCCTCTACCGAGACGGTTATATTTTTTATTTCAAGTGACATATATATTTTTGTTATTCAGGAAATTTTTGTAAGATGCTCCACCCAAGCAAAGCACATTTAAGTCTGGTGTGTGTAATTGGAATTCCTAATAATTCAAGCATCTTCTCTTTCGTAATCTTTTTTACATCCTGTATATTTTGGTTTTTAACTTCTTCTGTAATAAGTGAAATTGCAGCCTGAGAAATAGCACAACCTTTTGATTGATGTCCAATATCTCCTATATTTCCATCTCTATCCAACTGTACTTGAATGGTACATTCATCACCGCAAGATGGATTTGAAGAAAATAGTTCAAAGCTAAAATAAGGAAGTACTTTTTTATTCAAAGGGTTTCTATTGAGTTCTAAGATAGCCTCTTTGTACATTTGTTCTATGTCTACATCTTGCATATTTTTATACATGAAACATTTTTTTCACTTTTTCTATTCCAACAATAAGTTTGTCAATATCCTTTTTGGTATTATAAATTCCCATAGATGCACGTACAATTCCATTATCTGTAAGCTCCTGAACAAAAAGGGTAGCACAATGTTGACCTGCTCGTACCGCTATATTTTCACTATCAAAAATTTGAGCTACATCATGTGAATGTACTCCTTCCACTTCAAAAGCAATCATTCCCCTTCTTTCTGCATTCTTTCCAAAAATTTTTACATCTTTTATTTTTGAAAGTGTCTCTGTTGCATACTTGGTAAGTGTTTCTGTATGAGAAAAAATTTCTTCCCAACCAAGGTTCTCCAAATATTTCAGTGCAGCAGAAAGACCGATAGCTCCGGCAATATGAGGCGTTCCAGCCTCAAACTTCATGGGAGCATCCTTCCAAGCGATAGAGAGATCTGACACCCTTGCTACCATTCCCCCTCCATAATGAAACGGATCCATTTTTTCTAATCGTTCTTTTTTTCCATATAAAACACCAATTCCTGTTGGACCATATAATTTATGTCCGGAAAACACCAAAAAATCACAATCAAGTGCTTTTACATCTATTTTTTGGTGTGCAACAGCCTGACACGCATCGACAACAGTGAGCGCCCCCATTGCCTTTGCACGTGTGATGAGTCGATGCATTGGATTCACAATTCCCAAAACATTTGAGGTATGCACAAATGTCACCACCCGTGTCCTTTCATCAATACAGGTGTCAATGTCTTCTTCGAGAAGCTCCCCAGATTCAGGATTCAATCCGATAAAACGCACCTCAAACCCACGCCTTTTTGACATCTCAATCCAAGGAAGAAGGTTTGAGTGGTGCTCCATACGAGTCAAAACAACATTATCCCCCTTTTCAAGATTTTTGGTAAGACCATACGCCAAGGTATTTAATCCTGCAGTTGCTCCTGAGTTAAATATAATTTCATCAGGGTATGCATTCAAAAAACTTGCCACCCGTGTATGTGCTTCCACATACAATTGTGACGAAATATCACTCAACTTATAAGCTCCTCGGTGTACATTGGCATTTTGTTTTTCATAAAAACGCGTCACTGCCTTAATAACACTCTCCGGTTTTTGTGTTGTAGCAGCATTATCAAGATACACCAAATCTTTATAGGTACGAAGCAAAGGAAATTGTTCTCGTATACTGTTCATATTAAAGTAATTGATCAAATTCCGCCTGCGCGGTTGAATTCATAGAATCGATGATAGAACACACATGGGCTCTTTCCAAAATATTTTCTGCTTGCGTAGATTCAATCCCACGTGAAGTGATATAAAATATATCCTCTGGCTTACAACGTGTAATACTGACCCCATGACTACAGAGAACTTCGTGGCATTCAACTTGCAATGCAGGGACGGCATCCACTTCTGCTTTGGGTGATAGTTGCAAAAATTGTGCCTTTTGGTGTCCAGAAGACCTTTTTGCTCCTTCTTTTATATCAATGCAACTTCTATAAATATTTTTTGATTCATCCTTTGCAATACCTGCAGCAGATATATGTGAATTGGTCATGACGGAGTTGTGAAATACTTCGTGCTTTACATCGCACACACCCTCTTTGAGGGAATAAATAATAGATTTGGTATGAGATGTCGCACCCGGTTGCTCCAAATAGGATTCTACATTTACCAATGCATTTTTTGTGCTTTTTATATATTCATTCCATGTAACGCTACTTTCAGCCATTATCTTTGCTCTATGTGACGTTTGCACCTGAAATTCATTTGCATCCACTTGCTTTGTATATTCTACCCTACTCCCTGAAATAGCCACTATATCTACATATACCTCAGCCATAGCCTTAAAGTCGGAATGCTCTACAATATCTATAGACGTATCCTTGTCTATCGCCAATAAAAGGACCCCCTGCGCAGGAAATTCGGCCTTGAGGAAAATGTCCAATCTCCCTTTTTGTAAGGGCGGAACATAAAGAAAATAGGAACTTCCACATACCATGTTTTCTTTATAAAAAAATAAATTATTTTTAATGAATTTAGCATACTTTTTTTTCTCCTTTGCTTCTTGAAGGGGAAGAAAATCATATTGAAGTGAGTCAGAAGAAACAGAACAGTCCAAAGGACCAGAAGAATCCATTCTTTCCACTGTATTTATTATTCCTATGCCGTATTTTTGTACTTGTATGTCCATATTTTTCAATAACTATCCAATTGCACCTTCCATCTCAAGCTCAATTAATTTATTCAGCTCAAGTGCATATTCCAAAGGAAGTGACTTTACTATGGGCTCAATAAATCCTGAAACTACCATTTGCATCGCCTGTTGTTCTGATAATCCCCGGCTCATAAGATAAAAAATTTCTTCATCACCAATTTTTCCTACACGGGCTTCGTGTGCAATATCCACCTCATTGTTTTCTACTTTCATATAGGGCTGTGTATTTGAAGTAGATCCATTATCAATAAGCAATGCATCACAGTCAACCGATACAGAACTATTTATGGCGCCTTTGGTAATTTTTACATAGCCACGATAGGTACTCTTTCCACCTCGAGCAGAAATAGACTTGGCACGAATAGTAGATTTTGTATCTGGAGCTACATGAATAGCTTTTGCACCGGTATCTTGATCCTGTCCTTCACCCGCAAAGGCGATCCCTAAACTATCTGACTTTGCTCCTCTTCCACGCAAAATTGAAGAAGGGTATAACATTGTGGTACCACTTCCCATATTACCATTTATCCATTCAATTATTCCATTTTCATCTACCAATGCACGTTTCGTATTTAAATTATAGGTATTTTTTGACCAATTTTCTATAGAGTAATATCTTGCGCGTGCATTCTTATGAACAAAAATTTCTACACAACCAGCATGGAGTGAATTCGTACTGTAGCGCGGTGCAGAACATCCCTCTATATACTGAATTTCTGCTCCCTCATCAACTATAATAAGGGTGTGCTCGAACTGACCACCAGACTCAGCATTCATACGAAAATACGCTTGAAGTGGTAGTTCTACCCGTACATTTTTTGGTACATAAATGAATGTCCCTCCAGACCAAACTGCGGCATGAAGCATAACAAACTTGTGATCATTTATTGGCACACATTGTGTCATGAAATACTTCTTTACCAACTCCTCATGCTCTTGGAGTGCCACATCCATGTTTTCAAAGATGACTCCTTCTTTTTTTAGTGTATCCTTAATATTATGATAAACCACATCACTATCATACTGTGCTCCAACCCCAGCAAGTGCTTCTCTTTCTGCTTGTGGAATTCCTAACTTTTCAAAGGTATTTTTAATTTCATCCGGCACATCATCCCAAGATTTACTTTCCTGCGTATTCGGACGTACAAAATATATAATTTCGTCTAAATTGAGATTTTTCAAATTTGGACCCCATTGCGGAATTCCTGTCTTTTCAAAAAGTTCAAAAGCTTGAAGTCTTTTTTCCAACATCCACTTTGGTTCATTTTTTTGCTTTGAAATTTCATATACTACCTCTTTGGATAAACCTGGTTTCGATTTGAATTTTGAATTATCAAAATTTGCCTCTTCATAGAGACTTCTATCTATATCAAAGTGAAGTTTTTGCGTTTTATTGCTCATACGTATTCTGACGCAATTTTTTATACGTCTCGGTTATATATTTTTTTGCTTTTTTGATATCTGATTCAGTAGTATATTTTGAAAGTGTAAAACGAAGTGTACTTTTTGCTGCTTTCTCACACAAACCAAGGGCACTCAAAACATGGGAAACCTCATCAGAATCTGTAGTACATGCAGAACCAAGCCCAACTTCTACTCCTTTTTCAGAAAGATAAAGGGCCATCACTTCTGCATCAATCCCAGGAAATTGAATACTGAGATTATTGGAAAGTCTTTGTTCTGAATTGATAGCTGGACCATTGAGAATAATCCCGTCCAAATCTTTTTTAAGCTCAGAGTAAAGTTTTTCACAAAGGTTACGCTCATGCTTTGAATTTTTTACTTTTTCATTCTGTGCGATAGAAAGTGCAAGGGCCATCCCATAAGCTTTGCCTATATCTTCTGTCCCAGGATTCAATCCAAATTCTTGCCCCCCACCAAAAACAATTGGTTCAAGAGGAACATTGCGCCTTTTATACAAAACCCCCACACTCTTTGGTCCATGGATTTTGCTTGCATTTAATGTCAAAAGATCTACATGTAAGTGCTCAACACGAATATCTTGCTCACCTGCTGCCTGACATGCATCGCTATGAAAATATGGAAAAGACGTTCCATTTCTTTTTCTCCATTTCAGTATTTCACGACCAATTTCAGGTATTGGTTGGATACTTCCAACTTCATTATTGGCATACATTATAGAAACCAAAACCGTATTCTCCTGAAATGATTTTTTTAGCTCATTTATGTCTATTATTCCATTTTCATCAACAGACAAATAGGTAACTTCATATCCCTGCCTCTCTAACTCTTGTATTGGTAAAAGAACTGCGTGATGTTCAATTTTTGTAGTAATGATATGTCCTTGGGATTTATTTGAGCTATTGTGAGAAAATAAACCCTGTATGGCCAGGTTGCAACTCTGCGTTCCACCATTGGTAAAAATAATAGTGTCTGGCTGTGCAGCTAAAATTTTTGCGATCTGTGCACGAGATTCCTCTAAATATTTTTTTGCTTCCATTGCACTTGCATAAAGAGCTGATGGATTTGCATAATATTTTTTTTCAATTTTTTTAATACTCCTAAAAACAGCCAGATCCATTGATGTAGCTGCAGCATTATCCAAATATATTTTTTTGTTTTGTTTATACATGTTGTTCTGTATGAAAAAATATATCAAGTGTCGTAGACTCCATAATTGCATTGACCTGACTATGTAGAAGTTCAAAACCTCTTTTTGCATTACATTGAGATTCAAGCTTACAACCATGAACTTTCTTGGTACATTCAGTTACCCCATATTCCATCTGCATTGCAGAAACTACATCTTTGAGGGAAATCTTTTCTATTGGGCGTGCAATGGTATATCCCCCATTCTTTCCACGATGAGCTACAATAAGCCTATCCTTTTTTAAACTTCGCGCTATCTTTTGCAAAATTGGCAAAGATATGTTACTGTTTGCTGAGAATTCAGCCAAACTTAAAACACTTTCGCTTTTGGAAAGTTGTTCAAGAAGCTGAAGCGCATAGTCGGTTTCTTTTGAAAATTTAATCATTCTGAAAATATATTGATTAAATCATACTTTTTTGGTATGATATCAGAAAATTTCCTTTTGGTCAAGTATGGAACAAACAACATTTTTACCTAAAATTAGAGAAATAAAGATGCTCAACCACAATATTATGGAGCTGCATCTTGAAAAACCAGAGGCATTCTCCTACCTTGCAGGACAATTTGTCCAATTTTTTATCCCAAAAGATGATACACAGGTAAAACGTTCCTATTCCTTAGCCTCTGCCCCAAAGGATCCTGACCTTGAATTTTGTATAAAAATCCTTCCCAAGGAACTCAATGGCCCGGCATCCCTCTATCTCCCCACTCTTGATATAGGCGATAGTATTCAAATCTCACAGCCACGCGGAAGATTTACACCCAAAGATGACCAAAATCAATTCTACATTGCAACTGGTGCAGGCCTTGCCCCAATTTTGGGTATGATACGCGACCAGTTGGAGCATAAGAGAAATACAAAAAAAATCGAACTTCTTTTTGGAGTTCGTAATGAAAATGATATTTTTTTTCAAGAAAGACTCAAAAAACTTCAAGACACTTTTCCAAACTTTAGGTACAACATTGCACTTTCTCAGCCAGAAACAGAGTGGTCTGGTCTTCGAGGACGAGTAACCGAACATCTTCTCCATGATCTTGTAGATCATTCCTACTACATCTGTGGAAACCCACATATGGTCAAAGATGTCCGTTCTACACTCATAGAAAACGGTGTAGATTCAAAATCAATACTCTTTGAAATTTTTTAACTTTTTGAGAGACGGTGTTTTTTTATAATTTTTTCTTTTTGAAGCTTGTATTCTCGAACCTTTTTATGTATTCCAGGAAGCAAACAAAAAGGATAATAATATGCAAAACGAGGAAGCCAACTACTTATTCCATTTGTACTTACCATTGCACGATAGAGGTACTTATTAATCCAAGTACCCTTTTTTCCATTTTCATAAAGAGTAAGCCAAAGATCCCAATCCTGAAACCGGCTAAGAGATTCATCAAATCCAACAAAAATTTCCCTTCTCAAAAGTGTGGCAATGGCAATATAGTTTCCTTTCATTAGTGCGTGCCCATCAAATTCCCTTGCGGGCATTCTTTTTTTTCCAAAATAAAAATTACTGTATACAAAATCTATCTCTTGACGACTATCTAAGACATTACTCATTTCTTCAAGCATATTTGCTCCACCAAGAATATCTGCATCCCAAAAAATAACATAACTTCCCTGTGATGCCTGAAAACCCACATTACGCGCAATAGCGGCTCCTTGATTTTTTTGCTTTATAAGTTTTAGTAAAATACTATTTCCTTGCGGATCACAAGAAATGCCCCAACCGTGGGCCTTATCAATAACTTCCTGAATTTCTCCTTGTGAACCATCATCTACCAGTATAATCTCAAAATGCCTATACGTTTGCTGACTCAAGGACTGCAAGGCCAGCAGAAGCTCCTCAAAACGGTTATAAACTGGGATAATCACTGAAATAAGGTTTTCCTTCTGTACCATACAGTATATTTTATTCTTCAAACATCCATGGACGAAGTTTTTCAAGTTGTTTCTCCCACGAAAAGTCTTTTATTATTCGTTGTTGTGCGGCTTTCCCGAGAGCTGAGGCATACTTCTCATCTTTTAGAAGACGTGCAATTGCCTCTTTTACTTGAGTTTCATTATAAGTATCCACTACTAAACCAGTCTTTTCATGAATCACAGCCTCCTCAACTCCACCACTCATTCCTGCAATCATAGGAATACCGGTTGCGGAAGCCTCTAAAAACACTAACCCAAGTCCCTCTTCCATTCCCTGATATGGGTGTGTCAGGAGAATAAATACATCTGAAAGATAGTAATATGTTTTTATTTCATCATGAGGAACATGTCCAATAAAACGTACAATATTTTGTAAAGAATATTTTTGGACCATCTTTAATAGATTCTGTTTTTGAGATCCTTCTCCTACAATAATCCATACTAAATTCGGAACCTCCTCCAAAATAGCTGGTAGGTGTCGTGTAAGGTTAGTAAACCCTTTCCCATGCTCCAAACGTGCAATTGATAAAATTACCCGCTTGCCTTCAAGAGCAAGCTGGCTTTTGAGTTTGTCTACCTTTTCTTGTTCAGGAGGGGTTAAAAATGACTTGTCTGGACATGGATATAAAACAGTTGTCCTATTTTCAAGCGTTTGAAACTGTGCTACAAGACGTCTATCCAAAGAGTTACTGTTTGTAATAACTTGCTCTGCTTGGATACAGGCATCAATAAGCGAAGCCCTCCCCCATTTTCCTTTCGAAGCGGCTGCAATATCGGTTCCATGAGAAAAAATCATATATGGCACGCCTAATTTTTTCTTTATCCTTTTTGCAGCAAGAGCAACTGGAGCAGCATGATGAAGATGTATTATCTCAATCCCATACTTCTTTACAAGTTTTTTTATAATAAAATAAAGGCGTAACCAACGTGGCGCAAGAAACTTTGGGAAAAAAAGGTTGAAACGCTCTACAGTAAAGGAAAATTTGTCGTCATAGGAAGCATTTTTTGTTTTGGGAGCAAGAATAACAAAATTTTCTGGAGGAAATTCCCCAGCAATTTGTTCTACGTAAGATGCAATTCCTCCAATAGTTGGTGGAAAGTCAAGTGAAATAATGAGTGTATTTTTCATAATAAGGTAGTATTGTTTGTCACAAATTTTATCATTTTAACTCCGGATAAGCAATATTAAATTTTTAATCTGTGATTTGTTTACGGTATTTGTAGCAAGCAAACAAAGTGGATAGACAACTACTCCTACAACAATTGCGAGAAGAAAGTGGACATACTGATTGGCCAACCACACCACCCCTCCCATAACAGCAGCTGAAAAAAATATTTTTGAGATATTTAAAAATAAAAAATTTTTTGAAAGTGTAATAATTTGTGGAACAAACAAAAACCCAAGAAAAGCCAATAAAAAATTTCCTGTAAAAGCCGCAAGAGCTGCTCCCGTGGCGCCAAACTTTGGGATAAAGAAGAGATTGAGAAGAATATTTATAAGTGTTACAGAACCAATGATCCAAGTTTGAGTTACCTGACGGTTACATGCATTTAAAAATGAACTTAAAGGAAAACTTAGGTATGAAAAAACAAGGCTTATAATAAGTATACGCAGTGGCAAAATAGACGGCATATATTCTTTTGTATAGACAGTGAGGATAATGTCTTGCGCCAGTATGGCAATTCCAATGGCAATAGGGAAAGCCACAATTAAAAGATACTTAATACTCTGCTCAAAGACAGAAACTAATTTTTTTCTATCATGAATAAAATATTCACTGAACTTGGGATACATTGCTGCCAAAAGAGCAAGTGGAATAAACTGAAATGCAAAGGTAATTTTATATGGGATACTATACCAACCCACAGCAGTATTTCCAGCAAATTCTTTTAAAAGAAGCGTATCCATGTAAGAGTAAAGCCGTGCAAAAACAGCCGATAGAGCAAATGGAATGGCAATTTTTCCCAAATACATGAAGGTTTTTTTTGAAAATTGAGGCCGAAAAGTAATATGAAATTTTTTATACAAAATAAAGCTTGCATAGAGAAGATTACAGAAGCTTGGTATAGTGAATGCAGCAATCAGCCAAATAAGAGAAAAATGCAAAAGCAAAAATGTTGTACCAAGTATGAGGGTAAGTGTTTGACTTCCCACAATTCCAATTGCCTCATATTTAAGGTTTCCCAGTGAACGCATGGTTCCATAAACGGTAAGATGTAACGTATCAAACAACATGGTGACCGCAGAAAGGTAGACAAGATGTGCTACGTCTGTTTCATATCCTAGGAAATATATAAAGCTTACACATATCCCATATATAAGTATCCCTAGGATCATTTTAAAAGCAAGCACAGTTGAAAAATATTCTTGAATTTTTTCTTTCACCCGAGAGACCTCACGAATAAGTACATTGGTAAAACCAAGATCGATAAAAATGACAAAAACTGTGGTAAAGGAAAGAGCAAAAAAATACTTTCCTGTTTCCTCTGCACCAATGTGACGGGCAATGATTGTAAAGTACACAAAAGCAACCACCTTTTGCATGATGGACGCCAGAGTCATAAAAGTTGTATTTTTTGCAATAGACATACAATACTTTCCCTTCTATTTTACCTTAAAACTTGAATAAAAACAAAAAAAACAGCGCCCAAGGTTTGGCGCTGTAAAAGGAATACAATAATTAACGTTTTCTCCATTGATGACCACGACGAGCACGACGTCTTCCAAATTTCTTTCTTTCTTTTGCTCTTGGATCACGAGTTAAGTATCCTTCTGCTTTCAAAACTGGTTTTAAAGCCTCATCCCACTGAATAAGTGCACGGGCAATTCCATGTCGAATGGCCTCGGCCTGTCCTGCCTTTCCACCACCGGCAACCTTAACGGAAATATCCAAAGTAGCCTCTCTTCCTGTAAGTGCCAATGGGGCAAGAACTGTTTGTTGCAACAAAACATGTGGAAAATAGGCCTTTAATTCTTTTCCATTGATTACAATGGAACCTTTTCCCTTAAGAACTTGAACACGTGCTGCTGCTGTCTTTCGTCGGCCTACAGCTCGTTCCTTTGATTGTACAGTGGTATCAACTGACATAAACAATATTTATAATAACTATGCCTTAACGATAAGACGTTTCATCATGTGGCTTCTTAATTTATTTTTTGGAAGCATTCCCATCACAGCCTTTTTCATTACTTCCGCAGGATCTTTTTCAAAAACCTTTTTCATTGAAATTTGCTTCAAACCACCTGGATGTTGAGTATGGTGAAAATAATCTTTTTGAACTAACTTGTTTCCAGTAAACTTCACTTTTGAAGCGTTCACAATCTCCACAGTATCCCCTTCGTCAAGATAAGGAACAAAGGTTGCCTTATTTTTTCCACGAAGAAGAACTGCTGCTTGTGTTGCGACACGTCCTACCGCTTGATCTGTTGCATCTATTGTATGCTTTGTTCTGTTGGTCATATTAGTCTACAAATTCAATTTTAGCAATTGGGGCTCCATCATTTTTTCTTGCACCAAGCTTCGTAATTCGTGTATATCCACCAAGTCGATCTGAAAATTTAGGTGCAATATCATGAATAAGCTTATTTACAGCCTGTTGTGTATAGAGAACCTTCATGATGTTTCTTCTATCTGGAACAGTCCCTTTCTTTGCTTTTGTTACCAATGGTTCTACAACACTTCGCAAAGCCTTTGCTTTTGCTACCGTTGTTGTAATGGCACCATGCAAAACCAAACTCTCAGCAAGATTTCTCATAAGAGCTTCTCGCTGTGCTTTTACACGTCCCAATGTTACTTTTTTATTATTGTGTCTCATATACTTAACTATTAAGCCTTTGCTGCATCAATTATCCAACTAAAATGATCCATAAGAATCTTTGAAGATTCCGTAATAGCGTCCTTTGGTGAAATCGTACCATTGGTCTCTACGGTAATCGTAAGTTTCTCAAAGTCAGTTACATCACCTACACGAGTCATTTCTACTTTGTAGCCAACGTCTCGTATTGGTGTATAAATGGAATCAATTGCAATATTTCCAAGATCCAGATTCTGAGTATCTTTCTCAGAAACAGGAACATATCCGTGTCCAGTTCCAATAGTTACCTCCATCACAAACTTTTTATTGTCGTCGGTAACATTGGCAATAACGAAATCTTCGTCGATAATTTCGATATCTGAATTTTTGTCAAAATCTCCTACGGTTACGGGTCCTTTCCCTTTTTTTGTAAGGGTTAAAGTAACCTTCTCTTCAGAGTGAGACTTGAGCGCAATTTGCTTCAGGTTCAAAATAACCTGAATCATATCTTCCTTTACACCCTCAATAGCGGAAAACTCGTGCTGTACTCCCTCTATCTTCACAGACTCAATAGCTGCTCCGGGCAGAGAAGAAAGAAGCACACGTCTTAGTGCATTTCCGACAGTGGTACCAAAACCTTTATTACAAGGGCTTATTACCACTTGACCGACGTTTTTTTTGTCTGTATCAATGTAATCCACTGATACAGTTTGAAAAATGTTTTCCATAGAAATATGAAAAAAGTAAGGGGGATTGAAAAATTTAATTAACGTGTTGAATAGTATTCAATAATAAACTGTACACTGAATACTTTTTCCAGATCATCCTCAAGAGGGAAACTTACTACTTTACCCTCAAGTTTTTTCACGTCCAATGTCAACCATGATGGCGCTTCTACTCCTGCAATGCGCTCTTCAATATTTTCAAATAATTTTGCTTTTTTCTTATTTGCCTTAACCTCAATCACGTCACCCACTTTTACAAGATATGAAGGAATGTTCATTTTTTTACCATTAACGGTAAACATTCCATGAGATACCATTTGTCTTGCCTGAGCACGTGTATTTCCTAGTCCAAGACGGTAAATTACGTTATCTAGGCGTCTTTCCAACAATACCAAAAGGTTTTGTCCTGAATCTCCTGTCAAACGATTCGCTTCAGTTACATATTTGCGAAATTGTTGCTCACGCAAACCATAAAGAAACTTTGCTTTTTGTTTTTCCAAGAGCTGCTTACCGAAACTAGAAAGTGACTTTCTTTTTTTGTTTACACCCTGAACACCCGGAGTCTGATTAAGCCTTCGTGCTACTTTGCTTGCATTTGTTTTGAGTCCAAGATTTACTCCAAACTTACGAGCAATTTTATTTTTTGGACCAATATATCTTCCCATAGAAATTTAATATTAATTACAGCAGAACCTTAGCAACGTCTTCTCTTTGAAGGACGGCATCCATTATGTGGGATTGGAGTTACATCCTTAATAGAAAGAACATTCAGTCCATTTCCATTGAAAGCTCGGATTGCTCCTTCTCGTCCACCACCAATTCCTTTTACAAAAATGTTTACATCTTTGAGACCGTACTGCTTAATATTATCAAGTACTTTCTTTACAATAAGCTGTGCAGCATATGGAGTAGCCTTCTTTGGCCCCTTAAAACCTACCATACCAGCACTTGCCCAACCAAGAACATTCCCCTGTTGGTCTGTAACACTTACAATAGTATTATTGAAAGTGGCTTGAATATAAGCATGACCATGGGAAACCGCCTGGATTACTTTTTTCTTTTTTGTCTTTTTTATTGCTTTTGCCATAGTGAAAATTCACCTTATATCGGAGTTTTAAGTTTTCTGCGCTGCAGGTTTTTTCCCACTTACTGCCATGTTTCGTTTGTTTCCACGAACGGTACGTGAGTTGGTCTTTGTTCTTTGTCCTCTTACCGGAAGTCTCTTGATATGTCGTGTACCACGGTGAGATTTAATATCCTTAAGACGCTTAATATTTGCAGTCACTTCTCGTCGAAGATTTCCTTCTGTGGTGTAATCTTTTTCAACGATACTTCGGATTGCATCCTCTTGCTCCTGAGTCAGATCTTTTACACGAATATCTTCTGCTACTTTTGCTTGAGCAAGTATTTTCTTTGCACTAGTTGGTCCAATACCATAAACATAGGTAAGCGCGATATGCACTTGCTTTTGCTTTGGAATTGTAATTCCTGATACTCTCATAGTATACTTTTGTTAAGCTATTGCTTTTTTTCTTTGTTTATTACCCTGTCTTTGTTTGTGTCTTGGGTTCTCACAAATAACATACAGCACACCCTGACGACGTACTACTTTACATTTTTTACACCGGGTTTTTACAGACGCCTGAACTTTCATATTTTATAAAATAAAAAATATCAACCACTGCCGCGATATCTTAGCTTTTCCTACTTGGGAATAGCTCCACCGCACTGGCTGATATATAATGTTGATTTTAGAAACGATAGGTTATTCGTCCTTTTGTAAGATCATATGGCGAAAGTTCAACCTTCACCTCATCGCCAACACTCAATCGTATACTGTGCATTCGCATCTTTCCTGATAAATGTCCTATTATTTCAAGGCCATTTTCAAGTTGAATTCTGAATTTTGTTCCTGGTAGAAGTTCCTGGATTGTTCCTCGAACTTCTATAGCTTCATTTTTTGGCATGTTTTTTGATCCGCGGATATTATACAAAACTTATTCTTGTATGTCAAGAACCTCATTTTGATTTTTTTTTGAATAAAATAGGTCTAAAATTAGCTATATTTTTATTCATTGTACCCTATTCCTTCTTTGGGGTCAATGGAGTTATACACATGTCTCTCCTTATATACCCATTTCCGAAAGAGGGGGAAGTTCCAAGCAACGGAGAGTCCAATAGAAAAAATACGTACAAAAACAGCATCAAAACCAAGAATTTCATTAAAAAAATACATAATAGTAATGGCAAGAAGGTAATTTCCCCCCACAAGTATCATATATCGGACAAACTGCTTGTGCGGGAGTTCCCTATTTTTAAATGACCAATACTTATTCAGGTTAAAGTTATAGGCAATGATAAGAAGCTGGTTGAGTACAACAGAAAGTGTAGGATTCCAACCAAATTGGTCCTTAAATAGGATCAGAGTCCCAATATCTATAACGGCTCCTGAAACACCAACAAAAAAGTACCGTACAAATTGCAGCCTATTGGACCAAAAGAAATGTATTATGCGCTTATGCATGACTACTCTAAAATGGCTTTTATTCTTCTTACCCCAGCACTACAGGACTCCTCCTTGGTAATTGTAAAGTGGCCTAGAACTCCTGTGTGTTCCACATGTGGCCCACCACAGATTTCACGACTAAATGTAGGTTCTTCTGGATTTGCATTTCCCGGATGAGTTGGGTCCCCAATGGTATATACTTTCACCACATCATCATACCGCTCTGGAAACATACCAATAACACCTTCCTTATACGCTTCCTCCACCTTCATCTCCTGAAAAGATACGGGGTAATCTTTCTCTATGGCAGCATTTACCAAATCTTCCACTTGTTTGAGTTGATCCTCTGTAAGCTTATCATTGTGGGAAAAATCAAAACGTAAACGTTCCGGAGTAATATTGCTTCCCTTTTGACCAACATGATCTCCAAGAACCTTGCGCAGGGCAATATGCAATAGGTGTGTAGCCGTGTGATATTTTATACTCATGTCACTATGATCAGAAAGTCCTCCTTTAAACTTTTGCTCAGATCCCTGACGTGAGAGTTCTTGATGCTTTTTAAATTCTTGTTCAAATGCACGAGAAAGCTTATGCTCATCTATCTGAAAACCTAACTTTTCTACAAATTCTACAAAAATTTCAAATGGAAGTCCATGTGTTTGGTATAAGTTTGCACATATCCCGGCAAGCTTTTCATAAATGAGTTCGGTATTTTCCGTATTTGAAGTTCCTTCAAGCAAAGATTGTATCTCTCCTTCAATTTTATTGTATTCTTTTTTTGCTCTTTCAATAGCCTTGCGAAATTTTTCTTCTTCCGTCTTCAGCACCTTTACAATTTCATCCAATTTTTCTTGAAGAAGCGGGTAGGCATACTGATAGGTTTCAATAATAGAACGAGTACAACGCTCAACAAAATTTTCAGTAATATCCAAATGTGCAGAAAATTGTATCGCACGACGCACCAACCTTCGAGTAAAGTATCCCTGGTCTTTATTGGATGGATAGGCACCATCACTAATAAGAAAAACAGCAGCTCTCATATGATCTAATATCACACGAAAAGCAAAGGTATCTTTTTCATCTTCACCATATTTTTTTCCAGAAAGTTCTTCCAAGGTAGATCGTACTCCATCAAAGAGGTCAATCGTAAAAATATCCGGATCATTGTTGACCGCAGCAGCCACTCTTTCAAGTCCTCCACCAAAATCCACATTCTTCTGTACCAGCTGTTCAAATCCAGAAGATGTTTTTTTGTACTGCATGAAAACATTGTTGCCAATTTCTACAAATCGTCCGCAATCACAATTTACATGGCAAGGCAAATCCTTCCATGATGACTTCTCATGAAGCCCAAGTTTCTCACCAAAATCCCAAAACATTTCGGTATCAGGTCCCCCCGGTTCCCCTTCTGGCATATTTTGTGGAATGCCACTACGACTCCACCAATTCTTTTTTTCCGAGTAATAAAAGATTCTTCCTCCTTGCATTCCTTCTTCTTCTGAATTTTCAACTATTTTTGCTTCAATTCCCCTTTCTTGAAAAAGTTTTTGCCACAAGTGAGCCGACTCTTCATCTCTTGGTATAGAAAGTTCCTCACTTCCGGTAAAACAAGTAACATAGAGGTGCTCTGGATCCAAACCAAGTTCTTGTGTTAAAAATTCCCACATCCATGAAATTTGCTCTTCTTTAAAATAATCACCAAGACTCCAATTCCCAAGCATTTCAAAAAAGGTAGTATGTCGATTATCCCCTACTTCATCTATATCTCCAGAACGAAAACACTTTTGTGAATCCGCAAGTCTTACTCCCAATGGATGTTTTTCACCCAAAAGATACGGTACCATTGGTTGCATTCCAGAACCCGTGAAAAGTGTTGTTGGATCGTTTTCTGGAAGCAATGAAGCAGACGTCAAAATTTCATGTTGCTTTTTCTGAAAAAATTCCAAATATTTTTGTCGAATATCGTTAGTTTTCATATATAAAATATTAAATAATTTCACCACCACCCAAACAAATCCCTTTCTTATAGAAAACAGCAAATTGTCCTGGAGTGATAGATTTTTGAGGTTCTTTCATTTCAATAGATACTTTTCCCTCAAGAAGAGAAACACTGCAAGGTTGCAACTCCTGCCTATGACGAAGTCTCACCGCACATTCTAGTGGAAAGTCTGGATTTTGTCCACTTATCCAATGTATACCGGAAACACCTATTATTTTTGAAAACATGAGTGGGTCATCCTCAAAACCGACGATAAGTTCATTCTTTTCAAAATCCTTTTTGAGAACATAGAGCGGTTTCGTATTTTCACCACCCCCAAGATGAGAAATGACTTCTGACCTTGGATTTTTGATATGCACATGACGTTGCCCAATAGTATAAAAGCTCAGCCCATCATGAGATCCCACCTCTTCTCCACTGCTCATACGCACAGTTCCTGGATGCTTTGAAATTTTTTGTTGTAAAAATTCATTCATAGGAACTTCTCCCACAAAACAAATTCCCATGGATTCTTCACGATTTGCATTTGGAAGGTTATTTTTTTGGGCTAATACTCGAACTTCTTCCTTGGTATATCCTCCTAATGGAAAAAGTACATGTTCCAATTGATCAGTCGTGACTTGATGGAGAAAATAGGTTTGATCTTTTCCTTCATCCTTTGCCTGCGCCAAGAAGAATTTCTTTTTTTCTTCTTTTATCCTGGCATAGTGACCAGTAGCCATAGAGTCAAAACCCATCTCAAGCGCCTTTTCCAACCAAACACCAAATTTAATAAACTTGTTGCACATAACATCCGGATTAGGGGTTCTTCCCGCCTCATAGGCATCAAACATATATTCCATGACCCACTTTTTGTATTCCTGTTCAAAATCCAGAGTAATAATTGGAATGTCCAAATGTGCAGCAACCCGAATAGCAGTTCTTCTGTCTTCCTTCCAACTACACACGCCAGAGAGCTCTTTGGTATCACTCCACTGCTTCATGTAGGCCCCCGTCACCTCATATCCCTCTTTCTGCAACAAAAGGGCGGCAACTGCTGAGTCGACACCCCCTGAAAGACAAACAAGAACTTTTTTCCTTTTTTGGGACATTTTTTAATTCAAATTACAATTCACAGGGAACAATGGCTTCATCGAGCAATGTAAAAAGCTCGGTTTCAATAGGTTCAAAAAGTTTTTCTTTTTCAAATATTTCTTGAGCCGCTTTTGTGCGAATAAAATCTTTCATATGATACCGAAAACGCAGATCAGTCTGAACACTTAGCGTTGGCACATGCGCACAAAATTCATAAATTCGGTCCAGCCCAATCCTTCCCATAGCATCCAACTTATCGGCATCACGAAGAATAATAGCTGTTTTGTAGCCATCTGCTCTATCATTCCAATGCCAACGGATACCATACAAAAGCTCTAACTTTTGAGATTCTGATAACACTTGAAACTGGTCAACCTCACGGAACCAAACTCGAAGTAAATCGTAGGAAAGTTCCTGATGTTGTTTATTCTCTGGATTATTATGAAATTCCGCAGCACGGCCAACATCATGAAGCCAACCCAAAAGCTCACAAAAAAATACATCTTCCCCTTCTTGTTCGGCAATATCTTTTATCCTCATGGCAACCCTTTGTGCGTGTTCTATCCCATGTGCTGGGGCTGGAAAGCTCTCAAAAAGATCTCTTACTCTCTGAGAGGTAAAATCCAAAAGATCTTGCTGTTTTTGTGAATAACCCATACTAAAAAATTTTAAAATACTATTCCCCTTTCTCTGCGCCCTGTGTATATACATCGTCAAATTCAAAACCGGCATAGGCAAACAACAAAATATCAAAAAGGTATTCACCGAGCAATTTCCAATCTGAATAATATGCTACAATTGAACCGGACATTTGTTGTGGAACACGGAAGATAATATCAAATATGATCACCCAAGCAAATACTATAATACCCAACCCCAATCCCTTTTTGGCTGTTGGTGGTGAATCCTTGTGGAAATACCACTTCGCGGCAAGAAGTACCAAAGGAATAGAGAGAAGCGTAAAAATAGCATGGAAGAGATTGGATTCATTGGTAAAATGACCAAACTCCATAAGGAGTATAGCAATAACAGCTATACCTATGTAAAACATAATTGAGGTAAGAAGAGCTCGTGTGTAGTTCATAATATATGCTTAAATTAGCTTAATTTTATACTTATTCACATATATTATAGCATGTCCTCTTGACAAAAGCAATGTTTTATGGCATAATAACGTGTCACGTCAGTGAGTAAAAATTTACTTTTGTAAGTTTTGGCTCCAACAGCGTGACAGGTGGGTAGAAAACGGCGGCTTCGGTCGCTGTTTTCGTTTTTTCTCCATTTACCAAACAAAAAAGGGCCTTTGAGAGGCCCTTTTCTTATTTTATATTTATAACTTTTTTAGCCTATCTTTGAGTTCTTGATTATCTGGATTTAATTCCAAAGCTTTTGAAAAATACCCCTTTGCCGCTTCCGTTTGCCCATTTCTCTCTGCTATGAGTCCCAGACTAAAGAGCGCATTGGAATAGTTTGGTTCTATGGATATGACCCTTTCAAACAACTGCTTTGCTTTATCAAAATCCTGATCTTCTCCCCTATTGTAAAAGAGTCTTCCCAAATTAAATAGTGCTTCTACATTATTTTCTATAGCTGGATAAATAGGGGCATAGGTGTTGATTGCCTCAGTAAGTTTATTCTGTGATTCGTATAAAAGTGCAAGGTCAATATAGGCCTTTGCATAGTCCGGTTTGAGTGCTATCGCCTTTTTATAACCTTCCTCTGCCTTATCCAATTGGTTGGCAAATCTGTATGTATCTGCAAGACGCCACTCCAAAATAGCATTGCTTGGCTCAAGTGAGAGTGAACGCTCAAGTGCATCTATAGCCCAGGTATTGGCGTCTGGGGCAAGCGGTCGAGCATTGATATACATAACTGCCAAGGTTTCCCAGTTGACGATACTATTTGGACTTTCTTGGGCGGATTCACGAGCTTCTTTTACTGCAAGAGAAATAAAGTCGGCAATTTTATCTGCATTGGGAGTTGCATTTTGGGATTCTACACGTGCATTTTGCAAGTATAATTTTGCAAGTGCAACCTTATACGGAGCATATTCTGGACGCAGTCCTAACGCCAAATGAAGTTCTCGCTCAATTCTATCACTGCTATTTTCTTTAATTGCTTTTGAGTAGTGTACTTCCGCTAAATAAACTCTTGCATCAAGAACACTGACTACTAAAATTATAGTTAATACAAACACCATGGTAAAGGATAAAAACAGTGCATACTGTGGTGAAACTTTTAACATTAATGCTTTTTCTTTTACAAGACCCGGAACCATAGTATAGAGCCCAACAATGATGATCCCAAGAAGTGTCCACCATACCCACCATAGGGTAAAGTTAAAATACAGAAAGAACATTGCTACCGACAATGTAAGCCATGCAACAACAAATACAAAAACTTCAAAACGAATAAGCTCCGTATCTTTGTGAAGTAGAAACTGTTTTGCTTCTCCCCAAACAGACGGTCGTGTCTTGAGCCATCCAGAAAACATACTTCCTACAGACAATAGAATGATGACAAAAAAAGCGAGAAAGCCCAAAATACCCGTTTCAGAAAGAATGGCAAAAACCGTATTATATGGGGTATGAAAACGCTCCAACCAAATAAACTGATTTGCATTAAAAGATGCGGTTCTGTATTTAGAAAAGTCATAAAGAAAAGTGCCCGGACCACTTCCAATCAAAAAAGTTTTTATATTATCAAAAAAAGCAGATGAAGTGATTTGCCATGAGGCAGCGGCTCCAAGTGAAATATCTAATGGAACTTTATCTTTGAGATGTGTAGGGGCTCCAAAAAATATAAAAAGTAATGAAACCAAAAAAAGGAAAAAAATAAGGGTAAGGACAGACATACGTGTCTCTGCCAAAAGCGTAATCCCCAGTACTAATAAAAGTCCCATCCCCAGACAAAACATAACCCATGCAACGGTAAAATCAAGTCGTAAAAGAACAATATATGACGAAAGCCCAACCAAGAGACCTACTATTTGCATGACATAGTTATTTTTTCTCTGTAGTACAAGCCCCCAACCTATGACTCCTACAACAGCACATAAAACAGCCAGAGAGATAGAATCAGAAGCAATGGTATTGAGGATTCCACTTGGAAGCCACTTCGTGATATAAAGAATAGAAACACCCACTATAGAACTTAAAAATAAGGTTGCAAGTAATTTCCACTGAGAAATTTTATTAATATATTGAACACAAAACCAAAACCAGCCATACAAAAAAAGTACACCAAAAAAATGAAACACATAGTGTTCTGGCAAACCAGAAAAGCTAATAAGTTTATTGACCGAGACCAAACTACTTATAAGAAGAAGTACCAAAAAAACCAAAAAGGGAGTGTCCAAAAGAGTTTTTCGCAAATACATCTCCTTGGTAATTGTGATATCAAGCAACCATAAAAAAGCTACACTGAGGACTATCGCACCCAAAAGGATGCCTTTTGGAAAGTTATGCCAGTCACGCGTAAAACCCAACACAAAAAGTGGGAGGGTAACCACACCACAGTACAATAAAAAACGAGAAAAATGGGACAAAAAATTATGAAGTTTGTTCGCTTTTTGCATTTTGATTTTCTTTAGATTTCTTTTTACGTTTACGTTTGCGCTTTTTCTTAGGCTTTTCCGTTGATGAATCAGAGACTTCTGCTTCTTGGTGTACGAGCACTCTATCAGTTTCAGATTTTTCTGGTTTCTCTTCTTCTTCAGCTTCTGTTTTTGATGTATCTTCTTCATGAGATGATTCTTTCTTCACATCCCCAATGAACAACTCTCCAGCAAATACCTCTGGATCTTCCTCGATTTCCATTTCTTGCTCAGGTTGAATTTTTGGTTGTGGCACCGCCTGTCCCCATTCTTCTTTATCAGAACGCTTGAAATCCTCTCTTGGTTTTGAACTTCTTTCTTTTTTGATTTCTTCATCTGAAGATGAATCTTCCTCTTCATCCGTACCACTTCCAAACTGAAGACTCGACATACTCCAACGCATAATTTTGTCTTCAACATCAGCCCTTGTTTTTGCATAACGCTCACGACTCACCTGTATAATTTTTTCTGCACTTCCTGTTCTATTGGCAACCGGTGGAAGTGTTGTGGCACTAAAGGGCTGAGACGCAACACCATCTATCATAAGTTTCAAAAAAACATTATATTTCCCAAGACTGACAATATCTTCTTCGATAAACGTTGGAGCAAATTCTTTGGCAAGCATTTCAGCATCTGCTCCCCCCACACGGAAGGTCACAATGGTTCCTACGTTTCCAAATACCGCATCTGCTACTACTTCATCAAGTTGCGCCACGTATTGATGGGCCATAATGAGGCCCAACCGATACTTACGTGCTTCAGAAAGAATATTTGCAAAAGATGGAGTTGCAAAATTTTGAAACTCATCAACGTACAAAAAGAAATCCTGACGTTCTTCTTCCGGAATATCTACTCGTTCCATAGCCGCCAACTGGATTTTGGTAATCAGCATCCCTCCGAGGAGTCTACTATTGTCCTCCCCTATTCTTCCTTTCGAAAGATTCATGATAAGAATTTTTCCACTGTCCATAAGTCCACGTACATCTATGGTAGATTTTACCTGTGAAACCATATTTCGGATGACACTCGCGGAAAGAAACTGACCGATTTTATTTTGAATTGGTGCAACTGCCTCAGTAGCATACTTTTCACTATACCCAGCAAATTCAATCTGCCAAAATGCTTTGACAACGGGATCAGTAAGCTTTGCAATGACGCGTTTACGATATTTGTCGTCTGACAAAAGTCTATTAATTCCCAACAGCGTCGATCCCGGATAGTCTAAAAGTGCAAGCAAGGTATTGTTCAAGATGTATTCCATACGGGATGACCAGACATCCGGCCAGATTTTTTTAAAGATCCCCATCAGTCCAGACGCTATAAGGTGCTTTTGTTTTTCATCCTTTACTTCCAAAATATTAAACCCAATAGGAAAATCTACATCGGACGGATTAAAATAGACAACATCATTTATACGCCAAGAAGGAATGTAGTCAATAATTTTTTCTGCAAAATCTCCGTGTGGATCCACAAGCCCTACACCATGGCCTTTATATATGTCATGTAAAAGCATGTTTTCCATCATGGTGGACTTTCCCATACCTGTTTTTCCAATGATGTACATGTGACGACGTCGATCATCTGTTTTTATCCCAAAACGTCTCATCTGACTGCGAAAATTCGTAGCGGCAAAAAGACAGACCTCATTTTCATGTTCCTTTCGATCTTCATTTTTTCTTGTAAATTGTGGTGCTGGCATGGAAGTTTATATAAATAGCCGTGTCTTCAGTATAGCAGGAAAATATGAAATTGATAAGTACTTCTCCTTTTTTCAAAGAGACAAATTCAAGAGAAAGAGGTTTGACGGATTGATTTTTACGAGTTAAAATGTGTACACAGAGTATAATTCATATAATGAAACCATATGCAAGAATATCCAACATCACTTATTGGGCGTAAGGTAGATGAACTCAAATTTACTGTTTTTCACAATGAAAAAACCAAGGAAGTAAGTCTATCGGACTACCTGGGAAAATGGGTCGTTCTTTTCTTTTACCCAGCCGACTTTACTTTTGTCTGTCCTACAGAGCTTCTTGATTTATCCGATAGTTATGCAGAATTTCAAAAGCTAAACGCAGAAATTATTAGTGTAAGTACAGATACAGTATTTGTTCATAAGGCTTGGCACGACCACTCACCAAGTATCAAACAGATTCAATACCCTATGGCTGCAGACCCAACCGGTCATGTTTGCAAAACATTTGGAACCTATATTCCCGAAGAAGGTCTTTCCTGGAGAGGAACTTTCATCATTGACCCCGATGGCATAATCAAAGCCTATGAGATCCATGACAATAGTATTGGTCGAAGTGCGGCAGAGCTGCTTCGCAAGCTTCAAGCAGCTATATACGTCCGAGAACACGGAGGTGAAGTGTGTCCTGCTCGCTGGAAACCAGGTGACGATACCCTCAAACCAGGTCTTGACCTTGTAGGAAAGATTTAATTTGTAACTTCTTAACCAAAATTTTATGTATCAAGCAAAAGACTTCTCTTCTCTTTTGGGAACAGATGGCTTCTCTGATAACCAACTCAATACCCATTTTAAGTTGTACGAGGGCTACGTGGCAAATACCAACAAAGTGATGGAAAAATTGCACACCCTGCAAACCGTAGCTGACTTTGGGCCAGAGTATGCTGAGATGAAGCGACGTTTCGGTTGGGAATTTGGAGGTATGCGTCTGCATGAATACTACTTTGAAAACATGACTTCTCAAAAAAAGGAATTTGACAAAGGGTCAGCACTCGCAAAAAAATTGGAAGAAACCTTTGGATCCCTTGATAATGCAAAACGAGATTTTATTTCAACAGGATCATTACGTGGAATTGGTTGGGCAGTCATGACCTATGACAAAAGAAGCGATAAAATTTTTCATGTTTGGGTGAACGAACATGATCTTGGACATCTCGTGGGAACAGAACCTCTTCTTATTATGGATGTTTTTGAACATGCCTTTGTCTTTGATTATGGCATGAAGCGAGCAGAGTATATTGAAGCCTTTATGAATGCGGTCAATTGGGAAGAAGTCAATAAAAGGTTTGATTCCGTATCTCGTTAGTTTCAACCCTCTCAAAAATAAAAAAACCAGTTCAGCACTGGTTTTTTTATTTTCAAAGGGATTTTAGTAATCTCTTAGTTTTTGGATTACTTCAAATGTTTGAATTTTTTCAATAGCCTTTGCCTCAATCTGACGAATACGTTCACGCGTCACGTCAAATTCTTTTCCTACTTCTTCCAAAGTATGAGTTACTCCGTCTGTGAGACCAAAACGCATTTCCAGAATTTTTTGTTCTCTTGGGGAAAGTTGTGTAATCGCTTCACTTATATATTCCTTAAGCAATTGTCTCCCTGCTACCTGTGAAGGACTTACTGTTTTTACATCTTCGATAAATGCAGAAAGTGGTGAATCATCATCATCGTCTCCAATGGAGGTTTCAAGAGAAATAGTTTCTTGAGAAATTTTGATAATGTGATTAATCTTTTGGAGATCTTGTCCCATTTCTGCAGCAAGCTCCTCAGGAGTTGCCTTTCGTCCCAAATCTTGAAGAAGTCGTCGAGAAATCTGTACAAACCGGTTAATGGTTTCCACCATATGAACCGGAATACGTATAGTACGAGACTGGTCAGCAAGTGCACGAGTAATCGCCTGACGTATCCACCATGTAGCATACGTAGAAAATTTGTATCCTTTACGATAATCAAATTTCTTTACGGCTCGAAAAAGACCAATATTCCCTTCTTGAATCAAGTCCAAAAGTGAGAGACGCTTTCCAACAAATTTTTTGGCAATGGACACAACCAAACGAAGGTTCGCCTCGATCATTTTTTGCTCTGCATCCTTGTCTCCACGTTCCTTGCGCTTTGCAAGTGAAACTTCTTGCTCGGCAGTAAGCAGGCTGATTTTTCCAATTTCTCGCAAATACATCTGAATAGAATCGCGAGAAAGATTCTTATAGTCAATTTTTTGTGCCTTTGATTGTGAACTCTCATCTCCTTTTGGCAAAAACTCTTTTACCTGACTACTTCTCCCAAGCATTCCATCTCCTGTTTGTACAATCGCCACACTATTGCCGTCAAGCATATCCAAAAATGCCTCATAGGTTGGAATGTAATGCTCTACACGTGGAAAAAGAGTCTCTACTTCAATTTCCGTAAGAAACCCTCTTCCTCTTCCTTTTTCAAGAAGCGCAAACAAGCGCTCAAGTTCTGGTTCTACCACTGGAGTGCTATCTATAACAACTTTTTTAGGTTGTGATTTTGCAGCATGAGATTTTCTCGCTCTCACGGCTTTTTTTGCAGGTTGTGGCTTTTTACTTGGGGTCTTTTTGATAACCTTGCTTTGGTTTTTTGTCTGAGACTTTGGTGATGTTTTTGTCGCGGAAGAAGTTTTTTTGGCGGTAGACTTTTTGCTACTTGCCCTCTTTTGTACTGCGACATTTTTTGCTACGATTTTTTTCGTAGTTTTTTTACTTTGAGTTGTGGCCTTCTTTCTTGGAGGCATGTTTTAAAAATTATACTAAGAAATTAATCTAAGGAAATAAGTGCTCTCATCAGTTCATCAAGACGTGTCTTGTCTTTAGCACTTTCTGCGCTTTGTATTTGGGATTCCAAAAGTTTTCGTCTTTCTTTTTCCCATTCACGCTCTATTTGAAAAAGCAATTTTTTCGACTCTTCCTGTGCTATCCCCTCATTATAATCAGAAAAATCCAAATCTGCCCTGAGCAGTAGGATATCTACAGGATTTTCAGAGGTTTTTTGATCACAGCTTTCTCGAAGTATATCTATACTAAGCTGCCCGTCATTATACCCCTTTTTTATGGCTAAGTAAAGAGGGCCAAATGAAGATGTGGATAAAGCCTCATCCATTTTTGCTGAAATCTGTTGAGAATCAAATGTTTTGAGATATTTGAGGGTAATGGATAAAAAACGCTCAATCAATAAATCAGATCTTTTCTGAGGTTTGAGAGGCACTTGTGGCGCCTTTTTTTTCTCAGAAACCGGCTGAAAAGTCTCTTTTTTTAGATCAAAACGAGCCATCTCATCCTTGAGTACCGATATCTCCACCCCCACACGATTGCTCAATTCCTGTATCCAATGTTCTCTCTCGACAGCATAGGGAATCTTCTTAATTTCCGGCAAAAGCTCATTGGCTATCTCCTGCTTTATTTTTGGATTTGATAAATCACTCCTTTGAAAAGCAATCTGGAAATACCAAGACATGACATCTTGGGCATTTTCTACAAGTGATGTCCATAACGCTCTATCTTTTTTTATCACCTCATCCGGGTCTTTTCCCATTTCTCGCGCAATACGAATGATCTTTACATTGAGTCCTTCCTCCAAAGCAATCCCAATCGCTCTTTTGGCTGCATCTATCCCGGCACTATCGGCATCAAAACAAAAGGCAATGTTATTGGAATAGCGTTTTATAAGCTTTATATGCCCTTGAGTAAGCGCCGTACCACTTGTTGCCACGACATTGCTACTGCCTGCTTGGTGGCAACTTATCACGTCCGTTTGCCCTTCTACGAAAATAGCAAGTTTTTCTGCTCGAATCGCATTCTTTGCGTGATACAAACCAAAGACGACTTGCGATTTATCAAAAACTAATGTTTGAGGAGTATTAATATATTTTCCACCACTGTCTTTGCTTTCTTTCAACACTCTTGCCGTGAACCCAACCACATCACCATGAACATTTTGGATAGGAAAAATAATTCTTCCACGAAAACGGTCGTAAAAGCCTTTGAAGGTTTGCGGATTCGCGTTGTCTCTTTTTATGGTAAGACCACTTGCCACCAGGTCATCTATACTATGCCCTTTTTTGAGCATATATTTTGTGAGTAGATCCCATTGATCTACAACATAGCCTACCTGCCACTTTTCAAGGGTATCTGTGGTCATTCCCCTATTTAACAAATAATCTCGAGCTTCCTGTGCTGGGGCCATTTTTATAAGAAAGTTATGGTAAAAGGTTGCCGCCAGTCGATTAATATCTTTTATTCTATTTTTTTGGCTTTTGTGTACATCCTTTTGCAGTGTCGTTAACTCAATGCCGGCTTTTTTGGCTAAAAGACGAAGTGACTCTACAAAATCCAATCCTTCAATTTCCTCTACAAATGTGAAAACATCTCCTCCCTTATTGCACCCAAAACAATGCCAGCTCTGTCTTTCCCTATTTACCATAAAAGATGGACTCTTTTCATTATGAAAAGGACACAACCCCTTATGATTGATTCCAGAAGGCTTGAGACTTATATATTCTGAGATAAGCTCCACGATATCAATTTTTTCTTTTATCTGCTGAGTATCGGACATTTTTGTGGTATAAAAAATAGCTCTATTGCTTCCAATCTATCTTATTTTAGAGGGAAAATCAAGGGTTTGCAGAGCCCCATAATATCCTGTACAATGAATCCTGTATGAATGAAGATAACAGACCAAAAGTAGGTATTGGCGTCATGATCCTCAAAGATGACAAGGTTCTTATTGGAAAACGAAAAAACAGCCATGGGACCGGAGAATACGCTTGGCCGGGAGGACACCTTGAATACATGGAATCCATTGTAGACTGTGCAAAACGTGAAGCCATGGAAGAGGCGGGCATTGAAATTGAAAATGTTCGCTTTCTACGTCTTCTTAATCTAAAAAACTATGCTCCCAAACACTATGTAGATATAGCACTTATTGCTGACTGGAAAAGTGGTGAGCCAAAAGTATTGGAACCAGAAAAATGTGAATTTTGGGACTGGTACCCAATGGACAATCTGCCACAACCCACTTTTGCCGCTCTTGATACTTACTTTGAAGCTTTGAAAACTGGGAAAAATTTTTTTGATAACTAAACCTATGGATACCTTAGAAATTTTTATACAAAAACTTGTAAGAGATGCTGGAGAAGTAACTCGAAAATACTTTGGAACAAAGCTTGTTGTGACTACAAAAACTTCCAAAAGTGATCTTCTCACACAGGCAGATCTTGCTACGAATGATTTTATTGTCTCAACCATTCAAAAGGAATTTCCTGACCATGGGATTATTTCAGAAGAAATGGATGAGTATCAAGCAGATGCAGAATATGTATGGATAGTAGACCCCATTGACGGCACTTTTAATTTTTCTACTTCCCTTCCTATTTACGCTGTTCTTATTGCACTTGTAATATCCTTTCTGCAACCTATCTTCCCCAACTTGATGAACTCCTCTTTGCCAAAAAAGGTGGTGGAGCTTTTCTCAATGGGAAACAAGTCTTTGTAACACAGGAAAACGAGCTCAATCATAGTAGTGCATCAGCTTCTGGGAGGCTCAAGCCTGAATACTCTGCCTTTGAGTATTTTAAATATTATTTGACACAGCGAAATATACTGACCATAAATTCTTTTAGTTGTCTTGGTTATGATCTTTTCTTAGTAGCCACAGGCAAAAGAGACTGGACGGTCCATAAGGGGGCTCACTTATGGGACTATGCAGCTGGTGCGCTTGCTTTACAGGAGGCAGGTGCTAAGGTAACCAATATTCAGGGAGATCCCTGGAGTATTAAAGACAAAGAAATTTTATCTGCAAATCCTTCTTTGTACCCTATCCTTTTTGAAGAGCTCCATAAAAGTTTTTCTGAATTTGAAAATCTTAGAACATAAATTTTTGCACAAAGACGGAATCTTATATTTCGGTATGGATATTAAAAAATTTTATCAGACACAAATTTCTCTCACCGAGTGGTACGAAAAGTTAGGTCACAAAAATGCTTCCGCTCTCAAAGTTGAGGACAATACAAAAAGAGACCGGCTGGCGCTTCTCTCTGATATTATTGATCTCCCCTATGACAAACCGGAAAAATTTTTTGCCATATCCATTACAAAGAGAGAAGAAAATTTTACACAGTACTTAAGGGCACATGGTCAGGATCTTTGTGCTTTCCGCCTTATTCCACAAAATAATGCCCTTCCCAAACTTCGTATTCGCGGACACTCTGTTTCCAAATCTCTGGAATGGTTTGATGAACAAACCATTGATCCTCAGGACTATTTAGTTGAGATAGTCCCTCATAGTGATCAACCTCTTTATGGCACGATTTTTATTGTTAATTCTCATGGTATATTTGGTGAAATTATACGTGGAGGACATCATCAACTCACCCAAGGCTTCTACGAAAATGTGAAACCAATCCGTTTTGCATTTGATTTTCACAATTGGTCATTAAGTGACCAAAATGAAGATGAAATTCTAAAACATCTCAAAATGGTGGTATCAAAAATTTATATACCAGACATAGATATTCAACAAAGCTTATCAAAAGCGTTTCATGCAGCATTCTCTGAAAACTATCTTCATGGATATTTTGAAACAACCAGTTCAGTTGAATATCCTCTTTTTTATATTGATTATAATAGAATTCTTGGTGACCTCTATGCTGACTTTGTTATTTCACATATTCCTCAGGAAAAGAAAAACGTGTTTGCCGGACAGACTGCCTACCCCGGAGAGGTGTACGGAACAGCACGCATTGTACATGTAGATGATATTCTACAAACTCAGATTGAGGAAGACACTATTCTTGTATGTGAGATGACAAGTCCAGACTACCTTCCAATTATGAAAAAAGTAAAAGGCATAGCTACACAAAAAGGGGGTCTTCTCTCTCATGCCGCCATTATCTGCCGAGAAATGAAAATACCATGCATTGTGGGAGTAGAAAATTTACTCTCACATATACAGAATCTTGATACATTATTTCTCAATGCAAATGACGGAACCATTGAAAAAGTTACATAAAAAAACGAGCGGGTTGCTCGTTTTTTTGTTTTTGAATATTTTCTTTATGAGTTAAGGTTTTCTTCTCCATAATGTTGGTAAAGAAGTGGAATGACCAACAATGAAGAAACCGTAGAAAATAAAAGTCCAAAGATAATAGAGTACGCAAGGGGTCCCCACATGTCGTTGGTAAACACAAGTGGAAATATTCCAGCAATGGTAGTAATAGTCGTGAGTAAAATCGGTTGTAATCGTGTTTTTGCTGCTTCTCTTACTGCATCCAACTTACTCATACCTTCATTTCTATTTTGATTTATTCTATCTATCAAAATAATAGCATTATTCACCACGATTCCGGCAAGCGCAACAACACCAATAACCCCCGGAAAACTCAAAGGAAATCCCATCAAAAAGAGTCCTGGTAACACTCCAATAAGTGAAAGTGGTATCGTTGTCAAAATAAACAATGGCTGTCTGAAAGATTTAAACTGCCAAACCAAAAGCGCGGCAATCAAGAATATTGCCAAAAACATGGCACGAAACATATCAGAAAATGATTCATTGATATCTTCCCTCTCTCCTCCCAAAGTTACAGTATATCCATCCGGTATCTCTATACTACTCATATTTTTTTCAATTTCTTGAAAAATTGCCTGTGCGGGAACCCCTCCCGTCGTTTCACTACTTACTTTTGCAATTCTCTCACCATCTTTATGAGGAATCTCTGATCGATTTGCTTCCAAATGACTACTGGTAAAGTTCATCAACGGAATATCTCCTTGGGGGGTCGCAATCGTAAGTGCTCCAATGGCATCAAGGGAAATGAGGTTCTGGGTAGGATCTGATTCACTTCCATTGGAAAAATCATATTTCACCAATACATCTATATCCTTTCCATCTTTTCTCACTACGGTAGCCTTTGTTCCACTTATAGCATTATGCAACGTTTGTGCAATTTGCACGGTAGAAACACCATAGAGTTGTGCTTTTATTCTATCTATTCCAAGTACAAATTCTCCAGGAGAATCTTCAACATTCGTTTGAACATTTTTTGTGTTTGGTATGGTCTTTATAAGAGACTCAAACTCTCTTGCTACATCGTCTAGTGTATCGAGTGACTCTCCAGTAATAGAGACTTCAACTGGTGCTGCAGAAGGTGGACCACCACTTTGTTGCCAAACACGAATTTTTGCTGATGGATAATTTTTTAACATTTCGTCAAAGCTGTCCACGATATCGTAGCTTTTTTCTTTCCTCTCATCTTTTAGCTTCACAATAAAGTGTCCGAGGTGTGTACTTCCAAGTTCTGTTGTCTGTGAGACACTCCCATCACCTGATCCAGAACCAACGTTTACCACAAAAGATGCAATTCTTTTATCTTGCTCAAGAATTTTTTCTATATCCAAGATAGAACCACTTGTGGTCAGAAGTGGAGTCCCAACTGGCTTTTCAAAGTCAACATAAAAAATTTCAAAATCAGATGAAGGAAACATGTTCACTTGAACCAAGTGAAGCGGAACAAGAGCAACACTCATAAAAAATCCAAGAATGAGAGCCCATTTGAGTTGTTTCCTTTTCTTTGCAGAATTTAAAAAGACGTTCAAAGTACTCGCATACCAATTGTAGAGATGTTCAATCTTTGTTTTCTTATTAGATTGTATACTTTTTGCTTTGGCAAAAATTTGTGCAATCTTTCCTTTATGTTCTTTTGGAACATGTGCCGGATGATCTTCATCATTACGAAGAAAACGAGAAGCAAGTGTTGTTACCAAACCAAGTGCAACAAAAAGTGATGCAAACAAAACACTCGTAACAGTAATTGGTATTGTTTCAATAAACTTACCTATAATTCCAGATGAAAGCATCATTGGTAAAAAGGCAAATACGGTGGTGAGAATTCCTGTAATGAGGGGCAACTTAAATTCTCGGATAGCATAGCGAGAAGCTTTTTTGGCATCCATCCCCTTCTGGAGGTAAACATATATCCCCTCTGTAATCACAATAGCACTGTCCACAAGAACACCCAGAGAGAGAATAAGAGAGAAAAGTGTTAAGAAGTTAAGTGTGTATCCCAAACCAGAGAGGATAAAGAAACCAATAAAAAAAGTTAAAGGAATAGAAAGCCCAGCTAAAACAGCCTCCTTAAAACCAAGAAAGAAATAAAGCAAAAGGAAAATAATAATAATTGTTTGAATTCCACTTCTGGTAAGATTAGTAAGATCAAGTTTAATTCGATCCGCATTATTGAGAATAGTTGCCATCTCTACATTTTCCGGAAAAATTCTTCCCTTCGCAGATTGAATTTTTTCTTCTACTGCCTTTACAGTTTTAATAATGTTTCCACCGGGATTTTTAAATACCAAAATGGTAATAGAAGGCCTTGGCTCACCACCATCAATACTTAAACGAGAAAGTGTACTTGCCCGACTATATCCATCTACTACTTCACCCACGTCTGAAAGAAGTATCGCGGTCCCATTGGCCTGTTTTATAGGAACAGATTTAAGATCATTAATGTCCTTCACACGTCCGGCAAAACGAACGGTATAATTTGAAGATCCAGATTGAACTATTCCGGCTGGAATATCACTATTTGATGCACGTACCGAATTGGTAACGTCTTGAATACTTGCACCAAAACTATCCAACTTTGCCTTGTTCACAATAACCTGAAATTCTCTATCTTGACCACCAATAATGTTTACCTTATTGACCCCACTTACTTGCTCTATTTCATCTTTCAGATCTTCTGCATAGTCTTTTAATTGATTGGCATCATAGGGCCCACTCAATGCAAATGTTAGGATGGAATCATCCGTGACACTTATTTGCTTTACAATAGGGTCTTCTGCATCTTCCGGAAGATCCACCTTTGCTTCATCCACTTTTTCCTTCAAATCAGCAATTTTTTTATCTGGATCCGAATCAATATTAAACTGTACGGTGATACTAGAAATACCATTTTTTGAAACAGAGCTAAAGGTATCCAAATCTTCCAATCCAGAGAGTCTGTCTTCAATTGGGTTAGTCACTAGTTCTTCTACATCTTCTGCATTTGCTCCAGGATATGGAGTAGTAATAATTCCAATTGGTACTTCTATTTCCGGTGAAGATTCTTTTGGAAGGGTAACAATAGAAATAATACCAAGTACCACAATGCTCAAAAGAAGAACATACGTAAATTGATAGTTCTCTAAAAAAAATTCCCAAAATTTACTTTTTTTATTTTGATCCATATGTATCATCTAAACGAACCTTTTGATTTTCTGAAATTCCACGTGCAGAAGAAAGAATTTTCATTCCCTGATCAAGACCAAAAAGTACTTCTACTCTATCTCCTACCACTCTGCCTAACGTTACTTCATTTCTCTTGGTCACTGAATCATTTTCGAGCGTGTAGATATAAGAACCAGTACTTGTTATTTGTATCGCTTCCAGTGGAATAAGATAGGTAAGCTGTTCATCTTCACTTCCAGATACAATTTCTATATTTATAAATTCTCCTACAACTACATGAAAATTTGGATCTGTTATAGGAATGACAAGTTGAACTTTTTTTGTAAGTGGATCAATACTCGGTGAAAGTTGAGTTACCTCACCTATTTCATTTCCATCTGAGAGTACCTTTGATCCTACCGCCACTCTATTAATATCCTGTGCACTGATATATGCTTTTATTTGGAATCCATCAGTATTTACTACTGAGGCAAGAAGACTTCCATTGGTTGCTAAATCTCCTAACTTGAGTGGAATCGATGCCACCTCTCCATCAATTGGGCTGCGAATCACTGTTTTTGCAAGCTGTGCCTGTATAAGCGCAGCACTCGCTTGTGCCTGTTTCACACGTGCTTTTTGAGATTCAATATTTAACTGTGATTGTGTTACCTGTGATACCTGACTGCTTACCTGTTCTTGTCTTGGTCCCGCTTGTGCAAGGGTAAGTTTTTTCAGTGCGATCTTCAAATTGTTTTCTGCTGATGTAATAGCATTTTGATTTATATTTTCTTGTACTACAAAGGAATGCTTGTAGTCGTCAATTTTTTGAATACTTCCATTTATAGTACTTCGAGCACTATTGACCTGCGCCTTGATGGTATTCCTTTCTGTTTCAGAAAGTGCCACCGCTCCATCGAGTGCTTTATTGGTAGATTCAAGAATAGGTAAAAATTCTGCAATGTATCCTTTTGCCGTATCTAAATAATCGTATCTTAATTCATTATCTGCAGGAAGTGCATCCATTTCTTGCTTGAATTTTCTTAATTTAACTCGTGCAAGATGTCTGCCCCATTCTGCATCAATTTCTGATTGAGAATCAAATGTTTGAAATGCAAGTTGTGGTAAATCACTCGTATATTCTTGGGTATTGGAAAATACACCTCCAATTTCTCTATTCATGGCATCGTCTGCAGCAATGTAAATACTCTGAAGAAAGTTAGGGATATCGTTATAGAGATTCTGTAAATCAATATTTGCTTTTTCTTTTGCAATAACAATCTGCCTCTCAGCATTTTGAACTTCGGTTTGAGCAATTTCAAGTTCCTCGCTTCGAGTACCAGATTGCAACTCATCAAGTTTAATTTGTGACTGTTCATATCCTGCTTCCAATTGTTTCACTCCAATTTGTGCATCCTCAATATTTGCTTGTGCCTGCTGAAGTTGAGCAACCAAGTCTGCATTTCGCAGTGACAAAAGAATATCACCACGTCTTACCTTCTGACCAATTTTTGCATTTACCCGAGTGACTTGTGCGGTTGTTTCACTTTTGAGCTGTACTTGTGAAAGTGATTCTACCTCCCCTACAACACTCACACTATTTTCTGAAAGTAAAAAATCATCAACATTGGCAATGTTAACCTTTTCTATGCGTTCTTCGGAAAGTTTTTCTTTTTCTGAAGAAAAAGCCCTTACACCTGCAAAAATTACAAGTAAAATTAGAATAGAAAGAAAAAAATTCTTTTGTGAAATACCAAAATATGTCTTCATATCATCATAATTAAGAGAATGCATGAGTGTATCATATTTTTCCTTTTTTGTCAAGAAAATAGCTAAAATAAGCAAAGAAAAAAGGGTTCCTTGCGGTTCCCTTTTTTAGATACGATCTTTATATGGTTCAATAAATTTTTGAAATGCCTCTTTTTGATCTTCCGGTATAGGATCCCCGGCCGGCAGCTCTATCTCTAGTGGATTTACCAAGTGACCATTTTTCTTAATTTGATAATGCAAATGCGGCCCCGTCGAGTATCCTGTGGAACCAACATAACCTATAATCTGTCCCTGCTGTACATGAGCCCCCGCTTTTATACCTTTACCAAAACGTGAAAGGTGGGCATATTGTGTCGAATAAATTCCATTATGTTTGACATCTATAAAATTTCCATATCCAATAGTACTCCAACCCGCAAAGGTTACCGTTCCATCTGCTGTTGCCATGATCGGAGTGCCCACGGGCGCTGCGTAATCAATGGCGCGATGCGGTGTATTTTTCCCTAAAATGGGGTGGAATCGTGCATAGGCAAATCCAGAGGTAATTCGTGAATAGTGAAGTGGCGCACGCAAAAATTGACGAACTAAAGAGTTCCCCTTTTCATCGTAATATCCTTCTTTTTCATTTGAATCTACAAACCTATATGCTTGATGTTTCACACCAGAATTAGTAAAACTTACAGCAAGAATATTCCCCGGCCGAGAAGGATTTCCATTTCGTGTTCTTTCCTCATACACTACTGAAAAACTATCGCCTTGTTGTACCTGTGTTGCAAAGTCAATGTTCCATGCTAAAATTTCTGCCATTCCTAAAATAGTTTCATCACTTATTCCAACTTTACTTCCTGCTAAAAAAAGAGAGGAATCTATAGTTGCATTTGCAGAGGTAACGGTTACTTCATACTCTATAGTTTTTTTTGATACTGCAACTCCTTCAGAATTTTTTTCAATGAGGATATAATCTTCAGCATCAATATCATATTCAATTTTTATCAACTTTTTTTCCTTTGTATATTTACGAAACTCATGCCCTACAACTACTTTTGTAAGATCATACATCTCCATACTTGAACTCACAATATCAAGCATATCGCTATAAGAAACTCCGTAATTCGCCATTATATTTGCAAAGGTGTCTCCCTCTTCTACCTGATATTTTTCTATATCAAAAGTATCTTCCAATTTTACTTTTGGTACTTGCGTTTTTGCCTCCACCGTTTCTGTCCCATTCTTCGAAACATGGAAAGAACATCCAGAAAAAAGGATAGCCAAGCATGGAAGGATAATAATTGTTTTCAAAGGTATCTTTTGCATATGAAAAAGCACCGTATTTCAGGTGCCTCCAACAAAACTATTTTGTTTGTAACGAAAGATCAAATTCTATCTCATCACGGATGGCTTTATCTCCAAGCTGTTTGAAAAAGCGAGTTGAGTTGTAATCAACATGCCACTGTGTTCTGTCAATACGAAAATTTGCTTTTACATTAAAGTGACCATCTTCTGACCTTGTTATAGTAGCTGGAAAAACAATTGATTTTTTTATCTTTTTGATGGTCAAATCTCCTGAAACATTGTACACATCCTTTATTCCTGTTTCCCTTACCAAGGTTATCTGAAATGTTGCTTCTGGAAACTGATCTACAACAAAAAAGTCATCACCCTTTAAGTGTTCCTCAAGTCTTTCACTTCCATCTGCATCTTTTATCGTAGACATATCAATTACAAATTCTCCTCCTGCTATCTTATTTTCTTGAATAAAAACTAGCCCCTCGTGTATATCCACGGTACCACTATGATCTGTCCCAACAATGGTTCCCCCTTTCCATACCAGCTTACTTTGCGCCACATCTACACTTCTTCCCTCCGCATTTGAAAATTGCAATGCATATTCCTGCGCATTATCAAATGAATTTGCAAGTTCTTGTAATGTTACTTGTACATTTTCCTTTTTTGCACAGCCAACCGTAATGGAAAGAACCATAGCAAAGGCAACAAACAAAAAAATGGAACTCAATCTTCTGCTTTTTTTCATAACAGGATTATTTATTTTACAAAAAATCTAAATATTATGCTCCTATTCTCGCAAATTTTTTAGAGATAGTCAAGAATCCTTTGGTAGTGGAGAAAAGAAAATGAATCATATATCCAAGCAATCCAATATGCAATGGTATTGGTAAGCAGCAATATCCCCATAATAAGGAGAAGCATTCCACCAATGAATGAAATTATTGGCAAAATTTTACTTATTTCTTTCACAAGTGTCATCGCCTGTCCAACAAAGACCGCAACCAAAAGGAAAGGAACCGCCAACCCAGTGGCAAATACAAAAAGTAACAACATTCCCTCTTTTGCTCCTTGGGAAGTTGCTGCCAGAGTAAGGATGGAACCTAATACGGGTCCCACACACGGTGTCCATCCAAGTGCAAAAAAAACTCCAAAAAGGAATGAACTCAAGGGTCTACCTGGGGTCAGTCTCTTTATAAATGATAATTTTTTTTGAACAGACAAAAAGTAAAGAATTTTGAGATCAAAAATATGCATGAGGTACAAACCAAAAAAAATAATAATAATGGCTCCAATCTTTTCTAACCAAACTCTTGTTCCATCCAAAATCTCTCCCAAAAAGCCAAAGAGTGTCCCCATCATGATAAATACGACTGAAAATCCAATTACATACAGAAATGCATTTTTCAATACTTTTCTTTTTAAATCTTTATCGTGTGAAATTTCCTTCACTGATGCACCACTAATAAAACCTAAATAACCCGGAAGTAAAGGAAATGTACATGGAGCAAAAAAGGTTAATACTCCAGCTAAAAATGCAGAAACTAAATACGCTACAAAGTGCATACATTCTGTTTTATTCTCTTTGACTTATCTATTATAGGGGAACCTTTCTTCTCACACAAGGAGTGGATAAACTTGAAACACAAAAAATAAGCATCCCTTTTTTTACACACATAACACCCTCTATACCATGCTAAAAAAGAGAATCCCATTCCTTCGCTTTTCTTTTTCAAGAATCTCTTGCTGAAAAGTAACCTTATCCAACTTTTCTTTTTCTAAGGATAAAAATATTCTCATACCTTCTTCTTCCTCTTCGGTATGATCTGGATGACTTCCATGATGACCCTCTTCATGGTGATTTTTGTCCAAAACGCTATCCTTTTTCTCATTTCTCTTTGCATTATCACTCAACTCACGACGGTGGTCTTTTATGACATGTGACGAATTTTTTTCGCTTTTTTCGTAATTTAAGGTAAAAAAAGGCACAAGGAGAACTTGTGCCAATATGGTCAGAAGGAGTATCGATGCCATGCTTGACATCGGTCTATATTGTCCCGTTTGTATTTGGTTCATATTTTGGGGACTATTTTGTCTATTTATATCATATTTTTTCCTATCTGTCAAGGGGAAAATATATTCTCCTTTTTATTCACTTGAATTTTGAAAAGTGCTATACTGGCGTATGAAGTTCTAAACAAATAAGCAGAAGTTTATGTTATCAGCATTTGGATCCATGCACCCTGCTATAGTGCATCTTCCTATTGGGATTCTTACCTTATACAGCTTATTGGAAATAGTAAGTCTCAACAAAAAATTAAAAAATCCTTTTGTAAAACATCTTAAGATTTTTCTTAGTGTCATTGGTGTACTTTTTGCACTTCCCGCATATTTTGCCGGAAATATTCTTGAAGAAACGCGTTATGGAGACCCTATACTTGAATACCACGATACCTTTGCATCGGCAACACTTACTCTTTATGCCATCATAGCAGTTGCCTATCTTCTCCCTATTATATTTCAACTTCCCATGTTGCAATCCGTTCAGTTCCTCAAAACAAAACCCATACAGGCATTTTATAAATTTTCTCAGTTTCTTCTTCAACCCATGATTATCGTCCCCCTTTCTCTCCTTACTCTTATCCTGCTAACCATCACTGGAGCACTCGGAGGAGCCATGGCGCATGGACCTTCTGCTGATCCGGTGGTTGCCTATATTTATCATATCTTTTTTACACAATAAATTTCCCCAATTTGCCTCTTGCCAGTATTTGGAAAATTTATTATACTGTACAAGCTTCCTACCTTATTTCATTTAATGCCTTTTGTCTCCTTCCAATGAGGCAAAAGCGTAGCCCGTTATACATAACTGTAAATTTATGACACAAAGAGAAGCTTCTGCAAAAAAAATGGTACTCGGAAGTGCTGTACCGCTCTCACTTATATTGGTGTTTTCCCTCGTTTTGTTTTCTGGATGTTCACAAACTACCTCTCCACAAACAAAAGATACTGATAACATGAAAGCTCATGAAAACTCCGACATGATGGATGACATGATGGATCCAGATGGTGACGGGGATGATCACATGATGCAAGATGATGACATGATGAACGCAACCAATAGTGAAATGATGGAGAGTGACATGATGATGCATTCTACCAATACGGAGATGATGGAAGGTGAAGAGATGATGCACTCTACCAACACTGAGATGATGGAAGGTGACATGATGAACTCAGCAATGAACCAAACAATCAAACTCTCTGGTAAAAATTTCCTTTTCCTCATGGACGGAGTAGAAAATCCAACACTTCATGTAAAGAAAGGTGAAAAAGTGCGTATTGAATTCGTGAGTGAGCAGGGATATCACGACTTTGTTGTTGACGAGCTTGATGTACATACCAAACACCTCCGTGAAGGAGACCCAATGACATTTGTAGAATTCACTCCAGAGCAAACCGGAGAATTTGAATACTACTGTAGTGTAGGTCAACACAGAGCAAATGGAATGAAAGGAAAAATTATCGTAGAATAAAAATCAATTCTTTTTTTGAAAGAGCTCAGTCTAATCTGGGCTCTTTCTATTGATACCATTCTTTATGCAAGTTCCCTATAGAAAACCTGGAAAATATTCTCAAATAAAACAAGACCCTCTGATGAGCCAGGAAAAATTTGATGAGCTTGAAAAAAAGTTAAAAAGATTAAAGCTGAATACCCAACCTCATGCCGCAAAGGAAGTAGCACGCCTGGCAGAGCTTGGAGATTTTTCAGAAAATGCCGAATACCAACTTGCCAAAGGAAAACTCAGAGGAATTAATAACGCTATACTCAAACTAGACCACCAAATACACACAGCCATAATTATACAACCAAAAAGTTCTGATGAAGTACAAATTGGGCATAGTGTAACGGTACAAACAGGAGGAAAAGAAAAGATTTTTCATATCCTCGGTTCACAAGAGACAGACCCACAAAAAAATATTATTTCTCATAGTTCCCCTCTTGGAACCGCACTTCTTGGGAAAAAAATTGGTGATACTATCTCTATAGAACTTCCGGCCGGAAGCACCGAATATACTATTGTAAATATACAATAAACTTTTTTTCATAAAAAGAAAAACACCGATGAACGGTGTTTTTTTGTATGTAAATTTCTTGACAAAAACATGAAATTATGATAGAGAGATTATAGAACTACGACGGAGGTCAGATGACCGCCATGGCAAATGCCTCGCAAATTATGGATGACATCTCGAGGATCACCCGGGAGTACAGGAAGGAGAACTGGCTGACCAGGTTGGTCTTCGGTTGGTACTACCAACGCCAAACCACGAGGATGAGTGAGGAGCTCCTCCGTGAGCTCTCCAACCTCGACATCGCATCGGACAACTCCCGTGTTCTACGGGCACTCGAGGTCTTCCTCAAGGACCTCCCTGCGGGGGCCCTCCCCGACGGTGTGCTCGTACAGCTCAACCAAGTCAAGAGCGGGCTGCAGAGCTACCATGACCTGAAGGATGTCTTCAATCCCTCCATCTCCTGACTCCCATCATGCCCACCTCCTCAACCAAAATTTTTTAAAAAAGGCTTCTGTCTTTTTTTATTTTTTAGAATTTATTTTGCATTCCACAAAAGATCCAAATCCACTTCCAAATCTTCATACCGTTGTTTGAGAATTTTTTTTGCATCATCTACCCCCTTTTTATAACAATATTTGCCTCCACTTTGTAAAAAGAAATCTAAAATTTCATTTGCCGCTATGACGCCAATTTTTTCATCTCTTTTTTCATAAAAGAAAGCAATAATATCATCCAATGCAACCTGCCTTTGTTCATCAGACAAAATATCCCAAGCACGCTTTAATCCTGACATACGTAATATTTACATATTAAAACCATTAATAAATTCTTCTACCTTTTTCCGATTAAGTTCTGGATCATCTTTTAACGCAAGAGCCATTCCAGTTATCATATTTTTTTGGAAATCAGGACGAGTTGGATCCCGTTGTAAATCTGATACCATGGAATCAATTGCGCCTTGAAGATTTCCCTCCTCGAGAGAACGTAATGCTCGTGCTTTGGCTTGTTTCAAAGTTTCTGATGGGTTTAAACCTGTTTCTCTTTCATGCATATTTTTTATTTATGAAATAATTGTGTATAGAATTAATGCAACTCAACAATACTTACATCGTCCAGCCAGGCTTCACCATTTTTGAGATTCAATACTAAACGAAAATCATTTGAATCTTCTTTTGGGACAAAATCCCTGGTATACAGTTTCCACTCACCACGTGTATTAAATTTAAAACTATCTTGAATGAGATCAAAAAAGATAGGGTCGCCACTAAGAAAATCAGAATTAGAATTTCTATCTCCCAAACGAATATTAAGTCTCCCGGAATTAACTTTATAAAATACACGTAAACGATACTTTTTTCCTTTACTCACGGACAAACCCGTCTGCTGTACCCCCGTTGCCGTCGCAAGAGGAGTAGACAGATGCATACTTTTATTTCCGAAGATGATATCATCGGTAACCTTTTCTCTTTGATCTAATGCATACTTCTTCCAAGTCCATGGACTTTCTGCTTCAAAATCCGCATCTAAAAGCAAATTATTGGGATCCACTTCAATTATACTTACATTATCTATATATACATCTGCCTCTCCTCGAGTAGCCATAACCAATCGGAAATCGTTTGTTGTAGGAGCAACGAAGCGTCTTGATTGAACTCTATAAGTAGAAGATAGTTTTGCTACTTGCTGTACGTTCTCAAAATCATGGTTGGAATCCCCTGCCCCTAAGCGGGTATACAATGCACCTTGTACCACACGTACCTCATAGCTTAACTCATAGGTATGACCCGCAGTAACAGGAATATGAAGCTGTTGAATACCGGCCCCAGCTTTCGTGACAAGATGCACTACTTGTGAATTTCCCGTACTTTTTTCAGTCTCTAGAAACTTTTCTGCAATAAGTGGTGTCCCATACTCTTTCCAAGAGGACATACCTCCCTCTTCAAAATTTCCATCATGAAGAAGATTCAAATCTCCCGTTACTTCTGGCTTGTACGGTGTGCTATCATCCAAATCATCTGAGTTGTCTACATATCCTGTTGGAGGTGTATTTTGGCAAAAAAGCGCACTTACAGAAGAACCCAGCCCATCACCATCAAGGTCTTGATAAAAGGTTTGTTCCTGGGAGATACTAGGGTCAGCATCATTACAGTCTACAAAGTGATCTACACCATCTTTATCTGCATCATAGTAACGAACTGCAAAACCAGAATACCATCCAATAAGTTTGCCACTATCTGAAGCAAGATAAATATCAGCAGAAAGTGATGGATGATGAGTAACAATCACCACTCCTTCTTGATCTGCAACGGGGACATTACTGTAATCTTGTATAACATTTCCTGAAAGATCCATTTCAATCAGACGGTTTGCTCCATCATAGAGCACATACAGTGTTCCCGTATCTTTACTAAAGTAGAGATCTGAAATATCACTGGTTGGGGTGTTTGGTGCAACAGGTATCCCCCACCAATTTACCACATGTCCACTTGTACTTAAGTCAATATCAAATGCATATATAAGATAATCATCATTTATTGCTCCGCCTGGAGTTGGTGTCCTTTGTACTGCTGCATAAAATATTCCTCCTGATGCACTTCTTCTGTCTTGTGGGAGGTACTCATTTGGTACAAATGTGAGTCCTTCTAATCCTGAGTTACTTGGTCCGGTGAGGACATTTGTCAGGTCCCATCGTTTCTGTGCAAATTCTTTGGTATCCCAGTCATACTCCAGAATGGAGTCTGGGTTTTCAAGTCCAATGTAAACCTTTGAAGAATTTTCATCTACTATGGTAATGGCTTCAAAGTCTGTTCCTACTCCCGTACGTCTTGGTATATCAATATTTTGGGCTGAACCATCCATTTCCATTCTTGTAACCTTCCCATCATCTGAAACCGTAAATAATTTGTTTGTGTGAGAATTCCACGCAAGCCCGCTTGGCTCGTAGTTTGCTGGTGTATCCATTTTAATACTGGTATGCACCGTAAAAGAACTCGGCCAAACCGTTGCAAATAAAACTGTTGGAAAACATACCACAGCACCTAAAGAAAGTATTCCTCCTATTACCAATTTTCTCATAATAAGCTTAATTTATAATACTTGAATAAAGCTTGTGTTTCTTAGTAGTTAAAAAGAAGACCCATTTCATTGGAAGAAAGAACCCGATTATATATTCTCAGGTCATCAATAGATCCTTTGAACATATCTTTGGCGGTTCCTGATCTATTTCCATCATGAAACTTGGTATCGTTATTGGTGGCACCCACTCCAATATCCCCTGAATGGGCCCAGAGTTGTGACCCAGATCCACTTGCTACCAATACTCCATCTACATAACCCTTAAATGCCTCATTTGTCAAGCTTGCAGTCCCATCCAAAGTAAGGGCAACTTGATACCACTGTCCAACCTGTGCACTTGCAAGCTTCAAAAATGTTCCTAACCAGTGAGATTCATTTGTAGTCTCGTTCCAGCCCCCAACATACAAATCTCCTCCATCAAGGTATATATTGAGCCCACGGACAGTTCCTCCTTCTTCAAAAAGAACCTGGCGACCGGTGAGTCTGTCTGCTTTAAATTGAAGTGAAATAGATCTTTGTGTGTGAGTTCCTAAATTAATATCTTGTGAGTCAGGTACATAGATATAATCATCTACTCCATCAAATTGCATTGCCTGAGAAAATTTTCCATCAACTCCCGTTGTCACCCCTCCACGGAGCTCCCCATTATTTTTTTGTCCAGAATAATCCAGAGCTACATTCCCAGCACTATCTTCAAGCGGAAATTGCAAGACAAGATTATTTCTCACAATTGGATCTTGAGATACTTCATGTGGAAGAGCCAATGGTTCTACTTGAATATTAAATAAGTCGTGTACTTCATTTGCTGAAAGTTCTCTATTATAGATCCGCACATCATCTATCAGGCCACTCAGACTCTGAGAACCTGTAGATGGATTGCTTCCATCATGAAAGAGAATACCATTATTCACGGCACCCACACCAATATCCCCTGAATGAGCCCAGAGCTGTGATCCATTTCCTTGCCCAAACAAAGCCCCATCCAAATAACCCGAAAGTGCATTGGCAGTGAGACTTGATCCACCGTTTAAGGTAAGTACTACATGATGCCAAGTATTTGCCTGTACATTTGAAACGGTAAGGTATGTTCCTGCCCAATTACTCTCATTTGTAGGGCTATTCCAACCTGAAACATATAATTTTCCACTATCGAGATACACTGCAAGGCCACGAACTTGGGCTCCTTCCTCATAAAGCACTTGTCTTCTATTCTTGTCTGAGGCTTTAAACCAAATTGATACACTTCTTTGACCATGTGTTCCAAGATTTATATCATTTGTATTTGCAAAAGATGCATAATCTCCATTTCCATCAAAATTTGCAGCTCCTTGAAATTTTCCAGCCGTAGTATTTACTGATGCATTTCCACGAAAAGTAACATTATTGGAAGCAGAAGAACTATCACTCCCATCAAGATCAAACCGTATATGAGCAACCAAACCTACAGATGAAATCTCCGTTGGTGCTGGTGGTTCATCGAGAGTAGAAGGATCACAATCATCATCTATCCCATTTCCAACTACCTCTGTAGCCCCTGGATAAATAGATGCACTATTATCATTACAATCTATATTTGAGTTATATCCATCATTGTCTGCATCCAAAGTATCTGCAGTTGCTGGATTGCAGTCATTATCTATGCCATCATACAAGACTTCCGTAGCCCCTGGATGAATAGATGCATTATTATCATTACAGTCTACAAAGTGATCTACACCATCTTTATCTGCATCATAGTAACGAACTGGAAATCCTGAATAATGAGCAACAATCTTTTGAGAGTCCGACGCAATATATATATCTGCAGTTACAGACGGATGGCTGGTAACAATAATTACACCCTCACGTGCTGCAACAGGTACAGCACTGTAATCTTGTAATACATTTCCTTGGGGGTCCATTTCTATTAAACGATTTTCACTGTCATCATAGAGGACATACAAAATACCGGTGTCTTTACTAAAATACATATCGGAAATATTTCGTATTGGTGTATTTAGTGCAACGGGTATCCCCCACCAATTTACCACATGGCCGCTGGTACTGAGATCTATATCAAATGCATAGATAAGGTAGTCATCATTGGTTGCCCCACCAGGTACTATAGCTCTTTGTACGGCTGCATAAAAAAGTCCTCCTGATGCACTTCTTCTGTCTTGTGGGAGGTATTCATTTGGTACAAATGTAAGTCCTTCTAGCCCCGAATTATCTGCACCTGTCAGTACATTCGTTAGATCCCATCGTTTCTGTGCAAATTCTTTGGTATCCCAGTCATACTCCAGAATGGAGTCTGGGTTTTCAAGTCCAATGTAAACCTTTGAAGAATTTTCATCTACTATGGTAATGGCTTCAAAGTCTGTTCCAACTCCTGAAAGCCCTGGAACATCTATTTGTTGCCCGGATCCATCCATGTTCATCCTGGTAACTTTTCCGTCATCTGAGACCACAAAAAGCTTACTGGTTTGCGAATTCCAAGCAAGTCCGCTTGGTTCGTAGTTTGCTGGTGTATCCATCAAAATACTTGGATATGCAGTAAGAGAGCTTGGCCATGCAATAGCCTGAGATGCCCCAGGAAAAAGTAAAATAGCACCCAATAAAAGTATCCCCCCTATTACTGTTTTCTTCATATATATAATATGATTTTTTTGAATAAAACTTTTTGAATAAGAAATAAAGTAGATGAAAGAAAAAGTTTAAAAGTTAGGTTTACCTACCAAATCAATATAACAAAAATATTGCCTAGAGGCAAAATTTAAAAATGAAATATTTTATAAAAAAAATCAAAATATGTTTGAAACGTTATATTTTCAGTTTGTCTAACAAAAGATTTTTATATTGACTTTTTGTAAATCTCACTGTATATCTTATTTAGAGGCAAATCCTTGCCTTGGAGGTTTTTGTTTCATGGAAATTTCCGTTTTCGATCTTCAGAAGTTCGTCACCGCGACCACCCCCCAGACTCGCAAGGCCGCATCCCTGCCCGTCTTGCTGGGGTTCTTGACACATGGACATGTCCACATCATCAACCACGGCATAGATCGTGACCTGGGCATGCGGGCCCTTCGAGGCTGGCGCAAGTACGCGGATCTGCCCAACCACGCGGCGGACTCTCGACCGGACACCCACTACCAGGTGGGCGTCTCGGGCGAGACGGGCACCGAGACAGCCCAGGACGGTGCCGAGGGTAAGAAGGACCACAAGCTCTTCTACTTCTTCAACCCGCACGACGAACTCGGCATCCCTGACGAACTCCGCGACATGTTCCCAGCGCTCATGGCCAGGAACCACTGGCCGCTCGAGACGCCCGACACCAAGTTCAAGACGCCCCTGATGGAGTACGGACAAGGCCTCCAGTTCGTAGCCGAAGTCCTGATCCGCGCCTTTGCGGTCGCCTTGGACCTGCCCGAGACCTTCTTTCTCTCACTCCTCGAGCATGCCCCACACAAGTCACGCCCCCTCTTCTACCGTCCCATTCCAAAGGGGCAAGAGGAGAACCTCACATGGGGTGGAGCGCACATGGATGTGAATGTCCTGACCCTGCTCGGGTACGAGCTCTGGATTGACGAAGACGGCGCGGAATCCTACTCCCCGCCAGATGAGCATGGGGGACTCTGGATCCAGGACACCGCGACGGGGCAGCTGACCCGCCCAGACAACCGACCGGAAGGCGCCCTCACGGGTCAAGTCGGCATGATGCTTGAAGTACTCACGGGAGGCTACGTGAAGGCAACCTCCCATACCATCGTTCCTCCGCAAGTGAGCGGCTATTCACGAGCGATGATGGCGCACTTCATGCACATGAACCTCCTTCAACTCGTCGCACCGATGCGCCACTTTTCCACTCCGGAATCGCTGCGCCACTACGGGCCACCCATTATCGCAGGTACCTTCCTCCTGAAGATTCTGCAGGAAATCGGCCTGGCCCCGGGCGCAATCAAGAAGCTCGGCTTCCAGTACTAAGCCCCACCACAATCCCGCTGTCCCCACCACAGCAACTTCCACAATCTTTTTTACTCGTTAGAAATGATTCAGATCAAAAAAACACCGAAATGGTGTTTTTTTGTGTGTTGCTCAATATATTTTCTTTTTTTCTGTCATTGAAAGGAGTGGTGAAATACACGACGTGGCAGTCTCTACATGAAAAATATTTTATTTTTTTTAAATCTACAATTCTTTGTTTTTCTTTTTTGTCATTGCGAGGAGTCCGCAGAGACGACGTGGCAATCTCCTTGTCAGAAAGAAAATTCTACACTTGGAGTACATGCAGATAGGTGGATTGCCACGCTGTATTCTCGGTTCATAATGACAATTTTTCGAGCTCCTAGCCGTAAATTATTTTTTACTCGCAGTGACATATATCTTCTCAATTTATTGAACAAACCTCTCATTTGTCCACGATGTGGTCATCCAGTACATAATCTTGACAAAAGTAAAAAAATATGCTAATATTAGTAGCTTTCTTACCGAATGAATCAAAAAGAAAAATCGGAGGATAGAAATGAGAGCACTTTTCGTGCTTGTGGCCTTTGTCTCAGCCGGCACGCCCAACCTCGCGTTGGGCAAGTCAACCAAAGAGGTTGTCTGTCCGGATGGGTACGTGAGGACCACGCCGATCTCGGTGCTGGTCATAGGTGACTCTCTGAGCGCCTTCCCAGGCGAGTACCCGGACATCCTGAGGGCCTGCGGAGTCCAAGTGATCAATCTGTCCAAGGGTGGCATGCCCACCTACTGGATGGAGCGAAAGCTGAAGAAGAATCAAGACCTCCTGAGCACAGTGGACGCCGTAATCGTGTTCGGCGGCCACAACAACTTCGGCAGGAAGGGCACCAAAGATGTCCTGGCCACTAAAGAAAGTTTGGCCGAAATCTACAGGCTTGTGGGCAAGCGCAAACTCTTTGCGCTGACGCTCTCGCCTTTCGGAAACTTCGACTGGCTTGGTGGCTGCCTGAGGAACAGGGGTGTGACGAAGGTCACGCCCGAACAGTGCAGCCGTGAGGCTCGGCAACTTCGCGGTGAGTGGCAGTCTACCAACGACTGGATTCGTACAGGAGCCGATGAGCTTCTGGAACCCGACCACGTTGTCAACGTCGAAATGCTCCTGGGTTCTCCCGAGGACCGCTGGACGTTACAACCGCAGTTCCACGGCCGCGACGGGCTGCACTTTTCCCACTCAGCGCACGTACTCCTCACCAAAGCAATTATTATGTCGATCCTCACCCACTAGTCGCTGTCCCCACCGTAGCAACCTCACCAATCTTTTTTACTCGTTAGAAATGATTCAGATCAAAAAAACACCTTTCATGAGGTGTTTTTTTGTTTTTAGCTTTTGCCTCCTAGTCTAAAAAGTGAAATGTATCCAACAATGCTTGTCTTGCCTCATTTATCGTATCCATATGATCTGCAATGTGGTCAGAATCAAATGTCAAATTAAAAACTCTTGTCATATTCTGATCAGGATTGGCAGTTGAAACTATATCATCAATGACTTCAATTGCAATAGATTGTGCCCCTCCTGGTCGAGTATACTGATGACTAACGAGAGTCCAATCAGCATTTATTGGAGTAACCTGAACATTAATATTCCCATAGAATGGATCCCTTCTCATTTCTATAAATTGCTCCCGAGTATGCATATTATCTACGGTTTGAGCTGCAAAAACATTATCAAATTGTTCCCCTTCCACATGACCAGATAATAAAGTAATTTGATTACCCTGACTTAACTCCAAAACAATACGACTGGGTAAACAGAGTTCATAATTCCCATATGAATCACCATACCATGCATCATCATATATTCTTGTATATTTTGTATAACCAGGTCTACCCGGACAAACAGCTTGTGATAATTCTCCTCCAGACGTTTGGTTGGGCATTCTTGAAGGTAATGCTGGTCCTTTTTCATAAAATAAATAATATACCTCTGGAATTTCAATTATTTCATTGCCCCAATTTGCTCCAAATAGCATCTGAGCCGTATATACATCTGGAATGTGCTGAATGTATGAATCTTTTGTCACTGCATAAATTTTTGGATTCAAAGGAAATTTCAAAAGTTTCGTTCCAGATTTAATTGGCATTGGATCACCAAGCTCGATAGCTTCTACATCTTCTACACTTACGGTCTTTACACTTTTAAAATTGCTATACCATGTTTTATAAATACTTTCATTAATAAATGGTCTTCGCTTACCACCTTCCACCAAATAAACGGACGAATGCTTTGGTGAGGTAATTAGAGTGCCATCTGCAATCCCACTCGCTTGTACATAACTCTTTGGAATAAGCCAAAGACAAACCATAACGGCAATAACCAATGAAACAGATTTATTCATATTGAATTTTGTTAGTTTATATTTTTTAGTATAGCACATCTGCAACTAATACCAAAAAATGTATTGAGGTTTATTTGGATGTATAGCCTACCACTGTGAACCTTTCTTCACCTTAAACTCGCCCTTTCCTTCAGAACGCCTCACCAGATCTTCCATTCTAAACTGGCCCAAATATACTTCAACAGCCTCCATCGCCAACACCTGTACATCACCAAGTCCATTTTTCTCAAGCATAGCCTGGACGTCTTGCATATGATCTATTGGAACAATAACTGCTTTTATAGCTTCAGGTTCCACTATCTCTTCGGTTCTTGCCTCATGAACACCGAGAACAAGGATATCGCTATCTGCTTGTACATTTTTCTTCTCAACACACAAAACCGCCCCCCAATTTCCCTCAATTTCTGACTTCATATCGAGCTGTGCATTGAAACCCTTTTGCTCACTTCCATAAGCAGTAAATGATGTCAACCACTTTTGAAAACGTTCACTCCTATCAAAGCCTTCTGCATCACGCTTTGTTTTCATTTCCATCATCTTATCTTTTTCTCTGTGTACTCTCATGACTGTTTCAGGCAAGTGCTTTACCTCAGCAAATTCTCGCTTGATCGAGTCGTATACAAAAAATGGAAAATAATCATTGGGATCACCAAGTTGCCATTGTGGTTGATCACTCTCAGTCATGTATTTTGAAGCGTACCATTTGGAATAAAAATAACTCTCTGTAAGTGATACAAACTCATCGTCTTTCGTTGGATGCCAAATATCTGTATGTGGTTCAAGACCATCACGCAGTACACTTTCAAGAATCTCCACAGGTTTATTTTGTTGATGCTCACCAGGAGTCTCAATGTCATCCTTTTTTTTATACTTCTCACCTGGATACTTGAGCCTCCCTGTTCCATGAAAATAGTAATCATGCTTGAGGCCCTCCTCTGGAGTACCAAAAAAATCTACAAGCTTATCTCGCTGGAGCTCAAGCATGTTTTGAACCTTTGCTGAAGGGTAACCCTGCTCGCTCAAAAAACGAGCGACCTTTTGCTCAAGCCTTGCAGGCGTTCTGACTTCCCACATTCTCCGTTTAAATTTACGCATTTCTTCTTTGGACGTGGGATAGTGATTTTCAATTTCTTCTATCGGTGGAAGAGTCCTCCCCATTTCTAAAAAATTTCTCATATATTTCGATTTCTACAATTATACAGAATTTTAAACAGTAGCACAAAAAACGTTCAACTAACATTGACATTCCCTACTTTTCATGATTACATATACATAGGAAACACGAAAGGAGCCCCGATGTACACCTTCGACAACATGAGCCACCTCGAACCCTGGCACCTGATGTACGCGATGTACCTGCTCTGGATCGCAGGCCTTCAGATCTTCTTCCTGATCGCGAGCAGGCCGGACTCGATCCACCTGCTCGGCGAACTCCGTCAGGACGCCCTCGGCTGCATTGTCCTTGTCTGGGCAGGACTGTCGCTCTTCGCCGCCGGCACCTGCTGGCCCATGCTGCTGGTCGGTCCGTTCATGATCGTTCGAATGGGAGCCCCCATCAGCGCCGGAGTGATCACCGCGTGCTACGCAGTTTTCTTCTTGATCATGTCCGGCATGCTCATCGGGCAACGCACAGCGCCCGCTCGCTCCTGAGAGCTCACCTCCAGCTGTCCCCACCCCAGCACCTTCTGCAATCATTTTTACTCGATAGAAATCATTGAGATCAAAAAAACACCTATTATGGTGTTTTTTTGTACTATGCTCCCCACAGTTCCTCTTTTCTGAACTGTTTGTGGTTTATTTGGATGTTATTGAAGCTGAGGAGAAATTACTGATGCATTTAAATACCTACCTTTTTTCAATAATCAGACAAGATGCAGAATCGCTTTGTCTAAAGGAATCACTCTCACCACTAGATCCATTTCTTTCATCCTTTATAAACGAGAAATTAATTAATCCTTCATCACGTAACCTGCACAAAGCTTCCATCAAAGCTTCGCCTGAAAACTGCCCCTCACCATCCCAATTATCTCTTTCACGCATTCTATGAAGTTTCCAGTTAATTGGGCCTAGAATATATTTTCCACCATCTTTCAAATATTCAATAGATCTAAGTAAATTGGAATAAAATTCCTCAGGAGTAGAATAGTGATCCCAAACATGCGTTGATGTGCTATACAGAGCAACAATCCTATCAAATTTTTTATCAACTGGCGGAACGGATTCTGGAAAAAATCCATGCAATACATGTGCTTTTTTTGCTCTTTTTTGAAACTTTTCCTTACGGAATGCATAATCAAAACTTGCTAGGTATTGATGCATCGTGTCATCTGACAAAGTAGCCTCCCCCATGAGGTCATCTACTCTCTGCTTTTCGCTGAGGAGTTGTCGTAAATGTGTTTGAAAATAGTTTCGCGTACTTTCCAATTCAGAAAACACCATGCGAATATAGTCTATCACCCTCTTGTTATAATTTGATCCAACAGGATTAAACCTATTATCCTCAATATGTTCGTCGATCAAACTGTCCTCTAACCCAAGATAGTTAACATTATAAAAAAGATTCATCAGCTTACCCTCTAAGAGCTTTCTTCGCTCTGACGAAGCTATTCCTGGTAGCTGATCTACCAACCCCTTCATTTGATCAAGATGATTACGCAAAGTGTCACAAATTTGTATTCTTTCCTCCTCACTATACTCGTCCAAATTTGTCCGTGTACTGTTCATGGGGACGACCAGACCATCGAATTCTCCCCCTATCGCTCTAAAAAATATATCCGTCCCAGATTCTGTTTCACTTCCTTTTTCAGATACTTCTTGTTGGATTGCTTTTCTGGCTCGCTCAAAATATTCATACCATCCTTGTTTCCACTTTTGTTCAAGGTGCTCCCTCAGTTCTGATGAATAATGTGACTCCATATCAAAAAAATCAGATAACTCCTTTTCTTCCACATCAGTGAGTTCTCGCGATAAAAACTGTTTAAACGCCCTGACGTCCCAAGTTCCATCAAGTACCAGTGCCATAAACTGCCTACTATCTTTTATCTGCTTCTCTAGCTGTGCACCCTCCACTTCTAATGAACCCGTGTCTGCCAATTTTTTCAAATTTTCAAGCACGAAATTAATTTGGTATTCTCTCATCTGCTCCACAAACAACATAACTGGATCTGCGGTAGCGTGTACCCCTGCTGCCTTGTATATTCCATACCGCATATTCACAGCCATTTGATTTCCTCTATGAAATTCTGCATACCAGTACTTCAAATCATTTTTCAGTTTTTCTTCATCAACAGTACCATTTTTAAGTGCATCAAGTGCAAAATCCAAAAAGGGTGGATGCACTTCATCTACATATTCATAATCTAAAATTGTTACATTTTCAAAATCACAATTCTGATAGGGATCACCAACAACAAGTGTATCCCCTGTCTTAGGAAATATTTCTTTCATTGGCAATTTAAACTCTCGAGCATATGATGTAGGCATTCGTCCTGTAATGCTTTTCGCCATTCTGTCGAGGGAAATAAATTGATTTAGTTTGGAATCTGCAACTGAAAAAACTCCTAGCGTTTCTATTCCACCTTCACTCATATGCGCTTGTATTTCATATCTAGCTGAAGTTTCCTCGTATTCCCCATGATTTTCAGATACCTCCACGCAAACCCAAATAACATCACCTTCATCTGCCGTAAATTCAGCAGCAACCATTTCTCCAAAACTATTTTTTAAAACTCTTCCCTGTGAGTAGTCATCACTAAATCTCTTTTTTACCAATTCAAAAAACTCCTCCACGCTGGGGAAACCATCTTTAAACGTTGTGCTTTCCCTTTGACCATCCAGCTTTTTTAGATCTAGAGGTTTATGTTCATGTCTTTCTCTCATAAAAATATTCCTTGTTAATTACATTTAACATTTTTTTACACTATTTTACTTTCCACGGTGAGCACCCTTTCTTTTTGGTAATCCCTCATACTGATCACCATAATCAGAATATTCGTCTACTTGACTATGCAATTTACTCAGTTCTTTCCTTAAAGTGAATTCTTTCATTATATTGTTTGCTAACTGCCTGGTCTCCTCCAATTTCTCCGGGGTAAAAAATTTTGGATCTCCATCATGAGCAATACTCCTCAGCCAATCCTCTAATAAAGAATCACGATCTTCTGTTATACCATAACCATGACTTTCTTCTGATCGCATATATTCATCAATTTCTATACACATATCACGAACAATCATTTCCCAGTCCTTTGCTATTCTATCTGCATCCATAAATTTTGCATCAATAGAAGACTCTTGACGATGAGTCCGTAAGTATGAAAGTATCTGTTCCCAATTGTCTGCATTTACTTGCAATCCCACAAAGCGAATACCTTTATGCTGCGTTTCTGGTAGATAAAGTTCAATGCATGGAACTCCCAACTTTTCTGAAACCTCTTGCATTCGATTCTGAAGCTCAAACATATAGGGACTTTTTTGAAAAAAACCATAACTATTTTCATATAGACGCCAAGAGACTTCTGTTAAAAATGGAAGAACAAATGCATCCTCTGGGACAGAAATGATTTTTTGTTCATCACCAAAAGCACGTACATATGATTTTTTATGCGTACCAATTGGAATAAGGTGAAATTCTGGGAGTCCATATTCGTCTAAATTTTCCTGTGAGGCTAAAATTTCACAATTTACTGCAGATTCACCCTTTCCTAGCTTTCTCCCGGCAGCCTTTAGTTCATTATGAACTGAATTTCTAAATGAATCTATATATGCAATCGCATCTCTACCACTTCCTTCCTCTTCCAGTGCTTTCACTCTTTCCATTAGCTTTCTATATTGTTTTAGTAAATCGTCATACTGATTTTGCAATTTTTCATTGTCTCTGGTATCCAAACTACCTTGAACCGATAAATCATCTTCAGAGCTACCTTCACTATCTGCATCATCAGAATATAAATATCTATAAAATTTGCGCTTCATCCCCTGCGTCCAAGGAATTTTTTTTGGTACATATTTTCTCGCTGATGTATGTACAGAACCCAAGTTATCACTAGTCAAGACATCTGCATCTTGCTCATCTTCTCCATCATCTTCTCCATCAACTTCTTCATCAGAATGTAAGCGTTTATAAAATTCATCCCTCATATCTTGCGTCCAAGGAATTTTTTCTGGTCCATTTGTTCTCATAAGACTCTATAAAAAAGACATATCTATAACTATTCTATCAAATCATTCACAACCTCACAATGGACACGACCTTTCACTATAGGCAAAAAAACACCTATTATGGTGTTTTTTTGTACTATGCTCGGCGGGTGGGATTTGAACCCACGACCAATTGGTTACACGTTACCCCCAGTTCATCACTGGGGCGTGGACTATATCATCACCCTCGCCAAAACCGCTTTCGCGGACGTTAGGGTGCAAGGCGCTTCGCCTCCCAGTACAAAAACGTACTGAAAGACTACTCCCGTACAGTTCCTTACAAAGTAAGGAGTTTGTGGGATAGTCTCTGAACCTTCTCTAGTCGCCATTTATGCGGCTTCTAGAACTTGGCTGCTGATTACCCATTCAAACGAAACATCTGAACTAGGGCTTCCAGCAATTCACCTTGTTTTGCACCCAAGTGTCTCCACTCGGGGCTGCTATTCTTACAGCCAACTGCTCTACCACTGAGCTACCGCCGAATTTCAATTGTAATTATCCCCCACATAGTTATATGGAGAATAAAATCAATTTAAATCCTTCTCTTCAAGAGATAAGTTATTTTTAGCTAATTTTAAAAGATTTTTACCCGTTAACTCCGTTTTTCCACAATCCCCTTTATTTATTGTGCGGCAGTATACCCATTTTTTTCCGATTTGTCAAGAAAATTTTTTTTATGATAAAAAGAGCAGGTGAATAACCAACCTGCTTTTATACATGTGTTTTTTGTCCTTATACTAATAAATTTCGGACATTCATAATGAGGAATCAAGAATTCATATATAAAGCGCTATACATGTAATACGCAAAAAAGCTTTATTTCTTTCATTTATTCTCCCTAGCATATTATTTGTATTTATTGCTCTCATATTGTACCATAGAAGTATAATTATTTACTTTTTCATATGCGCAAAGCAGCACTTCATGAAGTCGCTAAACTTGCTTCAGGGCTTGTTTTAGGTGACTTCATTTTTGGCCTCTGGTTTTACTTTGGAGGTCATCTCCCTATGACTTTTTGGGGAATCTCATTCACAGAGCAAAACGTGATTGGTTGGCTCCTTTTTGATGTTGTTCTTTTTGCTATTCTTGTACATTATGGCTGGCGCCTTTCCATGAGACCTACCGTCTCTCATGAGAGAAAGTTTCATATGGTTGCAGGAGTCGTTTTTGCCCTTGTGGCCTTGCTGCATCTCTCACGCATCATCTTTGGATGGAACTTTGTCATTGGATCTTGGAATGCTCCGTACTGGCTCAATGGTCTAGGAACTATTCTCACTGCATTTCTAGCTTTTACAAGTTTCCATTTTGGGAAGAAGAATTGATATATCATTACTTGAAACAAAAAAGCCGCCTTATTAGCGGCTTTTTTTATACTGCCGTTATTTATGAAAAAGCTGAGAAAACTTTAGCTTTAAAATAGCAAACAGATAAATGATTTCCAGAATACCCAATGTATTGACCACAAGAAGCACACAAAACCAACCGACATTCCCTTTTCTACCAGAGTGCCATAATGCGAGCCCTTTCCAAAAAAGAGTCCAAACTAAAACAACAGGAATAAGGGGAATAAATGGAAAGAACCAAGATGGAAAATCTCTCATATGATATTTTAAAAAGAATTATAATTTTCTGTTAATTATTAACCTATATGCAAAAGTACACCTTTCCCTCTAGTATACATCCCTCACAAAAATTATTCCAATAACTTTTTAGGCAAAACAAAAATACCGGTTTTTCCGGTATTTTTGTTTTGCTCGGGGACAGGGATTCGAACCCCGATAGCCAGGACCAAAACCTGGAGTCCTACCATTAGACGATCCCCGAATAGGTGTCTTCTAGGTACGTAGGTACTTACGCATAGCAAGTGAACCGGAAAGAATATTGAGTATCAATACCGCTCCAAATTGTACCGAGAGTAGCCACATTATATTTGAAGTAAAATAATTTGTCAAGAAGGCTTCTTTTTGGAAAACTATAGACACATATGGGTCCAAAAAGAGGCTTGAAAAATATACGACTCCAGCCGTTATAGCAATACTGATACAGGTAAAAATAAGTGCCTCCATAAGGTAGGGCCCCCGTACAAACCAGTTTGTAGCTCCAACGAGTTTTTTAATACCAATTTCCTGCCTTTGAGTATAAATGGCTACACGAATAGTATTGAAAATAATTATAAAGGCAATTACGGCAAATAATATACTCAATGTAAAACTTAATCTTTCTACTTGCGTGGTAATACTTTGGACTCTATCTATAACCACTTCTGTATCTCCAAAGGTTTTTGCATCAATAATCTTTTCATATTCAGGAACACTCAAAGAAGAAATGATTTTCTCGTAATCACCTGGATCACGTGTTTTTACCACCAATGTAGGTCCAAGAGGGTTTTCGCCAAGCTCATCAAGCGATGAGAGGATAGTTGGACTATTTTTATGATCTTGTTTAAATTTTTCCAATTCCTGATCTGCAGTATGAAACTCTGCTGAAACAACTTCTGGAAAAGAATTTATATAATCTACAATCTCATTTATCTGATCTTCGGACGCATCATGACTAAAATATATACTTACATCAATTTGCTCTTTCACCCAACTGGTTGCTTCATTGGTAAGTGCTCGGATGGCAATAAGTGTATTCACGGACAAAAGCATCAAAACCAAAATCATCACTGTCATAAGTGATAAACTAAAGTTTCTCACAAGATCCTGAAAAGCAAACTTTATAATCCGAAAAAAAGAAAAAACAAACATACTATAATTTATATTTACCCTCTTTTTGATCTGAGGTAATCTGGCCATTATGAATAGTAATTACACGTTTGCGTAATTGATTTACAACTTCTTTATTGTGTGTAACCAATACGAGTGTTGTACCAAATTCATTAATCTTTCCTAAAATATCAATGATTTCTTGTGTATTTATGGAATCCAAATTTCCTGTTGGTTCGTCCGCTACCAAAATTTTTGGCCTATGCACCAAAGAACGTGCTATAACCACTCGCTGTTGTTCTCCACCAGAAAGCTGTGTAGGATAACGATCCATCTTATCCCCCAAACCTACAATATCTATTACTTTGGGGACCACTTCTCGAATTCTCCCAAATGTTTCTCCGGCAACCTGGAGTGCAAAAGCAACATTTTCATAAACCGTTTTTTTAGGAAGTAACTTAAAGTCCTGGAATATCACTCCAATTTGTCTACGCAAAAGTGGAACATCTCTACGCGGTATTCTTGTAATATCCCAATCCCCGATTTCAATTTTTCCACTATTTGCTTTTTCTTCTGCAATAAGGAGTTTTACCAGCGTGGTTTTACCACTTCCACTTTGTCCAACTATGCACACAAATTCACCCGCATCAATCTGCAGATCTACCCCATTCAAAGCAGAACCCTTCTTATCGTAAATTTTGGAAACGTTGGTGAGTTTAATCATATGGCGCTATTATACCATAAGCTAAGAAACAACAAAAGAATATTTTTTCTAAAAATATATTGTGATTTTTCTTCTTACATTTTTTCTCCTAAATGATGCTTTGGACTTATCCACAGAAAATAATGCCCTTCTGAGCCGAGAATGGGACTTGAACCCACGACCTACGCGTTACGAGTGCGTTGCTCTACCAACTGAGCTATCTCGGCATGCCATACATTTAATCAAAAAAGTGGATTTATTTCAACCCACTTTCTTGTTAAATGATTTTCTCCTTATTGAGCCTCAGCATTTGTTGTATCTTCCATTTCTCCTTCTTGCATATCCATCTGCATGTCTTCCTGACCTTCTCCTTGCTCGGCAGCTTCTGGGTTATTCAAATTTTTCTGAACTTCTTCCAAAGGATTGTTTACATTTAGGTAAACTCTAATCTTTGCTTCCTTTAATTTATCATCCAAAAATGATTTGAAATCATGGGTCACTCCAGAATCAGTCACTTTTATAATATGAAAGCCAAAACTAGTCTCCACGAGATGATCTATAAGAGCTCCTGGTTCTGCCCCAAATACTGCTTCTTCAAATTCTGGAACCATAGCACCCTTTGTAAACCATCCCAAATCTCCACCAAAGTCTTTGGTGCCATCGGTACCATATTGACTTGCCATTTGTGCAAAGTCTGCACCATTTTTGATTTGGTCCAAAATATCTTGAGCTTGTTTGCGCACATCTTCTTTGGTTTCTTCATCTGTTACACGGAAAAGAATATGGGAAGCCTTTCTTGCCTCTTCTCCAGTACTATATTTTTCCATTGCTGGATCTTTTGAGTAAATAACTTCCATAGCCAATTTCTCTTCCAAAAGTGCTGGCCTCATGATGCTGTTTACATATTGATCCAATGACCAACCATATACTCTTTGTAACTCTGTATTAGCGTCATCTTCTGTACCTCCAAATTGTGCCAAAAGGTTCTGTTTTGCCGTTTGGATATCTTCATCGGTAACTACAATATTTTTGTCAAAATCGTGTGCTGCTTGTTCAACCATGAGATTGATAAGCTGTCGTGCAAGGACAATATTTGAGATTTGCTCATCGGTAGCTTCCCCATAACTGCCCTGAAAAGCATCTGATTCTTCTTGGGAAAATTTACTCAAAGCATTTATTTGGTTAATGTATTCTGTATAGGAAAGTGATCTTCCATTGATAGAAGCAGCAGATAAATGCAATACATCTGCGGCTTTCAATACAAAACCATCTTGTGAAACATTATGTACCTGACTCTTCAAGAAAAAGAAACCAGCCACAATGACAATCAAAAGTACAATGACAACACCGCCAATCAACCCCTTTACGGCACCACCCGATTGTTTTTTAGCAGCTGAATTCATTTCTTTTCCAGGCTCTGCAGCAACATGTTGCTCCTGTGCACCGGTATGGGTCTGTTTCTCGTTTTCTTCTTGCATATTAATCACTTAATGATTTATGGATAAAGTAATACCACCATTTTTTAATATTTGATATATCTTGTGTGTCTTCAAATGCCACCTGTTGCTTATTTATTTGAGTCACCGCTTCTCTTCTATCTACAATAGCCACTTTCTCACCTGGCTTTTTCAGATTCAATTCCGTACGCGCCTTTTCCTCTACAAAATTTTTACTCATGACATAGTCAAGTATATCGAGAGATTCCAATTTTTGCTCCTTGAGATCGGAAATCTGTTTTTCCAAAGATGCTATCTCTTGCCTTACCTGGTAGTCACGATAATATGCCCTAATATACCCAAAGATCACCAAAAATGCAATGGGGATAGCAATGAGCAAGAACAGCTTGGAGGTAAAAAATGCCTTCAAGCCTGAATTGTAGGGCTTTTTTGGCATAGCCAAATTATAACAAGTTTAAAAAAATACTTCAATCTCTCAATGCCTTTATGGATGACTTCACAACTTCTCTATCATCCCATGGAATAAGTTTATCTTTTACTACCATGGCCTGCTCACTTCCCTTTCCAGTTATCAAGACCAAATCTCCTTTTTCTGCAAGTTCTATTGCCATCTTAATCGCCTTTTTTCTATCCAAAATTTTTATGAGATCTTCTCCCTCTACTTTACCTGCCTGAATACAGGCTCCGGCAACATCATCAATAATTTTTTGAGGATCATCATTATAGGGATCTTCATCTGTGATAATACAAACATTTGCATTTTCTGCTACAAATTTTCCTACACTAAATCTTCTTTCAACATCCCGTCCACCACCTGTGGAACCAAACACATGAATAATACGTTTTGGAGCAATGAGATGCACTACCTCATAGAGAGCCTTCATAGCAACTGGTTCAAAAGCATAATCCACAATCACCTGGAAACCCTGCTTGGTTGCTTCCGGAATAAATTCAATTCTTCCAGGAACACCCTGAAATTTTTCAATAGTATCCATGAGTATTTTCCAATCCACTTTTAAGACTCTTGCAATGGACACCGCGGCCAAAATATTCATGACATTGTATTCGCCATACATTTTGGTTTGCAAATGTTTACCTTGAAGAGTAAAAGAAAGCCCTTCTTTATTACTTTTTATATCAGATACTTGTAGATGAGCGTCATCTTCTCTCCATTTTTCATAAACAGACATATCCATACGTGAAAAAAAGAATCTTTCATCAAAAGGAAACTTTGCAAAATCTTGTACATGTTCACTATTTGCATTTAATATAGCAACTTTTGGTACGCTTCCTTCCCACCCTGAGATATGAATAGGAAGATCCTTTATTTTTTTTCTTTTGCTTTTTGAAATATATTGAAAAATACTTTGCTTTGCAGCTTTATAATTTTCAAAGCTTCCATGGGACTCAATATGCTCTGGATAAAGATTGGTAAAAGCCATAAGATCATAATTGGTAAACCGAAACCTGTGCTGAACCGCTCCTTCTGAAGTATTTTCCACAATAGCAATCTGGCACCCCTTTTCTACCATTTCACGTAAATATTGCTGTATTTGTGCTCTTCCAAGCATGGTCATTTTTTGGTTATTGAGCTTATTTTCTCCCGCAATTGAGAAATCAATGGTAGAAAGTGATCCCACCACAAAACCCGCAGCCTCCAAAAGCTGACGCAACAGCGCAACTGTACTGGATTTTCCACTCGTCCCCGTTATACCGATTACCAACAACTCCTCGGAAGGATGCTTATACTTTTTAGCTCCCCACCAAGCAAAATACAAATGACCAATATTCCAAATTTTTTTTGGAAGAATTTTTTTAAGAATTTTTTTCACGTAAAGAAATTTCATACATCACGATTTCTAATTTATGGATAGCTCCTTTTGCTTGATCAAATTTCGTTCGTAAATACTTTGTAAAATCGAACTCCATAAGTTCCGAAAAAATTTCTTTTGCCGTTTCCAAACAACGTGCTACTGTTTTGGAATCATGATTGGTTGCAGCTTGAATAGCATACCTATACAGCTCTCCGGGAACATCACAAAGTCCTGCCAAAAAAACTTCTTCATCAATTTCAAATGCAGAAAGCTTGGTTAATTTTTTATTAAACACAAATGAATAAAAAAGTGCTGCCTCAACTATTTCTTCCAATGCAGCCTTGTACGCACCTTCCTCACGAATTGAGGGATATTTTTTATATTTTTTATGAAGTTCTTTTATAAGAGACTCGGCTTCTAAAATTTTTGCCTTTGCTATTTCATGCTCACCACGATGAAGTGCAAAAATAGCGCGTTTTGCATGGTGTAGAGCGTCACCAGAATATTTTATAACATCACGCCTTATAACGGCGTACGTGTGAAGGTTTTTTCTTAAAATACTTGTATACCGTTTATCCAACTCGGACATATGTTTTCTTATTTTTAAGAGTAAATATTTCTTTTTTGTTTAAGGTAAAACATTTTTGTAATTTCAATAACAATAAGATTCAGCGCACCAATGATACACAAAATTCCCCAGTCACGTGCGGATAACGCAGTTATACGAAGCAAATTTTGCAAAGACGGAACATATACTGCCGTAAGCAAAAGAACCAAACTCATGAGCAAAGCAGCATTGAGATACTTGTTATCAAAATGAGGAATTTCCCAGACAAAATGCCGCATGCTTCGAATAGAAAAAATAAAGAAAAAAACAGCGACACCAAGACCGGAAAAAACCATAGTACGCGCATATTGTAAGTCAGATCCATTCCGAACCAAATAAGCAAAAAGCAGAAGCAACAGCCCTGCTGATAATAATGTTACACTCGTAATCATTGCTTTCATCTCACGATCAAAGATAGGATCGTTTTTTTTGCGTGGGGGCTCTAACATATTTTCTTGGTCACCTTTATCAAATGCCAGGGCAATAGTTGGAAAGGTTTCTTGAATAATATTTGTCCACAAAATTTGTGCAGGAAGTAATGCAAGTGGCAAACCCGAAAAAATAGATCCAATGATGATTATCACCTCAGTAAAACTTCCACACAATAAGTATAAGACGACTTTTTTGAGATTTTGGTAAATACGTCTCCCTTCGGTGATGGCCGCCACGATAGTTGAAAAACTGTCGTTAAGCAAAACAATATCGGCAGTTTCCTTGGCAACATCCGTTCCAGACCCAACAGCAACACCTATATCCGCACCCTTCAGCGCCGGAGCATCGTTGACACCATCACCGGTCATTGCAACCACCTCTCCGTTTCTTTGCAAAGCCTGAACAATCCGCACCTTGTGTTTTGGCTCGACCCGCGCAAAAACATAAATATCATTTACATTTGCTTGAAGCTGTTCATCTGACATAGTTTCCAGCATAGGGCCATCACAGACATTTTTTTGACTATGTGGGATCCCAAGTTGCATAGCAATGTGAGCTGCCGTACGTGCATGATCACCCGTAATCATTATGACGCGTATACCTGCCTTTCGTGCCAAAACAAGTGTTTCTTTGACATCAGTTCTCAATGGATCTTCAATAACGGCTATTCCAATATATTCAAATTCATTTACATCCGCAGGAGAAAGTTTTACAATAGAAGTTTTTTTGCGGGCAAGGGCAAGAGTTCTATATCCCTTTTCTGCATACTGCGTTGCAATCTGCAATATTGCTTCTCGCTTTTCCGGAGTTAGTTTCACTGACTTTTCAGCATCCAAAAAACCAGAACACAAAGGCAACACTTTTTCCGGCGCACCCTTGAGAAACGCCATTTTTTCTTTTTTTCTTTCTCCACAGACCAAAGTTACCATATACTTTTCTTGACTGGAAAATGGGATCTCATCAAGCCGCTCGTGCTGTTTTCTCACTTCCTGCGCATCAAGTCCACTTCTATAACAAGCATGCAAAAGTGCAACTTCAGTGCTACTGCCCACAAACTTCCAATCCTGCTCATCCGCCTGCGGGTTTTCAAGACTGGCATTGCTTGAAAGTACGGCAGCTTGTAAAAAAATCTGATTTTCCTGTATTTTTTCCTTTTTTGAATTCACAAAAAATGCAACTCGCATTTTTGCCTGTGTGAGTGTACCGGTTTTATCTGTACAAATAACACTTACGCTTCCAAGTGTTTCTGCTGCCACAAGTCGTCTTACCAAAGCTTTACGTTTTAAAATACGCTGCATTCCAATTGCCAAAATAATGGTCAAAGAAATAGCAAGTCCTTCCGGAATGGCAGCAACAGCAATAGCAATAGCCGTTTCAAAAAGAAGAAAAAGTGAATATTTTTCTCCTGGCAATAAAAAACCAAGCGAAATAATGCAAAGAGCAATAAGCACAACAACAATTCCAATAGTTTTGCTTAAACCTGCAAGTTGTTTTTGCAATGGAGTATCTTGATCCTCAGTTGTCTGCACCAGACGTGCTATCTTCCCAAGTTCCGTTTCATGTCCAATAGCCGTAACAATAACAACAGCCTCCCCCATTGACACAACGGTACCTCGAAATACCATATTGTATTGGTCTGCAAGTGCGCACTCCTGCTGTAATGTTTCTGCATGCTTATCAACTGCCTCCGATTCTCCTGTCAGCACCGACTCATTTACCTGAAGTGCTTTGGCCTGTACAATTCTTCCGTCCGCAGGAACTTTATCCCCTGAACTGAGAAAAATAATATCACCGGGAACAATCTCTTCAGATGAAATATTTTTTTTCACTCCATCACGCATAGCAACGACAGATAATTTCACCATTGACTGGAGCTTTTTGAGTGACTCGTTTGCCTTATATTCTTGGACAAAGCCAATCGACACGTTGAGGGTAACGGTAGCAAAAATAATGATACTGTCAGCCCATTCCTGAATGAACAAACTCACTCCTCCCGCCACCACAAGTATCAAAATAAGTGGACTTTTACATTGACTCAATAGAAGTCGCAAAAGCGGAAATCGTTTTTGTTTGCTTTGAAAAGCATTCGGCCCAAAAGTCTCTTTCTGACTTTGAACCATCTGAGAAGTTAAACCCAAATTCAGCGAAGTTTTGAATGCCGCTTGTACTTGATCGACGTCTTGTCTGTAGAAGTCCATAAAACTTGACTTTTTATTTCGCATAGTATACCATATCAGGGTCAAAAAACTAAAGTTCCCTAAATATCAAACATCACTATGACCTGGTAGCTCAGCTGGTAGAGCAGCGGCCTTTTAAGCCGACGGTCGTGGGTTCGAGCCCCACCCGGGTCACACCATAAAAAACTCCTTATTTTAGAGGAGTTTTTTTGTTAATGAGTACGCCCGTTGTCCAATGTCTCGAACACGGCAACAAAAAAATACTGCTTTCACAGTATTTCTTTTTTTCCAACTACTTCTACAATGTAAAAATGATTGGCGTAGTTTGGTGGGGGTGGGGCTTACTTGTCCTCGGGAAGAAACGGGACGTCGGTTCGCACCCAGGTAGTTGGCGCACCGACAGGACGTGTCCCCTGATGCTCGAAGCGGAAATTCGTGATGGCCTGCAGCATGCCGACGATGACCTCGATGCCCATGAAGTCCGTACCGACGAACCACTGTCGAACCCCTCGGTTGAAGTCGGTCAGCTGAGTCCCATCGTCCAGGGTGAACTGGAGATCTCGCTCTCGAAGCAGAACCTCGACCTTCACAACTCGACGAAGGTCCCACAGCACAAATGAAGGAATGCTCATCCTCAGCTCCAATGTGTTCTTGCCTACTTGATTTGTAACATAAAATCACCTCTTTGTAAAGGCAAGCACTATTGGTGTTTAGCAACAAAAAAATACTGCTTTCACAGTATTCCTCTTTCTCCAATTACTTCTACGAAGGTAAAAATGATTGGAGTAGTTTGGTGGGGGTGGGTTGTTGGTTCAGCGCGGCTTGTACGTCACCCAGTTCGTGGCGATAAAGCCACTGAGACCATAGATGTCATCGATTCGGCCGTGTACCGCGAAGCGGTCTGCATCATCACCTGCGACGACACCGCTCGTCCCTTCTTCAGGGACTTCGCAGCCCTCGAAGGTCCATGACTTAGGACGGTCAACGACCCGCGCGACCTGCAGGATGATGATCTTCACGAATCCACGGTTGGTGTAGATCGTGACGGTCTCTTCCGCACGCATGGAGCGGATCAAGGCGTCAATGCCGATAGACCCATCACCCTCAATCTCAGCAGTAATGGCTCCCACGATCATCTCCATGAGCTTGTTGTCTCTTTGTGGGCCGCTGACGAATGTCTGCTAACCATCCCACGTAGAACGAAGTATAATAGCACAAAAAAAAGCCTTTTGTCAAGGCCTTCTGTCTACTATTTACCTAAAGTTAAACAAAAACTAATTCATTTCCAACAAATATCTCCCCCATATGCACTATCCCCCGCTCCAAGGTGTTCCAGCATAAACCCCACTGGCTCACATAGGCAAAAACTCCTCATTTGAGAGGAGTTTTTTTGTTATTTTTGCTTGTTACTTTTTACAAAATTTTTACAGTCCCTAAATCGGTGTCCACCTCAACCATATCCCCTGTTTTTAACACTTGTGTAGCAACTTTCGTACCGACGATGCAAGGTACACCAATTTCTCTACTCACAATTGCAGCATGAGAATTAAGCCCACCAATATCTGTAACAACAGCCACCGCGTGCCGCATAGCAAATACATATCCAGGACTTGTCATACTGGTGACTAATACTTCTCCATCCTCTAGTTGACTATGAGATGAATTTAAAACCCTCACCTTTCCTCGTACTACTGCTTCAGTCCCTTTACTTGCAACAACACCACTGAACGATTCCACATCAGAAACTTTATGAAACGCGTACTTATCCCAACACGCTTTTGCTTCTTCTCTTGATAAAGATTTTATATCTTCTTTAAAATGCACACCATGGTACTCAAATCGAGATGGCGCTTCCCTTCCTTCCAACATATCAAAACACTCTTCAAAATGAAAATTTAACAAATCATCTAAAGGTTTGTTGAGGCGACGCGATAAATCAAGGAGCAACTTTTTTTTGTAGTAAAAATTTTCACAAATATATCGCTTTCTTTGATCCTGCCAAACGAGATTTTCTGAAATAAGCTGAGCTCGTCTTATGATTGCCTCAGGCAATGTAAACTCCTCCTGAACGGATTTCTTCGCTTCCTGCACTTTTTTCTTGAGCTGCTTTGAATCAAGCCCAGGTGGTTCATGGAGCAATTTTTGTTTTCGCTCATGAAAGAAGCTGCTGTCCATAACGTCAGAGAAACCGTAGCTATTCTTTAACCAGAAGTACTTCTGCTGATGAGCATTAATATTTTCTGAAGACACAAGATCAAGTTCTTCCTGTTGATAAAATGATAATTCTTCAGGCGCGGTAAGTGTTTCCTGGACCTTTATAATACCCTCTTGCGAATCTAAAATCTTACTGATATCTTCCTTAAGTAAGCTCGGAGCCCCATAGTTACCCAATTCTGATATCAATGTGGGTAGCCAAAACTTCATTATTGAATCGTAAAACTCCTTCCAAACTTGTTTAAACTGTTCGTCGTTCAAAGTAGCAAGATCCATCTTTTCAATTTTCTCTTGGATCAAAATAAGATCAGAAAGGGAAGACCCCCAATCATCTTTCATAGTCCGTAAGGCTTGATTATCTTCCACGTAAGTTTCAAAAACGTGTTTTCCTCGAGAGACGAATTCATCCATGTCGCTGATCCAGACCATCTGTTCATTATTGAAAATAAGAAATCCTTCTGGCCAATATTCTTTGTATGTTTGAGGAAATCTTTGGTAACAAGCCGTAACAAAATCTGATATGTAAAAATAGTATCCACGAATTGGTCCCCAACGAAAAACTTCTTCATTCTTCCAATTTGGCAAATTCATTTTTTCCTCATGGTTCAGTGTTGTAATTGGTCTGCTTTGCATGATGTAAAGCTTCTCAGCAAATAAACTCCATTCTATATCACAAGGAAAACCATATTGTTTTTCAATTTTTACGACCAACCGTGAAAGTTCTCCAATATGTTCTTCTGTCAATTTTGGTTTCTCTCGCCTATCTTTATCAACAGATACCCATTCATTTTTTTCTCCAAGCAATACTAATTTTTGTTCCTGCACAGAAATAGTCTTTTCAACTATTTGAAAATCACTTTTTTCAACGACATAACTGTCAGGCGTTATCGCCCCTGAAACCACGGCCTCACCTAAACCGTATCCAGCCTCAATATAGATGAGATTTCTCTTTTGGATCACGGGATGAACTGAAAAAGCAACCCCAGAAACTTCAGACTGAATCATTTTCTGCACCACAACTCCTACACTAATATTGGTATTATGAAATCCCTTTTCAAATCGGTAAAAAAGAGCTCTGGTACTAAAAAGTGACGCCCAACATTGCTTTACATTCTGAATTAAATTTTCCTCTTTCGTATTCAAAAAAGTATCAAGCTGACCTGCCCAGGCAGAATATGCGCCGTCTTCTGCAGTAGCACTAGACCGAACAGCAACAAATTGTGCGTTTAAGGAATGAAATGCCTTTTGCAACTCCTCCTCCAAAATCGTTGGAAAATTCTGTTGCATAATCATTGCTTGGATCTTTTGAGAAGCAACTTCTATTTCATCAAGTTTTTTGTAATCCAAGCCTGATATAGTTTTCTCTATATCAGACGAAATACCTGATTTTTGGACAAACAACTCAAATGCTGATGTCAAAAGAATAAAACCATTTGGCACTGGAATTCCAGATCGCTTCATTTCCGCTAATGAGGCTCCTTTTCCACCAGCTTTCTCCAAATCAGTCTGACTGATATTGTCTAAAAATTCTATATACATAAAATCGTTTCTACACGCATAGTATAGTACTATATATACGCAATATCAAATATCTCTCCAATATCCACTATCCCCCGCTCCAAAGTGTTCCAGCATAAACCCCACTGGCTCACACCATAAAAAACTTCTTATTTTAGAGGAGTTTTTTTGTTATAATTAAAATGTGGATTATACTTCAATTTCTGTCTTTTTTAGATGCTCAATGCGCTTATTGATAAGAGGTGAAAAATGTTCTTTGTATCTATTTTGTAAATCTTCCCTTTGCCAGTCAAAACCCGTTACCACTTTACGGCACAAAGATGAACCACACTTACACTCCCACTTTGATTTATAACTTTCATCTGCCTCAAACAGCCCATAATCTATAGTAAACTCCGCACCTTTTGATACATCTCTGTTTGTGACCAGAGTATATGCATCCTCCATCCACATATTTGAGTCACATGAATGATTAATGAAATACCCCTCATCCTCACCTCTATTTTCTACACTAAATAAATCATCATCCCACTGTATCACAAGGAATCCTTTTTTTTCTGCTTCAAGAGAACCTGCTTTATCAGTATAGTTTCCTCCCCATATTATAACTTTCTCACCTTGTTTGATGTCAGCATTTGCAAATAGTCCCCTACCACCAATGGAACTTTCTTGAATGTTTGCTTTTGGACTTTTCCAATCTTGTTTCCTGCTCATCATAATTTTACGAAGCAACTTGTTATCTTTTGGTTAAGCTCGGCAATTCTCTTTCCTTTCTCATTTCTATGAGCCGTTCACTTTCACACAGCAACTCTCCCTTTCCTTCACCACGCAAATTTGACTCAGCCAAAAGACGCATCTCATCCTTATCTTTTGCACGTGATAAAACATAGTTTGCCTTTATCATAATCTGCTGAAAATCTGGAACACACTGAAGTTTTATCCACTCAGTATTGGGAGGCTCTGTCATTGTATCCGCAAAAAATACTGTTTTGTCAGGAGCATACTCCCGTATCCACCGCACCACCTTACTTTCCGCATTCAATGGCTGTTCATGAGGTAAATCAAATAAAACTATAGCATCCACGTCCGCGGCTGACTCCAACTTAGATTGAATTGAATTTACCGATTCAAAACACACACCAATCGGCAATATATTTTTTTGTTCTAAGGGATGAAATTCCACCTCAGTATCCTTTCGGAAAGTAAAAAGTCTATCTTCATCAACATGAATTTCACCTCTATACAAAGTAGCAATAGGCTCTTCAGTAACACCGTCCATTGCATCCACATATGAAGCAGAGAACTTTCTCGTATGTACTCCTCGAAACAATCTCCCTGCAAAACAGACTGTTACTTCATTTATAGAAGGGATTTCATTGCCTGATTGTGCAGCAACTTCTATAGCATCCAAAAGATTTCGTGGACCATCTGATTCTTCCTCTACAGCTGGTATCATAGACCCAGTAAAAACTACAGGTCCCTTTAGTCCTTGTAATTCATAACTCAATGCCCCTGCTGAGGGGCCCATGGTATCGGTACCAAACACAACGACAATTCCATCATAATTTTGCTGTTCAGTTGCTATTTTTTCACCCAAAAATTGATAAAGCTCAATATTTGCATCTGATGAGTCAATAAACCTATCTTCTAGCTTAAATTCTGACCAATCCACCTGATATGGCAATTCTTCTAACTGTGGTATGTTTTTTTGCAGCATCTCCATAGATCCAGGCTTCAAACCACCTTTCAAGTTTGTAGGCGTCATGCCAATGGTTCCACCAGTATAGAGTACAAGAATTTTTCTTTCACTTGGTTGTTTCATAGTTTTCACAAAATATATGTATTGATTTCTATGACGAAAAAAATATTATACTTTTCTCATCTGCTCTAGCCACTCATTAAAGGCATTGTAAAATTTTCCATTTTTTTCCAGATCCATCTTCATATCTTCCTCACTTTCACTTTCCATTATTTCATTACTTTTTTCAGGAGATAAAACCTCCAACGCTTTCACCGCAACCTGCGTATCTGAAACACCATCCCAATCGTTCACTGGTAACACTGAGTCAACTCCTGGATCCCATGTCGCATCTACTTTTATCCACTTTTCATGTATAGAGACCTCCAGGTATACATGAGTTGAATCATCTTCATGTGGTATGGATGCAAGCGTATCTGGTAAATGCAGATCACTCCAACGAAAAGTACATACACGATAGCGTGAATCTATCCCCATTTGTGCAAATAATTTCTTAAGCTTTTTATGCTTACCACTGCAACAGTTATCTTCCTCTGCTGCATTGAGTGGGATGCTATAGTGAATATCTCGAACTTTTTGAAATGCTTCTCTTGTATTCATAAAAGTATTATTCAGTTTTTTCTTTGCATAATCCTTCCAGCACCTCCGCACCTGGCAATTCCAAAAGCAGTGTTGTAGGTATCCGCAATTTTGATTTTTGTAATCCTGATCCAATAATTATCTTTTCACGTGAAACCACAGACGGATCAATAAAAATTTTCCAATCTGTTGGTAAACCCACAACCGTGATACTTCCATACTCCATACCAGTTTTTTCTAATACAAAATTCAAGTTTGCCAGTGAAACCCTTCTTACTCCAAGATGTTTGCGTACAACCCCATTGAAGTCTGCCTTTTTACAATTTACAGGAATAAGGCATGCCGCAAAAGTACTTTCTTCCCCACGGATACCTTCAATGACCACACAATTCGCTCCATCTTCTGGCTTTACTCCATACTTTTCACACAACTCAAAACCACCCATAAACTGCGGATCTATAGCTACGGCTTCTATGTTTTCATTCTTCAGCTTTTCTACTTGTTTTTTCACCGAATCTGCAAGGAGACCCTCTTGAGAGAGCGCTGATACAAATTGAAGTTCCATATATTTTTTACTTGTATTCTTCAGTGTACCTTATACAGAAAAAATTTCAAATAGAAAACAAGATAATACGAATTATTCTGTATCTTGACAAAAAAGTAAAATAGAGGTATTGTCAGGTGTCCTTATTTGGCCAAACCAGGAGAGATCTCATGCGAGATAACAATAACCGCCGCTTCATGGTCGCGGGAGTGACCCTGATTGCTCTCACGGGTTCAATTCTGTTCTGCATCGACTACACGCAGGATGGATCGCTTTTTTCAAACCAAATGCGTGCAGCAGACCTGTACTCCAATGAGAACCTCCTTGTCTACATCACCCTCCTCCCATTCCTCGTCGGGATCTTCCTCTTGATAACAGGGGTTTTGGCCTCCTTGTATCATATCCTGAAAAACTGGAGAAACGGCCCAGACTAAGGACACGCCCGTGTACATCCACCACACGGGCAAAACAAAAAATCCATCCAAAAACATCCCTATATAGGGATGTTTTCTTTTCAAAGGGGAATGAAGAAGGTGGGTCGTCTTGTGACCATGGATGCGATTCAGGTGGAGGCCGGCTTGCATGGGATGTTGGTCCGCGCCCATGAAGGGTTTATCTTGTCCTTCCCGTAGGACTCCAGTTGGAAGTGGTAACCCGTGAGGGCCTCCAGAAGACCAACCAAGACAACGCCCACCAACTCCATGTTGGTAGAGGCGAACCATTCACTACGACCACCGTCGTGCTTTTCCTTGAGGAGCTCACCATCATCTAGGTAGATCCGCAAGGTAGCGGATCTCTGATCAAGCTCCACTCGGGCAACACGAGCGAGGTCTTCTCTACAAAAGGTACAAGACATCACCGCCTCCCCCATCCTCAGTAAGGAAATTGATCAACAGACGCCAGCAATGTATCAAAAATTTACATATTTATCAAGAAAAATAAAAAAGGCCCGTTTTAGGGCCTTCAAATTCTTTTCGTTCATTATTTGAGTGAATTCCAAACCAGCTTCCAAACAGAATAAAATGTTTGTGCAATAGCTCTATCTTCTATAACTGCGACCATAAAGGGTCTTCGAAAACTGAAAAAAAGAACCTTGTCTGAAAAAATATTTATTTCTGTATCAAACTGGACCTCTTTTACCAGTTTTGTCTGACGATACTGTTCTTCATCTTTCTTTTGAACCATTCTTCCATATGGGCCCTCCTTTGCAATAGAATAAAATTTACATTTGTTTTTTCTTCTTTCCAATGGTATTTCCCACAGCCAATCTTCATCCAATGCAGAAAACATTTTTTCATAATCTGAAAAACCATAAATCGGTTCTTTTGATTTTTTTATGAATTCATTATATACCCGTTTGAGTCCTTCTTTCCCTGTATAAAATTTTACTTTCGGATATGCCCCCGGCATGTTATACAAACTCAAAAGTGAGGGGAGCGTATTCTGTACCAAACTCAGTTGCTTCTTTGCTTTTTGGAGAAGAATTTCAGGATTTTCTGGCACAATATATGAACGTGTCCCCTTTTGTATTGAAAAAATTAATCCTTGTTCTTGCATGGAATCCAAAAAATTATAAATGCTGGTCCTTTTGACCCCTGATACTTCAGAAATTTTTTGTATAGAACACATGCCCAATTCCAATAGTGCAAGGTATACTTTCCCCTGTTTTTCTTCAATCCCAAGCAGCGCAAGCACGTCCAAGAGCTCCTTGCTGTGGATATTTTCTTCAATCTGCATAGTATATTTTATTTGTCTACACTTTAGACAATATATCATTGGGCAAAAAAGTCAAGTATTTACCTGTGCTTAAATAAATTTTTTATTATCTTATATACAAAATATATTTTTGACTGTTTTTTCGTCACATGTTAGGTTTCTTTTATAACCTAAAAAAATATGCGTAAAAAAATTCTTATTACTCTTCTTTTTCTTATTATTGTCTCTGTACTTATAATTTTTTTGCACACCAAAAAACCTCTCTCTTCAGTTGCAACTACCTTTTCCATTGGTTGGATGGGTCCGCTTACTGGTGATGCAGCAAGTCTTGGTCAAGATGCACTCAAAGCAAGTCAACTCGCTGTAGATGAGTTGAATGCAGAAGGGGGAATAAACGGAAAACAATTAAAACTCATTGTAGAAGATACAAAATGTGATGCCATATATGCTACCACTGCCATGCAAAAATTTATAAATGTTGACCATGTAAAAATAGTTATGGGCGGACTCTGCTCTGGTGAAACCCTTGCAGCCGCACCCATAGCAGAAGAAAATCATGTGGTCCTTTTTTCCCCATGTTCTTCTTCACCAGATATCACTTCAGCTGGAGACTATATATTTAGAAGTTATCCTTCAGATTCTCTGCAAGGAAAATTCACAGCGGAATATGTGAAAAATGTACTCAAAAAAGATAAAGTGGCCATTCTTTATGTCCAAAACCCATGGGGCGATGGCATTCAAAAAGTGTTTTCAAATGAATATACTCAATTAGGTGGTGATATCAGTATTGCCATCCCCTACGAAGCGCAGACTCGTGACCTAAGAACTGAACTTGTTAAAATACAAAATTCTGATGCGCAAGCCATTTACTTCTTGGGTGTGACAGAAGGAACACTTGTTGGACTCAAACAAATTTATGAACTAGGTATACAATTACCTGTGCTTGGTGGAGATACGTGGAGTGATCAAGCAATACTTACTTCTCCATTTTCAAATGGTACCTACTATATACAACCAAAAGAAAATTATGATACTGAATTTGTAAATAAATTGGAAAAAATAAAAGCTCATACAAGCATTTGTACCCCAGGATCCTACAACAATATATACATATTAGCTGATATTATAAAAAAAGTTGGAAACGATTCTGAAAAAATAAAAAACGCCCTTTATGGCGTACAAGATTTTACCGGAGTAAATGGCCCCATCACTTTTGATCAAAATGGAGACATAGTTCATGCAGAGTATAGCATAAAAAAAATTGTATCAAATGAAGCAAACTTTCAAGAGTAATATTTTATCCTTTTATACGGTCTACTCACACCAGGGGAACATGGTGGATTACAAAACATACCATAGAAAACTTCACCGAAACCTCCACGGCGTTGGCATCTCAATCTTCCTTTTCATTACCGGTGTCTTCCAAAGACTACGAACATGTCCGTAGTCTTTTTGGATTTAACTTGTAAATTATACCCGTAAAAATTTGGCGTTCACCGCTACAATCACCGTAGACAAAGACATAAGTACAGCTCCAAGAGCTGGACTCAAAATTATTCCCTGCGTGAAAAGCACTCCGGCTGCAAGTGGTATGGCAAGGGCATTATACCCCGTTGCCCAAAGAAGATTTTGAATCATTTTTTTATACGTTGCACGTGCCAAACCAAGGACCGCAACCACATCCAAAGGACTGTTTTTTACCAAAATAATATCTGCCGTTTCTACAGCGACATCTGTTCCCGCACCAATAGCAATCCCAACATCTGCAGTTGCCAATGCCGGAGCATCATTCACTCCATCACCCACCATAGCAACGGTAAGTCCCCTTTTCTGTACTTCCTTTATTTTTTTTGCTTTTTCTCCAGGAAGTACTTCGGCAAAATATTCATCTAAACCAATTTCCTCTGCCACCCATTTTGCTACTTGCACATTATCTCCAGTAATCATCATGGTTTTTATTCCCATAGAGTGAAACTTTTTAATTGCTTCTTTTGATTCCTCTCGAATCACATCACCAAGCGCTATTGCACCAACCAAAACTTGTCCCATCAATACAAATACAACGGTTTTTCCTTGATCAAGAAAAGGTTGAAAATCAAGTTGAGACGTATCTATAGAATTTTCTTGCAGATAACCAGGACTTACCACTTTTATATCTATTCCATCTACTTCTCCCTGTGCACCCCTTCCAGGGAGGGCAGAAAAATTTTTAACTGGTTTTAAATTTTGAACTGATTTTACAACTCCTTTTGCTATTGGGTGTTCTGAGTGCGATTCTACTGCAGCGGCAAATTCAAGAAGATCTTTCTCTGTTTTTATTGTTTTGTTTTTTTGTATAAGTACATCTGTCACACCAAATTCTCCTTTTGTAAGCGTACCAGTTTTATCAAATATAATGCAATCAAGATTTCTTGCTTTTTCAAACGCAGCCCGATTACGAATAAGAAGACCGTTCTTTGCCGCAAGTGAGGTAGACACAGAAACAACAAGCGGAATTGCTAAACCAAGCGCATGTGGACATGTAATAACCATTACTGTAACCGCTCTTTCCAAAGCAAAAGCAAGGTCTTTCTCCGTGAAGAGGAGCCAAACAAAAAACGTTACGGTACCAACACTCAATGAGATAAGTGTAAGCCAAAAAGCTGCTCGTGATGCAATGTCTTGCATCCGTGATTTACTCTGTTGTGCCTCATGTACCAAATGTATCACTTGTGACAAAAAAGATTGATCCCCTGTTTTTGTAATGCGAACTTTGAGTGATCCCTCTCCATTCACAGACCCACCAATAACATTTTCTCCTATTTTTTTACTCACTGGCATTGACTCCCCAGTTAAGAGAGACTCATTCACTGAACTATTTCCTTCTAATATCATTCCATCTACCGGAACCTTCTCACCAGGTTTTACCAAAACGATATCCCCCACACGAAGTTCTGAGATAGGAACATCTTGAATATCATTTTTTTCAATTTTGTGTGCATGGGATGGAATGAGCTCAGCAAGTGCTTCTAATGCTTTACTGGCACCAGCGACGGATCGCATTTCAATCCAATGTCCCAGGAGCATGATATCAATCAATGTAGCAATTTCCCAAAAAAAGAGTTTCCCGGAAAGCCCAAATACTACAGCACTGCTATAACCATACCCGACAACTATTGCAACGGCAATAAGGGTCATCATCCCTGGTTTTTTTTCTTTGAGTTCGGTGATAAAACCTTTCAAAAAAGGAAGGCCACCATAAACAAAAATAAAAGTGGAAAAAAGAAACAAAACAAAACTGTCACCAAAAAAGGAAATCTTTCCTTGAAAACCTAAAAAGGTTTGAATCATTGGTGAAAGCGTAAGCACTGGAAGGGTAAAGAGTAAACTGACCCAAAATCTTTTTTTAAAATCATGAACCATACCAGTATGACAACTTGATGTTCCCTGATGTGAGTTCATATCCATATGTGCATGCTCGTGATGTGAACGGTTCTCTTTATGGGGATGCTCTGATGAGAATTTATGGCATGAATGTTCTTTATTATGGTTCATATATAGTATTAAAGAGAATCAATAACTCGTATTAATTTTTTTTCAACTTCTTTTGCTATTTCCATAATGGCTTCGTTTTGAAATGATTCCATAATCTTTGTGGGGAGAATGGAAGAAACAAAGATATGTTTATTTTCTTCATAAAGAAGAACATTGCATGGCAAAAATAATCCCATTTCCTTATCCTGTTGGAGTACTTCATAGGCAAATTGTGGGTGACAAACCTCTAAAATAATGTACTTTTCATAGTCCACATTCAACTTTTTTTTTAACGTTGCTTGCATATCTATGCTTGTAATAATGCCAAAATATTCTTTCGCAAGCGCTTCTTCTATCCTTTTTCTTTCTCCATCAAAGTCAGTTCCAAGTTGTTTTGTATATCCCATTTTCATATTTTTTCATTAAGGGGGGGGAGATAATTCTCCCCTCCTTTCATTACTTTTTACATGTACCTTTTGTATGGCAACATCCCAAAAGACTCCAAAGACCAACTCCAACATATCCCCAGATATAGGTTTGTATTGCTCCCAGTAGGAAGCTAACAAAATTCATTCCAGAGAATCCAAAATATGACATCTCAAGCATTTGTATATGGACTGACTGATTTACCGGATGTATAAAATACCAAGCAAAACACAAAATATACAAAGCTACGAGAAAAATACCAACTCGGTTTGAGCACCGAAAAAAATTGCATTCTTCATGTTTCATAAGATTATGCTAAGAATAAAGTATTTCTTCTTATTCATTATGCAACATTTTCATGTGATCTTCAACTGTCATGTTCATTCTCGCCGCAGTATCCTTCATTTGACGATATTCTTCTAAACTCACATTATACTTTTTTGCCTGCTGTTCTTCTGTAAGTGGTTGATCTTTTGAACATCCTGCCCCCATGAACAAGAGAAGTCCTAAAAATGATACAGTAGTAAGTGATAACAATTTTTTATTCTTCATATTTTTACTGATAATATTAATGATTATACAAAAATAAAATTTTTACATAGGCATTTTATTATGAATTATTTTTAATTTTTCTTTCCCTGAGGCCACTGAAAAGTACCGGTATAACAATAAGTGTAAGAATAACAGATGTTGTCAGACCACCAACAACCACGATAGCCAAGGGTTTCTGAACTTCCGCACCAACTCCAGCTGCATAAAGCATAGGAAAGAGCCCTATTACTGATGTAAATGCAGTCATCAAGACTGGCCTCAACCTCAAAGTAGCTCCTTCAAGAATAGCCTCATGGATTCCTTCCTTTGTTATTGGGAGCTTTGATATATCTTTTTCCTCTTTATCATCATCTATGAGACTCATACCAAATTTCTTTCTATATGCATTTTCCAAATATACCACAATAACAACTCCCGTCTCAACGGCATTTCCAAATAGAGAAATGAATCCTACCCAGACAGCAACCGAAAAATTAAAATGCGCAATGTAGAGTGATATAATTCCTCCCACCATAGAAATAGGAATCGAGAGCATCACAATAGATACCAGCCCAAAATCCTTGTATGTAAGGTATAAGATAAGGAATATAATAAAGATTACAATGGGAACAATAATGGATAACCGCTTCTTTGCGCGAAGCTGATTTTCATATTGTCCACTCCACTGGATAGAATATCCCTCGGGAAGCTCAAGATTTTGCGAAAGAAATTTTTGTCCCTCTTTAACAAATGAAGCCAGATCTGTTCCGACAACATTCATCTGAACAGCACTCCTAATACGTCCATCCTCACTATTTATGGTAGCCGGTCCATTTTCCAAACGAATATCTGCAACACTTGATAATGGTACTTTATTTCCTCCCTTTCCTGTTAACTGGAGTGACTTTATATCATCGGTATCCTGTCGAAAATCTTGTTTAAGACGTACTTCTACTCCATACCTTTCTCGACCTTCAATGGTATAACTTACTATGTTTCCACCTACTCCTGAAGAAATTAACGTAAGTGCATCCATTTTTGGTATTCCAAATTGTGCTAGCCTTCCTTCATCCAGATCAATATTGAGATATTTTAGACCACTCGTACGAATTGCAGCGACCCCAGAGGCACCAGGGATTTGATTCATATATTTTTCAACTTCAACCGCAATTTCTTCAAGTTTAGCCGTATCATCTCCAAATATTTTTATTCCTACCTGCGCACGAATTCCAGTAGAAAGCATGTCCACACGACCTATAATTGGCTGTGTGAATCCATTCCAAAGTTTATCAATTTTAATTTTTCGATTGAGTTCCACTATGATATCTTCCTTCTTTATTCCCTTTCTCCATTCAGACTTTGGTTTGAGCGTAATAAATGTTTCAATCATAGACAGAGGAGCTGGGTCTGTTGCCGTACTCGCGCGTCCTGACTTTCCAACTACATTTTCTACTTCTGGAATTTGGGCAATAATTGCATTGGTTTGCAATAAAAGTTCTTGTGCACGACGCTCTGAAACATTAGGAACCGTCATGGGCATGTACATAATAGCCCCTTCATCAAGTGGTGGCATAAACTCACTTCCAATTTGAGTCATAATAATTCCACCTATTCCCAGGAGACCAACCATCAAGAGAATGGTCATTTTTCGATATTCAAGCGCCTTTTTGAGAATTGGTTCGTATATTTTTTTGCAGAAATGTACAATACGTATTTCCTCATCATTTCTTAAACGCCCCTTGAGAAAGAAAACAGCTAATGCCGGAACTAAAAACAGTGCCGTTATTAATGCACCAAGCATTGCAAACATATTCGTATATGCAAGTGGTGAAAAGAGTTTTCCTTCCATTCCTTCCAAACTAAAAATCGGGATAAATGAAAGAATAATGATAAATATTGCAAAAACAATAGGTTTTCCAACTTCAAGAGTAGCCTCAAGTATTTTTTCCAATCTTTCTTTTTGTGTTTTTACATTGCTTTCCAATAACTTTCTGTATATGTTTTCAATGATAACAATTGCCGAATCTACCATTGTTCCAACAGCAATTGCGATTCCTCCCAAACTCATAATATTTGATGGAATTTTACCAAAATACATTATGATAAAGGCAATCAAGACTCCAATAACAAGAGAAATAGCCGTTATAATTGTTGCCCCAAAGCTCATTAGAAAAAGCGCAAGAATGAATGCTGTGATAATTAATTCTTGTACAAGAACGCCTTGCATAGTTTCTACGGCAGATTCAATCAATTTTGTTCTATCATAAAAGGGAACAATTTTTACACCTTGTGGCAACGATTTTTCAAGCTCTGCTATTTTTTCTTTTACTCTCTTTATCACTTCTAGCGGATTACCTCCATAACGCATGACAATCACCCCACCAATTTTTTCAGATGTATCATCTGCAAGAATAGACCTACGAAAAGATCCTGATTCACGTACATCACCAATATCCTCTATAGTAAGCGCCGTACCATCACCCTTAACTTTTACTACCAGGCTTGCAATATCTTGTTTATTCTGAAAAAAACCAATCCCCTGAACGGATATTTCTCTCTCTCCTGTGTCCACTACTTTTCCTGATACATTATTATTTCCCATTTGAATTTGAGAAATAACGTCTTGAATTTTTAGTGAATATTGATCCAACTTTATAGGATCAAGAACAACTTGATACGTTTTTACATATCCACCAACTGATGCAACCTCTGCCACTCCATCCACACTCTGCAGTGCATATTGCACTTGAAAATCCTGAAGTGAACGTAATTGAGTCAAAGAAAGATCCTTACTTTCTAAGGTATACATAAATATTTGCCCCAGTCCTGTTGCATCTGGACCAAGTATCGGCATAACACTGGACGGAAGAATTTTTCTTACGGTATTTAATCTTTCCGATACTCTATCTCTTGCAAAATAGAGATCAACATCATCATTGAAAATAACCGTAACCATTGAAACTCCAAGTTGTGACATTGCTCGGATATCTTTTACACCGGCAAGCCCCTGCATTGCTACCGTAAGTGGATATGTCACCTGATCCTCAATATTTTGAGGACTTTGTCCAGACCACTCAGTCATAATAATAACTTGATTTTCTGAGAGATCCGGAAGCGCATCAATAGGTGTTTTATACAAAACCCAAATACCAAGTCCTGTAATAACCACAAAAAGGAGTATGGTAATGAACCGATTATGGAAAGACCATCTGATAAGTTTATTTATCATACTATTTTCCATAATAGTTAAGAACAATCTTTGTTTGCTCATTGATATCTCCTGTGATTTCTGCAAACTCTCCATCTTCTTCTATAACATCTACGTACAAACGCTCCGGTTCGTCTGTTTTAAGTATCCATACATAATTTTGATTGTTTTCACGTTTGAGTACAGAAGAATCAACTCTATAACTTTTCTTTTCTCCTGTTGAAATTTTTACCTGGACACTTGTGTGGTGTGGCAACGAAATATCATCCAATAACTTAGCCTGTACCGTAAAGGTATGAAGTTCCGAATCAACTTGTGGACTGATTCTTGTTACCCGTGCTCTATATAACTTTGTCTCCTGTTCTGGCAAAAAGAAAGTAATTTCATCATCAAGAGATAAAATAGTTTGGAGATCCTCTGGAAGACCAAATTGAATTTCATTCTTTGCTTTCTGGGATAGGCTCGTATCTACATCTACCAATTCAAATGCAGATTGAGACATCATAATATTTTGTCCAACCTCAATACTTCGTTTTGATACAATACCAGAAAATGGAGAAATAAGTGCTGTATGACCCTTTTGTGCTGCAACTTTTAGATATGCCGTATTGGCAATATTATACTGATTCTTTGCTGCATCAATATTTTTTTGCGCCATAGCACGAGTATACTCAAGTTCCTTTTGCATTTGTTCAATGCCTGATTCAGTAAGAGAAATTTGTGATTCAACCTGACTTTTACTTTTTTGCCACTTACTTTGTAATAGTGCAATATTTTGTTTTTGCTCCTCCCATTGTCTTTTAAGAATAGAAACTGCATCAACTACATCTGCTTGTATAACCGTATAGCTGTCCTTGGCCTTTTGTAGCTTTTCACTTGCACTATCAATTTTATCTTGACTGAGATGGATCTTATTGGAAAGATCATTTATCATAGATGAAGAAAGTTTTCCACTTGACGAAGAGGCATCAATAAGTCTCTGCAATGTCATGAGAAGTTCTTTTCCACCCTCTATGGCAGTAAAATAATCTTCATCAGTGGTTATCCCGTAGACGTATAAAGCTTTTCGATAGTTATTAAAATTTGCTACCACTTCATTTCTCACATTTACGTCAAGTATACCCAAACTTGGGTTAAGATCATTCTCAGATATTACACGATTACTTCCTTCATCAAATCGGCCACTTCCACCCCCCATCACATCAAGAGCGGTCTGATATGTATGCTGTAGGGCAACATATACCGTATCCTGTGCATTTTCTATAGAGTTTTTACTTTCTTGCAACTTTGCATCACGATTATTCTCTGCTTTATTCAATTGAGTTTCCAAAACAGATAATTTTGCTTCTGCAAGATTAATTTCTTCATTCTCCATACGCAGTCCATTATCCTGAGAACTATAGTTGTCGTTTTTTATTGTTCTTAAATTCACAAATTTTTCTTCAACTTTTTGTTCCATTCTATCAATACCAGCCTGTTCTAAAAGCTGCGTATTTTCATATTCATCCTTTGCTTTTTGCATGGCATTTCTTTGTGTCTCTACCTCCAAAGATGATTCATTTTCCACACCTTCTGGAAGAAGATAGGCCAAAACATCACCTTTTTTTACCGAGTCACCAATGTCAGCTAAAATATCACCTACAATACCAGATCTTCTTGGAAATACACTTGCTGTTTCGTGCGACAAAACACGACCAATGAGCTGAATCTCTTCATCATGAATCTTTTCTGGATATATGAAGTTATATGCTGTTTTTTGGGGAGTTTGAATATCCGTATTTTCATTTTCTTTAGATACACCGGAAACCTTTCCAAAGGATACTCCACCTATCAGAAGGACGCATATAATACCTCCAATTACATATTTTTTTGTAAGAAGAATCTCCTTTATTCGCTTTTGGTGTATATCTGCTATAAAATTCATTTTTTTCATACGAGTTTGATTTAAATATGATACAAAAAAACTCCGTATCCATACAATTCATGTACGAAAAAACGGAGTTTATATCAAACTAGTATGTTTTTGGATGCAAAATTCCTCTCTGAAACAGTAAAGCTATATACTTTGGAAGTATCCCCTGTCCAAACAACACCGACCGAGATCTCAATTTAACCTTCAAAATTTCCGCATAGCCATTTTCAAAAAATATTCTTACAAGAGCAATAAAAACAATCCCAAGGAGTACGACTGAAGCTAATACAGACAAAGCTGCTGGAGAAACAAAATCTATATTATAGTTACTTCCAACGACACCGCAACAGTCCATTCCTTCCTGGGTATCTGTTGAATGACTCATAGAATGCATGGAGTGTGAGCCAAACGGTGCAAGTGATCCAAAAGCCATATTCAAAGACGCCCCTTTACAGAAAAACAGCAAAGAAGCCAATACCAGAAAGGTGAGTACCCGTAAATTTTTTGCTTTAATACTAAACATATCACGGTAATTGTAGCACATTTTTTCAAAAAAATCAAGGCCTATATACACCTGTGCATAACTTCAATCTCAACAGCTTAATTTAGCTCCATTTTCTTATGTATTTTTTCTTGACTTCTTTTCATACTTCATGCTACTGTAGAAGTAGAAAGAGTAATTTTTAAAACCAATTTATGCTAGACCGTATAGCTCTTTCGCATTCTGGTTCACTCGAGTACAGGATGAGGTAGGATATCAACAGAGGCACGACTGTACTCGGTGTAACTGGATCCTATAACGACTAAAAAAAGCACTGACTAAACATCGGTGCTTTTTTATTTATCGAGTTAATCTATTTACGATCAATTCAACTTCAAAGGTATTGGCAATACGAAAATTTTTTTCTAGATTTTCAACCATTCTTTTCCCCTCATCTGGCGAAAGTAAAAGATTTTTGATCCGCCCACTTAAAATATTTCCATCCAAAGCATCCTCATTACAGAGTAAAACGGCTTTCCTCTCCGCCAAAAAGGCCACATTTTCTACCTGGTGTCCGGACTTGGGAATAATAATTGCTGGCTTTTTAACGGCAGCAATTTCTGTAAGGCTCCCAAATCCTCCTCTACTTATAATGATATCGCTCACAGCATAAGCATCTTTCATTTCACTGGTAAAGAGTGCATAGGGATGATAATTTTTATAAATGGTGCTTGCTTTTTTTGCAATTTGTACACCCCTGTCTTTTCCAACAACGTGCACTATCTGTACAGAATCCTGAAGATGTGGAAGTGCTTGAAGAATTATTTCATTTATACGTTGAGAGCCCGTTCCCCCTCCCATACAAAAAACAACTGGCATATTGTTTTTCAATCCAAATCGTTTTCTCGCTAAAGATTTATCTCCATTTAAAATATCTTGCCGAACTGGATTCCCCAAAAGAATCGTTTTCCGGTTGGAAAATTTCTTTACATTCTCCTGCAAAGCAACCGTAATGCACTTGGAAAAAGGGGCCATAATTTTATTGGAAAGTCCCACCCGTAGATCTTGTTGGTGAATCCATGTGGGAATTCCAAAAAACCAAGAAACAATATGCAATGGTACAGAATTATATCCACCGGCGGATATGCAAAGATCTGGTTTTTCAAGCCAAATAATTTTTATGGAATCCAAAAATCCCTTTAAAAATTTAAAGAGATCTATAAAATTGAGTAAAGAAAAATACCTCCGTAGCTTTCCTGAGGTAATTGAATAAAAAGGGATTCCTTTTTCTTGAACAATATCCCTCTCGGGTCCACCTTTTGTTCCAACAAACACAAACTGCGCATCTGGGGTATGTTCCAATACAATATCTGCAATAGCAAGGAGTGGTGTTACAGGACCGAGTGTTCCTCCCCCAGAAAGTAATATTTTCATATCTTCTACTTTATTAAAGTGAAGGACTCTGCCACACTATCAAAATAATCCCATTGTAAATTTTCCCATGTAGAAAGTTCGATAACTTGTCCATCCTTCTCAAAAATATAGACTGTGGCATATGCTTCAATTTCCATACCAGGGTATTTATAGGTATATACTATTTTCCATCCAATTGTGTCTTTACCCGTTATAAATTTTTCAACCACTACATTGTTATGAATCTTTTTTATACCAGTCAAGTATTCTTCCCTTGAAATTTCATATTTGTGTATGCTCATCTCTGGAATCATACTATATTGTTCTGCATCTTGATGGATAACCAAATATTCGCCTTCAGAACCAGTTACCTTATACCCATCTGGAACAATGAAATGAAAATCCCCCTCTTTGGAAGTAAAACTATTCTCACCCGTATCTTTGTGCAAAGTCTTGTTTAAAGATTGAGAATCAAATAATGAATTCTGTGAAATAAGATCATTTAATGTTGATACTTCCTGTAATAAACAAATTACCATAACAAAAAGAAAGATATTTACAATAAAGTTGAGAATGGGGAAAATTGGTCGTTTTTTTAGATTTGGGATCATAATATATAAAGCTACTTATGAGTATATTTACTAATATTCATAATAATACCTAAAGCTCCCATCCCCATCATAAGCGCTGTCCCTCCGTGGCTGACAAACGGAAGTGGCACACCCGTAAGTGGCAGAAGATTTACCATGGCTCCAATATTCAACAATGATTGTACCATAAACCATATCACGATACCTGCCACTACCAATTTTCCATAATCATCCTTGGCATGTTTGGCAATCATAAGACCTCGAAAACAAATAACACACAGAAGTACCAAAAAGGCTACCGCAAATATAAAACCCATTTCTTCTGCAAAAATTGCAAAAATACTATCTGCATGAACCTCTGGAAGATATTGAAATTTTTGTCTTGACTGTCCAAGTCCCAAACCAAAAAGCCCACCAGACCCCACGGCAAGAAGCGCCTGATTCATATGATAACCAATTCCCAAAGGGTCAAGTTCCGGATGCAAAAAAGTGGTAAGACGAGCAGCACGATATGGAGCTATCAGTATCATAGTTATAAACCCACCTACTCCAGCCGCTGCCAAAGCAACCATATGGGAAATTTTCGCCCCCCCAACATAAAGCAAACCAAATAAAATCGAGAAGATAATAAAAACGGTTCCTACATCCGGTTGCAGTACGATGAGTACAATAGGTACCATTCCAATTCCCAAGGAAACTAAAAAACCATGTGTAAAATTTTCTATTTTCCTCCCCTGCTTTTCTAAAAAGGCTGACATAAAAAGTATCAATCCCAATTTTGCAAATTCTGAAGGCTGAAGTGAAATTGATCCAACTTGGAGCCAACTTTTTGCACCTTTACTAAAGTTGGCACCCAATCCAGGTATAAAAACAAGTAACAAACTGAGTACCATGAGACCAAAGATGACCCACATGACTTTCCGAAAATACGTATACTCAATTTTACTGAGTGTAAAAAAGGCAACAAGTCCTGGCAATACACCGTAGAGAAGTTGTCGTTTTATGAAAAAGTAATTATCGCCAAACCTTGCAAAACCAATGGCAGAACCAGCTGAAGTCAAAAGAATAAGCCCAACAACCAAAAGGATAACAAAATACAGAAGTAAAATATGATCCGCCTTATGTTGTTTTGAATTTGTCATAAAGTTTTCTATACGTTGAGGAAAACAAGCAAGTATGCTGCCAACAACAAAAATATATGGCAAACTACTGAAGATAAGGACAAAAGATATGCAGGCACTTTACTTCTTTCAAATAAAAGCCAACCCAAAAAGGCATTGATAATAAGGATACATAAACCAATAATCGGAAGATAGAGTACCTTTCCCCAGGTCCCAATCAGGTCTACTCCGTACAGTATATTATAGTGTAAAAAAATTTGTTCTTCCCTTGGCCCAATATCCAAAAAGAGCCATACCCATAAAGATATGTTCATCAAAAGTGCTAAAGAAAGAAAAACAATATTTAAGGAATTCTTGAAATAGAGTTTAAGTGGATACATGAACTACGATTAAAAAACATAAATAGAACGTCCAATTCCTTCTTAGTATATGCTAAAAAAAGCGAAATATCAAGATATATATACATTTTCCCTCCTATGCCAGGTTTTCTTGACAAAAAAACCTATATATACTATAATACCTGCAATTTCTCAGCTGATATGGGCTATATCCCTCGTATCATTCGCGTCCCAAGTTGGTAGACAAAGGACCACTGGAAAGAATCTATATTTTACAATAAACTCCCTATGGCACATAAAAAGGCGGGTGGTTCTACCCGGCTGGGACGAGATTCAAATCCACAGTACCTTGGTACAAAAGTTGCTGATGGACAAACCGTGAAAACGGGAATGATCATCGTTCGCCAGCGAGGAACAAAGATTCACCCAGGAAAAAATGTAAAACGCGGTAAGGATGACACCTTATATGCAATGACAAAAGGTGTTGTAAAGTTTCAAAAGAAAAAGCGAGTACGCTTTGACAGAACCTTAAAGACATCTACTTACGTTCACGTTTTACCAGAATAAAAAAAAACCCGGTTTCTACCGGGTTTTTTTTATTCTGAACTATTTTTCTCCAACCATTTTCTTGCCTTATCTATATCATGTTGAATTTTTTTCTTTAAAGAAGGTACATCTGTAAACCGTTCTATTTCGCTTATTTTGTCAAAGACATCAATCTCAATTACTTGTGAATAAAAATCTTCACCAAGGTAATCAAGAAGATGTACTTCAGCTTTTTGCATCTCCTTTTGTACTACGAGTAAACCGTTATATTGTCCCCCTTTCAAAAGAATGTGAGAAACATACACTCCAGAGACCAATGTGCATTCAAAAAAATCTATATCTATATTTGCTGTAGGGTAGCCAACGGTCCTCCCAATCTTATCTCCGTGAATCACCTCTGAGGTTAATTTCATAATTTTTCTTTGAGAACTTCGAGTCCCTTTTTCAATCCCATATCAACAAAATCATCCCGGGTCTCCCCTTTTCCTTCTTCCACCCCAGGTTTTTCTACAAACATCTTTTCTACTTCAACATCTGGTTTTAAACCTTCCCCATTGATAGCACGATCTGCCGGTGTATACCAAAGCGCAACAGTAAGTTTTACTGCTGATCCATCATCTAAAATTTCAAAATCTTGCACTGATCCCTTTCCATATGTCTTTTTTCCTACTAGTTTTGCAATTTGATAATCTTGTAACGCTCCTGCTACAATTTCTGATCCAGAGGCTGTGCCTTCGTCTACCAAAATTACGGTTGGAATACCAGTGAGTTTATGACTCCCACTACTTCTATACACTTTTGCTTCTCCATCTTTAAATTTTTCTTTAAGTACTTCTCCATCGGGGATCCATTCACTGGCAACAACAATGGCAGCATCAAGATATCCACCCGGGTTACTTCTCATATCAAGTACAATCCCCTGAGGATTTTTCTTTTCAATTTCTAAAACCTTTTCATTAAACTGTTTTACTGTATTCCCATTAAAATAGGCAATTTTCAAAAGCGCTATATTCCCGTCCAGAAAATCCAATGTAACGGTAGGCACATCAATATCCGCACGAATTACTGTAATATCTTTCGTAACCGCTCCATCATTTCTTGATACCCCCAAAACGACCTTCGTTCCTTTTTCTCCTCGAATTTTTTCTACTGCCTCGCCCACAGTCAATCCATATGTTTCCTTTCCATCTATGGTAAGGATAGTATCGCCCGTACGAATTCCCGCTTTTTCAGAAGGTGACCCCGCAAGTGGTGCAATTACTACGAGTCTGTCCTCCTTTTCACCAATCTCTGCGCCAATGCCACTGAACTTTCCTGAAAGATCCTCTGCAAACTGTTTTGCTTGTTCTGGTGGAAAAAATACAGAATGTTGATCCCCAATACCCGCTACAAGCCCCTGCATCGCCCCATAAAAAAGTTTTACATCATCCACCGGTTGAATAACATACTTTTCATGAATTTCATCCCAAAGTTTCCAAAATTGATCAAAACTTACTTTATCTGACCGTGTCTTACTATAGAGATCCATTACTTTTGTAATTTCCACTTCTCCATCTTCATTTAAAACAGATTTTTTTATACTGAACGTAGTACCAGAAAAAAACCCAAGAAAAAAGATGACCAAAAAAAGCAGACCGAAAAGAAACCTTCTTTGAATGTGTTTGTTTTTGAACATAACTCTTAGTTTACCTGTTCTATATCTACACCTATATCGTGAAGACGAGAAACAATATTTTCATAACCGCGCTCAATGGGATAACAATTGCGCAAAAGAGATTTCCCTTTTGCAGCAATCATAGCAATAAGCACCGCAACCGCCGGACGAATAGCCGGAGGACACATCAATTCCGCTCCCATCATTTTTGACTTCCCCTCTACAAAAAGTCTATGTGGATCTATCAGATAAATTTCTGCACCAAGTTTTTGTAATTCTAAACCATAGATGGCACGATTTTCATAAACCCAATCATGAACCAAAGTTCTCCCTTTTGCTTGAGTGAGGATAGGAATAAAAAAAGGAAGGTTATCTATATTAAGACCTGGAAATGGCTGACAAGATATTTTATCTGGAAGTGCCACTAACTGACTTTTCTTCAAAGTTATATCAGCAATTCTAAAATTTCCGTTTTTTGATTTTCTTTCTTTTGATAAATGAAATTTCTGCCCCATTATTTTTATCTTTTCCAACTCCAACTCTAAAAAATCAAGCGGACAATTTTTTATGGTAATCTCAGAATTTGTTGTCACTCCCAACGCAACAAAAGCAAACGCTTCAATAGGATCAGGCATGATATTATATTCTGTTTTTTTCAATTTTTTTACACCATCAATTTGAAGTGTTGTTGTTCCAATACCCGAAATTTTTGCTCCTGCAGAAATGAGAAAATGACAAAGATCCTGAACCATATAATTTGCAGATGCAAATTTAATAGTTGTTCTCCCAGGTGTGAGAACCGCAGCCATAATCGCATTTTCTGTTGGCGTATCTCCCGCTTCATACATGATCACAGTACCAGCACGCTGTCTTTTGTTTTTTACTTCGTAGTAGCCTGGTTTTGAGGCTACCTCAACACCAAATTTTTCCAACGCAAACAGGTGTGGCTTCACCGTTCTTTTTCCAAGTTTACAACCACCAGACTTGTATAGCTTAAACTCTTTTACACGTGCTGATAATGCCCCCAAAAGCAGTAGAGATGCACGGGTATTGCGACATGCCCGTTTATCAATAGTTTCCATATGCAATTTCCCTGAGCAATTAAGTTGCAAAGTTTTTTTATCTTTCCATGAAAATTTCACTCCAATGCTTGCAAGGAGTTCTAAGATTCGCTCAACCTCTTGAATTCGTGGCATATCTCTGAGAACCACCACACCTTGGACCATAGTTGCCGCACACAAAAGCGCAACAGCAGAATTTTTGGCTGTATTTACAGTAATTGTACCCTTTAGAGGCTTTCCCCCCTGGATGATATATGATGACATAAATTGATTTTTGGTATAAATGTGATACTATTGTAGCGTATTTACCCCTTTTATTCAAATTTATGCATTATCCGGGAGTTTTTCTGACACGACCCATCCGAATCGCTATCATGCTCTGCCTTTTTCTGAGCTTTTTTATTCTTTCACCACTTATAATCCTCTATACCGCTGGATATACTTTTAACTTCTCAACTTTCCATATAGAACAGACCGGAGTCATAAGTATAGATGTTACACCAAATGATGCGAAGGTATACCTCAATAATATTTTTATTAATGCAAAACTTCCTATACGACTGGCAAATTATCTTCCTGGAGTTTATCATCTCCGTATACAAAAAGAGGGTTATCACGACTGGGTACAAGATATTAGTGTTGAAACCAAAAAAACTACATATATAAAAGACATTTCTTTATACAAGGAAGCAACTCCCGAAAAGATTCTTTCTTCTTCAACCGGAACAAACATATCCTTTTCTTCAGATGGTCATTTTGTTGCCATGCTCCAAAACGATTCTGAAGGGCAATCTATTTCTTTGAAAAATCTTTTGGATAATACTGAAACAAATATATTTCATACTACGAGTTCCATTTCACCACAAATTTTTTGGTCACCACACACAAACCTGCTTTTAGTAGTTTCACAAAACGGCGATGCCCAGGATCTTGTTTTTTACAATCCTACCAATCGAGTCACCTTTAAAACAGAAGTAGTTTCTCCAACTTTAAGTTTTCAATGGGATAAGAAAAATTTGAATCGTATTTATGTTCAGGAGGGCACAAATATCAATGCCATAGACTTTGGGAAGTCCCCCCATTTGCTTATAGCACATACCAATTCTCCAATTTGGTACGTAGATTCAAACCAAAGACTCTGGACGCAATCTGCCTCTTCCAACGAAACAATCTTACTCATTGATACTTTCAAACAAACTACCTCATTCCACCTTCCACAGAATATAGATAAAATAATAGATGCAAATGAAAATTTTCTTCTAGGAACATATCGTGGAAAAGCTCTGGTATTTTCTCAAAAAAATTCTGCTTATGCCCTCAACAAAAGTTTTGACTTTACTCGTTATTTCTATTCGGCAGCACAATCACGATATGTTTTCTGGTCTGCTTGGGAAATATACTCTATCGATGAGGCGGGAAAAATAGATCTTCTCAATCGTAGTGGAGAAAGCATAGATGATGTATTTCTCCTCCAGGAAAGCAATTCTTTTCTCATTAAAAATCGCCACTCGCTCATTGCCTTCAATCCCGGTTACAACACACAACAGGAGCTTCTCTCCAATGACAATATGGAAAAAGTAGCACTTGATGAAAAAAATCATTTGATTTTATTTTCTTATTCTGGCGATATCTACAAACTTTCTTTTTAAAAACGAAAAAGACATCCCTTTTAGAGATGTCTTTTTTATTTTTACTACCACCAGATAAAGAGTTTGACAACTACTACATAATAGGCCCACATTAAGGGATTTCCCACATATAGAAGAAGTGGGTTACGCATTTCATCTTCTTGAAAGTAGACTCCCGTACCTGCATTTTTCAGTAAACTTCTATCACTTATTTTTCTGTTTTTTTGGATTTCAGTTCTTTTTTTAAGCCAAATATTCCAATTCTCTTTTTTTAGAAAGTACTGATATACCTCCACACGCTTATCAAACCAACCTCCTCGCAATGAAAAGATGATAAGCCCAACCTCAAATACAAAAAGCATGGGAAGAAGAAATATAATAGTAGGCCACTTATAAAAGAGTAAAATGAGCACATATCTATTTCTCTCTATCCAAAAATACTTTTCGATACTTTTTTTGAATTGATACTTATGAAAAAATTCTGAATCGCGTATCATTACCGTCTTATACCCTTGCATCTGTAATCGAAGAGAATAATCCGTATCTTCATGGTACATAAAGTAGTCATCATCCCAAAAACCATACTGTTTTAGGAGATCCGTTCTCATCATCACCGCAGCTCCACTGATATATCCAACTTTTTTTATTTTTGGAAGATGTACTTCTTCTTTTGTTTTTTTATAATCATCACAGTAACCTATCATAAGGTAGTGAAGCACATTCCCAGAGGTATTAATTTTATTGGTTTCTGGATGTAGCATAACCAATGACTGCGCAGCCCCAATCATTTTGTCATTCTCCATTGCTGTTACTAACTCCTGGATACAGCTGGCTCCCATATATGCATCCGCATTATGCAAAAAAACATACTGATACCCATGATCCATTGCCCATTGCATACCAAGGTTATTTCCTCCTGAAAAACCAAGGTTTTCCGTCTGTTCTAGAATAGTTACATGAGGAAGACGCTCTTTATGTTTTTCTATCTGTTCACGAATGTGACTGCACGCAGATGTATTTCCCTCTTTAAAGTGATTATAAACAATAAGAAACTCTAAAGCGTCTTTATCATACGTTTGTGCTTCTACCCCCATTATAACATCATCCATATAAAGAAATGGCTCCTGGTCCCATACCAAATACATGATAACCACCTTTGGGAGAATTGAATTGTTGTGTACTGTCTCTATCATAGTGAAGAACTAAAATGAAATTTGCTATTTGAGCTTTGATTGGTAGTACTTATGATTACCACGCCATTTCCAAAAATATTTTATCCAACTTCTTAAGTGTTGTCTTGCAAATTTATTTTTTAACATTGCTTTTATAACACCCGGAACATCTGCAGAGGCACGTCTATGGATATGTTCTATTGTTACTTCATGAAAATAATATACCGGCCAATTATGCTCCCAGAGCCTTCTGCACCAGTCACTGTCTTCTGCATACATCCAAAACCTATCATCAAATCCCCCAACTTCATCTATTACTTTTTTTCGTGTAAACATGGCAGATCCCATGATCCAATCAACCGGGATAGTGGCATTGTGTTCAAAATCTTTCATCAAAAAATGATCCGCAATTTTTTTCCCATTCCCGGATCTTCCAAGCTTTGTTCTGCTATAGAGTGGTTGCAAAAATGTTGGAAACCGATAACAAGAATACTGTATATTTCCATCCGGATATATAATTCTTGGCCCAATCATACCAATATTCTCATTCTCCTCCATAAACGCATACATCTTTTTGAGCATATGCTGTCCTGCTTTAAAATGCGTATCTGGATTGAGAATAAAATAATATTTTCCCTCTACAGCACTCATAGCCTTGTTATGAGATTTTCCAAATCCTTCATTTTTTTCCTGACGAATCAAACGCACAAAAGCAAAGCTGTCTTTGAACTGCTCGTTGAGCATGGGTTCTATATCTTCTGTAGAGTTATTATCTACAATTACAATAGCAACTTTAAGGTTGTCATCCTTGGTATCCACCCACAAAGAAGTAAGGCATCCCTTTATAAGTTCCTTCTCATTGGTATTTACCATTGTAACTACAATATCAAACTGCATAGGATTAAAACCATCTTCTTAGTCCTTTCCAATAAAGTTTCCTATCTTCTACAATTTGCCGACGCGCAGATCTTGTATACTTCCAGTCTTTTACAATTTCTCGTACACTTTTCCACAAAATGACGGGGTGAATGAACAACATATACGCAAATTTTTTTAGTTCAAACCAAACAATCCAAGGAAAATCCCAAAAAAAATTTTGCCAATATTCATTTTTATACAGTGTACGAAGGTGATTTTTGTAGGAATGAAATTTTACATATTCGGATTGTTTTCCCTTATTCATTGCCGCCTTCAAATCGGATAAACCTTTTGGTGCTGCTGCCGTTCTATCGTGGTAAGCAATGGAATCAAGGACAACATATGATGTATACCCAGCATTACGAAGTCTATATGCTAAATCTAAATCTTCTTTATAACTGTGATACGTAGGATCAAACAGATTATCACCCGGAAGAAGTATTGTATCTGCAACTTCCTTTCTGTACATAGCCAAAGCACCAGAAACTCCGAAAACTTCTAAAATTTGTTTATCTAAAATATTGCCTAACATAGGAGGCGTTTCTTCTCCTTTATCCCACAATTCTTGTGCAAACCATTCTACCGCACGACGATTTCTCAGTAAACGAATACCTATTGCATCCACTTGATTGGTAAACCCTTCCCGTGCCTGTTCTTCTACACTGTCCTTACTACTTTTTTCTACTTTTTCAAAATCCCAACGCATGAGTCTTGTAGAAACTGAAGCCGCCTTACTGTTACTTTCCAAAACATCTACCATTCGTGAGAGAACATCCGGAAGCAAGTACATGTCTGGGTTCAAAAGGAGTACAAAAGGAGTTTTTGCTTCTTTATACCCGCTGTTGTGTCCTGCTGCAAATCCTACATTTCCATTGCTTTTGATTATCTTGTATGGATTTCCCAATTCTTTTGCCTTTTCTTCTACCATTTTTATAATACTACTTCCTGCGTCGCTGTTATCTACAAGAAGCATTTCAAAATCTTGAAAAGTTTGCTTTTTTAGAGAATCAAAAAGATAGGCAATATATTTCATTTCCTTTTCATGAAATACCACCATGTTTATGGAAAGTTTTGGCATATCAAAGCAATGAGAAAAAATTATTTTTTTATTTTTTTAAGAAAAAAAGTATCGTAAATCCAGGCAAGAAATATACCAATGTATTTGAGAAACACAAGTGGCATCCACTTATACCACGGTTCCCACTTTTTAAAGTATTGAACCATAGATGTCGTAAACCACTTTTGCTTCTGAAGGGTTGGAAGGCGTTTGAATGTTTGACCTACATAATCCACACATTCAATCACTGGAGAATACATGACAGCATATCCTAACCTCTGCACCTCACGGCAGGTATCCACATCTTCAAACCAAATAAAATACCTTGGATCAAAAGCCCATCCTAGTGTATCAAGAATATCCTTACGAATCAACATAAACGAACCACGCACGGAGTCCACTTTCTGTTCTTTTTCTGGATCAAACCCCATATACATATATCTATCCAATATTTTTGGGAAAATATGTGGTAATTTTAGCAAAATTGCGGCTTGATCCCAAAATTCGGGGAAACGTCTGGGCTTTGCATTTTGTTGAAATTTTCCGTTTTGATCTACCAGTTTTGGACTCACAATCCCAACGTTATCGTGATTTCTTGCCCATTCAAGAATTTTTTCCAAACTTCCTGGATGAATCCTCATATCAGGATTTAGAAGAAGAATATATTCCCCTGTTGCCAGCTGGAGCGCAGCATTATTTGCAGCACCAAAACCCACATTTTTTCCATTTTCTACAATCTTTACTTGTGGGAACTCTTTTCGTATAGTTTCTACAGAGCCATCCGTTGATCCATTATCTGAAACAATGTATTCAAAAGAGATACCTTTTGTACCATCAAAAACAGACTGGAGTACTTCCAAAATACGTTCTTTATCATTGGTGCAGACAGTGATAATACTCAAATCCATTTTCATATATTTTATTTACCTGCCAAATATGCTTCTAATGCTTCTTGCCAAGTCCTTTGTTTTTGAAACTTTGTATTTTTGAGTGTTGAACATTGTGGTACCGGTGCCGGACGTGGAAAATCTGTATGGGGTACTTTATGAACTGGGATAGTAATCCCCTTTATCTCAAAAACTTTTTTACACCATTGATACCAACTGCATGATCCATCATTTGCGCCATGATATATCCCTGGTTCTTTTCCACTTTCCAAAAGATGTCGCGTAAATTTTGCAAGATCCGGTGCGTAGGTTGGTGATCCAAACTGATCCTCCACCACATTGAGTTCAGTTTTTCCACCTTCTGTTGCCAAAAAAATCATGGTATCAACAAAACTTCGCTTGGAATGTTCACTTATACCTGGTTTCCCAAATAATCTGGATAAACGAATAATAAAATACTCTCCACCGGCATTTTCTACTTCTTGTTCGCCAAGTCTTTTAATATACCCATAACGACTGAGTGGATGCGGAATATCGTCTTCCTGATATCCAGATGTATTTTCTCCATCAAAAACATAATCCGTTGAATAGTGGACAAATGGAATAGAAAGTTCTTTTGCAATCTTTGCCAATTCCCCCGGGGCATGACCATTCACTTGTTTGGCAACTTCGTAAACTTCCTCATCTTCCTCTATGGCATCCACGGCATTTATTGCAACGGCATTGATGATAATATCTGGTTGAACCCCCTGAATCTTTTCTTTTGCATCACCCATATGAGCCAGATCCAAATCTTCCTTGTCCCAGGCAATGACGGTAGCATCCCCTGAAAACTCCTCTACTAGAGCTCCCCCAAGTGTCCCCTTTGCACCTAAAATAAGAATTTTTTTCATAAACCCACAAAATATATATCTTAGCTTTTTCCCTTATTCTATCTTCTTTTCCTTTTTTTTGCAAACAAAAAATTATCTATATATACAGGTAATCCAGTTGTATAATACTTTTGAATATCCTTCACTTTGTCATTACAAGGAGTCCGCCACGACGACGCGGCAATCTCCTTGTTAGGAAGAGGAAATTCCATAATTGGCGTATATTCAGGTGGGTGGATTGCCACGCTGTATACTCAGCTCGCAATGACAATGAATTTATCCAAAAATAAAAAAACACCTGAAGCTATATGGCATACATACAAACTCAGGTGTTTTTTGCGGCCAATGTGGGTGCTGGCCGCCGAAGGTAAGGTCGTAGGTGGGGGGTGAATCAGGCGGCGACGAGTGCCTGCAGGTGCCCCATGAGGGCCAGCAAACGATCTCGCTGGTTGTGAGCTCCGAGCTCCTCGTCGAGGACCACCCCAGCCATGGCCCCCAGATCGGAGGCCATTCGCCGGATGAAGTACTCGAGACGACCCGCTGAGTCCTTGGAACCGTTCTCGATCATCCGCCGGATAATCTGGAAGTACATGAAGGGATCCCAAGCCTTCACGCCGGCCTCGAAGAGGCCGACGACAGGCTTCCTGTAGGCCTCCCACCAGTCGTCGCCTCGGTTCGCCTCGGGGACCTGCTCCAGCAACTCGACCGACCGCTCGTTGAGTGACTCCTGGCGATCGAGATCCACGCCGTTCCACGCCGCGAGGCAGGAAGCGGCGTTGTGCAGAGCGAGCGCTCGGGTGATCGTGGGGAGGTTCTCATCCCCCCCGATCCGGATGAGACGCTCCGCGCACGCGCGGAACATCTCGATGCTCTCCTCACCGAGGTTGACGCCTCCCTGGATCTGCCGGCATCGGGCGGCTTCCTTGTAGCCGCCCTCACCGACGATCTCGGAAACGACAGCCCGGAGGGAGTTGTTGCTGGCCCACTCCAGCAGTCCCTCCGCGGCCAGTCGCGTCGCGAGTTCCTCAACCGAATTCACCTCCCCCTCGATCACGAGGAGGCGAGTGAGCGCCGAGCGCTCACTCCAAGGCTTGATTCGCATCATGCCCCCATTTTCCTGTGTGCCAACGGCACGGATACACGGACCACCACTGGGTCCAGGGAAAAACAACCTTTGTTGCTTTTCTCTGAACCCAAAAACAAAAATGGCAAGCACCAAACTTTACCATTTTCCTCATCTTTTGTCAAGATCGTTTATTCCCCCAAAATTCTTCCATCATCTCCCAATACCTTGATACAGCTCATGGGACATCCTCTTGCCGCATCAATATTTACCTCCATTTCAAAGTCTTCTATATCCAAAATTTCCATGTTTCCTTTTTGTGTAGAACGTATTAAATGCGCTTTGGCATCATCTTCTTTATCTATCTCAAAATAATGCTCTGCATACAGTGTACAAGAGCCACAACCAATACACTCTCCCTTATCATGCGTTACCTTTGGCATATTCTGTATTCCTTTTTTTGATCACAAACAGTTTATCACTTGATCGTACTTTTTTTTCTACCGGCATGGTAAAAATTTGCCCTTTTTTTGCGACCGTTACATCCCCTTCGTCTACGCGCAATGCTGTTACTTTTTGTCTGAGGACTCCCGTTGTCGGACCAATAATATATACTTCATCCTCCAAAGAAAGTTCCCCACTTTCCAAAGTAAACTCACCAATCTGTGGTTTTTCATAATAATGAAGTCCTTTTCCAAGATATATTTTTTCCTCACTGGCCTTGGATCCATACAACCCGCTCCATTCACCAAGCTGTTTGCCCATGTAGTATCCACCATGCCAAAATCCTCTGTTAAATACCGTTTCCAAATCATGCGTCCAAGACTCAATTTTTTCCGGAGTGTAGGTTCCTTCAAGATAGGCATTTGCAGCATCGCGATATGTCTTGGTTACCGTATGTACATAATCTGCAGGTCTCCCACGTCCTTCCAGCTTGAGTACCGTTACACCGGCATCCAAAATTTTATCAATAAAGCCAATGGTACATAAATCCTTTGGAGACATAACATATTTGTTATCCAAAACCAGTTCCTCTCCTGTTTCTTCATCTATCACCCGATAGGACCTTCTACAATTTTGTAAACATGCTCCACGATTTGCTGAAGAATTTTGTGTAGCCAAACTCATATAACACTTCCCAGAGATAGCAACACACAGTGCACCATGCGCAAAAATTTCAATTTCTACAAGATTCCCTTTCGGACCACAAATGTGTTCTTTTTCAATAGTCTCACAAATGCTTTTTATGTGTGTAAGAGGAAGCTCACGAGCAAGCACAATCACATCTGCAAATTTTGCAAAAAATTTTACTGCTTCAATATTGGAAACATTGGCCTGTGTAGAAATATGTACTTCTACCCCTACTTCATTTGCATAGGAGATAGCAGCAATATCACTTGCAATAATCGCAGTCACACCAACTTTTTTTACCTCATCAATAATTTTTTTCATGAGGACAATATCATGGTTATACAGTATGGTATTCAGTGTGAGATAGGTTTTACAATTTTTTTCTTCACAAAGACGAACAATTTCTGGCAGGTCAGAAATTTGAAAATTGTTGGCAGCATGGGCACGCATATTGAGCTGTTCTATACCAAAGTAGACAGAATTTGCTCCTGCAAAGAGTGCCGCCTGTAAAGACTCAAATGACCCCGCAGGGGCCATAATTTCAATTATTTTTTGACTCATATTATACCTCAACTTCACTTTCCGGGACCCCGGAAATTCCTCCTAAAAGATTATAGATATTTTCATATCCCTCATACTCCAAAAAATCACAGACTCTTCTGCTTCTCCCGCCACTTGCACAGTACACTATGTAGGCTGCTTTTTTGTCTGGAAGTCGCTCTTTAAAAAGATGATCAAAAAGTGAAAAAGGAATATGTTGTGCATCTTTTATATGGCCCGTTTGCCATTCATCTTTTTCACGAACATCTACAAAAAACACATCTTTGTGTATTCCCTCAAGTTCTCGCGCTTGATTGAAAGTAACATCAAATATCATATATATCTTCTCCTATGCCCCCATTTTTTCTTTTAAAATCTTTTGGTACTCATCATAGTCCTCACAATAGTCTGACCTATCAGGACTATAGTTTGTAGAAGAAAAAGCAAGCAAAATACAATCTTCACTCATGTCTTTAAATCCATGCCAAACATGATTTCCTACGTGGATACCGTCTCCCGGCCCCTTCATAGGAATATCTTCCTTACCATTTCCACGATCAATAATAGCAGTACAGGTTCCTTTTACCAAAGTAAAAAATTCATTTTCTACAAAATGACAGTGCTGACCGGTTCCTTTACAGTTTTGAATAAAGTATACCCTTTTAATTTCCCAATCTATATAATTCTTTACTTCACAAAAAGTATATAGCCCTTTTGGGTCATCTACTACTTTTAACTGTGTTTGCTCAAACTTTAGCATATATTTTTTTGTAAATAGAATTATTGATTTTCTTGTGCCAGTCTTGGGGTGGTTTTTGGTTCACGAACAACGTCTGACTTCCCGCTACTCTTTCGAGTTGGGGTGTGGTTTATATCATAGGCCTGTTCATGTTTTTTCCAAAGTGATTCAACCCAATCCTTGTTGGTCAAATACCAGTTTATGGTTTCTGCGAGTCCCATTTCAAATTTATCTCTGCCATATTTTGGTTTCCATCCCAAACTCTCCATTTTACTCGAATCAATGGCATAACGAAGATCATTTCCTGGACGATCTGCAACAAATTCAATCATATCATCTGGCTTATTCATCGCCTGCAAAACAAGTTTTGCAATATCCAAATTTGAACGTTCATTGTCTACTCCCACGTTATAGACTTCACCTGGAACTCCTTTATGAAGCATTAGATCAAGTGCCTCGCAATGATCCCGAACATAAATCCAATCACGGATATTTTTTCCAGTTCCATGAATGGTAATGGGCTTATTTTTTAATAAACGAAAGACTGAAATAGGAATAAGTTTTTCTGGAAATTGATATGGACCATAGTTATTTGAACAATGGGTTACAACAACCGGAATATTATGACAAACACTATAACTCCTGCACATAAGATCTCCACCGGCTTTTGCCGCAGCATAGGGCATGTTTGGCTCAATCGGAGTACTTTCCGTAAACCTTTTTCCATCATCCAAATCAAGAGATCCGTAAACTTCATCTGTGGACACATTTACAAATTTTTCTATTTGATATTTACGAACAATATTCAAAAGCATGAGAACCCCATATGTATTGGTCATTACAAAATCAGAACAATCTCCATGTATAGAACGGTCCACATGTGTCTCTGCAGCAAAGTTGATGATATGGGTAATTCGATGCATTTGCATCACTTCCTCCAAGCGAGCAGCATCACAAATATCTCCCTTTACAAAGGTATATCGAGAGCGATATTCTAAATTATTCTCAATATCCGAGAGGTTATCTAAATTCCCCGCATAGGTAAGCTTATCATAGTTTACCACTTCATAATGCGGATATTTTTCCAAAATATGATGGACAAAATTTGATCCGATAAACCCAGCACCTCCACAAACAAGTATTTTCATATGCAAAAAAAAACGTTAAATGAGCTTCATTAAGTTGAGGTTAATATACCATGGGAAAGAGAAAAAATCAAGGAACGAAAAAAGTGGATATATTCAAAAAAAGAGACCATTCCATTGATCCCCACTTGCACTTCCTGTCCTTTTCAACTATAATAAAATTATCTTAATTGAGCCAAATATGAACATTATCCAACGTTATTTTCAATGGATCCAAAAGGATAACCCAACGGGTTTTGTCGTAAACTACCCAGAACTCACCGAAGATGGTGAAACCTCCGTAAAGGGCATTTATATAGTAGGTGATCTCACAGGTATCCCCCTTCTTAAATTTGCTACCCAAAAGGCGGCAGATCTTATTCGTTCCCCTATTTTTGAGATGTGGAAAAAGAATAAGCAGATTTTCAATGAGATGGATGCAGACCACAAGATGCAAACATCAAAAAACTCAAAAAAAGATGAAAATACCTATGATTTAGTTATCGTAGGTGCCGGTCCGGCTGGAATTTCTGCAGGAATTGAAGCGAAAAAACGTGGATACAAATATATCATACTTGAAGCAACGGATAGACTCTTTAATACCATTGAGGACTTTCCAAAGGGAAAACCCATGTTTTATGAGCCAAAGGACATGGAAGAAACCAGTGAACTTACCATGCAGGGTTCCACCAAAGAAGATCTTCTCTCTCATCTGAAAACGATTGCACAAAAACATGATCTCAATATTGCCTTTAATGAAAAAGTAGAAGATATTGCCGTGTTGGGTCCAAATGGACATACTGTAAAAACACAATCCGGAGCAGAATACACATCCCAAAAAATTATTCTCTCCATTGGAAAGAGTGGAAACCATAGAAGACTCAATATAGAAGGAGAAAATCTTCCCCATGTGTATAATAAACTCTTTGATCCTGGTGAATTTAAAAATAAAAGAATTTTGGTTATCGGGGGTGGAGATAATGCTATGGAATCCGTCCAACTTTTGGAAAAATCCGGAAACCAAGTTACGCTCTCCTATCGGGGCGCAGCGCTTACCCGGCCAAAACCCGACAATATTCTTTTGATTCAAAAACTTGCAGAAGAAAAAAAGATTACAGTGTTACTGAACTCAAATGTACTGAAAATTACCGAATCTCAAGTAGATATGGATAATAACGGGAAAAAGGAAACACTTCCCTTTGATATTATATTTGTAATGATAGGAACACAACTTCCTTACGAGTTTTTTCAAAAAGTGGGAATTCGAATTGAAAATGCAAAAACCAAAATGACAAAATGGTGGATGGCATTTTCTCTTTCCTTTATGGGAATTGTCTACTTTGGAAAGAGTTCCGAGGCAATTTTTTCTTCCGACAGTGGAAGTTTTATTTCAGAACTTTTTTCCGGGTCTCTTGAAGCTATTATCTTCAAATGCATTGCATGGATATCTGTACTGGTTCTTTTTGTTTCGGGATTGGTGTGTGCCTATGATCTCATCGCAAACTGGAAAAGATATTTCGCCACCAAATGGTCCTACATAAAAAATACGTACTTTTTTCTTGTTCTGATTCTTTTCTTCTTTGCTTTTTTTGGCAGTAAGTACTTTCATTTTTATCTCGGAGGAAAAGACCCCTATTTCTGGTATAGTTTTTCCTATACGGTAACCATAGCACTTTTTGGGGCAAGGCGAATTGCCGTTGCAAAAAAGCGCTACGTGACACAACAAACCCTCCTCCTCTTTTTTATCCAAGCCATCCCGCTCTTTTTGATTCCAAACTTTCTCCTTCCCTGGATGGATGCCCATGGCCTTATCAATAGTTGGTGGAGGGATGTAGTATTTTTGGGTGGTGAATGGTGGCGGTTTGTTGGTTTTGTTTTGGCCTGGCCACTTTTTATTTGGAATGTTTTTACAGACAACCCAAGTATGTTCTGGCTTATCGTAAGCCTCATACAAACCTTTGTCATTATCCCCTTTATTGTCATACGTTGGGGAAAAGGTGCCTATTGTGGCTGGATATGCTCTTGTGGAGCTATGGCAGAAACTCTTGGAGACGAATACCGTACCCTCGCTTCCCATGGTCCACGTGCAAAAAAATGGGAAAATCTTGGACAAATCATCCTCTTTTCCATATTTGTTATTTCCATTCTCCACATTCTTGGTTGGAATCCTTCCCTCTCTCATTCACTTGAAGGAATCAACGCAATGCTTCTTTCAGGGTACAAAATCATCGTAGACACCTTCATTGCAGGAATTATTGGAGTTGGTTTGTACTTCTTTTTTGGTGGACGTGTTTGGTGTAGATTTGCATGTCCTCTTGCAGCATTGATGCATATCTACAACAAATTTTCTTCATGGCATATACTTTCTGATAAGAAAAAATGTATTAGCTGTGGCCTGTGTACAAAGAATTGTCATATGGGAATTGATGTTATGGCCTACGCTCAACAAGGAAATCCTCTGGACGATGTTGAGTGTGTAAACTGTAGTGCCTGTGTCAATGTATGTCCTACCGGAGTTCTCAGTTTTGGTAGATACAAAAAAATTTGGAAAAAATAAATAAAAGCCTATGAAAGAACAATCTTATGGAATAATCCCACTCTTCAAAAAAGCGGATCAAACCTATGAAGTTCTTGTCATACAACAAGCCAAAGAGCAATACTGGGGATTCCCCAAAGGACATGTAGAAGAAATAGATATACAAGCATCTGACCCAAAAAATCCTTTGGAGAGTATTGATCAAACGGCTATAGCTTGTGCCAAACGCGAGATGAAGGAGGAAGTAGATCTCGATGTTATGGTACTACCACATCCAACATTTACTGATACCTACACGTACTTTATAGAAAATCAAAAACGTGATAAAACGGTAATTTACTATATTGGTTTTGTTCAAAGCCAGAAAGTTACACTTCTGGAAAAAGAACTTTCCGATTTTGAATGGCTTTCTTTTTCTGATGCAAAAGAAAAACTCACCCATGAAGGAGCAAAAAGACTTTTGCAAGATGTAGAGAATTATATCTATGAAAGTTCTGACTAACCGAGAAAAAATTTTACGATCCTTTAGTATTATTGTAGGAGCTATTTTTTTGTTTGCAACTTGGAAGATATCTGAACTTCACAATCCTCTTGACCATACCATTTCTCTTGTGCAATACTTATCCATCATGTTTGCCTGCTACACAACCCTTTTATATATCTTTTTTGTCTTTTCTTCTCTTTCACAAAAAAAATTTTATACTTCTGAGAGTGAAACCAAACTCAAACATTTTCTCCACTTTCACACCGGTCGAAAAATATTTCAATCTCAACTTAACTTTTATTTTTTTCTGACTCTTACATTAAGTTTAGTGGCACAAGGAATATTTTTTCATATGCCAGCATATTTTAATGATTTTTTTCGCTATCTTTGGGATGGAAAAATTTTTATTCATGGAATAAACCCCTTCGCCTACTTCCCCTGGGCCATACATGATACTCCAGAGCTTCACAATCTGAGTCAGGTCTGGTATTGGGATATAATGTATTTTAAATGGACACACACCATTTATCCTCCATTTCTCCAATACATTTTTGCCATATCTAACCTAGTAAAGGAAGATAGTGCTTTTGTACTCAAATCCATTTTTTGGATATTTAATTCATTGAGCATTTACTTTGGAATAAAGCTCCTACAACATCTTAAACTCAATATACTCTTTATTGCTTTTTTAATCATAAATCCCCTTTTTCTCTTTGAGACCCTGAGTACCACACATACAGAATCCATCATCATTTTTTGTCTTCTTTCTACCCTTTATTTTTTCTTAAAAAAACGTTATTTCTTTGCTGGAATATTTTTTTCGGCTCTTATTCTCACAAAGTTTTTTCCCATAATACTCGCCCCATTTTTTTTCATTTATTTGTACAAAATGAAATATCCTTTAAAGAATTTTTTTGTGTTTTTTGGAACCACATTTTTTTCTCTTCTACTCATGTACTTTCCATTTTTTTTCCATATACAAACACCGCTCCTGTATGAATCTCTACGAAACTTTAGTAAGGAATGGATTCTCAGTCCTGGTATTTTTCAAATTCTTTTTTCATTTTTACAATTTTTGCATGTATCCGATCCATTTGTGTTAGCAAAAAAACTTTCCGCACTCTTGACCCTTCTGAGTATTATTTCTCTCTATGGCATTTTTTTCAGATCCAAAAAAATAGATGCCTCTTATCTTATTTTTATGAGTTCCCTATCATTTACCTTTCTGCTCCTCTTTTCATCCATTGTTGCCTCATGGTATGTACTGTGGATACTTGCCTTTATCCCTTTTGTCCGTAATCGCATCTTTGCACTTGCCCTCTCTTTCACTATTATATTTCAATATCTTTTGATTTACTTTGACAATATTGAACATTACACGTATAAATATATAGAGAATGGACAAATTTTTTCTCACCAAATTTTGGTGTGGATTCCCCCCATTCTCTTGAGTATCTACTGTTATTTTCGAAAAAAATGCATAACACTATGCAAAACACACTAAACAATGCTCTTGTTTTTTATTCTCGAATTCCAGATATACATTTGGAGGGAAAAACACGCATTGGAAAAATTATAGAAAACCAGACCATAGCAAACGAACTGGCACGTTCGCTTATTTTAGATATGTTAACCCTCTATGGTACATTCCCCCAACGAAATTATGATCTCATATTTTTCCATAAGGGACACCGTGGAAATTTTGTACCACCCAAAAACTGTAAAGTTGAAAAATTTATACCCCAGATTGAAGACACTCTTCCTATCAATATGCAGTTTATCCAAGAACAAATGCTCAACGACTATAAAAAAGTCATCATTGTGGGTTCAGATATTCCGCTCCTTCATCCCAAAAGGATTTGTAAGGCCTTTAAGAAGTTGGATCACTATGATATGGTCTTCAATCCAGTAGAAGATGGTGGCTATTGCCTCGTAGGTATGAAAGAGCCTCATGATATTTATTCATCCATCACTAACTGGAACTCACATACCGAAGGTTATCACTTATTCGAACAGACCCTTGAAATTATCAACTCCCTAGGACTCAAAATATATTCTTTGAAGAAAATATATGATATAGATTTACTTGAAGATGTTCAAAACCTTTGGAAGACGATCACATATAAGAATGAGTTGGAAAAGAAATATTCTTATCTTCCACTTACCTATATGCATCTTCTTAATAATGGAAAAATATATAAACTTTTTTAATTATGTTTTCTATTATTATCCCTACACACAATGAAGAAGAGAGTATCTATTATACGCTTCAAAATTTAGAAAAACTCGAGGGGGAATTTGAAGTTATTATTGTAGACAGTAATGTAGATTCATATACAAAAGAAAAAATATATACCTATTCTGGAAATATTATCCCCAAAATATTTGATGCCACATATCCCGGACGAGCAAACCAAATGAATATAGGGGCAAAAAATGCAAATGGAAAGATTCTTCTCTTTCTCCATGCAGATACTACACTTGAAAAAAATGCACTCAACGCCATATCAAAAAAAATACTCGAGGGCTATATTGGAGGGGCATTCACATTACACTTTCAGACATCAAAAATTATCTATTCCTTCATAAGTTTTTATTCAAACTGTAGAGCAAAACTTTTTCATATCTATCATGGCGACCAAACACAATTTATCAAAAAAGAAGTTTTTGATAAAATTGGAGGCTTTCCAGATATTCCACTCATGGAAGATGTTGTCCTCTCCAAAAAAATGAAAGCCTTTGGTCCTGTAGTCCAAATTTCTTCCCTAAGTACCACCTCTCCAAGACGTATTGAATCCTATGGAATTATAAAAAGTATCTTCCGATACTTTTATATAAAAATTCTTTTCTTTTTTCACACTTCTCCAGAAAAGTTAGCAAAGATATACAATCGTGCATAACTTTAGGAAAAACTTTTTGCATATTGAATAAAATCTTTCAAGATTTTTTCTGTTTCTTCATACGTATTTATCCGCACAAGCTGTGAGCGAAATTCCTTTATTCCTGGAATTTCCTTTCCAAGTTTATCTGTTTTTAAATACCAAGACAGGTGTTTACGGAATGTTACCACTCCCCGTTCCCCATACTGCACAATATGCCTACGAAGATGATCTAAAATAGTTTCTACACGTTCTTCCAATGGGATATTTTCGATGTCATTTATGTATTGATAAAAAAACCAAGGATTACCCAGTGCACCCCGTGCAATAAGTACACCATCTGCCTGTGTCTGTTCTAATACTTCAGAAACCTGTTTGGGTTTGTGAATATCTCCATTTGCCAAAAGTGGAACACTCGCAATTTCTTTTGCCTGCCGTATCCTCTCCCAATCACTTTTTCCACTGTAACCTTGTTTTTTTGTTCTTCCATGGATGGTGATAAGTTCTGCCCCCGCTTCTTCAATTTTTGGGATGAAGGTTTTGAAAGTATCTGGATCGTCCCATCCCAAACGAATTTTTACAGAAAGTGGAGTTTCTCCAATTTCCTTTTTTATTTCCCGTATAATTCTACAAGCTAGGTCTGCATCTTTCATGAGTGCCGCACCATTGAAATTACTGGTCAATTTATAGACAGGACAGCCCATATTGATATCGATTCCTTCAGGATTTGCATGTTGCATAACAACTGCAGCGGCTTGTGCCATTACAGAAGGGTCCGCACCAAAAATTTGCTGTACAATAGGTCTTTCTTCCTCCACAAAATCTGTCATCCCCAATGTTTTTTCACTATTTCGAATAATAGCCTCACTTGAAACCATTTCCCGAAATACAATATCTGCTCCACCTATCTTCCGAACAATTTGACAGAATGAAGAATCTGTCATATCAGCCATAGGGGAAAGTGCCAAAATTTTTTTGTTTTTTGATAAGATATTTTCAATCCACATAGGAGTTTTTGATCCAAGAAAAGCCAGAATACCACTCTTTCCATCTATTGTCAATAAAAAAAGTCTCACCTATCGAGACTATTTTTATAAAAATACTCTATAATTAGCCAAATCTTACATCATCATCAAAAACATAGCCGGAATCAGTAATATATGGCTTCTTCTGTTCTGTGGGGTTGGTATCACCATTCTTTTGGGAAGATATGCTTTTTTCTCCTTCCCCATCAAACATATTTCCTCCCAAACCAATCTGCTCTAGAGGGAGTCCAGAGGGGGGTTCAGAACGTTTTGTTTCCGACTTCTGTATCAAAGGAGTTTTTACATGTGACATTGGAAAATGCCAAATAGTTGCCAATTCTTCAAGATTCAAAACATAAGGTTGTTTTCCACCCATATACATGTCCCTACTCTTATATGCACTCATGAGTATTCTTCTTCTGTAATTTTTTCTCTTTTCTGCAAAAAAATATCGAGTACTCGTGAGATACTTTGGAAGTAACATGTTTGAGTAAGGGTTGTTAAACTGATTTACGGCTCCCACCAAAGAATTTACACCTCGAGCTGGGTTGTACACTTCCTTGCGAGCAACATAAACTGCCCGAAGCTTTGTTTTAAAACCAATTTTACTAATTTTATCTTCCATAGCCTCCAATATTTTTTTCTTTCCTGGGGTCAAAAAAAGAATTTGGTTTGGAGGGCCATCGTCTCCCCCAGAAGATCCAGCAGACCCTCCGTCTACTCTTCCAAGAATTTGATCCCCTGCAGTTTCCAAAAACTTTAAGGGTCCTCCCAATACATCGCCAAGCGCACCGGATAGGAAACCTCCACTTGATTTTGATTTTTCTCCAATAACTTCCTTAATCTTTTTTATACATTTTGGTTTCCATGCACTCTCAGGAGTTGGCTCAATAATCATCTGATACCACATCTGTTCTCCCGGTCCAATACGACTAAAGCTTTCCAAAAACGTTCCCATAGGATCTTTTAAGACCGTATCTTTGGATATGCTATGTTCAAAATCATGGTATGAACGAATGGGAAAGGCATAATCCTGTGTGAGACCAAATTCTGTTGCCCACATATTATACGTATCATTGGGATATTGAGTTGGCATTTCTTGTGTGTAGTCTTCAATTTCTGTAATTTCCGCCTCCGGATATTGCGCATAAACGGCCGCCTCCACAACATCACGATAAATATCAAGAGTACGTATAATAAACTGAATATATCCTTCAATACTCACAATTTCAAAGCTATAGCTAAACTGTGTAAACCCTCTTCCAAAAACAGTGGCAATACTGGGCGGTTCCATGACAGAATAGATATGCGAAAAAAGCTGCTCGACGGCCTTTGGAGTCTGAATATTTATTGCCGGTATATCAATAGCAAGAAGCGTCCAATTCCAACCTTTGGTATAAAGTATAGACTTGTACGCACCCAGCAATAATAATCCTGCATGCAGCATGGCCCAAAAAAACACAAGCCACCCTCCCAATACAAAAATCTGCAAAATAGCTTCAATCGGGCTTTGAGTTACAAAAAGTAAAATCTGATCCATAGATTATTCCTCTACACCAAGGAGCTTGTATATTATAAAATATGTAATAATAAGAAAAAAAGCAGCCCACCACCATCCCAACATCCCGGATTTGTACCCAGCAAAAAATACCACAGCCAAAATAAGCATTCCTAAAAATGAAATAAAGTGACGAATAAAGCCCTCGGTCATATAGGATATTTTCTTAAAAATGAACGCCAAACGAAAAAAGACACTCTGTCTCTAGTATACCATAACAACAAAAAAACCGGAAGTTCCGGTTTTTTTTTGCTGTTTGTTTTTTTTATCTCTTCTGTGACCAATTCTGCCAAACTACTAGCAATGGACTTGCCAAAAAGATGGAAGAGTATGTACCAAGTAAAATACCTATAATCAGTGCTAAAGAGAAGTAATGAATAGAATCTCCTCCAAAAAGGAAAAGGGCTACCAATACTACCAATGTCGTCAATGACGTGTTGATAGAACGTACAAAGGTTTGATTAATACCTTTGTTGATATTTTCAATGAATTTATTTGAACCAAATCGAATCAAATTTTCACGGATTCTATCAAACACCACGATAGTATCATTTACAGAATACCCCAATATGGTAAGGAGTGCCACAATGAAAGGAATATCTACTTCAACATCAAAGTATTTTCCCAAGATAACAAATACTCCCATGGTTATAACCACATCATGTATAAGAGCAATGATTGCTGTCATACCATACTTCCAAGAAGATACTGGCTTTGATACTCTTCGAAATGCGTATGCCACATACAAAATGATAACTACCATGACAATAATGACTGCCTTTACCGCACGTGTTCGAAGATGAGAACTAATAGCTGGACCAATAGTCTCAACTCGCTCTTCGGTGATTTTATTCTTGGTTACCAAGTCCTCAGGTGAAATAAAGTTTCCATCTTTATCCTTTACCAAAGTTTGTTCCTCACCTTCTTTATTGGTTAAAACAACACCAGAATATCCTTCTTGCGTCAATTGTTCCTCTGTTGGGACATCATTGCCCACTACTTCGAAAGCCTTCTGAAGATTCTCAAGAATCTGTTGGTGTTCTTCTTCACTTACGAAACGTGTTTTGAGGATCATTCCCATTTCATTGGTTGGCTGAACAACAACGTTCCCCAGATCTATACTTTGCAAAGCATCTTGAACTTCTGTAATAGTTGGTCTGTGTTCCGCGAAGGTTACCTCAATTAGTGAACCCCCGGTAAAATCCATTCCTGGTTTAAGTCCTACAAACAAGAGAAGTGCAACACTTACTACAAAAAAAGCACCTGAAATCCAAAAAGGAATTTTTCTATTGTTGATTACATCTATCATACGTTTTTATTTTTTTTGCTACCTAAGAACAACCAATTTGCTTCTTCTTTAAACCAAGGGTTTATAAATCGCAAGAAGGTTTTTGTCACCGTAATGGCAGAAAACATACTTACTAATACTCCCAGTGAAAGAGTAATAGCAAAACCTTTTACGAAACTGGTTCCAAATCCCATAAGGATGAAACAAGTAAGCAAGGTTGAAACATTTCCATCGCGAATTGAGCTCCATGCACGAATAAATCCTTCTTCAATAGACGTTTTGAGTGTCTTTCCTTCATTGAGTTCTTCTTTAATTCTTTCAAAGATCAACACATTGGCGTCAACTGCCATACCAATAGACAGTACCAAACCTGCAATACCTGCCAATGTAAGAGTCACGCCAATAATCTTAAAGAGAGATAAAGTTAGTGCGATGTAAAGGAGTAGAGCAACCACTGATAACACTCCTGGAAGTCTGTAGTACAAAATCATAAACAACATCACAATAATCACAGCTATGACACCAGCCTTCAAACTCTTTGCCAAAGATTGTGCTCCAAGTGTTGCACCAATTGCCTGTTGTGAAATTAAATCAATTGGGACTGGCAATGCACCAGCATTCAATCTTTGTGAAAGAAGTTTTGCTTCTTGAATGTTAAAATTTCCACTAATGACGGCTTTTCCATCTCGGATTGGCTGATTCACTGTTGGAGTACTGATTGGCTGTCCGTCAAGATAAATTGCAACAGGTTTTCCTACATTTCGTTCTGTTATATCACGGAAAAGTTCTGTACCTTCTTTATCAAAGTTTAATGCAACCTCTGCTGCTCCTGTCTTTGGATCTGTTACTACTTCAGATCTATCAAGTTGTTTTCCAGAAAGATCCGTCTTCATCCATTGATCTTGTGGACCCAAAATATCGAATTCTGTTTCTTTTTTTACCAAAATTCTCCAAAGTTCATATTCTTTTGATGGAGCCTCTGATTCTTTGTAAATAATGTGGTATCCAAATTGAGTTTCTACCGGACCAATAATTTCTCCAACTTTTGCCTGCATAAGAGCTTCTTCAAATGCTGGAACCATCATCCCTTTGGTAACAGGAGGAAGTTTTCCGCCAATACTTGCAGATCCAGTATCTTCCGAGTTTTCTTTCGCAAGTTCAGCAAAGTTATCAGCATTTGCTTGTTTATAAAGCTCTTCTGCCTTTAGAAGTGCCTCATCCTTTGTATACTGTGGAGATTCACACCCTGCAGAACCAAGATAACAAATAAGGATATGACTTGCCTCTACCTCGTTTTCACCTTCACGCTCAGAACCACGCTTTAGGATATTGTATCCGTCTTCCCCATCATAAACAGTTTGACTGATATCCCCTTCCGCAGATGACGCTCCCCAGATGTAGTATTGAAAGTATAGAGAATTTTTTCCAACAAATCCCAGATAACCACCTTTTTCTTTTGTTGTACGATCTTCAGATGAAGCTCTTGCCACATCTTCAAAATTTTCACCATCCTGAATTTTTTTTAATAATGTTTCAGCTCTTTGTTTGGCATCTCCATTATATTCATCTATCTGCTTTTGTTCCTCTGCTGTCAACTCTCTTGGTGGAACGTTATTTGGTTCTTTGAATTCCAAAATTGGGGTCTCACCAATCATACCAATAGCCTCTTTGATATCCGTTACTCCCGGAAGTTCCACAATAATACGATAATCGCTTCCTACACGGTTGGTCTGAACATTTGGTTCACCAACACCAATACCAGTTACACGGCGCTCAATGACATCTCGAACACCTTCTACGGCTGCTGGTTGCTCAGATTCTGCTATATCTGAAGTATCTGCCTGATAGATAAGGTGTGCTCCTCCTTGGAGATCAAGTCCTAAGCGAAATGGGTTCTCACTCAACTGTGGAATCCCAATTCCTGTAGACTTAGAAATTTTTCCTGCCAGGGAATTATAATATGCAGGTGCATCATATGCTCCACAAATAACAAGAAGCAGTAACAATACTGCTGTCCCCCAACGAATTTTAGATCGAATCTTTGATTGTGAACGTTTTCTTAAATCTTTTGCCATACAAATTTTTCCATACAAATATATATTCTTTCCTACAAAAAACTGTGCCCCCATTCTACCCCATCTTCTCTTGTGGGTCAATAGTCCCTTCGGTGGATAGTTTTAGGAAGTTTTTTGCTTCCTTCTCTCCTTCTTACTCATTTTTTTCTTCTTTGCCTCAGCGGGTCCGGACTTGAGTACATTTTTTGCCGAATCACTGGTCTTTTGTGCCCCTTCAAGAACTAACTTATCGTCTGCCATGATACTTGGTGCCAACTCAATACCAATACTCAATTTAAAGAAACTGTACACAACCTCCTTTTGAATAGAGTCCTGTAGTGCATTAAACATATAAAATGCCTCTTTCTTGTATTCTACAAGAGGATCGCGTTGTCCATACCCACGAAGACCTATACTTTGTCTTAAATATTGAATGTCTACCAAGTAATCCACCCAAAGCGTATCCATAGCACGCAAGAGAATATCTTTCTCTACCTTTCTCATTATTTTTTTCGCTTCATCTTCTTGCTTTATGCTTGCTTGAATTTTTTGCCACATGCTTTCATACTCTTTGTGTGCTTTTTCCACCAGAAAGTTTACAATCCTGTCTCGTGCCTCAATATCATCCAACTTTCTTCCCTCATGTTCTCGCAAACCAAGTTCAAAGAGATGCGCTTTTTCTTCCGGAGAAAATGGAAAAATAGTACGCATAGTTTCAAAAATTTCTTGAATATTCCATTCCTCAGTTGTTTCACCGGAAAAATTTTCCTTTCCTTCACCATCTCTTTCTCCTCCATGGGTATGATACGAGACTACAAATTCAATTTCTGATTCAACCATTTCCATGATCATTTGCTTAGTTGAAGTATAACGGATTGCTTTTTCGGTATTTTCTTCTTTTTCTTCATCTAACTCAATCGATTCTTCAACAATTTCAGGTTGAAATTCTGCCTTTATGGACTGATCAAAAAGCTCAAGAGTTCTTCGTCTTTTTCTATAAATTGCAGTACGTTGACGATTTAAAATATCATCATACGAGAGAAGATGTTTTCTGATATCATAATTGTGTCCTTCTACCTTTTTCTGTGCTGTTTCAAGCATTTTGGTAATCACCTTTTGCTCAATTGGCATATCATCTGGAACATTCAACCGAGTCATCACGGTTTTGAGTCTGTCTCCACCAAATACACGCATGAGATCATCTTCCGTTGAAACAAAAAATTGTGTTTCACCCGGATCTCCCTGACGAGCAGAACGTCCACGAAGCTGATTATCAATTCTACGTGACTCATGTCTTTCCGTTCCCAAAACAAAGAGTCCACCGGCCTGTACCACCTTTTCATATTCTTCCTGATGAGGTCCTCCTAATTTAATATCTACACCACGACCCGCCATATTGGTTGCCAAGGTCACAGCACCCGGTCTTCCTGCTTCTGCAACAATTTCTCCTTCACGTTCATGATTTTTTGCATTCAAAGCCTGGTGTTCTATACCACTCATGCTCAAGTACTGACTCAAAAGTTCGTTGCGTTCTACAGAAATGGTACCAATCAAAATTGGTTGTCCCTTTTCCCTACATTCTTGAACTTTTTTCACTACGGCTTGAAATTTTGCTTCCTCTGTTTTGTAAATTCTATCATCCAAATCCTTTCGTGCATCCGGTCTATTGGTTGGAATAACGAGTACTTCCAAACCATAAATACTTCTTAATTCTTCTTCTTCCGTATCCGCAGTTCCTGTCATACCAGATAACTTTCCATACATGCGGAAAAGATTTTGGAAAGTAATGGTAGCAAGTGTCCTGCTTTCACGTTGAATTTCTACTCCTTCTTTGGCTTCTATAGCTTGGTGTAAACCTTCTGAATATCTTCTTCCCGGCATCTTTCTTCCGGTAAATTCATCAATAATAATAACTTCACCAGATTCAACCACATACTCTTTGTCACGCTTAAATAAAAGTTCTGCCTTGAGTGCCTGCTCAATGTGATGAACGGTACGTATACCCGCAGAAACATAAATATTTTCTACTCCTAACCATTTTTCAAATTTATTTATTCCTTCCTCAGTAAGTGTAGCACTTCGAAGTTTCTCATCTACATTGTAGTCTTCTGCAGCATCGAGTTGACGTACTAACTTTGCAAAATGGTAGTATTGCTCAGTAGCCTGTTCAGCAGGTGCTGAAATAATCAATGGAGTTCTTGCCTCATCAATCAAAATAGAATCTACTTCATCAATAATTGCATAATGCATTTCATGTCCCGGGCGCATAACCATTTGATCTATCACCTGGACCATGTTGTCACGAAGATAATCAAAACCAAATTCATTGTTTGTTCCGTAGGTAATATCACACCGATACGCTTCCTGTCGAGAAGCAGTACGCAGATAATCATATTGTACTTTGAAAGCACCATCTTCATCCCTTTCTTTATCTCCTTCAGATCCTTCTGCAAGAGATTCTCCTTTTATACTGGCATCATATACATATGTCTCTCTTTGGTTTTGAATAACACCAATGGATAATCCGAGAAAATCATAAATTTGTCCCATCCAAACGGCATCACGTCTTGCCAAATAGTCATTCACGGTAATTAAGTGTACTCCTTTTCCTTCAAGTGCATTGAGGTACACGGGAAGGGTGGCGGTCAATGTTTTTCCCTCTCCTGTTCTCATCTCAGCAATCTGACCACGATGCATGGTTATTCCACCAATCAACTGAACATCAAAATGACGCATTTTCAGCGTCCTCTTTGCAGCTTCACGTACTACAGCAAAAGCCTCATGAAGAATATCTTCAGTGGTTTCACCATCCTTTAGTCTTTCTTGAAATTTTGTGGTCTTTGCTTTCAGCTCAGAGTCAGAAAGCGTTTCAAACTGAGGTTCCAAAGCATTGATTCTCTCAACATCTTTTTCAAGTGCTCTCAACTTTCTTTTACTCGGATCCCCAAATATTTTTTCGTAAAAATGTTTTGTAGAAGCCATATAACGAGTTTCTCGATTCAAAACACAAAATTCCCATTCATAGAGTGCATTTCGTATTTCAAATACTCACGAATTATAACCCCCACAGTCTAACATTTTTTTGTCCTTTTGTCTAGCAGAAAAAAGAATCCGCCATGTTGAGGCGAATTCTTAATTTTTTGCTAGTCATTCTCCATTTGGTAGGCCTTTTGCTCTCGTATAATATCTTTATCCTTTGCCCGCATATGCCCCTTTAATTTTTCCAGTTCAATCTTTAAATGATCCTTTACTTTGTCTATGGCCTTGTACAAATCTTGCTCTGTTTTTTCAACGTATAAGTTCCCATGATTGGGTATCTGTAGGGTAGCATGTGCAAAAAATATATCTCCATTTTGGTGATGGTCACTGTTTTTACCAATGGTCACATCTGCTTTAATAATATTATCAAAAAATTTCGTAAGTGTTTCAAATTTTTCTTTTGTATAGGTATGCAACGCGTCTGTCATGTCTACACCAACAGCTTTGACATTTATAGTCATATATTATGGGTTAGGTATTAGATTAGAGATATCGCAAACCCAATTTTTTCAAAAAGACCCAATATTTCTAAACTAAGACCTACACGATTTGAATTTCTTCTTCAAGTTCTATCCCATAGGTATTGTACACCTTTTCCTTTACCATTTCAATGATTTTCAAAACATCATGAGAAGTCGCTCCTCCCAAGTTGATTATAAAATTTCCATGCTTCTCTGAAACCTGTGCCTGTCCCACTTGATACCCTTTACAACCTGCCTCTTGAACCAACCAACCAGCAGAAATCTTTCCCACAGACAAGAATTGTTGAACTTTTTCATTTTCTTTATCAAAATGCTCCAAAAGTTTTTTTCTGTTGTATGCTCCTTTTGGTACTGTTTCATTGAACTCAACATTTTTAAAGATACACCCAGTTGAGGCATACCCTTGTGGTTGTGTAGTATTTCTATATCGCAAAAACTCAAGCATTTTCTTTTTACCTTCAATATTTTCTCCTTTTTTGAGTTTTAACCAAACTTTCAAAATAATTCCTCCTTCACGTTTGAAAATACTGCTTCTATATTCAAAACCACAAGCATCATTATCATACTCATGTAAAGATCCATCTTTGTAGAGCAAAACTTTTTTTACATTATCTTTCATTTCACTCCCCATTGCACCAGCATTTCCTCGAACCGCACCGCCAATGGTTCCCGGTACTCCCACTCCCCATTCAAATCCAGTAAGTCCACCTTTCATACTCTGTTGTGCCACTTCTACAGTAACGGCCCCAGCACAGGCAATCATTTCATCTCCCTCTTGCTCAATGGTTTTATCCTTTACTTCTATGACAACTCCACGAAATCCCTCATCTCTTGCAAGCATGTTTGACCCACCTCCCAAAATGAAATACTCCTGTCCTTCACCATCCAAAAAAGCAAGTAACTCTTGCAACTTGTCTATTTTTTCAACCGTCACAAAAAAATCCGCGGGTCCTCCTATTTTAAAGGTCGTATGCTTGCAAAGTGGTTCTTGAATTTTTGCTTTCCCAAAATTTTTCAGTGTCTGATACATAGTGTAAGATTTGTCCTTCCTCACACGTCCATTATTGTAGAGTAAAGGCTTATCTAGTATACTTGACGTATCTATGCAGGAATTCCTTACATTTCTCAAAAAACATCCCGTTGTTTATGTGACCCGAGATATTGAGCGTGCTATGGGCCTCTCTTTTGATACTCCCGGGTACTTTATTATCTCAAATTCAACCCCTTTTGCCAAATTCATTTCACAAGGAAGGAAAAATATTCTTCTCATTGAATCTGAACACCTCCTCCCTACCTTTGATCTTTTACAAAGGGAAGAAACAGAAAGCTTTCTCAAAAATATTGCTTCAAACGGGCCCAATCCCTCTCTTTTAGTATTCAAACCAACTTCTCAAATTGAACGTATCTGCACACAAAATACATGGAAGCTCCTCAACCCTCTCGTCTCTTTGAGCTCTACTATTGAAGAAAAAATTTCACAAATTGACTGGCTTGGGCCTCTTGAATACCTTCTTCCGCCCCATTGTGTGGATACGCTTGAAAATCTTGATTTTGAAATCCCCTTTATTTTGCAGTTTAATACTTCTCACACTGGAACGGGGACACAATGTATCTCTGACATCAAGCAGCTCAATGCACTCAAACAAACCTTCCCGAAGCGTCCCGTACGTGCTCTCAAGTATATTTCTGGTCCAACATTTACCAGTAATAATGTGGTATCCAAAGAAAATATTTTTTTGGGAAATATCAGTTATCAAATCACCGGGATCTCTCCTTTTACCAATAATCCCTTTGCAACTATTGGAAATGATTTTGATTTTGCAAATCGCTTTTTAACGGATACCCAAAAACAAAAATTTTTTGATATTGCAAAAAAAGTGGGAGAAAAACTCCAACAAGATGGTTGGCTTGGAGCTTATGGAATTGACGTTATTGTAGATAAAGAAACACAAGAACTTTATCTCTTGGAGGTAAATGCACGCCAACCGGCATCCGTTCCTTTTGAATCTCTTTTACAAAAAGAAAAAACCTCTTTGGAAATGCCGCTCACAATTTTTGAAGCTCATCTCATGAGTCTTTTGGATTTTTCAATTCCATACCAATCAATCATTCCCCTGACTAAGGGAGCGCAAATCATTCTTCGTGATGCAGAAATTCATTTTGATGCACAAAAACTTTTATCTTGGAAAAATCAACTTGAATCCCTTGGATACACGGTTATTGATACTCCCAATACAGAAGACGGAACTGAACTCCTGCGTATCCGAACAAAACATGGATCCTTCATTTCACATGAGGAAAAATTAAATGATGAAGGAGAAAGAATTAAAAAAATATTTGAATAAATCATTTTCCATGAAACCTATTCCTTCTGAAACTACACAATCTCTCCATGAATCAACCCTGCGACTGATTGATCATTTTATGAATCTTCAAATAGATGGGAAAAAAATTCAATGCCCTTATTTTTTGAATAAGGCAACAAAGGTCCGAGCGGCACTCGGCGTGTTGATTGGGAAAGGAACACCCGAAGATATTGAAGAAGAAGCAAAAATTATATCTTTAAAACATCATCTTGACCTTGCCAGTATTCCACAAGAAAAACTCAAGGAGTTTTTAGTGGACAATAATCTTGGTATTGATTGTTCCGGACTTGCCTATCATATACTCCACCAAGAAGTACGGGCCACAAAGGCAAAACCTCTGAAGCTTTTTTACCCCCATGCAAAAAGCTTCTTCCGAAAAATTCTTGTTCGTCTACGACCGGCAGAAAACTGCAGCGTTGAAACACTGGTTTCAGACATGAACACCAAAGTTGTTCAGTTGTCTCAAGTCACCCCCGGAGATATGATTATCCTCCTTGGCACGGGGAAAGACCATGATCTCAACCATATCCTTGTTATCCATGCAATAGAATATAACCCACTCTCCCCTGTGATCATCCACTACACCCATGCACTGCAGTGGAAGAGGGATGGAAAATATGGTGGTGGTGTAAGAAAAGGACATATCGAGATAACAGACCACAATACGTCCCTTTTGGAGCAAACATGGACTGAAAACGAGAAAACAGGAGAAGAAAATGAAACCTTTTGGAGAGCAAAAACCGCACAAAGATGTGAGATACGAAGATTGCATGCACTTTGAGTTGAAAGATAGAAAACCTCGTCCAGACGAGGTTTTCTGCTCCAACCTTGTCAATACAGCAAATTTTTGATATAGTTTCTATGTTTTTTGCTAAAATTAGCTCTCATGTATATATTTTCTCCTCATGACTTTTCGTCATACATGAGAGAATTATTCCTAAACTATTCTTCCTTCTATGCTTATTTCAGACATGTCCGTAGACATCCTTCGCACCGCTATTCTCTTTGCGCTTGCCGCTACGCTTTCCGCATTTTTATGGGCGCCCTTACTTATAAAATTTCTCTACAAGTATAAAATTCAGAGACATCCCGAATATGATGCTACGCTTGCCATGGGTGCAAGAAGAACCAAATATGGCGTCCCTATCATGGGGGGCCTCCTTATCATTATCACGATCATTGTGATTACCCTTCTTTTCAACTGGGAAAGAAAATTCACTTGGATGCCTATTGCCGTTATGACCCTTGCTGCACTTCTTGGAGGACTCGATGACGTGATGAATAATCTTATTGGAAAAAAGAGACGCATACGAAAAATAAAACATGTTCTCAAACTTATCCGGGTACACAAAGATTGGAAACAACGCCTTTGGCTCACCCTTACTTTACCTTGGACTTTTTTTAAACGCACATCTCTCTGGCTTGGATCTCATCCGGGGAAAGGATTGCATGTGCATGAACGTTTAATCATGCAATTTTTAGCAGGAGGAATTGCTGCGTGGTGGATATATTTCAAACTTGGGGAACATTGGCGCCAAATTCATATTCCTTTTGATGGATTCCTCAATATTGGTTGGCTCATCATTCCGCTTATTATTTTCTTTGTTATGTTTACTGCAAATGCGGTAAACTTTGCAGATGGTATGGATGGACTGGCCGGGGGGGCGCTTATTATTACCTTTGCCGTATTGACCCTCCTCTCTTGGATGTATGGATACAACTCTATGGCATACCTCAATGCTACGGCAACCGGTGCATTGATTGCCTATACGTATTTCAATATTAAGCCAGCACGTTTTCAGATGGGAGATGTAGGATCACTGGGTATGGGAGCACTTCTGGCCATTAACACCATTGTTATAAATCAGATGCTCCTGCTCCCCTTTTTGGCCTTTATCTTCTATGTAGAAATTTTGTCCGTGATTATCCAAATTGGTGGACGATACCTTTTGGGAAGAAGAATTTTCAAAATGGCACCTCTGCACCACCACTTTGAATTGCGTGGATGGAGTGAAGAAAAAACAGTTATGCGATTCTGGATTCTCCATGCTGCATTTGTGATCTTGGGCCTCTGGATTGCACTGTATTAGTGATATGACGTATAAAAAATTTTTTAAAATATTTTTTCTTGCACTTCTTACATTCTATGGCTTATCTATTCTGGAAACAAACGGCTCTTGAGGATTTCTCTGACCATACTATTGAAAAGTATTATCATAATGGCTATGTTTTTACGCGGAAAGGAAAAGGAATGATGGATCAAACTCGAAGCGTTCGTATTGACCTGGAAGCTTTTGAACTCTCCAGTGAAAATAAACGTATACTTCGCAAAACGGAAGAATTTCAGATGAAACTGGAAGACCTTCCTTTTACAGAGTATCATTGGAGCATTGGAAAAATGGCAAAAGATTTTTATGATACCAAGTTTGGTGAAAAAACGTTTAGTGCTAATAAAGTTAAAGAACTTTTTACCAATCCTGAACAAAACAATTTTAATTGTGTCTTTGTATACTCCATTGCAGCATCAAATGTAGGCTATTGTATTGCCCGAAAAACCAAAAATATCCTCCACTACTCCTATCCATTCTATAACCTTTCCGATGAAATGAATCCCAATACTGGAATGGGTATGATGGTACGTGCCCTCACCTATGCCAAGGAGCAAGGCAAAAAATATTTTTATCTTGGGAGTGCACAACGCCCCGGGGACATATACAAAATGCAATTTAAAGGTTTTGAATGGTTTGATGGAAACACATGGCAAACTGACCTTACTCAATTGAAAAATATTCTCAAATAGATTTTGTTATGCGTACACAAATAGAAAGCGGACGCGACGCTCGAATGCTAACCGAAGAAATACTTCAGCATGCCAAAGTCCTTTCTCCGCAAGAAGCTTTAGCATTTGCAGAAAAATATTTTCCCGATACTGAAGATGAATCCTTATTACATCAGACACGTGCTGTATCTCTATTTTCTGGTGAAAAGAATGTGCTCCTTACCTACGGAAATAAATTACTTTTGTTTTCAATATTAGAGTTAGAGCAGATGATAGAAGTATCGACAATGATATCAAGTAACAGTAGCATGGAAAAAAAGGATAACGATACAACTGAAATCTATAGAGCTCTTGCAAAATACCTTCAAAATCTTGCTAATGTGAGTCAAAAACCTGTAGAATATATTCTTCAAACTTCCCATGAAAAACTTATTCTCTGGGCAAAAGGAAAAGGTATGCAAATCTTTCATTGGGATAGTATATACGAGCCAAAAGAACAAGATGATGAACTCATAGCTAAAAAGCGTTTCACTCCAAAAATCGTATGAAGCACATTCATTTTATAGGTATCTGCGGAGTCGCCATGAGTGCACTTGCAACGGCTTTTCATAAACAAGGATACAAAGTTACCGGATCAGATAAAGGGTTTTATCCTCCTGTTTCTGATCATCTTAAAAATACTGGTATTCCCTATTACCCGGGATGGCATGTTGAAAAAATGACGGAAGATGGAGATCCGGATCTTGTGATTGTAGGAAATGTTGCCAGCTCAGACAATCCAGAATGGATGTATGTACAAATAAAGGGTATCCGCTACCTTTCCTACCCGGAAGCACTCTCAGAATTTTTTATCAAGGATACCTCTATTGTGGTTTCTGGAACATATGGAAAGACATCTACTTCTGCACTTTTATCTTGGACGTTGCAAAAACTTGGGGCAGATCCAAGCTATATGTTTGGAGGTCTGGTAGATACACTTGATTCAGCATACATTGGAAAATCGAACCTTTCTGTTATGGAAGGAGATGAATACAAAAGTGCTCGTTGGGATGAGAAAGCTAAGTTTTTTCACTACAAACCTACCCACTTGGTTCTCACTGCCCTTGAGTGGGATCATGCAGATATATATAAAACAGAACAAGCATATTTTGAGGCTTTTGAGCAACTTATCACACTTCTTCCAGAAGAAGGATCACTTGTATATAATGCAGATGACCCGAATGTAGAGAGACTTTCCAAAAATTTTTCTGGCGTAAAAGTTTCCTATGGATCAAAAAATGCGGACTATACCTACACCAATCTCCAAGCAGAAAAAAGTGGACTCACTTTTTCTATTGTACACAAAAACTTTACGCAAAAAATATCACTCCCCTTGCTTGGTGAGTATATGGCTCCCAATATAACGGCATGTTTTGCTCTTTGCAACAGACAAGGATTTGAACCAGAATCTATTACGCATGCCATACAAAATTTTCCAGGGATAAAAAGAAGACTGGAAAAAAGATATGTGGGAGATATTACCATCATAGATGATATTGCTCATTCTCCAGCAAAGGCAAGAAATACACTTCAGACACTTCGCAATATTTGTAACGGAAAAATTTTTGCAGTCTTTGAACCAAATACTGGTAACCGACAAGTAGAGTCTATAAACTCATATACTAATGCCTTTGGAGAAGCAGATGAAGTCATCATTCCCAAACTTACCAAAATTAAGATTGATAAAACGGCCTCTGCTCCACCTATGAATGAAAAGAAACTTACAGAAGTGATTTCTCATTCGCATAATAATGTTATTTGTATTGATAATGATCAACTTTTAATTGATCACCTCTTTTCAAAAGCAGAAAAAGATGATACTATAGTCTTTTTGGGATCACATGGATTCCGTGGAATGATTGAAGAACTTATAAAAAAATATGATTGAAGACATACAAAAAGGAATTGCTCTTGATATTGATGATACTCTTTCCATTACACACGTAAGCTGGTACCAAGGTCTCATGGATACTTTTGGAAACCCCGAAAATTTAACAATACAGGAAATTGCAAAAAAGTACTCGCATTCGGATGCAGTTCCCTACTGGGAGAGTGAAGAGGTCATACAATGGAAGATTGCAAAGTATTACGATGTAGCAGGGTATAAGAACCTGCCTATCATTGAAAACGCCCATCACCTCGTTGAACGGATAAGCCAATTTTTGCCCATTTCTTGTTATCTTACGGCTAGACCTGAATCTACACGAGAAGTTACACAAGAGTGGTTACAAAAGCATGGCTTTCCAGAAATTCCCCTGATTATGAAACCAACGGAGCTTGGAAGATCCAATCATAATCCTTGGAAGGCTTCCATTCTGGCAGAATATGAAGATAGACTCTTGGGTATCATAGATGATAATCCGGGTCTCATTGCTTCTCTTCCACCAACATATGATGGAACCGTATTTCTCTATAGTCATCTGGACTATCCTCATGATACCACCATAAATGTGATTCCATGCAAGGATTGGGATTCGGTATATTTGGAAATCTTTCGCATGGCACGCCTCTTTGGAAAAATATAGATGAATAAAAAAAGAAAGGCAACGTCCTTTCTTTTTTTATGGTCTATTTTCCTTCGTCTGCAACCTCTACATCTACCACTCCATCATTGGTAGCAAGTACACACAGAGTTATACCACAGGTATTACATTCTATGATTTGTCCTTCTTTTATATGAGTGTAATCTGAGAGATCCACTTCATTTTTGCATTCAACGCAAATACATTTCATACACAATACTATAAGATTTAACGGTTTATAGAATACCAATTTCTCAATATTTTTTCAAGTCTTTCCTAGAATAAGAAATATTACAAAAATACGACTAGCCATACATCAATGTACCGGTAACAATCATAAATTCTAAAACTATCCATACCAAAGATATCACCACTAAAGGTTTTTCTTTATGAATAAGACCATATAAAACCCAAAATATAGCTACTATAATATAGGCCCCCCAAGAAACCGCAGAAACTCCCTCTGCATTTTTTTCCAACCATATTTTGGAAAGTTGCGGAAGGGTCATGATAGGACCAAAGAAACCCACAAAATAGATAGCTCGATCAATGAACTGTTTTGTAAATGAATTTTCTAAAAAGGATTCTTTTCTTTTTTGTTTCCTTTTAATATGATGATGAATCCCTACACTATGATTGGGCATATTGTATTTATTTGTAAAAAATGATAGTTTCAGTTATTTTTAAGTATTTGTGCCTGATATATCGTTGATATTGTCTGAAGTGTCCCCATGGTTATAAATAATATTTTGAAAGAACCATAACTCACAATATATCCACCAACAATTATGGCTAATCCCGTACAAATTTGTGCCATCCCTCCGGCAAGCCCCCAAAGAAATCCATCATACTCTTTATCACTATACTTCGCATATAAAGCATTCCACGTTGGAGTGGACATAGCAACAGCGACTCCCAATCCAGCCTGTACCACAAAAAGATGCCAAGGGACAGAAACAAGTAGATATCCAAACGTCATTATAGCATTTAATGCATACCCAATAACCATCACCTTTTCTTTATTATTATGCTTATCCGTTAACTTTCCAACAAGAATATAAAGACACCCAGCAAGGATAAGATATGTTGCCCATGCCCAAGAAATATCTAAAACATCTCCTCCAACTTTTTGGGTATATACCGCAAAAAGTGGACCCAAGAGACCTTCACCAAAAAACCAAATGTTTGCTCCCAAAAGGAGAATCTTAATATTTTTATTCATGTGAAGATTTATCTCATTTTACAAAATACTCCTTCTTAATGCTTCTGCTAATTTTTGCGGTTCATCTGTCCCGACCCGGTATCTTCGGCCATTCTTGAGAATAATTTCCACGGCATCAAATCCAGATACATTGTAGATCCACATATATGGCCACCACCATACTCGAACGCCATAGCCATAATACCAATGATTTTTTACTTCCTTCACAGAAGTAATCTCAGATAAAATAAAACTTTTTTTATAAAGGCCATAGCCAAACTGAATCTTTAAAAATTGTTGATCAATGGTCACACTCAGAGAAGTAAAAGAAAAAACAATACCAAAAACAACAAACATACCAATAAAAGTGAGAGGGTTAAAACCTGAAATTTTTATACTCCACAAAAAAAGAATACTTATTCCTGAAAGCATATATATCATGAGGTATCCAATTTGTTTATGTTGATAATGCATATATTTTGGTATAGAAATTATATTTCAGTCCATAGGATGGATAAAATTCTTATTTATAAGCTCAATCCATGTATTATCCGAATTTTTCCAAAAGAGAAGTGGATAGATTAAATAATCTTTTTCTTTCAAAAAAAATTTTCCCTCAAGATCCATAAAAAACGGATTTTCTTGATAGAGGACATCCCGTTTATCAATAGGCGCAAAAAATGTGTCATCTTCCTGAGAACCAACCTCGGTAAGCCGCTGTGGTGAGTCTGTAGAAAAAAGAACCTCCTCTTGAAAATTTTTGTTCCACACATATGTGTGTGTCACTTCCGCTCCATTCATAAGTTTCATAGAAATACTTGTTTCTGGAAAACATTCCGTTGCATTACACAGGCCCGAATCCCCAAGATAAATTCCAGGTATAGGCAAGCGCATGTCTTCTTTTTTATCTTTAGGTGTGTAGATACTCATGAGAATCAAAACAAAGCAAAAAAATAAAATTGCTAAACATATTTTCATAAGTGACCAAAATTTTTTGGCATGTTTCATAAAATATTTTTCTATTCCATCTCCATTGTATAGAATTTTCTTCTACTTGAAAAGACTTGTTTTAAAAGAAAAATTGACTTTTTTGTAAAAATCTGTAAAAATAGGCGCGGCCACGCATGATAAGGAGGAGACCCATGCACGGCACCGCGAGAACGACCACCGGGAACACGTGGAAGCAAACCGCCCAAGAGTACCCGCTCTCCGTGCGGGTGTTTGCTATCTTCTGCCACCTCATCCTGGGGACGGTGACCCTGGATGCAGGGCTCGGCCTCAACCTCATCCCCTGGTGGCCATCCGAGGAAGCTGCCAAGATCTGCGCCCTCATCATCACGGTGGTGATCATCTACTCCATCTACCGCTTCCTCTTCTCTCCTCCTCGGCGGCAGCCACGCCTCCGCTAGCCCCCTTCGCCGCGACCCGGATCCCCCACCTCTTCGGGTCGTCGCACAATCTCTCGGATGAGAGTTTTTTTATTTTATATAACCAGTCCGCTTTATAACATCATGAAGTCCACGAACCAAATTTTTCATACTATAACAATTATCTGCAGATACATACATCCAATCTCTATGCTCTCTCTCACTGTATACGATTTTAATTCGTTCTTGGAGACATAATTTGTATGTAAAAAATACAAGGTTAAACTCTGGGAACGAATATTCATATTTCCCCAAAAATTTCAGCTCTTCTGGTTCAGTCGTATATCCAGTTTCTTCTTTGATTTCACGGACAATACAACCAAGAGGAGTCTCACCAGAATCTATTTTTCCCGCAGGCAGTCCCCAAGTATTTCCATCAGGTTTTTCTGAATTTCTTAAAAGAATAATGAATTCTCCATCATATTCCATAAAACATCCTGCGGCATGGATAAGAGTTTTTTTCATACATTTATTTTTCAATAACCCATTCCCCTACTTTTGAATGATCAATAATGTGGTCTACATATTCTTTTGGCAAAAATTTTTCAAAACATTCTTGATCCTGTTCTTTCCATATACCATCCCAAAGGAAATCTTGAGGATTGCCATACAATTCTTTGTCTCTTTTTTTTCCTCGTTCCATTGCTTCATCAATTGGACAGTCTATCCAAAAGGTGAAAGAAAAGTATTTTCGCAAACTCGGTCTAAAAAGACCAACACCTTCTACCACGAGAATACCCTTAAAATGAATCTCAACCACATGAGTTTCTTCACTCTTATCCCAACCATACTCTCCATATTTTATATCTGACTCCCCCTGTTGTACCGGTATGAGTACTTCCTTTTCCATTCTCTCATAATCCATAATATCCCAAAGCTTATGTCCAAGATGAAGATTACTGGTACAAAAAGAATCTACACCCACAACCGGAGCATCTAATTTTTTTGCCAAATATTTTGCAAAAGTAGATTTTCCTGATCCGCCAAAACCAGACACGCCTATAATGAGTGGTTGCTTTAATTTTAATATATCTGCAATAAGTCTATCCATTTTTTCATCCATACAAATTTTACACGTTATCTTTTGTAAAAAAAGTAATTGGCAAACCTTCCGGATCAGAAATTTTAAACGAAGTGTCTCCCCATTCATTATGCCGAATAGAGAAAACTACATAACTTTGACCTTCAAATTTTTCCCAAAGTTTCCAAACATCTTTAACCTCAAAAGAAAGACTACACCCCTGTATGGGATAGTACCCCCCTTCCGGTGATAATAACTCCACAGTACAACTTCCGGTATCAAACATAACCCCTCTATCGTCTGAAGCGGTATTCCATTCTTCAATAATGGGAAACTGAAGAATCTCTCTGTAAAAATTTTTCACAAGGTCAAAATTTTTGGGATACATTTTAAAGCGAAATTCATGTACTTTTGTAAGTGTATTCCAATTTTTTTGCATAATTATTTTTCAGACTTATTTGAATCAATAAGCGCCTTTGCTCTTCCAATATATTTTTTTGCCTCTTCAATACCACCTGTTAAAATCGAATCTAAATTGTTATTAAATTCATCCACAAGCGCATCAAATTCTGCAACCGCAGTAGCGTCACTTCTCATCATTAATGCATCTACATTTCCGGGTCTTTCCGCTCTTGTTCTTCTATAATATTGCTCGTAATGCTCTAAAGGCTGTAATTCCCCAATTTCATCCCCCATATCATCTCGAAGTTCAAACCATAATTTTATATTATTCCACACATTATACGCATCTCTGGTTAACCTAGCACCGGCATCAAATTCATCCCGCTCAAATTCTGTTAAAGCCATCTCTAATGTTTGTCTTCTTTGTTCTTCACTATGCATATGGTTCTTCTGCTTATTTTTTTATATAATTAAGTGTACTTTTTTCGTTAATAGAGTATAACCCCCTCAAGTTTAAGCAAGTATAGTCCAGCCGATAAAATAATACAAATAAGCAAAAGTAATGGTATACGTTCATTTGCCAGTCTTAGCCTTCCAAATCTTGTAGTCATTTCCTCTACAAAGGAGTGCTCATAGTTTTTAGGATCCCACATAGAATATCCTCTCAAATATTGCATTAGTGTATCCAGTATACAGATGGAGTATATTTTATCTTTTCGTCTGAGCGTCCATAACATTCCCCAAAGATAAAAGAGCATGAAAAGCGAAAAACAATACCAAAAATGAAATTCAATCCTTTTTTCCCATACACTTGCAGGAATAAAAAAAGCGAGGGGAAAAAATAAAAAAACACAAACGTGTATTCCAAAAATAATGTTTACTAATATTTTTTTCATAGCGAATTCAGAATTTCTGAGGTGATATCAGTTCTTGAGTCAACAAAATTTCCTTTTATATCTCCACAAGAATTTACCCATATTTGTTCTGGTACAAATTTATAAATTCGTCTGGGTAATATACCTAAAAACTCTTCAGGTTTTTTTGGTTTTTTTTCTTTTCGAACATACAACAGTTTCAATGCTTTTATGATTTCTACCATATTTCTTTTCCCAAGTTGATATGCCGTTCCTCTCATATATACACCAAACCCAGTACTTTCAGGAACCGTAGAATCATAAATCACCACAAAAACATTTTTATTTTCTCGTATATTTCTTGAATGCTGATTTTCTTTCCAAGATGCCCAATAAAATTGATATTCTTTATCAAATGCAGAATATACGGGGGAGTTCCATGGTTGACCATCGCTATCACAGGTAGCAATAGTAATATAGATTATATCTTCTATTACTTTTTTTGCATTTTTTGTAAGATCAAAGTCCGCCATAGAAATAAAATTTAAGAAAAAATTTTTCCAATGTCTTTTTTGCAATTTATTTCCCCACAGTTACAAGTAAATGGGGCCGGATATTCTTCTTTTGAATAGTCTGATGTTATCTCTTCACCTTTTCTTATATCCCTTATAGCAATATCTGAGTTACCCTGTATCTGTGTATTTGGACTACAGGAGTGATTGATATACCTTTCCGGCTCTCCAATAATAATAAAGGCATCTTTTCCTACTTGAGAAACATATTTGGATTCCTCCTCACTCAAATTTTGTACCTGCTTGTGTGTTAATATTTTTTGTATTTTCCATTTCGTTACGGCCTCTCCTTTTTTAAAATTTTTGGCCGCAAAAACCCCAGTCCCTTCTAAGACTGAATTTTTTACAAAAATTTCATCTTTATCATCCATACAAAACATTTTTACAACTTTTTTGAAATCCAGTATTCCACGTATGGCCAGACCTTTCCCCTTGCCGTCTTTTTTTCATATTCTTTCTCTACCCTCCCACCCAGGGACTCTGCGAGTTTTCTGCTTGGAACATTCGTAGCTACACATGGCCATATAATGTAGTCAAAATCAAGATTTTCATCTGCCCAATTTTTCAATGCTGCGGTAGCTTCCTGACCGTAGTGATTTCCAAGTGCAGACTCTTTTAACCATCCCCCCATCTCAGGAGTTCTTCCGTCCAGATCCTCCAATACAAATGAACCAAGAAACTCTTTTGTTTCCTTATTCAGCACAACCAAAGGAAGTTGCAATCCATCCTTCGTATCTTTCTCTTTCTGTAAAATTCTTTCTTTTAATACCTCTAAACTTTCTGCGGGGCCGTGATTCATATATTGAATAACAGGTTCACGATAACCAGAAAAAAGCTGTTCGGTATATTCTGTGGAAACAGGTACAAGAAGCAGACGTCCTGTTTCTATTTTTACTTGTGTTAAATCCATACTCATATTTTATTTGTCACAATTTACATGAGAAAAATCTAAAACCTTAAAATGATTTTTTTGTATATAATCTTCCGTGACCTCATAGAGTACCGGTGCAAAGTTGGTAACTATGTTTTCTGTTTTTAAGAGAACTCCATCTTTGAATTTTTCCCTATAGATTTCATTATAACGGAAGTAGTGATTTCCTCTTTTTACAAAAAAATGGTTCTTTTCTCCTATATGAAATTTTTCCATCGATTGATGGGGTGAATATAGCTGCCCCTCCAAATGGTCCTCTGTTAACCATATTTTTACCTGGAGCGGATAATTCGACGTATTCCTTACTTGGAGGTCAATAAAATTATACAAGATAGTTGCCCCTCCTCCAAATGGAAGTACTCTTCCAGAGTCTGGAAATACATCCTTGGAATGATGATGCCTTTCTACAATTTCGGTAGAAGTATGTAAAAAAATCCAATACAGAAAGTTAGAAAGTTGGCAAAGACCACCTCCAATGCCTTCTACCACTTCCCCATTGGATAGCAACATCCCATCTACATATCCGTCCTTATATCTTGGTTTTCCTACAATGTCCCAAAAGGAAAAAATATGGTTAGGTTCTATGACTATACCATTGAGCTTATCAATAGCATGTTTTAAGTTTGTTATTTTTTGCTCCTGCAACCTTGGGTTACTCTGTCCCAGTTTACGTCTCAACACAGACTGATGTCTGGCAACCACACATTCAAAAAAACTTTTTTCCCTTCTATACTGTATATTTTGATCAAAAAAATTTTGGATATTTCGTAGAAAATGCCTAAAAAAAATAATAGGTCCACGAAGAAAAGGATACCGCCTCGACAAAGCCATCCTTTTTGGACCTTCATATGCACATATATATTCCCGAATTTTCTTCTCTATTTCTTTCATGTAAAAAAATTGGCTTTCCCTTTCCTATTCTGATAGAAGAAATTCCTTCAGTTTTGCAAAAGGTTTAACTTGCAAATATGTTTTTTTGTCATCTTCTTCACTCAGAGATGCACGAGTGACAGAGTATCCATCTGGAATAAATATCTTGTCCCAACCAAAACCATTTTCACCGGCAGGCTCTTCTGCAATGGTTCCATTAAGTGATCCCTCAAAAAGTTTCAATATATTTCCATCATAATACCCAAAAACACAACGTGCCGTTGCCGCACGTGATTGAGGAGGAATCATTGAACAAATGCTCTTAAACGGAACCTTATCTACAAAAAAACGAATGAATGGTCCCGGTAAACCATTCAACGCTGCAAACTCCAATGAAACATCTTCTACAATAACCGGTTTTTGTATTGACTGATACGCCTGCTTTATTTTATGTTCCACAATTTCTTTCAGATCCATTGATTGAATTTCATCCAAATCTAACTTTACATGATCCACAGGATAACCAAGATATTTTTCCAAATAATCCGCTTTATCTTGGTTTCCGGTTATAAATGTTACACTCTTCATAGATAATTGATTGTTTTTTGGTACAAACTAAAAGAACTTACTTAGGTCTGCTTCTCTATAACTCTCCCCCTTTATCATTTTATACTTATGATAATCTTTGCTCATATTGGACTTTGTTACTTCATCAAAAATTTCATCCATTTTACCTTGTAGGCCATGCTCCACAATGGTTCCATATACGGTAAAGAGAATATCCGCTAATTCTTTTGCTATATTTTCTAAGTCCCCATTCTTTACCCCTTCCAAATATTCTTCAACTTCACTTTTCATAAGTGAATATCTATTTTGAGATCTATCCTCTGGTATCAGGGTAGGAGAATCCGCCACAGGCTGATGAAACTTTTCATGGAACTTCCTTACTAACTCTATTTGTTTATCCATAAGATTCTTTTTATCTTAACATTCTGTCTAAAACTACACTTTTTTCTGTCTTTGTTGAAACAAGTAAGAAGTTACGAAAGGGATAATCATAGCAATGATAAAATATCCAAATGCGGCATGATATCCTGCATACACCTTTGAATGAAATGCCTGAACAATTATTAATATTGCAAAAGCCAAAATAATTATGAAGAGGTTTGTTGGTATATATTTTTGTGTCACAGTGTAAAAATACAAGGCTACAAAAGGAAAATATAATGTAGAAAAATTTGTTCCTAAAATAAGATCCCCAAATTTATCCCCGAGAAACAGGATTACAAACAGAGGGATCAGGAACGTATAAAAAAAGAATTTGTACGCTCTTTCTTTATAAAAGAATAAAATGACCCAAGCAATACCAAAAAAAATCAAATCTTGGTTCATGTGTGTTCCCGAATAAAAACCACGCATGGCTATACGAATAACGGTCCACACTATATAAAACGCATTAAAAAGAATAGGAATTAAAAAGGTTGGGTTTTTTAGGTATGTTTTGCTCACAAAATTTTTTTATTTTTTAATTGAGTTTATTTTAGATATCTATTTATTAGATACTATTTTTTTCTTCTGAGAAAAAAGGAGTCTATATACAATTATGGAGAAAAAACCTATGACAAATGTACCACAAATCCACCACAATATTCTAGAGAGGTCAAGCTCATGTGCCATGTTTTGACTATTTCTGTAGTAAACAAGCATTAAAAACAAGATTCCATAGAGAATGATGGGAAAAGGCGAAAACACATAGGAAAAGATAAGCGATCTTTTTTTCTCAAATATGAGAAATATTTTAAACTGAGCCAGAACCGCAAACAATGGTGCCACAAAAAAAAGAAAAATTGAACCCAATGGATATCTCCACAAATAATAAACCAGCCTACTGCTAGTACAAAAATTTTTAATATCACTTCCATGCTCTCCAAAACAATTCCCCAGTTGAAACAAAAGTATACCAATCAATGTTATAAGAGCGACCCAAAATATATACCACGCACTTTGTTTCATAAGAGCTTATTGTTTCTTACCTTAAATCTTTCGAGAGTCATACGCCCAATGAAGGAGTGACTGCCTTTGTTTTGCTCGACAGGAAAAATCTTTCGCTTTACAATTTTTTACTACCTGAGCTAAATGCCTGCGATATGCTTTCCAGCGTTTAATCTGTCTTGTATCTTCTTCCGGAAGCCTTCTGCCCATATAATATCTACAGTACCACTGAAACCAGCCACGTGGATCATGTTTTTCATTTATCCATCCTTTTTGCTTCCAAACTTTGAGCGGTTGAGATGCATGTTTATGAAAGTAATTGAGTGTGTTGTCTGGTTTATCAGGATTTATTTTTGCATTTTCAAACCACTCTTTGGGAAACTCTTTTTTACAATCAGTCATGTAATGTCCCCCAAATACTCCCAACTCAAGCATCTGCTTGGGTGTAAGTTCTGGCTTGAAGGAAAGATCAAAATTTTTTCCCATGGGTTCTACCAGCTCATAGGTATAATTTTTTTGCATTGAATCATTTACGATAACAATTTTCTTTCCCATAGTATGTAATTTTTTCATCCTAAACAAAAAATTCGTTTAAAAATTGAAAATTAAAAAAACAAAGTTGCAACAAAAGCAATAATGAAATAGGTAATCAAGTTCATGAAAATATCTGAAAAGAACCTTTTCCACGCTAAGCTGCCCCCGGAAGTTCCCCAAAGAATGTTTTGTCCAACCATAGGCACGGTAAACGCAAACCAAACGGAAAAAACATAAAAATAGACGGCATTTTCCGGACCACCATTTTGAACGGTGTAGCTTGTGACAAAACCAATAAACACCGATGTTAAAAATGAAAGGAAAAATTGTGCTAGATAGCTTTTCCACATTTTTGGTTTTGCCTCTGCAATCATTTTTTGTCTCTCTTCTTCTGGAAGCTTATCAAAACCAAGGTATTCCATATGCCATCTCCCCATGGGAGTGGATCTAGCATACCATAGTGTCCCAATGATAGCGCTTATTACTGCGCCCAGAATTCCTACAATAAGTGGTTCCATAAAATTGTGTTAACTAATTATAAATGTTTTGCAAAAAAAGGTATGTTTTTTTCATGACTGTGATTTAATTTTTTTCATAATGTCACACAATGTATCATTGTATCCGTAGTTTTCGCAACCAATCAGAGCAAAAATAAGGTCAGTGTAAAATCACGCACCGTAATTTATGTGAAATGCAATTTTGTATAATCGAACACTCCGTGTTAGGCGACAGCCACGCTGATTTTTTATTCCACCAAATCTTGTGGCACACTTTCTAATATTGTTTGATTATTTATATCAAAAGCAAATTCAACACCATCTGTACTTGTCAAAGAAAAGAAAATTTTTGATAGATCTTTACTTATTCCTGAATATTTCAAATCCACATCAGGATTAAGTCCCGTGCCTAAACCATCTGAATCTATACATTTTAATACCCTTTCTTGTGTTAGAACGTTGACTCTTTTACCATTTAAAGTCAAGTCCGTTAGATATGAATTTTCTCCGTCTCTAATTTTAACTTTTCCATCTTCAAAATATTTACACTCATTTTTTATGAATGTGGAAATTTCCCAATCTTGTTTTTGATTAGAAATTTTTATTAACCCAGCATCAACATCAATATCTTCAACAGATATAACCTCTTTATTAGTGACATTTACATAATGATAATTTTTTTGAAACCAACCCATGTCTCCATTGGTAAAAGTAAGCAAGACTATATTGTTGGATTTTATCTCTTGAAATTCTGGATTGCTACCGCCAATTGACCAAGCCGTTTCTTGAAATAGTTCAGTTTTTTCATTGCCATCATCTAAGTAAACAGTTACTTTTTTTTGTGCAAAGGGATTATTATTCAATTCATAAAAAATAGTGTATTTTCCTGTTTGATAGGAAATAATTTTATTGTCATTTTGCTGTGAAGGTACAAGTTTCTTATTATCAAAGATTTTGTTTTCTTGTTCATTAACATTTTTCAATACTAGTTCTTCAGCATTCTCTGTTGTGTGAGATGTATCTGTTATAGATTTATTATTGTTTTGCCACCACCAAAAACCTTCACCAATAGCAACTACAATAATGACTACGATGACCCAAATAATTATTTTTTTCATACGTTTGTAGGTAATAATTAAAGTGGCAAAATCGTGGAAAAAGTTAACACAATTTGCCTAACGTTTGCAACCAAACGAAATTTACTAATTGTATAATATACCGAAGGCTCACAATTGGCAAGTTTGAAAAAGCGAAGTGCAACGAGCTTTCCATTTAGTCACTGTTATACACTACAAGCGAAACGCAGTCCAACGAGGATACAGCGTGACACGGAGCGCGTAGCGACATGAGCCCAACAAATATTTCTTGTTCTTACTCATTATAATAGGCTTTCCTCAATCTTTATAAATTTGATTTTTCCCGTCTTGAAAAATGAAAAAGGGGTTAGAAGTGAGTTTCATTTTTCAAAACTCTCTAAATTAATTCTTGTTCAAGGGTAATTTCCCCATGCATATCTTCAATCATTTTCTGTTTGATATCTTCGTATTTTGTTTTTTGAGCCAATAACCAAGCCAATTTTACAGTCATTGCTTCAATACTCATATCATACGCAGGAATTGCCAAATCGTGTTCTCTTAAATATTGTCCTGTCTCGTTTACTTGAAAATTTGAAACACCACTTGGTGCTTGTGTAGTTATAACAATTGGAATTTTCTTTTTCTTTAGATACTTAAACGCAGGAAACAAATGACTACTTGGGTCACCAGCCCCAAATGCTCTAAAAACAAATGCCTTTATCCCATTATTTTCAACCAAAGATTGAAAAATATTTTCGGACATTCCTGGAAATTCTGTAAGCGATGCAATATGTTTAGTTTCAAAATTTTTCTTTACACTTAGAACCTTAGATTGTATTGCTAAGGCTTTATATTTTGACAAATAAGAGACATGTCTTTTCATTGCGGCTTCATCAATTCTCATAAATCTTCCGATTTCTCCCAAGGATCCTGTTTGAAAGGCTTTGAAAGGATCGTAGTCAAAATCAGTCCCTTTTTTAACTCTTGCACCAGTGATTATCTTGCTACCAAATACAGCCATTACTCCTTTGATCTCGTGATAGCCCCAAACTGCCATTCTTAAAGAATTAACTAAATTTGTCACGGAATCTGTTCCTAAGTAACCCAAAGGGACCTGTGCTCCAGTCAAGATTACAGGCTTGTTAATATTTTCAAGGGAAAAAGTTAAAGCTGCTGCCGTGTATCCCATTGTATTTGTTCCATGTAATACAATAAACGAATCATAATCATCATATTTTTTATGGATTTCTTCAATTATCATAGTCCAATTCTCTGGTTGCATATTAGAGCTATCAACATTGAGCAACTCAACAATAGAAGGACTAATCTCGATGTGCCAGTTCTTTTTTACAATATCTACGGAATCTTCCAATATAGCTATAAAATTATTTGGATCAGATTTTGTATTTTGGGAAACTTTGCTCTTCGCAACATTACCGGCTACGGTTCCTCCTGTAAAAATGACAAGTACTCTTTTTTTAGTGTATGTAGTCATAATATTACTGTAATATTTCAAAGTTTATAAATAAATCGTTTTCTCGAATAACAGCGGAGGAAAACTCAATATTTTTTTCCTCCTATTATAAAGAAAAAATCAAATTTGTCTATCTTTTGAAAGATTATCTTTATTTCACTTAACTCGCTTATATACGAACTTTACTTCGTATATAAATAACAAATTGTCTCATATCCGTACCCTAGTACTATACTTGTAATATTGCACCATAAATACGACCATATGGCAAATTTTGTTGAAATTATAACCCACAAAATGAAATTGCGCAATTATAGCAAAAAAACTATGTAAGCATATACAATCGTTATATCTCAGCCTTATACATACACAAAAAAAAACCAGTTGATTTTTTTCACGAAGAAATCAACTCATTTCTTCTTTCTTAAAAATTATAATTCTAAAGTACATCAAATTTTTGAGCCAGATATTTTGTGCTTTGTATAATAGCGGAATACTACTCCCCTACAGAAGAACTATAGTTAAAATTACAAGTATTGTCTCCATAATCTTTTTCTCGATTTTACAGAGCATTCCAATACAGTGCTCTAGCCCCCCTACCACATCCAATTTGGATGAAGGGGAAAAAGTGAAATGAGTAAAACGGTTATTCATGATTAAGCGATGTTTTTAACCTAAACGTCAGTCTGGATAGTAACCCCACTTTTTCGTATCTGAATTATAAAAGTGAGATGTTCCTTCATTGCCAACATAATAATACAGTGTAAATTGCTCAAGAGACTCTTGGTTATAATTAAAATTTTTCTTTAACTCCGGAAATGTGAATGTGTATCCAGAAATGTCCTTTGGATACATACCATTATCAACTTTTTGCGCATATACATAAGCGGTAATATTGGCAGCCTCTTCTTTAATGTTAATTAATTTATTTCCAAGGTAGAGTTGATAAGGAATAATTATGAAGCCTATAACTGCAATAATGCCCATTGCTACATGCTTTTGTTTATTAAATAGGATCAAAACTATGGGGACTATGTTTATTGCAATGACAAAGAAGTATAATCCTGATGTAATTTCTGCAAGTGTCTCAAAAGCTAATTTGGCACAAAAAATTTCAATTGTAACCACCGAAAAAATGGCTATGTAGATATACGCTGTATTGACAATATTTTTTGTCATAGTATTTTGGGTTAAAAATTTCACCTAATGTTTACAAATAGGCAAACCGGAAATACTACTTTTATGTTATGAAGCGCCAGTGTTAATATAACCTATCTTTTCCAAAAGATCATGAAAACCAGCATGTAAATCTGGCATTGCATAACATTCTTCAGCAGTAACCCATTTATATTTCTGATGTTCTTGTGGGCTGTGCCTAACCTCAATTGGTTGTTGTAACGTAATACGAAATGTAGGAAACTCTACTATAAGGTCAGAAAAATAAAATACATGATCTCTTATGAGTTCCAACTCCTCTTCTGCCCCCCTATAACCGGTTTCTTCCTCAAGCTCTCTTAAAATCGCCTGCTTATCAGTTTCGTTTAACCTAACTTTACCAGCAGGAATATCCCATTTATTCCCTTCATGTTTTTCTGGACGTCTTAAAAGGATTAAGAATTTTCCATCCCACTCGAGAAAACAACCAACTGTTCGTACCACATATCTACTTTGAACGCACTCCTTATTTTTCATAAAATTCAAGCGCAACACCGTTTGGATCAGAACTAAAGGAATAGTGATGTCCACTTGCCCCAAGTTTTGGTTTAGTAAATTTCAATCCTTTTTTTGACAATTCCTGAATTGTTTCTTCTAGATTTTCGACTTCAAACGCAATGTGTCTGATACCTATTACTTTTATGTCACCCAACGAGTTGGCGTCCTCTTTTGTGTCTTGAAATTGCCACAACTCAATTTTAAAGTCTTCTAGTTTTACAAAAGCAGCATATGCTCCCATATCTTCACGAGCAAATTGTCTGGCGATTTCAAATCCCAAAATTTGGGTGTAAAAATCGACACTTTCTTTGAGATCATTAACTGTTACCGCTACGTGATGTATCTTCATATAAATTGTTCAAATTTGAATGTCTGCTAACATTTCTGCATTACGCATCTGGTATTTCGGGTTCAACCAATTTTTTCAATTTGTCCAATGATTCCTGCCAACCTAAATAACACATTTCTACTGGTATTGCTGAAGGAATACCTTCTTGAACAACTTTAAGTTCTGTACCACATGAAACTTTTTTGATCCAAACAGAAGTAATCATCTCCCCTTGCAGATTTGGGTCATCAAATTTATCTGTGGCTTTTATAAATTCATTTAGCTTTATTTCCAAATATTCACCACCAAAGGAATGTTTGTTTCCAGTGGAAAAATTGACAAATGACATCTTGTAGGTTCCTCCCTCTTTAAACTCCATATGGTCAACCAGACACAAAAATCCGTAAGGTGGTATCCACCATGAATAAGCCATAGGATCAGAAAAGGCGCGAAAAATCTTTTCCGGTTCTGCTTTGATCACCCTGTGTAATGTTACGGTATTGGTTGACATAGTTTTTTATTAAAAATTATGTTGATTCCAAATTTTATTTTATTCCTTCCGTAAAATTTTCTCCATCGCCCTTCCTTTTGCTAATTCATCAACAAGCTTGTCCAAATATCTTACTTTCTGTGTTAGTGGACTTTTGATTTCTTCTATACGATATCCGCATATTACTCCTCTAACGAGAGAAGCCTTGGGATTTAATTTTGCTTTTTGAAAAAATGTTTGAAAATTTACTTTTTTATCTATAAGTTCTTGGAGCTTTCTTTCGTTGAATCCGGTTAGCCATTCTATAACCTGATGTAATTCTTCTTTCGTTCTCCCCTTCTTTTCAACTTTTGTTATATAGTGAGGGTACACTGAGGCAAATGTCATATTTGCTATTTTTTCGTCGTGTTTTGGGCTTGTTTCCATAATATGGAGCTTATTGTACTTGGCGTATGTTATGAACGACATATGCAATGTTCCTTGGCGATATAATATCACCTGCAGGGCTTTGCCGCCAATGAATATTGGAGGAACAAACAGAGTGCAGTGAAATCGTAGAGTACTTGTTGTCGGACGTCATATATTAACCTATCAATGAGATCCAAAAAGGAAGAGAAACAACCGATAAAATTGTACTTAGCACAATTGAGCGTGCAATAAAGGTTTTGTGTAGATTATATTTATCAGATAGTGCAAAGGGAGTAATAGCGAGCGGCATTGCTGCTTCAATTATCGAACTCATAAACTGTGATGGCACAAGACCAAAAAATTTTGCACTAAAATAAAAACCTGCTGGAAATATGATGAGAGTAAATAATGAAAATAATAAGACAGGGAACCATTCTGAAAGTTTTCCTATTTTTGATGTTCCTATGAAAAGCCCAATTACCACCAAGACAATTGGTGTTACTGAAGCGCTAATCATTTCTAAAGATTTAAGTATTATTGAGGGTATTGTGATTTTTAGGCTACCAAAAAGAAGACCGAAAATAACCGCAAGGAGAAGCGGGTTTTGGGTGAAATTTTTTAGCATGTTTTTGGTAACGTCCTTTTTATTTTTATTTAATGAGTAATCCAAATAGCCTATTCCAATCGTAAAAAGCCAAAATAGGTAGATTGCGATAATCAAACTCAACTTTGGAAGTATCTGTTCTCCTGAAACCGATGTTAATACTGGTATACCCAAATAGGCGATGTTGCCAAAAACAAAACAGATGAAAAATGTCAGAAACATCTGTTTTTTGAGGTGCAAAATTTTTCCTACTATAACTGCAAGTATAAAGCTTACAAGCAGAAATAATGAATTTGCAATTATCAATGATGATTCTTCCTTGAATGAAAAAGAAGTTTTCGCAAGTGCAGCAAAAATTAATACTGGCAAACCAATTTTAAGAGCAAATTCATTTAAAACCTTGCTCCATTCATCTCCAATGTTTTTGAATTTTTGCAGCAATGCGCTCGCAAAAATTATTAGAAACAGAGGAGCTATAATTGTGAGGATTTGTATCATATTTTTTCGTTTTTTTACAATGTTATGTATCACTTTTTTACCCACAACCACACCCTAATCCCTCAGCCATAGTACCAACGATTATTCCACAGACGATAGCGATTAGACTGAACATATTTTTAAGGTATTATTTTTCTATTTTTAAGCAAGTCCTGTTTTGTTTTTTGTGCAGCAATAGGGACAACGAATAAATTGCTAAGAACTTCAATGAAAATATTTTTTTCGCAAAGCATTCCCTCCTTTGAGAAAAAATGTTTCTTTTAAGTCACTAACTGTAAAAAGTCCAAAAACAAACGTCAAAAACACCTTTTATTTATTCTTCAAAAATACTTTCAGTCAATTTGAATTTTTTATTCTGGCAATCAACTTCTGCTTTTATTCCTAGTGGTAAAATAAATTGCGGATCAGTATGACCAAAGTTCATATTTGTAATTATGGGGATTTCTGGATGATTAAACTCCTTAGAAATCACATCTACAACATTCTTTTCAAGTTGTTTTTTTTCTTCGTCAGTATAATCTCTCGCCCTTCCAATAAGAATTGCTTTTATCTTGTCGAAAATACCCTGAATCCCATAATTTCTAAATGCATATTTAACATAATCTGGTGAAGGTTTTTCTTCAGATGTCTCCAGAAATAAAACTTTGTCGTTCCAAAAGTCTTGTTTGGGCCAATATTTAGTTCCATTCAGCATTTCAAAGATTTCAATACAACCACCAAATAATTCTCCTGTTACAATACTTTCTCCTTGAATCCAGTTCCAACCTGTATTCTTTTCAATTTCATTAACTTGTCCAGTATTTTCTTTTTTAGACCAGTCTTTATAGCTATTAGTCCAATTCGAGAAAGGCTTATATTCATAATCATTAAAATTGCTAAACAAGATTTCCTTAATATGATTTTCAGATTCTGGAAAGTTAGCCATTTGAGAAAAACCGGCCATTATTGAAGGCCCGTTAAATGTGACTAAACCTAATTGATTAAAAAAAGTAGTCAAAGAAGTAGTATCTGAATATCCCATGAAAATTTTAGGATTGTTTTTGACTACCTCCTTGTCTATATATTCTAAAATTCTTATAGAATCATCGCCACCAATAGAAGTAAATATAGCCTTTACTTCTTTATCTAAAAAAGCATTATTAATATCTTCCGCCCTAATCTTTGGATTACCGTATAATTTATCTATACTCATTCTAGCTGTAGGAAATTCTTTGATTTTTAATCCAAAATTTTCTTTAAGAATTTTTATTCCATTATCAAATATATGTGGAAATATGAAAGGTAAACCTTTTGATGGAGATAAAACTGCAACAGTATCTCCCTTCTGTAGTTTTCTTGATTTGATTGCCATACTATATTTTAATAAATTGTTCGTTTTTCATTTCTGGAGGAACGAAAGAAATGAAAAACACCTTTTATTCCACTTTATCAATAGCAGAAGTGCCGCCGTTGTCTTCAGAATAATTTTTGGTTCGTCACTAGCTATTGTAGGCCTATCAGCCCTTCATTTCAAGTAGCAACATTTGAGAGTAAATTAAAAATTAAAAGGGTAACTTTCTAAACCTGCTATACGCTGTTATGTATTGTTATTTTTTTAATATAAAAAATATTCTACGAAAAAATCTTTAAATTAAATTCTCCCTTAGTAATTTTACTTAAATCTATAATAGCCCTAATTGGTCTGAGTTTAATAGTCCATTCTACATCATCTTCTAATAAATGCAATGCGTGCACCCAAGCGATCAACAAGGTCTGTTCATACAAATACTCAACTTCCTTTAAATTAAGATTTCTCTGAGATATATACGATTGAACAAAATTCCTACATTTTTTAAAATCAAGTACATCATCAATACACCAATAAATTATTCCACGGCTCACATCACCCAGTAAATTCCCATAATAACAATCATCAAAATCTAAAACTCCTGAAACATTTGACCCTACAAACAAAACATTGTCATCAAACATGTCACCATGGTTTATACCCATGGGTAGTTTTGGTAGTTTAATTTTTTTTAAACTATTCAAAATATATTCATCCTGGAAAATAGGGTTCTTTTTCTTTTCTTTTTTTATTTTTTTCAAAATATTTTTAGCATAACTAGTGGTATAATCCTTTTTTGAATTTACTTCAGTAGGCTTAAAATTTTTAAGACTGCTATGCATCTGCCCCAAAACTATACCCAGATTTTTTATTTTCTTTGGAGTAATCCTTTTCTTTTCTAGATGCTTTCCTTTTAAAAAATGAAAAATAGCAATTCTTTTGTTTTTATACTCTGAAAAATATTTCCCTTCTTTTGTTAAAAGAATTCTGGGTGTAGGAATATTTGTAAAACTTAATTTTTCTAGTACTTTTACTTCCAATATCGCCTGTCTATCATTTCTAGCTTCATATATTCTTAAAATAAACTTACCTTGATTTGCTTCTAGAAAATAATTAGAATGCATGAATCCATTTTTAATAAGTTTAAAATCAAAAGATTCACCAATATTATAATTGCTTAATATTTCTAATAATTGCTTTTTACTTAATTTTGTTTTTTTAGTCATATTACAGCTGATACTTTCCAAATTTCTTTTTATTTTTCTTTTTAACCTTGTATATGATAAAAGGTATACATAGTAAAAATGTAGTAACTAATATTAAAGGCCAAGCTCTGAGTAATTTTGTAGAATAATAGATAAAATTGCTTTCACATGTTCTCCAAGTAGCAAATCCTCCCGGACCTATATGAAAAAGTTTTTGTCCGTCGCAGCATTCTCTGTAAGAGGGTACTCGTTCTCCATTTTCGGTACACGCTAGTTCTTTTTTGAATTCTCTGCCACAATTACCATCATAAAAATCAGTAGACAAGCAGGAGCTACCATCTGGGAATATGCAGGTGCCGGCAGTACAACCGTCATTGCCGGTTAATTGATAACCATGCGCTTTGCAGTAAGAATCATCATCATAAGAAGGCCTACAAGTTACGGCGTGCGTAACATTCGGTATTATAGTTAGTGAGATGATAAACAAGACACTTAAAATTTTCACATTTTTCATAATATTGTTTTTAAAAGAAAATGAAAATTTGAAAATTTTTTAAAACAATTGGGCGATAGCCCAAAAAAGAAAAGGGATATTTCATACAACATTAATCTTACAAGAAGTTCTGGCATAGCTAGAATTTGGGAAATATTCGGAAAATTTCGTCCAAAACATTTTTTTGGGGGCGTCTCCATCCAGCAAACATGGTGAGCAATAAAAGAGAATTTATTAAAGTGAAAAAACTAAAATCGTATTAGTACTTTTCCAGGAAAATCTAATCTTCCTGATGCCATCTCATTTATTATTTCAGGAAATTCTTGTAATGTAATTTCTTTTGAAATTATTTTTTCTAATGGATAATCATTTATTAATTCAAATGCTTTTTTAAAATCAGGGCCTTTAATACCTGAAATAGTTATATCATCTATTTGTTGACTTAGTCCATTTACTCTAATATTATTAATGTCAACTCCAAGGTAAGAATCTCCAGGTAGTGTTCCACCATAAAGATGTATGGTTCCACTTTTTTTAATTAATTCATAAGCTATATTTAATAATTCTTGATTTACTATTGAAGTAGCGATAATAGCAACATCAAAAGTACCTTTAAATTTCTCATAATCGTTTAAAGAATAAACTGAATTTGGAAAAAGAGTTTTAGCAAATTCTAATCTTCTTTCTCCTCTGTTAAATATAAGATTATCTGGAGCTAACATACCAAATATTAATCCTGCACTACCTGCACCCAATATGGCAGTCTTACCTTTATTTTCAATGTGATTATATGATTTTACTACACAAGCAAAAGGTTCAGCTAATGCAGCTTTCTTTGGATCAATATCTTGATATTCAAAAAAGCAATTTTCTGAATCAACTATAACATATTCTGCAAATCCTGTCGTTTTAGAACATTTTAAACTGGTATCAATTGAAACATTTTTTCCTTGATAAACTCCAGTCACTTCATGACCAAAATGCGTCTTACCACCACTAGTTAATACTTTAATGTCCGCTCTGCAAATTGTGGTGTATTTAACTTTTAAAATAAAAGTAGATTCATTAGAGATTGGTAATTCTTTCTCAATTAATTCTACTTTACCATTAGAAATATTTGCAGATAAATATTGGGTCATATTATTTAATAATATACATCTTTTTTAAATTATTTTAGCTCTGCCCAGACTTCCAATCGGCGCATAAAAGGCGGTGTCCAAGGTGGGTTGTATCCAGCCCAGGAAACGGTGGAATATTCTAAACCATCACGATCCATATATTGTTTGAGCAGTTGTTTTTTTTCATTAATTTTCTTTTCAGAATAAAAACCGCTGAAAATGAGAGCCGCTATTTTTTTACTTTCCACTTTTTTTATGGTGATCCTTTCATCCAATGGCTCAGGCAGTGTTTCCATTGTGTATTTAGCCGGCATGACAAATGAAAAAACCTTTTGATTTGTCCCCGAATTTTGTTCAACAACCGGGGCAGTCATAGCTATTTTTTCCGGTTCGCTTTCAATCACGGGTGCAGTCATGGAGATCTTTTCAGATTCATTTTCAATCACCGGACTGGTCATACTTATGGATTGGTTCTTCTTATTGTTCCCAAAAATATATCCAGCCAGAATGTTAAAGGCTTCACCGCTGGCGTCGTCAAAATTGCCACTGACCATGGTTTCTGCAATGATGTGCTCCGGCAGCTCTCTGATTTCATATTCTTTGTCGCTGCTCAAAATCTTGTAAGAAAGTCTTTCTACCCGACTTCCAAAGTAACCGACAGCGACCCAGACCAAGAAAAGAGCAACGGCAATGATGGCAATTATCCTGAGCATATTCTTTTTTTTATGATTAGAAAATAATTTTTTTGGCATGGAAGCATGGTTAAAAGACTTAATTATGAGATTTGGGTTGAATTATTTAGAAGTAATAAATTATTCTGTTTTTAGTTCGCGAACTGGCTATTCATTGATATATGATGTTTAAAAAATCCGTACCACGTTACTTTTTTGGGCCATTAACCACGGCACTTGGAGTGTAAGCAAGTTCGATTTTAAATCCATTAATATCTTTGAAATATACAGCGTAGTAGTCAGGCTCATAGTGGTCATATTTTGCAGGAGTATCAAGAACTTGCGCACCGACTTTTTGGAGCAAATTGAAAAAATCATCAACTTCACTTTTTTGCTCGGCGTTAAAAGCTATGTGGTGTAACCCTGGTGCATAGTATTTATACTCATGATCTTCTTTTGCTTGCCAAAAATTGGTAGCCGAGCCAGTGCTTTTTGACTCCCACACAGATATTGCTTCTGAGTTAAGAGTTCTTTCATATCCGAGAAAATCCATCAGTGGTTTCCAAAATTCATCTGATTTTTTCAAATTTGCGACACAAATGGCGATGTGGTTAATAGCTCCAAGCATATATTTCTTATTAGGATTATAAAAATTTCATATAACGTCCGCCAATATGTGAAGTATACTCGTGCGAAGCGCGAAAGTAAATTTGGGCGAGTGCGTAGCAACGAGCCTCATATCAGCTGTTGTACGATGTATTATTTTTCTTTCTTTTCCTTCTCGTTTTTATTTTTTTCAACATAATACTCATAATTTTTCTTGTTGCCCCAAACTCTAAACTTCGTTACTAGGAATCCTCCAATAATTAGAGCCACACCTATTTTCCAGTTTATGAACATAAAGATGGCACCTGCAATTATTAGTTCACCTGTTATGACACTCAAAAGAGGGTTTGGGCCCAATGGAAAAACATGCAAAAGTGTGCCGATGATAAAAAGCACAATTGATACGTGCCAGTTGAAAAAAATAAAAACAATTGCGGCAATCGCCAAGAGATACTTAATTGTACTTAAAATTTTCATAGTTTTATCTTAAAAGAAAAATAATATTTCGCCTAACGTTTCTGTATGATCCGAAGTACGTTAGTATTTTGGATATGCAGTGTTATGTAATGTTTGATATTTTTTTTGCGTTTATTTTTTCGATCGCAATCGGCAGATCTCGAAACTGGGAAACTATTGCCAGAGGATTACCTCTCATTAAGCGTTCTTTTTCGTGAAAGCCAAAATCTACGGCAATAGTATCAATACCTACCTCATGAGCTTCTAGAATATCACCTAACGTATCTGTAATAAAAAGACATTCATCGGGAGAGACGTTAAATTCTCTGTACATTTTTTGGAACTTATCTTTTTTTAAAAGAGCCGTTTCGTATCCGTAGATAAAAGAAAAAACACTATCTAGCTGATTATTTTGAAGACATCCTTTTACACCATATTCTTTGGCTGAGGTAACGATCCCAATTGTGTATGTCTTTGTGAGAAGTTTTAGAATCTTTTTAATTTCAGTTTCAATAACGGCATTAACTTTAGCGTCACTAAAATGTTTCTTTAAATCAAATCCAGTATTTCTATGAGCAAGTTTTTCTCGCTCAATATGAATGTTTCCATCAAACAACCGTCTATGCTCTTCTCTTGTTATGTCAGTTATTTGGTTTTGGCTGAAATTATAATGCAATTCATAGTTATTAAGAAGAACACCATCAAAGTCAAAAATAATCAGTTTAATCATAAAAAATTTCAAATGTTACATAATGTTTGCCGATGATCCGATGTATGATGAAATACATATTTTGGATATCGGCTGTTAGCTGATGTGTTTGTTTTTTTATTCCTTATTTAATTATTTATGTCGTTCAATTTCAAATCCAAGTATCTTCAATCTGTAGACATCTGGTGCTAAAAATAAACCGATGATGATTCCGAGCAACAGTAATCTTTCATTCGTGATGGAAGTTATGCTAGACCAATCTAATATAAATAAAATCAATAACAACCAACCAATTACTGTCGATTTTATTCTAAACCAATCTCTATATACTTTTTTCTTTCCCGCAATGACTTTACTTTTTAAAGTTTCAAAGTCTGGCAGCTCTTTAACTTGTACAAATTCTGGAACGCTTAAATCCTTAGATTGGTATAAGACTTTACTTATACTAAATTCTTCTCCGCCATCGGTCGCACTAACAATATATAGCGGAACAGGAGTAGTAATATCTAGTGTTGCAAATTTACTTAATTTTTTCCTCAATCTTTCTGTAGTGAATATGAATTTATGTTCTAATTTGAATTCGAAAATTGCAATCAGTTCCCCACTTTTAGGATCAACAATTGCTAAATCGTATATTACAGTACCTTTGCGCCATTCCAGATTTAAGGATTCTTCTGGGTATCCTCTTTCTAACAGAATTTTTATCAATTCGTGTCGTAATGAATATTCACTTGTAAATTTTTTTGCCATATTATAAAAAAACAAACATTTCAGCTAACGTTCGCGTATATCTGATGTTGCGACCGTAGGGAGCAATATGGGAGAGGTCTCTCGGGGAATGACCGAACCTCATACACGGTGTTAGCTGATGTATTTCTTTTCTTTTCCGACGATAGTCGGTTGTTTTAAAAATTTTCAAATTTCTTTTTCCGTTTTGGGTGACGGGAGGGGTAAGCCTTCGGCCGTGAGCGGCTCAGGCCGTCGAACGGAGGGGAATTAAAGGGGTGAATTCCCCATCCCCCAAACAACCCTCGCTATATCTCTAACTTTCCAATTTCAGTTCTATATAGGCAATAATCACAGTCTTTATCTGCCTTTGGTATTTTACCACTTTTTAGGCATTTCTTGATATCTTTGAGTGTTCCTTCGACCCAACCATCGCTTCCAACATATTCTATAAGGTGAACATCAAATTCTAGCTTTCCATCGAATGCTTTTTCATCTGGGCGACCTGTACAGTATACAAAATAACCTTTATTTGATGTTTTAAGCCCATTTTGGCGTAGTAACCACTGGTAGACTTCCATTTGTCTCTTATAGCCATCTTGCCAGTCTTTATCTAGTTCTGTTACTGCCTCTGTTTTGGCAGTCGCTTTGTAATCTACGACAATATATTCTTTTGTTTTTGGATCAAACCAGAGATCATCAATTGCACCACTCACCACAAATCCAGTGGGTTCATGAGTACATTCAACACCTTTGAAATTTTCTCTCCAAATGTCTAATGATTCGTGGGGAATTGGAATAGCATTGATTTTGTACTTCTTTTGAAGTGGGTGTTGCTTTCCTTTTGCTCTATGTACATCAAATTCTGATTTGAGAAGGCTATCAACTGCGCTATTGAGAGAGAATGGATATCCGGGTGGACGTTTCAAACCAAGTTTGTTATCGAGATAGAAGCATCGTGGGCATTCTTGAAATAGATCAATTTTTGAACGCGAAAGACGCCAGCGTTTTCCGCCGTAGTTCCAGTCTTTTTTTCGAGGGATTGAGTAGTAGTCGGACATATATATTATCTTAACACTTCATCCATGGTCTTGCCATCACTATTTTTCCATGTAATCCAAGCATTGACATTACGACCAGCGGCGAATCCACCAGCATGATTTGGACTTCTAAAAGTCACATTATCTTTTAGCGTTATTATTCCGTCAATAAGTTCGCCAGATTTCTCAAAAATACGTTCACGTTCTTCGAGTGAACTCGGAAACGCACTTTTCCAACTGTCTGCAGCATTAGGGTCAATTTTTGATCCAGCAAGAATTATAAACTTACCTCCATCAAAGACTGCACGGGCATGTGTTTTTTTAGTTGTACATATCCATACATCATTATCTTTGATTTCTTCTTCGCGTAATACATCAAACACTGGATATCCAAAAGCAGAACTTAATATTGAAACATCCTCAAAAAATTCTTCAATTGCAGAAACTTTAAACTGATGTAGGTTATTTTTTGTTGGGATAGTTCGGTTATGTATCTCACATTTTGCGGCCTCTTTTGCTTGGGCTACTGCAATTGCTTCTAAATAACCAACATCGCTTTTTTCTAGCGATGAATCTTTGGAAACAAAAACCAATACGAGATCCCAATAATCTTTTTCAGTATCAGATCCATGTGTAGATATTCTTGATAGAAAGTTCTCGGTTTCACCTATATATGCCTGCTCTCCATCCTTTGATACAAGTATGTATAAGGCAGGCTTACTTAATTCTTCAAATATTTTTGCTTCCGCAAGTTTTTCACGTGGCAACACATACCCACGAATAATTCGGTTGGACAACTCTGCTATTTTTATTCCAGTTGGATCGCCAGAAGGAAGATGAATTATAATTGTCTTAGGATTCATATAGTTTTGTTACTCTTTTGCTTGACTTTACCAAGCAAGAAATTAAATATCCGACTTCGTACGTATTCTTTTGCATCTTTATTCTTATCAAGCTTTTTATACAAGTCAAAATGACTGTTTACCATATTCACCAATTCATCATTAAACACATCGTCAAATTTAATTTTTGCTGATCCTCGAGTATTGTTTTGTATCGCACCGGCGATATTTGCATCTTCAAGCAGCTTTAAACTCAGATTGTTCAAAATCACGCGATCTTCTGAGCTAAAGTCAGTTCCAAACTTATCATTCACGTCTTTGATAATGTCTGATAATGATTCATATTCATCTTCAAACCGTCCTGCATTACCATTCGTCATTGGTTCGATGATACCATTTTCATCTTCGAGCACGAGTGTTTGTGTCGCTCTCTGCTCAATTTTATACGAATCCATGTCTATTGATTCTAGGACTTCAACAGGGAGTCTATCTTTTCGAATCGGTAACTTCTTTTTGAGGAACTTTCCAAAGATATACAACTTTTCAAGATCTGTATCTTCAAAATCAATGATCTGTGCAATAAATGCATACTTTCGCACATAGTCAGTAAGTACTCCTCGAAAATCATCTTGTTCTTCTTCGCTGGACCCAAGAAATCGATCTACATAACCATCGAGCATACTATTGAGTGTATCTGGCTTAGCATTCTTGAAGTATGCTTCTACGAATTGATCCACTTCACCAATATCAAAATGTTTAAAATTCAAGATATCGCGCTCGAGATTGTGCAGTGTATTTGGATCTGTCTCTGCAGAGAGTACGGTCGTTGTGTAGTACGGTTGGAATGCCTTGATAATATCATCCGTATCGTTTACAAAATCAAGGACATACACCTCTTCTTTTCCAGCCATGCTTCGATTGAGCCGACTGAGTGTCTGCACAGCATTTACACCACTCAATTTTTTATCAACATACATCACAGACAGGAGCGGTTGATCGAACCCTGTTTGAAACTTCTCTGCCACGATCATGAATTTATACTCATCTTTCTTAAACTCTTCTGCTGTGTTCTTTTCTGGAACACCATTCATACCGCCTTCGGTATATTCTGCTCCAGCATCTTTTACTGTACCGGAAAACGCCACCATGGCTTTGTAGTCTAGCCCTTTTTCCTTGAGGTACGTATCAAACGCTTGTTTGTATCGCACTGCATGCAGACGCGATTTGGTCACGATCATTGCTTTTGCCTTGCCATCTAATTTTTGTGCAATGAATTTGTCAAAATGATCTGCCATAGTCTCTACCTTCATTTTGATTGCGTGTTCATGGCGCTCGACATATTGGAGCAGTAGTTGCTGCGCTTTTTTCTTTTTGAATTCCGGATCATCTTCTACTTTTTTGAGTAGTGAAAAATGCACTTTGTATGGTGTGTAGTTTTTTAGCACATCAAGAATGAAGCGTTCTTCAATGGCTTGCTTCATAGAATAGAGTGAAAATGGATAGAACTTTCCATCCAAAGGACTCTGCGTTCCAAATACTTCAAGTGTCTTTTGTTTTGGGGTAGCTGTGAAGGCAAAGAAACTGATATTATCTGTTTTTGCTTTGCGAGCCTTCATTTGTCGAAGTACAAAATCTTCCACCGGCTCTTCGGTATCTTTATCTTCCTTTACAGCTTCTTCAAGTTTTGCATCCTCGTCTTTGCTGTCTATCATGAGTACATCTCGCAAGCTTTTTGATGCTTCACCACTTTGTGAAGAATGCGCCTCGTCTATAATAACGGCAAATGTTTTTCCTGGAAGTTTACCAACTTCTTCGACAATAAATGGAAATTTTTGGAGTGTAGTAATAATAATCTTTTCACCTTGTTCGAGTGAATCTTTCAGCTGGCTTGATCCTTCTTCAATTGCTTTTACCACGCCTGCAGTTTGTTCAAATTGTTTTACGGTATCACGAAGTTGTTTGTCAAGCACACGTCTATCAGTTACGACGATGACGGTATCAAATACTTTTTTATCATCAGCATTGTGAAGACTAGAGAGATGATGTGCTGTCCATGCGATAGTATTTGACTTTCCAGATCCAGCACTATGCTGAATCAAATAATTTTTTCCTGCACCAACTTCACGAGCATCTGCGACTATTCTACGAACAGTGTCGAGCTGGTGATACCGTGGAAAGATAAGTTTTTCTTCTTTGTATTTTTTGCCTTTTGCATGGGTTTTTTCTTCTACTGTCAGGCAGATAAAGTTTCCAACAAGTTCAAGCAGTAAATCTTTTTTCCATATTTCTGCCCACATGTAGGAGGTTTTGAATCCATCCGGATTGGTCGGGTTTCCTGCTGAGCCGTTCTCCCCTTTATTAAATGGCAGAAAGTATGTGCCTCTACCCGCGAGCCGTGTGGTCATGTACACGAGGTCAGTATCAATCGCAAAATGCACCAGACAACGTTTGAAGCCAAGAAGTTTTTCTTTCGGATCGCGGTCGCTTCTGTATTGGCGCATGGCATTTTGTACGGTTTGTCCCGTAAGTTGATTTTTGAGTTCAGCTGTAAAGATTGGGAGACCATTGAGAAATAGCACCATATCGATACTATTTTCATTATCCTCGCTATATTTGACCTGTCGCATGACGCTCAGGATATTGCTATTGTAGAGCTCGAGTGTCTCGGGATTCATGCTGCTGGCTGGGCGGAAATAGGCGAGATCGAGTTTGATACCCCGGTCTTTTACACCGTTTCTGAGCACAGCAAGTACGCCTTGGCTGGTGATTTCCTCATCGATCCTTGCGAGTACTTTTTGTTCTACTGCGTCGCCATGTTTTTCTGCTAGTTTTTCCCAGGCGTCTGGTTGGGTGATTTTGAGAAACTCAAGCACGAGCTCGGTGTCCATGCAGAGCTGTTTACTGTACTGTTCCGGTTTGCGGACTTGATAGCCGTTTGTGCGGGTGAGGTATTGTTCGATGGCTTCTTCAAAGCCGATTTCTTTTAGGTTTGTTGGCATATAGTAATTTTAAGTATTATCATCACCTTCAATAAAGTTTATAATGATTTGTGCTCGATCTGCTAAATCGTCGTAAGTAAGAATATCAACATTTGCGAATTGTCTATTTGCAAGATGTAGATATTTTTGCGAATTTCTTCCAGTTTTAGGAAATAATGATCTTTTTGATAAAACTATTGTCCCTTTGGGGTACATAAAATTTTGAATTGATGGTTGTTGTTCTTTGATATGCCCAAAGGACTCTTCAAATTCCTGCATGTAAAGCATTACTTGATGGAGTGCGCGGGAAAACTTTTGTGAAAAACGATAATCGGTTCTATCATCAAAACTTCTTGTTCTTTCTCCGCTGCTATCCAACTCAAATAATTCATCATTAGGCCCTTTCAACTCTACGATATCATAGACTTGATTAAATCCTTCTAGAAGAAAATCATACTGGGAGCCTAAACCAGAACCAAATTTAGGTTTTGAATTTCTTTTACTTTGTACATAATTTAATCCAAAGAACCAAACTCTATTTTCTAGAAAGTTTTGTATATCTGTTTCAGTAGTTTCAGAGCTTTCAATTAGTGATTTGAACTCAATTAAATCATTTTTGTATTCTTCTACTTTTTTCCCGCTTGTTCTACTTTGTCTTAACTGATCGTAGAGTTCTTTTTCTAAAATTAAATTTTTTCCCTCCACAACTTTTGTAATAAGGTTAAGTATTTTTTCGAATTGCTCCTGCTCCATTTGAGTAATATCAAAACTGTTTTCTGGTGATAAAATAAAGTTCAAACCACGGTCTAAATCGGATAGTGCCTCAACTGAATCAGAAGCAATGATTCTGTGAAATCGCTTGGTTGGTGTTTTTCCAATAAATGCATCTTGTTCACCAAAAAATTCTTTAAGTTTTTCAATTTCTTTCTGGTCTAATCTTTCTACAGGTTCCAAACCCCATTGCTCTGTAGTTTTTGCTCGTCTGAATCTATAAATATCGATTATGTAATGGTGGACTTCACCGGTATCATGTTTCGGTATGTGAAAAGCCGTTGCAATTGTCTTCTTGAATTTTCCATCGTGTAACGGGTAATTCCTACTGGACAAAAAACCGCCATTAACCTGTGAAATATCTGTGTCCGAAGAAAATAAATCATCCCCATTGTTTAACTTTCGTAGTAAAATATCTTTAGAATCGACTTTTACTTCGGTTGCTTTTGTCCAATCAATTCCTGAAACTGGCATATTTACTCAGTATTTAAATTCGTAAGAATTTTTCTGTTTACTATAACTCTTTTTTTCAATTGGTTCTCTGTCGGCTTCCTTTTCCTCCATGTATCTAAATAGAATTTTTTCTCCCAGTCATTTAGCCAACCTTTTTTATGCGCAAACATAATAGTTGCTTCATTAAAAGCATTAGTAATATCCTCCATTACTTTCTTTTTTGCCCTAAATATTTTGTCACTATCTATATTTTTCATGAACTTTTTTACACAACAATTTCCAACATTTAATGAGTTTTGATTTTGGATATTTCTTAAAACGCAAACTTCTTTAATTGGAAAATGACCACAAGCGCATGTTTCTTGTTCATCGCTGTCGAAAATCGAATCTAGTTCCCATTCATTTTTTGCTGGACCCCAGGTATTGGATTCGCTTTTTTCGATAATAGATTGTGTCAAAATATACTCAGACATACTACACCTTCACCCTCCCCATCACGACATGCATGATCAGAGAAGATTTATATTCTGTTAATAATTTGATTGATTGTTTTACTTTTTTGATTACCTTTTCTATTTCCTGAATTTTCTCATCAGTTTCAGTAACAATTTGTTTCTGTCTTTCAATGGTCGGATATTCTAAAAACAAATTCCCCAATTGCGTAGGGTTGATTGCTGGATAACTAACGCCAGTAGAATGAGCTACAACCAAGTCGACAAATCTTTTTGATAGTATTTTGTAGTAAAGATATTTTCCAAGTACTTTTTTTGTAGGAGTAAGTACAGCAAAACCCGTAGATACAATAGTATTATCTTCTGGATTTTTAAAATATGCTATTGCTTTTAGGTATGTACGTACTGTAGCGATAATAACATCATCATTTTGTACAATACGTCTCGCACGAGAAGGAGCGTCTGAAAAGTTAACGATCTCTTTATCTATAATTTTACCTTTATTATTTACATTTCCTATATCAATGTAATTAATAGATAAATCAGGATAAGTAGTTTCTGGTAACGTTGCTCCATTTATTGAACATACAAATTTCAACTTCTCCCGCTTCACATCACCAACACCATCCACCGCCTCACTAATCAAACTCTTCCTCTTCTCCTCCAAAAGCTCCACCAACCGCTTCTTCCCAGCAATAATCTTATCGATCTTTTCTGATTTTTCATCGAGATAGGCGGCTATGCGTTGTTGAGTGGGGAGGGGTGGAATATTTATTTCTATATTATTTATTGGGAAAGTGCTAAGTCCGAATCTTGTAATCCCATTTGCATAAGTAGAAAGAGTATCTTTTAATTTTTTACTTTGAAACAATCTGAAAAGATAGTTACCGAGTATTTTATTTTTGTGTGATCGAATAAGTGCCAAATGATAGCCACATAATACGTTTTTAAGATCATTTTTTACCAAAGCAGGGACGGCTATATCATCTGCAGTTTCTGAATCCTTGGTAATGATTACGTCACCTTTTTGTAAAGCAAATTTTTTTATTTGTTCTGATTTCGCTGTCGCCTTCATGAATTTTAAATCGCCGGTAATAAATTCATTTTTATAAACATCAACATAATTACAAAGTAATACTTCTTTCTCATCGTCAGAACTTTTTTTATCAATATTACTTGGGCTGATGGAAGACAGAAATTTCAATTTTTCAACATTCCACCCCTCCGGCACCTGCCCAAGCCAATCAACCCCACTATCGGTATAACAATCGTAGGGAGTGTACTGTTTTGTGAGTTTTAATGCCATATGATTATAAACTCTTTAACAACGTAAGTAGTTCATTTTCCACCTCTTCAATCTCACCTTCAATATCCTCCAGCGCTCTTGGTGGTTCGTAAGTATAAAAATATCTCGTCAGTGGGATTTCATATCCAACAATTCCGACTTGCTTATCTTTTGCATCTCGTTTCTTTTCATCAATCCACGCATCTGGCACATACGGTTTTACCTCGCGTTCAAAATATTCGTAGATATCTTCACCGAGTGGGACATTTTCTGTATCGCGAAGATTGCTGTCTGCTTCTGGATTTCCTTTGTTGTCGGTACAGATGCCTGCCGTTTCATCCTGCTCGCTGAGTGCGTTTAGGATTGCTTTTTTAAGTGGGGCCCCAAGTTTCATGTCTTTGAACTTCTCATCAAAGATCTTCATAAACTCGTCACGGTTTTTGTAGAGCGTGTCATCAAACGCTGCGAGTGTATCAAAAATTGATTGCTGCAAAGCTGTACCTTCTTCGATTTTCTTTTGATTTTTTCCTTCTGAAAGTTTTGCAAACTGTGATTCAAGCTTGATAGCCTCAACTCGTTCTGGAGATACCTGGAAATTAAGTCGGAGGGGTCGATCAACGGTTACTTGGCGATAGCCAAAATGTTCTGTTGGGAAAATTTTGCAGTATTCGTTTTCTTCAAACGCTTCGTAAAGTTCCAATATTTTTTTGCGATCTTCGTCAGAAATTTCATGGCGTTTGTTCCCAAGGGACTTACGCATTTTTTTGAAGAATGTTCGCGCATCAATAAGTTGCACTTTTCCTTCACGTTCTTTTGACTTATTGTTTGAGAGAAACCATACATAGGTATAAATGCCGGTGTTGTAGAACAGTTGGTCAGGCAGTGCAACAATGGCTTCGAGCATGTCATTTTCCAAAATCCATCTGCGGATTTCACTTTCTCCACCACCAGCGTTTCCGGTAAACAATGGTGATCCATTCATGACGATAGCAAGACGACTTCCTCCGTCAATAGGATTTTTCATTTTGGAGATCAGGTGCTGAAGGAAGAGTAATTGCCCATCGGAAATCCTCGGTGTACCTGCGCCAAATCGACCGGCAAAACCTCTTTCTGCCTCTCGTTCTACAGCCTCTTTATCTTTTTTCCACTCCACTCCAAACGGAGGGTTTGTCAGACAGTAGTCGAATGCCTGTCCTTCGAATTGATCATTCGAGAGCGTACTTGCGAGTGAATGATCTTTTTCTCCGCCCTTTATTTTTTCCGGATCTTCACCTTTGATCAGCATGTCGGCATTACAGATCGCATAGGTGGTAGAGTTTAGTTCTTGACCGTAGAGATAGACACTTGCATTACTATTGATGGTTTCGAGGATATGGTCTTTGGACACAGTAAGCATCCCTCCTGTTCCGCAACAAGGGTCGTAAACAGTTTTGATGATGTGTTCTCTTTTGAGTTTATCTTCATCTGGCGCAAAGAGGATCTCTACCATCATGTGGATGACCTCGCGAGGCGTATAATGTTCACCCGCAGTCTCATTGCTCATCTCAGCAAACTTGCGAATGAGCTCTTCAAAAATGTAGCCCATTTCATGATTACTTACCGTACTTGGGTGTAAATTTACTTTATTAAGCTCCTTGAGAATGAGATACAAAAGATTCCCTCCACTGAGACGAGAGAGTTGGTTCTCAAAATCAAATTTTTCAATGATTTCTTCTACATTGCTGCTAAAACTGCTCATGTAGTGACGCAAATTTTTTGCCACATCATTTGGTGCGTCGAGGAGCTTAGCAAAGTCGTATTCGGAAATGTTGTAAAATCCAACCTTGCTTGTTTTTTTGAGAATAGGATCTACATCCACTTGTCCTTGCAGAGAATTGTATCTAGCAAGTACATCTTGCTTGGTATCTTTCAGTACATCATCAAGCCGTTTGAGTACCACGAGTGGTAAAATGACATCTTGATATTCGTGTTGTTTCCAGCCACCACGCAAGAGATCAGCAATCGACCATATAAGGGATGTTTTTTCACTAAAGTTTGTCATATATTATTGTTTAAACAGATCAAAGTATTTGTGCAAGATAAAGATGCGGTTACGAGAATAACCGGTTTTTTCAGTAAATAGTCCAAGTAACTCAAATTCGTTGGCGAGACTACTTGCTGTTTGGAAACTGCATGAAAGTTTTTCTTCAATTTCACTGACTGTCACAACAGGATCAGAAAAAAGTTGAGGTAATAGTTTCCTTGCATTTTTTTGTCGTCTTATACCAATTCCGGATTCAATTATTTGTTCGTATTCGGCACGAAGCTTGATAATTTGTTCAAACGTTTCTGTTCCTTTTTTTGCAGTTTCAAGCACACCGTTCAAAAAGAAGCGGAGCCAGTGTTCGATATCATCTTTCTGTCGTGGTCGATCTAGTGCATCATAGTAGTCACGGCGATTTTTTTCAAAATAGTCAGATAAATACAAACATGGCTTCTTCAAAAAGCCATTTGAAACGAGGTGAAGTGTAACAAGAAGTCGACCAATACGCCCATTCCCATCGAGAAATGGATGGATTGTTTCAAATTGATAGTGACTAAGAGCAACCTTTATGAGATCCGGAATTTGAATTTGTTTATTGTGCCAGAATTTTTCAAGATCGCTGAGGAGGTCTGGTAATTCTGTATGATGGGGCGGAATATAGTATGCGTCCCTAAGAGAGCCTCCACCAATCCAGTTTTGGCTGGTACGGATTTCTCCTGGTTGTTTGCTATATCCGCGAACACCCGAAAGGAGAATTTTATGCGCATCTTTGATAAGGCGCATGGAAAGTGGTAATTTCTCGAGTTCTTGTATGGAACTATTTATGGCTTTGATGTAATTTTGAACCTCTTCCCAGTCATCACGACGTTCGGGGTCAATCTCTTCTCGCTCGAGAAGAGCTTCGTCTAGTTCAGTCTGTGTTCCTTCAATCTTACTCGATACGTTTGCCTCTTTGATTACGTGCATTTTTATGAAAAAATCAACATCTGGGACAAGCAAAGAATAGGCATTGAGTTCGCCTAAGTACCGCATTGCTTCAGAGAGGAGGAGGTCAATTCTTTCATCCTCCCATGAAAATGGTTTGTTTATCAGGGAAGGAGAAAAACTATTATAATCGTACTGTTTTTTGTACGTCCCGGAAGTAAAGTTTAGGGTAGACATAATTTGAAGATAAATTAATATATTCCAACTTTACACTTAAACTTTGAATATGTCAAGCTATATTGTGAATAACTTGTTTTTGATCGTCGAACCAATAATACAATGAGACTTCCAGTTATTCCCCTATAAAATAATTGTCCCTACAGGGACACCATTTTGGAAAAAGAAATTTGAAAATTTTTTAAAACAAATGAGCGGTTAGCCCATTTTTGCTTCTATTTACACTATTTTTCCCAAAAAAGCTCTCCACAAAACAGGCATGTACAAAGCCTCATGAGCATGATACTATACCCATACACGGAAGTCCCAAAAGCCTTTATTTTTGGGTTAAAAATAGATATTTTTGCTATGAAGACCATCCAAATGCCCTACCCTGAGCTTGCAAAAGCCCTGGGTGTAGAGAATATTTACCTCAAACGGGAAGATACCCATAAATACGGCTCTCATAAGGGACGCTCTATCCCCCTCATGATAAAAAACTATAATAAACAAGGGATCAATACCTTTGTTATTTCTTCTTCCGGAAATGCGGCATTGGCTGCAGTTTTGGCAGTGGAAAATAGACTCAAGAATAACCCGGAAGTGACCCTTTCTCTCAAAATATTTGTGGGAAAAAATATTGACCAGAAAAAACTTGAAAAATTGAAACGTACTATCACCTGCTCTGACGCTATTACCATAGAACAGGTGGATAACCCCAAACAAAAAGCTTTCCAACTGGATAAGGCCGGAGAAGCAAAATTTTTGCGCCAATCTACAGATGACCTAGCCCTAGACGGGTATATGGAACTGGCACAGGAAATTACAAAAATTCCTGAACTCTCTGCCATCTTTATCCCAACCTCAAGCGGAACCACCGCTCAAGCTATTGGACAATACATTCTGGATAGAAATCTTCCTATACAACTCCATATAGCACAAACTACCAGCTGCCACCCCATAGCAGAGGAATTTGATACCAAAACATCCGATGAACCTTCCCTTGCAGGCGCTATAGTAGATAAAGTGGCCCATAGAAAAGAAGTTCTCATCCCAATAATAAAAAAAACCAACGGTTTTGGTTGGATCATAGATAATACACAGATTCAAGAAGCACAAAAGCTGGTAAAAACTACTACGGATTTAGATATCTCCGCCACCAGCGCACTCTCCGTAGCCGCACTGCAAAAGGCATTGAAAATGGGAAAAACTTTTGATGGTCCCGTCTCTTGCTTTATCTGCGGAGCATAGGGCCTCTCCAAACAAGCTTCTTTTTTGCTAAAGTAAGTGTGATTTTATGTGGATTGCCACGTCGTCGCGGCGGACTCCTCGCAATGACAGAGAGGAGTGTGTCATTGTTCGTGAAACGAAGAAATTTATATATAGGTAAAGTTAAATTGTCATTGCGAGCTGAGAATACAGCGTGGCAATCCACCCACCTACACATACGTCAAGTATAGAATTTCTTTTTTAAAATAAAGATTGCCACATCTTGTGTTCCACCACTCCTTTCAATAACAAAGTGTAAGGAGTGAACTCTCCTATTTTTCATTCCCCCTTGGCAGAGTTGCAATACTAATTATATTTTCTGCTTTCTCCTTGGTACTTCTCTCCCCTTTTTTTACATAATATTGATCTTCCAAAGAAAATCCCGCTTCTCCAAAAAGATGCTCTAATTCCTCGGGAAGAAAACCGTGGTAATACCGCTTCCCTATCTCTTCTCCACCGGCACCACGCCAGGGAATCATAAACTCTTGGGATTCAAAAGCAAATTTTTTGTATTTATCTGCCGCCCAGGTAGAAAAAAGATTCCAGTTGAGGAAAATAATTTTCCCTCCCGGCTTGAGGACTTTTCTCATTTCCAAAAGAGTTTGCATCCTAAATTCCTCGGTAGGAATATGCTGAAAAGCCGCAATGCAAAAAATGGTATCAAAACTTTTTTCGGGGAACTTTAACTTTTTCATGTCCCGAACAAAAAATTGCGCCTTTGGATACTCTTCCTTTGCTATTTTGATGAGTTCCTTGCTATAATCAACTCCAGTGTAGCGGACTTGTTTTTTTTCGAAAAGCTGGTATAATCTACCACTCCCACAGGCAACATCTAATACACGCTCTCCATTCTGAACATAGTCTGCAAGAGGTTTCAGATCATCCCATAAAAAAGTTCGAGTATCTGCAAACTGACGCGCTATTTTGTCATAGAGCTTGCGGTTTTGTGTAATAAGTTTTTTTGCAAAAAATTTGCCTATCATATATGTGTGGGTAGAAAAAATTGTAGAAAAAAGGAAAAAATATTTCTCATGACATTTACTCCCGAACAACTGAAAACTATTCTCTTGAGAATTATAGATAAAAAGCCAAATACAAAAATTGAGCTTAATTTTGTTCGTACCAAAACAGCCGCTGAACTCCATATTTTTCAACCGGCCAATAGGCTCCTCTTATCAGAGTACCAAAAACTCACAAAAAGTAAAGAGATACCACAGCTTCCTTGGCTGGAAAAATTGCTTAAAAAAGCGGATATTCGGAGTATATCCGGAATCTCTGTAGTCACTTCCTTGGTAAAGCCCTACACATGCCCTGGTAAGTGCGTATACTGCCCTACCGAGGTCCGAATGCCAAAAAGCTACATTGCCACCGAACCCGCTGCCGCACGTGCTCTGAGACTGGATTTTAGTCCCTACGAGCAGGTCAAACAACGGGTGGAAATGCTGGAAAAAAATGGACATGCTACGGATAAAATAGAATATATTATAAAAGGAGGCACCTGGAATGCCTATCCACTCAAATACCAATACTGGTTTATTTTGGAATCATTCCGAGCCTGCAACGATCTTTCCCGCAGAGGCAAAAGACGAATTCCTCTTCTTACCGAAAAAAATTCTTTAGAAGAACTACAAGATGCACTGGAACAAGAACAGAGATACAATGAACACTGCAAACATAGAATCATTGGTCTTACCCTCGAGACTCGACCTGATGCCATTACCGCAAAAACTATTTTTCATATGCGCAGACAGGGATGTACCCGTATAGAGCTGGGTCTGCAGGCACCGGATGATAAAATTTTGGATCTTATACAAAGAGGTCACACCGTAGAACAGTTTGAAAAGGCTATACTGCTTTTACGTTCTGCCGGTTTTAAGGTGGATTTGCACTTCATGCCGGATTTGCCAGGAACAACCCCTGATCATGACATTGAAATGTACCGTCTTCTTTTTGAAAAAGAAACCCTGCGTCCAGACATGGTAAAAATATATCCAAATACCGTGATAAAATCCGCAGAACTCTACAAATGGTTTCAAAAAGGAAAGTACAAACCGTATGGAGAAAAGGAACTCTTTCGTGCTCTTTCTGAAATGAAAATGATAACCCCCCGCTACTGCCGAATATCCAGACTTATCCGTGATATTCCTGAGACAGAAATTGAAGCCGGAAATAAAATTACCAACCTGCGTGAAGCCCTTTCTGCAGAATTGAAAAAAATAGGAAAACAATGTGTCTGCCTACGCTGTAGAGAAATTGGAAGACAGAAAGAAAATATAGATGCAGATACCATCCCACAATTATTTATAGATGAATACAAAACTATAGGTGGAACAGAATACTTTCTCAGTTTTGAGGATGCAAATCGTGTTGCGGTCTTTGGATTTTTGCGTCTGAGAATACCAACCAAAAGATCCCCAGATCTTACCCCTTCTGAGGAAGAAAAAAAATATCGTACCCAACTGAGCCTTTTGGAAAAGTTCCTCCCGGAAAATAAAGACTGTGCCTTTATACGAGAATTACACGTATATGGAAAAGTGGTCCAAATTGGAAAAAGAGAAAAAAAGGATTCTCAACATAAGGGTCTTGGGAAACAGCTGGTAGCGGCCGCAGAAAAGCTCTGTAAGGAAAAAGGATTCAAAAAAGTATCTGTCATATCCGGCGTAGGAGTCCGGGGATACTATAGAAAGCTTGGGTACCGAAAAATTGGTACCTATATGGTAAAGAAACTGAAGTAAAAAAACACAATCTTCTGCCCTCCCTCTTTGGGAGGGTTTTTTTATTTCAAAAATTTTGAAAATGCTATGTTGAGTTTCGAGATATACCCTTTTACACTCTGTAACTGTGAGCCAAAGTACACAGCTATGGATTAAGGTTTGGATGAAATGATGACTATTTGAAACTCATATGGCGTATGACTTGTATAGGTGGATTGCTTCGTTTCACTCGCAATGACAAAAGAATTTTATATCTTGAAGTGCTTTTATTATCGTAGAATCTTTAGTGATATGTTTGTTGTGTCATTGCGAGCCGAGTACACAGCCTGGCAATCCACGGTATGGACTAAGGTTTGGATGAAATGATGACTGCTTGGAGATAATATGGCGCAATGTTTGAATAGGTGGATTGCTTCGTTCCACTCGCAATGACAAAAGAAGGATGTATCTATTGACTGGGAATGACAGAAGTAGTTTGTATATCTTCTACTTATATGCCATGCACCGCTATGTCATTGCGAGCCGAGTACACAGCCTGGCAATCCACGGTATGGACTAAGGTTTGGATGAAATGATGACTGCTTGGAGATAATATGGCGCAATGTTTGAATAGGTGGATTGCTTCGTTCCACTCTCAATGACAAAAGAAGAATGTATCTATTGACGGGCAATGACACTCTATCTGTTTCTTCCTGTGGAATAAAAAAATAAGCATCAAAAAATGCTTATTTTTTTATTCACTGTACAAAATCTTTCTTTTATGGTATACTCTTGGCTCAACTTTCTCAGGAGTTTCGGTTCTATGCGATTGCGATCGCTTTTCGCAAGATCAGACCAGTCACCAGTCGACGACAGGAGGAGTCGACTCTTCGAGAGCCGTATGGCACGTCTCCTGCGGGAGAACCATCCCGCAACCCCTCGATTCCTCGAAGGGTGTACCGCAGCGGCACGTGAGATGCTCCTGCGTGAGGCACTCAAGCCTCATCCCCACCTCGCACTCCCCCCACCTCACCACCCCGCCACTTGATCCTCCCACCAGATCAAGACACCCAAAAGAAGATCAGATATGGTCTTTTTTTGTTTGCCAAAGGATTTTTTATCTGATACACTTCCTTTGAAAAATGACCTTTATAGTATGTATCTTCCTGAAAAAACACTCATAGCCTCAGGACCCGTTATTATAGAAAACGGCAAGGTTCTGCTCAATAAAGAAATGAAGGAAACCGGGGAAACTCCTTGGCTTTTTCCAGGTGGAGAGGTTGAAGACTTTGACCTTTCTCTTGAAGACGCCTGTAGACGAGAAGTAAAGGAAGAAATGGGAATTGATGTAGAGATTCTCTCTGCAATAAAACCCATGATTATACAAAGACCAGAGTATCCGGATAAACTTGTTATTTTGATTCATTATTTAGCAAAACGGATAGGTGAAATTTCTCCTGGTGAAAATATTGTACAATGGGACTGGTTTGATATTTATAATCTTCCGGAAAATTGCGCCCAAAATGTTACCGAGGTTATCCATGAATATATCCAAACAAACATATGATTTTTGAAAGCCTGGAACACAAATAATCATTTTCATTGTTGGCCTGTTTTTTAGTACGTAATATTTGAATACTATGAATAAACAAAATCTTGCTACCTTTGATCCCCAACTCCAAGAAATGATCCGAAAAGAACTTGATCGTCAAGAATCTGGTTTGGAAATGATTCCTTCTGAAAACTTTGTGTCCATGGCCGTACTTGAAGCCCTGGGGTCTGTACTTACCAACAAATATGCAGAAGGATATCCAGGAAAACGCTACTACGGTGGATGTGAACATATAGATTCCGTGGAAGAACTTGCTATCAATCGAGCCAAACAGCTCTTTGATGCAGAACATGTAAATGTCCAGCCACTCTCCGGAGCTCCGGCCAACATTGCTGCATACTTTGCTATCATGGAGCCGGGAGACACCATACTTGGTATGGATCTCTCTCATGGAGGACATCTCACCCATGGTCATCCGGTTACTTCTATTGCTAAAATTTTTAACTTTGTTCGCTATAAAACCACACCGGAAGGGCTCATTGATCTTGATAATCTTCGCTCCATGGCACAAGAGCACAAACCAAAGGTTATCCTGGTAGGATACAGTGCATACTCACGAGAAATTGACTACCCTGCTATCCAAGAAATTGCCAATGAAGTGGGCGCTATCACTATGGCAGACATTGCCCATATTGCCGGGCTTATTGCCGGAAAACAGATGAATAACCCCGTCCCTATTTTTGATGTGGTCACGACCACAACTCACAAAACCCTGCGTGGTCCACGAGGTGGAATGATCATGTGTAAACAAAAATATGCTGGCGCTATTAATAAATCCATCTTCCCAGGATTTCAAGGTGGCCCTCATGAAAATAATATTGCCGCAAAAGCAATAGCCTTCAAAGAAGCACTTGAACCAGAGTTCCAAAATTATGCACGGCAAATTAAACTCAATGCAAAAGTGCTTGAAAAGAAATTTCAGGAGTTTGGATATAAAATGATGTTTGGGGGAACCGATAATCATCTTCTTCTTGTAGATGTTACTCCACAAGGTCTTTCCGGAAAAGAGGCAGAAAAAGCTCTGGATATTGCCGGAATTACCCTGAATAAAAATATGATCCCCGATGATCCAAGATCTGCTATGGATCCTTCCGGAATTCGCCTGGGAACACCGGCTCTTACCACACGTGGAATGAAGGAAATGGAAATGGAACAGGTGGCGGAACTTATTCGTGCCGCTCTTGATAATCATAAAAGTGAAGAAAAACTTCTTGAAGTACGCAATGAAGTCCATGCACTTACGAAAAAATTTCCTCTTTATCCAGAATTGGTCTAAGAAAAAAAGAGCTATACTATAGCTCTTTTTTATTTCTCAAAAACTTTTTTACCAATCAAGCCAATCTTGTGCTTCTTTGATATTGAAGAAAAAACGAACGTGTTCTTTTTTCCTCAGTAACAGCATGATGGTCAAAACCTTTGTATAGTTAAATCCATCTCCAACGATAGCAATTTTATCCGTGTAACTGCTTTCTATAATATCTTTGTACACCGCACGGACTTTATCATTGAGTGTTATTTTATCCAGTTTTTCCAAATCTACCAAAATTTTATATTTCTTCTTCCCTCTTTGCAAAAAAATATCCTTAAAGGTTTTGTCTGCCCAGTTTGCCTGGTCTATTATCTCATCCAAGCTTATTCCGGGCCGCCCAAAAACAAGCTTCGCCCTCCCATCTCCGTAATCGGTAATTACGGATCCAGTTTGCTCAAATGTATATTGTGATAACATATTGCTATTTTGCAGTGACTATATTAGTATATAATAATAACACCTTTGTTTTATGGATTATATCACAAACTCAAGTGAAGAAACAAGTGCACTGGCCTCCTCTCTTGTACAAAAGATTTCCCCCGGGACGGTACTACTTCTCAAGGGTGATTTAGGGTCGGGGAAAACTACTTTTACCAAGGCTTTTGCCAAAACGCTTGGGGTTCAGGAAGAAATTACCAGCCCTACGTTTACGCTTATGAATCTCTATGATACCACTCAGCAAGATGACCTCATACACAAAATTATTCATATAGATACCTATAGAATGGAGAGTGAGGATGAGTTGATTTCTATTGGAGCACAGGACTATATTGGGATGCAGGGAAGTGTAACACTTATTGAATGGCCAGAAAAGCTCTCTACCCTTTTGGAACATAAACATTGCATTACTCTTGAATTTGAACATCTTTCTGAAAACACACGAAAGATTAGTGTTCAATTTCCTTTGACTTCACATCCGGAGCCTGTTTAAACCATAATCGGTACAGTCGAAGAGCACACCACTCTTTAATTTTTTGGATGTTCCCTCGTTTTTCCCAATTGAGCGTTTCAAAGGGAACCGACATCTCTATCCAATGGAGTACGGTAATTTTTAATTTGCTTACAAAATCTTTCTGATGGATTTTTACATTTGCCTCAAAGTAATCGTGGAAACTTCCAAATTCCAAATTGCTACTTCCTATCATCGCCCAATCATCATCTACAATAACTCCCTTTCCATGCATCATTTTTTGAGATAGCTGAACCCGAACACCATATTTTTTCATAAGTGCAAACCAACCATAGGCGGCATACGTAGCGATACGAACATCCGTGCGAAAAGGAATTAAAAGATCTACTCTCACTCCCCTTTTTCTTGCCTTCCACAGTGCAAACAGAAAATCCTTATCGGGAAAATAGTATGGTGAAAAAAGAATAACACGCTCTCTTGCTTTGAGAAGTGCCTCTATATACTTTTTCTTTGCACGAGACTTTTTTCTGCCTTCATCTATAATAAGCTCAATATTTTTGAGTCCTTTTTTTATCCGTGTTTTATATTTGATTAATCCTTTTAAATTTTCTTTTTCACCTCCACAGATAATATACATCTTTGCAAAAGAACGAAGGAGTGAATGAACCACCTCTCCTTGCACCTGAAGATGGATATCCAACCAATCTTTCATCCGTTTATCTACATTTACACCACCTATGAATCCAATTTTTTTATCAACAATTAAAACTTTTCTATGGGTACGTGATATGATCCTTCTCCATATACCTCTATACCTATGCCTTCGTGCATGAAAAAACTGTAAATCAACACCTGATTTTTTCAAGCTGTGCACCCTTTTTCGTGAAAGGCCAAAACTTCCAAAATAGTCTACAATTAACTTTACATCCATTCCTTCCTGCGCCTTTTTTTCCATAAGGTCAAAAAATCTATTTCCTTCTTCATCATCTACAAAAATATAGAGTTCCCAGTATATAGACTCTTTTGCTTTTTCTATGGCATTATACATAGCATCCCAAGCATCCTGTGTGGTACTATAAATTGTATAGTTTGATTCTTTCATAGTGATTCCATTTCACTATAGACAAAAAAACCCCACTTGGCAAGGATAGAGAAAACAGTAAAAAAATTTATCCGTGTTTTATTTTTAGATATAAAATTGAAAGTGCGAAGAGAAGACCAATTCCATTCATAATGGCCACCGGACCGTTATGAATGAGAATGGCATAGATAACCCACAAAATGAGCCCGATTACATAGATAATATACCTCCACAATGAGAGATCTTTTGTGGAGCGTGTTTTCCAACTTTTTATGGTTTGTGGAAGAAGAGAGGCAACCACCAATATCCCGGCAATATACCCAAATATATCTATACTCATAGGATTTACTCAATTACGGTCCCTTTGTATTTTTGACCCCGCAGAGCTTTCCCTAAATTTGGTAGGTTGGTTCCCTGAACAATAGAAACACGAAGATGAAGCTTTTCTGCCAACTTGCTTGCGGTAGGATCAAAGGGGGCACTAAATCCTGGTGACCAGGTATTGCCTACAATTTTTCGGAAATCTTTCCAAGAAATATTTTCTATTTTTTTTGCATTCTTATATTTGTTTGGATCTTTGTCAAAGGCGTATTCAATATTTGAGAGATTAAAAATTTCCTTTGCCTGAAAATTTTGAGCCAATTTTACAGCAACAGCATCAGTTGACTGTCCAGGTCGTTCTCCACCACAGATAATAATCTTCTTTTTTGTCTTTATAATTTCTTTAGGGTTCTTTATTACCTTTTCATACGCATCTTTTCCAAACATCATTCGTACAAACTCTGCATTAAACCAAGTAGAATAAATCCCCAACCAATCCAGTACGTCATTGTTTTGTTTTGAAACCGCATGCAACGCCTGTTGGTACTGACGACACGTAGCCCCTCCGCCTACAATAAGAATAAACTTATCCCCCTGCTGCGTTTGGTCAAGAATAAGCTTACGAAATTTTTTGAGAAATGTAATATCAAAACCTGTTTTTGGAATAATAATGGACCCACCTACCGAAAGAATTTTATACATATCACAAATATATTTAACTCCAGTTTATTTTTTTATTTTTTTGTATACCAAGAAACCCTGCCTTTAATACTGTTTTTTCTCTCTTTGCTTTTTCCGGTAAAGTCACTAAAAGCCGGCTAGGTGTTCTGTAGGCTGTTTTTCCTTTATGCGTTTTATGTGAAGAATATTTTTTCATAAGTCACAGACACCGATTATTTTTCATCATTTTTGAGCATCCAACCCACGATGACACTTACAACACTCATAACCAGTGCTCCAATAAATGCAGGTCCAAACCCAACAACATCAAATCCCTTTACAATGGAACCTACAAACCAGAACATAAGAGCATTTATAACAAAAGTAAAGAGCCCAAGGGTAAGAATATTTATAGGAAGGGTCAGGAAAAGGACAATGGGGCGAATAACTGCATTTACCAGTCCCAAAACAAGCGCAGTAACAAAGGCGGCATACCATCCTGAAATTTCCAGTCCCTGTACCACCTGTGCTGTTGCAAGTAAGACAATAGCATTGATAACCCAACGAATAATAAGTTTCATATACACAATATTTAAGAATAATTATATCTCTACACTATAATGCTTGGGAGTTTCCCCAATAACCTCAATGTGGGTGCCAAGCGTTGCGTATTGATACAGCTCCTTTGCATCCGCCTCACGAAGGTTCACACATCCATGTGAGTGCGTTTTTTTGCCAAAGTCATTATGCCAATAAGCAGAATGAATGTAGTACCCTGGCTTAAACTCCATATTCCATTTTACATTTGGCAAATCGTAGTCTGGCCCCAAATAACGCTTTACTTCAAGCTTTCTCTCTACTTGAAACTCTCCAGCAGGTGTTTCCGTTTCAGGATTCCCCGTAGAGACAGGAAAATTGAACATCTTTAATTTGCTGACATAATAATACAGACGCTGTTTGGTCCTGTCAACCACAATATGGGTATCATATCTCTTCTGAGAATCTTTTGAAGTTGGATCCAAACCCTGCAGAGCTTCTTGATAATCTCCTACTCCATCTTGATCAGTATCTTTATTCCCAATACTACTTCCAAACCACATTTCATGCCAATCTGAGAGTCCATCCTGGTCATAATCATTTTCATAAATCATTTTTCCATTCCCCGCATGTGGAGAATAATTATTTGCAACTTCCACCCCATCCAAATATCCATCTCCATCGGTATCTGGGTTATGTGAATCGGTAAAATAGTATACTTCCTGCGCATCCGACAGACCGTCATTATCTAAATCTTCTTCCTGTGCACGAACAATTCCGGGAACCAAAAGTACGAAGAAAAGAAATGTTACGGAATATGAGAAAGGAAAGATTTTTTTCACAAGATTTTTAGGTAAGAATTTTTAACCGACGAAAAAGTTCAAGAGATGGCGGAGTAAGTTTAATATGAGAAATTGCATGTGTATCCACCCATTGGTATTCAACCAGATCATCACTTAATACAACGGACACGTCATCTGCATTTTCATGCAATTGTATTTTGTACACAAAAAAATGCATATGACACAAAACTTTTTCTCCCGTACTAAGCATTTTTTCCGATTCACCCTGTCCAATATCATCCAAAAGAGAAACATCTGCATGTGTAAGAGAGATTCCTACTTCTTCAAATATTTCGCGTTCTAAAGCCTCAAGTTGACTCTCCCCTTCATCCATTCCTCCACCCGGGATATGCCAACAATCACTGTATACTCCCCCAGCATGAGGATCTTTTTTCCCAAAGAGAACCTTATTATCATGAGAAAGAATATATCCCGATACAATATCTCTGCGGATTTCACGCATATTAACTTTTTCGCTTAAATAAATAGATGATATAGAAAAAGATAAAGAGGCCAAAACATCCCAATGCACCAAACTGGACGTAGCGTTTTATATCTTGATTTTTGGGAACAAGTGGATCACGATCATGCCCATCTACCACTCCATCTGCATCCGTATCTGAATTATTTGGATCCGTTCCCCGTTCATGTTCTACATTATCTTTGAGACCATCATCATCACTATCTGCTTTGAGTGGATTGGTCCTAATGTTTTTTTCTTCTTCATCTTTCAGTCCATCATTATCATCATCGTCATCTTCATTATTTCCTATACCATCCAAATCCGTATCTGCTGATTCTTTTTCATTGAGAGGAAAAATATCAAGTAAATCATTGACACCATCATTGTCACTGTCAGCTTTAAGTGGATCTGTCCCTTTTTGGATTTCATCACCATCATTAACCCCATCTCCATCGGTATCCGCTTTCACAGGATCCGTTCCTTTCTCTGCCTCATCTTTATCTCCTATTCCATCTCCATCGGTGTCTGGTAAGGTTGGGTTGGTCCCTTGATCAATTTCTGTTTTATCATCAATCCCATCATTATCGGTATCCACTTCTGTAGGACTTGTTCCATGCTCTTTTTCTTGACCATCGGTGAGCCCATCCCCATCGGTATCGGGATTATGTGGGTCACTCCCTAATTCTGCTTCCTCGGTATCAAGAAGGCCATCATTATCATCATCGGTATCTGCATTATCTCCTATGCCATCTCCATCTACATCTGCCCACTCATTTTTATCTTTTGGATATAAATCCTCGGAGTCGTTCACACCGTCACCATCGGTATCCGCATTTTTGGGATCCAAACCCTTATCATGTTCTTCCTTATCTGAGATTCCATCACCATCCGTATCACTTTTCAAAGGATCCGTTCCCAGTTCTTGTTCTGTAACATCCAAAAGACCATCATTATCATCATCGGGATCCTCTTTATCTCCAATATCATCACCATCGGAATCACGATCAAAATCAAACATTTTTTCCGTCTGATAACTGGCTATCTGTTGGTCACCAATAGAAATAATGTCCCCTTTATTATCTTTGGCAATCACATTGGTGAGGCGCATCTGAAGGGTGTGCTCTCCATAAGGGAGTACATATTCTACCCATGCCTGTTGTGCCTTTTCAAATTGTAATTCATTTATAGATGCTGTCCCAATAAGCGTATCGCCATCATAAAAAGCCGGCTCAGCGGAAAGAGAAGCAAAATCATTATTTACAATTACCGTATAAATTTTTACTTTATCACCGGAAAAAACTTTTTCTCCAGAAATTCGCATTCCTTCATTGACTACAAAATTGAACCCTTCACCAAAAACCGGCGAGGGTCCCATTAACAGCAGACCAAGGGCTGCAAGAATCCCCCCAAATTTTTTCAATTTTCTCCTATTTAACATATATTTTTCCATTTTCTACATACATTATTATATCACCCTTTTGGTCAGTTCGCAAAATATTTGCATTGGATCTTTCCAACTTTTTGAGAACTCTTTGTGTAGGGTGACCATAGGGATTTTCCTGTCCAACCGATATCACCGCATACCGAGGGGTTGTCGCTTGTAAAAATGCTTCACTGGTAGCACCTGCGCTTCCATGGTGACCAACTTTAAGTACTTCTACATCCAAATGGTTCCCATACTGTTCCATGAGTCGCTTTTCTACATCCATCTCAGCATCTGCCATAAGTAAAAGATCACTATGACCATACACTATCTTCAAAACTATGGAGGTTTCATTGCTCATTTGTGTCCGAGACTCAAGCTCCCGATGAGCGGGTGAGAGAACTTCTACATCTACACCGGAAATTTGTATTTTCTTTCCCTCTGAAAGAGGTTCATATCTGCTGTCGGATTGAATGTGACTCCAAAAATCTTCCCAAAATGAATCCCCTTTCTTTTCAAACCCGGTATAAAATATTTTTTTTACATGAAAACGTTTTATGACATCCAAACATCCGCCATAGTGATCACGATCGGGATGAGAAATAAGAACATAATCTATGGTCCTATCCCAAAATTTCATATTCCTCCCCAAGGCATTCAATATTCTTCTGTCTTTGGAACAATCCACAAGCATTTGTGTTTTGTCCGGAAATTCCAGAAGTGTTGCATCCCCCTGCCCAATATCTAAAAATACAGTCTTGAGTGTATTTTCATTTTTTGAAAAAATATTGAAAGACCAAAAATTTTTCTCATTCGTACCAAAATGAATCAAAGAGAGTGCAACCAAAGTAAGCATGAGTAAAAATGAAACCAAGAGTATTTGTTTTTTTGTATTTGACATACTTTTTGTACTACTTTATCAACTTTTTTTTGTGGAAATAAAGGAATAGAAAAATGATTCCATAACAAAAAGTTACAGACCAAATAGGGATACTCATTTCATAAGATGCAAATGGCAATTTTGAAAATATTTTTACCACCCCCACCACGTATGTCATAACCATGTAGGTGAAAAATGAGAGTATCAGTGCAATAGGCATAAAAAAGAAACTGAAAAAGACGACAAGAAATCCAAGATACATGATAACGGGAATAAGTGGAAGAATGAAAATGTTTACGGGAAGTGCGACAAGTGAAACCCTCCCAAACTGATAGACGATAAGAGGAAGGGTTATCATGGTTGCAGACAAGGTTCCAAGGGTAATATCTTTTATACCCAAATATTCTGGTACATTTTGAAATATTTTTTGGAATATGGGAAGTATATAAAGCAATCCAAGCGTGGCCAAAAAGGAAAGTTGAAATCCTGCATCAAAAAGAAGGACTCGCGGATTTTGTAAACACATAAGAGCCGCAGCCAAAATAAGGGCGTTCCCCGCATGACTCAGTCGTCCAAACTGCTGTGCCATAAGTATCAACATTCCCATAATAGCCGCCCGGACAACAGACGCAGAAGCACCCGCAAAAAGAGTAAATATTCCTATCATACAAAGGACAATATAAAAACCTTTTTTTCTTGGTATAAAAAGATAGGTAAGAATGGTCACCAAAAATGATGCAACAATAGTAATATTGTATCCAGAAATGGCAATAATATGTGTTACTCCTGTTCTTTGAAAATCATCTGCGAGTTTTCCCAGTCCTCCTCTGTATCCGTATAAAATTCCTGCCATAAAACTAGCATACGGTTCTGGCCAAAGTTTTTCTATATTTTCCTCTACCCTTTTCTTTAAGGAAAGGAGGGAACGCATAAAAATATTTCCTCTTTTCCCCTCTAATTTTTGAATTTTTGGAGAGATACAAAGCGTAAATATCTGAAATTTTTCCAAATATTTATCATACCGAAAATTTTCTATTGGAGTTGGTTTTTGAAGAAGACAAGAAACCTCCAAAACATCTCCGTAACTATATTGAGGATACAAAGTATTTTTTATATACACTTTTCCACTTCCTTCTTGCTGGGGAAGAAGACGCACAATATAGCGTACTCCATCTTCTCGAACATCCGGTTCTACACTGACAAAGCCTGTAAATTGTGCTTGACTTCCGGCAAGCGCAACAATATTATGTTCACTTGGAAACGTAAGCATATACCGAGCTCCTCCTATGAACACAAAAAGTATACATATGGTAAAAAAGCGTACGTGTCTTCTTTTCCACACAAGAACAAGAAATGTACTCAAAACAAAAAAGGATACATACACAGAAAGAAAATCCCATTTCATGAGTTGATTATCAAAAAGTGATCCGAGTAATATTCCCAAAAGAAAACAAAAGCAAAACGAAAAAAACGTTTTGCTTTTTGAATCAACAATAAGCTGTATCCCCTCCTTGTACATACATGTACTACATCACAATAGAAATCAATTTCCCTTTGATATAGATAATCTTTTTGGGTTCTTGACCGGCAAGCCACTTCTGGACATTCTCATCTGCAAGGGCACGTGCAGTTGCCTCCGCTTCTTCAATATCTGAGGAAACCTCCAAAGTACTTCTTACTTTTCCATTTACCTGTATGGCAAGTGTTACGGTATCTTCCACCATTTTGAGGGGATCAAATACGGGCCATGGTTCATAGGCAAGAGATCTATTGGTATTGCCTAAAAATTCAGACCACAGTTCTTCACAGATGTGTGGTGCAAAAGGACTCAAGAGCTTGAGAAGAACAGAATACTCTGTTTGAGAAATAGTATCTTCTTTATAAAAGGCATTGGTAAGCTCCATCATAGCAGATACCGCAGTATTGAAACGCATTTCATCAATATCTTCGCTCACTTTCTTTATGGTTTTGTGAAGTATTCCAGTATTCTTGGAATCTTTTTCTTCATTCAATTTTACTTTTTCTTGCAAATTCCAAACTCTTTCCAAAAACCTTCGTACCCCCTTGAGACCATCAGTACTCCAGGAAACATGCTGATCAAATGGACCCATAAACATAATATAGGTTCTCAAGGCATCCGTTCCAAATTGCTCTATCATATCATCTGGATTCACCACATTTCCCCGACTCTTACTCATTTTTTCTCCATCCTCTGCCATGATAAGTCCGTGAGAAGTTCGTTTTGCATAGGGTTCAAAAAATGGGACTTCAGAAATATCATGTAAAAATTGATTCCAAAATCGAGAATACAAAAGATGCAGTACGGTGTGCTCCATACCTCCATTGTACCAATCTACTTGCCCCCAATACTGTAAATTTTCTTTACTCGCAAAACACTGGTCATTGTGTGGGTCCATATAGCGTAACCAGTACCAGCTGGAACCTGCCCAGTTTGGCATGACATCCGTCTCACGCTTTGCCTCACCAGAACATCTTGGACATGTGGTATTGAGAAATGAATCCATAGTAGATAATGGAGACTCCCCTGTATCTGTTGGTTCATATTTCTCCACCTGTGGAAGCTCCAATGGGAGCATATCTGAAGAAAGGGGTATCCAACCTGGATTGAGTTCTTCTCCTTTATTCTGAAATTGTTTTTTTGAAGCACAATTTTCACAATAGACCAGAGGGATAGGTTCTCCCCAATATCTCTGACGAGAAAAAATCCAATCACGAAGTTTGTAATTTACTTTTTTATGTCCAATATTATTTTCTTCTAACCATAGGATCATCTTTTCTTTTGCCTGTTGCGTTGTCAAACCATTCAAAAAATCAGAATTAACCGCAATTCCCTCTTCAAAATAAGAAAATGTTTCTCCCTGTTTGGCACGCTCCAAAAATATTTTTGATCTATAAAAAGTTGGGCTTCCTTTTTCAAGTTTTTCTATAGCATCATCTATGTCATACCAATCATACTGTATCTTTGCAATTTCTTCTTCCGGACGATCAATCTGCGTATCACTGGTAATGTCTACCAAGAAAGCTGATTCCTCCACTCGCCAATCATTCTCTCGTTTATGATGAAAATAATTATGTTCTATTGACCCCAAGCTTCCTTGTATTTCTACATCCGTATATCCACACTCTTCAGCAATTTCTCGCACCAATGCCTCTTGCAAATTTTCCCCTTCTTCAACCCCTCCTCCTGGAAGAACATATTCGTTCATGTGTGTATCATACTCCAACAAAATTTTCCCATCTTTCCTACAAATTCCCCTTACGGTTTTTCGTGGATTGTAATCTTTCTTTCTTTCCCCCACTTGCTGTGCAACAACATGCACAATAGGAAGGTTATATTTTTGTGCAAAAGCAAAATCTCGTTCATCATGTGCAGGAACTGCCATAATAGCTCCCGTTCCGTAACCTGGAAGCACATAATCTGCAACAAAAATAGGAATCTGTTTTCCTGTAACCGGATTTATTGCCGTGATACCCTCAAGTTGTACTCCGGTTTTTTCCTTTTGCAATTCTGTTCTTTCCAAATCTGACTTTAAACGAGCTTTCCTTGCATAGGATTCAATCTCATCAAAATTGGTAATTTCTGATCTTTCTTTCTCCAAAATAGCATGCTCTGGGGCAACAACCATATAGGTTGCACCAAACAAAGTATCTGGACGAGTGGTAAACACTTCTAAAAATGAATCACTTTCTGCTTTTGCATTTGCAATCTTGAACTTCACCAAGGCTCCTTCACTTTTTCCAATCCAGTTTTGCTGTTGCACCTTGGCACGAGTGATGTAATCCACGGTATCCAGGCCTTCCAAAAGCTTTTCTGCGTAATCAGTAATTTTCAGCATCCATTGTTCTTTGTCTCTTTTTTCTACATTTCCTCCACAGCGTTCACACTTTCCATCAACAATTTCCTCATTGGCCAAACCAATCTTACAAGAAAGGCACCAATTAATAGGAACATTTTTCTTATAGGCCAGACCATGCTCAAAAAGTTTCAAAAAAATCCATTGTGTCCATTTGTAATATTTTGGATCGGTTGTATCAACTGATCTACTCCAATCAAAACTATACCCAAGAGATTTGAGCTGTCGTGTAAAGTTGGCAATATTTTCTGCCGTCACTTCTGCAGGAGGTCTTCCCGTTTTGATAGCATAGTTTTCGGTAGGAAGTCCAAAGGCATCAAATCCAATGGGATAGAGCACATTATATCCTTCCATCCTGCGCTTGCGAGAAATAACATCCATGGCAGTAAAGGGTCGTGGATGCCCTACATGAAGTCCAGCACCAGATGGGTATGGAAATTCAATGAGTGCATAAAACTTTTTCTTATTTTTGTCTTCCTGTACTTCAAAAGTTCCCTGATCTTCCCAGTATTTTTGCCAACGTGCCTCTATTTCTTTTGGACTGTATTTTTGCATAATTTTTCCTTATAAACGAAAAAAATAGGATAACTCCTCTGCAGACAGGATACCCAATTAAACGGAAAAAATCAAGAGAGGAATTTTGGTAAAGATAAACAAAAACCTCCCTGATCTCGGGAGGCTTTGGATTGATTTTTTTGTTTTTTAAAGTGATGATTCTATAAAACTCTGAAGAACCTCTTTACTTTGTCCACCTTCTGTACGTGCAACAGCTTCCCCACCCTTAAAAAGAATAAAGGTTGGAATACTCATTACCTCGTATTTTCCAGTGGTCATTTGATTTTCTTCAACATTCATCTTTGCAATTTTGACTTTACTTGCGTCCATTTCCTGGCTTAATTCTTCCACGATAGGAAGCATCTTTTGACATGGTCCGCACCATGAAGCCCAAAAATCTACTAAAACAGGAACCGATGACTGTAAAACTTCTGCTTCAAAGTTGTCGTCTGAAAGGATAAGTTCTGACATATCATTAAATATTATGTGCAGGTTTTTAAAACCTGTACTCCATAGTTAAATAATTACTTGGTAACTTCCAATTCCAATTTTTTTGCCTTGCTCTCTTCTGTATATACCTCCAAAATGTCTCCAACCTCAATCCTGGTTTTTCCTTCATACTGAATTCCTCCTTCTGTCCCCTGTGGAAGTTCCTTAACCTTTGATTGTCCCACCTGACATTTCAAAATCTTTCCAATGTCAATCTGTTGGCCATCACGAATTATACGCAACTTGGAATGAGGAAGAATTTTCCCATCTTTTACCACACCACCTAAAATTTGCATTTTCTTTTCTGTTCGGAAAACCGCCTTCACCTCCATTGTACCAATTTCCTCAACTATTTTCTCTGTGGATAACAATTTCTCTAATTCATCCTTTACCCAGTCCATGAGGTGGTAAATAACTTCAAAATTTTTATATTCTAAACTCTTTTCATTGATAGAAACTTCCGCGCTTGGAGTTGGTTTGACATGAAACCCAATCAGAGTTCCCCCCATAGCTTCTACTTTTTGAAGATCACTTTCATTGATATTTCCCAATCCCTTTCCAATGATTCGGACACCTACTTCATCGTGCTTTAGTCGTTCAAGAGATCCAATAATTGCCTCGAGTGATCCCAATACATCTGCCTTGATAACCAAGTTAAGGGTTTTCTTTTTTTCTTCACTGTCTTCATCTTGATTTTGGATATCTATATGTGGCTGGCGGTATGCTGAAGTCATTTCAGATTGTTTTTGCTTTACGTCGATCATCTGAGCGGTACTTTCTTTTGAGAGGTCAAGAATATCTCCTACTTCCGGAGCAACTTTAAATCCAATAATCTGTGCAGGAACGGAAGGTCCGGCAAGATCCATATTTTTTCCAAGATAATCTCGCATAGCACGAACTTTTCCATACACTTCATTGTTCATGATAAGTGGATCACCTTTTTTGAGTGTCCCCGCTTGGATAAGTACCGTAGCCACTGGCCCCATGTGTTTGTCGGTATGAGATTCAATAACGGTTCCCACAACAGGAAGTGTTGGGTCTGCCTTAATAGAATCTTCATTCATATCTGCAACCAACAAAAGCACATCCAAAAGTTTATCAATATTGATATTATTTTTTGCAGAAATTTCTACCATGGGAACATCTCCACCCCATTCTTCTGAGATAATATTTTTTTGTGAAAGTTCTGTTTTTACCCTCTGGATATCTATATTTTCCTTATCTATCTTATTGATAGCCACAACAAAGGGAAGCTTTGCCGCTTTGATAATTTGTATAACTTCTTCTGTCTGTGGTTTTACCCCATCATCTGCAGCAACCACCAAAATAGCAATATCGGCAATGGTCGCACCACGACTTCTCATCACGGTGAACGCCTCATGTCCCGGAGTATCAATAAACGTCATCAGTCGCTCTGCCTGTGTTTTTGGATCTTTCCAAATTGTTTGATACGCACCAATATGCTGCGTAATTCCCCCAGACTCGGTATCTATAATGTGCGCCTTTCGTACAGTATCAAGCAAGGAAGTTTTTCCATGATCTACATGTCCCATAACCACCACAACCGGAGGTCTCACCTGAAGATCTTTTGCTTGAGCAAGAACTTGCTCAACTTCTTGAGAGATGGCGACTTCTTTTTCAATATCAACTTTGTTTTCTTCTTTTTGTGTAGTAAAACCTAATTCTTCTGCAATAATGGATGCCGTATCATAATCAATATCCTGATTTTGGTTAGCAAGAATTCCATTTTTCATAAGCTCGGTAATGATCTGTGTTACCGACATTTCTAACTTTGCTGCAAAATCTTTTACCGTAATAAAGTTTGGTACCGATACGGTTTTTCCCATTTGCTTTCTAAGCTCTCTTTCCTTCAGTTTTCTTTCTTCAAACTCCTGTGCTTGTTTCTTTTCTAACTCTCTTTTTATATATCTCCATTTTCGCATTACCTGGTCTGCTACTCGATCATCAATTTTTATGGCTTTTTTACCAATATCAAAACCATGCTCTGGAAGGATTTCCAAAAGTTCTTTGGTATTAATTCTGAGTTTTCGTGCAAGTTCAGTAATGTTCATGAGATAAAGTTTATCTTAATTTAGGAAAATTATACATTATGAGTGAAGATAAGTCAAATAGGCGCCAAAAATCAAAAAAGGGCCATTTTGCCCTTTTTCTTGATGATATTACTTTGCAAACTTTTCTTGGTACAATTTTACCGATTTGTTCAATGCCTCAATAGCCATGTTCTTTGGTTCAAAACCGGGTACTTCCACTTTGTATTGATCTGGTGTTTCTCCTTTGAGCGCCTTGTAGGTCTCAAAAAAATGCTGAATTTCCTTTAGATTGTGAGGATTCAGATCTGAGAGATCCTGAATGTTATCAAATCGCTTGTCGCAGGTTGGGACTGCAATGATTTTGCTGTCATCTTCACCGGAGTCTATCATTTTCATAAATGCCACCGGTCTTGCCTCTACTAAAACCCCTGGAAAAAGCGGATGAGTTGCCAAAAGAACAACGTCAATAGCATCTCCATCATCCCAAAGTGTTTGTGGAACAAAACAATACTCAAAAGGATACGCAGCAAATGAATAATTTGCTCGATCAAGTTTAATCATTCCAGTATCTTTATCTAATTCGTATTTGTTTCGTGAACCCTTTGGGACTTCCACAATTACGTTAAATTTTTCCGGAGCCTTTTCTCCAAGAGATACATCATGCCAAAGATTCATAATATCAAGCGTTAAAAATTTAAATTCTTTATTTTATAGCTCAAGAATACCCCATTCTCAGAAGAATTGCAATATCTCAATAGACACGGTTGAATTTTTCAAAATATTTGTGTATTCTGGAGTCACTATGGCAGAATTTCTCCTTATAGACAAGCCAGAAGACTGGACCAGCCACGATGTTGTGGCTTATTTACGTCGCGTCTTAAAAATAAAGAAAATTGGCCATGCCGGGACTCTTGATCCCTTTGCTACCGGACTTTTGATTGTGGGTGTGGCAAGAGAGGCCACCAAACGCCTTGATGAATTCAAATCTCTTCCCAAAACCTATATTGCAACTCTCAAATTTGGATTTACTTCCAATACCTTTGATAAGACTGGAACAATTGAAAAATACGCTTCAGAGGGAAAGTTAGACCTCAGCAGACTCCAAACGGTTCTTGAGCAATGTATTGGACGCCAACTTCAGCTTCCCCCTATGTTTAGTGCAAAAAAAGTAAAGGGAAAAAAATTGTATGAACTGGCACGCAAAGGGATTGAAGTAGAAAGAGAACCCAATGAAATTGAAATCTATGATCTTTTGCTCCTTTCTACTACTGAGGATACCGCAACCATAGAGGTATCTTGCTCTGTTGGTACCTATATCCGGACACTTTGTCATGATATTGGTGAAAAGCTTGGAATTGGTGCCTACTGTGAAGAACTCCGAAGAACAAAAATTGGTGAATATAAAGTAGAACAAGCAACCCCTCCACAGCAAATATCTTCGGAAAATCCTCCTTTTTTCCTCTTATAAAGCCCTTCTTTTCCCTTTTTATTATCCACACCCTCTTCCTTTCCCTTTGGATTCGCTCAATTGACAAAAGACACCTTTTTTGATACCATGTGACTACAATAACTTATACACAAAGAAGATTCTAACGGCAGTTTTGGTAGCTTAAGAAGGTTCAAATTTTGCTAAAGAAAGTAAAAACATGAAACCCGCACAACATAATTATCACTTTTCCCCTACAGAAAGCAAACGGTAATCCCCGTTTTCGGCTTTTTTGATAATTATCTCTTAAAGCACCGCGTTGTTAGACCTCCTTTTTTGAGGTTTTTTAATTTGAAAAATATGACTCCCTTTCTAATTGCAATCGTGGGGCTTGCTCTCGGACTTGGCATAGGATACTATGCTCGTCTTTTGCATGCCAAAAAGCAAATTGATGGTGCAGAAGCAATTGCACAAAAGAAGTTAGATGAAGCAAAGGTGCAAGAAAAAGATATCCTCCTTGAGGCAAAGAATCAGTCCATCAAAATTTTGGATGATGCCAAAATGGAAGAAAAACAACGTCGAGAAGAACTCCGAAAAATGCAAGAACGCATTGAACAACGTGAAACCATGTTTGACAAAAAGTTGATGGAGTTTGAAGACAAAAAACAACGATTGGAAGACAAAGTAAAAGAAGTTCAAGACGTAAAGTTGAAAATTGACGAAAAACACGAAGAAATGATTCATAAGTTGGAAAAGGTAGGCGCTCTGAGCACTGCTGAGGCCAAAGCACAACTTATGGAACATGTGGAACAGGACTCCAAAGAAGACCTTTTGGCTCGAAAGTTGAAGTTAGACAAAGTTTCTCGTGAAGAAGTAGAAGAAAAAGCTAAGGATATTCTGGTTGGAGTTATGCAACGGACCGCATGTAACCATGCAGCCGAAACTACTTCTACCGCAGTTTCTCTTCCAAGTGATGAAATGAAAGGAAGAATTATTGGAAAAGAAGGACGAAATATCAAAACCTTGGAAAAACTTACTGGATGTGAACTTATTATTGATGAAACTCCAGAACTTATCCTTGTTTCAAGTTTTTCTCCTATTCGTAGACGCGTATGTTACCTCGCTCTGGAAAAACTTATTGCAGACGGACGTATTCAACCGGCAAAGATTGAAGAGTATATTGAAGAAGCAAAAAGAGACCTTGCCATTGATATTAAAAAAGCAGGAGAACAATCTCTCAATAAACTCGGAATTGTGGTTCCAGAAGATAAACTGGTTTCTATTATTGGAAGACTTAAATACCGAACCAGTTATGGACAAAACGTTTTGAACCATTGTGAAGAAGTGGGATACCTCTCCGGTATGATTGCCGAAGAACTTGGCATGGATCCAAGCATTGCAAAAAAAGCTGGATACTTCCATGACATTGGAAAAGCCGTAGATCACGAAAGTGAAGGAGCACATACCACTATTGGTCATACTATTCTTACGAAATTCAAAATGGATGAGCGCCTTGGTGAAGTTGCACTTACACACCATGATACTAATCCTCCACTCTTGCTTACCAAGATTGTTATGGCAGCAGATGCTATTTCTGCATCAAGAGTGGGAGCACGACGTGATAGTGTAGAGCAGTATGTTACCCGTTTGAATGAACTGGAAAATACGGCAAAGAGTTTCCCAGGAGTTGATAAAGCATACGCCATTCAAGCTGGACGTGAAGTACGCATTTTTGTGGATCCAAATGCTATTGATGACTATCAAGCATTTAACCTCGCAAAAGATATTGCCAGAAAAATTGAAGCTGAACATCAATATCCAGGTGAAATCAAAGTTATGATGGTCCGTGAGACTCGTGTTATTGAATACGCAAGATAAAAATTTTTCAACATATAAAAAAAGGAAGAGTTGCTTTACTCTTCCTTTTTTCTTTTTTGACTTCTGCCAGAAGACAATATGTGGATAATAAATTTGGCTCTATTGACAGTATTTTCAATTTTTCGTACAATAGGGGTAGATAAATATATCCCTACTTTTTATTATTCATTCCCACTTTGTGGTTAACATAGTATTCCTATGAATAAAGCAGCTCTAGCTCAAGCTATTGCAGAAAAGGTCGGTGTTACAAAAAAAGAGGCAGAAGAAATGATTGCCGCATTTGTAAACATCGTCACAGAACAACTTAAAGCAAACTCAGAGGTAAATATTGCCGGTTTTGGTGCCTTTAGCTCAAGAGTTCGTGCTGGAAGAATTGGTGTGAATCCTCAAGATCCAAACCAAAAAATTCAGGTTCCACCAGTAAAAGTTGCAAAATTCAAACCAGGAAAAGCATTAAAAGACTCTCTCAAAAATAGTCAAAATAGTCACGCTGCGTAATAGGCAGACTACAAAAAACGGTCGTATGACCGTTTTTTGTAATCTTGACTTTGAGGAAATAATCCTTTATAATCTTCTTACGCAAAATTGGCCCGTTCGTCTAGTGGCTAGGACACCTGGTTCTCATCCAGGCAACAGGGGTTCGATTCCCCTACGGGCTACAAAACGTAAGAAGTATGATATCCATACGTCAGGGTAGCTCAGATGGTTAGAGCACCGGATTCATAACCCGGAGGTCGGGAGTTCAATTCTCCCCTCTGACACAAAAAAATGACTCGTCTTAGAGTCATTTTTTTATTTTTCGAAGTGATCTTTGATAGGTAACGGCAAATCGGTGTGCTTCATCTCGAACTTGGATCAAAATATCCTGGTGAGTATATACCCAATGTACCAGATTTTTTTCTTCCTTTGCAAAAATGAATTCATTCTTTTTTCTTGCAGGTCCTTTGGCAATGCCTATCACAGGTATATCTACTCCAAATGTTTGAAATATTCTCTTTACCCTATTCACTTGAGGTTTTCCCCCGTCTATGAGAAACAAATCGGGATACTTCCATTCCGTATGTTTGAGTCTTCGAACCATGACTTCTTCCAAACAATCCACATCACTTTGTCCTAGAATAGTTTTTATTTTAAATTTTCTGTAATCTGACTTTTTGGACAGGCCGTTTTCAAATACCACCATACTCCCTACCTTACCAGTGGTTCCAAGATTGGAAATATCATACCCCTCTATACGAGAAAACGCCCCCTCTGATTTTCGTTCATCTTCAAAAAAAGATTTATTTAAAATGGCAACATCATGAATCCGTTGTAAACGAAAAATTTGATTTCTCAGACGTGCCGCCTCTTCAAAATTTTGTGATGATGACTCTTTCTTCATTCTCTTTTCCAATATTTTAATCAAACGCTTCTTTTTTCCACTTAAAAATTGAACCAGTGGACCAATGACCTGTTGTTTATACTCTTTCTCCGTTATCGTATGTGCGCATACTCCAAGACATTGTCCCATTTGGTAGTACAAACATGGTCTTTTTGCGCTTGGACTGCAACTTGAAAACTGAAAAAGTTTCCGAAGTAACACAAGCGTCGCTTTGGTATTGAGTCCAGGATACGGACCAAAAAGATATTGAAACTGTTTTATATCTTTTTTTGAGAGTTGTTTGAATTCATGTTCACGCATGGTTTTTACAAGAGGAAAGGAATCCTTGGTAATCAAAATATAGTTCCAACTTTTATCATCTTTTCCAAGAACGTTATATTTTGGACGCTTATCACGAATGTAATTGGCTTCCAATATAACGGCCTCCAACACAGAATCCGTTTGTTTATACTTTATATTTTCTACCTTATCTATCATTGCTTCAATGGCCCGAGTCCCCCGCTTCCCCAAAAAATAACTCTTTACACGACTTTTTAAAGAAGTTGCCTTTCCAACATAGAGAAGTTCCTGATTTTTTCCATAGAAAAAATATACCCCTGGGGTATTGGGGAATTTTTGTATTTTTTCCTGTAAAATCTCTTTCATATCTGAAAATTTGACAAAAAAAATGGCTTATGTTATTTTGAGGATACTATGAAATCAATCTTTTCGCAAACAAATTTTTCACATCACTATCACCTTCGTATTGACTAGGGTGGTTTCGTGCTGTAAAAATTTTCCGTGAACCGCCCAAAAGGGCGTTTTTTGTTTGAATACATTTATTATGACTTTTTTAAAAAAATCAAAACAAAATTTGTATCATCACTATCACCGCATACTCGTACTTGCCAGGTGATAGTTTGGATACTTCAAAATATGTGAACCTCCATCCGGCAAGTAACGCCGGATTTTTTCGCTGGAGGAAACATGCGAAACTGGATTCGAAAGGAACTCTCCACGCAGGGATTCGACCCCCACAACTACGGTCTGTGCACACCCTGTGAGCACGATGATAGGAACCACGGCCCCACGGGCAAGAAGGTTCTCGTCATCCGCAACGGCGGTGAACACCTCGACCCCAACCGGTTCACGTGGATCGGTGGTATCTGTTCGCTGTTCACGGCGGACTCGGACCAGATCCGAAAGAAGAAGCTCACCTTCAAGACCGAGGAGAGCTTCCGCGAGTGGATCATGTCCTGGTACCCACGTGTAGACCAGGTACACGACTGTGTGGGCATTCCGCCCCGAAGCTGCAAGCGTGTGGTCTACATCGTGGAAGACTCCATCTGGGCCAAACGCGTGGCCAAGTGGACGGGGCTCAACGGAGAGAAGATTGCACAGATCTTCCAAGAGGTTCACCAGACACAGGGCGCCCCTGTCATTCAACGTTGGCTGCACAACTACGGTTTCCGCGGTCAGGTAGATGTGGTCTACAGCAGTTCTGTCGAGCGCGAGCTTGAACTGGCCCTGCGCATCTGGGAACGCCAAACGGGGAAGAACATCCGACCCGCTGACCGCGACTTTGCCAAGGTCGAGTTGATGTACACGCCTCTTTGGCTGGACATCCTTGGCATTGACCGTGGGTGCATTTGCGAGCCCATCCACCACATGGACGTCCCACCCCACCTCTCGGGTTTTGCGAAGGTGTTTGACCGAAGCCATCTCTACCAGATGGGATTCCTCCCATTCTGGTGCAGTGCCGGCCCCACACGACTTCTTCCGCTTGATGAGGTTACCAACCATTCCAACTGGAAGAACTTCCAGGCAGATGATTGGTCACGTGTGAACTTCGCATTCACAACCCCTGATCCATTCGGATTTTCACTTTCCGAACTCACGGAGCGTATCCTCCACGATCTCACCTTCATCTACGGCGGCTAATCCACCCCGCCGTAGAAAATAACTTATTTATTTAAACAAATTGTTATGATTCAAAAAAATAATCTCGATGCATTTCTCTTAGGAAGTACTTTTTTTGGCACTGGCGGTGGTGGTTGTCCCAAAAAAGCAAAAGAAGTTTTTCTGAAAATTTTTGAAAAGAAAGAAAAGCTTATCGTTGAGTCCATACAAGAATTTGATGAAGATGCCCTATTTATCACGGCATTTGGGGTAGGATCCATTACCAATTGCTCTGACCCAAGTATTCCCATACAAAAAGCATTCCAAAATCTTTCAAAATTCATGAACAAAAAAATAGCAGGAATTATCCCGGTAGAAATTGGGCCACTTTCCCTTGCGATAACTTTTTTCTTGGCGGATATACTTGACCTTCCCGTTATTGATGCAGATATTGTTGGAGGAAGATCCACACCAGAAGTATTTTTGGAAACCATTACCTTGTTTGATATTCCACGAACTCCCTTTGCTATTGCCAATAATAATGGTGACGAAGCTATGCTTCTCAAATCCTCATCACTTAAAAGTGAAGAAAGTTTTATGCGCAGCTTTGCCGAACTCTCCGGAGGTGACGCTCAAGTGGTAGGATACCCGATGAGTAAACAGCAAATCATACAAAGCTGTGAGCAAAAAACAATTTCTGAAGCGCTTTTTATTGGAAAAATGCTTGAGACAAAAAATATAAACGAACTTCTCAAAACACTCAAAGGGAAAATCCTCTTTGAAGGAGTTGTAAACAAAAAAGAAGAAAAAATGATGAGTGGATTTACCGGACTTGATCTCTTTCTTTCCAATTCTCAAAGTAACGCAAAAGTGTTTATAAAAAATGAAAATCTTATTCTTTGGATAAATGATGAAGTAGTTCTTACCTGTCCGGAGCTTCTCATCATGCTTGATGAAAATAATATGCCCATTTACAATGCAGATCTGAAAGAAAATATGCAAATACAAATACTGGGGATACCAGCAAAACCACTTTGGCAATCAAAAAAGGCAAAAGAACTTTTTTGCCCCAAAACTTTTGGTTTTCCATTCAATGAAGTTTCCCTTACTACAGAGAGTATAGAAGGATTGGTATCATCAAAGAAGATACTTTCTTAGGTATTGCCCGGTAAAGCTTTTGGCGTAGCGTGCAACGTCCTCTGGTGTTCCTACCTTTACCAGTTCTCCCCCTTTGTCTCCTCCTTCTGGACCAAGATCTACAATCCAATCAACACATTTTATAAGATCCAGATTGTGTTCAATGACTACAACAGTATTTCCTTTGGAAACCAAAGACTGCAATACGCCAATAAGCTTGCGTACATCCTCATAATGAAGACCGGTTGTTGGCTCATCAAGAAGATAAAGTGTTTTGGTGGTGGATCTTTTCGCAAGTTCTTTTGAGAGCTTAATACGTTGTGCCTCACCACCGGAAAGCGTGGTGGCCGACTGCCCCAGTGTAAGATAATCCAAGCCAACCTCATTGAGTACTTTTAATTTATCTTCAATAAAAGGAATATCCTTAAAAAATTCTTCCCCTTCTTCTATGGTCATGTCCAATACCTCAGAAATGTTTTTCCCTTTGAAATGAACCTGTAGTGTTTCATTGTTGAAACGTTTTCCATTACAAACATCACATAAAATTTCTACACTTGGCAAAAAGTGCATTTCAATCTGGAGTGTTCCTCTTCCCTCACAGTTTTCACACCGTCCACCTGGTCTGTTAAAACTAAATCTTCCTTTTTTGTAACCACGAATTTTTGCCTCCGGAGTTTCGGTAAAAATATCTCGAATACCGTCATAGGCTTTGGTATAGGTTGCTGGATTACTTCGAGGTGTTCTACCAATTGGGCCTTGATCTATACGAATAATTTTATCAAGATATTCAAGACCAAGTATTTCTTTATGGGCGCCAATACGTTTCTCCACATGATGAAGTTTATTTGCGACCGCTCTATACAAAATATCATTCATGAGTGTAGACTTTCCCGATCCAGAAACTCCGGTTATACACACAAACCGTTTCAAAGGAATTTCTACATTTATATTTTTCAGATTGTGTTCTGTGGCTCCCTTTATTTTGAGCTTTGGAGTGGAGCTATCTACTTTTCTTCGTTTTTCAGGAAGCTCAGTCTTTTTTTCTCCCCGCAGAAACTGACCGGTCAAAGATTTTTGAGCACTTCCTTTGGTCTTTGTAGGAAAAGTTTTGGTGCCTTTTTTTTCAGATAAGAGTTCATGAAGTGGTCCACTGTAAACAATATGTCCACCATGCTTTCCGGCACCAGGACCAATATCTACCACCCAATCGCTCTCAAGAATCGTATCCTCATCATGTTCAACTACAATAATCGTATTTCCAATATCACAAAGATTCCGTAATGTTGAAACTAACTGTTGATTGTCTCTCTGATGCAGACCAATGGTTGGTTCATCAAGCACATACATTGCTCCTACCAACTGCTGACCAACTTGCGAAGCAAGACGAATACGTTGTGCCTCTCCACCGGAGAGTGTTCCAGCACGACGTTCCAATGCAAGGTAGTGAAGTCCCACATCAAACATAAACTTCAAACGATTCCGTACTTCACGAAGAGCCGCGCCTGAAATTTCTAATTCTTTTTCTGTGAGTTTTTCCTTGAGTTTTAAAAAGAAATCATAACACTCAACAATAGGCATCTGCACAATTTCCCAAATATTTTTTTCACCAATTTTTACACTCAATGCATTTTCATTCAATCGGGAACCCAAACAGATCGTACAAAGATCCTCTGAAAAAAGTTCTACCGTCCCAATTCCCGTACAGGATTTACAGTATCCATAAGGACTATTAAAACTAAAAAGTCTTGGTTCAATTTCTGGGAAACTAAAACCATCGTTTGGACACGAATATTCTGTTGAATAAATTTGCTCATCCTTCCCCACATAATTTACTGTACAAAGACCATTTGAAAGATCCACTGAGGTTTCAACCGCCTCTGCAAGTCTCTGCCAATCATCTGTATTTTTTTCAAAGTTCATCCCAGAGAGAGGGATCTTATCTATAACAATCTCAATAGTATGTTTTTTATTTTTTGTAAGTGTAATTCTCTCACGTAAACTCTTTATTTTTCCATCTACTCTCACTTCCAAAAATCCAGAATTATACATATCATAGAGCATCTGATAGTACTCCCCTTTTCTCCCACGAACTACCGGAGAAAAAAGAATGAGTTCGCCAGATTGTATTTTCTTTTCTTTCAAGGTTTTGATGATCTGATCCTCTATTTGGTCCGTAGTCATCTTTTCAATTTTTGTTCCACAAACAGGACAGTGCGGTTTCCCAATTCGAGCAAATAAAACCCGCAAATAATCGTAAATTTCTGTAATCGTTGCCACCGTAGATCGTGGGTTGGCACCATGGGCTTTTTGGTCAATAGAAATTCCAGGAGAAAGCCCTTCAATCTCATCTACGTCTGGTTTTTGCAAATTTCCTAAGAATTGTCTGGCATACGCGGATAAGCTCTCAACATACCGCCGTTGACCTTCTGCAAAGATGGTATCAAACGCCAAAGAAGACTTTCCCGAACCGGAAAGCCCTGTGAAAACAATCATATTGTTTCTTGGAAGTTCAAGATCAATATTTTTGAGATTGTGCTCACGAGCACCTTTGATAACAATTTTTTCCTGCATAAAATTGATTGCTCCTCATGAGACCAAAACAAGTCCTCTTTTGAGGATCATTCCTCTATTATCAAACAAATTTCACTTCCTGTCAACACAAGCTTTGACCTTGTATTGAAACCTGTTATAATAAACTAACAGCTAATTTTTGATAAAAAGAATTATGAAACGTCCTTCTTTTTCTCTTGCCTTTTTGGCTTGCATTGTATTCATTTTTGCTGGATGTGGAACTCCAGCACAAGATTCCATGTCTTCTGACTCCACCCAAAAAGATAACCCTACTTTCATGACAAAAGATGCCATGCCAGAAGAAAAAATGCAGGAAGAACAGATGCCCGAAGAAAAAACCTCTGACACTTCTTCCGCACACGTCCAAACCCAAATAAAATTTTCAGGAAAAGCCATGGGGCAACATAAGGCAGAATTTACTTGGGAAATTCCTGAGGATATGGCAGCACAAGCTGAAAAATATGTGGTCATACGATCTACTGACCCAGAACCAACCTATCCTGCAAGCTGGTGGTGGTGGAGAGGCCCCGCCCATCATGATCTTACCTGGGAAGACCTCCCAGAAGGGAAAGCTTATTTTCGCCTTTGTGTTCTCAAAGGAGAAACCTGTCTAGAATACAGTAATCCACTGGAACTCACCATTCAATAAATATGGATAAGCAAAGTTTTCATTCTCTTTCTGAGTTGGTTATGCAACAAGCGAAAGAAAAAGGATTTGGAACATCCGCTTCCAAAATTGATGTTGCAGAAAAATTTGTTCTTATTCATAGTGAAGTTACCGAAGCATTTGAGGCATATAGAAAAGGAAATAGAGATGGTGACAACGGCTTGGCAGAAGAGTTGGGGGATATTATCCAACGCGTCCTGCATCTTGCTGGATGTCTGAATATAGATATCGAGGATGCAATTCTCAAGAAATTAGAAAAGAACAAGGGAAGAAACTGGGAACGCAAAGAAAATGCTTGAAAAAAACAAACGAAGGCGGTACAATAGTACCGCTTTTATTTTTGAAGATACCTTTATGAAAAATTGGTCTCCTACTTTTTTAACTATTTGTTCACTTCTTATTCTTTTTTCCGGCTGCGCAAGTGAGTCAACATATAACCCTCAAAATTCAGAAAATACTCCCACCGTAGAACACACTCCCTCCACTCAAGGGGCGCCCTCTATTGAGCTCAAAGCACTCCCAAATGGAGATCAAAGTGTTCACTTTGAATGGTCAATTCTTGGACATCTTGATGTTGCAGAAGGAATGACTCTTGTGAGAGGAAAAAACCCAGAACCTGTTTACCCAACCAATTATTGGTTCTTTCAAGGTCCGGATAGACGTCAAGTCACATGGATTAACCTTCCAAAGGGGAAAGAATACTTCCGTATTTGTATTATGAAGGACAAAAAATGTTCTCTTTATAGTAATGATGTAGAAGTAGACGTTCAATAGTTTCCTAGAGTACTTGAATTTTTTCTCCCAAGTATTGTGGCTCTGGTTTGGTAACCTCTTGTTGCCACCATCCTTTGAGACGAGCAAGGATTTCACGAACGTGAATAAAGTAAATGCTCTCATAGTCTCTTCTGTCCGCAGAAAATCCTACTACATGTATCCCCTGTCGAGAGCAAAAGTAGATAATGCGTGGCAGGTGAAAATTTTGTGAAACAGCAATAATATCGGTAAGACCATAGATGTGTTTTGCTCTGTAACAGCTTTCATAAGTTCTAAGTCCTGCTGGGTCTACAATAATATCTGTGTCCGGAATTCCTATATCCATGGCTTGTTTTTTCATGGCATCCACTTCATCGGCCCTTCTTCTGCCATCATCCCCCGTCATCATAATTTTTCCTACTTTTCCTGATTTATACAGCTCTATTCCAGCACGCACTCTATCAAACTGATAATCGGATTGTTCACCATTTTCTTTCATACCGCCACCAAATACCAGAGCAACTGGAGCTTGAGGCACCAAGGCAAGATCTGTGTAAATTCCCTGCCGATACTGCAAAATAGTAAGATTGGCATACAAAAGGGCAGCGATACCAAAAAGTACCAGCCAAAGTCCTACACTTACAAGAGTGTTTTTTTTATGCATACGGTTATTTTTTCTTTTTTGATGATCGCTTTACCATTTTCTGGCGTGCAGTGAGTTCTCGAATTTCATCACGCAAAATAGCAGCTAATTCAAACTCTAATTTTTGTGCCGCTTCTTTCATTTTAATTTCCTTATCTTTTATAATTTCCGCAACACTTCTTCCGTCTCCCAAAAGATCAAGATCCAAGGTATGTTTGCCCTCCTTCAAATTTTTACTATGTCGAGAACGATTTCCACCTTCTGTTGGAACACTGGTAATACCAAATTCTTCTAAAATATTTTTTATATTTTTTTCAATTGTCTTTGGAGTAATGTTGTGCTTTTTATTATATGCTAACTGTTTCTTTCTTCTCCTATCTGTTTCTTCAATTGCCTTATCAATAGAACCCGTTCGTTCATCCGCGTACAAAATAACTTTTCCATTCACGTTTCTTGCTGCACGTCCAATAGTTTGTACAAGACTGGTCTGACTTCTCAAGAATCCTTCTTTATCCGCATCCAAAATTGCCACCAAAGAAACTTCAGGAATATCCAAACCTTCACGCAAAAGATTTACCCCAACGATAACATCAATATTCCCCCGTCGAAGCTCAGTGATAATTTCTATTCGCTCAATAGTTTTTATATCACTATGCAAATATTTTACTTTAATTTTCTTTTCTTCCAAATACTCCGTTAAATCTTCCGCCATTTTTTTTGTAAGTGTTGTAACCAAAGTTCTTTCCTTTTTCTTCACCTGTTTTTGAATTTCGACAATAACATCTTCTACTTGAGAAAGTTGTTTTCCACTTCCATCTCCGGTCACGGGACGAATAATAACTTCAGGATCAACAAGACCCGTAGGACGAACAATCTGTTCTGCAACCAGGGCACTCTCATTGTATTCATACTCAGAAGGTGTCGCCGAAACATAAATAACTTGCTCTACACGCTCGTCAAATTCATCATAGGTCAGCGGACGGTTATCAAAAGCAGAAGGAAGTCTGAAACCATGATTTATGAGACTTTCTTTTCTTGCCCTATCACCGTGGTACATTCCACGAATCTGTGGAATCGTGACATGTGACTCATCAATCACCACAAGAAAATTATTCTTTTCATGAGCCTCTCCTTTACTGGATCCATAACGAAAAAAATCAAGAAGAGAAAATGCAGCTTCTCCTGGGAGTCTTCCATCGAAATGTCTTGAATAATTTTCAATTCCATTGCAATACCCAACGTTGGCAATCATTTCTAAATCATATTTTACTCTCCGTTTTAAACGTTCATATTCCAAAGGCATTCCTTTTTTTTGAAAATAGTCCAACCGTTCTTTGAGCTCACTTTTTATATTCTCCATTGCCTGCAGCCGAATACTTTCCCCCGCAACATAATGCTTTGCGGGGAAAAACCATGCATCATGCATCTCTGATTCTACTTTGCGGGTAACCGGATGAATTTTTTCTATCAGATCAATTTGAGACGAAACTTCAAAACGATATATTTTTTCTTCATTAACCGGCATGATTTCAAATAGCTGTCCACGCATACGAAACTGTCCACGTGATAGATCACTATTGGTTCGCTCAAAATGAATGTCAATCAAGTGCTGCATGAGTCCACGTCTATCTAATCTATCCCCCTTTTTGAGATGAAGGACGACTTGTTCATATTCCTTTGGAGAACCAAGGTTATAAATGGCAGAAACCGAAGAAACAATAATAACATCTTTTCTTGAAAGTAATGCCTGAGTGCAAGCATGCCGTAGCCTATCAATTTCGTCATTTATCTGTGCTTCTTTTTCTATATAGGTGTCAGAACTCGCAATATAGGCTTCTGGTTGATAATAATCGTAATAACTCACAAAATACTCAACCGCATTCTTAGGAAAAAATTCACGAAATTCATTGCACAATTGTGCTGCGAGCGTCTTATTGTGTGCAATGACCAATGTTGGTTTTTGAATTTTCTGTATGACATTGGCAACCGTAAATGTTTTTCCAGAACCCGTTACTCCCAGGAGGGTCTGTTTTTTATTCCCTTTCTGCAAACTCGAAACAAGCCCCTCAATGGCTTGGGGCTGATCACCGGCTGGCTTATATCCTGATTCCAAAGAAAATTGTTCTTTCATTTTCCCTTTTTTTTGCTTTTTATAGCTCAATAGTAACATATCATACCACCAACTTCAATAAAAAAGTTTTCCTTCTTGATTGAAGAAAAAAAAAGGAGTACAATGATGCAAATATTGTTGCCTTCATGGGAGGAAGGAGCATACATGGAAACTCCATGTTATCACTGCAGAAGGACGGACTACCACCCCCATCTCGCCTGGACCCTCGAAGACACGAGTGTGCCTGGGAAGCAAAGCACCCTGTGCATGGAGTGCAGCCACCTGATCCCGGGGGATCATCGGTTCCCAAACCCACCGAACACGGCTGAACCGGTACTTCACCTCACAGGCGTCCCACGCATGCGTCCCTTCTTCATTCCAGTATCTCTCCTCACCAAAGCATTTGCCATTGATCAAGAAGCGCAGCACCCCGCCTAAAGCCCGTTGCACCACGACGGGCCCAATCATTTAGGAAGAAATTTAGCAAAAATAGCATTTTTTCATCCACAGGGAGTACTTGACAAAAATAGCATTTTCATCTACATTAACGCTTACTTCTCAATAGCTGAAAGGAATTCCTCTTTTCAGGTGTTGAGAACGAAGTTCCTGTGAAGCCAAAGGCTTTCCACGCGACCTCCCCTCACGTGGAAACAGACCTCCCCCCGGAGTCTGCAGTACTTTGGTAGCAGAGGCATCCCGTCGCTGCTCGAGTTCAATTCACCCGTGCCCGAGGGCCCGGCCGATCCGAGGAGTTCGTCTCCGCCACCCCAAGACGAACGCCATTATCGGCCGGGCCCAAGGACCGTCCCACCGGAGTGTTCCACCACACTCCACCACAACTTTGTTTATCTGCTTGTGCAGGTAGGAAAAGATAGTGCAAAAAATTCCGAGAATATCGGAATTTTTTGTTTGAAAGAATTTATTTTTATTACAACTCCACCGTTTCATTCCGCTCTGGAACAAAGGCGTCTATTGAAAGCTCATCTCTCAATTTATGCGCTAACGCCGTTGAAGATTCGGGTTCCCCATGAATACAGTACACTTTCTTTGGCATTTTTTCCGCATTTCGTACCCATGACAGAATCTTCTGTTGATCTGCATGTGCAGACAGGGCTCCTATCGCTTTTATAGAACACCGTACCGGAATTTCTTGACCAAATATATAAACCGTTTCTGCTCCTTCGTAAAGTTTTCTTCCCAAGGTTCCATACGCTTGATATCCAACAATTATAAGCGTGGAATTGGGGTCAGAAAGATAACGGAAAGCATGATGAAGTATACGACCACCGGTCATCATCCCAGATCCTGCAATAATCATCTTTGGATTGGGAACATTATTAATCTTTTTTGATTCTTCTACTGTTCTTGTAAGTGTAAGACAATGAAAACTTAAAAAATCTTCATCATTCATGTAGTGTTTTGAAGCTTCTACATCATAGTATTCCGGATACTTTTTATACACCGGAAGTGAGTCAATTGCCATGGGACTATCAAGAAATATAGGAAAGCAGGGTAGTGCCTTATCATGCTCTATAAGTTTATCTAACCGATACAAAATTTCCTGTGTTCTTTCGATAGAAAATGCTGGCATCATAATCACTCCGCCTTTATTGTATCCCTCCATAATAAGATCATGGAGCATCTGAATACGCATTTCCTCAGATTCATGCATTCTGCTTCCATACGTTGATTCACACAAAAGAATATCAACTTTCCCAAGCCTGTCCGTATCTCTAAGTATTGGAACATTACTATTCCCAAGATCTCCAGAAAAACCAATAGTTTTTCCTTCTGCTTCTATTTCCAAAAATGAAGAACCAAATATATGTCCGGCATCTTTGAAAGTTACCTGAATATCCCCAATCCTTACCTTTTCCCCATAGTCTACCCCCTCACAATGCATGCGGGCCATTTCGATATCTCCCTCATCAAAAAGAATAGGACTCTGAAATTTTTTATTATTATAACTCATGATATGAAACGCATCGTTCCAAATAATATTGGCCAGTTCGCACGTTGCCTTGGTAGCATAAATCTTTCCATGAAAGCCTTCACGAAATAATTTTGGAATCCTGCCTGTATGATCCAAGTGCGCATGAGAGACCACGACCGCATCTATGGTTTTTGGATCAAAAGGAAATTTTTCATTATTTTTTCCTTCATTAAAATCACTCCCCTGAAACATACCACAATCAAGCAAAATATTTTTTCCATCTGCCTGCAAAAGATGACATGAACCGGTAACTTCGTGTGCCGCCCCAAAAAAGGTCAATTTCATATGTGTAGATTAAAAATAGCTGTTACTAGTATAACACAAATGATATAATCTATGTGTATATCTTTTCATATTACTACCCAAAACCCTTTTTTTTTGGTATTATAGACGCAGAACTTTTCCTAAAAGTAAATTTCGCTAAGTTTTGGCTACTTTTAAGACAGGTTCTCATTATGAAAGAGTCACAATTGGAAGTGGAGGTTCAAGAACCTGCACTGATGGAATTTACAACAAAAAGGAATTGTCTTAAATATAGCTGCTTTACCGGGTGTGGATGTGTTATTGTGCCATTGCTCTTAAGTCTCCTATTACTCCAGTTTATACTTCATCCTGGAGAGAAAAGGCTTAAAAAACTTCCGGAAAACTTTCCGTCTTTTGTAGAACTTTACCAAGAAAAACAAATTGAAAGAATCGAATACCGTTCGCAAAAATTAATGCGTCCAGTGGAAGCAATCGCCTATATACCAAAGCTTATTTTATCTCCCGCGTATGTGTTTGAAAAAGATAAGCATGCAAAACTTTCCTCAACAAAAGACCGAGTAGCTTTTGCCTGGAATAATTTTCTCAATTATCTGATAGAACCCGTCATGGACACGAATGACCAGATAGAGATTACCTGGAAAGATTTGGAAATTGAACCGGAATTCATTTTTGATTATTATAAACGAACATTCCTTTCAGAAGATCTGAGTATAACGAAAGAAATATTTCAACAAAATTTTTACGAACTTGTTTTTCAAGGAAGGCAAGTCAGTGGAATTCTGGTTGTTGAAGATAATCCCTTTGAAGCAGGAACCGATTCCGTCAATCTCACCATTAACTTGAACCGTCATGGCTATAAAAATAATTGAACAAAATAAGCTGCGTTGGATAAATATAGATGAGGTAGATGACGAAGCACTCGCTTATCTTAAAGAAAATTTTCATTTTCATCATCTTGATTTGGAAGATATTTTGAGTGAATCCCAAACTCCCAAAATTGACATCTATAAAAATTATCTTTTTATAGTACTTCAATTTCCACATTGGAAAGCTGACAAACAAAAAGTGGTTGATCATGAAGTTGATATTTTTATTGGTGAAAATTACCTTGTGACTATTCAACACTCAAAAACACGTGAGTTGAAAAATTTTTTTTATAAATGCATGAAAAACAGAAATACCAAAAGAAGATGGATGAGCTCCAATTCCGGATTTTTGTTATACAAGCTTATCGACGCCCTCTTTCATGAATCCCGTCCTATCCTCAATAATATGGGAAAACGCATTTCTGTTTTGGAGAATGGAATATTTGAAGAACAACAAGATTCACAAACCGTTAAAAAACTCGCAGTACTCAGACGAAATGTTCTCAACTTTAGAAGAATTGTGGATCCACAGAGGTACATGATGGCAAACCTCGCCAATACCCGAAAGTCATTCCTCAATGAAGACACAAGTCTTTACTTTGATGATGTGAATGACTACCTTACCAAACTTTGGGCAATTGTAGATAGATATAAAGATACCATTAATGGACTTCATGTAACGGTGGAATCTTTGATCAATCAAAAAACAAATAATGTTATTCGCGCTCTTACCGTTATTTCGGTAGCACTTCTTCCACTTACCCTTCTCTCCGGAATTTACGGTATGAATATTGCAGGTCTTCCATTTGCACAAAGACCTATTTTTGTATGGGGAATGTTTCTTGCGCTTGCACTCATTATCATTATGCTTATTTTGATTATGAAGAAACGTAAATGGCTCTAATACAAGGAGCCTCATAAAGATGTGATAAAAAAAATAATAAGCTCTCAATCCAAATCGATTACTGGTGCTGCTATTGTTTTGGCGGCCGCTTCTTTTATTAGTCGTCTTATTGGTGTACTTCGAGACAGAATTTTTGCACACACCTTTGGAGCATCCGATACTCTTGATATTTATTACGCCGCATTTCGAATTCCAGATTTTGTCTACAACCTTATTATAGTAGGAGCACTCTCTGCAGGTTTTATCCCAGTATTTATGAGTCTCTACGTAAAATCAAAAAAGAAGGCCTGGGTCCTCACCAATAATATCCTCAATATCCTCGGTTTAAGCCTAACCCTCCTCTGTGTACTTCTTTTTTTTGCAACTCCATACCTCATGCATTATATTGTGCCAGGTTTTTCAGCAGAAAAACTTGAAAAAACAATTATGCTTACACGTGTCATGTTTTTAAGCCCCATCCTTTTGGGAATTTCTGGAATTTTCAGTGGAGTCTTGCAATCACTCAAATCATTTTTTATCTATGCGCTTACTCCTATTGTATACAACTTAGGTATTATCATAGGAGTTATTTTTTTTGTCCCCTACTTTGGACTTCCAGGCCTAGCATGGGGAGTGATACTTGGAGCCTTTTTCCATCTTCTTATACAAATCCCGACACTCTTTCACCACGGTTTTTCCTATAAGTGGTCTCTGAATTTTTCAAATACCCATGTGAAAAAAATGGGAGCTTTGATGATTCCTCGGACTCTTACCATAGGAACTACACAGCTTAATTTTTTGGTAATTACCATTATAGCCTCCACACTTTCTCGTGGAAGTGTTACCGTCTTTAACTTTGCCAATAACCTTCAATACTTTCCCATTGGACTTATTGGTATATCCTTCTCACTAGCGGCTTTTCCTACTCTTTCAAAACTGTATGCTGAAAAAAAGGAAACAGAATTTATTGAACACCTCGTAAACGTAGTCAAACAAATTCTCTTCTTTATTATTCCACTTACCCTTATTTTCTTATTACTTCGCGCACAAATCGTACGTGTCGTCCTTGGTTCTGGTGCATTTGACTGGAACGCGACCATAGCCACAGCAAACACTTTAGGATTTTTTGCGCTTTCCCTTTTTGCACAATGTCTTATTCCCCTTCTTATGCGTGCTTTCTATGCTATGCACAATACTTGGACACCACTTTCTATTGCATTTATTGGATCACTGGTAAATATTATTGCATCACTTCTTCTGAAAAATGAATATGGTATTGCAGGACTTGCTCTTGCCTTTTCCATTGCTATGATTGTTCAGTTTATATTACTTTGGTTTTCATTGAGATATAAACTCAAAACACTCCTGGAGGAAGAAATTATACATGGTTTTTATAAAATTTCTGTCGCTGCTATTGCCATGGGTATTACTATTCAGGCAACAAAACAAACTCTTTCCACTCTTGTTGATATGAATAGATTCTGGGGAGTGCTCACGCAAGCCGGTATCGCAACACTACTTGGCGTTCTTGTGTATGGTTTTATCTGTTCACTTTTGCGCCTCCGTGAAATGCGCCTTTTCACTGCAAGTTTTCAAAAAAGATTCCTTAAACGCTCGAGTGCCCAAGCTGTTATCCGTGAGGCGGACGATATTTAATCTCTCTTTTTTAAAATTTTTACACAAAATAATTGTCTTCAATCACCCTTGTCAAGAGAAATTTTTTGTGCTAAAATGTGACTAAGTTTTGCTAAATTTAGTTTTTTTTTGCTTTAATAAGCATTGAATTGACCCATTATTTTCGAAAAAGATATATCTGATATGGAAAATATACGTAATTTTTGCATTATTGCTCATATTGATCATGGAAAATCTACACTTGCCGATCGTTTTCTTGAAGTTACCGGGACGGTAGACAAAAGAAACATGAAAAACCAACTCCTTGACCAAATGGAGTTGGAACAA